>Ga0189288_10006_pt1 | contig 433422 bp, 360 predicted proteins | sample UW105minimetaG_FD_130316 | JGI IMG/M metagenome (GOLD analysis project Ga0189288, IMG submission 130316) | Marine microbial communities from the Costa Rica Dome - UW105 mini metaG | ecosystem: Environmental > Aquatic > Marine > Oceanic > Photic zone | place: Costa Rica: the Eastern Pacific... | reverse complement strand
TTTTATCGCGTCACAGTCGATTAAAACTGTGAAATAGGCTGGAGTTGATTAATCAACTTCTGACTGAAAGTTTCAGTAAGGAAAGGTCGCTCAGTTCGCTAGCTCACTTCGCCTTACTGAAAATCTCGAAAGCGGTGCTTTCGGAAGAAGATTTTCAGTCCCCTTCGTCTAGAGGCCTAGGACACCGCCCTTTCACGGCGGTAACAGGGGTTCGAATCCCCTAGGGGACGCCATATCGAAAAAACCAGCCATTCGGCTGGTTTTTTTGTTTCTGGCTTAAAACTTTGTGGACAGACACTGCAATTAAATCTGTAAGCAAATAGATGCAAAGCCATTTTAAGAAAGCTTCAGTGGACAGACACTCTTCTTTCCCTCTTTAAACCATCTACCTAGACATACACCGATCATTTTCATCGGAATTTGCAATTCTTACCAAAGAGGCGTCAACGCCTTCGCGCAAGTACTTTTCAGAGGTTCAATGCGTAAAGAACTCATGTCACAACCCTTTAAGAAACTTTTGTGTGATAGATACGTGAGCTTGTTGAACTGTTATGATCTAAAAAATACAAAAGAGGTGTTATATGCAGAATTATCCAATTGGAACTCCTGGTGAGCCGTGGGGCGAAGAAGAAAAAGCCCAATGGAAAGCACAGCAGACTGTGAAAAGAAGTTATCAGGAAGAAGTACTTAATAAACTCTTCAACATTATCCCTGAAGGCTTTGAGTTAAAGCAGTATGGCGCACTTCCTTACGATACAGCGCGTTACCCACTATATGTTGTGATTCCCAAGAGTTTTGACGCTGAAAAGCCGTCTGCACTCGTTACAGGCGGTGTTCACGGCTACGAAACCAGTGGTGTGCAAGGAGCGCTTCAATTTATTGAAACAAAGTTGGCTCAGTACGCGGAGCAAGTAAATATAGTTGTGGTGCCATGTGTAAGTCCCTGGGGATACGAGTCGATAAATCGATGGAACCCAATGGCATTAGATCCGAATCGCTCGTTTTACAGTGATTCTCCTGCACCTGAGTCTGCTCAGCTTATGCAATTAGTATCTGACTTAGCGTTATCTCTTACGCTTCATATTGATTTGCATGAAACGACAGACACGGACAATAGTGAGTTTAGACCAGCACTGGCTGCGCGGGATGGGGTGACCCATGATAACTGGAACATTCCAGATGGTTTCTATACGGTTGCTAATACTCCAAGCCCCCAAATAGAGTTTCAAAAAGCAGTTATTGAGGCTGTGAAAAAAGTAACGCATATCGCACCGGCCGATGAAAACGGAAAGATTATAGGTGCAGATGTGGTGAGTGAAGGTGTAATTTGCTATGACAAGAAGTCGTTGCACCTTTGTGGAGGCATGACAGATGCTAAGTACGTCACAACCACAGAAGTCTATCCCGATAGCGATAATGCGACACCCGAAAATTGCAATGATGCTCAGGTGGCCGCAATTTGCGCTGCACTCGATTATTTAAATTAGACGCTTGAACGTTTAGACGTCTAGATGTATATTTGAGCCTCTTTTTTAGGAGGCTCCTTGTGTTTACTTATTCTGCGGTTATTTACGACGGTAAAAAGCAAAATTTAGTGAGGTATGACTGTGGGACAGACACTGAGTTTTCCTCATATCTTGAATCGCGCTTTGGTTGTCATGTCTGTTTGTGGTCCAATAAAGAGCTATCAGAAACTACAATGGCAGCTATCGCAGCTTCGCGAGTAAAGAGTAAAAAAGACGGTCTGGATAAAACAGAAGCTTTATGAACTTAATTTCCCCCTGTGTAGCCTTGTGCAAATTAACCGAAGAAGACATTTGCATTGGGTGTAAACGTACGATTGAAGAAATCATTAATTGGCGGTCATACACCGATAATCAAAAGAAGGGCGTATTCACTCGCCTTGAAAATTTAGAAAAGGAAGCCGCTACCCAGTTACAGCCTCGTAAATAGGCTAAGTGCGGATTTCTATCAAAATTTCTCTACAAACGGACAGACACACAAGTTTTTCTATTCGTATAGAATTAGAAGCCTGCATCACTCCCACATGAATTAAAGTGTCTAGCGGACAGACACTTACTAAATTTAAATAGCTGCAATTTAAAACCACCTTAAATGCACCTTAAATAGACAGTCACAGAAGTTGAAAAACTAAGCATCAAAGCCTGGCTGATATAAGTGCTTTTTGCTAAACTCCCGCGCCAATTTTATGTTCTATTAATCTGAGACGTTTGCAATGAAAGTAATGCTTGCCCCTATGGAGGGCGTTGTCGACCACTTAATGAGAGATATGCTCACTCGCGTAGGTGGTTTCGATCAGTGTGTTACTGAATTTGTAAGAGTGGTCGATCAAAAATTACCAAAGAAAACGTTTTATAGACTTTGTCCTGAGCTTCATAATGGCGGCAAAACTCCGGCAGGTGTGCCTGTCCGAGTTCAATTATTAGGACAACATCCACAGTGGCTTGCAGAGAATGCACAAACAGCGATAGAGCTGGGCTCTCCTGGTGTTGACCTAAATTTTGGTTGCCCTGCCAAAACAGTTAATAAAAGTAAGGGTGGGGCGGTTTTGTTGAAAGAAACCCAAACCCTTTATGACATTGTGAAAACTGTAAGGGATGCTGTTCCTGCAGAAATCCCAGTTTCAGCCAAAATCAGACTAGGTTTTGAAGACAAATCTTTAGCTATCGAGAATGCTATAGCTATCACTGAAGCGGGCGCTTCTGAGCTCGTTGTTCATGCGCGGACCAAAACGGAGGGATATAAACCACCGGCTTATTGGGACTGGATAGCGAAGATCAAGCAATACACCGATATTCCACTTGTTGCAAATGGTGAAATTTGGAACGCTGAAGACGCTAAGCGATGTCAGAGCCAATCAGAGTGTACTAACCTTATGATTGGACGAGGTGCATTGGCAATGCCTAATTTGGCGCTGAGTATTAAAGAGGGTATAGCACCTATGCCATGGTCTGAACTGGCTGCTTTGCTGATTCAGTACTCTGGCTACGAAATTTTTGGTGATAAGGGCAAATATTACCCCAACCGAATTAAGCAATGGTGCGGCTATCTGAAAAGACAATACCCTGAAGCTGAAGTTCTGTTCAACGACATAAGGCGCCTAACGAAATCTCAGGACATTGTTGATGTGCTTGCACGCCAAGCCGATATTTAGCCAAGTACTTTTGCAATGGCGTTAGAGGTTCACGACAGATACCTTTGGGCATTTGCAACGTTTGGACGACATGCTCTTTGGCAGCATTTGGCGAAATTCTCCATCATCTCGGGGCAACCGACAGGCCCAGTAAAAAGTGTTTCAAAATTACTAGTTACTAGCTGCCAGTTCTCTTTTGTCATTCCAAGCTTACTTAGCAAGCGGTTAGGAAGCTTTGGGACCTTGCAGGTATCCTTATTACTCTCCGCATTCATCGTATCAGTGATAAGCTGCAAATAATCGGTAAATGCGAAGGGCAACGGCACTGTGTTCTTGTGGTGACTATCGCTAAAGGGCATCAAAAACTTAGGCGTTTTATTCGAGCGTTTGGCATTCAACCGATATTGGATACTAGTATGGTGAGAGTTGCTTAGCGTCGTCGCTATTTTTGCTCGAATGGGATTTAAATCGACGTAAGCCATTACACTGGCCAGTGCTTTCTCATCGAGTATAGCTTGTGACCTAAACCTTCTTTCCCAGAAATAGCCCTTACATTCATCTTCTTTGTTAGCTCTTCGAGCAATATATTCATTGAGCATACGCATAAACCAGCTGATGCTTTGAAGTCGCTCTCGATATAAAACAGATAATGATTTCAATTCAGCAAGTTCTTCTGACGTTACAGAATCAAAGTTTTCTAAATATCGCTGCACTACGGGCGGGCATTTATAAAACATCCTCCACCGAAGCAAGACCTCATCCATCGTCCAGCCTTCAGCTCTGCCTTTTGCTATATGTAATACCACATGAATGTGATTGTGCATAACAGCGTAGGCGCATAGGTCGATGGCAAAAGCTTGAGAAAGCTTATGGAGCCTGTCTTGAATCCACTTTCTTCTATGCTCATAGTTTATGCCAGTGCGGGCATCGCGACCACAAAGGTAAGATTGCCTCACGCAGCGAGAAATGCAGTGGTAATAAGGTGTAACATCAGTATTTATTTGCTTGTAACGAGGTAGAGGCATATCCGTATCCCATAGTTATTTATTGACATTATGAGATTTACGGCGTCAATTTTAAGTGGTCTTTGGGACAGTTTTAGGAGGAGATTACTTCCAATGAGTGCACTTTCAATCAAATATCATAAAGAGTCTCAGTTGAAGTTAGATAATTAGAACTGAAAATCTTGGACAGACACTCGAGCTTAATAGCGGATAGACACTCATCGTTGCATCAAACAGATTAAAAAAAAAGGACAGACACTCTTATTTAGTAAGTGTCTGTCCTTTCTAATTTCTCTCTAATTCCCTTATTTAGCACATGCGCCTCTGCTTACTAGGAGACTAGACAATAATCTGAACGAGTGTCTGTCCCTAATAGTTTTTAATAAGAAGGAGTTTAAACATATACATCAACCCTAGAACCCACACGCCCATCGTTAGCGCTTGAGGTCTGCTGTGTGCTCTGGGGCTGAGTCTCGCGACTTTCTTGCACATTGCGGGGCTCAACCTGTTGAGTAGGTCGCTGTGGCGATTCTAAGACAGTGGAAACAGGAGACGAATTAACAGAAGAAACGTCCATAAACAAACCTCGCATTTAAAAAATCACTTAATAAGATTAGCACAATTATTGAGCGCTAAGAATTAAACTTCTTAAGTGTCTGTCCATAAAATTAGCGATCAAAGGCTGTGCCTCAGCATTGGGATGAATACCATCGTTTTGCATTAAGTCCTTATTTAGCGCTATTTCTTCAAGGAAAAATGGAATTTTTTGAACGTCCTGAGCTTCCGCTACTTTATTGAAGTTTTGAGTAAACATCTGCGTATAGCGCTTGCCATAATTAGAAGGAATTTGCATTTCTTGCAGAAACACTACGGCATTACTCTCCTTCGCAACACTTACCAGCGAATCTAAATTATCCCTAATCTTACCGATATTATGGCCCTGAAGGCCGTCATTACCGCCCAGTTCAATCAATACATGGGTAGGGTTGTGTTGCTCTAATAAACGGGGAAATCGCGCTAAACCGCCGTCAGTGGTCTCTCCGCTTACCGCAGCATTTACAATATCAATCGGAATGTTGTCGTCTTGCCACATTTTTTGTAACAAACTGACCCAACCCTCATGTTGCTGTAATCCATAAGCCGCGGATAAACTGTCACCTAAGATAAGTAAAACCGCATTTTCGCTTGTGTCGCTCTGCTCGGCTTGATCTGATAGCGCTTGAAAGGGTATTAAAAGAATAAGTAAAAAAGCGAACAAATAACGAAATTTAACAAACACGAATTGATGACCTCTTATGATAAAAGCTAATGCTGTAACCAAAGTAGTGGATACGAGTGAAGGCTCACTGCAGATCCTTCGTCCTATTTCTTTTGAAGTCAAGTCTGGTGAGTCCGTTGCCATTATTGGCGCGTCCGGCTCGGGTAAGTCAACCCTTTTGGGCTTGTTAGCAGGGCTTGACCAAGTTACAGAAGGGGAAATTTTCTTAGATGGTGAAGCACTTCACAGTATGAATGAAGAAGAGCGCGCAATTTTAAGAGGAAATAAAGTAGGCTTCATTTTCCAAAGCTTTATGTTAGTTCAAAGCTTAACAGCCTTGGAAAATGTGATGCTACCGGCAGAAATTGCAGGGCTTGATAACCCAAAGGCACTAGCTTTGGATATTCTAGAGCAAGTCGGATTGAAACATCGCGCACATCACTTTCCTAATCAGTTGTCGGGGGGCGAGCAACAGCGCGTTGCCATAGCGCGAGCATTTATTACCTCTCCCAAAATACTTTTCGCCGATGAGCCTACCGGCAACCTAGACGCCAAAAATAGTGAAAAAATCGAAGCGCTGTTGTTCGAGATGAATAGAGAAAAAGGCACAACTCTCGTACTCGTAACTCATGATAACGAGCTTGCGGAACATTGTGACAGGCAACTCACTATGAATGCTGGCGAATTAGTTGAAACAACTGGCGCGAACACAATGAATAAGAAAGAGGCGGTTTAGATGTCGACGTCTTTTAATTTAGCTTGGCGGCTTTTCAAGCATGAGGCTAGACGTGGTGAACTGACCATCATATTGCTGGCCATTGTGCTATCTGTGGCAGCCGTTTTGTCGCTGTCACTCTTCAGTGAGCGTTTACAGGGCGCACTAAAGGCTCGTTCTGCAGCATTCATTGCAGCAGATGCGCAACTTCGTTCAGATGACCCTATAAACGAGGAGTGGTTAGCTAGAGCCCAAGAAGAGGGCCTTGCGACGGCAAAGCAGGTGGCAACACGTTCAATGGTATTTAAAGGCGACGAGATGTCGCTTGTTGATTTACGAGCCGTGAATGACGCTTATCCACTGAAAGGGACAGTCAATATTACTGACCAGCCGTTCGGGGAAAAACGTGCTACCGCAGGGTTACCACAATCTGGCGAAGCATGGGTACAGTCTCGGCTTTTTCAGAGCTTGGGGCTTTCTATTGGCGATAGTATCGATATTGGCGACGGCACTTTTACCGTTACCCGTGTGTTGGTAGATATTCCCGATGCTGGCTTTAGCGTGTTTAATACTGACCCTATTGCGCTGATTAACTTAGATGACTTGGAGAAAACTGCGATAACTGGGCCAGGGAGTCGCGCTCGTTATGTGGGCTTTTTTGCCGGTGATGCGGGTGATATAGACAGTTTCAATACTTGGTTATTGCCCCAATTAAATGACGACTTACACTCGTGGCGTACAGTCGAAGATGACGAGTCAGCGATAGGGCGTTCTGTCGCAAGTGCTGAGCGCTATTTTCTGTTAGCGAGTTTGTTGGCAATAGTATTAGCGGCCGTTTCCATTGCCGTTGCTGCTCAGCGTTATGCTCAACGTCACTTTGATCCCGTAGCAATAATGAAGACCTTGGGGGCAACAAGCAGCACCATTCGAAAAGTCTATTTGTTCCAAATTTTATTTATCACTGGGCTTGGTATTTTTATTGGCCTCGTTATAGGTTTTATTGGTCAGCAAGTGGTGGTTTCACTTGTAGCGGACAGAGTGGATGTATCTCTTGACGTGTGGCATTGGCGGCCGCTTTTAATCGCCGTTGCTACAGGCGCTACGTGTGCATTGCTTTTTTCCTTATATCCGCTTTTGCAGCTTTTTTCAGTTCCCCCGCTTCGCGTATTAAGAAAGGACATATCGGCGAATTTACGTTCCAGAAGCATTCAGTTCGTGGCTTCCGGTGGCGCAATATTCTTACTGATGTGGATGTATAGTCGAGATTTAAAAATTAGCGCAATTCTTTTCGTTTCTGGCGCTGCACTGGTTCTTGGACTGCTTGGCGCTACGTACATCTTGATTGCTGTGGGACGCAAGTTGGGCAGTGGAAGGATGGGGGCGTGGCAGTTGGCATGGGCACGTATTAAGCGACGTGCAATGGACAACAGCGTGCAGCTTATTAGCTTTTCCGTCACCATTATGCTGCTTCTAGTGGTGCTAGTAATGCGCAACGATATGGTTTCGCAATGGCGCTCGCAACTGCCCGAAGGGACACCGAATTACTTCTTAATTAACATTACGCCGGATATTCAACCCGAGTTGGACAGACACTTCGCTGACAATGGCGTAAAAATTGAAGAGTTTTATCCTGTCATTCGAGGCCGATTTGTTTCGGTAAATGGAGAAGGGGTAAACACCGAGGTTTCTAAAGAAGATGAGCCGAATCGAGAAGGCCGAAGAGGTTTAGGCAGAGAAGCAAACCTAACTTGGAGCAACGCGCTTCAAAAAGAAAACGAGGTCATTGACGGGAACTGGCATGGCGATGAGGATAAACAATACAGCGAAGGATGGTTCCCGGTCTCCGTTGAAGAAGGCGTTGCAGAAAGGTTGAACATTAAAATGGGCGATCGGCTTACTTTTAATGTGGGCAGCGAGATTGTCGAAACGAAAGTAACGAGTATTCGTACTGTGAATTGGCAGACTATGCAGCCTAACTTTTTCTTCGTTATTCACCCCGAGGCGATGGCTGCATTTAGCCCAACTTATATTACTAGTTTCTACCTTCCCACCGAGAGAAAGGCAGAGTTAACTAACCTACTTAAACCGTTTGCATCAATAACTATGTTCGACGTTGATGCTCGAATTAATCAGTTGCGAGAGATTGTGGATCAGGTGTCTGTTGCCGTTGAATTTATTTTGGTGCTGGTATTGTTAGCGGGCAGTCTGGTATTGATTGCACAAGTACAGGCGAGTATGGATGAACGCAGACAGGAAATAGCCATACTTCGGACGCTCGGTGCAAAGGGGGCGTTGATAAAAAAAAGTGTTATTTTTGAGTTTGTTATTATTGGTGTAGTAGCAGGCTTTATGGCAGCAATGGCCAATGAGTTGAGCCTTTATTTACTTCAAACCTCTGTATTCCAAATGGAAGCAAGCTTACACCCTGAATATTGGGCAATAGCGCCAAGCGTTGGCGCTGTCGTTGTAGGCATATTAGGTGCGTTTGGATGCTGGCGTTTGCTTACACTTAATACCAGTCAGATGCTGCGGAATATGGTTTAGGCATTCTCGCGTTAGTTTAAAATGCGCTTTAATACTAAACGGACAGACACTCGGTTAAGTGCCGTTTAGATTAAGGGCAGTGGACAGTTACTCAATTCAAATGAGTGTCTGTTCACTGTGCATTTCACAGCAAAGTTCACTAATTACTAAAGAATGGTTTTCGCGATGAGTTTAAAAAGTACTCTGGTTTGAGAGTGGATAGAAGTTTTTGAGGTTTGTGACTAAGCAAAGTGCCTCGCGATAATGTTGTGCAATAAATGTGGACACACACTTGCTTAGCAATTCAAGTGACTGTCCACAAGGCACATAACGAATTTCAGTAATTCAACTATGCGCGATATATTTCTCTTAGCGCCTCGTCGATAGAAGGGAAGTCAAAACTGAAGCCGGCGGTAGTAAGCTTTTGAGGAATGACTCTTTGCCCCTCAAGTATCATCGTCGACGATTCGCCCATTGCTACTTTCATAACAGAGCCCGGGACATTGAACAGGCAAGGTCGGTTAAGTGATTTTGCGAGCGCTTTAGAGAACACCTTGTTCGTGACAGGCTCCGGTGCCGTTAAGTTAAATGCACCAGAACATGCACTATTCTCGAGCAAGAAGGAGATAGCACGCACCATATCTTGTAAGTGGATCCAGGCCAAATACTGACTACCACTCCCAAGTGTACCTCCGGCCCCCAGTTTAAACGGTAGAGCCATTTTCCCTAACGCACCGCCTTTTTCGGCGAGAACTACACCAGTTCGAAGCGTTACGACACGTGTCTTAGCTTGATCTACACTTTGGGCAATAGTCTCCCATTTAGCGCACAGTTCATGGGTGAACTCGTTATGAGGAGGAGTTTCTTCAGTTACAAGCTTGTCTCCTTGATTGCCGTAGTAACCAATCGCGGAGCCCGATAAGAAAACAGGCGGAGGCGCATCACAACTATTTATTTTTGAGACTAGCTCAGAAGTGATGTCCCAGCGGCTATTGCAAATTATTTTCTTTTGAGTGTCTGTCCAGCGCTTATCGGCGATAGGCTCACCAGCTAAATTAATTACTGCGTCGAAACTTTCAAAATTTTCTATCGAAGAAACGTTCTCGACGATTTTGACGTTATCCCCCAATTTGCTCTTTGCTTTTGTAAAGTCGCGAGAAGTCACCGTAAATTCATGTTCTCGAGAATATTGACGAATAAATTCGCTTCCTATCAGCCCTGTTCCACCGGTCAAAAGAATGTTCACAATTAGCTCCTCGAGGTATGACCTTATCCCGTCTTATTGCAAGATAGTGTCAGGGACACGGAATCAGAAAATCTAAGGGCATGTGGCTTATCGACCTCAACCTCAGCGTAGCGCACCGAAGAATGTTCTGCGGCAATGCTTAGCACATCGGCGGTAAGTTTTTCCAGAAGAGAAAAACGGTTGTCTTCTACAAGCTTGATGATTGCCTTTGTAATCGTTTTATAGTTAAGCGCATCACTCATATCGTCGGTGTTCGTCGCTTTTTCAGCGTCGTAATCAATTTTCACGTTAACAACAACGTCCTGCTTGTTTTTTATTTCATCTTCATTGATGCCAATGTATGTGCGTAGTCTTAGGTTTTTAATTTTAATAGTGGCAAGATTAAAGTTCATTGAAGTCTCTTGTTTGTAGTTGTTTATAAGTCGTTGTAAAGTGTTGTCGTTTCAGTCAGGAATGTAGCACAAAATGTCAATGGAACTACGCTCGCCAACAGCAAAAATTCTAATCGTTTTAGCATGTTTAGTAGTGGTAATGGCTGGTATTAAAGCCGCCAGTACGATCATGGTACCGTTTTTTCTCTCTATTTTTATAGCGATCGCGTGTAGCCCAATAATACGTTGGACTTCGAAATTTGGCGTGCCTAAATGGCTCTCTATAACTTTTGTTATACTGCTTATCGTTGTTTTTGGTTTTCTTTTAGCTGGCTTAGTTGGCCAGTCTATGACCGAGTTTCGAGAAAATCTGCCAGAATACAGAAGTAAGCTTGATACAGAGTTTGCCTGGGTTGTGTCCAAATTGGCTGAATTTAATATTCACATCAATAGAGAGTTAATCGCTTCGCACCTTGATCCAGCAACGGCTATGTCTGTAGCAACAAATTTCATCAGCGGAATGGGCGGCGTACTTTCAAACCTTTTCCTTATTCTTCTTACTGTCATTTTCATGCTTTTTGAAGCAGACAGTATTCCACGCCGGTTGCATATTGCCCTTGCCGATCCAGGAATGAAACTAAAGCATATCGACAGATTTATTCGTTCTGTGAACAGTTACTTAGCGATAAAAACTGTGGTCAGTTTAGGAACAGGTCTGATTATTGGTATTTGGCTGTATGTGATGGGAGTAGATCATTTCATGCTTTGGGCTGTGTTGGCTTTCATGCTCAACTTTATTCCTAACATTGGCTCAATTATCGCTGCTGTGCCCGCAGTGTTGATAGCCTTTGTTCAACTTGGGCCTGCCTCAGCAGGTTTCGCAGCGCTTGGCTTTGTGCTTGTTAATACCATCATGGGTAATATGGTGGAACCTCGATTGATGGGTAAGGGCATGGGGCTCTCTACGCTCGTGGTATTCCTTTCGTTAATATTTTGGGGGTGGCTGCTAGGCACCGTTGGAATGTTGCTATCAGTTCCGTTAACCATGGTGGTAAAGATAGCTCTAGAGTCTCGCGAGGAGAGCAAGTGGCTTGCGGTGCTGTTATCGAGTGAAGGTGAGAAGTCTGCGTCGTAACTTAGTGTAAGTAGAAAGTGGACAGACACTTGTTTGTGAAAGTCGATAGTGGACAGACACTCAATCGATTTAAAAAAATCTCTCATTGGTCTCTAGCTAAACAGTCAATTGAGAATGTGTCTGTCTGCCCCAAACTTTTGGGCAAGATTAAGTGTGTGTCCACTTTCCATACGCACCAAATTTTTGTAGGAACTCAAGTGTCTGTCCACTTTCATACTTGAGCAATTGAAAGCTCAAGGATTTAACGGTCATACACAAACTTCGTTGTACTTTTTAAAGCACTATTCGTGATTGGGAAATTGAATAACGATACGAGCGCCGCCAAGCGAACTGTCCTCGATGAGCATTCTACCTTCGTAGATTGAAACTAAATCGGCCGCCAACGCCATGCCTATTCCGTGGCCTTCTGTATAGGTATCAAGTCGAGTTCCTCGCTCTAACAAAAGCACCTTTTTGTCGTCAGGAATACCAGGGCCGTCGTCTTCTACTTTAATTGTTAGCCAACCAGCACGCTTCGACGCTGATACGATAATTCTATTGGTCGCAGCTTTACATGCATTGTCTAGAAGGTTGCCACATAGTTCCATGAAGTCGGTCTCGTCTCCTTTAAACTGAGTATCCTCATCCAGTTCAAACTCAATGGTAAGGGCTTTATCTTGGTAGACCTTGTCCATTGCATCGGCAAGCTTGTGCAAAATGGGTAATATATAGATAGCTTGTTGCCAGCCAGATTTTCCAGCACTCGCTCTTTTTAGCTGGCGCTTAATGATTCGGTCAATTTGCTGTAATGCTTCGTTTACCTCAGTAGGTAAATCGCTAGTGCCCGATGCTACTGCCAAAGGCGTTTTCAAACTATGTGCTAAGTCTCCTAAACTGTTTTTATATCTCTCCCTTTGGGCGGCCTCAGTTTGAAGCAAACCATTAATGGATTGCTTTAAGGAATCGAATTCAACTGGATAGCGTGATTCTAACTGGCGTTTATGTCCACTTGAGGCTTGTGAAATTTCGTCAATTAACTTCCTAACAGGAAGAAGTACTAGGCTAATCCCGATAATAATAAAAAATAGAAGCGCTATACAGAGCGTGAAAATCCACTGCCACGTCGTGTCTAAGAACGTATTCCGCTCTGCTTCAAAAAGTGCTTTATTGTTAAATATATAAAACCGAACAGGCTCGAAGTCTCTACTTGAAGCAAATTCCGCAGTAAAGGCGTATACAAAAAACTCGGAATCTTCTTCAAACTTAGGTATATGAGAATCCAAAAATAACTCGTTACCGACTGCAACGTCTATCTCAGGTGGTGCAAAGGTATATTCAAGAGCTGAGGCTGACTGCCAAATTACTTCGTCTCGAAACACAATCACGCCAAGATAACCTGATCCCGGAAGGTTTAACTGCTCTTCGTATAAAATTTCAGGCATATAGGGCAGGTCGCCATCTAACTCGAAAGCCGATAACAGACCTAAGTTCATCAACCTAAGCTCACTCATCTTGGCTTGCGTAAGGCTATCAGTATATGCCTCGTCTAAAATGACAACAGTAAAGGGCGCAAATAACGCTAGAAGAACAATCGCTAGAAAGGTACTCCGAAGACGTAGCGACAATTGCCTCATAAACTTCTATTTATCCTATAGCCTCTACCTCGAAGGGTTTCGATTGGCTTTAACTCACCGGTTGGGTCCAGCTTTTTCCGCAGTCTTCCCACGAAAACCTCTATTACATTACTATCTAAATCGAAATCTTGGTCATAAATGTGCTCGGTTAGCTCTGTTTTTGAGATGACCTTTTGCGGGTTAAGCATAAGGTACTCCATGACTTTGTATTCGTAAGCTGTTAGATCCAAAGCTTGACCGTTTAACGATAGTTCTTCACTAACGGTATCCAGCGAGATAGGGCCGAACTGAATGGTTGGGTTCGCTTGTCCAGAAGCTCGTCGAATTAGTGCTTTTGTTCGAGCAAGTAACTCTTCGTTATGAAAGGGTTTGGTGAGGTAGTCATCGGCTCCGGCATCAAGGCCTTCCACTTTCTCTTGCCACCTATCTCTAGCAGTTAAAATGAGTATAGGGCAGGAAATATCAGCTTGACGGGCTTTTCGTATAACCTCAAATCCGTCTAGCTTTGGCATGCCGATGTCGACGATAGCCAAGTCATAGCTATATTCTTTAATGAGAAAAAGCGCGTGCTCACCATTATCTGCGAGGTCTACGCTATAGCCATTTTGCTGAAGGAGCGCATCAAGTTGGGTTAATAATCTGCTATCGTCTTCGGCTACGAGGATACGCATGTTAATCCTTATCTTTATTTGTTTTTACCTTGCCTGAGCGTTTGTCTACGTCTACTGATACTACTCGCCCTGACTTTTTAAGTACTTTTACCCGGTAGTTTTTTGAGGTCTGTTCAACTTTTAAGACGCGTCCATTTACAGCAACGCGAGCACGCTCAGCAGCTTCGCTTTTTGATATATCGCCGCCAGAGTCTTGAAACGCCAAAGCTGGCGCTGTGTTAGACAAAGCTAACACTAAACAAACTACTGCAACACGAAGCGATAATTTCATACAACCTCACAATTATTATCCCACTCAGGCCAAACTACAGATAAGTATAACTTGGTTAACTGAACCGATTCTGAACTGGGTTTAGTCTACCTTGCGGAGCAAAAGCTGTATATAAGCCTTGAGTAAATGGCATTTACGAAAGAGCAAATATTGTGGACAGACACTTAGTTGCTTAGAGGCCGGAAGTCAAAATGAGAGTGTCTGTCCACAAGTCTATTTCTAAGCTTCAAAGTGACGCATATATTTAAGTGCTCTAGTTAGTAAGTCATATTGAGTAATCTTTACTCCTACTTTGAAAAAGTGTCTGTCCACTTTGTTGATTGTTATTAAGGGGGACCAATGTTTATTGTGCAAACGAGTGACTGTCCACGGTTTTTGTAAATTAGTTCTCAACGCTCATATGGGTGTATGAGTGTGTGTCCAAAGCTGTACCTAACTAGTGTGTAGTAAAGAGCTTACGTTTCTCAATAACTCTTTTGGCAGCTGAGCGGGATGATATTGACTTTTTTGGCATGCCACGTGCGAGGCATAAGCTTCAGATGAATCAATAAAATGAAAATAAGGTGTTTTGTTCAACTGCTCGATTCATTAGTAACGTCGGACAGACACTTATTTTCAACAAGGAGGAGCTATGTCTAACGATATTAAGAAAACAATGTGGAAAGCAATGTCAGATAGTCCAAAAGTCATGGTAAGTCTGGTTGGTGAGGATATGCATGCCGAGCCTATGTACGCCCAGCTTGATAAAGACGCTGATAGTGAGTTTTGGTTTTACACTAGTCGAGACAACCGCATTGCTAAAGGTGGAAAAGCCATGGTTCACTTTGCATCTAAAGGTCACGATGTATTTGCTTGCATTCGAGGAAACCTCACTGTTGAATCACGTAAAGAGGTGATTGATAAGTACTGGTCTAATCCAGTAGAAGCATGGTTCGAGAAAGGTAAAGATGATCCTTCTTTATTAATGCTTCGCTTTGAACTTATAGATGCAGAAGTGTGGGATGCAGACCCTTCACTAAAAGGTATGTTTAAAATGCTTACTGGTAAAACGGTGAAGCCAGAAGAGATGGGTGAACACGAAAAGGTCGGTCTTTAAACGCAGAATTTAGGCCAATTTTGTGACGAAGCTTTGAGGTGTTGGGGCACTTTCTCAGAGGAGCGAGTGTCTGTCCACAAGGGATTGTTATTGCGATTGTTGGCTGATTAATAAGTGACTGTCCATTATCCCAAATGAAGCTTGGCGAACAATTACGAGTGTGTGTCCACATCTGTTTGTTTGACAAAGCTTTGAGACGTTGGGGAGCCAACTCAGAAGAGCGAGTGTCTGTCCACATTAGTTTTGTCCACACTAGTTTAATAAATAAGTGTTAGCTTCATTACTGTTGAAGCAACAAAAAAGCCCCTTAAAACCGGAGCTATTCGGTCTTAAGGGGCTTTCATTATTTATCGAAGTTTACTACATAGCGTTTAGCTAAAAATTAAGGCAAAACCTTTTTGTAAGGTTTAACTACAACACTTTCGTAAACACCAGCTTCTATGTACGGGTCGGCTTCTGCCCATGCTTGAGCAGCTTCTAGTGAATCAAACTCTGCTACTACTAGCGAACCAGTAAATCCGGCCGGACCTGGATCTGGGCTATCTACAGCAGGGAAGGGGCCAGCCATGACTAAACGGCCTGCATCTTTTAACGCATTTAAACGTTCAAGGTGAGCAGGTCGCGCCGCTAGGCGTTTTTCTAGACTGTCCGCCACATCGGTAGCACATATCATATATAGCATACGTTTATCCTTTTGCCGTAGCTGCTTTCATGTTTTCAACAAAGCTGCCGAGCTCGCTTAGCATTTTGTGACTGTCCGATAAATTGGCAGCGATAATATTCACTGTCGCCGAGCCTGAAATTGCGCCAGCGGCACCAGCGTCAATAGCAGATTTAACCTGTTCCGGTGTAGAAATACCAAAACCTAACAATGCTGGTGCTGCTTTGTGTTTGTTCAAGCGCTCAATAAGCTCTGAAGCAGGCACGTTTGCGGCAGTTTCTGCGCCAGTTACACCCGCACGACCTAGCAGGTAGGTGTAGCCTTTCGAGTATTGCCCTATTTTTTCCATGGTTTCATCAGTAGCATTCGGCGGTGCGATCAGAATTTGTGAAATGCCAGTGGCTTCAGCTGCTTTTTGAAAAGGTGCAGCTTCGCGAATTGGCACGTCTGCGACCAAAATTGAATCAACGCCTGCTTTTTGCGCTTTGTCGTAAAAGTTTTCGATGCCTTGGGCCATTACTAAGTTGCTGTAAAGCAACAAACCAATTGGAACATTAGGGTATTTCGCGCGAACACGCGAAATTACACCCAAGCAATCTGCTACCGTCACCTTATTACTTAACGCGCGAATGGCAGAAGCTTGAATAGTAGGGCCATCAGCAATGGGGTCAGAGTAAGGTATACCTAACTCAAGTGCGTCAGCACCGCTTTCTACAAGCTGGCAAATAATGGCTTCAGATTGCGCTAAATCGGGGTCACCTACCATTACGAAAGGTACGAATGCGCCTTGGTTCTTTTCATCAAGGCCGGCAAACATTTGTGCATATCTATCCATTATAAATCGTCCCCTAAAATGTTGATAACGTGCGCTAAATCTTTGTCGCCACGACCTGATAAGTTTACTACGATGATGGTTTCTTCTTCCGCTTCATCTGCCATATTAAGCGCGTGCGCTAAGGCATGCGACGATTCAAGGGCAGGAATAATACCTTCTTTTCTTGCAAGCAATTGGAATGCGTTCAGCGCTTCTTCGTCGGTGGCGGCCACGTATTCCGCTCGGCCAATGTCGTGAAGATAAGCATGCTGAGGGCCAACAGCAGGGTAGTCCAGACCAGCAGATACTGAGTAGCTCTCTTCAATCTGGCCTTCTTTGTCTTGCATAATGAAGGTGTATGCGCCGTGAAGAATACCTTTTGTACCCGTCACGATAGTTGCGCCGTGCTCTTTGGTGTGCACACCTTTACCCGCAGGCTCAACGCCAACTAGGCGTACAGATGGCTCATCAATAAAGTCTGCAAACATACCGATAGCATTTGAGCCTCCGCCCACACATGCTACTACTGCGTCAGGTAAGCGACCCTCTTTTTCCATAATTTGTGCACGAGTTTCTTCACCAATCATACGGTGATATTCACGAACAATAGTCGGGAACGGGTGTGGGCCCGCGGCTGTGCCTAACAAATAGTGCGCTTTATCATAGTTTGCCGACCAGTCGCGCATGGCTTCGTTTACGGCATCTTTAAGGGTACCTGAGCCTGCATTTACAGGAATAACCTCTGCGCCCATAAGCTTCATTCGGAACACGTTTGGCGCTTGACGCTCAACATCTTTCGCCCCCATGTAAATACGTGCTTTTAGCCCCAACAATGCACATGCTAACGCGGTGGCAACACCATGTTGGCCCGCGCCTGTTTCGGCAATAACTTCTTTTTTACCCATGCGCTTGGTAAGTAGCGCTTGGCCTAACACCTGGTTAGTTTTGTGAGCGCCACCGTGAAGCAAGTCTTCACGCTTTAGGTATAACTTCACCTTTGGGTTACTTACCAGATTGCGAGTTAACGTCATTGATGTGGGGCGACCGGCATAGTCTTTTAACAGAGATAAAAACTCTTCGTTAAATGTTGGGTCGTCCTTGGCATCTAAAAATGCTTTTTCCAGCTGGTCTAGCGCTGGAATAAGTAGCTCGGGCACGTACATGCCACCAAATTCGCCAAATTTTGTATCTAACTGGTTCATTACGTTGTCCTGTATTTAAATTAGTAACGGCGGCAAACGGCAAAAAGCGCGTCGAGTTTTTCTTCGCTTTTCACGCCGGGTGCGGTTTCTACGCCTGAATTCACATCAATAGCACCACAGCCGGTTGCAATAGCTTCTGCGACATTCTGGGCGTTAATACCGCCAGCAAGCACTAACTTATGCTTCGCTTCGATATCGTTTAATAGTTGCCAATTGAACGCTTCGCCTGTACCGCCTTTGGCATCACCCACTTGGCAATCCAGAAGAACACGGCTTACAAGGCTATTATTTAAGTGTCTGTCCACTGCTACTGGTAGTTCGTCAGAAGAGGTTGCTTTAACACCTTCGACTTTCCAAATTTCACAACCTTCTGGAAGCTTGGCAGCAAGCGCTGAAATGTAGGTGTCATCTTCGCTGCCGTGAAGCTGCACGGCAAAAAGGTTGAGCGAGGCGGCGAGTGATGCCACTTCATCAATGTCGTGATTAACGAACACACCAACAAAAGCACCGTCAACGCTCTGCGTTATAGTCAAAGCCTGTGCTTCGCTCACACAGCGTGGCGATTTTTCAGCGAAGATAAGCCCGCCAAAGCTAGCGCCTTTATCAAACGCCATTTGCGCTTGTTCGGGGGTGGTAAGTCCGCACACTTTAACTGCGCCATTCACTAACGTTTTCACAGCGCGCGGTAGGTCAGACTCTGCCATTAACGCACTGCCCACCAAAAAGCCTTGGGATACAGGCGCTAAACGAAGCACGTCTTGGTGTGTGTATATGCCCGACTCTGAAATAACCACGTAGTCGTGCGTGGCTTTTTCAAGCATGGGCACAAGGCGTTCTGTGGTGGCTAAATCGGTAGAAAGGTCGCGTAAGTTGCGATTATTGATACCAATGATGTTGGCTTCAAGGGCAATAGCGCGCTCCATTTCTTCTTCATTACTTACTTCGGTAAGAATGTCTAATGACAGAGCATTGGCAACGCTTGCCAACTCGCGATATTCGTCATCATTTAGCACACTAAGCATTAATAGCACTGCGTCGGCATTATAGTGACGGGCTAGATACACTTGATAGGTATCAACGAAGAAATCTTTGTTAAGTACAGGCTGAGCAACACGCTCAGTAACATAAGCTAAGTACTCAAATTTACCTTGGAAGTACTTCTCGTCTGTCAGCACAGAAATACCGGCAGCATAAGGCGTGTACGCGGCTAAGATCTCGTCTAAATCGAAATGCTCTCGAATAAGGCCTTTTGAAGGCGATGCTTTTTTGCATTCAAAGATAAAGCCTGCGTTTGGCTCACTAAGTGCGGCAAATAAACTCTTTTCGGAAGGAGCTAGATTCGCCTTGAAGCTTTCTAGCGGCAGTGCTTCTTTGCGTGCGGCCACTTCTTCTCGTTTGTCTGCAACAATTTTCTCAAGCACATTAGCCATTCGTGCTTACCTCCTGAGTAATTTTGGCAACCTTCGTTAATAACTGCATGGGTAACCCTTCGGCCATAGCGTCCATCGCCATTTCAGCCCCTTCTTTGAAGGTTGATGCTTTGCCGGTTACTTTCAACAGTGCCCCGCAGTTCATGGCGATAGCGGCACGGTGCGCCTCTTTACCTTCGCCGTTTAGCGCTGCTTCAACAAATTGTCTGTTTTCTTCAGGTTCACCGCCCTCAATCGCAGAAAGAGGATAATGAGGTAAACCGAAGTCTTCGGCGGTAACGGTAAGCTTGCGAATATCGCCATGCTCAAGGTCGTAAATCATTGATTCGCCGTGAAGCGCCAGTTCATCCAAGCCATCGCCATGCACTATCATTGCGCGGTGTTGGCCAAGCAGCATAAGGGTTTTTGCGTAAGGTTCAAGCAGTTCAGGAGAGTATACGCCGAAAACGCCGTGAGTTGGACCCGCCGGGTTTGCCAGCGGCCCCAGTATATTAAACAAGGTTCTGGTCTTCATCGCAGCGCGCACGGGGGCTGCATGGCGCATACCGGCGTGATAAACCGGTGCAAAAAGAAATGTGAAATTTGCTTCATCTAAGCACTTGCGGGAAGTTTCTGGGCTTATTTCTAAATTAAGACCAAACTGTCGAAACAAATCAGCAGAGCCAGACTTACTCGATACACTGCGATTACCGTGTTTCGCCACCTTCACGCCACAAGATGCGGCAACTACACCGGCTGCACTGGAAATATTAATGGTGTTGTGGCCATCTCCGCCTGTACCAACGATATCTGCAAACTCATAAGACGGTGTGGGAAAGGGCAGTGCATTGGCAACCATGGCACTCGCCGCACCCGCAATTTCGCTGGGTGATTCTTTTTTCATTTTCAGCGCAGTCAGCACTGAAGCAATCATCACCTCGCTTTGCTCACCGTGCATGATGCTGTTAAACAAGCTGTATGCCTCGGTTTGCGACAATGATTCTCGCAACATAATTTGTTCTAGTAGAGGGCCTGCGTTAAGCATGGTTCGCTCCCTGTAACGTTAAATAGTCAATACTTTGCTTTAACAGCAAACTGCCGTGGGCTGTTAAAATAGATTCTGGGTGAAATTGGAAACCCAACATGCGATCTTCGCTATTGTAAACTGCCATTACGGCCTCACTGCCGTCATCGTTTATTGTAGATGCGCAAACAGTAAGGTTTTCAGGCAATGAATGTGCCACTAAAGAGTGGTAGCGTGCGACATGTAAGGGCTGCTGTAAGCCTTTGAACATGGCGTCTTTAGAATGGGTAATAGCAGAAGACTTGCCGTGCATAACTTGGCTGGCGCGACCTACGGTGCCGCCATAATGCTCAACAATAGCTTGATGGCCTAAACAAATACCAATTACGGGGAACACACCGTGTACTTTTTTAAGTAGCTCAGGCATACAGCCGGCTTCACTTGGTGCGCCTGGACCTGGTGACAACATAAGAAGCACGGGGCCTTTCGTTGCTTGTTCCTGCATTCTTTCAAACAGAGCATTTGCTGAAACCGTGTTGCGATAGACCTTAATGTCTAGGTTTAAGGTGCGCAGTTCGTCCACAAGGTTGTAGGTAAATGAGTCTACATTGTCGAGCAAAAATAGGGTGGTCACTTGCTGATTCATGCGTTGCCTCCTTCATTTAATGCAACGTTGATACTTTCAGCTTCTTCTTGTAGCGCTGCTTTTACTGCACCAATTACCGCTTGTGCCTTAGCGCGGGTTTCATCAGCTTCAGCTTGTGGAACCGAGTCATATACTACACCTGCACCCGCTTGAATATAAGCCGTGCCGTTTTTCACAAACGCTGAGCGAATGACTATACAAGTGTCCATATCGCCTTGACCATTCAAGTAGCCAACCGCGCCGCCATAACTGCCGCGGCGTTTTTTCTCTACTTCGCGAATTAACGTCGCTGCGCTTACTTTTGGTGCGCCAACTAGAGTGCCCATATTCATGCAGGCTTGATAAGCGTGCAGTGGATCTAAGTCGTCACGTAGCTGGCCAACCACGCGTGACACCAAGTGCATCACGTGAGAGTAACGGTCAACTTTTAGCAAGTCTTTCACATAGCGCGTACCTGGGCGACTCACTTTTGCAACATCGTTTCGGGCAAGGTCAACCAGCATAATGTGCTCAGACTTTTCTTTGGTGTCTTCGCGAAGGTTAAGCTCAATACGGCTGTCTAAATCTCTGTCGATACTGCCATCAGGGCGCTTGCCACGTGGACGGGTACCGGCAATCGGGTAGATCTCTACCTGATTACTTTCTCTTTCGTATTTAAGCGCTGATTCAGGAGAGGCGCCAAATATGCTGAAAGCGGCATCTTGCATGTAAAACATGTAAGGGCTTGGGTTTGATTCTTTAAGTTTAGCGTAAGCAAGTAGCGGCGACGGGCAGGGGAGAGAGAATGTGCGCGAGGGCACAACCTGAAAAATGTCGCCAGCTAAAATGTGCTGTTTTAAGTCGAGTACATGATTACAAAACTGTTCATCGCTTAAATCAACGCTAACTTCAACGCTTGGGTCAAAAGAAGAAAGTGACTGTCCGTTTTCGGTTTCGTTTGGGCTTTCTGAGTCGGAAGCGAGTGACTGTCCGCTTTGTGCTTCACTATCTACATCAGAAATCTTCACTCCATTTGTGCTCACTAGCACAGGCTCAGCGGGCATATCGTGTAGCTGCTGATGAATTGCTTCTAAGCGCTGAGCAATGGCAAAGTATTGCTGGGCAACGTCTTGTCCGCTAAAAACACTGCCAATTAAATGAGTTTCGCGGGTTTGGTGGTCAACGGTAATTAAAGTTTCTGCCAGGTAAAACACAAAGTCTGGACAGTCATTTTCACCTTCTGCAACATCGGGTAATTTTTCAAAGCCTGCTAGCATGTCGTAGGCAAATACACCGCCTAAGAAAACCGCGTGGGGATGTTGGCGGATTGGCGTTATCTTATTGATAACAATGCGAAGCGCGTCCATTACGCTTGCGGCCTTTAAGCGACTGTCCTCGTCAAGTTCACCGTCGGCTTCATCACACACCAGCGTAATTGAAGTGTCTGTCCTTTCTTTGACGTGTAGGCCGTCAGGGGCGTGGTCAACAAATAAAGGTAACACTGAAGCGCCGTTGCCTGTCAGTGCTTTCACTTCAACTCGATTGCCCCGGCATTCCATGCGCAGTGCTGCGTCAACCATTAACAAGCTTTGTAAATCGTCTTTAGAATCAATTTCTGCCGACTCTAAAAGCAATGCGTTATTTTTATTGCCACAAAGGTGGGCAAACGCGGCAAGTGGATCATCGACATAGTGTCCCACCTGCTCAATTGTCTCTACCTTACCTGGAGAAATCCCCAGTTCCGCTAAACTCATTTTTGCTACTCTCCAACTGCAAAAAGACAAAAAAAAGGCCCGTATAAACGGGCCTTTATGTGTATTCATTCACGCACTACAGTGCACACCGCCCGTTAAGTTAGGGAGTGCCACCACCAAGCTGCAACTGTCATTGCTGTTGAAATATTGTATGAATGCATGAATTACTCGTTGTTTTTCCAAACTTCAATAGGATTTGAAGCGGTTAGTACGTATACTTTGTGTGTATAGAAGAAAACAAATTGCCGTTTGTGTCAACCTAAAATTTGCATAAGACATTGAAAATAGATCTACACAGTCATACAAAATTCTCTGATGGCCACCTAACGCCAGAAGAATTAATCCTTCGCGCACACACCATGCAGGTGGATGCGCTTGCCGTTACCGACCACGATACCGTAGCCGGTTTGGAAGAAGCACATGCCACTCAATCGAAGCAAAAACGTGCTTTAACCATTATTGATGGTGTTGAAATTTCCACCACTTGGCACAGTTTCGATATCCATATAGTTGGATTAAATGTGGACAGACACTGCCCAACGTTTCTTGAGCGGCTGCAAGGCCAGTCTCAAACCCGAGAAGCCCGAGCTGAAAAAATTGCTGATAAGCTCGAAAAGTGTGGGTTTGAAGGTGTTCTAACGCGAGCAAAAGCGCTAGCGGGCGTTGGCCAGGTGACACGGGCGCACTTTGCGCGCGTATTAGTAAACAACTACGGTGTGCCAAGTATGGACGCCGCGTTTAAGAAGTATCTTGGCAAAGGCAAACGAGCTGCAGTTAAAGCAGAGTGGCCAAGTATCGAAACGGCTATCGAGTGGATACACGATGCAGGTGGACAAGCAGTACTGGCTCATCCTGCTCATTATGATATGACAGCGAAGTGGCTACGGCGTTTGGTGGCCTTGTTCGAACAAGCCGGTGGCGATGCCATTGAAACTGCGTTTCCAGGTATCAATAAAACCAAACAAGAGCTTATTAATGAGCTTGCACAAACCCATCAGTTACTAGCATCGGCGGGCTCTGATTTTCACTTTCCGTCTCGTTGGACTGAGCTGGGTAAGAACCTCGGCATTAGCAGTAAGCTCACACCCGTATGGCATAATTGGAAACAATTTGAAGGGCTGACGGCTGAAAGCTAAGAAAATCTAATTTGCTAAGCTCTGGGTATAAATGGGCAAGGTAAGGCAAATGGTTCACGTACGGTTGATGAGCGCTATAGCTAATTAAAATGCCGAGAGTTGGTTGGTAAAAAGCTTAAAAGCGAGTTTTACCCACGAGCTTAACCAGCAAGCTTTACGAGTGGACAGACACTTGCCTCGTTGGCAAAGTAGTATCGTTCTGCGCGTTTAAGAAAAGGAAGTAATTATGAGTCAATTTTTCTATGTGCACCCCGACAACCCGCAAAAGCGCCTTATTAGTCAGGCTTGTGAGTTAATTCGAGAGGGAGCAGTGGTGGTGTATCCGACAGACTCAGGCTACGCCATAGGTTGCCAAATGGAAGACAAAAAGGCGCTTGAGCAGTTGTGTCGTATTCGTCAAATCGATAAAGATCACAACTTTACCTTAATGTGTCGAGATATGTCTGAGCTATCAATTTACGCAAAGGTAGACAACACGGCGTTCAGACAAATTAAGAACAACACGCCAGGGCGCTACACCTTCGTGTTGAAAGCGACCCGCGAAGTACCAAAGCGTTTGCAAAACCCTAAACGTAAAACCATTGGAATTCGCGTGCCCGATAACGCCATTGCACTTGCATTATTGGAGGAGCTGGGCGAGCCATTGATGTCTACGTCTTTGATTTTGCCAGGCAATACCATGGCCGAATCAGACCCAGATGTCATTCGCGACAACTTAGAAAAGCAAGTAGGGCTTATTATTCATGGTGGTTACATTGGTGAGCAGCCCACAACGGTGGTTGATTTGTCGGAAGACACACCAGTAATTGTGCGACATGGCACGGGCGATCCGTCTCCCTTTGAGTAACTTTCGTTAGGCTGACTTTTTGAAAAGACTGTTTTAAATAGGTTATTTTAAATAGCTTCTTTTGCTAGTTGCAGGTGAAAGTTATAGTAGGAAACCGTAAGCTAAGTTTCTAAGGCCTGTAGCGCTTCGGTTTGCAGCGAAGCGCTGCAAGTTCTCGCGTGAACGCGTAAATAATAATATCAATAATCGCCGCTTTGTTAGCGCGTAAAAACGGTTGTGGAACTGTGTCAGAGCTTGAAGACAATAATAATGATAATGAGGCCTCTGTTGAGAAGGGGCTTTCGACACCTGTTCAGCAGCCGTTGCCACTTGCGTTTATTAATGGCGAAGCGCTAATTGAAAAGCCTGAAGATCTCTTCATTCCCCCCGATGCCCTAGAGGTCATATTAGAAACCTTCGAAGGGCCGCTCGACTTACTACTTTATCTGATTAGAAAACAAAAGTTTGATATCACCACACTGCCCATCGCTGATGTTACCAAGCAGTATATGGAGTATGTTGATGCCATGATGTCGCTAAAATTAGAGCTGGCGGCAGAGTACTTGCTGATGGCAGCCATATTGGCAGAAATTAAGTCCAGGCTTCTATTGCCTAAACGCAGTGACGATTCCGACGAAGAAGAAGACCCTCGAGCAGAGCTTATTCGCCGATTAAAAGAATACGAGCTAGTAAAGCAAGCGGCAGAAGATTTAGATATTCAGCCTAGACTTGAACGGGATATTTTCACCACTCACGTTGAACTAAGTGAGAATGTGGCGCCAATTCGCATTGAGCCCGATGTGTCTTTAGCTGAAATTGTATTGGCGTTCAGTGCGGCCATGAAGCGCGCTGAAGCGTTTGAACACCATACCATTGCACGGGAAGCACTGAGCACGCGAGAGCGCATGTCGCTCATCTTGTCGTTACTCACAACAACAGAATATACGCCACTTGAACGCCTATTTACGGTTGAAGAAGGTAAAGCTGGGGTAGTGGTTTGCTTCTTAGCAATTTTAGAATTAGTAAAAGAACAGCTAATTTTATGCATTCAGGCAGGTCCTTATGCAAAAATTCATGTAAAATTAGGTGCCCATGAAGAAAATTAACACGGCGCAGCTTAAACAATTGGTAGAGGCAGCAATATTTGTTGCTGATAAACCTATTTCAAAGCAGCATTTAAAAGAAACGGTACTCAATGAGTTTACCGTCGCTGATAGAACCTTGAGTAAGGTGATTAACGAGCTAAAGTTAGACTATCAGCCAAGAGGCATTCAGCTGGTGGAAGTAGCAAGTGGCTATCGCTTTCAGTCGTTAGATGCGTTAAGCCCGTGGTTAAGCAAATTGTGGCAGGAAAATGCGCCAAAGTATTCTAGAGCAATGCTCGAAACCTTGGCACTCATTGCCTATCGTCAACCTATAACCCGCGGAGAAATAGAGCAGGTAAGGGGCGTGGCGGTAAGCAGTAATATTATAAAGACACTCACAGAACGAGACTGGGTAAAGGTAGTAGGCCACAAAGAAGTGCCTGGGCGACCAGCGCTTTACGCAACTACCAAAGGCTTCTTAGACTATTTTTCGATGACGTCGTTGAGCGATTTGCCCAATGCTGATGCTTTCGAAAACATGGCTGAAAGCGTTGCGTCAGACTCGCCGCTTAAGGTGTTAAATGAGGCACCGTCTGAATAGACCGTGCGACCGTAAACAAGCAATAAAAGAGTGAAAACCCATGACTGAAAAGTTGCAAAAAGTACTGGCTAACCAAGGGCTAGGCTCGCGACGAGAAATGGAACGTTGGATTGAAGAAGGCCGAGTATCGGTCGATGGCACCAAAGCGACTTTAGGAGATAGAGTTGATCACACCGCACAAATTCGTGTTGATGGTCATTTGCTATCTCGTCAAACAGAACAGCCAATTTGCCGTGTGTTGATGTACAACAAACCCGAAGGTGAATTGTGTAGCCGTCACGACCCTGAAGGTCGCGATACGGTATTTGACCGCCTTCCCGCCATTCGATTAGGGCGCTGGATCACCGTTGGTCGTCTAGACATGAACACCAGTGGCCTGCTGTTATTCACCAACGATGGTGAACTAGCCAACCGCCTAATGCACCCAAAATGTGAAGTAGAACGCGAGTACGCAGTGCGTGTATTCGGTGAGGTAACTGGCAAAACGCTACATACCCTTCAAAAAGGTGTAGAGCTGGAAGACGGCGAAGCAAAGTTCCTGACAATTTCAGGTGCGCCTACGCCGCAGCATGCTGAAGATGAAAGCATGAACCGTTGGTACAACGTAACGTTGAAAGAAGGGCGTAACCGCGAAGTGCGTCGTCTTTGGGAGTCGCAGGGCGTGCAAGTTAGCCGCTTGATCCGCGTTAAATATGGTCCAATTGAACTGCAGAAGCGTCTACCGCAAGGTGCGTGGGTAGAACTAGGATTAGAAGACGTGAACGCGCTTCGTAGCCATGTTCAACTGCCGGATGAAACGCAAACTATGGTTAATGTACGCCAGGGCAAACTTGACCACGCGCGTTTAAGTCGCATGCGTCGCTCGGTTAAAAAGCATAAAGTGCGTAAGCAACAAGGCTTAAATAAACGAGCTGGGCGTCCCGCCAAACGTAAGTAATGTCTTATTTATCCATCACGTGTAAGTGATTACTCAAAGCCGCAAGCGTTCGCTAGCGGCTTTTTTATTTTAGTGGCGTGTATTCTTCAACTTAATCACTAAGTTTGTCTCCCATTTAATTCTGATTTCAGTCTCGATGATTACGATCTTCTTTCTAAGCGATGGCGTAGCAAAGTGTGAAGCTGCTACGTCAAGTAGGGTAAGACCAACACGGAAAAGGAGAAAGTAATGAAAGATATGCCTCAGTTAGGAATGGGAACGTTTCGATTGAAAGGTGACGAGGCCCGTGAGTCAGTCAGTAAAGCGCTAGAGGTTGGTTTCAGACACATTGATACCGCACAATTTTATGACAACGAAGCACAAGTTGGCGATGCCATCAAAACCAGCGGCCTTGATAGAAGCGAACTGTTTGTCACTACCAAGGTGTGGCACGAGTCATTGGGCGATGCCCATTTTATTCCAAGTGTTCACGAAAGCTTAGAAAAGCTGAAGCTAGAATATGTTGATTTACTTCTTATCCATTGGCCATATCCTGGCAATGATATTTCACTTGAAAGTTACTTAGGCAATCTTGCGAAGGCCAAAGAACAAGGGCTTACTCGTCATATTGGGGTGTCTAATTTCACTATTGATTTGTTGGAGAAGGCCGAAAAGGTTCTTGGTAAAGGCGAGATTTACACCAACCAAATTGAAATCCATCCTTTCATGCAAAATAAGAAGGTTGTTGAAACGTGTAAGGAAAAAGGCATAAAAGCGACCGCATATATGCCATTTTCCGTAGGAAAAGTAATGAAGGACGAAACGTTATTGCGAATAGCGCAAAACCACGATGCGACGCCTGCGCAAGTTGTTCTGGCATGGATGGAGAAACGTCACATTTACGCAATCCCTTCATCAACCAGTAAAGTACACTTGGCGGAGAATTTAGCTTACGGTGGTGTACATTTAACTGATTCAGAGCTCGCGCTTATTGATGATCTCGATAACGGCGACCGAATTGTAAACCCAGATTTTGCTCCAGACTGGGATTAACGATTTATAGAACGCGTTTGTCTTTAGACTACTAACGGAATAGCGTTTAATTTTACCTAGCTCTGTGTACTAGGCTAAAACTAGGGGCCGCCTTTGAGGTACTAATGGCGGCCCTTGAAGAGTCTTTGAATTACCGGTTCAGATTAAATCGATAGATGTGACTTGGTATGGACTCGTGTAAAGGTGCTTTTTAAGGCATGTGATACCGAAAACATCACATGCTCTATTCGGCTTGCTCTATTTCTTTGATGACTTTGGCAGGGTTACCACCAATGACCACATTGTCCCCAAAAGACTTAGTTACCACCGCGCCAGAGGCCACAACCACATTGTCTCCCAACGTTACGCCAGGGTTTATGACCGCCATACCACCAATCCAGCAATTGTCGCCAATAGTAATGGGCTTGGCGAACTCGATGCCGGTTGCCCTTTGTAAAGGATCTAATGGGTGCGTAGCGGTGTATAAACCGACTTGAGGCGCAATCATGCAGTTATCACCTATCGTGACCTTCGCAGCATCTAAAATCACACAATTGAAGTTAGCGAAAAAATTTTCGCCTACTTGAATATTTTCGCCGTAATCACATTTGAATGAAGACTCGATGTAAAGCCTTTTTCCAGTACTACCAAACAGCGCTTTTAGTAGTCTCGTACGCTTTTTGTGGTCACTTTGACAAGTTGTGTTGAGCTCGTCTAATTGCATACGGCATTGCTTGCGCAATGCCGATAATGTTTTGTCTGACGGAAAGTATAAATCGCCAGCAAGCATCTTTTCTTGTTCAGTCATGCATTTCCAGTAGGTAAGCTTAAATGATTAAGCCAATACGTTACTGTGCACTGCCGTAGCTTACAATGACTTTTTGTTTTAGTTCATCGCTTTCAATGTCTAGGTTAACAGGGCGGTGCAAAACAATGCTGCCGTCCACAGTAACCGATGCACTAATCGATAGGGTAGGTTTGTTGTCTGATTTCTTGCCCCAAGCGCTTTCACTTTCCTTATATACGATATCGCCTAAAACGTGAGAAGAGCCAGACAAAGTAATATCGCCATTGAGTGTTTTGATGTGTTTTTCAATGGTTGTATCGACGGCTGTTATGTCTCCATTCACTGTTTCAACGCTACCGCCAATTGCACTTTGCGTAGGAAGCGTAACATTTCCATTCACGGTCTCTACACCCTTAAGCACATTGAGGTGTGAAGCTGCACTTACATCGCCATTTACAATATCGATATTTCGGACAGACACATGGCTACCCATTTCAAGATTGCCGTTAACGATACTGACTTCATCCGCGCCACCATGATCGCTAATTTCCACATTGCCATTAACAGAAGAAATATCGCCAGCGTGCTTCCCTTCAGCTATGTCAATATTGCCTAGAATAGAACTGAAATCGCTGCCTTCTAATGCGCTAGCGTCGCCAACATGGATAACGCAGCCAGTAAGCAAAGAGGCTGAAAGCAACATAGCTGCACTAGTAATAATAGACTTTTTCATATTCTTATATCCTTGATTGTTTCATAAATACTTAATAACACGCTTTAACGGTATTAATATCAAACACAAATTTTATTGTGTATTTATAAAATACATATCACGTATCATGCCACTCTTAAAAAGCATTTAAAATCAAATGGTTAGTTTAATATGCTAAAGGGTGGAGACTGCCTCAATGGTGTAAGAACTAATTTTATAGTTTCATCTGCCACCGGATGGCGAATTTGACCATTCTGCACCACATGGCCCTAAGCTCAGAAGGGAGCTCAGAAGGGGACAGACACTCGCTTGAAGAAATTATTTAAAGAAATGGACAGACACTCAATGTGAATACATCTTTTTGGTTACAAGCTGCTTTTTTGAGTGTGTGTCCGAGAAGTACAGGCAAGGTTTTAGCCTTTGCGAGTGTCTGTCCTCGAATTTCAATAGTATGTTGGTATATGTGGTTTTTACTTTTTAGTGAGGTTAGGTGGCATGATAAAGATTTATCACAACCCAGAGTGCGGCACGTCTAGGAATGTACTGGCGGTGATCAAGGCCGCTGGGTATGAGGTGCAGGTTATTGAGTATTTACGTGTTGGGTGGGAACGTGAACAACTAACTTATTTGTTGAATGCAGCTAACCTTAACCCTCGACAAGCGCTTCGCACAACAAAGTCGCCTGCTGCTGAATTAGGGTTACTTGATGAAACAGTGAGTAACGAAATCATCTTTGAATTGATGCTGGAACATCCCGTTTTAGTGAATAGGCCTATTGTTTGCATTCCCGAAGGTGAACACGAAAAAGCAGTTTCTTTACCTCTTGGGAGAGTTGAAGGTAATTCCTATTCTGATAACGCGAAAGAAACAGTGAAATTATGCCGGCCAAGTGAAGCTATACTGGATATTTTGCCTGTATGGCCAGAAGGCCCTTTTGCTAAAGAAGACGGCACACCACTTATAGACCAAGATGGTAAACGAGTAATTTAAACGGAGTAGTTTATGCAGGACAAGTACACGCAATTGAATAAGGCTAAAAGGCTTGCATTGGCCTGTTTGATTTTTGCCGCAAGTGTATTTGTTTTAACGGTTTTACTTCCTAAGTTTTATCCAAACTTGCAAGGAGCATGGTGGTTGGGGCTTATTAAGATGGCCAGTGAGGCGGCGCTCATCGGTGGTCTAGCTGACTGGTTTGCAGTGACGGCATTATTTAAGCCAATTCCAGCGAAGTACCCCATTCCGCACACCAATATCGTGGCTAGTAACAAGTCTGTTATTGCTAATAACCTGTCATTGTTCGTTAAAGAAAAGTTCTTTCATCCCGAAGCAATAGAGAAGCTAATTCGGGACAGCGACCCTGCTAAGGGCGCGGGAAGGTGGTTGTCACAGGATAGAAACGCTATCCGTCTTAGTCGCTTTCTATGCGATGCTTTCGCAGGCGTCCTGCGTGTGCTCGATGACAAACCCGTAAAAGCATTTATCGCTAAAACCGCACAGAAGGGCATTAACCAACTTGATCTTAGGCAATTGATGGCAACCTCGTTAAGCGCCGTTACGAAAGAGCGCCAGCATCAGGTAGTGCTTGATAGGGTGTTAGGGAAATTGGCCTCACTGCTTGCAGAGCCTGAAACACAAATCTACATAGCAGATACGTTAGTAGTCTGGCTAAAAACCGAATACAGTCGTATTGAAAAGCTATTGCCGTCTAGTTGGCTAAGCGAGCAGGGGGCACTCATTGCTGTTAAAGCGGTTTCAAGTATTTTGGAAGATGTATACGAAGATGAGCATCACCCCATTCGCCATGCATTTGATGAGCAAGTACACGAATTTCTTTACGAACTACAGCACAGCCCGTTAATGGAGAAAAAGGTAAACAGCTATCGGGAAAAAATTACTAATGACCCAGCGTTAAACGCGTATGTTCAGCAATCATGGGCCAAGTTTCATCAATGGCTTTTAACGTCTCTTGAACAGCAAAATGGTAAAGCAGAAACAAAGGTGTCGAGCCTTTTAAACGATTTGGGTACTACGTTAACGCAAGACAGTGAGCTAGCAAAAGCGTTCAATAAGCACATTGGAGAAGCGGCTAAATATATGGCGCCTGAGTTGGCTGAATTTCTAACCCGTCACATTCGCGACACCATCAATAGTTGGGATGAACGTGAAATGGCTGAGCAGGTAGAGTTGAATATTGGCCGCGATCTTCAAAAAGTTCGCATAAACGGCACGATCGTAGGCGGGTTGATAGGTGCAATATTGTTTGGCATAGAGGCACTGCTTGGCCTCTAGTCATTTATTTAAGCAAGTCGCATTAGCTGGTGTGGGTATGAATAGCTTTAGTGTCGCTGTTAATCAGCGCTAAAACGCAAACTATAAAGCAACTATTTCAACGCTTTCTATTGGCAACAAATCTTAAAAAAGTCTACTTCGCCGTTAGTGCAAATACCAAATTATCAGCGTCTACTTTGCCTTTCAAACCGCCTTCAAGCACCGAGCGCTCTAACCTTTGAATGTTGTAGTCCGCTGAATAAAGAGCGTCGACGGTTTTTTCGTTTACGCTAAAGGGAGGGCCGGCCATTTCATTCTGGTCATACTCGAAAGAAATGATTAGCTGGGGGGCGCATTGAGTAATGGCCATTAAATGCGCAGCATATTGCTCGCGAAGCGGGCTAGGCAGCGCAACTAAAGCGGCTCTATCATAAATGCCCGTAACGTCACCTAAGTCGCTTGATGTAAGTTTAAAGATATCACCTACGTAAATGGTTAAACCGTCTTTAGCGTAAATTTTACCGTTGGAAGTAGTGGTAACAGTAGGCTCTACACCTAGCTCTTCAAACAGCTGTATAATAGCCACTTCGCTTAGCTCAGCACCAACCACTTCACAACCCTTGGAGAGTAACCAACCAATATCTCGGGTCTTTCCACATAGTGGCACAAAAATGCGCTTTAAAGATGTGCTAGGACTATCGTCGCCAAACAGAAAAGACGCATACTTTACTAAAAGTGCATTCCCTTCAGGTTCGTGAAATCCAATCTCGTTCTTTTGCCATTTACTGTGCCAAAAACTATGTTCCATATAAACCTCAAGTAAGTAAGCGATATATCTCTAAAAAACAGACGTTTTTATGAAGGGTATTAGAAACAAAAAAGGTAGCGAGAAACGCTACCTTTTAAACAAAATTAGTTATCAAGCGGTGTATTGAAGTCTTCAGATAACTCGAAGTCACCTTCAACCGTTGTCACTTTGTTGTCTACAAAGTTAATCACCATTTGCTTTTGAAAATCTTCACCACGCTTTTTCATACCGCGCTTCATATCGTAAACGTAGTACCAAGTGTCATCGTCGAATGAGTCTTGAACAACAGGGTTACCTAGTACATAAATTACTTGTTCTTTTGTCATTCCAACGCGCAGCTTTTCCACATCTCTTTGATCAAGGAAGTTTCCTTGAGGAACGTCGATTCGATAAATCCAGTTCGAGCAAGCGGTTGATGTTAGTGTGATACCAAGAATTACTAATAGGTGTTGCAACTTCATGCGTTAATTTGTCCAGTATTGCCTTTGTTAGTGTCAATGAACTTCGCTAAAGCGAATTTCGAGACTGTTTTATTGCAAGCGCGAAGGCATGCTACATTGACAACTATGACCAATCAACTGCATTTTAGTTCGATGCTGCGCTTTTAAGCAGTTCTTTTGCATTCGCTAGCGCCGATTTGGTTACTTTATCACCGGCTAATAGTCTTGCAAGCTCATCGATCCTGTCTTGCTTCGTCAACGCCAACATCTGGGTTTCAGTACTTTCCCCGTCGGTAAGCTTGGTAACAAACAATTGATTATGTGCCTGTGCCGCTACTTGAGGTAGATGGGTAACACACATTACTTGCGATTTTTTACCTAATTTACGTAAAAGCCCGCCAACGATTGATGCTGTTGGGCCGCTAATGCCCGTATCGACTTCATCGAAAATCATAGTAGGGGTAGCGTGATGGCCGCTCGCGATAACCTGAATAGCCAGTCCTATACGAGAAAGTTCACCACCTGATACGACTTTTTCTAATTTGTCTGCATCTTGACCAGGGTTGGTAGACACTTTAAATTCTACGGTATCTAGACCTGTGCTCACCGGCTTCTTAAGTTCGTCGTATTGAATCTGAATATCCACTTTTGCGTGGGGCATATTCATTTGGCGAATTTGCACTTCAATATCTTCGCTTAGCTTACCAGCAGCACGTTGCCTGCTCTCGGAAAGCGCTTTGGTCGCGGTTAAATACGTTGCTCGTGCTTCTTCTACTTCGCCTTCAAGCGTACCTAACAGTGTTTCCTGTTCCGATAAAGCATTGAATTCGGCGGCTAGCTCTTGGTGATGCTGATAAAGTCCCTCTGGCATCACAGTATGTTTACGGGCAAGTTCCATCGCCTTCGCATAGCGCGCCTCAACTTGCTGTAAGCGAAGTGGATCGATCTCTAAGTGATCGCAGTAGCTACGTAGCTCTCCTGCCGCTTCTTCTACTTGAATTGCTGCATCATTAAGCATTGCAATGATTGGCGTTAAACTAGCGTCGTGCGCCTCTAATTCGCCTAAGCGTTCAATACTGCTTTGTATAACTGACAGTGCGTTGCCTTCATCGCTTTCATATAAATTGTATACGCTAGTCTGTGCTTGCTCTAAAAGGCTTTGCCCGTTACTCAGGCGTTTGTGCTCTATTTCTAACTCTTCAAATTCACCCTCTTCAATGGCGAATTCATCAAGTTCTTGAACCTGATAAGTTAACAGCTGAATTCTGTCTTCGCGCTGCTGGGCTTGTTCTTGAAGCGCCTTTAACGTGCGCTGCTTATCACGCCAAAGAGAGTAGGTTTCTCTAACCTGCACTAATATGTCGTTGTGCTTAGCGTAACCATCGACTAATTCCCTTTGATGGTCTTCTTTCAGCAACTGTAGGTGAGTATTTTGACCGTGAATGGCCAACAAAAACTGGCCTAAGCCTTTTAACTGCTGAAGTGAGGCGGGAATACCGTTGATAAAAGCTTTTGAACGGCCTTCCTTTGAAATAACTCTGCGAATAAAGCAGCTATTCTCATCTTCATCTGAGGTGAGCTCATGTTCATCGAGGAAGGCTTTAGCTAATACATTGCCGTTTAGAGAAAAGTGAGCAATGATCTCCGCTTTTGCGCTGCCTTTTCGCACCGCATTTGCGTCGGCGCGCTCGCCTAAGCACAAACTTAAAGCATCAATGGCGATGGATTTACCAGCACCGGTTTCGCCGGTTATAGCAGTCAACCTGTTTTCCAGTTGAACCGATAATTGTTTTACAACAGCAAAATTTGAAATAGAAAGATGCGCTAACATAACCACACTCGAAAAAAGTTGAACATGATGATATATACAGTAACTGATAATATATACAGTATTTTTTCCGTGTAAAGTTAAGTCGTAAATATTTTACTTAAAAATTAAAGTGGATTGTGAAAAGTTTAAAGAAATCAATATTGTATAGAGCGTTTAAAAAGGAGTGGTTATGAGTAACCCATTAATAATAGGCTGCGCTAGATGCGTTCGTTACAGTGGTTATACAGTAGTAAATTAGCTCAATGCTAAGTAGCTGAATAACTCAAAAGCTAGCGGTAAACAATTCCACAACGCAGTAGAGAACCTGATAGCAAAAAGGAGAGCGTAAGCTCTCCTTAAAATTCAATTTCAATTAAATAGCAGGTAGTCCAAATGACTATGTGGTTTACCAGCAATTATACATTATTGCTGTAGCTCACCGCTGCCAGACTCAATGTGCGCGCGCACAAACCACTGGAACTGTTCTAAATCTGCAAGTTGGCCGGTGATCATATCTTCCGATACTGGGTCAATTTCACCTAAAAGCTCTAACGCTTTTCTATGGTCACCATTTACACCGTCATATACGGCATCCAGCGCCTTAAGGTGGTCAAGTACTAAACCTTTACCCAACTCATAATCATTCCAGCTGCGGCCTTCAACAATGGCTTTTGGTGTACCTTTCGGTACGCCACCTAATGTAGCAATTCGCTCTGCAATTGTGTCGGTCATTTCGCGTACCGCATCTACCTGCGGGTCCAACATTTCATGCACACCGATAAAATTTGGTCCTACTACATTCCAATGAATGTGCTTCAACGTTAACTGTAAATCTAATAGTGCAACCAATCGCTGATCCAATACCTTGATTGTTTTGGCAGCTGCATCGTTATCCATTCCAGGGGCTGTAAATTTGATATTGGTGTTACTCATGATATCTCCTATTGAATGCAAATAAGTCAGCGGGATGCGAAACATCATTTAGGCCAAATAACAAAGACCTTGTGCTGACGACTTGTTGTAATAGGTGCAACAGGTATGCCGAAAACTTATATTTCTATAAGTCTTGGTTTTCGTTAAGGAAATTAGAGAAGATTAAAAAATCTTTATTTTTCAAGCCTGTAGCAATCAAGAAAATGCTACAGGCTTATGTAATAAATGCACATGGAATCGACTAAATGGTGCAGGGAGGTTAGTAAAGCTTACTACCCCAACCTAACTTTTTACGAAGTACATTGAAGTAGCTGTAGCCCTTAGGGTGAACAAGATGGAGTTTGTCTACGCTTTTGTTTATTCGAATTTCATCGCCAGGCAGCACCGGCAGAACAATATGGCTATCGCAACTCACTTGTAGCGAGTCACTATTAACCTTTGATACTTTCATCGATACCTGACTGTCAGCATCAACAACGATTGGACGGCTGCTCAGTGTGTGAGGAAACATGGGTACCAACGTAAGTGCATCTAGCTTGGGCATAATAATAGGGCCGCCCGCTGATAAAGAGTAAGCCGTTGAACCTGTAGGTGTGGCTACTATTAATCCGTCGCTGCGCTGACTGAATACAAATTGCTCATCGATGTAAATTTCAAATTCCATCATATGGGCAACTTTTCCGTGGTGAAGCACCACTTCGTTTACAGCAGAGTTGTTACTTTTAAGCTTTTCGTGTCGATAAACTTCTACTTCTAGTAAGAAGCGCTCTTCTACTACGCATTCACCGTTAAAGATAAGGTCAAGTTGTTGAACAATATCATCGGGGTGGATATCAGTTAAAAAGCCGAGATTTCCGCGGTTTACACCGACAACGTGAATGTCAAAGCGAGCGAGCACACGTGCTGCACCAAGCATGCTGCCGTCACCGCCTACCACAACGGCAAGGTCAGCCTCTTTGCCAATAGTGACAAGGTTACAGCTTTTGAAGTTTTCGGTTTCAAGTTCTTCAGCAATACTTTCCTCAACCAATAATTTACAGCCTTTTGCCAATAAATATTCGGCTAGAATGTTCAGGCTGTCGTGGGTTGCAGCGTGCTGAGGTTTTCCAATTAAAGCAACGGTTTGATAGGGCATGGAATGCTAATGTCCTTTCATTTCCAATGGTTGGACATTAGCACAGGTTTTTTGCAAAAGAAAAGCGTAAAACGGCACACAGCGCAAGGTTTAGCGATCTTCTAACCGATTATAGTCGAGAAGACCGCCTTCAATAGGATAGCGCTCGCTAGACCATTGCATTAATTTATCACTAAACGCCCAAAAATTAGGGTTGGTTCGGCGCATGCCAATATCGTCGAGCAGGGCTTTGTAATCGGCTTCGCTTTTAATGGATTTAAGCTTCTCAATCGAAGACGTTATCTCTGAGGCATTGATATACCAGAATGCGTCAGGGTAACTGCCCAACAAACCATGAACTAGCGTGATTGAATCTTTAGAAGGCTCCCGGTTTTCCTCTTCTTCAAATAGGCTATTTACATTGTAATGCGCGCTATTTCTAAGGGCAGTGAACACATCAATGTTGTCTGGGTTTTTGTCGTCTTGAATCACAATCATGGTAGTTTCAGGCATCAAGGTCGCTTGTTGAGCAGGAAGCGAATCTAAGCGCTCTAATGCTTCGAACTGTTCAGCTGATAGCAAACGTTTATTGTAGGTTGAGGCATTCGGTTGAACTTTAGCCAAGTATTGCGATAACAATTGATAAAGTTCTTGTTGAGGATTATCTGTTTCGAACGCTATGCCAGAAGGTTGTTCGAAACTGTTGATATCACCTTCCAAATAATCGGTAAGTTCAGGGCTTGCGTTTTGATACCAATCGTCAAGAAGGTCATGGCGGGTAGTTGGAGGAAGTAGATTAAGGAAGTTCGATTCACCTTCCATGCGCAAGAAATCCATGTACAAACGGGTCAATAACTGATGGCCATAATTGCCGTAAACATCAAAGCCAGCCACAAGCAAATAGTGAATGCGCTCTAACAAGGCATAGTCAATCACCCATGCTGTTTTAGTGGGCTGGCCAACCATCCCTTTAACAACTGTGGCATTATCGAAATGACGAAATACGGTTAAGCTCGCATTAGTATTATCGCCGTCGCCATCCCATATACTCGACACACTCAAATGCTCTTCATTTTTGAATTCATTGTTCAAAAAGGTGGTTCTTGCACGCATATATTCGCCTTGGCGCTTTGCGTATTTAACCCAGTTTACCGCAAGGGCTGAGCTATCTTTTTCAGCGGGAAGGTGGAGGTTTTCTTTTTGAGAAGCGTAAAAAGCATTTACTTTTTCAGATGCTGCAATGTCTGGGTCGACAAAGAACACCCAGAATCGATCGTTAATGACGTTAAGCGCGACTTGTCCTCTGCACACGGGACCTTTGATATAACCCATAATGGTGTTTTGCGCGCGCTCAAGCATAAATCGATAACGACTTTCTACTGGCAATAAGGTAAAGGCCGTTAATGGGTTGGCCGCCACTTGAGGTTTGTATGATGGCAATGTTTCTACAGAAAATTCTGCGTCGACAAACCACGATTGCCATTTTTCCATCAGTGTTTTATTAATGGCGTAAGCTTGATGTGTTTTACTCACGATAGTTGAATGCACTGGCTGTAGACGATAGTAAACGCGCTCGACCTCTGGATCGTCGAAGGGTCTGCGAGTAGCAATAATATCTAACGCTTGTCCGGGTGGTGTGCGCGAGCGCACTAGCTTAAAAAACTGAGGCGTTTTACCTTTTTCTGAAATATCTTCGAAATAGAGGTGAGACGTAAACAAGTGTTCGTAAATATAACGTGCGGAAAGCTGCATCTTGTTGCTATCCCCATTAAGCCACACTTCCAAACCAGTTATGTTCTCATTCAGTTCTTGTGAGAGCGCTTTGGGTAAAGGTAACGGCGCACCATGGTTTAACCACTGAATGAGTGTAGAGTGCTCTGCATCCGACAGGGCTGGCAGTGCGTAGGGCATGCCTCCCATGGGCTGGCCTGCTATGTACCCGCCCATTTCATCTATTGTTGGGCATTGGTTTTGTCGATTTAAGCTTATATCGAAATTGTCACCTAAATGAGCGGTGTTGGGCAAAGGGTGCTGTTTTTTTAGCAAAAGCATTTGCGCTAGCACCGAAGATTGGGTCGGCGAAGCGTTAGGTTTTTCTTTCGATTCGAGCACGTCGAAAAAGCCACGCTCTCGCCATGCGTCTACGTTGTGGGCGTCGAGAAACATTCTATTGGGTTGGGCAGCGGTGAGTCGTGTCCCTTCATAGACTTTTTCTTTGTTAGCACCTCTGGCTATACCCTCTGGAGATGACATCTTTAGTTGGCATGGCGCATCGTAACAGGCGTGGCAGACAACACAGCGCTGCGTTAGTACTGGGTTTACTTGTGTGTCAAAGAAATTGTCGGGCAAATTCTCCATGGCGGGCATGACGTTGTTTGATGAAAGTAAAGGAGCGTCAGGTTTCGGCCATTGCCATATCGCTATAGCGATAATTGCTATAAGCAACGAAATCATACCGAGTTTCTTCATAATCGTAGTCCACAAAAAAGTTCTAATCAGTTTATCACTCATTTCACGTACGGTGATGTTAATAATTAACCATTAACTCTTGGCAATGGAAACAACCACGCATTTGTATGTATTTGGAGGAAAGCTGGAGAGGTAGTGGGGCGGTAACATTATTTTTACATTGTCATTGCTTTGGGCGTTGTACTAGGTATGCTGATGAAAAGAATTCGCAGCGAGGGAAACATGTCTCATCAAATTATTCTGCCAAGAGTGATGCACATAGGGAAAGGGGCGAGTCAGCGGGTTGCTGAAACGCTAAAAGGACTCAACTGCCATAAACCTTTACTGGTTACCGATAAGGTAATGGTTGAGTTGGGATATAGTGCTGCCATAGTACAGGTGCTGGAAGAGGCAGGAATAAGCGCCGATGTATTTTCAGATACGGTGCCAGAGCCCACGGTGAGGTCTATTTATCGCGGTGTGGATGCGTTCAAAACCCACGCTTATGACAGCATCATTGCTTTAGGTGGTGGAAGCCCCATCGATAGCGCAAAAGCCATCGCTATTTTGGGTAAGTACGGCGGCGAAATGCGAGACTACAAATTCCCGCGGGTTGTAGATGAAGCGGGACTGCCGATCATTGCTATTCCCACAACAGCGGGAACGGGCTCAGAAGCAACGCGATTTACCATTATCACCGACGAAGATACTACAGAAAAAATGTTGTGTGTTGGTTTAGGGTTTATGCCAACGGCAGCCTTGGTCGATTATTCATTAACGCAAAGTTTGCCTGCCCGCGTGACAGCCGATACAGGCATTGATGCGCTTACTCACGCTATTGAAGCGTTTGTTAGCCGCAAAGCCAATCTTTACAGTGATGCACAGGCGTTATCAGCCATGGCGTTAATTGCGCCTAATCTACGCACTGTATTTGCAGACCCAACAAATGAAACGGCGAGAGAATCAATGATGCTGGGCTCAACGCTCGCGGGCATTGCCTTTTCAAATGCTTCAGTGGCCCTTGTTCATGGAATGAGCCGGCCTATCGGTGCAGCGTTCCACGTGCCTCACGGATTGTCGAATGCCATGTTGTTGCCCGCGGTTACCGCCTTTTCTATTCCAAGTGCATCAGTGCGTTATGCACAATGTGCTCGCGCCATGGGTGTTGCTACGCAAAGTGACTCAGATGAGGTGGCGAATCAAAAGCTTATCAACGAACTAAAAGCACTGAATACAGATTTGCAGGTACCTACGCCTGCCGACTTCGGTATTGATAAAGCGGCATTTTTTGCATCGACGTCAACAATGGCAGAACAAGCTTTGGCATCAGGTTCTCCCGGTAATAATCCACGTGTACCTACCATTGAAGAAATGGTTGCCATTTATGTATCTCTTTGGGAATAACGTTTTTGCGAAAACATTAAACGAAAAAAGACTGCTTATTGCAGTCTTTTTTATGTGAAAAGAAATATTGTGTAAAAAGCTTGCGGGTTATCGTGCCGTCCAGCCCCCATCAAGTACCATAGTTTGCCCTGTTATATTGCGGGCACTGGGTGACATTAAGAAGCTTGCGGTATCGGCAAGCTCTTCAACGCTAACAAATTGCTTTTTAGGCATGGGCTCTAGCATTATTTTTGTTATTACCTCTTCCTCGGTAAGGTTATTTTCTTTTGCCTGTGCTGCAATTTGTTTCTCCACCAATGGTGTTTTCACATAGGCGGGGCAAAGGGTATTGATAGTTACATCGCAATCCCCGGTTTCAAGCGCGATAGTTTTGGCGAACCCTAACAGCCCATGCTTCGCCGCTACATAAGCAGACTTATAGGGCGAGGCTACCAACGAGTGAATAGATCCTACATTGATAATGCGCCCGTAATTTTGCTTACGCATGGCAGGTAAAAACGCTTGGGTTAACAGAGCAGGGCCAACAAGCATGATATTTATAAGCTCCTGCCACTTATCTGCAGGAAAGTCCTCGATGCGTGAAACGTGCTGAATACCGGCATTGTTTATAAGCACATCAACGGTATGTTTCCATAGTACCTCAGGTAGCGCTGCGACTTGTTCTGCATTGCATACGTCTACCGCTACTGCGCTGGCCGATCCGTCTAAATGCGCAAGTCGAGTCACAGTCTCTTTTGCTGCCTGTTCGTTTATGTCGGCGATGATCACATGGTGCCCTTGTTTCACCATTGACTCAGCAATGCCAAAGCCAATGCCGCTTGCTCCACCCGTGATAAATATTGTGCGCTTAGTCATTGTTACTTCCGTTGGATTTATTTAGTGAAGGTGCACTATTTAATGAAAACAGCAGCTGCTTTACTGCGTTTATTTGTGCGCCGTTCCTGGTCGCGTAATCGCTAGAGGCATAGCCCCACCAATCCCAACAGCCTTGTGGATTTAACGGCATGAATAACGACTTCTTAGTTTGCGGATAAAGCACAACAATATGGTTGTCATCAGCCCATTCATTCAGCCCTGTTTGGGTAGTGTAGGCATCGCCTACGGCATCGGCATACTGGTTACAGCCGTGGAAACTAATATGGGCTCTGCATGGCTCGCCTTGTGCACAGCTTTCAGGCACATACACAAAGCCTTCACTTGCTAATGTTTTGGCATCGTCACCCGCTATTTTTTGCTGATCAATTGAATGAATTTGCCCTGACAGTGACTCGTCGGGTGTCGAAACATCTTCAACAAGATGAGAGAGCATGGCACCTGCTGCATCGTAATCGCAGTTTCCAATGAAGGGGCTCTCTGATTTCATGCAGTTAACCCCATTGTTTTTGGTGGGAAAAAGGTGAGCCATCGGTTTATCATTGATATAGGCAATATTTTGTGTGTCTGTCCACAATTTGTATTGCTCAAATAATAAATCGCTCACTGGTGCAATCACTCTGGTGTCTTGCGTACCGTGAAAAAGCCAGACTTTTGTGTCTTTCATATTGGAAAGCGACGCAATTTTTCCTTCAGTTTCATACTGTTTGGCTTTTTCATTCAGCGCTTCAAGGTTAATTTCTCCCTCTACCTTGTTCACGCACTGTGCCAGGGCAGTGGTTATATCACCTTGTGCACAGAAGTACGGGCCACCAGCAATAACGCCAACGCCTTTTACCCAGTCGCTGTGTGCTAATTGAAATTGTGTTGCCATGTAACCGCCTGACGATAAGCCAGATACGGTAACGTTCTTTAAATCAATGGTGAGTGAAGGGAGCGCGTCTTGCGCAGATGACTCGTTACCGAATACCGGTACACTAACGGCAAGTGCGCTTAATACAGACAGACAAAGCGCGTGGCGTAAAAAGGGGGTAGATTTCATCATTGCATTGCTGCCTTATCATTTTCTAAAAATTGGCTAATAGCCTGAGCCTGAGCGGATACATTCGTCACGCCTTCCAAATGACCTAATTTGCCATTTAGCGTAACCAATGTGCTGTCGTTATTCATTGAAGTTAAACCTTGGTGTGCACTTTGCGATAAGTAGGGCATAAGAAGCAAATCAGTTTGGGCTGGAATAAACAGCGTTTTCGCCTTTATCGACGCCAGCCCTTGCTCAAGATTACCTTGATGCCCAGCAACGAAAAGCTGGCAAGCTCGAACCAAGTATAAAAGGTGGTTTGCGTCCATGGATTTTGCCCGGGTCTTTGCTCGCTCACGCAGCCAGTTCACAATACTGTGTGATTGACGTATGTCATTAAGCGGCGCCGACTCAACATTTTTATACCCTAACGTGTTGCCGGTTTGGTTGAAAAAAGAAGGGGTAAGGGCATTTTGCGTAATTAACATGAGCGAGGCAGCTAAGCCATTAAGAGGTGCTTGCTCTTTGGAATAAGCGCCGTTGTTCCAGTTTTTATCTAGAGTGATTGGCGTTGCCCAGTGTTCCAATGCCGCGGTAGTCCATGCATCGCTTTGACCTGCGCCGATAATTGAAATCATACGTTCAACCCAGTCTGGGTAAGCGCTCGCCCAATCGATAGCCTGCATAGAGCCCATAGAAGGCCCAATAACCGCATACAGTTTACTAATACCTAAACTTTCGAGAAGTGCTTTTTGAACATTGACAAAGTCACGTATTGTCACGACGGGAAAGTCTAAGCCATAGGGTTTGCCTGTACCTGGATTTATTGACGTAGGACCGGTTGTAATAACGTGCGGGTCGTAAGCATTTAGATTGGCCAGCGTATCAACGCTTATTACATAAAAGCGGTCTGTATCAATCGCCTTGCCGGGGCCGATAATACTATCCCAGTAGCCTGGCGCTGAATCGTTTTCATCGTACTTTCCAGCGGCATGAGAAGATCCAGAAAAATAGTGGGTAATCAGTATAACGTTACTCTTAGCATCATTTAGTGTTCCGTACGCCTCCCAGCCAACTTTTACGTTTTTAATTTGTTTACCACCAAAGGTTGTGAAATGAGGCATTTCAAAAACGCGTTTTTCTACCATCAGCGAAGCGCTTGGCAAGGAAGAAACGGGCTCAGAAGTAGGTGCTTTTGAAGAACTGAGCAATGGCGATGTATCGTCGGATTCGCCAGCAATGCCCTGGCAATGTACCGTCAACATTAGAGTGGCAAATAATCCCACCAAGGAGCGCTGCTTTTTAACTAAATACACCTCAACCAAATTTGCTAATGCTAAGTGTTTCTGCACTCGTTGTGAGCTGAGCTGTTTCAATAGCTTATTGATGCCTTTGCTCTTATTCCACACTAGCGTGGAAGCAAGCGTCTTTTTCCAATTCATACTTTCTTATCCCTTTCTCTGGCCGCATTTTTAGATGGCAATGTTTTGCTAGAGTGACTTATATATCGTGCGGCCTTAGGCCATATCGTTGGCTTTGACTAATGCTACATAATGCTAAACAGGCCAATGGCCATGGCAAGGCCAATAACTGGCACCACAACTGTTAGCGCACCAACCGCCCAGTAGGCAGCCTGATGGGTTTCGTTACAAATGGCGCGTATGGTAGTAACCACATAGCCATTGTGAGGTAACGAATCTAATGCGCCTGATGATATAGACACAATTCTATGTAGCTGTTCTGGCTCTACGCCTTGGTCAAGGTAATGCGGAGCCACCAAGGGTAAGGCAATGGCTTGTCCGCCAGATGCACTTCCTGTTAACCCTGCAATCACGCTTACGGCAATGGCGGCACCAATAAGCTCGTTACCAGGAATTTGGGTCATAAGCGCTACTGTTGTTTGAAACGCTTCGGTGTTTTTTGCTATAGAGCCAAAACCTACAACAGCGGCGGTGTTACCTATGGCGATCAATGCGCCGGTGGTACCCGCATTTATGGCAACCGGTAAACTGTGAAAATGTTTGTAGTTAATAGCCAGCAAACACAGTACGCCGCCGCCTAACGCCAGAATAAGCGCAAGCTGAGCGAGTTCTTCATGGAATAGAAACGAAATGACTAACACCACGACTAACGGCACAATTCCGGTAAGCGGGTGGGGTAGCGCTCTGTCTCGCACTTCAGGGTCGCTTGCTCTGGCTTCAAACACCTCGCCGTTATTAACGGCTTTTCTGATCATCTTAGCAAGCCACCAGTACCCGAAGCATGCCATGAATATGGCGACGACAAGGCTAACTTCCCACGCAGCAAAAGGGGAGGTGCCTAAATACTTTATAGGGATCCAGTTTTGGATTTCCGGTGAACCTGCCGAGGTCATCGTAAATGTTACCGACCCGAATGCCATGGCAGCAGGTATGAAGCGACGGGGTAGGTTGGCATCTTTAAACAAACTCACCGCCATAGGGTAAACAGAAAACGCTACCACAAACACGCTTACACCACCGTAGGTCAAAATAGCGCAAGCTAGCACAACAGCTAATACGGCACGCTTGTAACCAATTTTGGTGATAATCCAGCGAGAAACAGCATCTGCTGCTCCTGTGTCTTCCATGAATTTACCGAATAACGCACCAAGTAAAAACATGAAAAACCAAGAGGCGATAAAGCCAGAGAAACCACTCATATAGGTTTGAACGAAGTTTACGTCGCCGGTGAAAACGCCGATATTATTGGTAATGGCAACTACAAGCGCACACAAAGGTGCAGCAATAAAGAGGTTCATTCCGCGTATTGTCAAAACAATAAGCAACAACAGACCGCCTACTAAGCCAATCATACTTAACATAGTTATTATTCCTTAAAAAATCTGTGACCGCAGATGATCCGAAACAGTTAAGTCGATTTAAAATTTGCTTACACTCAAAACCACAAAGTGTATACAAATCAGATAAAAAGCGTTCATAACAGACATAAAGTTTGACGTTACTTTTATCAAAATCCCATAGTACGATGGTACTACATACTATTAACAATTAATTAACTAAAGTGATTTTGACCGTAGGCAATACATCCGGCAGTGACCAGAACTTAGAACAACAAGGACTCACTATGTCTCAATCAATACACACAAATGGCTTGGTTTTACCCTACCAATCACATTCAGCCTCTGTTAGCACAGTAGAACGCAAAAGCGATTCAGTTAAGCTCCCCATTCGCAGCCTTTGTGCCCTAGCGGTGGCTAGCGTTTTAAGCACAGCGCCAGTATTTGCTCAGGATAGTCAAGCTGATGCCGATGCCGAAGCGCAAAAAGGAAAATTAGAACGCATTGAGGTGACAGCGCGAAAAACTGTAGAGTCGCTACAGGAAACGCCGGTAGCTATCACGTCTATTGGTGCGGTTGAACTTGGAGAAAAAGGGATTAGCGTGCTGACTGAAGTGCAGCAGTTTTCGCCCAACACTACGCTACAAACCAGTCGCGGTACCAATTCCACCTTGACGGCATTTATTCGCGGATTGGGTCAGCAAGACCCGCTTTGGGGCTATGAACCAGGCGTGGGTATTTATGTAGATGATGTTTATATTGCTCGCCCACAAGGAGCCGTACTTGATTTGTTAGACGTACAGCGTATTGAGGTGTTACGTGGCCCGCAAGGGACGCTTTACGGAAAGAATACCATTGGTGGCGCGGTTAAATACGTTACGAAAGAAATGACCGGCGATACACAGATGAACGTTGAAGCTACGGTAGGTAGTTACAGTCAGCGTGATATCAAAGTGACAGGTCAAATACCATTGATTGAAGACACGGTGTATCTAGGCGTGGGTTATGCCAACTTAAACCGCGACGGCTTCGGCGAATATCTGGTAAGCGCGTTGCCCAATCAAGATAAAGAGAATTATAACAAAGATCTCTGGGCAGCCCGTGTAACGCTAGAAGTTCACCCGAGTGAAGATTTGTTTTTCCGTATTGGGTGGGATAAGACCGAAGACACATCAAATGCGAAAGGCGGCTACCGTTTAATCCCAAGTATATTAACTGATGCGCCCGTGCCTGATTCGGTTTTCGATTCGTACACCAGCTTACCTACATGGAATAAAGTCGAGTTAGAAGGCTATAACTGGCTGGCACGATACAGAGTGAATGATGATTTAGAGCTTAAATATATTGGTTCGCATAGAGAGAGCTATTCACCTACCAACATTGATTTTGACAATACGCCTCTGCCTATTTTTGATGTACCGGCAGAGTATGACGACAGTAATGATACTCACGAGATTCAAGCGAATTATACCGGGAACGCGTTTAGCTTAGTGTCAGGGCTCTATTTTTACGATGGTGAGAGTTGCGGTAATTTTGATGCCATTTTAGGTGTGTTAGGTCAATCGCTTGGAGCCTCAGGGTTGACGCGGGAAGTGACGGGTTGTAATAACTCAGAAAGCTGGGCTGCCTATGCGCAAATGAACTATGACGTAACCGATAAGCTATCGCTTTCGCTTGGTGCCCGATACACCGATGAAGAAAAGACCGCGTTTGTAAATAACGGTCTGGTATTCGCCAATGTTTATCCTTATACCGACTGGATTGATGGGTACGTGCGTCCCGACGGACAATTAGTGCCTCAAGTACTTGGGACAGACACCGATGGCGATGAAGTGTTAGACGCGCCAGCGGTAGAGAGTTGGTCGCGCTTTACCCCGCGAGTGGGCGTGGAGTATCAAATGGACCGCGATACCATGTTCTTCGCGAGCTATTCACAAGGCTTCAAATCGGGCACGTTTAACCCTCGTGCTCAGACTAATGAGCCTGGTGTTGAACCAGAAGTCGTTGACAGCTTCGAAGTGGGTGTGAAGAGTGACTTAACCGACGCACTTCGTATGAATATCACATTCTTCTCTTACGACCACAAAGATCGTCAGTATATTGGTGTAGAAGGAGATTTGTCTGATCCAACAGCCCTCGACCAGCGACTGCGCAATGCTGCAGAAACGGCCGCAAAAGGCGCCGAGTTCGAGATGACGTGGGTAGCCACGGATAACCTTCAGTTTGACGTTGCTTACGGTTATATTGACTTTGAGATTAAGAAAAACAATGCAATTCCTCCGTTGATTGGTCTAGCAAGTACGCCAGAGAATACCTTTAATCTTAATGCCAACTACCTACTAGAAACGAGTTTCGGGGATATTACTTTCAACGCCAACTACTACTATCGCGATGATTATCTTATCTTTGAAACCAGCGATCTTATTCAACAAGATGCCTATGGTATGGTGAACTTAAGCGCGCGCTGGGAAAGCGTTGAAGGCGACTGGTATGCTGGACTACACGTTAAAAACCTGACCGATGAAGAGTATCTGGTTGGTGGTTATGACTTTGTCACGCAAGACGATGAAGGTAACTTCGGTCCGGGCCTTGGTGGCGATACGACACTTATAGGTTATTACGGTGACCCACGTACAGTTCACCTTACGGTAGGTTATCGATTCTAAACGGTATGTTCTGAAGACGACCAGCAACACGTTTCACGCCTAGGCCATTGCGCTTAGGCGTACTCACGTTTGCTTGACCTCTTTCGATTGTGTTGGCCGGCGGATATGTCGAGCAGTGAAGAGCGTGGTGCGGAGCCTTACTCAATAACAGATACGCCAATAAGATTAACCTTTTTTTACCGGCGTGGTAGTATGTTGATTAACAAGGTAGTTACAAGTTGATAGCATTATGTCTGTGAAAATCTTGATTGCTGACGATCATCCTCTGTTCAGGGCTGCGATGTGCCATGCGTTAGCTAGTGTGGAGCATATCGAACTTGTAGAAACTTCCACGTTCCCCGATACGCTCACTAGTCTTGAAGAAAATGACGACATCGATCTGCTTTTCTTAGATCTCACTATGCCAGGCAATGAAGGGTTAAATGGCCTTGCTGAGGTACATGCGCTCTATCCTGATGTACTTGTTGTTGTTATTACCGCACAAGAAGAGCCTGATGTTATGGCGAAATCGTTTGCGTTAGGCGCAAGCGGCTTTATACCCAAATCAGCTTCGGTCGATTGCATTATTGACGCGGTAAATACGGTGTTAGACGGTGAAACTTGGATCCCGCCTTCAGTTCACAATGCATCAGCTACGATGCCAAATGCCACTGCATCGAATGCGAATGGCCACTCTGGCCAAGATGATTTCACAAACCGATTAAAGCAACTTACCCCTCACCAACTTAAAGTGTTGCGAATGGTATCAGACGGCTTGCTTAACAAGCAGATTGCTTACGAACTGGCCATTTCTGAGTCCACCGTTAAACAGCATGTATCTGCAGTATTGAGAAAGCTTGGTGTTATTAACAGAACCAAGGCCGGTATCGCGTTCAAAAATGCAATGCATTTAAGCTAAACGGAAAGCGATAGACGTCTTCAAGACTATGATCATATTGATATAGTTTAAGCACTAACATGTATTAGATGCTTTCCACTAGATTAGGGATTTTTGCGCGTTCGGTTCATCGTGCTAATTCGATCTCAATCAGCTCATGTGCTAGCGTAAGATTTCAAAGGATTAGTTTACTGGCGTAAAAGGATATTTATGACGCGATTTATTTTACTTTCCCTTCTCTTTAGTTCTTTCAATGCGTTTAGTGCCGTTACAGCATGGACAGATTTCACCCTGGACAACGGTCACGTTTTTTTGCCTGTTACCATAGAAGGCATCGAATCTCGGGTCATGCTGGATTCAGGAGCACAAATAAACAGTATCAATCGCGCGTTTATCGGGAAGCATGATTTAGACCTTGATAAAGGGCGCCCCGTGACCGTTAAAGGGGTGTACGACGTTGAAAGGCGTAACGCTTACAACAATGTAAACGTTGAAATATTCAATAGTGATTTCGAGTTGGATTCCCTTGTCGAATCCAGCTTAGGTCATCACTCTAATGGTATGTTACTGGGGGCAGGTTTTTTCAATAACTTCATCGTTCAATTGGACTATCCCCACAGAAAAATTCGTTTGGTGACGCGTGATTCGATAGATATGGGGAAGGTGGCAAATGTTCGAGCCAACTCTCAACAGGGTAGTGGAATGCCTATCGCGCAAGTAGAAATTAACGGTGTTGCGTTGTGGCTATTAGTCGATACTGGTAACGCCGGTACAATTTTGATTAACCGTCGAGCGGCGTCCAAGGTTGGGTTGCTAGAAAAAGTGGAAGGCGCAAGCACGTCATTTGGTGCCAATAGTTCTGGGGTCAATGAGTTCGCTACGTCAGATGTCGTGAAGTTTGGTCCATTCGAGATTAGTGACGTTAAGGTTAGCTTTCCTGCTGAGGGGCAAAAGACAAACTTAGAAAGTCAGTATGAAAGAACGGGTAGCCGGATAGGTGGAAAGCGGGTAGTTGGCTTAATAGGCTATGATTTGTTGAAAGACTTCGTTGTAACACTTGATTATCGTTACGGGAAACTTCACATCGCGTTACCGCAAAAGTAAAAAGTATCTTGATGCAAACCAGCTACCAAAAGAAGGCGAAATACCTACTGCCGTACTACAAATGCGATCTCGAGTTCTCTATTAAACAAGCGATTGCTTTAGCAGTCGCTTAAGTGCCGCAGGCTTTAAGGGTTTTGGCAGGTAGCTAAATTGTTGCTCCGCCGCTTCTTCTCTTATATCGTTACTTCTGTTGGCAGTGACTAAAATCTTTAAGGCAAAACTCACGTTATTTTCAGAAAGAATCGCTGCAACGTCAAAACCGGTTTCGCCATAATTTAGGTGATAATCGGCGACGAGCACATCAAAGTGTTCTTGTGAAATACTCGATACTTCTGCTCCGCCCGTTATCAATGTTGTACTCCCTCCCCAATCTCTCAGTAAGGTACACATTGCATTTGCCACTTGCTCGTCATTTTCTACAAGTAGAAAACGGGTGTCTTTTAAAAATGCATTGTTGTTTTTATTCGCTGAGTCTAAAGAGGGCATTTGATGGGAGTGCCAGGAGACAGGGCGAGAACGGCTGTCTAATACGCTTTTTTGAACGCTTACTGAATTATTTGGCGCACTTGCTGAGTTCTTCGTTAATACCGAGTTATTAAAAGGAGAGTCAACATGGTTAGTGTTACTTACGTGCGCGGTGGGTATCGAGGCTTCGCTTTGAAATGCTCTAGATACAGCCACACTGAAGCAGCTTCCTTTATTTGGCGATGAAGTCAGCCCGACTTTATGACCGAGTAGTCGACATATCTTATCTACAATAGTCAGGCCTAATCCAATTCCTTCGCCTTTGTTGTTGCTCTCTAGCTGGTGGAACTCACTAAATATTTCATGCTGTTGGTGGTCGGCGATACCTAGTCCGGTATCGTAAACACAAAGCTTTATAACCTGCTCGGTATTTGTGACTCTTGTGCGTCTCACGCCCACCAAAATACGGCCTTTTGCGGTATAGCGGACTGCGTTGGACAGCAAGTTTTGAAGCACCCGTCGCAGTAGTACTTTGTCCGAGTACACCATAACTCTGGTCGGTACATACCTGAGCTCAATACCTTTTTGCTTTGCAATGACACTAAATTCCTGCACCAATGAAGACAACATATCACTGACTGGAAATTCAGTCTTTTGAGGGGTGAGCACGCCAGCGTCTAATTTCGTCATATCAAGTAGCATTGAAAGTAAGCTCTGAGCATTGTCCAAAGAATTCACCACGCCTTCAGATAGTGTGGCCAGTTCACTGCCTTGCGTCTTTTTGCTGAGCATGCTGGCAAATAATGTTGCGGCGTTGAAAGGTTGCATGAGATCGTGCCCAGCCGCGGCCAGAAATTTGGTTTTGCTCTCGTTAGCTTTGTCAGCGTGTTGTTTGGCTTCTTCTAATTCTGCTGTACGCTGCGCAACCCTTGCCTCCAAGTCTTCTTTTGCACTTTCTAATTCTTTTTGAATTGCTATGTATTCAGTTATATCGCTATAGGTAGTCACGTAGCCGCCACCAGGCAGCGGCGCGCCGTTAAGTTCTATCACTTTTCCGTCAGGCTGTTTGCGAATATGTTTATGACGGGTGCCTTCCAGCATGTAGCTAACGCGCTTTTCGATAGATGAGGGGCTAAACAACCCTCGGTTTGCGTTGTAGCTAAGTATATCGGTAATGGGCATGCCCGCTTTTAGAAATCCTTTAGGGTAGGCAAATAATTCCACGTAACGTTCGTTCCACGCCAGTAGCTGCAGTTTGTCATCAAGCACACTTATGCCTTGCTCAATGTTTCGCACTGACGATTGAAGTACCTCGTGGTTAAACTGAAATGACTGAGAAGCTTCTTCTACCCAGTCAACCAGTTCTGGAAAGCTATCGCTGCCTGTATCGGCGATGGCACCCAGTAATATACGAGCACTAGGTGCTCCTACTTGTGCGGCAAGCAACTTATTTACCCTGTCGATAAGCGCCTGACTGGCATAACCACTGCTAGCGGCGCGATTGACGTCAACTGATAGCTGCTTAACCAGTTGAGAGTGCGTGGCACTTTCGAGCACACGTTCGGTGAGTGCAATTAAGTCCCTCACTTTTACCAGAAAACGAGGTGTGTCGTGATCTGTTAGGAGCGTATTATTTGGCTTCGTGCCACGTCTTGATGTAAACAATGCAACCGTAACGAATGTTAGGCAATTAGCCAATAAGGAAAAGGCAAAGCCCAAACCAAGCGCTTGGTCAGTGGGTGCTGGGTTGAAATAATAACTCGACAGTAAGCTTGGGTAGAGGAGGAATGCTGCCCAACATGTAAACCCTACCAATAAGGCGCAAATAGCAGCAGCTTTGTTGCTTTTCGTCCAGTAAAGACCAAACATAAGTGCAGGCATGCACTGTGCTAATAATGCTATAGCAATCACCCCGCTTTTAACCAGAGGTGCAGCCTGACTTATATTCAAGTGATACCAGAGCGCAATACTAAGTACGACTACAACGGTAATACGACGTATAGACAGAATTTTGTTTGGCTGCATTGAACGATTGGGCGAAGTCTTTAGTCTCGCTTTTAGCCAAAGTGGCGTAACAACATTGTTCGAGATCATTATTCCCAGCGCCAAGGTTGCAACAATCACCATGCTGGTGGTTGCAGAAAGACCTCCTATGAAAGCAAATGCCGACAGCGCGATATTTTCAGCATATAAAGGTAGGGCAAGCACATACGCATCAGAGCTCGTATCCACTGGCAGCAGCATTTTTCCTGCAAGTGCAATAGGAATAATAAAAAGGGTCATGCCAAATAAATAGAGGGGAAATAGCCACCTTGCTGTTCTAAGCTCCCCCTCACCGTTCTGCTCAACGAAGTTCATATGAAACTGTCGTGGCAAAACGAACATAGAGCAAACGCCCAAAACAACATGTGATACATAAACCCAGGGTGCGCTATCAGCATAAATGACTTCTCGAGCACTGCCATTTGAAGCGGCGTTAGACACCAAATCCAACACACCATCAAACAGATAGAAGCAAACGAAAACACCTACAGCGCACAGGGCAACAAGCTTTATAACCGATTCAAACGCTATAGTAAGTAGCAGACCGGGGTGTTTGTCGGTCAAGTTGAGTGTACGGGTACCGAAGATAATGGCAAATAATGCGAGCAAGATAGCTACGTAGATACTTAACCATGGCGTGCTTGTATGCGCGTCGTCAGTCAACAAATTTATTGATTTCGTAATGGCGTCTAACTGCAGGGCGATGTAGGGCACTACACCGACAAAACACAGTAAAGTGATAAGCGCGGCAATCAAGTGGGAGTGCTGGTATTTAAGTGAGATGAGGTCTGCTAAAGAGCTGATGTTGTGTTGTTGACACAGTCTGCTTATATGAAGCACCACAGGAAACGCAAATGCCATAGTCAGCATAATCCCTAAATAAGTAGGGATAACTGCCCAGCCATATTGTGCTGCTTGAGAGGTAGTGCCGAAAAATGCCCAAGATGTACAATGCACGCCCAATCCAAGGCTGTACAATAGTGGGTGTTGCCGGTTGTCACGTAAACGCTTATCGCCCCAAAATGCTAAAGCGAAAAGCGCGAGGAGATAACAACCAACAATAGTGCCAACCGTCCAGATACTTAGCATAGATATTCCGTGTAGTTGAACGCATTTATTAGCGCAATTGAAAGCGCGTTTTATTGTTGATTTACATTAACATAGTTTTCACATGCGAGGTATCTTCTGTTGGTACACAAGCAATATTTCGGAGTTAATTATTTGCAATTTGAACGATAAGTGATAGGTTTTTATACAAGGTGACGTCTTTTTGAGCAGTTGGATTTACACATAAGTCGGTCTTAGCCATGACCGAAATAATAAAAAGGGAATTTAATGAAACAAAACTCAGCAAGCACACGTATTCTGCGAATCTCACTACTAATTTCAACTATAATATCTGCATCTGTTTGGGCTATTCCGAATCAACCTGAATGCGCAGACGAAGATTGTTCACTTGCTAAGCTGAATACACTTCGAGCTTTGGCGTCCAGAGGTCATGAACAAACCAGCTTCTCCCTTGGCCATATCTTTATGAACCCTGAATCTGGGGTAAAGACAGATTTAGAAAATGCCTATTATTATTTTGATAAGTCTGCCAAACAGGGCTTCCTGCCAGCTTACCGACAAGCAGCGGGGATGGCTGCACAGGGAATTGGTACACAAAAGAATATGGCTGAAGCCAAGCGATTGATGAAATTTGCTGCAGATGAAGGCGTTAATAGAACGGCAGAGGAATATGCTGTTCTCGTCTTTTCTGATAATGAATCTACCGACGAAGAAAAAGCGACTGCGGTTGAATTTTTGGAAGCCGAAGTTGAAGAAGGAATGAGCTACCTCGCTAACTATGTATTAGCCGTTCTTTATATCAATGGAGAGTTTGTGGAAAAGGATATGGTGAAAGCGAAGTCTCTATTAGCATTTCCAGCGTCAGGTAAATACGCCAATTCGGTAGAGCTACTTCAACAATTAAGTGGAGAGAAAGTTATAGCGCAGGATAATGAGAACCCTAAGTCTACTGCTGGTCTCGATAGCAGCATTGAAACTATTACGGTGACTGGAATTAGTATCAATATGGGCGATGTTCACGGGTTGATGCTAAGTGAACTCAGAAAGCACCATGGGCAAACGGGAAGCAGGATAAAAGGGAATGGTTGCAAAAGAGGTGACCCTCAGTGTGTTATCCTAGATAGTGGTTCAATACGAACGCCAACATTTTGGCAAGTTGGTACCACTAGGTAACTAAATTAAAAAAACTCATTAAAGCGTTAGGAAGCCAAACTTAGTATTGAAGTTTGGCTTTTTTTATATTTTTTTAAAATCACCCACAAAAATAATGTGGATACCCTTGATCACCTTAAATCTAGCCCCATAACTAAGCGCAACAGACTTATTCCCAATAATTTTAACGTTATTGGGCAATGCCTAATTAAGAAAAACGTTTGGAGGTAGGCATGAGCGATAATCGCGACGTGCAGGCAGAACAAGAAAATACAGTTGATCAAACTGTACAAAATGCTGAAGAAGCGCAAGTAGAAGCGTCACAAGCAGAAGGCGTAGAGCTTGATGAAAGTGCACAGCGCATTTACGAGCTAGAAACGGCACTTTCTGAGGCGCAAGCCACAATCAAAGAGCAGCAAGATGGCGTGCTTCGCGCGCGTGCAGATGCTGACAACGCACGTCGTCGTGCTGAAGGTGAAGTAGAAAAGGCGCGTAAATTTGCCCTTGAACGCTTTGCTGGCGAGTTGCTTCCGGTTATCGATAACCTAGAGCGTGCTATCGAAATGACCGATGGCGACAATGAAGCGGTTAAGCCGCTTTTAGAAGGTGTGGAAATGACCCACAAAACTTTCTTAAGCACTATTGAGAAATTTGGATTAAGCCTTATTGATCCGCAGGGCGAAACCTTCAACCCTGACTTGCATCAGGCAATGTCTATGCAAGAAAGTGCAGACCACGAGCCAAATACGGTGATGGCGGTTATGCAGAAAGGTTATCAAATTAACGGCCGCTTGTTACGCCCTGCCATGGTTATGGTATCGCGTGCGCCAAGTGGTGGTGTGGACACGCAAGCGTAAGTCACGCTTTTTGCGATAAACACACAAAAATGTCAGTTTTTTTACTGACATCTATTGAAAAGGCTGGGGAATAACCCCACTAAAAGTACAGAATTAAGAAACTTTTTCGGAGACACGAAATGGGTAGAATCATTGGTATCGATTTAGGTACAACGAATTCATGTGTCGCAGTTCTAGACGGCGACAAACCTCGCGTAATTGAAAACGCGGAAGGCGATCGTACAACCCCTTCAATCATCGCTTACACAAACGATGGTGAAACATTAGTTGGTCAGTCTGCAAAGCGTCAGGCGGTAACGAACCCGACTAACACATTATTCGCAATTAAGCGTCTAATTGGTCGTCGCTTTCAAGATAAAGAAGTACAGCGTGACATCGACATCATGCCTTTCAAAATTGTAGGTGCTGATAATGGTGATGCGTGGGTAGAAGCGAAAGGCGAGAAAATGGCGCCTCCGCAGATTTCTGCTGAAGTACTTAAGAAAATGAAAAAGACAGCTGAAGATTATCTTGGTGAAGAAGTTACTGGCGCAGTTATCACTGTTCCTGCTTACTTCAACGATTCTCAGCGTCAAGCAACTAAAGACGCGGGTCGCATCGCAGGTCTTGAAGTTAAGCGTATTATCAACGAGCCAACTGCTGCTGCTCTTGCCTACGGCATGGACAAAAAGCAAGGCGACAACGTTGTTGCAGTATACGACTTAGGTGGTGGTACGTTCGATATCTCTATCATCGAAATCGATGAAGTAGACGGCGAACACACGTTTGAAGTACTAGCAACTAATGGTGATACTCACCTTGGTGGTGAAGACTTCGATAACCGTGTTATCAACTACCTAGTCGAAGAGTTTAAGAAAGACCAAGGCATCGACCTTCGTAAAGATCCGCTTGCTATGCAGCGTCTTAAAGAAGCCGGTGAAAAAGCAAAAATTGAGCTTTCTTCTTCACAACAGACTGAAGTTAACTTGCCATACATCACTGCTGATGCAACAGGTCCTAAGCACTTAGCTATTAAGCTTACTCGTGCAAAACTTGAGTCTTTGGTTGAAGACCTAGTTAAGAATTCACTTGAGCCGCTTAAGAAGGCACTAGCTGATTCAGATCTTTCTGTAGGCGACATTAACGACATCATCCTAGTTGGTGGTCAAACTCGTATGCCGCTAGTACAGAAGTACGTGACTGAATTCTTTGGCAAAGAGCCACGTAAAGACGTAAACCCTGACGAAGCAGTTGCAGTAGGCGCAGCAATTCAAGGTGGCGTACTGTCAGGTGACGTTAAAGACGTACTACTTCTAGACGTTACACCTCTGTCTCTAGGTATCGAGACTATGGGTGGCGTGATGACTGTGCTTATCGAGAAGAACACGACAATTCCAACGAAGAAGTCGCAAACGTTCTCAACTGCTGAAGACAACCAGTCTGCGGTAACAGTACACGTACTACAGGGTGAGCGTAAGCAATCAAGTGGCAACAAGTCTCTTGGTCAGTTCAACCTAGAAGGTATTCGTCCAGCAGCACGCGGTGTACCGCAAATCGAAGTAACATTCGATCTTGATGCTGACGGTATCCTACACGTGTCTGCGAAAGACAAAGACACAGGTAAAGAGCAGAAGATCACTATCAAAGCCTCTTCAGGCCTAAGCGATGAAGAAGTAGAAAAAATGGTAGCTGACGCGGAAGCGAATAAAGAGTCTGATAAGAAGTTTGAAGAGCTGATTCAAGCGCGTAACCAAGCTGACGGTATGGTTCACGCCACACGTAAACAGCTTGAAGAAGTTGGCGATGCACTAAGTGCAGAAGACAAAGCGCCAATCGAAGAAGCACTTTCAGCACTTGAAACTGCAGTTAAAGGCGAAGACAAAGCGGACATCGAAGCGAAAACGCAAGAGCTTATCCAAGCATCTAGCAAGCTGATGGAAGCGGCGCAAGCTCAGCAAGCTGCAGCCGGTGGCGCAGAAGGTGCAGAGCAGCAAGCTTCTTCTGGTAAAGCAGACGATGACGTTGTTGACGCTGAATTCGAAGAAGTGAAAGACGACGACAAGAAGTAAACTGTTGTGTCAGGCCCGTTACATAGCATGTTAGCGGGCCGTGTAAGCAGTTCAGGCGCAGCAGGAATTTCTTGTTGCGCCTTTGTTGTGTAAATGACTTGGCTTTATTGAATGTGTGTTCAGGTTATTTTCACAACAGTCAGATGTAGATTCGATGAGCATAAAATGCTTATCGACAAAAAGTAGGATATGTAAACGATATGTCGAAACGAGACTACTACGAAGTACTCGGGGTAGATAAAAGCGCAGGCGAACGCGAAATTAAAAAGGCGTATAAGAAGCTGGCGATGAAATATCACCCTGACCGTACGCAAGGCGATAAAGGCCTGGAAGATAAATTTAAAGAAATCCAGGAAGCCTACGAAATTCTGTCAGATTCGCAGAAACGTGCAGCATACGACCAATATGGCCACGCGGGAGTAGATCCTAACCGTGGTGGCGGTGGCTTCGGTGGTGGTGCCGATTTCGGCGATATTTTTGGTGATGTATTTGGTGATATCTTCGGCGGTGGCCGAGGAGGTCGTCAATCTCGCGCACGTCAAGGTTCAGACCTCCGCTACAACTTAGAGCTAACGCTTGAAGAAGCGGTTCGTGGCAAGAGCGTAGATATTCGCGTACCAACTTTGGTCGAGTGTGAAGTCTGTGATGGTTCTGGTGCGAAGAAAGGCTCTTCACCTAAGACCTGTCCAACCTGTCACGGCAATGGCCAAGTTCAAATGCGCCAAGGTTTCTTTGCTGTTCAGCAGACTTGCCCTACGTGTTCGGGCAAAGGCAAGATCATTGAAGATCCTTGTAACAGCTGTCATGGCCACGGTCGTAAAGAAAAGACTAAGACCCTTAACGTTAAAATTCCAGCTGGCGTAGATACCGGTGATCGTATTCGTCTATCAGGCGAAGGTGAAGCTGGAGAGAACGGTGCACCTCCAGGTGATTTATACGTTCAGGTCCACGTACGTGAGCACGATATCTTTAAGCGCGATGGCAACAATTTGTACTGTGAAGTACCGTTGAGCTTCACTACGGCAGCCCTTGGCGGCGAGCTAGAAGTGCCAACGCTAGATGGAAAAGTAAAACTGAAAATCAGCCCTGAAACGCAGACTGGCCGAATGTTCCGTCTACGTGGTAAAGGTGTTAAATCAGTGCGAAGTGGTGCCATGGGCGACTTAATGTGTAAGGTTGTGGTCGAAACACCAGTAAACTTATCATCTCGCCAAAAAGAACTACTTCAAGAGCTTGAAGAGTCGATGGGTAAAGCGTCAAGTAAGCACAGCCCGAAAGCGCAAGGCTTCTTTGACGGCGTTAAAAAGTTCTTTGACGATTTAACGAACTAATTGCTTAGTAGTACATACTTCATTTGAAAGCCCTCAGTTGAGGGCTTTTTTCTTTTTGAAAGGCATTTAAACGCGCTCTTATGAGTGGCCAATTATCCATGCAGATAGGTATTTGTAATAGAAAGTGCTCACTTTAAGAAGGAAAGGGGGAGTTAGTCTTTTCTTTACTTACTTTTACCGCTAAAAATCTTGCGCATCATCCGACTATTCGTCACGATAACCCAAGTATCGGGACTTTTAGCTTGTTGATTACAAGGCTTAAAAGCCCGTTTGAGACCAATGAATAATATTTACCTAACAAGGGAACAGGCATGAAATTTTCAAGTAAATTGCTACTGAGCGCTGCCACGGCAGGCGCAATCTTATCAGGCTCGGTATTAGCTGCTGACGTGACAGAAGCAACGTCAGAAAAACACGCGGGAGCTGCAACACAATATCGCCAGGCCGTTTTTCAGTTAGTACGCAGTAACATGGGACCTTTAGGTGGCATGGCAAAAGGTGCTCTACCTTTTGACGAAAGCGTTATGGAAACAAATGCCGTACGTTTAGAACAACTTGCTGACATGATGGGCGATTATTTATCAGTTGATACCCGTAAGTATGACGTTGAAACTGGCGCAAAAGATGAAATTTGGGAAAATTTCTCAGATGTAGAAAAGAAAGTGATGGCACTTAAAACGGCAACACAAGGGCTTCAAGCAGCTGTTAAAGCGGGTGATGAAAGCGCGTATAGAGGTGCAATCGGTAAAATTGGTGCAAGCTGTAAATCATGCCATGACGACTATAAGAAGGACTAGCCCAAGCTTGTTTTTCAACACGTGAAAGCGCTCTAATATCGGGTCAGTAAGAATGTGCCTATTGCATTTTACTGACCCAAAACCTCGATTAATACTTCGATGTGTTAATTAGTATTTTATAATTAAATCATATAGATAAATTGAGAATGGCGCTGAAGCGCAGACTCGCAACCTTCTTCAAACAGCAGTGTACTTTTTCGTCCAGGGCTTTGTAGGTAATAAGCATCAGGCATCGCCACACACTTAGCCACCTCAGAAATTGACTTCATTATAGCCTTGTAGAACGTGTCTACGAGAGTACATCGTTAAGACCCATACGCTGTGGTATATTCGTAAGTGCTTAACAACAGATTTTTAATATGGAGATAAGATGCGACCCTCGCTAACGTATGTAGGTACACTGGACGATGTTGTAGAGCGTTTTCCTTGGCAATTCGACGCTGATATAAACTACTTTAATCAATTGCTAGTGAGGAAGGCTATATTAGGAGAGAAGATACTTATCAATGATGGGTATTTACTTAATAATAGTGCGGCAAGGCAAGCTATTCTAAACCCCAGTTGTTCTCCGCTCACGTCACTAATTGAGCAAGGTTTTGTAAGGATCTTATCGCGGAACGCCGATTTAGTCTCCTTACCAGAGAAAATGGCGGATCAAGGTGTTGCCAGTTTCAACGTTTTGAAAAATTCTGCCGAATGGCCAAGTTTGAAGCGAGAATTACGTAAGTGGCAGCCACTGTTAGAAGAAACGGATAATTTTATACCTTGGCCAGAAAAACACATCAGTCATGGCTTTGACCAAATGATCATGCGGTTGGCTGAACGCACACCAGAAAACTTATCAATTAGCAGTGTCAGTCATGACCAGTGGCGACGAGTGTTTGATTTGTATGAACAATCAAATCGATACGACAAAGAGGCTACCCGAACCCGTTGGGAGTCTGCGGTCACTGAGTACTTAGCTGATAACCATCAAGGGCGTCTAGCTATGATGCACCTGGCCTGTGAGGCGTATCACTACAATTTCGGTGTTTGCTTGGGCAGCCAGACGTCTTTGTCGAAACAGCAAATTTTGGTCGAAACACGGTTTAGCTCAGCGTTTGCTGATTTATCCAAAGTAGATCAAGAGTTACAAATGCAGCACGTTTCAATACCCGGATTGCGTGTACCGCAAAATATATCAATGAATAGCGGGCCAAAATGGGCGGAACTAGTATCTCCGTTTAGCGATGTCGGCAAACAGTTGAGAGCATACCGTCAAGCTCAAGATGACTATTTTTCTGGGCAAGGTACAGAAGAGTGTTTAACTGCTGAGGCTCGTGCCTATTCGAAGCAGTTGTCATCTTTGTTTGGTGAAAAGCAATCGGAATCTGCAGTCGCGAGGGTCGCTATTGGCGTAGGCTTTTTCGCTGCGGGTCTTATGGCGGCGGGTCCAGAAGTAGCGGCAGTCCTTTGGCTGACAGAAAATTACTTGTATCCGACAATAACGCGTAAATTCAAGTTGCGTGACCGTGAATTTTTTAGCAAGAATACAGCCCTTCCCACGCAAACTGTTTCTAGCGCGCTAAGCTCAGTAGTGTTAGATCCTGTTCAGATAAAAGAGCTCGCAAGTACTATCCCGGACTTCAAATAGTTAATTCGTAATAATAAGAACTTTCCACGGGTTCGAAACGTTTTAACGGGTTTTTGCTGGAAATTTGTACAATTCTTGGCTATGTTAAACACTCAGGCTTGGCGATAATTTTCTTCGACTGAAGGTACGCGTTTAGGTACCCAATCTTCGCAGGTCCTGCTTTTAAAAAATATAAAACAGCTCGTAGACAACTGAAACAGCAAAACTTGTAAAGGGCTTAAAACCACGACACAACTTTTCATCCTTTTATTGTCGTGCTGCTATCGTTTGTGCTGAATTCGAAGAGATATCAAAAGGTTTGCTTAGATGGATTTACGCAGTGAACGCATGTTGTCAACCATGCGCACAACACAGCAAAACATTTCTGTGTTACTCAATGAAAGTCGAACGAAAACAGAGGCTCTGTGTATATTACTTGCCTCGGTAAACCCTAGCAATGGAAGAGCAACGGTATTATCTTGCGACGTAAACCACCTATCATTAGAAGCCGAGAGTGTTGTTTTTCCTTCACATGTTTTGCTCATGCTCCCGCTTACACCTTTGAGCGCTCCAATACCTTGCAAAGATTTTGTCTTTCCCCCTTCACTCGAACATTATGCTGATAGCTATGTAGTAGTTGCTACCGTGCGAGATATGCAAAATGAAGTAATGGGTGTTGTTCTCACTTTTGTACGCCACAGTGTATTGAGCCCTCTACAACATACATTGATAGATATTACGCGCCAAAAAGTAGAGCTTAGTTACCAATATGAGCTGGCGCGTCATCCCTATTCAGACAAGTTATCCGAACAGCTTGCCTTGTTAGAAGAGGTGAGTTCAATTTCTAAAGTGGGCGCGTGGGAGATTGACAGATTCACAGGCGTACTTTCTCTGACTGAGGTGATGAAAGCCTTATTAGGCTTACCTCGTGTAAAAAGCGTCGGCCTTAACGAAGTGCTCGATATGCTTACCTCGAGTGATAGAAGAGACTTAAAGCAGCGCGTTTTTAAAGCGCTTAAAGAAGATAGAGAGTTCGTAAAGCACTTTGAATTTCACGACAAGCAAGGTCGCAGAAAAAGTATAAAACTAACCGTGTTCTTACAGGTTCAGCGAGGAAATGCTAGCGGAATTAAATTAACCCGGCTTTATGGCGCAGTGCAGGATGAAACGGAAATACAGCGTCTATCGGATTCACAACATAACTACACAGATTATCTGACCAGTTTATTGAATAATGTGGATAGCGTGGTGTTAAGCATAGATGAACATGGCACTATTCTAACTGCAAATGAACGTGTTTATTCTGTATTAGGCTTTGAGCCCGAAGAGCTGATTGGGCAAGATATAAAATTAATATCAACCAAGGTGCAAAATACCGATGCGCCTTCTTGTTTCATAAACATACCAGCGGGTTTAGCATGGTGTAGCGAAAATGGCTCGGTAAACGAATGTCTTCGCCATAAAAATGGTAAACGTATTGCCTGTGAAGTTAATTTGTCGAAATGCTCTGTACATAATCAACAATTAATTATCGCCTCAGTGCGCGATATCACTAATCAAAACCACGAAATTGAGCATTACAAACAACTCGCTTTAATCGATACGGTGACAGGTCTTCCGAACTTACACCAATTTGAGCTATACCTTGGCGATAAAGCTCATGACGACAAGTCATCTAAACCATTTGCCACGTTTATGCGCGTTGCTATCTGTAACATAAAAGAATACGAAAATGCGTTTGGGGAGCCAACGATAGACTATATTCTGAGAATTTTGGCCAGTCGCTTCATTCGCATATTCGAAATTAACAAGCGCAATTCAGCCAGTATATTCAAATGTGAGAGAGGTGCTTTTTATATTCATCTTCATCAATATTTTAGTGAAGAAGCACAGTCTCTAAATGCTGCACACGATTGCGCTATTCTTATCCACGATCACGTGCTAGCGCCAATAACCCTGCACAACAGCCTCTTAAATATTGAAACGCAAACCATAAGTTGCACGGTTCCAACAAAGCATTTTTCGTTTAAAAAGATAAAAGAACTATTGTCGAGAAAACCTTTAAGAGAGGTAAAAAATACTTCTACTTTTAAGTCGGAGCACGAGTATTTTCATGTTAATGCAATTGATATCGAGCGGTACAATTACATTAAACACTCTCTGAGCAGGGCTATTTCTAACAACGAGTTATATATTGAGCTTCAACCTCAATACGATGCAACGCAGAATGTTATTAGCTCGGAGGTGTTGTTAAGGTGGAAGCATCCTCATATGGGTACAGTAAGCCCTTCTGAATTCATTCCTATTGCCGAAGAGAATGATTTTATTGCTGAACTCGGGCTGTGGGTGTGTAACGAAGCCTGCGGGTTACTTAGTGAATGCCAGTCAAAGAAAATTAACACTAAGTTGTCTGTTAATATCAGTGCAAAGCACTTAGCGCGAGCTGATTTTGTGAGTAAGTTTGTCGCAATAGTAAATAAGTGGCGCGTGTCACACAAAAATTTAACTCTAGAGCTCACTGAAGGTGCATTGATAAGAGGGGTGAGCGTTATTCAACGTCGCGTTAGAGAATTAGCGGAGCAAGGGTTTAGTTTGTCTATCGACGATTTTGGTCTTGGTGACTCAAATTTAAATTATCTTCAAGATTTGCCAATAACCGAACTGAAAGTAGACAGAGTATTTGTCGAAGCGATGGAAGGCTCGCAGCAAAAAACATTATTAGTCACAAGTATTTGCAACATGGCCAAAGCGTTACACATAAATACCGTAGCTGAGGGAATAGAGACAACGGGTCAATTAGATCAAGCTAAGGCATGTGGTTGCGGAGCATTTCAGGGATATTACTTAGATAAACCCATGAGTGTAGGTGATTGGAAAAGTAAAATTAGTGAGAAGCAATATAAAGAAGATATTTAACCCTACGCAGTCGAGGGCTTATTCAAGTATGCGTTGAAACAACCGCTTCGATACCTCTTGTTATCAAATGGATGTATAAAGTTTAAATTTATGTAAATCAATTTGTTAGTCGATCTACGCCTGAAGTCTTATTAGTAGATGTCATGTAACTATCGTAGGGTGAAGATAAACCCTACTCAGGACATGGTTATGACTTATAAAGATGAATATATTGCCTCAACCCAGCACCCCGATGAGTTTTGGTTAGAACAAGCACAAAAGCTAGCGTGGTTTCAACCTCCTCAAAAAGGATGCCAACCTACAGATAATGGTTACTTCGACTGGTTTAGGGGAGGGCAGCTTAACACCAGCTATTTAGCGCTTGATCATCACGTAAAAAATGGTCGTGGCGATAAAACCGCGCTTATTTATGACTCACCTGTTACACAAACCACTCAGCACTTTACTTACAAAGAGCTATTAAACCGTGTTGCCGAGTTCGCAGGCGGCTTATCTCGCTTGGGTGTGACGAAAGGCGACCGCGTGATTATCTACATGCCCATGATCCCGCAAGCAGTGATCGCGATGCTTGCTTGCGCCCGTTTGGGAGCTGTGCACTCTGTGGTGTTTGGTGGCTTTGCCGCAAATGAGCTTGCAGTACGAATAGATGACGCAAAACCGGTAGTTATTGTTACTGCGTCATGTGGCATTGAAGGCAATAAAGTTCTACCGTACAAACCTCTTGTTGATGAAGCAATATCATTGGCAGAGCACAAACCACAGGCATGCGTGTTGTATCAACGCCCTCAGCTAATTGCTGAGTTAAATGAAGCAACTGACCACGATTGGCTCTCTCTGGTTGAAGCTAGCGTGCCAGCTTCTCCTGTTGCCGTCGATGCAACTGACCCGCTTTATGTTCTTTATACTTCAGGTACAACCGGTAAACCCAAGGGGGTCGTTCGAGATAATGGCGGGCACGCGGTTGCTCTTCATTATTCAATGGGCGCGATTTACGGTATTAGTGAGAACGATATTTTTTGGGCTGCATCGGATGTTGGTTGGGTGGTCGGTCATTCATATATTGTCTATGGCCCGCTCATAAAAGGCGCAACGACGGTACTGTACGAAGGAAAGCCCATTGGCACTCCTGATGCCGGTGCATTTTGGCGTATGATAGAGTCTCACAAAGTGAATGTGCTTTTTGCAGCTCCAACAGCATTTAGAGCGATACGAAAAGCGGACCCTGATGCTGAGTTTTTATCTAAATACAATACGTCGAGCTTGCGTACCTTATTTATGGCGGGTGAACGTCTAGATCCGCCAACATATTTCTGGGCGAGCGAGAAGGTTGGTGTTCCCGTTATCGACCATTGGTGGCAAACCGAAACTGGCTGGCCAATTTGTTCAAACCCGATGGGGCTTGAACCATTGGCCACGAAACCCGGTTCATCAAGCGTGCCTACGCCTGGATTTAACGTAAAGGTATTGCAAGGTGCTGATGAACAGCAAGTAACCGGTGAAAAAGGCGCTATTGCTATCAAGTTACCGCTTCCCCCAGGTTGTTTGACAACGATTTGGCAAGACCATCAACGGTTTGTTGATGGCTATTTACGAGAATTTGAAGGGTATTACAGCACCGGAGATAACGGGTACGTAGATGAAGATGGCTACGTATTTATTATGGGTCGCACCGACGATGTCATAAACGTTGCCGGGCACCGGTTATCTACCGGTGAAATGGAAGAAGTGCTTGCAGGACATCCTGCCATTGCTGAATGTAGTGTAATAGGCATCCATGATGCACTGAAAGGGCAATTGCCAGTTGGATTGGTACTGCTAAAAGACGGCGTTACCGTTGATGAACAGGCACTTGAGCAAGATTTGGTTCAACGGGTTCGAGATAAAATCGGGCCAGTGGCGTGCTTTAAGCGAGCCATCGTCGTCAATCGTTTACCCAAAACCCGGTCAGGTAAAATACTCCGCAAACTGCTGCGTCAAATTGCAGCCAATGAATCTGTTGCCGTACCCTCAACCATCGATGATCCGTCAAGCGTAAGTGAGATTGAGACGCTCATGCGAGAGAAGGGCTTGGTCAACAAGCCCACGGCTGTTTAGCTAGTAGTAATATTCATCTGCCTGTGGAGCTGGCGGGTATACTTCAATAGCCACATATACAGCTGCTGCGGCGATGAGCGCCACAACAAAAGCACGTAGAATTCGCGAGTCAGTAATACCTGCTGTTGCTGACTCCTTATTGCCATGCACCATGGCAGGAACCAATTTTTGCTTCTTATACACGCTGTAAAATATTACCGCGCCTATATGAAGTGCGATAACGTAAAGTAACACATCAAAGGCAAGGTGATGCAGAGTGTTCATTAGCGCTAGTGTTTCTTCTCCGGCTAACTGGCGATAGGGACCGTCTAAGAAAATATCATCGGTCATGAACAATCCCGATACCGCTTGTATGGTAAGCAACACTAGCATAACGACGACAAACCATCCGCCTAAAGGGTTGTGGCCAATAGCGGGTTCGGACTGCCTATTAAATAAGGTTTTTATATAATTGAAAACCTTTCTGGGACCAGTAATAAAGCTACTGAACTTCGCGTGTTGCGTACCAACAAATCCCCAGATTATGCGGAAAACGATAAGGAATAAGGTGAAGTACCCAATGTAAAAGTGCCATTGCACTTTGTTTTCAAGCCATTCAACTGTTGCATATTGCGCTAAAAGACTCGCTACAATAAGCCAGTGAAAAAGCCGGGTGGGAATATCCCATATAAGAGTTTTTTGCATAGTAAATTTAGTTGGGTTGTATTCTAACTTATCCACACTTGCCGTTCAGCGGTGACGAATAAGTACTCGGTCATCTGTTAATTGGCATAGCGTCGCTTAACTTACTCTATAAAACAAGTAGGCCCAACGGCAGAAAACCTCTGTTTGTCTTAGTGTTGCAATTAGGACATGTTGATCTTTGCATCAAAAATGCGCAGTAAAGCTCAACATGTCCTAAGCATCGTGTACTGAATTTTTTTACATCCGAGCTTGAAGTTTTGGCAAAGAACTATGCAGATTGGTAGTAGTTAAATCTTACCGATTCCTTGTTATGCCTATTTAATATGAATCTCACATTGCAATAGTGACGGCATTTGGCAAAATGCCTCACAGTTGAAGGTTTATAAAAGTGTAAAACGAAAAAATGAAAGTAGGATTATTTGGCGCCAACGGGCGTATGGGACGGGTTTTAGTTGAAGCGCTAGATTTAAGTGACGATGCACAACTTAGCGTGGCAACGGTACGCGATGATTCACCTTGGGTTGGACTAAATGTGGGCGAACTTGCGGGCATTGGCAAAAAAGACGTTTATTGTACTGCGCTATCAGATTTAAGTGGTAATGATGCAGATGTAATGATCGATTTCACCCTGCCTTCGGTTATTGAAAGTAATCTTACGTGGTGCGTTAAAAATAAAATGCCTGTTGTTATTGGAACTACTGGATTAAACGATTCACAGTTGGCGGCACTCGACGAAGCAGCAAAGCATATACCTATCGTATTTGCGGCTAATTACAGTGTGGGCGTAAATTTAATGCTTTCCCTAGTTCGACAAGCTGCAAGTGTGCTGGGTGAAACGGCTGACATCGAAATAACAGAAGCACATCACAGATTTAAACAAGACGCGCCTTCTGGTACAGCCATGGCCATTGGTGAAGCCATTGCTGACGAATTGGGCCGTGATTTAAAAACCTGCGCTGTATACGGCAGAGAAGGAAAAGAGCCTGAACGCGACCAAGGTACTATTGGCTTCGCAACAATTCGAGCCGGAGACATTGTCGGTGAACACACAGCCTTATTTGCAGATATTGGTGAGCGCCTGGAGATTACGCACAAGGCATCAAGTCGACTTACTTTTGCGAAAGGTGCAGTGCATGCAGCAAAGTGGTTGTATGGAAAAGAACCTGGTCTATACTCCATGGTTGATGTACTGGATTTAAAGCTATAGGCGTTTTTATGCCAGCATGCTGTAGCTAAATTAGCAGGCGAGCTTGAGGGCGTTATCAAAGTGTTAAACTAAAGTTGCACTTTAAATGAGCAATAAGCCGTACTTTCGGTGGTTCTGCGCAAAAATGGTGGTATAAGCGGTATTTTAGTAAATTATTACAAATAAATTTGCCATTTTCGGTCAGTGATGTATACTCGCCGGAATTTGCCAGAATTTCGTATTCTGAGGCCGCCAAAATGGCTGAAGAGTGCGGTTTTATTAGCTGCAAAGATCGTAAAACGGGATGTATTGTTATCAATAACTCCCGTTTTTTGTGGGGTTTGTGCAGAAAACTGCACAAACACATAGTTATCCTTAATCTGGAGGTTGACTTGGCTAATTCTGCCCTTTTGGTGTTAGAGGATGGTTCTGTTTTTAAAGGTACGGCGATAGGCGCTACAGGCTCCGCCGTTGGGGAAGTCGTTTTTAATACTTCCATGACCGGCTATCAAGAAATTCTCACCGACCCATCCTACGCTGAACAACTCATCACCCTTACTTATCCACACATTGGCAACACCGGCACTAACGAAGAAGACGTCGAAGCAGATAAAATCTGGTCGAAAGGTCTAATCATCCGTGACCTACCTCTTGTTGCTAGTAACTTTCGTCAACAGCAAACTTTGTCTGAATACCTTAAAGCGAAAGGCGTTGTGGGTATTGCCGACATTGATACACGTCGCTTAACGCGTATCTTGCGAGACAAAGGTGCACAAAACGGCTGCATTATTTGCTCTGATGAATTAGACGAGTCTAGCGCACTAGCGCAAGCAAAAGCTTTCCCTGGCCTTAAAGGCATGGATTTGGCAAAAGTAGTAAGTATTACTGAGCCAAAAACATGGACAGAAGGCAGTTGGGAACTTGGTAAAGGTTATGTAACACCAAGCGAGTTCAAATATCACGTTGTTGCTTTTGACTACGGTGTTAAAAATAATATTCTTCGCATGCTAGCTGACCGCGGTTGTAAAGTTACGTTAGTACCAGCGCATACGCCTGCTGAAGACGTACTAGCCATGAATCCTGATGGTGTATTTTTGTCAAATGGCCCGGGCGACCCAGAGCCATGTGACTACGCAGTAACCGCAATCAAAACTATCGTCGAAACCGGTACGCCTGTATTTGGTATTTGTCTTGGTCACCAGCTACTTGCTATCGCAAGTGGTGCGAAGACAGTGAAGATGAAGTTTGGTCACCACGGTGCAAACCACCCGGTTAAAGACCTTAAGCGCAATGTAGTTATGATCACTAGCCAAAACCACGGTTTTGCAGTTGATGAGTCTAGCTTGCCAGATAACCTAGAAGTAACTCACATTTCGTTGTTCGACAAGTCGCTGCAGGGTATTCACCGCACCGACAAACCTGCGTTCAGCTTCCAGGGACACCCTGAAGCCAGCCCAGGTCCTCATGAAGCGGCACCGTTATTCGACCACTTCATCGAACTTATTGAACAACACAAGCAGTAGGAATTAGCCCGCTATGCCAAAACGTACCGACATACAAAGTATTCTTATCATTGGTGCTGGCCCTATTGTTATCGGCCAGGCTTGTGAATTCGATTATTCAGGCGCGCAAGCGTGTAAAGCCCTTCGAGAAGAAGGCTACCGTGTTATTTTGGTTAACTCTAACCCAGCAACCATTATGACCGACCCAGAAATGGCAGATGCGACTTACATCGAGCCTATTCACTGGGAAGTGGTTCGCAAGATCATCGAAAAAGAGCGTCCAGATGCCATCTTACCTACAATGGGTGGACAAACTGCGCTTAACTGTGCGCTAGAGCTAGACAAGCACGGCGTACTTGAAGAGTTCGGTTGTGAGCTCATCGGTGCAACGGCAGATGCAATCGATAAAGCAGAAAACCGCGAGCGCTTTGACAAAGCAATGAAAAACATCGGCCTTGAATGTCCACGTGCGGAAATCGCGCACAGCATGGATGAAGCGCACGATGTACTAAGCCGCATCGGCTTCCCTTGTATCATTCGTCCGTCTTTCACCATGGGTGGAACCGGCGGCGGTATCGCTTACAACATTGATGAATTTAATGAAATTTGTCACCGTGGCTTAGACCTTTCTCCTACCAACGAGCTGCTTATCGATGAATCGTTGCTAGGTTGGAAAGAGTACGAAATGGAAGTAGTGCGCGATAAAGCAGATAACTGCATTATTGTATGTACTATCGAAAACTTCGACCCTATGGGCGTGCATACCGGCGACTCAATCACAGTTGCTCCAGCACAAACCCTGACTGACAAAGAATTCCAGCTAATGCGTAATGCAGCGATGGCTGTACTGCGTGAAATTGGCGTTGAAACCGGCGGTTCAAACGTACAGTTCGGTGTAGATCCGAAAACTGGCCGTATGGTCATCATCGAGATGAACCCGCGTGTATCGCGTTCATCAGCACTTGCTTCGAAAGCAACAGGTTTCCCAATCGCGAAAGTGGCAGCGAAACTTGCGGTAGGTTACACGCTAGATGAATTAGCAAATGACATTACAGGTGGCTTAACGCCAGCCTCTTTCGAGCCGTCTATTGACTACGTAGTGACTAAGATCCCACGCTTTAACTTTGAGAAGTTTGCCGGTGCTAACGACCGACTGACTACCCAAATGAAGTCGGTAGGTGAAGTGATGGCCATTGGCCGTAACCAGCAGGAATCACTGCAAAAAGCCCTTCGTGGTCTTGAAGTAGGTGCGACAGGCCTGAACCCAATGGTTGACCTTGAAGACCCTGAGTCACGTAATAAAGTGGTTTATGAACTTCGTCAGCCTGGTGCAGAGCGCATTTGGTACATTGGTGATGCATTCCGTATGGGCATGACGGTTGAAGAGGTATTTAACCTTACTAATATCGACCGCTGGTACCTTGTACAGCTTGAAGATCTTATTCTTCTTGAAGCTAAAGTAGCAGAGCTTGGTTTACCAGGTATTGATGCTGACTTTATGCGCGCACTTAAGCGTAAAGGCTTCTCTGATGCGCGTCTTGCTGAGCTAACCAAAGTGGCAGAAAGCGATATTCGTGAAACCCGTCGTGACTTTGGTATTTCTCCTGTCTACAAGCGTGTAGATACTTGTGCAGCAGAATTCTCTACCAGTACAGCTTACATGTACTCAACGTATGACGAAGAGTGTGAAGCAGCGCCAACTGACAAAGACAAGATCATGGTTTTGGGCGGCGGTCCAAACCGAATTGGTCAAGGTATTGAGTTCGACTACTGCTGTGTTCACGCGGCGCTTTCAATGCGTGAAGACGGTTACGAGACCATTATGGTTAACTGTAACCCTGAGACAGTATCTACCGACTACGACACATCAGACCGTCTGTACTTCGAGCCAGTAACGCTGGAAGATGTACTTGAAATCGTTGCTAAAGAGCAGCCGAAAGGCGTTATCGTGCAATATGGTGGTCAAACGCCACTTAAACTTGCTCGTGCACTAGAGGCGGCGGGTGTACCGGTTATCGGTACCTCACCAGAAGCGATTGACCGTGCCGAAGACCGTGAGCGCTTCCAGCAAATGGTGAACAAGCTTAACCTCAAGCAGCCGGCGAATGCCACGGTAACTAACGTTGAGCAAGCGCTAACTATGGCTGAAGAGATTGGCTTCCCGCTAGTGGTTCGTCCAAGCTACGTGCTAGGTGGTCGTGCGATGGAAATCGTGTATGACCTCAAAGATCTTAAGCGTTACCTTAATGAAGCGGTTAAAGTGTCCAACGACGCGCCAGTATTGCTAGACCGTTTCTTGGATGATGCTATTGAAGTTGATATCGACGCTATTTGCGACGGTAAAGACGTAGTGATTGGCGGCATCATGGAACACATTGAACAAGCGGGTGTTCACTCTGGTGACTCTGCGTGTTCATTACCTCCACACTCGCTTTCAAAAGAGATTCAAGATGTCATGCGCGAACAAGTTAAAGCCATGGCGCTTGAACTTGGCGTAGTCGGTCTGATGAACACACAGTTTGCGATTAAAGATGGTGAAGTATACCTAATCGAGGTTAACCCTCGTGCAGCACGTACCGTTCCATTCGTTTCTAAGGCAACGGGCGTACCTCTTGCTAAAGTTGCAGCACGTGTAATGGCTGGCGTGAGCCTAGCCGAACAGGGCGTAACAGAAGAAGTGATTCCACCTTTCTACTCTGTGAAAGAAGTGGTGCTTCCATTTGCTAAGTTCCAAGGTGTTGACCCACTGCTAGGCCCAGAGATGCGCTCAACGGGTGAAGTAATGGGCGTTGGCGATACCTTCGAAGAAGCCTATGCTAAAGCTAACTTAGGTGCGGGTGCGCCACTACCTAAGCAAGGTAAAGCGTTAATTTCAGTACGTGATAACGACAAGCCTCGTATGATCGCACTGGCAAAAGCGTTAGTCGAAGCGGGCTTCAGCATTGAAGCTACCCGCGGTACGGCTACCGAGCTTTATGATGCAGGCATCATGAGTACTGTGGTTAATAAGATGTCTGAAGGCCGCCCTAATATTGTTGATGCAATCAAAAATGGCGAATACGCGTATTTGATTAATACAACAGAAGGTCGTCAAGCCATCACCGACTCAGTGTACATTCGTCGTGAAGCCTTGCTAAACAAGGTAACCTACACCACGACAATGAACGCAGCGTTCGCAACTATCCGTGCTAAGTCTGCTGATGACCGCAATAAAGTGGCGTCAGTTCAAGAACTACACGCTAGACTCAAACACTAATGACATACGCTAGGATACGAGGTATCCTAGCAATATTACATTTGTGTGAACGAATAAAAAGTGCGCCTTCGCGGCGCACTTTTCTGTTTAAATTACTAGCTAAGTGAGACGGTATTCATGAGTCAGTATCCAATGACAGCGCGCGGCGCTCAAATGCTGCGTGACGAATTAAATGAGCTAAAAACCAAAACACGCCCACGTATTATCGAGTCTATTGCCGAAGCACGTGAACATGGTGACTTAAAAGAAAATGCTGAATATCACGCGGCCCGTGAGCAGCAAAGCTTCTGTGAAGGCCGCATTCAAGATATTGAAGGCAAGCTATCAAATGCACAGATTATCGACGTTACCAAAATGGAAAATACGGGTAAGGTTATTTTCGGTACTACCGTAACCATTCTAAACGTCGATACCGATGAAGAAACCACCTACCGTATTGTTGGTGATGACGAAGCTGATATTAAGAACAACTTGATTTCGGTTAATTCACCTATCGCTCGTGGCCTAATAGGTAAAGAGCTTGATGACATGGTAACGATTCAAACGCCAGCCGGCGCAGTTGAAGTTGAAATCATCGAAGTAGAATATATCTAACTACGCAAGCCAGCAGAGTCCTTCTGCTGGCTATATTTTCCGTCACAAAACTTCTGAATCCGATCATGGATTTGTAATCTGTTAAGCCAAAGCGTTTTTTAATTTTCTTGCCTGTGTATTGTTGTTTATTAAGCATTGATTGAACTCAACGGTTAGCCCTGTTCCTGCTGCGCTCGTACTTTAAGAATAAAATTAAGTGATGACGCTGTCCCGTTAGCTCACTTTTGCGTTTTCCTATCCCAAAATACATGCGATTTTTAGTATAAAAATCCACCGCTTTTACAAAGAGGCCTATACTTAGCTCTGGAACCAGTTGTAGATGTATCGGTTTTATCACCTTTTCATTAATCCGTTGCTTCGAAAGAAGTGATGCATCTCGTACTGTTAACACAACCATCTTAGCTTTACGTGACCTTATTCGGGGGTTAGGCCAGTCGATAAGCACAAGCTCTCGATTATCAAACAATTTAGAAACGGCGTGCGCTGAAATGCTAAGTGACGCTGGGAGTACTCAGCAACTCACCACTAATATTGCATCGGCGGTTGAAGAGGTGGCGGTAACAAGCCGTGAGATTGCCAGTTCTTCGTTGGCAACGCTTAATGCGAGTCAAAGCCTAGATCGTTTAGCTGACCATTCGCTCTTAGCCAACGACAATATACGAAAGAGCATGGTAGTGCTTTCAGATGATATTCGAAATGTTCAATCTAATGCCGCTCAAATGGAAATGAAAGTCAGCGAAATAGGAAATATACTGGAAACTATCAATACCCTTTCCGACCAAACTAATCTTCTCGCACTTAATGCAGCAATTGAAGCTGCTAGAGCAGGGGAGCATGGCCGAGGCTTTGCCGTCGTTGCTGACGAAGTAAGAAAGCTTGCACAAAGTAGCAAGGAATCGTCAGATAAAATATCTACGCTGTTAGTGAGCCTAAAGGACGCCAGCGTAATTGTTGTCGATGATATCAACAAGGGTGTTATATCTATAGAAGCGTCAATGAATACAACTATTGAAGGTCGGCAAACTGCGGAAAAGGTGAAAGAAGCAGCGTGCGAGCTCGAGCTTATGGCGAATAATATGTCGTCTGCGGCCGAGCAACAGTCAGTGACCACGGAAGTGGTAGCTAAAGATGTAGTAGCGGTTGAGGAAGCCGCGCGACACGAACTTCACATTGCACAACAATTGCCTGAGCTGTCTGATGAAATGCAGCGCAACAACCAGTTACTGCAACGCACTATTGCGGGGTTTAACGTAGATTAAGAACGGTTAATAGCCCGAGCTTAAAAAATTGTAGTCTCTGACTGGCGGGGCGCTCTACTTAAAATCATTGCTCAATCTACTTACACTAAGTATGATTTTTCCTTTTGTTTTCGAAAGGATGCATCATGGCTTATGATTTTGGTTCTCAGACGCTAGGGATAAAGAACCCATTTAAGACAGAAGGAGCGCTTAGAACACTGGGTGGTGTCTTAACGCTATTGTTAGCGGTTTACGTTGTTTTCACAGTGCCGGCAATATTTGAAGCCAACAAGGTGAAAGGCTATACCTTGCTAGCGGTTGGTTTTGTTTTAGTGGTATCGGGAATACGCCATACGGCGGTTGGTATCCTTCAACTTATGCGCTTTTTTGTAGGTAGAACGGTTCCCACTTCACTGGCCTACAACTTCTCAAAATCTGAACAAGATGCTGCTCAGGCAGAGCAAAAATCCCTGCTTTATTCAAAAGAGTCACTGCACTCTATGCTTATGGGTAGAAGAAACACTACCTTTGAGGAGCCAAAAGGCTGGCTCGCTCGGCTAGTTCACAGCGTTTTTCCTAAGCTTGTTTTCTTACCTTACCCGCTACGCCATCTTGCCCAAGAAATTTTAGCCATGGGGGCGACACTTATCGTGGGCTTAGTTACGTACGCCATCGTCTATTTTCTAGTAAGTAATGGCTTTGCAGGTGAAGTCGCAAAAATTGTCGTTATGCCTGTTCTTTCTTTGGTATTGCTTATCTATTTTGTTGCCAACTGGACCTCTACGGCAAAGGGCATCCATAACGAAGGAAACTCGCAACTTGCTAAAGCGGGAGGGTTGTCAATTGGTGTAATCATTGGATTAGCACTTGTCGTTCCTCTTGGTGCGGGTGTGTTTCTCGATGGTGTGGTGGGAAGTAATATCAATGAACTTAAAACCTGGTCTGAAGAACACGCTTTTTTTAGCGCTTGGCTGAACTTTGTATACCTTTTCATCAGTATCGGCGTGGTGATAGGTCTCGTATTTCCATTACTTAAAAAGCGCATGGATTTAGTGACACCACAAACTGAAGTCAGCGAATTTCGAGCAAACATGCAAGAGTCTGTTCATCCCAATGAGATTTTTATCAATATAGAAAACATCGTGCTTGCCAACCGTCGTTACAAGGAAGTCCCAAACAGAATATACGCAGACTTTGTTCCTAAGCTTAAAGAGCAGGCTGAAGGGAAGGGTAGTTTCGAAGGGGAATTACTGATAGAAACTCAGCCAACCCTCAGTGAGGGGTTGGCATTACCCAGAGGGGCTAAAGTAGCGCTGAGCGCCATTGCGCAAGTTGCCGTCGTTGTTGCCGCGGTATTGTTTTACTCATCTGGCGTACAGCTTGCTGAGCTACTACATCTGGTTATCAATATCGGTGTAGATAACAGCGCACTGTTGAACAATGCTTTTTCTATGGTCAATAATTTGCTCATGCTGATATTCGCTTGGCTTACTTTCAGAGCGGCAGGAAGTATTTTAAATAACGCGTCTCACATGTTTTGGGGCGAGCTGAACTTTAACTCTTTGCTTATGTACATGAAAACCGAAGGCACGTATACCGAGTCTAGAGTTTCAACAGGTATGGCAATTCACGATTCTACACGGTCTGAAAATGTCGTAGTTAGAAGCAGTATCACACCGTGGATCATTACTAGCCGAATTAACACTTCTATATTCGCCACTAGCGGTATGAACAATCTGGAAGCCCCGCGCTTTGTAATGGGAATGAACAAAAACGACGGAGAATTGAAGGAAATCGTCGACGAAATTAAAGCATTCTTACGCGGTAGAGAGACCATCGCTTCAATCACTAATGAATCAGACTTAGCCAATGCAAGTACCATTCATCAAGTTAATCAACAAACCCGAGCGTTTAATAAAAACCCTGACGATCGCCTAACACTTAAAGAGACGGAAGAAAGTGCAGGTTTTCTTCGAAACGAAAAAGACAGTGAGTGAGGAGTGAGGCATGGCTGATATTAAAACACTAGATACAAAAGTTGTGTACGAAAACAAATGGCTTCGCGTAAGAGAAGACAAAATACAACGCAGCAGTGGAAACGAAGGCATTTACGGCGTGGTGGAAAAGCCTGACTTCGCTATTATTTTGCCGATAGAAGGCGATACGGTTTACATGGTTGAGCAATATCGCTATACCATAAAAGAGCGCCAGCTTGAGTTGCCTCAAGGTGCATGGGAAAGTAACCCTGATGTCGACCCTGTTGAATTGGCGAAAGGTGAACTTAAAGAAGAGACTGGCTTAACTGCAGATTCAATGGAATATGTGGGTTTTCAATATTTAGCATACGGTTTTTGTAATCAGGGTTATCACATTTATGTAGCTAAAGGCCTCACCCAAGGCGCACAAAAACTCGATGTTGAGGAAGAAGACTTGCGCGTTGTTTCACTCTCCTTAAATGAGTTAAAGGAGAAAATAAAACGTGGAGAAATCAAGGACGCAAGCACCTGTAACGCAGTGGGGTTAGCCATGCTTAAGGGGATTATCTAAACACCCTGTTACAATTTGCTGACTGTTTTTTTCTTTCTGAGAAGCTAGGGTTTACAGTTTATAACTAAAAACCATTTATAAAGAGATATTTATGGCGTTCAAAGGAAGTTTTTCCATTACTCAATGGGACGAAGACACACTTAGTGAAAGATCAGAGGGAATTAAGGTATCTCACGCTAGTATTAAGCAGGTGTATTCTGGTGAAATGAGTGGCGAATCTAATGTCGAGTTTTTGATGTCTTATCAATCTCAGATGTCTGCCAAATTTACCGGGTTTGAAACCTTCGTTGGCGTAGTAAACGGTATGCGCGGCACGGTTACTTTTCAGCATGCCGGTAAGTTTGAGAATGGAGTTGCAAGCAGCGAATTTATATCAATTGAAGGGTCTGCTACAGGTGAACTGACGGGAAAAAACCTTCGAGGTAACTTTAAGTCTGGTGAATCGGGTAAAGCTGATTACGCCATTGGAATCGACAACGCGTGAGTAACGGGGAAGCGGCAACGAAAAGCGATTTTTTTAGCCCAAAAAAAACGGCGCCGAAAGGCGCCGCTAAAAGTTGGGAAACAAACCAAGAAACTAACTATTAATTTTCAATTAAACGAGAACCAATCTCTATTTGACGAGGCTTCTTGGCTTCAGGAATGACTCGCTCCATATCGATGTGTAACAGACCGTTTTCCATATCTGCAGCTAGCACTTTTACATGGTCGCCAAGTTGGAATTTACGCTCAAAGTTACGCTCTGAAATGCCCTTGTGTAAGAATTTACGCTCTTTGCTTTCTTTATCGTCCGCTTCCGTTTTCTTCGTGCCCGTAATCGTCAACGTGTTTTCTTCAACCTGAATAGAAACGTCGTCTTTACTAAAGCCGGCAATAGCCATGGTTACACGATACTTGTCATCGCCAAGTAACTCTATGTTATACGGCGGGTAGGTACTTTGCTTCTCAGCACGAGATGCTGCATCAATTAATGACGCTAGGTGATCAGAACCAATGAATGAACGGTAAAGTGGAGATAGATCGATAGTACGCATAGTCATATCCTCAAAATTAAGCAATATGTTAAAAGTTTAAATGCCCCGACTCTGCGGCGGCGGTTTTGTCGACCTGACCTTTCAGCGCCGACAAATCAGATATAGGAATGGTCCAAATACTTTTCAAGAAAGAAAATGCATATTTTTTCCAAAAAACTTGGATTTAGTTTTAAGTGTATGTATTTATTGGTTTTATTTGTTTCTTTTTTTACGGCATGAAATGAATCGCGTGCTTTTCAATAAATATTGAGAAAAAACCTCACATACAATAAGTGTATGCGATGTTTTTTATAAAACATTTAGCAATTGTTTAACCAATCCGGTTGTTTATAAATGCTACAATTTGGTTAAGCAAAATGTCTTACCACTTTTATTTGTAAATTTAAAAAATGAAGAAAGAAGTTATAGTTTTAAATTGCGGCAGTTCGTCCGTAAAGTTCGCGATAATTGACGCTGACACTGGAGAGGCTGGACTGTCTGGTATTGCTGAAGCACTAGGTAATAGTGATGCTAGTTTGTCTTACAAGTTAAACGGCAAAAAAGAAAAACGCGCACTACCTGAAAAAGCTGGCCATACCGAAGCGTTAAGCGCAATTTCAGAAGTTATCGCTAGTACGGGCGTTAAGCCTATCGCAATAGGGCATCGTGTTGTTCATGGTGGTGAAAAGTTTAAGCAGGCTGCACTTGTCGATGATAGCGTACTAAAAGCAATTGAAGATTATGCAAGCATGGCTCCGCTTCATAATATGGCGAACCTAAAGGGGATCGTCACGGCGCAAGAGGCTTACCCTGACCTGCCTCACGTAGTCGTATTTGATACTTCTTTCTTTCAAACCTTACCCCAAAAAGCCTTTATTTATGCTTTACCCATGTCGCTTTATCGCGAGCACGGCATAAGACGCTACGGATTCCATGGAACCAGTCACAAGTTCATACTTGATAGCATGGCAAAAATTCTTGAGAAGCCGGTTTCAGATACCAGCATTATCAGTGCCCACCTAGGCAATGGCTGCAGTGTGTCGGCTATAGAAAAAGGTGTGGCAGTAGACACAAGCCTTGGCTTTATTCCTCTTGAAGGCTTAGTTATGGGCACTCGCTGTGGCGACTTAGATCCGAGTCTACCGGGAACGTTGCAGAAGAAGCTTGGCAAAACCGCAGATGAGATAAGTGATTTACTGAACAAACAGTCTGGATTACTTGGTATCTCAGAGCTGAGTAACGACTGTCGAACCCTTGAAGATGCGGCGCTTGAAGGTCACGAAGGTGCATTATTGGCCATTGAAATTTTTTGCTATCGCTTAGCTAAATACATCGCGGGTTATATGGTAGCCGTGCCCACGTTAGACGCTATTGTATTTACAGGCGGAATAGGGGAGAACTCATCGCTTATTCGTGAGACAACTATGGGGTATTTCGCCCACTTTGGAATTAGCTTAGATGAGCAAAGAAATACCGACGCGCGATTTGGTCAAGGTGGAAAGATTACCGCTGATACCGCATCAAAGGCAGTTTATGTTGTGCCTACAAATGAAGAATGGGTGATAGCCGCAGAAGCTGCAACCTTCGCGTAAATTATATAAGCAACGCCAACGCGTTAGCAAAAGCAGGAGTAACTATGTCTCGCAGAATTATGTTGATCCCCGTAGGCACAAGTGTTGGCCTAACTACGGTCAGCATGGGCCTTGTTCGTGCTATCGAGGAACAAGGCATAAAGCTCAATTTCTTTAAGCCCGTTGCACAGCCACGTAAAGGCGATAACGGCGAAGAGCGCTCTACAGCAATTATTGCGCACCATGCCAGTGTGTCGCCCATCACGCCTTTCGAGCTTGAATACGTAGAGCGAATGATCAGTAACGACAGCACTGATGAGCTCTTAGAGGAGATCATCGAGCGGTTTGAAGAAAGCAGTGTTCAAGAGGCTGTTACTGTTATTGAAGGACTGGTGACAACTCGCCATCATCCTTATGCAGAGCGCCTGAATTTAGAGATTAGTCGGGCACTTGATGCCGACATCGTTTTCGTGGCTGTGCCGGGAAATGAGTCGACCACAGATATCAATCATCGCCTCGAAATCGTTGTAGACACCTATGGCGGTCACAAAAGTCAAAAAGTAGTGGGCTGTATCTTCAATAAGGTTAACGCGCCTTTTGATGAACATGGTCGCTTACGCGCTGATATTGGCGCAATAGAAGCCCCTGAGCACGACGAAGAGCGAACCCAAGCGTTACGTGATTTGCCTATTTTCAAAAAGGGCTTGAGTCTACTTGGCACAATTGACTGGAGCGCTGATTTAGTATCTCCTCGCGCCACCGACGTAGCGAAGCATCTTAACGCTAGCTTGTTAAACGAAGGCGAGCTGGCCGAGCGGCGTTTAAGTAGTGTCACGTTTTGCGCGCGAGAAATTCACAACATGACGCACACCCTAAAGCCGGGGGCGCTACTTGTAATGTCGGGTGATCGCGGCGATGTTTTTGTGTCGTGCTGTTTAGCTGCATTAAACGGCACAAAGCTAGGCGCGCTCTTGCTTACCGGCGGCTATCAGCCCGATGAAAACATTATGGCGTTGTGTAGCCAGGCCATGGAAACGGGTTTACCGGTTATGCTGGTAAATTCCAATACGTGGCAAACAGCACAAGCACTTCACGCTTTTAATCAGGAAGTACCTGTAGATGACAGTAAACGCATTGAAAAGGTGATGGTTCACACGGCGGAAAGTTTAGACGCAAGTTGGGTAAATTCACTTACCCAAAAAGTGTCGCGCCAGAAAAAACTCTCTCCATCAGCGTTTCGTTTTTACCTAACAAACCGTGCAAGGCAGGTAAATAAACGCATTGTGCTTCCTGAAGGAAACGAGCCAAGAACCGTGGTGGCGGCCTCTATTTGTGCCAAACGGGGTCTTGCTCGTCCTGTATTGCTAGGCGATGAAACTGAGATTAGACGGGTAGCAGAACAGCAAGGTGTTGTACTGAGCGAAGGCGTTGAGATTCTCTCGCCGTCGGCCATTAAAAAAGACTATGTTGAGAGCTTAGTGGCGCTACGCGGCCATAAAGGTGTGACGGAAGTGGTTGCCCAAGAGTTGTTAGAAGATAACGTAACTCTGGGCACGATGATGCTTCAGCAAGATGACGTGGATGGATTAGTGTCAGGTGCAGTAAATACAACTGCGAACACTATTCGCCCAGCGCTCCAGTTAATAAAGACCGCTAAAAACGCGTCTTTGGTGTCGTCAGTATTTTTTATGCTGTTGCCTGACCAAGTTTTGGTTTACGGCGACTGTGCAATTAACCCAGATCCCAACGCTCAACAGCTCGCTGATATTGCTATTCAATCTGCGGAATCTGCACAAATGTTTGGCATTGAACCGCGGGTTGCGATGATTAGCTACAGCACTGGTTCGTCAGGTGCAGGAAGCGATGTAGAGAAGGTGAGAGAAGCGACCAAAATTGCGCAAAGCCTTCGCCCTGATTTACTTATTGATGGTCCACTTCAATACGATGCAGCGGCTATCGAAAGCGTGGGCAAGAGCAAGGCACCAAATAGCCCTGTTGCTGGTAAGGCAAACGTGTTTGTTTTTCCTGACCTCAATACCGGAAATACCACTTACAAAGCGGTACAGCGTAGCTTCGATCTAGTGTGTATTGGCCCAATGCTGCAAGGTATGCGAAAGCCCGTTAACGATTTAAGTCGCGGTGCATTGGTTGACGATATTGTATTTACCATAGCACTTACTGCTATTCAGGCGGCAGGTAACGTTTAACAGGGTAGACTACCTATCTGTTGTAAGGTAGTTGCTGCTAACAAAAACGGCGCTACTTCAAATGAAGTTAGCGCCGTTTTTTATTTCTTAGTCTGATGCAGTGTGATGTTTTACTAAGCTATTAACCTTGCGTAGCGACTATCCTCTGCACTGTGCAGCAAGCTGCAATCTATAAACTACAAACTAAAGTTTTTCCTTTAGCGGCCATTCATCACATCGCGTACTGCTTCACAATTTGTCCATCTTTCATAACAAAGCCCACTTTTTCCATAAGGCTCATATCATCTAGTGGGTTGCCGGGCACTGCGACGATATCTGCCAGCTTACCTTTTTCCAAACTTCCAAGGGTAGCTTCTTGTTTCAGTAAGCGGGCAGGGTTAATAGTAGCAGCTTGAATAGCCTGAATGGGGGTCATACCGAACTTCACCATCCGGGCAAACTGCTTAGGATTATCACCGTGAGGGTAAACCCCGGCATCGGAACCAAATACCATATTTACACCAGCTTTAACTGCCTTCTCAAAGTTTTCGCGCTGAGTTTTACCAACAATACGCTCTTTATTCAGGCTTTCTTCTAGAATACCGGCTTTCTCTCCTTCACCCAGAATATATTCAGTTACGTAAATATCCATAGAGAAGTAAGTACCGTTCTTTTTCGCTAAATCTATCGCTTCGTCATCAAGCAAACTTACGTGTTCTACTGAATCTACACCCGCTTTAATGGCTGCTTTAATGCCATTAGTGCCATGAGCATGAGTCGCTACTGTCAAACCACGTAAATGGGCCTCATCAATGAGGGCTTTCATTTCTTCGAATGTGTACTGCTGTGCACCTACCTTTGTGCCTTTAGACAAAACGCCACCTGTAGCGCAGAATTTGATCACGGTAGCGCCGTACTTAATATTTCGACGTACTTTTTTGCGTACTTCCCACGGGCCATCAGCTACACCTTCGCTATAATTGTCATACTCATAGGGCAAAAGATTGCTGTCACAATGGCCGCCAGTTACGCCTAGGCTTGGCCCAGCTACAAACATGCGCGGTCCCACTACGTCGCCCGCGTTGATGGCATCTCTTAACGCAACATCAGCAAAACCAGGTGCACCCACATTACGCACAGTGGTAAAACCTGCATCTAACGTTGCTTTAGCGTGTTTAACGCCAGTAATAGCCGCGCGGGGCAGTGATACTTCTAAACGCTTGTACCCGTGTCGAGTTGCATCACTGGTTAAGTGTACGTGCATATCCATTAACCCAGGCATTAGCGTGGCATTGCCTAAATCAATACGTTTTGCTTCGTTTGGAACTGTCAGGTCTTTAAGGCGACCAGATGCAGTAATTATATTGTCCGTTACAATAACAGCCGCCTGTTTGACGACTTTCCCGTTAGCAACGTCTACCATGCGATCTGCAGTAATTACCGTTGTCTCTGCGAAAACAGCAGTAGAGCAAACAATGGCAGTGATAGAAAAGGTGAGTAGTTTTTTTGAAAAAAGAGAAACCCAGTTCACAAGTATTTCCTTAATTAGCACACATTGAACTTTGCAAAAAAACAAGTTCAACATGTCCTACATCGAGTTAGTATTATTATTGAATGACTATTGTGTTGGTACCTTTAACTTGTACAGATCATCTCTGTCTTCGCCTAAGAAGTAACGCACTAACAAATAGCAAAATAACTATAAACCAAACACCTAGCTCTTGAAGATGGTAATACGGTGTAAACCCTCTGGTTGCGACAACTGGCGCCGAAATATTACCTGCCATGAATTGAGGTAGCCGAGCAGTTATTTCGCCTCTGTGGTCTATAAAAGCCGTAATGCCATTATTTGTCGCTCTAACGACAGGGCGGCCTAACTCAAGGGCGCGCATTTGTGCTATCTGCAAATGCTGAGCAGGCCCATGTGAGTGACCAAACCACGCATCATTGCTCACGGTTATGATCATGTCGGTATTTTCATATACATTTGCCATCACTTGATGAGGAAACGCAATTTCAAAACAGATAGCGGGGGCTAGGTGAATGCCGTTAGCTTCAAGGTTTGCCTGTTGATAGTCACCTCGAGAGAATGATGACATAGGTAAATCGAACAGGGGAGCGAGCGGGCGAAGCCAGTCTTCAAAAGGTACGAACTCGCCTACGGGCAATAGATGATGTTTCGAAAATCGGTTGTTGTGGAAATATTGATAGTCGGGATAAGCGGCATCTGGCGTACGTTTACCTAACACAATTAGGTTGTTCCACGCTTCATCAGTTTCCCAGTTGTAATTAACAATACCCGTAATAAGTGCCGTGTTCTCTTGAAAGGCTCTTTCGTTAACTTTAGCAAGATAAGGTTGGGCTAATGGCTCAAGCTTTGGAACCGCGGCTTCAGGCCAAATGATGAGGTCGTTATCCCATAAGCTTTCAGTTAATTTCCAATAGGTGTCCATGGTTGGACCATCTTGCTCTGGCACCCATCGCAGACTTTGCGCGATGTTGCCTTGAGCCATGCCTACTGAGTAGGTTTTTTGGGAGGTAACCCAAGTATGTTGTTTAAGAAGGTAGCCACTGGTAAATAAGCACAGCGCCACTAGCATTGCGTTGGCGAAAGTTCGCTTATTGTGTATCAACGCAAATAGCGTAGCACTGATAACGATAAGCGCGCTTATTCCCGTTTCTCCGATGATTGGCGCAAAGCCTGAAAGAGGGCTCTCTAATTGACTATACCCTAAAGATAACCATGGAAAGCCGGTTAGCATCCAGCTTCGTAACCACTCAGCCGCAACCCAGAAAAGAGGTAACGCCATTGGCCACAAGTGGGGAGAGAAGTACTTGGCGGTTAACTTGGTGGCAAGCGCAGGATAAAGCGATAAGTAGCCACATAGCAACGCCATAATGCCAATAGATGCCGCAATGGGAAGCCCGCCAAAGTCGGCAATACTCACATGAACCCAGCTTATACCCGCTCCAAACCATCCCGCACCGAACAGCCATCCGGCTAAAAATGGGCGATGTTTGAGCTTTATCACCTGACGTATAGCAAGTGCAAGCGCAGGAATAGTTAAAAGCCACATGTTAAAGGGAGCAAAAGCAAGGGTTAAGCTTGCACCACTTAGTAAAAGAAGAAGGTGGGGAGTAAACCGTTTCAGCATAGGAGTCATCTGATCGTGGTTAATAGAGTTGTTACGTCAACATAGGGTGAGCACGCATAAAATCATGCTGCCCTATGCTGAAACAGGCGTAGTTTGCGTTACTTCACTATTCGAGCGAAGGCACTGAAACCTTAAGTTGGATAAGTCGGCGCTTATCAGAGTTAGTCACTTTAAATTGAATGTCGCCAATGGTGATTTCGTCATTGGTTTCAGGCATATGACCAAACGCTTTCAGCACAATACCGCCAATAGTGTCGGCTTCTTCTTCGCTAAACTTGGTTTCAAAAAACTCGTTAAAATCGTCAACCGGCGTTAAGGCTTTAACAGAGTATGTTGATTTATTTAACGGGCGAATATCATCGGTACCATCTTCTTCCGTATCGTATTCGTCTTCAATTTCACCCACGATAATTTCAAGGATATCTTCAATCGTGACCAAACCAGACACACCGCCATATTCGTCTACAACAATGGCCATGTGGTAGCGTTGCTGACGGAACTCTTTAAGCAGAACGTCCACGCGTTTACTTTCTGGGACAATAACCGCAGGGCGCAGAATATCGCGAAGGTTGAATTCTTTTTCCGCGTTAAATGCAAAAGCTAAAAGATCTTTTGCTAACAGAATACCTTCGATGTGGTCTTTATCTTCGCTGATAACGGGGAAACGGGAGTGAGCAGATTCAAGCATTACAGGTAAAAACTCTTCTACCTTTTGCTCTACATCGATGGTTGTCATTTGAGCGCGAGGGATCATGATATCCCTTACTCGCATTTCATTTACCCCAATAACCCCTTCAATCATTTCGCGGGTTTGTGGGTCTATGATTTCGTTCTGTTCAGCATCAGTAATAACCGATACTAACTCTTCTTTACTTCTCGGCTCGCCAGAAATTGAATTTTTTAGTTTATCTAACCAACTCTTGCCTGATGAGCCGTTGGTAGAGTGAGGATTATCGTCGCTCATAATGTCCGTTTAATTGTTAGTTCAACGCCAACGTTAAAATGGTTCTCGCTGGTCGTCAATGTTTTATTGTTATTAAGTGTTAAAGTACTTAACTAACAATGGTTTATATTGAATTGTTAATCAATATATTCGTAAGGATTAGCAATGCCAAGGTGCGCAAGAATATCAATTTCCTTGCTTTCCATTTCCTCAGCTTCCGCATCATCAATATGGTCGTAACCCATTAAATGCAATAGCCCGTGAACAGTCATGTGCGCGTAGTGGTTGCTTACGTCTTTATGCTGTTCTTCGGCTTCTCGACTAATAACGGGGGCACAAATAACCAGGTCGCCTAAAAGGTTTATTTCTATACCTGGAGGCGCTTCAAACGGAAAAGATAAAACATTTGTGGGTTTATCTTTTCCTCGGTATTCATGGTTAAGGCTTTGACTTTCGCCTTCGTCAGTAAAGCGAATGGTCACTTCTTGCTCAGCTAACCCTTCGTACTTGAGCACGGCGTTAGCCCAAAGCTCAAGTTCCGAAGTTGAGGGAATGGCCGACAAAATGGCCTCGTCACCTTCAAACGCTTGCTGTACATCAATAATGGCACTCACGATGCGTTGTCGTCTTTCGTTTGCGTGGCATTATCGTCTTGAGAAGCCTGTTCACGTTGAAGTCGCAACGCTTCTTCTTTACGTGCTTTGCGAAGACGCTCTTGTTCAGCATCGTGCACTTCATAGGCTCTTACGATGCGCGCAACCACAGGGTGACGAACCACGTCTTCAGCGTTAAAGAAGTTGAAAGAAATGTCATCCACTTCACTCAACACTTCAATAGCATGACGAAGACCTGATTTTGCACCGCGAGGTAAGTCTACCTGCGTGATGTCACCGGTGATCACCGCTTTTGAATTGAAGCCAATACGGGTTAAGAACATTTTCATTTGCTCTACCGTGGTGTTTTGACTTTCATCCAGGATAATAAAGGCATCGTTCAGCGTTCGACCGCGCATATAGGCCAGCGGTGCAACTTCAATGACGTTGCGTTCCATAAGCTTTTCTACTTTCTCGAAGCCCAACATTTCAAATAGGGCGTCGTAAAGCGGACGAAGGTACGGGTCAACTTTTTGTGAAAGGTCGCCGGGCAAGAAACCGAGCTTTTCGCCCGCTTCTACCGCCGGGCGGGTAAGCAAGATGCGGCGAATTTCTTGTCGCTCAAGCGCGTCCACAGCAGCAGCGACGGCTAGGTAGGTTTTACCCGTACCGGCAGGTCCAATACCAAAAGTAATATCGTGGTTTACAATGTTCGCCACATATTGCGCTTGGTTAGGGTTACGCGGCTTAATCACACCGCGCTTGGTCTTAATATTCACTTCTTTGCCATAGCCGCCTGTTGCGTCTTTTTCAATAACGCGGGCTTCTTGAATGGCAAGATGAACTTGTTCTGCTTCTAGCTCGGGAATACGGCCCTTAATAGGCTGAGTTTCTATATAAAGAAGCTTAAGTAATTCGCTGGCACTTTTTATTTGCTGCGGTTCACCCAACACCTTGAATGCGTTATTTCGGTAGGTAATTTCTACCCCTAACCTGCGCTCAATTTGTTTAATGTTGTCATCAAAGGGGCCACATAAACTCGACAAACGTTTGCTATCTGCCGGTTCTAATTCAAATTCGTTACTAACCAATGTACTCAAGCTACTTTTTTCCTCGCTATAAAATGTATTTAGGCTGGGTTAAATTGACCCACGCCAAGCTCGTCGGGCAAATCTGCCTGATGCTTTGCCATGATAGATTGGGGCGAAACGGCAACACGCAAGCCCATTTCGCTCTCTCTGCGCACAACTTCACCACGTAATGAGTTAGTGAATACGTCAGTGATGTTTACATCAACGAATTCGCCAATCATGTCTGGTGTGCCTTCGAAGTTCACTACACGGTTATTTTCAGTACGTCCCGAAAGCTCCATTGGGTTTTTCTTTGACGGACCTTCAACCAATATTCGTTGCTCTGTACCAACCATGTGACGAGCAATACGAAGAGCCTGTTGCGTAATACGCTGCTGTAGTAGGTGAAGACGTTGCTTCTTAGTTTCTTCACTTACGTCATCTACTGCGTCGGCAGCAGGCGTACCCGGGCGAGCACTGTAAATAAAGCTGAAGCTAAGGTCGTAATCGACTGCCTGAATCAAATCCATGGTGGCTTCAAAGTCGGCATCTGTTTCACCTGGGAAACCAATAATGAAGTCACTCGACAAACTAATGTTCGGGCGAATTTTCTTCAGCTTACGCATTTTAGACTTGTATTCGATTGCTGTATGGCCACGCTTCATCAAGTTCAATATACGGTCAGAGCCGCTTTGAACAGGCAAGTGTAGGTGGTCTACTAACTCCGGAATAGACGCGTATGCTTCTATAATGTCATCAGTAAATTCAACCGGGTGTGAGGTGGTGTAACGAATTCTGTCGATACCGTCTATGGCCGCTACTAATTCAAGCAGCTCAGAGAAACGACAAATTGTACCGTCGTAATTTTCACCGCGATACGCGTTAACGTTTTGACCTAGAAGATTTACTTCACGCACGCCTTGACCTGCAAGTTGAGCGATTTCAAGCAACACGTCGTCAACAGGGCGGCTTACTTCTTCACCACGGGTGTAAGGCACTACGCAGAATGTGCAGTATTTTGAACAGCCTTCCATAATTGAAACGAACGCCGTTGGACCTTCAGCACGTGGCTCAGGAAGGCGGTCAAATTTTTCAATTTCTGGGAAGCTCACGTCAATAACTGACTTTGCGCCGCCCTGAAGTTCGTTGATCATTTCAGGCAAACGATGCAGTGTTTGTGGACCGAATACTAAGTCTACGAACGGCGCACGCTGACGAATGGTATCGCCTTCTTGAGAGGCTACACAGCCGCCCACACCGATAATAAGTTCAGGTTTATCTTGCTTAAGTGTTTTCCAACGGCCCAACTGGTGAAACACTTTTTCCTGTGCTTTTTCACGAATAGAGCACGTGTTAAGCAAGATAACATCGGCTTCTTCAGCACTTTCAGCAGCGCTGTAGCCATGTGTTGAGTCTAGTAAGTCTGCCATTTTCTCCGAGTCATACTCGTTCATTTGGCAGCCCCAGGTTTTGATATACAGCTTTTTAGTCATAACAACTATTCGATAACCTGTTAGTGTTCCTGTAAGTGAAAGCAGTTTCACCCTTTTCTAGCAAAGGTGTCTGCCAGAATGTTGTTTTACGAGCAGCGCTTAAATCGCCACGCAAAAAACAGTGATAGAGTCAGTTACAGGAAGATGTTCAAAATAGCCGCATATTTTACCTGTTATGCAAGCATATTCCCAGTATCTTGAGACGATTCGTTAAGAATTGATCTGGGGCAAGCCGGTTCTACGTTTTACTTCACAGCGCTTTGTGTTTTAAGACATAATGCAACTGCGTGTTTTAAGGAGAATTAATGGTCGATTTTTGTATAAATGGCGGCGGTATGGTCGGCGCTGCGCTAGCGTTGGGGCTTGCTCAACAGCAGTTTAAAGTAGCAGTGATAGAGCCGTATCTACCGGTACCTTTTAACCCCGAGGATGGGCCTGACTTAAGGGTTTCCGCTATCAGCGAAGCATCGGTTACGCTTTTAAAAGCCCTTGGCGCTTGGGACCACATAGCCGCTATGCGCGTAAAACCTTACACTGGCCTTAGCGTGTGGGACGACCCTGCCCATCGAACAGACTTTACCGCACATAGTATTGACATGCCCCAACTAGGCTTTTTTGTGGAAAACCGATTGTTGCAGCTAGGATGCCACCACGTATTAAAGAAGTTTGACAATGTTGAGCTCATTACCGGACAAACGGTGCAAGATATTCAATTAACGAATACGGCTAAGGTCAGCCTTTCGAATGGCAGAACCATTGAAGCGAGCTGGCTTGTTGGCGCAGATGGCGCAAACTCTCAGGTGAGAAAGGCGGCGGGCATTGGCACTACAGGTTGGCAATATGCGCAGCAGGCGATGGGGATCACTATAAAGATGGAGAACGCCGTTGAACCTGTAACCTGGCAGCAGTTTACATCGAGCGGCCCTAAAGCCTTTTTACCTATGTTTGATAACTTCGCTTCGCTAGTTTGGTACGACTCGCCTGACGAACTCAAACGGATTAAAAGTTTAAAAGCGAACCAACTTGAAAGTGAAATTCTGAAAACGTTTCCAGATGAATTGACCAGAAATGGCAATCGCTTTTCAGTTATTGATAAAGCGATTTTTCCACTCACGCGTGCTCATGCCAATCACTATGTGAAAGGCTGTTGTGCGTTAGTTGGTGATGCAGCACACACTATTAATCCGCTTGCCGGACAGGGTGTTAATTTAGGTTTTAAAGATGTAGAAACCTTTCTTTCTGTGTGTGCTGAATTCAAGCCATTCGGTAGCGACAACGCATTGTCGCTAACCGATAAAGTATTTTCTCAAAGGCTTATCAGCAATTATGAAAAGCCACGAAAGCGAGATAATTTGGTGATGATGACGGCAATGGATGGGTTTTATACCTTGTTTAGCAATGACGTTGCCCCCATAAAATGGATAAGAAACCAGCTTCTTTCTGTGGCGCAGCGCATAGAGCCTGCTAAACAAGAAGTGCTCAAATATGCGATAGGGTTACGATAATGGAAGTGTTAATTTTACTGGCGGTGTTATTTGGTGCGCTAGCATTGATTATACCGCTAATAGAACGCTCTAAAATGCGAATCAGTAATGAGGATGCTGCGAAATGGGCAAAGTGGATTTGGCCCTTAATGGGGATTTTGCTTATCGCCCAGTTGTTGCGGTTACTGTTCTCTTAGCTGCTGCTTAGGTTTAAAAAGTCACAAAATCTAGCCACTTGCCGAACTCAAATCAATTCACTTTTTCAAAGGTTCAAAGGAATGACCGTACAATTTTCGCAAGGGTTCTCCAATCAATGTCCGTGGGTTAATCTAAAAGGCTATAGCCTTTATTATATTTGGTAAGGGCATCCAGCAGACGTAGGCGAAAAACACTTTTATCAGTTGAAGAGTAAACCTGACCCTGAAAAGGTTGAGGTGATGTCTGCCTGCTGGGATGGCTATGCAGGCAGTTACCAGTTAAGTGCTGAAGGAAGCCTTATTCTCACTCGGTTTCATTACTTCCTCCCCAACGGGTTAGGGGAGTCCGATGCCTTACTTGAGGAGTTACACGGCGACTTTTACTTAGAATTTAGAACCCACTTTGAAGGCGATCAGCTATATGTACCGTTTGCTGATGGTAGAGTGACTGTTGACCAGGAACAGTGGGTTGAGGTAAAGCGAGCCTACGTTAATGTGAAAACGGACAAAAATGGTTTTTCCACTTGGTTTAAACGGTTCATTCCGGACCGCTTGTTTAAGTAAATCAGGGCTCATCCAACTGGTTTCACGGCAATTTTCATGAAATGCACTGCGTCAGTTTTTGTAAGCCTTCATCTACATTAATGTGTTTGTTGTGGCCATTGTCCTTTCAAATCGATAATGACTTTGTCTATCATCTTAATAGTTGTTTGATTATCGTCTTGCAGTAAGGCAAACGCTCGTAAGCCAACGAACTGATTTTGAAGCCACTCTGCGGCTGTTGACGTTGGCGTATGTTCAGGCAGCTCACCTTTTTCGATACAGGCTTCAATAATATTTCTAAAACCAGCCTTAAGGGTTTGCATGCTCTCAAGTACAGCTTTTTTGGCAATATCGCCAATGAGTTCTAATTCTGCAATAGACTTAACCAGCAAGCACTGGCGCATGTAGCGTTGCTCGTCGGGGCCAGTTAATGCTGTTTCAAAAAAATGGTAAAGAGCATCTAAAGGCGATCGAGCTTCTGTGACTTGCTTTAAACGCTTTGCACTGTTGTCAGCATAATGCTCAACAACAAGTTTGAATAAGCCTTCTTTGCTTTGAAAGCGCGCATAAATACTACCCGGACGCATATCCAATGCCTGCTGAATATCACGCATGCCAGCCGCCTGAAAGCCTCGTTGCCAAAAAAGCGTAGTGGCTTTTTCTATAATCTCATCGTGGTCATATTTCATCGCTGCATACCTTATACGTGAATATTTTGAACATATGTTCAATTATCGCTTGAACGATCGTTCAAGTAAACCTATTATTATTGGCATACGAGTTGTGAGTAGCGCAAAGCGTTGCTTGCAGTTTTTGATCACATCAATAGGAGAGTGACATGAGCGATTTTACTTTACACACGAAAGAGAGTGCGCCAGAAGCAGCGAAGCCTTTACTTGATAATTCGCAAGCAGCATTTGGAATGATTCCAAATCTACATGCAGTAATGGCAGAAGCGCCGACTTTGCTTGAAGGCTATCAAGTGCTGCATAAACTAGCGCAAGAAACATCGTTCAATGCAGAAGAGTTAACGGTGGTTTGGCAGGCAGTGAATGTAGAGCACGCGTGTCATTACTGCGTTCCAGCGCATACGGGTATTGCTAAGAGTATGAAAGTGCGCGATGACCTAATTGAAGAGTTGCGAAACGATGAAACACTGTCTGACAGCAAATTGAATACGCTTAAAGAAACTGTGCTGGCTGTAACTCGCGGGCGAGGTAATGTTGATAATGCGCAGCTTGACGCATTTTACAGCGCTGGATACAAGCATCAGCAATTGTTAGAAATCATACTTATATTGGCGCAAAAAGTGATGAGTAATTATACCAATCATTTGGCCGATACGCCTGTAGACGAACCTTTCAAAAAATTTGATTGGTCGCCTAAATAATCATTTGATAGCGCTTTTAAAACGGAAGCAAGGCTTCCGTTTTTTGTTTCTGGCTTAAACGCTTGCGAGCAATCTCGCAAAAACTGAATAGCAGTAGGCTACACAGTGTGTAGATAAAAAGCGCAAACAGCATTTTTCTTTTCCTATTCAAAATACGACTATTAAGACGCTAAGGGCAGCTGCGGGCTTAATTCTTCTACGGTTTCCATTGCAACTAACTCTTCGTATCCCTTTTGCTGCAACAGTGTTTTCAAATCGTCGCAATTACTGCATTTATTTTGTTTAGCGATAGCCACTGCTTCGATGAAACATGATAGGTGAGTTATAGATTGTGCTTGTGTCATGGTCTACTTCACTTTTGATTTTACGTAAGTTCGTTATTTCCATTTTTATTGGAATTACTTTGGCTTAGCCTGAAGTCACTAATGTGACGCTAGCATTACGCTTTTATGAAAAATAAGGGTGAAAAGTTCAAAATACCTTGAAATGTATATACATAGGCTATACATTTTGTATTCGAATAATGTGGTAGTACTTGCAGATTCTCATTGAACGACATACTGCACGTATTGATACTTGCAAGGATTTAAGGTGTCTGAAAAAAACAATAAAAAGAAGAAAAAGAATAGTCAGATGATTATTCGAATCAATGACGAAGAGCGTGCCCAGTTTATCGCGTTATGCGAAGACCTAGACACTTCTGCTGCTCGTGAAGTTAGACACTTTATTCGAGAATTTATTGCCAAACACGGCGATCAATAGCGGCTTTGCTAAACGTTATGTGAGTGAAGCGAACACTACAAATAAAGATAAGGATTTACATCATGGCTAAGAAAAAAGAGTTAAAAAAAGCGATTAAAGCAACTAAGGCGAAAATTTCTAAGCAAGAAGGAAAGCTGAAAAAGCTTAAGAAGAAGCTTAAAAAAGCATAAGCGCCTATTTGGCACTCATTAGTGCAAATTTAGTATGAAAAGCGCTCTGAACGGGGCGCTTTTTCGGTTTCACGTACTCTAGTCCAAATTACCTTTTGTGAAGGTGGCACCTTCCTACCGCCTCTTACCACCAGTGCAATAGATGATTCCGTCGCTTCATCTTCAAAATTCCGCCTGTCGTCGATATTAAGGATTTATTACAACTTTAGTATTGTGCGAGCGAATCTTTTTGTGATTTACTCAGCCTTCAAGCACCGCGTGCTTTTCATCTCTAATAATAATAAGTCTGATCAGACAACCTGGCGTTTAGCAGTACCCCAACAACAGAAAGAAGATATTGTATTTCAACGCGTTTTTGATTCACGAAATACAAAACTACACACTTCGAAAAGTAAAATTTAAAAGAATTCAGGAACAACACAATGCAACAGGCAAAATTTAACGCTTCTGCTTTCAAGCTTTCCCTCATTGCTTCTGCAATTGCAGGAATGGCTTTTTCTTCTTCGTCAGTGCTTGCACAGGAGCAAGCTTCTGTTGATGAGCAAGATGTTGAGCAAATCCAAATTGTAGGTTCACGTCGCGTTGGTCGCACCATCAATGACTCCCCTGTACCTATCGACATTATCGATGCTTCATCTATAGAAGCAACGGGGCTCACTGAAACCAACATGATCTTAAACCAGTTACTGCCTAGCTTTAACTTCCCTCAGCCATCTATTACCGATGGCACCGACCACGTACGACCAGCGCAGCTGCGTGGTTTAGCACCAGACCACACGCTGGTATTAGTTAATGGTAAGCGTCGTCATACCTCTGCGCTTCTTAATTTAAATGGTTCGGTGGGGCGTGGCTCTTCAGCGGTAGATTTAAACGCTATCCCGGCTAATGCTATTAAGCGTATTGAGGTGTTGCGTGACGGTGCTGCGGCTCAGTACGGCTCAGACGCCATTGCCGGTGTTATAAATATTGTTTTGAAAGATGCTGCCGAAGGCGGTGAAGTGTCGGCAACGTATGGTGCTAACGTTACAACAATGGACGGTGTGCCTAACCTTGAAGGTGTGAGTGTTGGCGCTGACGGTAATTTAGCATTCGCTGAAGGAAGCGACAGAGACGTAACCGATGGACAAACCTTTACCCTTCGCGGAAACGTAGGCTTCGAATGGGGAGATGACGGCTTTGTTAACGTATCAGGTGAATACCGCGACCGTGGACAGGCGAACCGTTCGGACTACGACCAGCGAGAAAACTATGCGCGAGACGCGGACGGCAACTTAGACCCTCGTGAGCTTACGGTCAACCGCTACAATCACGTTTACGGAAATGGTGAGGTGGAAGATTACGCCTTGTTCATAAACGCGGGCAAAGCCCTTACTGATAGCGTTGAGTTTTATACTACCGCAGGCTACAGCACTCGTGATTCGGTAGGCGGAGGCTTTTACCGTCGTGCTCAAGATTCACGAAACGTAGTTGAAATTTATCCAGACGGATTCCTACCTTCTATTCAAACTGACATAACCGATATGTCGCTGCTTGCTGGTATTAAGGGCTATGGCGATGTGTGGAATTACGACTTGTCCGTAACACATGGTGGTAATGAGCTTGAGTATGGTGTTATCAACACCCTAAACACGTCTTTAGGTCCAACGAGTCAAACTGAGTTTGACGCGGGTACGCTAGAATACAACACCACAATTGTGAATGCTGACGCGTCACGTTTGGTAGATACCGGGTATTTCTACAGCGAAATGAACTTCGCCATGGGCGCAGAATATCGTCATGAGAGCTATGAAATAACCGCAGGTGAAGAAGGGTCTTACATACAAGGTTCGTTTGGACCTGGCGGCGTGGTGACTGACCCGGTAGACGGCCCGTTTGGTGCTGCTGGTTCGCAAGTATTCCCTGGCTTTACACCAGAATCTGCAGGTGAAAACAGCCGTCATAACTATAGCTTTTATGTGGATGTAGAAGCTGACGTTGTAGAAAACTGGAACGTAGCGGTGGCAGGGCGCTATGAAGATTATTCTGACTTCGGCAGCACGTTTAATTGGAAAATGTCTCACCGTGTAACCCTGAGTGATGCATTTGCACTTCGAGCGTCAGTATCAACCGGCTTTAGAGCACCATCGCTACAACAGCAATTCTTCACTTCAATCGCGACGGTATTTGTTGATGGCGAGCCAACAGAGACAGGCACATTTGCGCCGTCAAGTGATGTTGCGCAAGCGCTGGGCAGCCCAGGTCTTGATGCAGAAGAATCGAATAACTACAGTGCAGGTTTTACCTACTCGCCAACTGCTGATTTCAACCTGACAGTAGACTTTTATCGCATTGATATCGACGATCGTATCGTGCTGTCTAACAACCTATCAGGTGAGGGTATAGAAGCACTACTTGCGGGTACGGGAGCTAATCAGGCTCGATTCTTCTTAAATGCGATAGATTCGCGTACGGAAGGTGTTGATATCGTTTCTACCTATACGCTTAATACGTCAGATTATGGTGCGTTTAACTTTAACGCAGGTGCTAACTTTAACGATAACGAGGTAACAAATGTTATCGATGCACCTGATGTGTTGCAAAATGCAGGCTTCGACCAGGCTAACTTGTTCGATGATGTTGAACTACGTCGCTTCGAAACGGCTTCGCCTGACAGCAAACTTAACTTAGGTGTTACGTGGAATTATGACCGCTACACAACAACCTTACGCACTACTCGTTATGGTGAAGTGGAAGACCCATCGTCAGTTGAAGCACGCAATGAAATCATTCCATCAGAGTGGATCACAGACCTAGACGTTCGCATTGCGTTAACAGAAGGACTTACCGTTTCTGTTGGTGCTAACAATTTATTTGATGTGTATCCAGAAACAACCCGTGAACTTGTGGATGATGTAACTACGTTCTCGCGTTTATTCCCGTATTCAGGCTTTTCGCCTTACGGTTTTACAGGCCGTTTTGTTTACGGAAAAGTTTCGTATAGCTTCTAAATAGCACCGGTTCTTGAGTGCTGAAAGCCAGTTGATTAATACGCAACTGGCTTTTTTTGTACCTGTTACTTAGTCATTTTTCTCAAAGGTAACTGCACAGCGATGTTCATTTAAAAGCGCAAAGTCTTCTTTGGGAATAAAGGCGTCGTAATCACGTTGCAGCTTAACTTGTGCCTCTTTTCGAATTTTACTGCGGCGTATAGCCGTTACGAAATTGCGCATTTCATGGTGAGTAGATAACTCTAGCTCAGGGACTGAAACAGGTGTGCCGCTATCATCTTTGGCAACCATGGTAAAAAAGCTGTTGTTGGTATGTTTGACCTCGTTGGTTTTGATATTTTCCGTAGTGACTTTTATCCCTACTACCAAGGATGTGTTTCCGACATAATGAACGGTAGCGTCGAGGTGAAGTAAGTCACCCACTTCAACAGGCTGTAAAAACTCGACGCCATCAACGGTAACGGTTACACAATAGGCCCCTGCGTGTTTACTTGCGCAGGCATAGGCGACTTTATCCATTAACGATAAAATGACACCGCCATGCACCTTACCACCAAAATTAGCAAAAGATGGCACCATTAATTCAGTCAGTCTTGTTCTTGAAAAAGCGACATTACGTGCAGTCATAAACAACCTTTGATCTTAAGCCCTTGAAAAGCGCCGAATAAGCGTTCATATCAGTATTAGATTTACCCTACCACAAATTTTAAGGAATGGTTTTGTCACAAACGCATTTTTATCAACCAAAAGAAGGTCATGGCTTGGCTCACGATCCGTTTAACGCGATCATCGCACCGCGCCCAATCGGATGGATCTCTACAAAATCAAAAACGGGAGTGTTAAACCTTGCTCCTTACAGTTTTTTCAATGCGTTGAACTACACGCCGCCAATTATCGGCTTTTCAGTAGTAGGCAGTAAGAAAGATTCACTGGTAAACGTGCAGGAAACGGGTGAGTTTTGCTGGAATCTTGTATCAGAAGATTTGATTGATGCAATGAACACGACAAGTAAACCTCTGGCACCTGAAGAAAGTGAATTTGACCATGCAGGGCTTCAAACTGTAGAAAGTGAAGTGGTAAGCGTTCCCCGCGTAAAAGCGAGTAAGGTGAGCATGGAATGTAAGCTAACTGATGTGGTACAGCTTAAGACCGCCTCAGGTGAGGAGGTGAATAGCTGGTTTATCATGGGTGAAGTAGTGGGTGTACACATTGATAAGTCACTCATAGAGAACGGCGTTTACAGCACGCTGAAAAGTGCGCCAGTGAGTCGTGGTGGCGGACGAGGCGATTATTACACTATTTCCCGAGATAACTTTTTCGAAATGCTAAGACCAGAGTAACGGTCTTTAATAAAACAGTGACAACGCGTCAATATTAAACGGTGACCTAAATGCTAAATATGAACTTTGATGAACGTCTAGCGATTAATACGCAAATGCAAGAGTGGCAGGCGTCACCGTCTTCTACGGTATGGCGGAAGCCTTTAGAGCGTGAAGCAAAAGAGTCTGGTCATACAACTAGCGTCGTGAAGTACGAAGCTGGCGCGAGCTTTAAGCAGCATAGTCATCCTTATGGTGAAGAAATTTTGGTGCTTGAAGGTGTGTTTTCCGATGAACACGGTGATTACCCTGCAGGTACTTACTTGCGTAACCCGCCAGGCAGTAAACATAGCCCTTTCAGTAAAGAAGGCTGTGTGATTCTGGTTAAGCTGAATCAGTTTGATAAGCGCGATTTGAGTGAAGTACGGGTAAATACAAATAAAGCACAATGGCTGCAAGGGCAGGGCGGTTTACAAGTGATGCCGCTCCACAACTTTGAGCACGAACATGTGGCGCTAGTTAAGTGGCCCGTGGGTGAGATATTCAAGCCTCACAAGCATTTCGGAGGTGAAGAAATTTTTGTGCTATCGGGTACATTTAAAGACGAACATGGTGCATACCCAAAAGGCACATGGTTGCGCAATCCTCATATGAGTCAGCATCATCCTTACGTGGATGAGGAAACAATAATATGGGTGAAGACAGGGCATTTGCCAGTAGCGTTGTAGGCCGCCATTTCATTTGTTGCAGGTAAATCAAAACCAGTGTTTTACTTGCGGTCAATTGCTACAAACGAAAAAGGCTAACCCGAGGTTAGCCTTTCTTTTGTTTAGTCTCACTAGGTCAAAGTTAGCCTGGTAACATCTAACTCTAAAACACTAACTTAGTAAAAGCCGGACTTAATCCCAAATACCATCTTCTGACTTACCCTGTATTTCACAGTCGCCCGCTTTGTATTCCATGTTTGCGCTACTGTCTTTTTTCTTAAAGTAGTCTTTGCTGATAGACACAATGGTAGGGGTCATCCATACAATAGCAATGATGTTAATCACCGTCATTAGGCCCAACGCCATGTCGGCCATGGCCCATACCTGAGGTAGGGCTGCCTGTGCGCCCCAGTAAATCATGCCTAAATAACCAATAGTGTAAACTGCACGGCCTATTTTATTATCTAGCTTGAACATGTGCAGATTACTCTCGCCATAGGCATAGTTTGCCACTACAGACGTGAATGCAAATAAGCTGATGGCGGCAGCCACAAAATCAGTACCGCCTTCGCCTAGGTGACTGCTCATCGCATCTTGGGTTAGGCGTATGCCTTCCATTTGATCAGAGCTTGAACCGCCAGCAAGTAAAATGATGAAGGCAGTAGACGTACATAGCACGAGTGTATCTAAGAAAACGCCAAGCATCTGAATGTAACCCTGTGATACGGGGTGATTAGGGTTTGGCACAGCACTCGCCGCAGCGTGCGGTACAGAGCCGCTGCCCGCTTCGTTTGAATACAGTCCGCGCTGAATACCATTTTTAATGGCCGCACCGAGTGCACCAGCGCCAGCTTCCTGCAAGCCAAATGCTGATTTAATGATATCGAGCAGCATGGCTGGCAGTTCGGAAATATTAATGAAGGTTATAGCCAAAGCCACAAGCACGTAGCCTATTCCCATAAATGGCACCACAAACTCGGCAAAGCGCGCAATGCTTTTAAGGCCTCCCACGACGATTAAGGCTGCCAGTGCAATAATGGCTAGGCCTACATATTCTGTGGGGAAAGAGTACGCATTGTTTAATGCATCGGTAATAGTATTGGCTTGAACGGCGCTAAAGACAAAGCCGTAGCCAAAGAACAAACATAGAGAAAATGCGACTGCAAGCCAGGTTTTGTTCAAACCCTGCTTGATATAATAAGCGGGGCCGCCACGGAACTCGCCGTTTTCGTCACGGACCTTGTATAGCTGACCTAGTACACTTTCGGCAAAGCCAGTGGCCATACCCAAAAGGGCAATCATCCACATCCAAAAAATAGCGCCAGCACCGCCTAGAGATATAGCAACCGCGACGCCAGCTAAGTTACCCGTGCCTACACGAGCCGATAAGCTGGTACACAAAGCTTGGAATGAACTTATCCCATCCTTAGTAGAAGTGTTACTGCCCTTTAGTAGGCTGAACATATGGCCGAAGTGCCTAAGCTGCACACCACCAAGTTTAACGGTAAACCAGATACCACATGCAAGCAGCATAATGATAAGTACCTGACCGTCTCCCCAAAGAATATTGTTAACTAATGAAACGAATTCGTTTATCACGCACTTTCCTTCGTTATTGTTTTAATTATTGCTCGGCGTGTAGAAATGAACTGAACATGACAGGTGCGTTGTCAGAACAAACGCTTCGGCTTAAGCAAACTTATATTTGCTAAACCTTGGAATGAGCCGAGCTATATCGATAAAAAACCAATACTAGCACGACAATTAAATGATTGGGCAATGAAAACGTACTGAAACTATGACGTTTTATGCTCGCATATAGCAAATTTATTCATTCATGGGGGAGAAGAACACATTTGCTGAACAAAACGAGAGTACAAACAAAAAAACCGCTCAAAAGAGCGGCTTTTTCAAGAATATGGCTGGGGTAACAGGACTCGAACCTATGAATGGCGGGATCAAAACCCGCTGCCTTACCAACTTGGCTATACCCCAATATTGGTGCGGAAGGAGAGACTTGAACTCTCACGCCGTGAAGCACTGGAACCTAAATCCAGCGTGTCTACCAATTCCACCACTTCCGCAATGTAGACTTCCAATTAAGGAATAAGTAAAAGTTGGTGGCTACGGCGAGATTCGAACTTGCGACCCCATCATTATGAGTGATGTGCTCTAACCAACTGAGCTACGTAGCCTAAACTTTTATCTTCAATAAAAAGCCGCTCGATGAGCGGCTTCTCAAGAATTTGGCTGGGGTAACAGGACTCGAACCTATGAATGGCGGGATCAAAACCCGCTGCCTTACCAACTTGGCTATACCCCAAATGGTGCGGAAGGAGAGACTTGAACTCTCACGCCGTGAAGCACTGGAACCTAAATCCAGCGTGTCTACCAATTCCACCACTTCCGCGTAGACGCTAGCTATAATAGTCATTCAAAAAGAATGGCTGGGGTAACAGGACTCGAACCTATGAATGGCGGGATCAAAACCCGCTGCCTTACCAACTTGGCTATACCCCAGTCGTGGTGCGGAAGGAGAGACTTGAACTCTCACGCCGTGAAGCACTGGAACCTAAATCCAGCGTGTCTACCAATTCCACCACTTCCGCGCAGCTAGACTTTCCTAAAAGAGATAAGTGAGAATTGGTGGCTACGGCGAGATTCGAACTTGCGACCCCATCATTATGAGTGATGTGCTCTAACCAACTGAGCTACGTAGCCTTGCTATTCTCTTCCCTCTCAGGAAGTGGCGCGTATTATGCGTATATGACTGGCAACCGTCAACCCCTTTTTTACTAACTTTTTTTAAATGCTCATTAAGTGTGCGCATTAGGGCGAAATACGCGCAAAAAGCTGTGAAATTGAACAACTTGCACGAAATAAGCTAGCTATTTACCACGCTTTGTTACTGGTTTTTGTTTGGTAATAACACACGTCAATTGGGCGCGGACCATAGGTATTGTCATGAAAAAACGGGTTATCTAAGTTTTTTCCTGTATTCGTTCGTTTTTTATATTCTTCGTGATGCGGTGTTTGCAGAAAATAAGGTGTAGCGTTGTTTGCATGCACAAAAGCCTGCTTAATTTTGCTTTCTTGCGTTATATCATCTAGAACGCCACCTCTGTCCATATTTCCTCGCGGCAACTTTTGAAGCACATCCATTCCTTGCAGTACGCGACCCACGACCGACATATTTCTGTCTAAGTGTCGTGGTGCTTGCCCAATCACAATATAAAATTCCGTACTGGCCGTATCTTTCTCGCTATTGCGAGCAAAAGCCACAACACCTGGGCAGTGGAGCCCCCACATTTCTTTACGGCTTTGATCAATGCCTACTGGAAAGCCATCTAAAAAGCCGGTGTTAGGCGCAAACATATCTTTGCTCTCAACTACATTGACATTGCTATTGAGCGGTTGGGTAAATTCAGCGTTGATTGGCTTAAGCAGTGTCGGCGGAAATTTTGAGGCATCGTGAGTATCGTTACTGCCTGCTTGTGCCACAAACCCGTCTACTACACGATAAAATGCTTGTTCGTTATAAAAGCCTGCGTCTATTAAACTTTTAAATCTGGCCACATGTTTCGGCGCAAGGGCAGGGTGAAGCGCAATAACCACATCACCATACGCTGTTTTAAACGTCACAGTATTACTGTGACGTACTTGATACCAACTGGCGGTGTTACTCGCTATTGCTGGCGTCTTTTCAACAGCGTCGCTATTGATTTGTGAATTTACAGGGTTAGTTTGGGGGGCACTGGCAAAAGAAAAATTAGCCAGGCTTAACAAGCACAACACTTTAATTGAGGTTCTTAATACTGAAAATCGTTTGGCGTGCTGTGATTTGCTGCAAGTTAAAGGGCGTGAAGCGCAAAGCTGATTAATAGTCATTACAAAAGCCGTTAGTTTTTTACTAGTTATATCAGGCCTATGTGCGCTTCACAATTATTCGCTAGAAACAAAAAAGCCACCTTGCGGTGGCTTTAGTAAACAGTGCTAATTTCTACAATAGAAATTACACGTTAAAGCGGAAGTGAATAACGTCACCGTCTTTAACAATATAGTCTTTACCTTCTAAACGCCATTTGCCTGCGTCTTTCGCACCTTGCTCGCCATTGAACTCAACGAAGTGATCGTAGCCTACGATTTCAGCGCGAATGAAGCCTTTTTCGAAGTCGGTGTGAATTTTACCTGCCGCTTGTGGTGCAGTTGAGCCTTCAGGGAAGGTCCACGCACGTACTTCTTTTACGCCTGCAGTAAAATAGGTTTGTAGCGTAAGAAGACTGTAACCCGCACGAATTACGCGGTTAAGACCTGGCTCTTCTAGACCCATGTCTTGCATAAACTCTTCGCGTTCGTCGTCTTCAAGCTCAGCAATATCAGACTCGATTGCCGCACACACTGCAACTACAGTGGCATTTTCGCCTGCTGCAATTTCTTTAACCTGATCAAGATATGGGTTGTTTTCAAAACCGTCTTCATTCACGTTTGCAATGTACATGGTTGGCTTAAGGGTAAGCATGTGCATGTAGCTGATTGCCGCAAGCTCTTCTTTAGTCAGCTCAAGTGAACGTAGTAACAAGCCTTCGTCTAGGTGCGGCTTAATCTTCTCAAGCACTTTCATTTCGTACTTGGCATCAGCATCGCCACCTTTTGCGCGCTTAGCAACACGGTGAAGTGCTTTTTCTGTTGTTTCTAAGTCGGCAAGTGCAAGCTCGGTGTTGATAACATCGATATCGTCTTTAGGGCTAACGCGACCTGCAACGTGAACAATGTTCTCATCATCAAAACAGCGTACTACGTGACCAATAGCGTCAGTCTCACGGATGTTAGCAAGGAATTTGTTTCCTAAACCTTCACCTTTAGAGGCACCTTCAACCAAGCCAGCAATATCTACAAATTCCATGGTAGTAGGAATAACGCGCTGAGGTTTTACGATTTCAGCCAACTTGTCCAAACGAAGATCTGGCACAGGAACAACACCTGTGTTTGGCTCGATAGTACAAAACGGGAAGTTTGCCGCTTCAATACCTGCTTTAGTTAATGCATTGAAAAGTGTTGATTTACCTACGTTTGGTAGGCCAACAATACCGCATTTAAAACCCATGGTATGGATCCTTAGTTTGGAAAAGTGATAACTGGCTAGGTTTACCCTTTGTGCGAGTGTAACCTGTTTTGTGCTTGCTTAAGGTCTTCTTTCAGCAAAATTTCTGTACAGCGTACCGCTTCATCGATGGCACTTTCAATGGCTGCTTTTTCTTCTGCTGGTGGTTTTCCAAGAACATGGCCGGTAACGCGGCTTTTATGACCTGGATGACCAATACCTATGCGCAAACGCAAAAAATTCTTGTTGTTACCCATTTTAGCCACAATGTCACGTACGCCATTTTGACTAGAGCTTCCGCCCACTTTGTATTTTGCAACACCTGGGGGTAAATCTAATTCGTCAAACGCTACTAATATTTGTTCTGGTTCTATGCGGTAAAAGTTAGCCAGTGCTGCTACGGCTTGTCCACTTTTATTCATAAAGGTAGTGGGGTAGAGCAAACGGATATCTTTGCCTGCAACTGTAATGCGAGCAGTTTTACCGAAGAATTTGGTTTCTGGTTTTAGCGGGGCGTTGTAGGTGTCGGCTAGTTGGTTGAGAAACCATTCACCGGCATTGTGTCGGGTATTTTCATATTCGGGGCCTGGATTACCCAGACCCACGATAAGGCGGATATCAGCCAAGAGGATTATTCCTCAGAAGCTGCTTCTTCGCCGTCTTCTTCTGCGTCAGCCGCTTTAGGAGCAGGCTTAACAGTTACAACCGCTAGGTCGTGAGCTTCGTCGTTCTTCGCAAGTTCTACTGAAGAAACGCCAGCTGGAAGAGTTAGGTCAGAAAGGTGTAGCGTTTGACCCATTTCAACACCAGCCATATCTACTTCGATGAACTCAGGAAGGTTCTTAGGTAGACAAGTAACTTCGATTTCAGTTACGTGGTGCTCAGCAATACCGCCAGCTTTAACAGCAGCAGATTTCTCTTCATTTACGAAGTGAAGTGGTACGTTAGTGTGAACGTCTTGACCAGCGATTACACGTTGGAAGTCAATGTGTGTGATCTTTGGCTTGAACGGGTGACGTTGCATATCTTTAACTAGAACTTCAACAACTTTACCGTCAAGGTTAATCTCAAGAACGTGAGAATAAAACGCTTCAAAGTCAGCAGAGTTGTTTACTTTGTTATGATCTAGTGTGATAGAAACTGGTGCTTCTTCACCACCGTAGATGATACCAGGAAGCTTATCTTCGCGACGTAGGCGGCGGCTCGCACCTTTCCCTAGGTCTGTACGAACAGAAGCGTCTAGTTTGAAATTTGCTTCAGACATTGTCTGTCTCCAAAAATATAAGTCTAATAATGTGGATTTTTGCGACCAAAACCCACGGTAAAATGATGTGAATTACGTTAAAAAGTAATTTTCTATGCGCAATAAAACACCAGCCCAAAATTCAAGGGCGGCGAATTCTAACACCACCTACCAAAACATACAATTACAAAGGCAGATAAAATATCCAGCTAAGCAAATGCAAGTATTTGCGTTACTCACAATAAAAGAAGCGCACCTTGGCGCGCTTCTATCATATTTATAGAAAAAAGCATTTTGTTAAGACTAACTTGACCGCTAATTGTCTCTTTCCAAAGGCTCAATAAGATCAACAGGCCTTAGGAACATAGCAACTTTTTACACAAGCGTTTACTTCGTCAGCACCACTCTGTAATGGGCTTTACCGTCTCTTAGTCGCGCAATTGCCTCATTTACGTCTTCAAACTTGAAGGTTTCGGTCACTGGTTCAATATTGTGATGTGCTGCGAAATCTAGCATGGTCTTAATGGTCGCGGGGCTTCCTACTGGCGAACCCGACACGCTTTTTTGACCACCAATTAGGTTAAATGCACCAATATCTAGGGGTTCAAGGGTGGCGCCTACAAAGTGAAGTCGGCCTTTCGGTGCCAATGTAGATAGGTACAAATTCCAGTCTAGCTTCACATTTACGGTTGAAATAATTAAGTCAAACCGACCGCGCGCTTTTTTAATTTCGTCTTCATCACGGCTATTAATTGTATCTGATGCACCTAGCTCTAGCGCTTCCTTCTTTTTAGATTCGCTTGAAGTGAACGCAACTACCTTACATCCCCACGCATTTAAAAATTGCAGGGCAAGATGACCCAGGCCGCCAATACCAACTACACCCACTTCACTGGTAGGACTAATACCAAACTGGACTAATGGGTTGAAGACGGTAATACCTCCGCAAAAAAGAGGGCCTGCCTTTGTGCTATCGATAGCATCGGGAAGGGGAATAACGGCACGTGCTTGGGCGCGGACTTTATCTGCAAATCCACCGTGACGACCACCTATGGTCATCGTAGCATCGGCACACAGGTTATGATCGCCTTCTTCGCAGGTTCTACAACTATTGCAGTAGCCTGAATGCCAGCCTAAACCGACACGCTGTCCCACCTTAAGTGACGTTACATGTTCACCTATTTGGCTAATTGTGCCGACAACCTCGTGACCAGGCACAAAGGGATATTCTGTCATGCCCCATTCATTATCGAGCATGCTTAGGTCGCTGTGGCAGATACCACAGCTTTCAACGTCTATTTCAACGTCATGTGAGCCAAGCTTACCGGGGTCGTATTGAAACTTTTCTAGTTTTCCACCCGCTTCTTTAGCGGCATATGCATTTATCATCAATAACCGTCCTTTTAAGTGTTGCTACGCAACATTAACGCGTAAGCAAAAATTCTATAATTGCTAAATCGCTAGCTTAATTACCTTTATAAGTAATTTGCTACACGCATAGCTACATTCACGATCATTGTGTTTGCAGGTTATCAATGACTTTACTGGTATCGAGTACTTTAACGCTTGATACTTGAAGTACCGTACCGAATTGCGTAAAGGTCATCATATCAGGTTTAGGCGTACCTTTAACTTCCACAACAAGGCCGTTCTTTTGATAAGTTTCATCTAAACCATGTAGCGTATAGCGATCGCCGTTTTCAGCAATAAAAGCATAAAAACCGCCTTCGAGATCTTTATAAATAATACTGCCCTTCATGGTGACTTCACCTTTTGCATTATCTTCTACGGCTTCAGCCTGAGTAACTGGTTCGGCTACCAGTTCCTTGGGCATAGAACTCTTATCATTAGCTTGAACTGTGGAAGATTTGTCTTTCATTTCAGTTCCTTGTTTCTCAAGATCTGCTTGTTTCACTGAGTCGTCATCTCCAGAGCAGCCCGTTGTATTTAAAAGGGCAGTAATTACTGCAACAAGGCATAGTGTTTTTGTTTTCATTTTATGTCCTTCATAGTAGTTTTAACGCGCAACAATTCTTAACGTTAAACCTAAAATTGATGAAAAGAAAGTCACATTAACGAGTCGGAAAACGGCAATAAAGTATATTTAAGGCGTAAACGGAATGTGTTTGGCTTGATGTACTGTTCTTATTTTTAAGGCGATGTTCGCTTTCAAAGAAAAAAGAAAGGTAAAAAAAGAGCCGGCGCCACTTACATGGGCCAGCTCTTTGGTAGGAGTAACAATATTTAAATTTTAGTATTCAAACATTGCTGAAATAGACTCTTCGTTGCTGATACGACGAATAGTTTCTGCAAGCATCTCAGATAAAGTAAGCTGTTTTACTTTTCCAATTTGCTTCATCTCTGCACTTAATGGGATAGAGTCGGTAACGATAATTTCGTCAATAACAGACTCTTTAAGGTTGTTTGCAGCGTTACCTGAAAAGATAGCGTGAGTTGCGTAAGCATAAACACGACGCGCGCCATGTGCTTTAAGTGCTTCGGCTGCTTTTGCAAGCGTACCGCCTGTATCAATCATGTCATCGACAATGATGCAGTCTCTGTCTTTTACGTCACCAATGATGTTCATTACCTGAGCCACGTTCGCTTTAGGGCGACGCTTATCGATAATGGCAAGGTCGGTGTCGTTAAGTAGTTTCGCAGTAGCACGTGCACGTACAACACCGCCAATGTCAGGAGAAACGACTACAGGGTCGGCAAAATCACGTCTTACCATGTCAGCAAGAAGGATAGGAGTACCGAATGCGTTATCCACCGGAACATCAAAGAAACCTTGAATCTGTTCGGCGTGTAGGTCGATAGTAAGTACGCGGTCAACACCAACGTTAGACAGGAAGTCAGCCACTACTTTCGCAGTAATAGGCACCCTAGCTGAACGAACACGACGGTCTTGGCGTGCATAACCAAAGTAAGGAATTACTGCTGTAATACGACCAGCTGATGCGCGACGTAGTGCGTCGATCATCACAATAAGTTCCATAAGGTTATCGTTAGTAGGCGCACACGTAGACTGGATAATAAAAACGTCCGAGCCACGGACGTTTTCATGAATTTCTACGCTGATTTCACCGTCACTGAAACGGCCAACTTTGGCATTTCCAAGTTTGGTGTAGAGGCGATCGGCAACTTTCTGGGCAAGTTCTGGTACGGCATTACCTGCAAAGAGCTTCATATCTGGCACAAGTGGTTCCTCAGTGCGTTGATAAAAGAGGTTTGGCTGGGGTAGCAGGACTCGAACCTACGAATGGCGGGATCAAAACCCGCTGCCTTACCAACTTGGCTATACCCCAATTTTTAAGTTCTTGTCCGATGTGGCGTACACGCTATCTTTGTTGTTCTAATTTGTCTAATAGTGGTGAGCGATTCACACCTTTTGCGACAAAACTCTGCCAAGTTTCAGGCATTTGAGCCCTAACTTGTTCGGCTAAAGTGTAGTCAGAAAAAGTGGCAAACACGCATGCACCTGTGCCCGTCATTCGCGACGGTGCGTAGTGTACCAACCACTGTAATAATTTTGCAACTTCAGGATAGCGATTCGCGACTAATTGCTGACAATCATTCCAAGTTTTTTCAAATTTATAGTCTTCCCAACGTATCGCAGGTGTATTTCTGGGCAAATCCGGCGAGGTGAACACTTCGGCTGTGCTGACATGAACATTTGGGTTCGCTACAAGAAAATACTGTTCTTTTTGGGGAGCTGGCGTTATCTCTTCTCCAACGCCTCCTGCAAATGCAGTTAGACCTCGCACAAAAATAGGTACATCAGCGCCTAAAGATAACCCAAGCTCAGCCAGTTCATCTTCACTTAGCCCTGTGTTCCAAAGGTGATTAAGCGCCACTAACGTGGTTGCCGCATTCGATGAACCCCCGCCAATTCCGCCCCCCATAGGAAGGCGCTTGTCTAACGAAATAACGGCACCTTTATCACATTTTGTTTTTGTTGCCAGCAGTCGCGCTGCTTTTACAATTAAATTGTCATCGTCTGGCACACCATCAAGAGGTGTTTCCATGCGAATGGCTGTGTCGTCTGTACTTATGTCAAAGGCGAGTGCATCGCCGTAATCCAGCATTTGAAACAGACTTTGAAGCTGGTGATAGCCGTTGTCGTAGCGGCCAAGTATATGCAAGAAAAGATTCAGTTTAGCGGGGGAAGGCCACCAATCTTTATGTTCTGAAACAGATGAGTTCACTACAGAGTCCACTGATAAATTTTAATTTTAAGCTGAGTATTAGGCATGTCCGGCGTTTCATTCTGGGTAAGCGTTATGCTGTGAGGCAACCATACAGATGTGCCATCATCTAGCTCAACACTACCGTAGTTACCGTAAGCAACTTGCCAATTGCGGCAACCTTGGCAATAGCTCTCTAGGGTATTAACCAACCCTTTTTCAGTTAGGGTGAATTTATCACCGTCTAGCGGTAAGCCTTTTACCCAAGACAATAGTGATTCCACCGGAATGACCATTCCCGTAATCTGATAAATAAGTGGTTCTGGTAAAGCATCTACATACGTTTCACCGTCAGCCTCTAATACCGACTGCTGCTGGGTAACGTAAAGGTTAACCAGACTTACCCCTAGAAAATTGGTTAATCGAAAATCAAAATCACCGGAATCGTTTTTCCAGACTAAATTAAGGCTGGCCGCTTCCTTTCCTTGGCGAAATGCAATTTTTCCGCGCATTTGCCACTTATGTACTTCAGCAACTTTTTCAAGTTGGGCCGTGAGGTTTACCGCGTTTTCTGGGCCTTTGGGAGCGGTTGTGCATGCGCTCAGTACGAAGCAGAGAAACAACAGTAGGGAAATAAAGCGAATCATTAAGGCGCGTTACCTGTATAAAAATAAAACACATTTAATTGTGACATTATGGGAACACAGTTTCACCAACACTTTCAATCATTTTGGGTTTTTCGTACAATGCCGCTCCGACGTTGCCAGCACAGATTTTAATGACTTTACTCGCCCTCGGTATTAACCACAAAACAGCACCAGTAGCACTTCGCGAAAAAGTGGCCTTTACACCGGATTCTCTGGTGGAAGCGCTTGCGAGTTTAAAAAAGCTGGAAGGCGTAGATGAGTCTGTCATTGTATCGACCTGTAACCGCACTGAGCTATACGTCAATACTCAAGACGACACCGGCCAAAAGCTTCTACAATGGTTAAGTGACTTCCATCACTTGGATGTAGAAGAGATTGCCAATAACAGCTATGTGCTCGCGCAGGATGAAGCGGTAAAGCACATTATGCGTGTAGCCAGCGGACTTGATTCACTGATTTTGGGAGAACCTCAAATCTTAGGTCAGGTGAAGCAGGCGTTTGGTGATGCAAAACACTCAGGTATGGTGAGCAGCGAATTTGATAAGCTGTTTCAACATACGTTTTCGGTGGCGAAGCGAGTTCGCAGTGAAACAGATATAGGTGCAAACGCGGTAAGCGTGGCATATGCAGCCGTTCAGTTGGCCAAGCATATATTCGCTGAACTACCAAAACGTTCAGTGTTATTAGTGGGAGCTGGCGAAACCATTGAGCTTGTGGCTCAGCATTTGAAAGAGCAGGGCGTGAGCTGTTTGGCGGTGGCGAATAGAACCGTAGCCCGCGCAGAGGCCTTAGCCGAAACACTAGATGCGAGTGTGTTTACCTTATCGCAAGTGCCAGAGCACTTAAAAGACTTTGATATCGTGATAAGCTCTACCGCTAGCCAACTGCCCTTAATTGGCAAGGGGATGGTGGAGAAAGCCCTTAAACAGCGCAAAAATATGCCGATGTTTTTGGTGGACTTGGCGGTACCACGAGATATTGAGTCAGAGGTTAACGAGCTAGGCGATGCCTATCTTTATACTGTTGATGATCTGCAGCATATTGTTCAGAAGAATTTAGAAAACCGCGAGCAAGCAGCAAAAGAAGCGGAAAAGCTCATCGACAAACAAGCTGGCGACTACATGACGTGGAAGCAGTCGCAGCAATCGATAGATTTAGTAAGACAGTATCGCCAAAAAGGCATGGCACAGCGTGACGATATTGTGGAAAAAGCCAAAGCGCAATTAGCGGAAGGTAAAAATGCCGAAACGGTATTAGAAGAAATGGCGTATAAATTAACCAATACGCTATTGCACCCAACAACCTTAGCGTTACGCGAGGCTGCCATGCACGATGACCCGGCATTGAGCCGATGGATGGGACAGGCATTAGATTTATCTGACTTTTCGTCAGACGATAATAAATAAGGTAATAAGAAGCATATGAAAGAGTCGGTAGTTAGGAAACTCGAACACTTAGTCGAGCGTTTCGAAGAAGTTCAGGCGTTGTTAGGCGACCCTGGAGTTATCGGCGATCAGGATAAGTTTCGCAACTTGTCAAAAGAGTTCAGTCAGCTAGAAGATGTAGTGGCAGGCTTTGATGCTTATCAGCAAGCACAAGAAAACTTGGCTTCAGCGCAGGAAATGCTGAATGAAGACGACGCCGAAATGCGCGAGATGGCGCAGGAAGAGATGAAAGATGCCAAGGCGGAAATTGAACGCCTTGAAACTGAACTTCAGGTGCTACTCCTGCCAAAAGATCCTAACGATGATAACAACTGTTTCTTGGAAATTCGCGCTGGTGCGGGTGGTGACGAAGCGGCAATATTCGCAGGTGACTTGTTCCGCATGTACAGCCGTTATGCCGAAAGCCGTGGCTGGCGTGTAGAGTTAGTAAACGCCAATGAAGGTGAGCATGGTGGTTATAAAGAAGTCATTGCGAATGTTAGCGGCGATGGCGTGTACGGCGTATTGAAATTCGAGTCGGGCGGTCACCGCGTACAGCGTGTGCCAGAAACCGAATCACAAGGCCGTATCCATACCTCGGCATGTACCGTGGCGGTATTACCAGAAATTCCAGAGTCGCAGGCAATTGAAATTAATCCTGCAGAGCTTCGCATCGATACCTTCCGTGCATCAGGTGCGGGTGGTCAGCACGTTAACAAAACCGACTCGGCTATTCGTATTACTCACTTGCCAACAGGCTTGGTAGTGGAATGTCAGGACGAGCGTTCACAGCACAAAAACCGTGCGAAAGCGATGTCGGTACTTCAAGCGCGCTTAAATCAGATTGAAGAAGAGAAGCGAGCAGCAGAAGAGGCTTCTACTCGTAAGAGCCTAGTCGGTAGCGGTGACCGCTCTGAGCGAATTCGTACTTATAACTTCCCGCAGGGACGTGTAACCGACCACCGTATCAACCTGACTATTTATCGTTTAGACGAAGTAGTGGAGGGTGACCTTAAGCAGCTTATCGACCCAATTTTGCAAGAGCATCAGGCCGATTTGCTGGCCTCTCTTTCTGACGAATAACGCTGTCTTGTTACACAAACTGTTTATAGAAAAACAATGCGCATAGACAACGCCTTAGCATGGGCTGCTGAGCAACTAGAGGGTGGGGAGTCACCCTCTGTTGATGCCAAAGTCATGTTGGCGAACATTCTAGGTAAGTCACAAACTTACCTATTCACATGGCCTAATAAAACCTTGGATGCCGCCCAAAAAGCGCAGTTTGAAGCGGATGTGGCCAAGCGTAAACGGGGTGAGCCCGTGGCGTATATTATCGGCAAGCGTGATTTCTGGACTCTGTCACTGTTTACCTCGCCAGATACGTTAATTCCACGACCGGATACTGAAGTATTGGTTGAGCACGTGCTTAATTGGGCAAATCAACACTCCTCTGCATCCTTATCAATCTGTGATTTGGGAACAGGCACCGGCGCCATTGCGTTGGCATTAGCGAGCGAACTGCCAGAAGCATCCGTTACTGGCGTAGACTTTCAAGCGGGGGCGGTGAACCTTGCTACCCGTAATGCCCAAGCTAATAGCATAGCCAATGCGCATTTTGTTCAAAGTGATTGGTTTAGTGCGCTGGCAGGTCAAACCTTCGACATTATTGTTTCAAACCCACCTTATATAGAAGAATCCAGTCCATACCTTAATGAGGGCGACGTGCGTTTTGAACCAAAAACAGCATTAACCTCGGGCAGTGATGGTCTAGACGACATCAAACAGATTATTAATAACGCGCCGCAATATCTCAATAAAGGTGCCTTACTTGCATTCGAACACGGCTTTGACCAAGGGGCTGCGGTAAACGCTTTGCTCGTAGATGCGGGATTTGTAGAAGTCAAAACTGTTAAAGACTACGGCGACAATGACCGTGTAACGCTAGGACAGTGGCAGTAGTTTTCAACTTCCAAAGAAATTATCTTTCCTGTAATTATCAAAATTTAATTGCAAACTTGCTAATATTTTGTTTTACATTAGTATCTATTAAGCGGTTGTAAGACCTCAAAAAGCACTAAGTTAAACAATCTCTTACACTACAGGACGTACCAGATGAATGATGACTTTCTTTTCGCAGAAGATGACGATGAAAATGAAGTAGATGATCTGGGTAGCTGGAAAGTACTCATTGTTGATGATGAACCCGAAGTACACGCCGTTACCAAGCTGGCGCTAAATGACTTTAGTTTAAATGGCAAAACCCTTGAGTTTGTTAGTGCCTATAGCGGAGAGGAAGCGAAGGCCATTTTCAAAACCCATGATGATATCGCCGTTGTGTTACTTGATGTTGTTATGGAGACTGATGACGCCGGTCTTAAAGTGGCGGAGTATGTTCGTAACGAATTAGACAATCATTTCACGCGTATTATTTTGCGTACTGGACAACCTGGCCAAGCCCCTGAAAAAGATGTCATCATTAATTACGACATCAACGACTACAAGTCGAAAACCGAACTGACCGCGCAAAAACTTTTTACTGTTATCATTGCAGCGCTCCGCTCATATCGAGATATTATCGTTATCGAAGAAAATAGACGCGGCCTTGAAAAAATTATAGATGCGTCTGTGGATTTATTTTCCTCCCGTTCCCTCGAAAAGTTCATGCAGGGGATTATTCAACAGCTGGCATCTATTCTGGGCTGTTCAAAGGATGCAGCCTACATTACTACAGCGGTGGCAACCACATCGCGTACTATTAATACCAGCAACAACAAATTGGGTGACGACGAACTATATGTTTTTGCTGGCAACGGTGAGTACGCCAGTAAGGAAGGGGTGCCTTTAAAAGACGCGATTAGCGCACAAGAATATGCCCTGTGCGCAAGAGCCATGCGCGATAAGCAAATTGTTTATGCAGAAGATCACGTTGTGGCTTATTGCAACAGTAAAAGCCACAATGGCGCACTCTTGTACTTGTCAGGATTACCGAGACGAATAGGGGAAAGTGATCGTCATCTGGTAAAACGCTTTTCAGACAGTGTTCAGCTTGCTTTTGACAACGTACTTAAAACCGTAGATGTTGAAGCGACGCAGAAAGAAATAATTGAGCGTTTAGGTCGAGCGTTAGAGCATGAGTCAAATGCATCAAATAATCTCACAAGAATGGTTGAAATGGCGCAACTGTTGGCAGAAAAGGTTGGGCTGAACGAGCAAGACATCCACGCATTACGCCTTGCCGTGCCACTCCATGATATTGGGACGTCTATAGTGCCTAAATCTATTTTGCACAAAACGACGCCGTTAACCGAAGAGGAAGTATTTAAAATACGTCAGCATGCTGAATTTGGTTACCAGATCTTGCGAGATTCAAGCCGGCCCACTATCCAACTTGCAGCAATGTTAGCAAAGCAGCATCACGAACGCTGGGATGGAAAGGGATATCCAGACGGGCTTAAAGGCGAAGAAATTGATATAAAAAGCCGTATTGCCACGTTAGTTGATGTGTTTGATGCACTGTTAAACGCAAGGCCGTATAAGCCAGCGTGGACAATTGATAAGGTTGAAGCCGTATTGAAAGAGGAAAGTGGCAAGCACTTCGACCCTGATTTAGTTCAGTGTATGCTAAATGACCTTCCGGCCTTTATGGCAATTCAAGCTCAATTCCCTGACGCATAATGATTTATTTCTCCGTTATTTACGTACTGTAATACGTTACAATAACAGCCTCTAGACAGGCGCCATAACTAAAAAGAAGGCAGGTGCTACATGCACCTGTTTTTTTGAGTCTGCTACTCGTATTCTGAGTCTGTTGAATTTTGCATTGCTGTAAAACTAAATCGGCTCAATTAACACCTGTGTTAAAGTAACCAGAAGCAGCCTTACTATCTAATAAGAACAGGAACACATTATGTACATGATGGCTAAACACCTTCACATGACCGCCGTTGGCTTGAGCATATTATTTTTTGTCTTTCGCTTTATATGGAGTCAATTCGACGCTACAGCACTTAGCAAAAAATGGGTTAAAATTCTCCCTCATATCATTGATACCGTGCTATTAGCCAGCGCAATTTGGCTATGCATTATTTTGTCTCAATATCCTTTAGTTAATGCATGGCTCACATTTAAAGTTGTGGGCGTGGTGCTGTACATAGTGTTTGGATTGTTTGCATTGAAAAAAGCCAAAACAGCGTTAGGCAAATGGAGCTTTTTCGTAGCAGCGCTTGTTGTGCTTATGGCAACGGCTATGGTTGCTGTAACCAAACAACCTCTTTTTTAAGATTTAATTGGAAATAGATAATGTCTGAATCTCAACAGATTATTAATGTAGGTAACGTTGACGTTGCCAACCACTTGCCGTTTGTTCTGTTCGGTGGAATGAACGTACTTGAGTCTCGCGATCTCGCTATGCGTATTGCAGAACACTATGTTGAAGTAACGCAAAAGCTCAATATCCCGTACGTTTTTAAAGCCTCGTTTGATAAAGCGAACCGTTCATCTGTGACTTCTTACCGTGGGCCTGGCATGGAAGAAGGGTTGCGTATTTTTGAAGAAATTAAGTCGACCTTTAACGTTCCGCTTATCACTGATGTGCACGAACCGCACCAAGCAGCTCCCGTAGCTGAAGTGGTGGATGTTATTCAACTGCCTGCTTTCTTGGCGCGCCAAACCGACCTTGTGGTTGCAATGGCAAAAACCGGTAGCGTTATCAATGTGAAAAAGCCTCAATTCTTAGCACCGCATGAAATGCGTCACATCATAGGAAAGCTAGGCGAAGCGGGGAACGATAAGGTTATTCTTTGTGAGCGTGGTAGCTGCTTTGGATATAACAATTTAGTTGTGGATATGCTTGGCATGGACGCAATGAAAGAATATGCCCCAGTAATATTTGATGCGACTCACGCACTTCAAATGCCGGGTGGCCGTGCGACGTCTGCAGATGGTCGTAGAGCGCAAGCTGCACAGTTGGCCAGAAGTGGTATGGCATTAGGTTTGGCAGGGCTATTTATAGAAGCGCATCCTAACCCTGATGAAGCACTATGTGATGGGCCTTGCGCACTGCCGTTGGCAAAATTAGAGCCTTACTTGCAGCAGATGAAAGCACTAGATGAATTGGTGAAAGGTTTTGACGCGTTAGATACAAGTAATACCTAAGCTAGTATTTGATGGCGTATGCCGGTGCAAGCACCGGCATGCGTATCAGGTGTGTGAGTTGCTTATTCCGCTTCAGAAACGTTTACGCGCTCTTCACCTTTTGTCATTGCTAATAAGTTCTTGTGAAGCTGAACTTGCGTCTCTTCAGCTAAAATCGCTTTAGACTGCTTTTTCACAACAATGTGCGCATCGTTTTCTGGCAGTACTTCGGCCATTTTTACGCTGGTCATTGCTGTGTTGATTAACGATTGTAGATTGATCTTTTCTGGTTGTGCGTTAGCATTTGCAGCAGCGCTTACAAAAGCCATTACAGAAACACTAGCTAAAAGTAATTTTTTCATTTTCACACCTAATAAAAATAATTAAATAATTGTTGATGAATGTTAAAATGTTTAACAAATGTTCATCATAAAATGCTGAAATTAAATGTTCTTTTTTAATTTCGGGTAAATTATAGTCAGTGGGTGGTGAAAAATAAAACGAGTAAAAGTATGGGTTGTCATTAGAAAAACTAATGAATTTGTCATGCTTCGGTCACACTGGATTAAAAACGATATATGCATCGACGTTTACCCCCTCTCAACGCCTTGAAATCGTTTGAAGCGGCTGCTCGCCATTTGAGCTTTACTAAGGCTGCCGATGAGCTGTTTGTTACGCAAGCTGCCGTTAGCCACCAGATAAAAGCACTTGAAGATTTCTTATCGATGAAGCTATTTCTTCGAAGAAATAGAACCCTGCTTCTAACCGAAGAAGGTCAAGCTTATTTTCTTGAGCTAAAAGATATCTTCAAAAACTTACAAGATGCGACAGAAAGGCTACTTGCGAAGGGCAGTAAAGGTGCTATCACGGTAGCGATGCCGCCCAGCTTTGCGAGCCAATGGCTGGTACCCCGTATTCATAAGTTTAGTTTGGCGCATCCAGACATCGACGTACGCATCAAGGCAGTTGATTTCGATGAAGGCTTCTTAGAAGACGATGTAGACGTTGCGATATATTACGGTAAAGGTCGTTGGGCTGGTCTTCAAGCCGATCAGCTACATCGAGAGTTTCTTACTCCGCTTTGCTCTCCAATGCTTTTTCAAGGCCCCAAACCTTTATCCAGCCTGTCTGACTTACGGCACCACGTGTTGCTTCACGACTTAAGCCGTACTGCATGGAAAAATTGGTTGAAGCATGTAGGTGTGGTTGGCGTAAACGTTAACCAAGGACCGGTTTTCAGTCACTCCATGCTAGTTTTGCAAGCCGCTGCACTCGGTCAAGGCATTGCGTTGGGTAACACGGTACTTGCAAGGCCGGAAATTGAAGCGGGAAGGCTAGTTATGCCGTTTGAAGAACGAGTGGAGAGTCGCGATGCGTTTTATCTCGTGTGTGAGGAATCACAGGCTGAACTCGGTAAGATTGCGGCATTTAGAGACTGGATCTTAGCGCTGGTCGAAGCTGAACAAGAGGACTTGTTGTAATATGACTAAGTTGAACACCATTGCTGAACAGCCTAGTTTTGACATTGAATTGCATGAAGCCGATAAGCCCTTAGCGTGTTTGATACTAGGCCATGGAGCCGGCGCCGGTAAGGAGCATGAGTTCATGCAAGACATTGCGAAGGAACTTGTTGCTAGAGGTATATCAACCGTTCTTTTTAACTTTCCCTATATGCAAACCATAAAAGCTACCGGTAAGCGTAGGCCTCCCGATAAAGCCGATAAACTTATGTCACATTTTACTGCGGTGATTGAAACCTGCAGCAAAGATAACAAAGCCTTGCATAACTTGCCTGTGTTCATCGGTGGAAAGTCGATGGGCGGGCGTATGGCGACCATGGTGTACGAAGCGGTGAGCAATGTAAAAGGCGCGATAGCGCTGGGCTATCCGTTCCATCCTCCTGGTAAGCCAGAAAAAACACGCACCGACCATCTGCAAACGGCGTCTAAGCCTTTGCTTATTATTCAGGGTGAACGAGATACCTTTGGTACAAAGAGCGAAGTAGAGGATTACAAAAAGCGCAGCGTATTATCTACAGACATTGAATGCGCCTATTTAGACGACGGCGATCACAGTTTTAAGCCTCGCAAAGCAAGTGGCAAAACGCAGGAAGAACATATTGTTACCGCTGCCACGCTTACCGCTTCTTTTATTGAAGCCCATTTAAATAATTAATGGTTAATTAGAAATCAGAGCGAAAGACTAATTTAATGAAAACTGAAAAACTTAGGTTTGCCACCGTTGCTAAACCTTATCTTATTATTGGCGCATTGCTAGCGGGCCTTTCTGTCGTGCTAGGTGCGTTTGGCGCACATGGTTTAAAAAGCGTCTTAACTGCACAGCAGCTCAACACGTTTGAAATTGGCGTGCGTTATCAAATGTATCACGCATTAGCCTTGCTGATTTTGCCTGCGCTGTCAGGCGTTGTCTCATCGACGTGGGCAAATCGGGTAGCGTTTTGTTTCGTTACCGGTACGGTGTTGTTTAGTGGAAGTTTATACGCGCTAGGAATAAGCAGCATAAAATGGTTTGGCCCGATAACCCCTTTGGGTGGCATGTTCTTTATTATCGGTTGGGTGTTGTTAGTGATTGGGCTGATAAAGGGTCATGATTTAAACAAGCAACAAAAAGAAGAGCAGAACAAAACTCACCACATGCCGGGGGCAGGTAATGTCTAACACCAGTATTTTAGGTTATTGCCGACCTGGTTATGAAAATGATACGGCTAACGAGCTTACCTCTCGTTACGGTGAAGCCCAGTGTTATGGCTACCCAGTATCTAAGAAGAACAGTGGCTTTGTACTTTATCATTTATATGATGCCAAGCAGCTTGAGCAAACCATTACCCAGTTTGCTGTTCACGACAGTATCTTCCCTCGTCAGCTGGTGGCAGTTTTTGCCACGCTAAACGATATAGAGAAAGAGGACAGGGTAGGGCAAGTGCTCGAGGCTTTGAAAGAGGTAGAAAAACCATTTCAAATTTTTGGCGCCATAGACGTCGAATACCCAGATACAGAAGAAGGTAAAACCCTCGCAAAGTTCTGCCGAAAGTTTACTGTTCCTCTTCGCCAAGCCCTAAGAAAGGCGGGATGGCTCACCGCAAAGGAAAATTTAGGTAAACCAAAGCTACATATTTTCTTTGAGTCATTTGAGATTTGCCATATTGGCTATACATTACCCAGTCATGCTAGTGGCGATCACTTGGGTATTTGCCGGTTAAAGTTCCCAAGTGATGCGCCGAGCCGCTCGACGCTTAAACTTGAAGATGCCTTAGTGAATATGCTGAGCGACAAACAGCAGGCTAAGGTACTTCGAAGCGGTGGACGTGCCGTGGACCTAGGTGCATGCCCTGGCGGTTGGACATATCAGCTGGTGAAGCGCGGAATGTATGTTGAAGCTATCGACAATGGACTTGTAGCCGATAGTTTAATGAGCACGGGCTTGGTTGAACATCACGCGGCAGACGGGTTTACCTATCGACCACAATTTGGTCGTGTAGATTTGCTGGTATGTGATATGATAGAGCAACCCGATAGGGTAGCTAAATTGATGGGTGATTGGTTAGTTAAGCACTGGGCAACGCACGCAATATTCAATTTAAAGTTACCTATGAAACAACGTTATGAAACTGTAGTTGAAGCCATGACGTTGCTAAGAGGCCGATTAAATGCCTTGGAAGATGCATTTGCGGTGAAGGTGAGGCATCTCTACCACGACAGAGATGAAGTTACAGTAACAATTGTTCGCACTTCAAAAGATGAGGTGTGATTTTGTTATTTTTCAAAAAAGTGTCATTAATTAATAAGTTATTGATACTTAAAGAAAAGAATTAATGGTGGCGCGGATTTTGGCAAACGAATTTAAGGTTTATGCTAAAAAAGGTGTAAATCTGGTATAGAAATCCTTTATAATCCGGCCGTTTTTTTACTCTGAACCAATGAAAGTGAACTAATGTCAGACTTATCTCATTACAGAAACATTGGTATTTTCGCCCACGTAGACGCGGGTAAAACTACCACAACAGAACGTATCTTGAAGCTTACTGGTAAAATCCATAAAACTGGTGAGGTTCACGATGGTGAATCAACAACTGACTTCATGGAGCAGGAAGCTGAGCGTGGTATTACCATCCAGTCAGCGGCAACAACCTGTTTCTGGAAAGATCATCGCATGAACATCATCGATACTCCGGGACACGTTGACTTTACAGTTGAAGTATATCGTTCACTTAAAGTACTAGACGGCGGTATCGGTGTATTCTGTGGTTCTGGCGGTGTTGAGCCTCAGTCAGAAACTAACTGGCGTTATGCTAACGAATCAGAAGTTGCGCGTGTAATCTTCGTAAACAAACTAGACCGTATGGGTGCAGACTTTTACCGTGTAGTTGGCCAAGTTAAGAAAGTACTTGCTGCAAACCCACTAGTAATGACGCTTCCAATCGGTATCGAAGACGAGTTTACAGGTGTTGTTAACCTTCTAGATATGAAAGCGTACATCTGGGACGATTCAGGTCTTCCTGAAAACTACGAAGTTGTAGACATCCCTGAAGACATGGTTGAGAAAGCTCAAGAATATCGCGAGCAAATGATCGAAACTGCTGTTGAGCAAGACGACGACCTAATGATGGCTTACATGGATGGTGAAGAGCCGTCTCTAGAAGACATCAAGCGTTGTATCCGTAAAGGTACTCGTGACCTAGCGTTCTTCCCAACATACTGTGGTTCTGCATTTAAGAACAAAGGTATTCAGCTAGTTCTTGACGCGGTTGTAGACTTCCTACCTTCTCCAACAGAAGTTGATCCACAGGATCTAACTGACGAAGAAACGGGTGAGCCTACTGGTGAAGTTGCAACAGTATCTGTTGACGAGCCGTTCCGTGCACTTGCGTTCAAAATCATGGACGACCGTTTCGGTGCCCTTACGTTTATCCGTATTTACTCTGGTAAACTTAACAAAGGCGACACCATTCTTAACAGCGCAACGGGTAAGACTGAGCGTATCGGCCGTATGGTTGAGATGCACGCTGATGAACGTACAGAACTTACTTCAGCACAAGCAGGTGACATCCTAGCTGTTGTTGGTATGAAGAACGTTCAAACTGGTCACACATTATGTGATCCGAAGCACCCTTGTACACTAGAGCCAATGATCTTCCCTGAGCCAGTAATCTCGATTGCTGTTAAGCCAAAAGACAAAGGCGCTAATGAAAAGATGTCTATCGCTATCGGTAAACTAGTAGCAGAAGATCCATCTTTCCAAGTTGAAACTGACGAAGATTCAGGCGAAACCATCCTTAAAGGTATGGGTGAGCTTCACCTAGATATCAAAGTAGACATCTTGAAGCGTACTTACGGCGTTGAGCTAGAAGTTGGTCAGCCTCAGGTTGCATACCGTGAAACTATCACGCAAGCGGTTGAAGACAGCTACACGCACAAGAAGCAGTCTGGTGGTTCTGGTCAGTTCGGTAAGATTGATTACCGCATCCGTCCGGGCGAAACTAACTCAGGCTTCAAGTTCACTTCTTCTGTTGTGGGCGGTAACGTACCTAAAGAATTCTTCCCAGCCATTGAAAAAGGCTTCAAAGGCATGATGGAAGTGGGTCCACTAGCTGGCTACCCAGTACTAGATGTTGAAGTTGAGTTATTCGACGGTGGTTTCCACGCAGTTGACTCATCAGCAATCGCGTTCGAAATTGCAGCGAAAGGCGCATTCCGTCAGTCAATGCCAAAAGCAGGTCCTCAAATTCTTGAGCCTGTAATGAAAGTTGACGTGTTCAGCCCAGAAGACAACGTTGGTGACGTAATCGGTGACCTTAACCGTCGTCGTGGTATGATCAAAGACCAAGAAGCTGGCGCTACTGGCGTTCGCATCAAGGCTGACGTACCTCTATCTGAGATGTTTGGTTACATCGGTCACCTACGTACTATTACATCTGGTCGTGGTCAGTTCTCTATGGAATTCAGCCACTACTCAGCATGTCCTCAGAACGTAGCTGACAAAGTAATTGAAGAAGCGAAAGCACGTAAAGCTGCTAAGTAATTAGCCTTTGCGAACGTAAGCTGACTTTGGGTTAGCTTACGCTTCAAGAAATACTAAAAAGCCGGTCGCATGACCGGCTTTTTTTATGTCGGGTGTCCCATCCTGAAATACGTTTAGTACATCTTATATGGCAGAAACTTCCCTGACATAACTACGCTGACACGGTCACCTTTAGGATCGTTTTCGCGCTGTAAATCCATAGAAAAATCAATTGCACTCATGATGCCGTCGCCAAACTCTTCATGAATTAATTCCTTTAATGTAGTGCCATACACACTCACCAATTCATACCAGCGGTAAATAAGCGGGTCGGTAGGGACTTCTGTGGGTAACGAGCCTTTGTAAGGCACGATTTGAAGCCAAGCAATGGCTTCGTCGGTAAGCTCAAGCAACTCACCCACGGCTTCAGCTTGCTGCTTTGTCATGGCCATTTGTCCTAAGCAAGCTGCTGTACTCCATTCTTTTGACTGACCAACAACTTCGGCAATCTGACTCCACTTTATGCCTTTTAAAATTTTGGCTGACTGGATCATGTCGGTAACTTGGGTTCTCGATGTAATCATTTGCATTTCCTTAAAGGGTTAGTTAAACAAAATGAGCGTAACTAGATTGCTGAAAATAAGTGCCAGTGTTAGCACCTTATACACAAAAAGAGGGTGTCGTTTTACTAACGGCTCGTACGCCGTATGTTGTGATGGATTTGGGTAGCGAAGCGAAAAAAGAAACTCAGATAGTGAAGAAAATCGCTTATCAGGGTTCACATGCAAAGCACGTTTAAGGGCGCTATCAACCCAATTAGGTATTGGCCGATTAGGAGCCAATGCGGTTTGGTATTTTAACTTTTTCTGCTCGGCCAACGTGCGACAATGAGCGAGCCTTGTGCCATAGGGGTATCGCCCGCACAAAAGATAGTAGGCGAGTACGGCTAAGGAGAACAGATCAGAGCGCTCTGTGCCAACATTTCCTAAAAAGTATTCAGGTGCGGAAAAAAGTGCAGCGCCAGGAATAGGTGTGTCACTATAGAGGCTTGGGGCATCGGCTAAGGCTGCTGAACCCAAATCTATAATAGTACAGTGCCCTTGTTCGCTAATAATAATATTGTCGGGGCGTATATCCCTATGAACAATGCCCTGACGGTGCATTGCCTGTAAACCTTTACCAACCTGCTCGATTATATTCCTAACTTGCTCTAATGGCGGCGTAGGATTATCAACAGCCCATTGAGCTAGCGTTTGACCTTGAATATATTCACTTACGCTGTAAAAAGAAGAAGGAGGGTACGGTAAACCCAAATCAGTAAACGTTGGGCTTTTAATAACGTGTGCCGAATTAATCCGTCTCGAAAACCAGCTCTCTATTAGGAATCCATTTACCATTTCTGGTGATAGGGTAAAGTCGGTAGCCGGTGTTTTTACAACCACAGGGCTGTTTCTGTGCGTAGCTTCACAAGACGAATTGGTGGCAATAAAAACATGGCTTCGGGCCGACGTATAAAGCTGTCGTTCTAGCTTCAGTCCATCAACATCATCACCCGTCTTAAAGTTTGCGGCAGCAGGCTCTTCGCATACATGTTCATCAGAATGCTGATTTGAGTAATGAATCGCAGCATCAGAAACCTCAGAATTGGTTATCAGTTGTTCGCCCAACGACCTGTTAAGTACAGATGAATGAGGTGAAGTTGAAACGCCTGTATACAGTGGGTGTCTGTGATCGTCTAGGCCATCATGGCTAGCTACAAGAACCTTTACGAGAAGTAAGGTGAGGTTGTCATCGCTTCCTCTAGTAAATGCCTCATGTACTACCAGCGCAGCTTGGTTTTCAGAAAGCGTATCGGCCTCACTGATTTTCATAAGAATGGTGGGTAGCGAAACAAACTCATAAACGCCGTCGCTACTAATCGAAAACGTGCTCGATGAGTTGAGGGTGAGTGTTGTGTGGTCGATATCTATATGTGCTTGAACGCCTAATGCTTTAGTAAGATAACTCTGCGAAGGCTCACTTTCCGATACTTTACGATGAGGTTTTGTGAGTAAGACAGGCGACTGTGCGTTCTTAGAAATAGCCTGAATTTGACAATCTCCCACATGAAATACATCCATGTGATTGCCTGTTACCACCGCCACTGTTAACGTGCACACATAACCTTTTTCTGGTGTATAGCAGAAGGGACTTCTTTGCGTACGTGTGTAAAGCAGCGCGTTTATCTCTTTAATAATGGTTTCAGCGCGCGTCTTAACCGACCATTGTTCCGGCGCCATATTAAACAGTTTAATAAACTGACTGGTAGCAAAGTCGCTAGCAACTTGGCTAACCGTACTGCTACTTACACCGTCGGCGATAACAAAAACGCTGCTTTGATCTGGGTTATCAGAAACATGAAAAGCGTATGCATCTTGGTTTATCGCTTTAACGCCGGCTGTAGAAAATGCACTTACACTGAGCGTGTTAGCTGGTGGGTTAATTGGGGCGTTTAACGCGGCTCGCTCATTCATGTTTAATTGCTTCTTACCTGCATATTTAATTATGAGCCCAATTAGTTATTTCCAAGGAAACGGATAACGCCATCATGACGTGTCTTGTAGGGACAAGGCATGATGGCTTTAAGATAAGCGCTTTAGTTAAATAGGCAGTGTTTGCGATGCAGCGGCTTTATCAACAGGGATAGTACGTTTGGGTAGCGTCTTAACGTGGGTGGTGTACAGGGTTAGTCCAGTAAAGGCGAGGCCACCAACAAGATTTCCAAGTGCAGTTGGGATCTCGTTCCAAATGAAGTAGTCCATAACCGAGAAGTCGCCGCCCATAATAAGGCCAAATGGGAAAAGGAACATGTTTACTACTGAGTGCTCAAAACCCATAAAGAAGAACAGCATGATTGGCATCCACATGGCTAGTACTTTTCCGCTAACGTGGGTTGAAATCATTGCACCCACTACGCCTAGCGACACCATCCAGTTACACAACATGCCGCGAATAAAAATGGTGAACCAGCCTGCAACGCCGTGTTCTGCGTAGCCCAATGTACGAGCTTCGCCAATGCTGGCTACCTTAGTCGCGATGGCACCGCCATCCACGTTATACCCCATGGTAAAAATAAACGACATCATAAAGGCCACGGTTAATGCGCCACCAAAGTTACCTAAGAATACTAATCCCCAATTCCGTAGAATTTGTTTTGGCGTGACGCCAGGTCGCTGTGCAAGCCAAGCGAGCGGGGTAAGTACAAACACGCCGGTTAATAGGTCAAACCCCATAAGGTAGAGCATACAAAAGCCCACTGGGAATAACACTGCGCCAAGAAGAAACACGCCGGTTTGAACGGCAATGGTAACGGCAAAAACAGCGGCAAGGGCCAATATTGCACCTGCCATATAAGCGCGGATTAGAGTATCTCGTGTAGACATATAAATTTTGGCTTCGCCTGCATCTACCATCTTGGTTGCAAACTCAGCGGGGAGAAGATAAGCCATGGTTTCACCTCACGTTGTCGTTATTAATAAGTTGTCATCTGTGTGTTGGCGTTTACTGTTTCAATGCGTTCCAGAAGATCAAAAAAAGGCGTCCGCAGCGCTCTCGTAAGAAAGAACTGGGGACGCCTTTGTCCGAAACTCATGCATTGTGGTAGCTAACAAATAAACCGTCGGTTATGTGTACGCCTTTGTACTCTGAAGCCCGTTGGCAACTAATACTTGTATAAGCGCCTTCGTACTTTTGTTATCCATTTGTACAAAGCTAAAAAAGTGCCAATAACCAAAATGTACCTAAATGCGTTATTTATTGCTATTAAAAACAATACTTTGTATAAATTCATGGCTGTGTTGATAGACGCTTGCGCCAAGGCACTATTAATTAGTCTGCACTAAAAAGGGGGGGAGTGTGAGTGTTTAAGGTGCAACCGGTTTAACCATTTCCTACTTTAATGCCTGTTTTAACATTTTTAACTGACGCTTCATGGTTGGATAAACTTTTGTCTCTTGTGTTCGGTGTGCGTATTTTTCATGCTCAAATAGTTCACACAGAAGTGTTAGTGCCTTGGTAGCATCTTCGTTTATCAAAGGGTTAACTTCACTCATAAAGGCGGACAAGGTTTTATTCCCTCTTTCTTTTCCTGTTTTAGCTTCAACGCATTTTATTGCGTTTAGTAAAACTCTGTGTGAGGGCGACAGTGTGTTGCGATGCGTATTGGGTAAAAAATAAAGTGCTAAAATAAGCCCAATTAGGCCAATGGCGGAAAGAAATACAACTCGCATTTTTTGCGGCGTTAGCGAGCCTAGTAATTCTTCAAGCATGTTGGTTTGCGCAGTATTGTCAAAGCCCAGTACCCATTTACTCCATGAGTAATCGAGCTGTTGAAACCAGCTTTGTAACGTTGCAAAAATGGCAGCGTTGCTAAGGTCGCCCAAAATACTCGCTTCACGAGACTCCCCAAGCTCTTCCAACGCACGTTCAAGCCCGAAGGTTAAGCGTGACGGTGCCACCATACTCGTTGGGTCGTGTCGAATCCATACACCATCAATAAATGCTTCCACCCACGCATGTGCATCGTACTGCCTTATTTGCAGCACATTGTCATTAAGTGCGCTTCCGCCCTGGTAGCCTGTCACCATTCTTGCCGGTACCCCTGCGGCGCGAAGCACATACACCATGGCGCCTGCGTAATGGGCACAAAAACCTGAGCGTTCTTCAAATAAAAAACGGTCGATGGGGTCGGTAGGCATGGCGTTCGGCGATAGGGTGTAGCGGAAGCCCCCTTGATTAAATTCACGCATTATTGCGCTAACTATTTGCTGTGCGCTTGAGTATTGTTTGGCAAGTGTCTGTCCCCATGCTCTGGCTTGAGGGTTGCCATTCATGGAAACCTGAAGGTTTAGTTGCGATTCAAAATTTCCTATTCCGCTAGTGATTTGAGCAGTTGGATAGTAGCGCAGATAAAACGCTTTTTTACTGGATATTGGGCTATTCGCCCTTAACGTAAAATCAAAAAGACTTCTTACGAAAATACTGTTCTCGCGGTTGTTGGGTGTCGAAGGCGCTAGCGCAAACAGCCACGTTTGCTGTGTGGGTTCCACGATCAATTCATAACTTATCACTTGAGGCGTATTTTCCTCGGCCAGAGCTGACAAGGGTGTTGGCTTGCCCATGTAAGCTAACTGCTGCTCTGCCTGTTTGCGTTTGTTGCTAATAGACCAGGTTTTCCCGTCAAAATGTTCTAAGGTCATAGCGCGCCAATACCTGGACGGTGCAACAGGGACTGCTTCTGCGTTTTCAAATGTGGCGCTGAAGGCCAATTCAGATGAACTTGCAAGTGACGCAATATCACCTGGCGTCACCGTGTCAGAAAGCCCGGTTTCAGTCGACTTTGACGTGGGCATCTGCCAAAGCGGAGGGAGTTGGGGAAGCAGTAAAAACAGTAGCAGCGCGATAGGGAAAGCTTGGACAATAAGCACGGTCACGAATTTAATGCTTTTTGATTTGGGTATTCCTGCACCGTGATAAATGGCAGTCGCGAATAGCAGCAGGGCCAGTATTCCTGTATAGCCAATCCACGCAAATACGCTTAGAGACGAGATAAATCCGCAGCCGATCAAGAACAAACAGGTACATACAATTAAGTGAAAATCTCGTTTTTTCTCAACCAGCATGATTTTGAGCGCGCACGCGACGGTCAATAGGTTGATCATGCTATCAAGCAATCCTACTGAGAAGCCAAACCACGATAATGCGAACACTGCCAATATCGCCAGTAGATTAACCGTGCGTGATGTGGGCAAATTATTTAACGCACTAAGGCCTGCGGCCCTCACTATCACAGCACATCCACCTAGCATAATTACCCATGTCATAAGTGGCGCGGTAAGAGTAAAAAGAATAAGAGAGAAAGCTATGCAGAGCATAAGCACAGCCACGGACGTTGGTTGGCTAAACACGCTATTAACAACGGTTAATTGCGTTAAACGGCTTAAGATAGCGGAGCTCATTTCGTTGACCTCGCTTTTTCATTCTTTATGGAAGATATTGAGACCGTTTTATTTGAGGTTGAAGAAGCTTGTGATGAATGCGAATTCAAACAAGCAAGTGCACTAAGACATTCGTGCATTTGTTTTACCCCGTGAGCAGGGGCAATGTTAAGCCCTTTGTACTGTATTCCAAATACCCGGTCTGCGCCTGTCCAAGACAATGTTGCATAGGTAAGTGCCGACACGGCAGTTTCCACATCTATGTTTGAGGGAACTGAAAGTACAAAACTGTCGCTTTGCAAGGAGGTAAAGGATTTCGAAACCCAATTTCCGTTTTTCGCCACATGCTTCCATGATACGCGATTAAGCGGCTGCCCAACTTCGTAATCGTTTAATGCGTAGAAGTCCTCGTTACTTGTAAGGTCGTTAACCTGACTGACGTTATCCGACTCATTAGAACTCGCTACCTTATTAACAGTGACCGGGCCTTCTTGAGGTTTTGCATAGACAGTAACCTGTTGGTCAAAATCGAGGTGGGTCCAGCATTTGTATAATCCCAACGGAAAATCGCATGCAATGGTTAGTCTGCCCAGTGCAAATCGCCCCCGTAGTGGTATTGGAAGAGGCACGCTGAGGGTTTGCGTTTGTTTTGTATCCGTAACTTCATTGTCGTTTAAAGAAAAGCTGTACGTCTGCTGAGCCACTGAGATGTTTTCATTGCTTGCATGAGCAGTCGTATCCATGGGGCGCACTGTATTTAGCCACTTTATTGCTAATACGCCATTGCACGTTTTCGTTGGCGCTGCCGCGTGAGGGATAACCTGAAGCTGCAATTCACCCTGTAAGTTACAGTGAAATGGACTGGGGGGCGTCGCTTTAAGCGCTAAACGCGCAAAGTTTTGATGAGTGTAAAACAGCGTTAATAGCATAATGCTTAAGCACAAATAGCTAAGAAGCAACATCAAGTTGTTTTGGTAGTTAGTGCCAAGTAAAAACAAACACAGCGATAGAATAATAAAAGACCAACCGAATCCGCTCGGCAATATAAAAATACTGTTTACGTTGAGGTGATGTTCGTGAGAAGCCGGAACTCGCCTGTCTAACCACTTTAATAGCCTGCGTTGTAGGTAATTCGAAAGTGAAGCTGGCATTCTACGCACCTTTAGCGCTCCGAAAATTCATGAATGCTAGGCTGCCAGTGGGTCAATACTATCGAGTAATTTCTGGCTCAGTTTTTCACCGTCAAAAGCATGGGTTTGCTGCCCTTGTGCCAACTGATGTGAAGACAATGTTAGCCTATGAGCGGTAATGGCCACGAAGACGGCCTGTACATCTTCGGGAGTAACATATGATTTTCCGGTAACAAACGCCCAGGCTTTGGCACCTTGTAGTATCGCTCTACTCGCTCGTGGCGATAGGGGATTAGGGTAATCATTACTTTCTCGACTTTCACTCACCAATCTTAGAATGTAATGAATAATGGCATCGCTGGTATGAATAGCGGCTACCTCTCGTTGCATCTCGCGCAAATTCTCCTCATTTAGTATTTGTGCAAGCGGTGCTGATGCATCCTGTTGCAATAGCATGGCTTTTTCTGCTTCCCACGCTGGATAGCCCAAAGAGATACGCATAAAGAAACGGTCAAGTTGGGACTCTGGCAAGGGATAAGTGCCCGATTGATAGCTTGGGTTTTGTGTAGCAATAACAAAAAATGGAGAGGGTAGCGCGTGGGTTACACCATCGATACTTACTTGTCGCTCTTCCATCGCTTCTAATAGGGCGCTTTGTGTTTTGGGACTGGCTCTGTTTAGCTCGTCCGCTAACACCACTTGGCTAAAAATAGGGCCGTGTCTAAACGAAAAGCGCTTTGCCTCGTCTTGTTCATTACTATGAAAAATGTTTACGCCCAACATATCTGATGGGAGTAAGTCAGAAGTAAATTGAATGCGAGAATATTGTAGGCCAAAAACTTGGGAAAGCGCATGAGAAAGGGTGGTTTTACCCATTCCTGGTAAGTCTTCAATTAATAAGTGGCCATTGGCAAGTAAACAAGTTATTGCGAGTTTTAACTGGTGATCTTTACCAATAATTTTCTGACTAAGAGCCCGCTGTACATTGATGATATCTTGGCGCATATAATTGTCACTTAAGTTTAAAGTTACTCTGTCACACTACGTATTAAACAGTGAGAAAGCGATTCAGGCTTTTCTAAGGATGTTGCGCAATGATGTTTAAGTTCATGTCTGAGTTCATGTTCTAGTTTACGTGTTTAGCGAACGGTAACGAGTGCCGACAATGCGGTGTTTCGAAGGTCACTACTTCTTAATAATAGCAACGATAGTGAAAGGCTTTCTATTGAATTACCTGTTAAATTTTATACGCAGGTATATCAGCGACTTGATGGTTCGTTGCGTTGTTTCTCCTATATTCTTAATGTTGTTAAGGCGACGTCTATTTTTGAAAAAGTAAAAACGGCTTACATGGACTTTATCGACAGCAAATACGACGGGTTGGGAAGCAGTAAAACGTCACTTTCTTATCTTATTAGCATAGATTCCCGCAAAACATCTGTTATTAAGTGCTGCGTAGTTTATCTGTGTTGTCTATAATGGTGCCTCTTAAAAAGGAAGTAGTTATGAAAAGCATTGAAATAGATGACGATTTATATGCCTTCATCGCCAGCCAAACGAAGCATATTGGTGAGAGTGCATCACAAATTTTAAGACGTTTACTTTTGCCTGAAGACGGTGCCGTGTCCCATGGTGTCCAGCATGGTGGGGCTTCATCTACATCTGTAAAAACAAGCGAACTAAAAAGTACAGACGTTGTAGAAACCGCAGATAACGCAAGTGAGTCAACACCCGAAGTTGAAACTCAAGAAGCGACTAAAGTACAAACCAAAGCGCCTACTAAAGCGACAGCCAGTTCAGCAGTTAAAGCAGCGCCAAAGGCTGCAGCGAAGAAAGCTCCAGCTAAAGCAACGGCAGCAAAAGCGCCTGCGAACTCAAGGGCAGCTAAAAAGGTTTCGGAAGTTTCTTCAGTAACGCCAGCAACAGAATCTCATTCGAAAAGAGACATTCTTGAAGCGGTGTCAAAAGATGCATTAGGCACATTTACCAAGCGCGTTGATCAATTCCTGTTTGTTTTAAGTGCAGCGCACAAGCTTAATGCAGAAAACTTTACTCGTGTTGAAAGTATAAAAGGTAAAAACCGTACGTACTTTGCGACAAGTAAGGCGGCATTGTTGGAAAACGGCAGCAGTACTAATCCTAAAGCTATCCCTGATAGCCCGTTCTGGGTGGTAACAAATAACAATACTGCCAAGAAAACGAATATGCTGGAACAAGTTTTGCGTAACTTAGGTTATCAACCCGATGTTATTGAAACCGTGATTGCGCGTTTCTCTTCAGAAGGTAAATAGCAAGCCAAAGTATAGAACAACGAAACTTCTAAATAAGGATTTTTTTCATGGCATTACATCCGCAGGCTGGACAGCATGCAGCAAAAGAGCAACTCATTAACGTAGCGCAGTTAGTGAGCCAGTATTACAGCTATAAACCGGATATGAATGACCCGGGTCAAGCGGTCTCTTTTGGCACGTCAGGTCACAGAGGTACAGCTTCCAACGCTACGTTTACCGATACCCACATCAGTGCAATTTGCCAAGCATTGGTAGAGTATCGTAAACAAGAAGGTATCGACGGTCCGCTGTTCGTTGGTAAAGATACCCACGCGTTATCTGAGCCTGCCATGATTACCGCTATCGAAGTTTTGTGTGCAAACGGTGTCAATGTTGTCGTGCAGCGCGCAGACAATGAAAGCATGGGCTATACGCCGACACCTGTTATTTCACGTACTATTATTCGCTACAATCGCGCAGGTAACACCGACAAGGCAGATGGTATCGTCATTACGCCTTCTCATAACCCTCCTTCAGACGGTGGATTTAAGTACAACCCGCCTCATGGTGGACCTGCCGATAGCGACGTAACCAAGCAAATTCAAGAACGCGCGAATGAACTAATTGCCGATGGCAATAAAAACGTTAAGCGCATTGATATTCGTCAAGCTACCGCGCGCAAATTGGTTCGTGAAGAAGACTTCATGGAACCTTATATTGAAGATCTTGCAAGCGTTATCGACATGGAAGCGATTGCAAAAGCTAACTTGAAGTTAGGTACTGATCCATTAGGTGGTGCAGGCATAGGTTATTGGTCGCGAATTGCAGATAAATATGGCTTGGACATTACCGTTGTTAACGACGCGGTTGACCCACAGTTTGGTTTTATGCGCCGCGACAAAGACGGTAAGCTTCGCATGGATTGTTCGTCTGCCTATGCGATGGCAGGGCTTATCGAGCTGAAAGATAACTTTGACTTAGCTTGGGGCAATGATCCTGACTTCGATCGTCACGGTATTGTGTGCAAAAGTGCGGGCCTAATGAACCCAAACCATTATTTGGCCGTGGCTATTAACTACCTTTATACCCACCGTCCAGAATGGCCTAGCGATTTAAATATCGGTAAAACACTGGTGTCTAGCAGTATGATTGATCGCGTAGCCAACAGCTTAGGTAAACCTTTAGCTGAAATGCCGGTAGGCTTTAAATGGTTTGTTGATGGTTTATCAAACAGCACTATTGGTTTTGCGGGTGAAGAAAGTGCTGGTGGCATCTTCCTTGAACGCAATGGAAGCACGTGGGCGACAGACAAAGACGGCTTTATACTTTGTTTGCTGGCAGCTGAAATCCTAGCCATCACAGGCAAAGATCCTGGCGAGCACTACAAAGCGCTAACGGAAAAATTTGCAGCACCGGTTTACAGCCGTGTTGACGTGGCAGCAACCCTTGAACAAAAGCAAAAGCTTTCGGCGATGGATGCATCTGTCGTCACTAGCGATACGTTGGCGGGCGAGCCTATCACTGCCGTTCAAACCCATGCGCCAGGTAATAACGCGGCAATTGGTGGCGTTAAAGTATCGACAGAAAATGGCTGGTTCGCAGCGCGTCCTTCTGGCACCGAACAAATTTATAAAATCTATGCGGAAAGCTTTAACGGTGAAAGCCACTTACAGGATCTAATTGCTGAAGCCGAAGCCTTAGTCGGAAAAATAATTAAATAAGTGCAAAAATAAATCACTTTAAATTCCTTTTTGTAAATTAATTGTTAAAAATCGCATGAGTGCATACGAATTCATGCGATTTTTTGTTATTTTAACAAAATTATTACAACATAATCGTTTAAGCGCTGCTATATTGCTGTCATATTCTGAAGTTATTCTGTAATTAAATTACGTTTTCGGTGTGTAAACACCGCTTCTACTTAAGAGTGAGACGCAAAATGAACGCAAAAGCGACCAAGACGCAACCCTCTCCAGTGATCGATAAGGCTGCATTCAAAGCAGCGGTTATTAAACACTTACACTGCACGCTAGGCACCGACGAAAACAAAGCAAACAATCACGCTTGGTGGAAAGCAACGTGCGCTGCAATTCAAGAACAAGTACTTGAAGGGTTGCGCAAAACCCAGAAAAGTCATTACCTGAACGACACCCGCGCCGTTCATTACTTTTCTGCTGAATTCCTAATGGGCCGTTTGCTTTCAAACAACCTGCAAAACTTTGGCTTATTCGATGTGGCTAGTGGCGCGTTGAAAGAGCTAGGTGTTGAAATTTCAGACATTCTTGAAGAAGAGCCTGATATGGCGCTAGGTAATGGTGGCCTTGGCCGACTAGCGGCTTGCTTCATCGACTCACTAGCGACAATGGAATTACCTGCAATAGGTTATGGTATTCATTACGAGCACGGTTTGTTCCGCCAAGAAATTAAAAGTGGTGCGCAAATTGAGCGTCCAGACAGCTGGCGTGACTACGGCAACCCTTGGGAAATTTGCCGTCCAGAATCTATTCAAGAAGTATCGCTTTACGGCTATGTAGAGACTAAATACGGCGACAACGGACGAGTGCTGAAAGAATGGCACCCTGGCTCAATTGTAAAAGGTGTGCCGTGGGACATTCCGGTTGTTGGCTACGAAGGTAAAACCGTAAACGTATTGCGGTTGTGGCAGTCAGAAGCGTCTGACTACTTCAATTGGGACGTATTCAATGCTGGTGGTTATGTTGATGCACAGCGTGAAAATGTATCAGCTGAAACTATTTCAAAAGTACTTTATCCAAACGATGAGACCGAAGCGGGTAAAGAGCTTCGCCTTATTCAGCAGTACTTCTTCTGCTCGTGCTCGCTTAAAGACATTATCCGTCGTTACAAGCGTGCTCATGGTGACGATTGGAGCCGTTTCGCCGATCAGGTTGTTATTCAGTTAAACGACACGCACCCAGCTATTTCTATACCAGAGCTAATGCGCATTCTTGTTGACCGCGCAGAGCTTGGCTGGGATGAAGCGTGGGGGATTTGTACAAAAGTATTTGCATATACCAACCACACCTTGCTGCCAGAGGCACTTGAAAAGTGGCCTGCGCGCATGATTGAGAAGATCCTTCCTCGTCATCTAGAAATCATTTATGAAATTAACCACCGCTTTATGGCAGAGGTTGATAAGAAGTGGCCTGGCGACAATGCCATGAAAGCTAAGCTTTCAATCATTGAAGAAGGCAACGAGAAGATGGTTCGTATGGGCCACCTGTCGGTAATCGGTTCATTTGCCGTTAACGGTGTGGCAGAAATGCACTCTCGTCTTGTTAAGTCGTCTCTGTTCCCAGAGTTCGATGAACTATATCCAGGTAAGCTAACTAACGTAACCAACGGTATTACACCACGCCGCTGGTTGAAAGCGTGTAACCCAGCGCTGTCTAAGCTAATCGATAAAAAGATTGGTGAAGACTGGCCGCGCGACTTAGACAAACTGCAAGGGTTAGCTAAATTTGCGAGCAATAAAACGTTCCAGAAGCAGTTCATGAAAGTGAAGCTTGAGAACAAAGAGTTGCTAGCAGAGGAAATTCGCAAGTCACTTGATATAGAAGTAGACGTTAACGCCATTTTCGATGTGCAGATTAAGCGTTTGCACGAGTATAAGCGTCAACACTTAGCGCTTCTAAATATTATGGCGTTATACCGTCGTATTCTAGAAAACCCTGATTACGATATGCACCCGCGTGTATTTGTGTTTGGTGCTAAAGCGGCACCGGGCTACAAGCTTGCGAAAGATATTATCTTCGCTATTAACAAGGTAGCGGATAAGATCAACAACGATCCGCGCGTAAATAACAAGATTAAAGTAGCATTCTTACCAAACTACCGTGTATCACTCGCTGAAAAAATGATTCCAGCGGCAGACGTATCTGAGCAAATCAGTACGGCAGGTAAAGAGGCATCAGGAACCGGTAATATGAAGCTTGCACTGAACGGTGCGGTAACTATTGGTACACTTGATGGTGCAAACGTTGAAATTGCTGAAGAAGTGGGCGATGACAACATCTTTATCTTCGGACTTACAGTAGAAGAAGTGAACGAGCTTAAAGCGAATGGCTATAACCCACATGACTACTACTATAAAGATCCAGAAATTAAAGCTGTGCTGGATTGGTTAGAAACGGATTACTTTACGCCAGGTAAACCAGGTGCATTGGTGTCAATTAAGCAAAGCTTACTTGATAACGGTGACCCGTACATGGTGCTTGCAGATTTCCGTGCTTATTCTGATGCACAAATTGCAGTTGATGCTGCATACCGCGACAAAGAGCGTTGGGCAGAAATGGCCATCATCAATACAGCGAAGATGGGTAAATTTACCTCAGATCGTTCAATTCGTGACTACGTAGAACGCGTTTGGAAACTTTCACCGTGTAAGATTGAAAGCTAATCGCAGAACCGTAAAGAAATAGCCCGGCAGTGGTACACTCGCCGGGTTTTTTATTACCCTCTAAATACTTCTTCATTGTTTCGTATTGGGTTCAAAATACGGCACAGTTTGTTCTTAACGTCACCAGAAATAAGTACTACAGCCATGTTTTTTGTCCAATATTAGGCTAATGTTGTACAAAAGTATAAGACGGTATACAAAATAATACGTTACTGTCGTTGCGCCTTTCGTAGCGCCATGGTTTTATATAACTAGTTGTTTTTAGTACCTCGAAGCGTAAAGCTCAAGGAAAACATCATGAGCCAACACACATCACTGGCAACCATTCCCAATCGCTATGCGTTTATCGATAGCATTTCGAAGCAAGCGTCTCGCAGTGCTTCTATTTCATTGATGCTGGTCGATGTAGTGCGTTTTTCTGATGTGACAACCAGTCTGGGCATTCATGTAGGCGATCGCTTTTTACTTGAAATAGCCAACCGCATCCAACTCCTATTTGGAACTGCGGTATCGATTGGCCGTATCAGTGGTGATGTTTTTGGCATCGTTTTTCCTAATGAAAGTAATGAAACCGTAATGCGACAAATGTTCGAACGCTTAGTCGAGCATTTTAAAACGCCTATGCATTACGATGGTACGGCTTTTATTGCAGACTTTAACGTAGGTGTGGTGTGCAGTATTAAGAATGACTTTGATATCACTTCCTTTGTTTCCCGAGCGGAAACGGCTTTAAAACAAGCAAAAGAAAACAAATACGAAAATTACTTCGCGTTGACTAAGTCAGACAAAACCGACACGGGCAGAAGTTTGGCGCTAAAAGCAGATTTAAAACGTGCATTAGCACAAAATGAACTCGAGCTTTACTATCAACCAAAAGTCGATCTGACAACGCTAGAAGTAGTGGGGGCTGAGTGCTTACTTCGTTGGAACCACCCTCTTGATGGCGTCTTATTTCCAGGGCCGCTGATCGAAGCGGCCGAGTCGTATAATATGATGAGCGAACTGGGCTACTGGACGCTTGAGCAAGCCTTTAGGGCGCTCTCGGAATTGGACCTAATGAAGCGGTCTTTAATGCTGTCTGTGAATATTTCTCCCACACAGTTATACGACAACCAGTTAGTTCCAACCCTGACGATGCTGAGTCGTACCTATTCAATGCCGCTTTCGTTAATTGAGCTGGAGCTTACCGAGGACGTGGCACTGTCTAATTCATTAATGGTGAAAAAGCAGTTAGATGAGCTGCGAAGCTTAGGCGTATCTATTTCTGTAGATGATTTTGGTAAAGGGTATTCAAATCTTGCTTATATTCGAGATCTGGATTTGGATGCGCTGAAAATCGATAAGTCTTTTGTGATGGAACTTGAAGCTCACCCTGTTAATCGCGCCATTATCGAAGCGGCGAAAGTGATAGGGCATGCAAAAGAGTGCTGTGTAGTCGCCGAGGGCATAGAAACCGTAGAGCAGCTTCACATACTCAGAGAAATAGGGGTTACACAAGGGCAGGGATACCTGTTCTCTCGCGCCATTCCATTCGATGATTTCGTACAGCTTACCCAACAAGAGATAATTATCGGCAACTCGCCTAGACGCGCTCAAGCGTAGTATTTGAAAGTGCGGCAATCTTTAGTTGCGTTGTTCAATGCTTACAGCTACTGGGAATTAAACAGTGAGATAACGTGATTTTGAAGGCCTGTCTGGGTACACTGGAAGCATTCGAGATTAGACAACGTAGACAAAGCTCACACTTATGCAAGAACTTATCGAAAGCGGCCAATTTTTAACACTTTCTCGCCGTAATTCCGCATTATTTGAACGCTCTCATCAATTTACATTAGCTAATGGTACGCTCGTCCATATTACCGCACCTGGCATTATCAGTTTTTCAGTACAGCCAACCTCTAAGCCTAATAAACGCATTGTTTTATCGTGTGGTGTGCACGGTAATGAAACCGCACCTATCGAAATCTGTGATGATTTGGTTAAGGGGATCCTTACAGGGAACATAACGCTGGCACATGATGTTTTGTTCTTATTTGGCAACCTGCCAGCGATGGATATTGCAGAGCGTTTCGTTGAAGAGAACATGAACCGCTTGTTTAGCGGTGCACACTCGAAGGGCGAAGGTTTAGTGAACGCAGAGCGCGTTCGTGCTAAACAGCTCGAAGATGCTGTGGCGTCTTTCTTCGAAGCGGGTGAGGGCACCCGATATCACTACGACCTACACACAGCAATTCGCGCCTCTAAAAATGAAAAGTTTGCGGTATATCCTTATCTTCATGACAGAATACACAGCAAAGGGCAGCTGGCATTTCTTGCCGCGTGTGGTGTGAAAACCATATTACTGTCGGAAAGCTCGACAACCACCTTTAGCTATTTCTCGTCATATCAATACAACGCGCACGCGTTTACGGTTGAACTTGGCAAGGTGCGTCCATTCGGGCAAAACGATATGCGTCGATTTGAAGATGCGAAACAAGCGATAACGCAGTTAATTACTCAAACCGAGTACGCGCCTACGGTTGATATGGATGACCTTGATATTTATCGCGTGAACCAAGTTATAAACCGAAACGAAGAACAGTTTACGCTTCATTTCGATGACGATACGCCAAACTTCACTGACTACCCTAAAGGCACGGTATTGGCTTCTGAACCGGGTAAAGAGTACATAGCAGAGCAGGACGGCGAAGCCATTGTTTTCCCGAATGCAAAAGTGGCCATTGGACAACGCGCCTTATTAACCGTTGTGCCTACTACGTTGGATAAGCTAGATGTTTAATCTTGATAGCCGTTTACACAATGATACATTTTTTGTCTGTGATCTCTCGCTGTGTCGTGTACTGTTAATGAACGATAGTCAGTTTCCGTGGCTTATTTTAGTGCCGATGAAAAATGATATTGCGGAAATTATCGATTTGTCAGAAGAAGAGCAGATTACTTTACTTAAAGAGTCTGCATTGGCATCAAAAGCCATGCAGTCCTTGTTTTCACCGCTTAAACTTAACGTGGCAGCACTAGGCAATGTGGTAAGGCAGCTTCATGTTCATCACGTCGCACGTTTTGAAAATGATTGTGCGTGGCCAAAACCTGTGTGGGGCAACCAGCCAGCAGTGGCGTATAACACAAACGATGCTCAGGCACTTGTTAAGTCTGTTAAGCAGTGGTTCGAAAACAACAGCTAGAGGGCGCACGCCCTTAATAGCGCAAAATAAACAGTTCACATTAAAAGGAGTTATGCATGATAGTTTCAACTACCCCAACGCTTGAAGGGCATAAAATTGAAGCTTATTACGGTATTGTTGTGGGCGAGGCCGTGATGGGCGCAAACGTATTTAAAGATCTTTTCGCCTCTATTCGCGATATCGTTGGCGGCCGTTCTGGGTCGTATGAAGAAGAGTTAACCACCGCACGTAAGTTAGCGTTTACTGAGCTTGAGCATGAAGCCAGAAGCATGGGCGCAAATGCTGTGGTTGGCATCGATTTAGACTATCAAGTGATTGGCGATAAAGGCAGTATGCTTATGGTGAGCATTAGCGGTACCGCAGTGAAAACAACCCCTTTATAAGATTATGAAGGGCGTATGCTTTGGTGAATTAACGTTTATCAATTAAGTGCCGATTAAAATAGCGATAAGCAAAAAGCGACACAATCCAATTAAAAAAGGGCAGCGTAAGCGTTTCAAAAAGCTTTGCTGCCCTTTTCTATCTGTAAGACTAGGCTTTATTTGGCCGTATTTTCTATTGCTTGCTCTTCAACAGCATCAGCATCAATGGCAATCGTATCTACGATCACTGCGCATGCTGCATCACCCGTAATATTTAGCGCTGTGCGGATCATGTCGAAAATTCTGTCCAAGGCAAATAGCAGGGGTAAACCTTCAATGGGAATGCCGGCAGCAAGCAACACCGCAACGACCAAGAATGATGGCCCAGGAACGCCCGCTTGACCAACCGCGCCAAGGGTAGACGTTAGGATGATGGCAACATATGCACCCATTGATAAATCTATATTGAAAAGCTGCGCAAAAAACACCGCTACCAAGCCATAATAAATGGCATTTCCGCTCATGTTGATGGTGGCGCCTAACGGCAGTACAAAAGATGCCGTTGCGTTTCTTACACCTAGCTCATTCTCTACTGTATTCATAGTAACCGGCAGTGTCGCCATGGATGACGCGGTTGAAAGAGCAACCGCCTGAGGCTTTTTCATGGCGACGAGAAATGATTTAGCCGACGTTTTTGTAAAAAGCTGGACCAAAAGGGGGTAAACCACAAAACCAAACACTAAAATTGCCGCAGTAAACACCAAGAAGAGTTTGAATACCACCATGAGCGCGGCAAAACCAAATGTTCCTACGGCCTCTGCCATTAAACCAAATACGCCGATAGGCGCGATTTTCATCACACAGTTGATCATCCACACCATGGCATCAACGATAGTGTTCACGCCATTTAAAATAGGCTCGCGGTTCTTTTTAGGTTGTTTGGAAAGGGCGAGGCCAAAGAATAAGCAAAACACCAGAATTTGAAGAATGTTCGCGTTGGTTAACGAGGCAAATACGTTAGTGGGGATCATACCCGTAACGGTAGCCCAAAATGAAGGTAACTCACCTTTAGAGGCGTATTCACCAGAGAACATACCTTCCACCGCTGAAACGTCGATACCTATTCCTGGCTTAAACACTTCACCCATAATGAGGGCCAGTGTTACGGCAAGTGCTGACGTTAACGCAAAATAAGCAAGGGTAGATAGCCCCACTTTTCCTGCATTAGTGCTGTTGCCAAGCCCCGCAGCGCCAGAGATAAGCGCCACTGCCACCAGTGGAATTACCAGCATTTTAATTAAATTGATAAAAATGGCACCCAGTGGTGCGAACATTTCAGCGCTTTCACCCATAAAGGCACCAACTGCGGTACCAATAATCATGGCAATGACAACTTGTACGCCGATATTGCCCAGTAAGGATTGTTTTTTAGACACGTCTAGAACCTCTTAGAGTGTGTTTAAATGCGAAAAGTGATTTGTGAATGAATAATTGAGAGCCCTAATACTGATGTGCCTGCGTCGGCACAAACAATGGGTACAAGCTTTTGATTATAAAAGCCTCTAATTATAAAAGCTTTACTTAGGCTTCGATTAAAATGCCGCGACAGACTCTATCAGAATAGGGTTATTTCATTGGGGTGTTGCCGTCTTTATCTTGGTCTTTAACGGATGTATTCGCGCTTTCACTGTCCTTGTTTGAATCGTCGTCACTATCATCATAAGGTTTAGAAGGTGTCGGAAATTTAAATCTAGCACTGTATTTAAGCAGCGTGATATTCCCAATCACAACGCCCAACACTAAAACAATAATGATAATGACCCAGGTAGTACTCATAAAAATTCCGTAGGCTACAGCCCTTTGTTCAATACGTAGCGATTATACAAGCTAGGTAGCTGTGGCAAAATACATGTTTTGCCTTCTATATCGCTTTGTTCGATGGCTTTCGTAAAGCCATCTAAGTGCCTGGCATTTTCGAAAGCACACGCTGTGTTTCGAAAGCTTAAATGCCATGGCTCTACTGCGACGCCACCCCTATTAACAGAAAAAGGACGATAAAAGCCAAACTGTTCCATATTGTCAGCTAGCCAACATGAAAGGGCATGGCACGGTCCGCCAGAAAGGTATTCGCTTTCGACAAGATTAAACTTGCCCCCCCAGTTATGCACGGCAGCTCTGTCGTACACATCGATGTCAGTGCCCCAATGGTGGCGACTGCCGCCGGGAAGTGCTGACCATGTCAAAATAGCATGAAGCTTTTCATTATCGCTTAGTGCCTCGAATGGCAGTTCATCACCGTTGGTATCAAGAAGCTGTGCTTGACCTGCCCATTTGCGGTTAAAAATGGCAGTTTGCCTGTCGAAACCTCGAAAGCTACTGACCAACTGTAAGTCTATACCGTCTTTTTGCGCAGCATCTTGCATGGCAAGAAACGGCGATATCACGTCGCGATGCAGTCTATGGCCGTTGCCAGCATCAACGAGATAGTCGTTGTGCTGGCCTAACCACGCTTTTTCTGGCACTTGATTCATAACCATCAATAGCGGCTATTGAGCCAGCAAGCGTTCTAAGATACCGAAGTACATATCAGCAAGCTGTTCAAGGTCAGACATTTTCACGCACTCGTCAATTTTGTGAATAGTGGCATTCACCGGGCCTAGCTCTATCACTTGTGCGCCTGTTGGCGCGATAAAGCGACCATCTGATGTACCGCCAGCAGTAGACAGCACGGTAGGTGTTCCTTTAACCGCCGCTATTGCACCTTGAGTGGCTTCTAACAGGGCACCCGTATCGGTCAAAAAGGGTTGACCGTTAAACGTCCATTTAATCTCGTACTCCAGTTCGTGGGCTTCCAAAATTGCCGTGACTCTCTCAATGAGAATTTGGTCGGTTACTTCCGTTGAAAAACGGAAGTTGAAGCAAACGTGCATCTCGCCCGGGATCACATTGCCCGCACCTGTACCCGCGTGAATGTTTGATATCTGGAAGCTGGTGGGAGGGAAAAAGTCGTTACCGTTATCCCAATGAGATTTAGCTAGCTCGTCAAGGGCCGCCATTGCACTGTGAACAGGGTTTTTAGCTAAATGAGGGTAGGCGACATGGCCTTGGATACCTTTTACTATTAAATCACCCGTTAATGAACCTCTACGGCCATTCTTAACAATATCGCCTACTTCATCGGTTGAAGAGGGTTCGCCAACAATACACCAATCAATTTTTTCATTGCGGGCTTCAAGGGTATCAATAACGCGGGTGGTACCGTTTATAAAAGGGCCTTCTTCGTCGCTAGTAATAAGGTACGCAATACTTCCCTTGTGATCAGGGTATTTGTTCACAAACTCGCGGGTGGCTACTAGCATAGCGGCAAGACTGCCTTTCATGTCAGCTGCGCCGCGCCCATGTAGATAGCCGTCAACTTCTGTCGCGGTAAATGGCGGTGTTTTCCATGCTGACTCAGGGCCACTAGGCACTACATCAGTGTGGCCTGCGAAACAAAATACTGGGCCTTCTTTACCTCTGCGAGACCAAAGGTTCGTCGTGTCTTCAAATACCATGGTTTCATTATTAAACCCTAAAGCGCCTAAAAACTCGCCCATGGCTTCTTGGCAACCTGCGTCTTCTGGCGTTACAGAACGGCGGTTTATTAATTCTTTCGCAATTTCAATAACAGAGTCGTTTAGCAAAATATTTCCTCATACTGCGCGGGTTTGAAGCCAATATAAAACGCGTTGTCATGAACAAGGATAGGGCGTTTAACCATGGCAGGATGAAGCTCTAGCAGGGCCAGTGCTTTATCTTTATCTAGATTCGCTTTCTCTTGCTCTTCTAGCTGGCGAAAGGTCGTGCCGCGTTTGTTGAGCATTGCTTCCCAGCCAAGCTCAGACTCGGCTCGTACAAGAAAGTCGTTATCTATCCCGTCCTTGCGGTAATCGTGAAATGTGAAAGCGATATCGTTGTCTGCTAACCATTTTTTTGCTTTTTTAATGGTGTCACAGTTTGGGATCCCATAAAGGATTGTGCTCATGGTGATTTATTCCGTACTACTTTGTTGTTTGTAAATGAAAGACGCTGGTTAGAACAGTGCCATTATGTGGCGCTGTTTCGAAGAGCTAGAGAAAATAGAAAACCGCAATAGCCCGAAAACAGTGCGCCTGTACATTTTTGTTTTTCAATGTGCTCCATCATACAAGCTGTTGATACGTTGATAAACTCACTTGCGATGATTTTTAATAGTAAATCATTCAGGGCTGAAAGCCTGTTTTACAATTAGGTCAACAGGCCCTAGAGGTAAAGTGTCAACAACGTATCTTCGCCCGCTTCGACAAACTTTTGATGCGTAGGCACCACGCCGATAAGCGCATTTGCATTAAGCAACGTCATTGAACAGGTATTGCTAACACCGCGCTGCTTTAGCCATGCAGCATTCACGGTAAAAAGTACTTGTTTAAGTCTTATTTCATCGCCCCGCTTCAGAGAACAGGCGAATTGTGCGCCATGCAAATGACTAGTATCGCCACCATATTTAATCTTGCATTTGAGGCCCGCGCTAGACTGTATGTCGATAGCGTAATCTAGCGGAGAAACGCTCAATACTTTACCAGCGAAAGGCGATAAGACAGTATTTGATGTTGAGCTTATTGCTGCACCAGGCCCCATAAGGCCACTTTTATAATAGGGATCGTCAATGTGTGAGAGTGAAACCACTTGCCCTGAAAACGGGCTTAAAGTTACAAACTGCTTGGTAAAACTGTCTGGTGCGTATTGTAGTTGCTTAGCATTCACGGTATTAAACGTCCTCACTTACCGAATAGCCAGCTTTCTTAAGCGCACTAATGGCATCTTTTAGTTTATTGTCTTTTACTAAAAAGAAGTCAGTGTCGAAGGTTGATACCACAAATATAGCCACTTTTGCTGATGCTAACACTTGGCCGATTTGGGCCATGATCCCTACCATGGACAAGTGCAAAGGCCCTAACAGTTCAAGTGCACGCCAACCTTCATCACTATCTAGTGACGGTACGTCTACCGAGTCAGGCACAACAATAGATAGTTCATCTTCTGTTTTACCTAAGAAAAAAAGAGGGCTATTAAGCACAGATGCGGGGATATTGGTTTCAGGATCCAAGCTGTGAATGGTAAACAAAGATTCTCTGACTAAAAGTGTTTGTTTGGGCATGAGAAACCGAAAAAAAGATAACTTCGAAGATATTCACATTAAACCACTAACTGTGATTAAGTGCTACGTGTTATCCACTTAATCTGTGGATAAGTTTGTTGAGTAGTTTGGGGCTTTGTTGTAAGTGTATGTATTTAAAGGGATAAATAAACTGTACAAACAATGTTCAGTGGATAACATTCTCAATTTCACAAGCATTTTCCACAGGCCATGTCTACAACTAAAATAAAAAATGTTTTGTAATTTTGCAATTTCTTAGCTTGACAACCATGGCTTTTTTCAGAAATTTGCGTATTACTAAAACGCGAGATTCAAATGATCGAACGCTTTTGGACATGTTGATCTTTGATGTACAGCAAAGGTCAATAGACTCTAGCCTTTTTACCTTTAAAACATCAGTACATTAAAATGATCTATTAGTTAACAAATATTCAGTAAGGTACTACTGTTAGTAGTTAATTTAGTCTTGGGTTTTGCTTATTGAAGCAATGGGGCATTGCGCTTATCAGTTATGTAGCTTACTGGGTATTTGATCTCTAACCAGAACAAGAGCGCTGACTAGAAAAAATGCCTCAACCATAAATAGAGCCCTAACAAAATAACAGCCCTAAACAAAAAACAGAGGGAGAGACAATGTCAGATTCTTCATGGTGCGATATTACGGTAGAAAACGCAGACGAACTTGTCAGCTTTTATGAAGCGGTGATGGGATGGAAGAAAGAGCCCATAGATATGGGTGGCTACAATGATTATGTCATGATGAAGGCCGACGGCACACCTGTGGGCGGCATTTGTCATAAGCAGGGTGTAAACGCGCAGTACCCAAGCGGATGGATTAATTACTTTACCGTAGAAAATCTAGATGCCGCGTTGAAAGAAGTTACTTCCAAAGGTGGAAAACAGGCGGGTGATATACGTCATCACGGCAAAGACAGCTTTTGTGTCATTATTGACCCAAGCGGCGCTGCGTGCGCGCTTTATGAAAAAGGCAGCAAGTGATGAGACTTGCTGCCCTAGTATTGCGTTAGCTATCTACTTACTTGTTTAGTACGCCGCGATTTACCTGATCGCGTTCAATCGACTCAAATAGTGCCTTGAAGTTACCCTCGCCGAAACCTTCGTCTTGTTTGCGTTGGATAAATTCAAAGAACACTGGGCCGAAAACGGTTTCAGAAAATATCTGAAGCAGTAGGCGAGGCTCACCATTTTCGGTTGTGCCGTCCAATAGAATACCGCGCTTTTGTAGCTCATCTACGTTTTCGCCGTGCCCAGGAAGACGCTCTTCAAGCATATCGTAGTAGGTATTTGGTGGAGGCGTCATAAACTTCATGCCTTTCGCTTTAAGCTTGTCTAAACACGCCACTAGGTCGTCACAAGCGAAAGCGATATGCTGAATACCTTCACCATTGTACTTCATTAAGAACTCTTCAATTTGGCCACCACCGCCAACCGCCTCTTCATTTAGCGGTATGCGAATTTTACCGTCTGGTGCAGTCATTGCTTTCGATAATAGACCCGTGTATTCACCTTTAATATCGAAATAGCGAATTTCTTTAAAGTTGAATAGCTTTTCGTAGAACCCTGCCCAGAAATTCATGCGGCCGCGGTACACATTATGGGTGAGGTGATCGAGCGTATGGAAGCCACATCCTTCAGGATGGCGATCAACGCCTTCAATCCAATTGAAGTCGATGTCGTAAATGGTATTTTCGCCTTCATAACGGTCTATAAGGTAAAGCATCGCACCGCCAATACCTTTAATAGCAGGAAGTTTCAGTTCCATTGGACCGGTATGGGTATCCATAGGCTGAGCACCGCGGGCAAGCACTTCTTTATATGCGTGCTGTGAATCTTTAACGCGGAATGCCATACCGCACGCTGATGGACCGTGTTCTTCGGCATAATAGGCTGCATGGCATTTCTTTTCGTAGTTACTTAATAAATTGATGTCGCCTTGACGCCATAATTCCACGTCTTTTGATTTGTGGCGAGCAACAAGGGTAAAGCCCATAGCTTCAAAAATGGGTTCCAACATGCCCTTTTTCGGCGCAGTGAACTCTAAAAATTCAAACCCGTCTAAACCAATAGGGTTTTCAAACAAATCAGCCATAGCGATACATCCTCAACGTAAATCACATTTTATAATTGTTACCTGATTGTAAGGGCGCAGTGAAAAAGCAAGCAATAGGTGTCGAGTTCAGGGATTTTGGGCATGGAAAGCAAAGCTGTAACGTTTTGTTTTCACCCGTGAATGAGATGCTGTGTTAGGGAAAGCCAACTTTCCCTAAATGTCTGAAAATAAATACTATTAAGCAAAGGTGATGCTTGTCGGTAGTGTTCAAAAATCGGTACAAGTGCTCATTTGTGTTTCATTGCGCGTAACGTTACTAATTTCAGGGCGCTTATTTTTCACCATCGTAGTACTTTTTAAGGCCTTTCCAGCACGCCAAATAATCTCGTTGACGTATATCACTGTTTAAAGCGAACTCCGTTGGCGCAATGGCATAACGAGATTCAAACATAAACGCCAGCGTGTTTTCATAACGATGCGGTGAAAGCTCGGCGTTCGAGGCTTTTTCAAATACTTCAGCTTCTGGGCCATGGGGAGTCATACAGTTGTGAAGGCTCATGCCGCCGGGCACAAAACCGTGTTCTTTGGCGTCGTACATCCCCTCAATTAGCCCCATAAACTCGCTCATAATATTTCTGTGGTAATACGGCGGGCGAAAAGTATTTTCAGCAACCATCCACCTTGGAGGGAAAATAACGAAGTCAACGTTCGCCGTACCTTCCAGCTCAGATGGTGAGGTAAGCACGGTAAATATCGACGGATCCGGGTGGTCAAAACTTACGGTGTTCATAACGTTGAAACGGGACAAATCATATTTATAGGGGGCAGAGTTACCTACCCAAGCCACCACATCAAAGGGAGAGTGATCGAGTTTTGCTTCGAACAAATTTCCACAGAACTTGTTTACCAAAGTGTGAGTCGTCTCATTGTCTTCAAACCAGGCCGTGGGATAGCAAAAATCACGCTGGTTCGCATAGCCATTCGCGCCTACAGGGCCACGCTCTGGCAGCACAAAAGGATGACCGTAGTTTTCGCATATATATCCGCGAATTGGCCCATTAATAGGGTTAACCGAAAAACGAACGCCACGAGGAATAACGGCTATTTCACCTACAGACAAGTTGAGCCTACCAAACTCGGTTGTGATCAGCATGTCACCTAGCTGAGGGACAATAAGCATTTCTCCGTCTGATGAGTAGAAAACACGATTTTGCATATTAGCACTTGCACTGTAGCAGTGAATGCCCATACCTACTTGGGCTTTAGCGTCACCGTTAGTGGCGATGGTTACAAGCGAGTCTACAAAATCAACGTCTTTGTCTGGTAAGGGAACAGGATCCCACCTAAGTACATTCGGAGGGCAATGGACATCAGACTCAGGTGCTGTTTTTACCAGGCCGTTATCAATTTTTTCAAAGTCGCCCATGGCAATAGAGGGGCGTAAACGATAGGTCCAGCTGCGGCGGTTTTCTGCTCGTGGGGCAGTAAATGCTGTACTGCTAAACTGTTCAGCGTAAAGCTTATAATTCACTTTTTGTGGGCTGAACTGGCCTTTAGGAAGGGCACCCGGCAGTGCCTCTGTCTCGTGCTCGTTGTTAAAACCCGTTAAATACGACAAATTATCCATAAACCCTCCCACAGGCGGCCATCGATGTGGCTGTACAGATGAATGCTAAATAAAGTAGTTACAAATGAAACTATGTGGTTTAGGCTAGAGGTAAATGAAATGTAAATCAATGGCCGTGGGTGAGTAGAGGGAATGGAGCCAACGTCATTTGGTACGCTAGCTTTACACCTTTTATTTGAGGGCCATTACAAGGTTACACGTATTGCGTGTTTTTAATGCACGATGTTAGCTGTGAAAGTTACCTGGGTTAATGTTGAACGTGCCTGAACGCTCGACCGATGGTAGCGACACTGTGGGTATAAGTAACGCCTAAGGTAAATGAAAAACAACCATGGCTTTTAAGGCGGTCACAGAAGTAAAAATAGCAAGAGTAATACGGTGATAAGGGCTTAAAACATGCAGCTAGAAGATATGCTTGCCTACAAGGTAGCCATGCTTGCGAGCGATTTAAGTGAATCGCTCTCAAAAGAATATGCAGAATATAAACTTACTAAACCAGAGTGGCGAATCTTAGCCACATTAGGCGGCCGAAATGAAAGCTCGCCAAAATCACTGCTAACGGCAAAAGAAATCGCTATTGCAACACGACTAGATAAAGTGCAGGTTTCGCGAGCGCTGGAGCGATTGGTTAAGCGAGATGCTATCGTTAAGCGTGTGAGCAAGCGAGATAAACGGGCCACATTAATTTCATTGTCAGTGGAAGGAGAACGAATCTATCGGGCGCTGTTGCCTAAAATTGTGGCTTGGCAAAATAAGCGTTTGGAAAATATCACTGAAGATGAGTATCGAATATTTGTAAAAGTGATAGATGCACTAACGCCTTAAGATTCGGGTGAAGTCGTTGAAAAGTCTGGTCTGAGCAGATGTGAGGGCATTGCTATAAAGGTTACTTTCGCGCCTTTAACTGTTAAATTCCCCCGAAACAAATTAAATGGGGAAGTTATTGGATTTATTGGTCATGGCTTGCTACCCCCTAAATATTTATCAAGCGCTTCTATTCGGCGCACAGCGAGGACATTGAGTGGCACCCTTAGAAATATACGCAGGTAAAAAAGCACGTGAATCCATAATGAAAAACGGATTTACGCCTGAGTTATTTAGCTATTTTCTGGGGGCATCTGGCGGCCCGAAATGGTTTTCTCTGGCTGGTCTAGATCGCGTACTGTTCCCTGAGTGGTTTGCCAACGTTAAGCATCAAATTCACGTGATTGGCTCTTCAGCAGGTGCGTTTCGTACCATTTGCGCTGTTCAAAATGATCCCCTAGCAGCCATAAATCGTCTAGCCTCTTCTTATTCAACAACGACCTATAGCAGTGATAAGCCTACGCCTAGAGAAATTACGGCTAAAGCTGAAGACCTGCTGAAAGAAATGGTGGATGAAGCAGGTAAGCAAGAAGTGCTGTCTAACTCCCGCTTTAAAGCGCATCTGATCGTTGCTAAATGTTTAGGTGCTACTCGTTTTGAAAGTAAGTTTAGGCAACTTTCGGGCTTGGCGATGAGTGCAGCGGCCAATACAGTGAACCGACGACACCTTTCTCGCTTATACAAGCGCTATGTGTTCTCAACGCCGGGTACGGAGTTTGCGATAAACGACCCGTATCAACTGCCTACTCAGTACCATGCATTAACTCATGGAAATATTCATACCGCGCTGCTAGCGTCTGGTTCTATTCCTGTGGTTATTGAGGGCGTACAGCAAATTGAAGGGGCGCCAGCCGGAATGTATAGAGATGGCGGTATTATTGACTACCATTTCGATTTGTCCTTCGGACCAGATGATGGCTTAGTGTTATACCCCCATTTTTATGACAAGCCCATTCCAGGCTGGTTCGACAAGGGCTTGAAGGGCAGAGTGCCTCATCGTTCAAGCTACGATAACGTTGTAATGCTTGTGCCTTCTGCATCGTTTGTTGCTAATTTGCCTTATAGCAAAATCCCCGATAGGAAAGATTTTGAAGTACTCGATGCAAAAACGCGCATCCAGTATTGGCAAACAGTATTGAAAGAAACCGACAGGTTGGGTGAATATTTTATGCGTGCTGTTAACGACGGATCTTTAGTAGACGCTATCAAGCCGCTTCCATTTAAAATGATTTAAGTTAATCGCAATTGTTGAAGAAAGTGGCTAATTGCTGTCAAATTAGTCACTTGAATCGTCATTTGATAAGTTTTCCTTGCAGGCAACGCTCGTGCTAAGTATTATACGCGCCGTTGTTTGGCATTCGCCACCTATCAGGTGCAACAAAATTCTATATGCGTCTATAGCTCAGTTGGTTAGAGCGCTACCTTGACATGGTAGAGGTCCCCTGTTCGAATCAGGGTAGACGCACCATCTATTTTTCTGCCAAAAAAATTTCCCAGCGTTATTTTAAAAATATTTGAGTTTTTTAACTCATTGACAACATTGAATTAATCGGAATTAAGCAGCTTTTTCAGTATTTCTGTTTCTTTTCGTTTTTTCCTCTGAAAACAGATGAATACTGTCAGGATGGTCACGCGTGGTCACAATTCGTGACCATCCGTGACCAAATCTAGACTTCACTCCCTAGCTATTTGCCGTTAAAAAGCCATACAGATTTCCTATTACGGCATTTTGTATTTAACAAAGTCACCCAAGAATATTTCCCAACTCTGCTTCGCACAACCACGCATTAAATTGTGCAATGCTGTTTTTTCATGAGGTTTTAGTGAAGTGGCGTTACGAAATAATATGCTGTTTGAAAATATGCCGTAACCGTTTGTCGCGCAGTTAACATTAAACAACGTGACCCCATCAATCGATGCAAATGCAATATATTCATTTCCTCCAGTATTTCTGAAGAATAAATGCAGGCGCACTTGATTATCTAAAAGCATGAAGTGGCCATCAAAAGAGAATAAGTCGTCTTTTAACCGTAAATTTGGATGAGCGCACAGAAGTAATAGGGATTCGGCAGAAATAGACATTTCTGATTCAAAGGCGTATTTCTTCACTTTTACGAGCTTTAAGCAGCCGCTTTTTAATGTCGAGCGATGTATGCCTTTTTCAGCAGAAGCTTTTTTCAAGCTGCCAAATGTGCGCCCTTCAGAATCTGTGACAATTAAGGCATTGCTATGGTGAGTAGGGGAGTGTTCTGGCAAGTTAAGCCACTCTCTAATGCGTCTGCGCCCTAAAGATAAACGCTTACCTACACTACCGGGTTTTATTTTCTCTTGAGCCGCAAATTGTTCTATACGATATTGATAGTTCATCGTTGGCAGCTTTCGCTCTACAATTTCAAGCGCTTCATAAATATTCCATCCGCAGCGGACTCGCTCGAGCACTTTATCGCTATTTAATCCAAAGGCTCTGGCTGCTGCGGACAAGCTATTGTAGACCTGGCCTTGTACTTCAACTTGCTTATTATTAGATACATGAAATGTCATGGAATTACTCCTTTCAGTTAAATTCCATAACAGTTTGTTAAGTTTTTAATTTATTTTTAAAGAATATTGAATAGGAGGTATTGCCTTGCATCTCTCGCTTTGTCAGCCAGGTGCAATCAATGTATTAAAGATTTGACGAGCGAAACATAGAACTTAAACAATAACTAATTACCATTTAATCATTTAAACAATGAATAGATTGCTCTCAAGCTATTGAAAAAGAATCTAAAACAGTTACTATTCAGGTGTGTTATGACACATTCCATGGAAGGTTTGATAGTTCAATAGTCAATCGGGTCTGAAGCAGATGGATGATCGATGACGTATTTTGGATTATGTAATAGAAATATTGGACTCCGTTATATATTTAATCGCCCTCGTAAGTCTCTTCTGCCTGAAATCCTTCATAATAAAAAATAATCTTAAAAGGTAATAAAGTGAAAAAGAGCAAAATAGCTTTTATAGGGATTGTATTTTCAGTATTGTTAACAGGTTGCATGACCTCATCAGAACCGTATTCGTTCCCCATATCTAACGTTGAATCAAAAACATTTAACTTCTCTAAAGTGGACTCTTCGAACGTAAAAGAATTAAGCGCCAACGATGTATTAAGTGCTGTAAAAAGTTATATTCGAGACAATGGAGCATTCTACAAATGCCAAAGCTCCAGTTTTTTTTCGAAGGGCGGATGCTACGACTCAAATGGTAGCTCTGGGTTGTCGGAAAGGTGGGGAAGTGAAGTTAGTCGTGTTGATGGCAAGTTTGTTTTAACGTACTTTAAAACTGCTACTTACTCAACTGGAAGAGAAGACAAAGCAACTACGGTACAGACATTTCCCTATGAATTAACAGAAAACGATGAGCAGTTTTCAGTTACACTATTTCCCCCGAAAACTGCATCAGTAACGCCAGATACAAATGCGGTCGGGCTTACAATGTCTCCACCGATAAGCGATGAAAACGTTCTTATTTGGACCCAGCGCATATTAGACAAAGATAAGACTGTAGATATTGATAAATTCTCTTATCTTGATGGTGAATTTGATGTTGCTCTTGATCCTCAATCAGTAAAAGCCAACTTAATAAGAGAGTTTGGCTTAACTTTTAGAGAAAAAGAGAATGGGGTTCAATGGGTGTCAGAGTCAAAAGTTCTGTACATGGATAATACTTCAGTAAGTATTAGTGTTACTCTAAACCTGTATCGTGGTGAATCAAAAGTTGAGTATAGCTTGAGAAGCCCGCACTCACTTAGAAGTAATGGCAAGGTTCTTGGTTTCAGTGACGAAATCTTTACAAAAGCCCTAGCTGACTTGAAAGCGTCCTCAAACGCGTAAAAGTAATTGGTCCATACCATTACCCATGGTTGGGCCAATCTAATCTCCAATTTGTTTACACCTTAGAAGCCTTCGCCCAACCACTTCAAGCTAATCGTTGATGTCCCATAGGTGTCGAATGCCTATTTTAGTGGTACAGGCAGTTCCCAGTGAGCCTTTTCAGGATATTTTTCATTAAAAGAAAAGGTTTAACTTTTACGTAAATCCTTTAGAAAAGCCCAGAACAAGATATTCCGGGTTAGATGAACCCCAAGCACCAGGGTTGTTGTCCATGCGCCATCGTAATGCGGGTTCGATTGCTTTTTCCTTTGAGTCTTGGTAACAGACTCTACATTCTATTTTTCCGTGTGCGGGCAACATCGCTCTGTCCTTAGTCTAGGTTAAAGAACGTGGTATTTGACAATATTTCATCTGGGGATAATTCGTTTCTGGCTTTAAAGGCATCTATTAATTCCCCGGCTTCGTTGATGCACACGAAATCATTTTCGCTTTGATTGAGTAACACATAAGCTTGCTGAAAATCCTGCTGTTGTTTAAAGGAAAACATTTCTTTAGAGAGAACGGTGTTAAACACATAAACATCAAGCTTTGCATGATATGTAGCAACGACAACATGCTTTCCGCTAACGAAAAAGAGTTTGGCTGCCTGTCTGTCAGACGCTCGGTGATGCTTGTCAAGCCACAGAACCATGCTCATCAACATGTTTTTAATGTTTTGTGTTTGTAGGGGCGAAGCACGTTGATGAACCCGTTGTAAAAAGTGTTCATGTACATAGCATATTGATGAGTAGTGGTGGTAAGGCTGCCTTTTAACTCTTATGTTTCGTGTTACTACTCTTTCGCAAATTATGCAGTGCAATATGCCTAGCTCGCCAAAGTCAGCGGGGTCAGGGTTAATTGCAAGATTAAGTGAGTCGAAGTGCCAGCTACTGTTTTGCTTATCTATTCTATGAAACAGCAATAGGTCTCCATACATATCAAAGATATTCTGTACGTAAGCGGTCATACTTTTTCTGGAAAAGGGTTTATTTTGGCCAACCCTTTTTTCGGCTTCAGCGTTGTATTTGTCGAGCACATCATTTGCTACTCTAAATGTGCCCTTGACTTGTGCTTTCGCTATTGATGAATGCATTGAAAAATCCTTATGTAACAATGTTTTTTACAGAAGTTGGCTAATTAGGCGTTCTGCATGATCAAATGATTTTACTTTTACTTTCGCAATGGCTGCCGTATGAAACTCTTTATAAGTATGAAGACCGCTATGCCTCCCGACACCATCTTCAGAAGATTCGTACCAAGTTATTTCAAAGTCGCTCGAATTGAGTCGCTTTGCCATATTATGAGTTATCCAAATACTCGGTGTTTTCGTTCGTTCAATAGCGAGCGACAGATTGCCTTTTTTTACTGCAAAAAGTTTTTTATTTTTGCTCTTGTCATCGGGGTGAGTAGAAAAATCATGTTCTACTTTTAGGTAGTCGCCGAGATTATCAGCGGTGAAAGGAATATTCGGTCTTTGGAATACATATGGATTGTTAGTGGCTTCTTGGGTAGCATGTTCCCCAGACTTTTCTGGGGGACGGATATGGTTTAACAATGAAAAGCTATTTGCCAATGCTGAAGTCATTTCATGCGCTACGTTCTCCACAGCCACGTTGAGAGACGGCAAATCAAGATTCAATTTCCCCAAAAAACTTCCAATTTTACGAGCAGTGTCACCGTAAAGTGAGAACAGAGCGATAAACTTAATATTGCTATCAGAGTCAGCATTGACACCCGCTTCCGAATAAACCGTTTCCAAGGCATCAACCACGTTATACTTGATAGCGCGTTGCTCTATCGCATAAATGAGCGCATTGCAGGTTGTTACGTTAGATAAATCCAATGGGGCATCAAGAGACACACTATCGTACTGTTTAAAAGGTTTAAAACGCTCCTGCGACTCCAAGTATTGACGTAGTTCATGATTATTCATTGCTGCCAACGATTTAAGAGAAACCATGTTTTTGAGCGTGCTGACCTTAACACCCAGAACAGCAGCCACGGCTTCATGGGAAATTTCGCAGTAGTTCGCAACGTCTTCGTCCTCAACAATGTAGAGCGATGAATATAGTCCTAAGCAACTAACCGCCGTAGTGAGAGTAGGGTACTCTTCCTCAATGTTCATGTTGTTTGCGACAGTTGGTAACATAGTTTCCATTGTTTCGACGAACGCCACTAAATCGAATTCACCAAACCCTAGAAAGTTATCCATAGTTCCGAAGTTCGCTAGTTCAAACGCTATATCCGTAAATCTGTAAAATCGTGTCTCATTGAATTTTGCGTTTATTTCTAATCCAAGTATGGACGTGATCTTTTCACAGAAAGCTTCTAAAAATTGCTCTCTTTCTATTTCAAATTTATTTCTATCCAACATAATTTACTCTCCCAAAAGGTCTTATTGAAAACTGCAATTACAAAATAGCATCATTTTAGTTTTTTCCGCAAGTGAAAATGATTAAATCAATTCATTCGTGCGCTCTTTTTGTTTGTTTTGGGAAGTTTAATGATTTTTTTGTGCTAATTCTTTTCGGAGTGGAAAGAAAAACGGAGAGCAAGTTAGCGTCCAATACTGATACGAAGGTTTCAGCGCTAGATTATTTATCAATTTGTTTTCTATGCGTAACGTTCGCAATTGCCCCTAGAGAAAATACTACTGAGGAAAGTGCACCTTAGGGGCGCTGAGAAGATCAATAAGAGAAGTAACAGCGCACAGTTGCACTGTGAATTTCAAAGTGTAGCATTGCTAAAAGCAACTGCTCTTGGTTACTTTTTTTGTAAAAAGCCGGAAAAGATATTTCTGAATCGTAGAGTTAATCCGGCACATACTCAACAACATCCTCAATTTTACAATCAAAGAATTTACACAAAGCTTCTAGCGTGGTGATACTGGTGTGATAGCCAGTGTTATTGGCTATTTTACTCATGGCTGAGCTTTGAATACCTACCTCATTAGCCAAAAACGACAGCGTTATTTTTCTGCCTTCTTGCTCGGATTTCTGTTTTAGCAGCTCTCTTATCTTGTACTTGATCAAACTACTTTCCAAAACAAACCCTAGGTATGCTGATATTTTGCGTCATATCTGGACTTGTGAGAAAGGACAGTTTAGGTATTCCACAAAGCTAAATATTGCTTCTCAGATATAACGATTCGATAGAGAAGATTAAAAGGAATATTCATAAAGTAGCGAGTTTATGAAATAGCATTATCGTAGCTTTAAAAGAGGCTAATAGAGCCTTCCATAAGGAGTAACAGTTATGGCAGACAAAAATAAAGAGCATGTCGTCGACTTGCAGCATATTGAGTTTGATAAAGACGGCACTGTGCGACTTGCTCTGCACCGAAAAGAAACCTAGAGAGCGTTGTGGAAATCTATGCAGCAGTTTGAAGACATCAAACCAACTGTGCCCAAAAATAAGAAATAGCTTCGTAAGCAAAACTCAATCCACCGGGAGCGAGAATAGCGATGAAGCTTGTAGCTCAATCAAAACTTACTATTTGAGGTTTCGTTATGGACTATCTCTCTCAAATTCTTGAATCTGGCTTAATGATTCGTTTCGCCTTCCTTACCGCTGTTATCATTTTAGGTATTGGCTTTTTATTCAAAAAAGACTCTGATGATGAGGAGTAGTTTTGGTGCTTAAAACGCCTATGGAAGTTATCCAATAGACGGCCATCAACCCTATGCGTCATTTTTTGCCGCATAATTGTTTCATGCTTACAGGACATTAGTTTTCAAAAGTAAGCACATGCAAAACATTAGAACTGAACAAATTAATATTCACGTTATTGGCGTGGGAGGCTGTGGTGGCAATGCGGTAAGCAACATGGCCAGCCTTTGCTCACATGAAAATATCAGGTTTAGCTCCGTTAACACCGATATCGCCGCTTTGCATAGGTGTACAAATCATGAAGTGGTATTGATAGGTGAGGCAACAACAAAGGGATATGGAGCCGGAGCTGACCCGGATGTAGCAAGCGACGCCGCCATTCAAAGTAAAGAAGCCTTAACGACATTAATAAAAGATGCTGACCTAATTATCATTATCGCAGGGTTAGGAGGAGGCACTGGAAGCGGTGCAACGCCAATCTTGATTGATTTAGCCAAAGAGAGCGATATCGATGTGATGTGTTTTGTTACGCTTCCTTTCAAAGCTGAGGGAGGCAAGCGAAGCGACATTGCTAGAAACGCGCTTGAGACAATACGAAGTAAAGCCAATGCTACTCTCGTTATGTCTAACGATTCATTGCTTTCTGCACTAGATGAAACCGTAGGGCTTCTCTCTGCATTTCGTCACTGTGACACTCAGATGCACAGAATTGTCGAAGCCATTATCGTAATGCTCACGAACACGGGTTATATCAACGTCGATATTAATGATTTCAGTCACATTCTCTCTCTAGAAGGGGATACTGCGCTAGGTGTGGGTATAGCTGAAGATGACAGTTCATTAAGCGCAGCATTAAAACATGCTTTAGAAAACCCATTGGTCGACAAACAAAATATAATTGGGGCGCAGGGTGTTATTGCGCAGCTTACGTGTAGAGAAGAGCCCAGCTTAGCAATGTATGAAGAAATGCTAGCGACACTCCAATCTTTAGTCGATGGCCCTCAAACTCTTATTATTACAGGCGTAACCTTATCTCCAGAATTACCACACTTTGGTGAAGTCTTAGTTATCGCCACAGGTGTGCCTTCTAAGACTCAAAACTTCGGACAAGAGAAAAATGTGATACCCATGAAGCAAGCATCTGTTCCAGCATCATCCAAAAAGGACGCTGCATATTTGGATATACCTGCTTTTGTTAGGCTGCAGGGTAGGGAGTTATCTTAGTCTGAAAGCAATCGTCCATCTTGTACTACTTCTTCTTGGTAAGCGAAGAACAACCTTTCAGAGAGCTCAACAAAATACTGCCGCAGTTTTTGAGGGGCTATGACCTCTATGTTGTCGCCTAAACCTCTTAAGAAAGCCCGTAGTTTATTTGTATCTTTCACCGTGGCAACCAACAAAGATTTATCTGCATGACTTGATTGCGTGATTACCTGGTCGTTACTCAGCCTATAGCCATGAAGTAAAAATAAAGAATTATTTTTAACCAATAGCTTAAGCTTAATGTCTTCTTTATTGTTAGCTGACAAAGTTTGGATATTTTCCTGCTTACCGAATTCTTGTTGGCAGTCTTCATCGGTGACGGTAACGTTTCTAATAAACTGTAACGGCAATGCATAGCGTCTTTTGTGCAGCGAACCAAAAGTGCAGACAAAAAGTTGCCTGCCATCTTGTTTAACCAGCCCCATAGGGTTAACTCTGTCGTAGTGCTTCCAAACCATTTCATTGCCGCCACTAAATATACGTTTAATATCGGCAGAGATTTGTTTTTTAAAAAAGATTGCACTTTTTAATCGTTCAAACGAAGCGGCATCTATTTCTGGGGGGATGAGCGGCTGCGAAACTTGCGAATCGGCCACCGATCTTAGCCAGTTTGTAAGTAAAGAGTCACTATCTTGCTCTAAGACCTGGCTAGCTTTTGCAAAGTAAGGCTGCATTTCTTTAAGCGTAGAATTTGGTAGTGTGGCACCTGATTGTTCAAGCACTTTAAATGCTAGAGCAGTATTGCCGTCCATCAAACTCAAATTGAGCTTCTTAAAGTTAGCGTTTATAAACCAGCCGTAGGGTTTTGAACGCTTATCAACGTCTAACCCAAAAAGGCCAATGTTTTCCAGGCTCACTAAGTCCCGCTGTACTGTGCGCATATCGATATTGTGATGTCCACAGTTTTGTAAATTTTCAAAAATTTGTCGGCTAGATACCTTTCTTGGCGCAGAAGGCACAAATTGAAGAATGTCGAGCTTGCGTTGAAATGCACTCATTGGGGAGAGCTGGCTCCTGCGATTATTACTTCACCATAGCATAGAGATAGTATGCGACAAAAATTGTCGCATACTGAAAAGCTTTTTGATTGATCGTCGATGTTACAAACCAAGGTTTAACATCTAAACGTTGATTGATGGGAAAGGCTTAATCATCATTTTTAAGAGCGGATAAGATGGACGCTGGGAATTGTGAGCCAAGCGCGTCACTAAGATAAAAAGCCGCAGCAATGGGTATTTCATACAGGTATGACTGTGTGATGTTATTTTCTTTGTTAAATAGCAGTGGCGTGCATTGCTTATTGTAATTGAGAATAAAGTCGTTTTTAAACTCTTTAGTGCTTACAGGCGTCTCCAATAAACGAATAGATATATCAATTTTGTTACCCAAATAATCAGGGTTGATTGGTTTACGTGTTCCTGGGATTTCACTGTCATACATCGCGGATGTCGCAGTTGCTACGCCTACAATGTGCTGTTTGCGGTGCATAAAGACAATATCACCAGGAGAGACTTTTTTCAGCTGCTCCCATCCTGGTTTTTTAAAAGTAATCCCATCTTTACGCACACCGAGTTTTGGTGCCCATAAAAAACTTCCGTCTACGACTTCCTTGAAGCTGCTGTTTACGTTAACCCAAAACACTATTTTCATCACATTACCTGCTTACTTAAAATCAAAGTTCGATTAGCCGACACACGCGGCGATTAATGACAGTTAGTCGGTTCTTTACTGTCTGTTTTTAAAAGCCGTCAAAGTCGCTAACGCGGGCCAAACTATGGCAAAAGCTTGATAATCTGGATGATTCAGATTGAGTCAAATCTGCGGGCAATGCAATGTCAATGGGTGTTTGCGCATCTAAATAAAACGTTAAATCAATTTCGTCTGCGCTCAATTCATCTGGTTCATCGTCTTCAGACATAACCGCAGAGCTTATTAAGTCAGAGAGTCTCCTTGCTTGCGATTCGGTAAATTTAAACGGTAACTCGATATTGAAGTCATAGTGACGCCTTAAAAGGAGAGAATGACTGTACCAGTCGTTGTCATGCACATCGTCGGTTTCAACTGTCGGCTCTGGTGATGTTTCGGCTTGCACGTCACGATACGAATCTTCGTGGCTTTGGTTGTCGGGGTAAAGTGCTATTTCAGCTAAATCCAGCATGTCGTAAAAAAACTTAAATCTTGCTACATTGCTCCGCGAGCCTTTAATGCGTTTACCGCAGTTGCATCCTTCTAGTTTGCCAAGCGCTTTCCAAAGTGAGCGGTTAGTGGGCTCATTGTAAAGTCCTCTGGCATTCATGTATTTGGCAATATTCTTCAGCGTGATTTCACAGCGATTCGTTTGGTATTGTTCTGATAGCGTTGTAAAAAAGTTATGCAAAATAGATTCTTCTGCGACGATACACTGTAAAAGTTCTTTGTTTAGATTGGGATAATCTGACATGGTTGTCTCCAACTTAATTAATCTTCAGCGCTAACGAAATTTCTTAATGCATCCAACCCATCGTCGTTGTTTTCATCAACGGTGAGTTCGTCGGTAATTAACTTAACATCGTAGATCTCGCATAAGAATTGGTGCCAAGTACTTGCTGTGTAAGCTTCGAACTTCTCGGGTACGTCTTCATCTGCATTTATTTCATTAGCATAGGCATTAATAACTTCATCTACCCAAAGTGGAACACGTACAATAGTCTCAAAACTATCTTTGAAAATAGTGGCCATCGGAGCAATCTCTAACTTGCTTGTTTGCTTGTTGAGTGCGCCAACTCGATTGGATATTTGACGTTCGTTGATTTTGAGTTTCTTTTCCTCATACCAGTGTTTGATATCTGAAAAGCTTGCATAGGAATATACATCCTCACGTTGAGCGTACTCTTTGGCTGTACTCAAAACAGCGACAATTAGCAAAATTCCATGCTGATTAAACAGTTTCATTGCGTTTACGATTTTCTGCTTTTTCTTATCGTCATCAATATTGAGACTCACTGAAGTCGCTTGCGGTACAGGGTTCTCTGCTGGTAAGGCCGATGTGTTAAAAACTTTCTGATAAAAGAGGGCGACCTCATCAGTATCACCAGTGACTTCGAATGTCATTTTTGCGGTTATTGCCACGTAATTAGACTCCTCTGTTTAACTAAGTTTACGTAGGTGAATATACACTAAAAATACAATTACCGATACATATTTGTATTCAATATTGAAATTTGTATTGCAGAGGTGATAGGCAGAGTAAGTAAATACTCTGCCTTGAGCACTAAGAAGTATGTTACAAGCGAGTAGTGAATCGCGATGAAGCTCTAGATGTCTTGTTTTAAAGTGCTACCAACTCACCAAGCCATTTTTTGCGAATTATAAAGATATCGGCGGATGTTAAGTTGTAAGGTTTTGATGGTCCGGGGTTTCTGCTACTATCGACGGTGAGTTCACTGAGAGGAATTATGCTTTTTTCTTCAGATGAATCTAGCATATGCAGACCCTTTTCAGACGTTTTTCTGACTACCGACCAGTGACCTCCCAAAGGCTCATTTGGATCGCCAGTATAAAAATCGTATCCCACGATGCAGATATATTCTTTTCCGTTGTCCGCTAGATCTAAATACTCAAGCACCTCTTTTCGCGAAGGTGACGTTCCTTTCAGCCAGTATGGAATTGAGAACTCAAATTGAAAACATTCTTGAGTTTTATCATCAAAAAATTCGAACTCAGTGTTAAAATAGTCAATGACACGACTAAGCGTATTTTTAATCGTCCCGCGCTTCGTACCATCGAAGTATTTTGAAAAGTTACCGTCTTGCATGAAAGCTGCAATGACTTGGGTAAATACTTCCTTTCTTTGAAGGCTATGTTCCAGCGCCGTCATGGCATTAAGGATTGCATAGAATCCGCAAGCACCATCTAATTGGCCTTGTTTCGCTGGCTTTATTCTTCGTGAACTCATTTCAATATTCCTCATTCAGATTCTAATAAACTTAATCGTTAAGCCCGGATTCGCTGCCACAGGTGCCATACACCCACATCATGCCAGTTATGAAGTTTGGCTAGCGAGCTACTAATTAATTTTAGTTGTAAATTTATAGGCAAGGTAAATAGTGATGAATTGGATGACACTTAGTGGTAAGCCGTATACTTGGACAAGAGTCCATATAACCCAAAAAGTACACGCCCAACCTGCTTTTTTACCGCTGATCAAAATCGTAAAAAAGATAAATAGTTGCCAACCTAAAACGGCAAAAGTCATATTCACATCCTTTTGAAAAATGGAGTAGCCAACATACAGCAAAAGTTAGGTAAATACTGGATTTTGACATGCCTAAATCGACTAGCGTAACAAGGTTTAGCTAGTTGTATTTTTTGAAGAGTTAAAAGAGCCTCTTCTGTTGAGTTTCCTGTTTACTGGAACTCTGACTTCTTGCCTGATTAAAGATTTTCTCAAGCGTCTTTATCCCAACACCTTCGACTCTCGCGAGTTGATTGAGTTGATGTATATCAGAGCGTTGCATCGCTTCGATGAGTTTATACACGTAATCGATGCGGATTGAGGTCTTTTGGGCAATATCGGTAGCATTTTGTGATAGTAGCCAAGACTTAGTTGAAGCGTAGATATCGTCTTGTGCCATCGGATCGTATTCATAAATCTCAACATCGATATCCAACGTTGATAAATACTCCGTCATAATTTCGAGGCTTCTAGAAGGTGCAATGCCTCCACGATCTGCGCCTAGTAATGGAAATGCTATAGAAGTAATGCCTCTTTCACGAAAAGTCTGCACAAGCTTTTGAAGGCCAGCATGTAAAAAACTTTCTTCAGATGAACCTTTCCAGTGTCTTTTAGTGGGGAAATTGAGTACCCATTTATCCGGGGCTTTGAAGAGCCAAAGCAAACCGATGTCTATTTTTTGTTCTTTGCATAAAGTCACATATCGTGAGTACATTGTGGGGTAGCGAAGGCGACATTCAAGAGCGATACCAGCACCCATAACTCCAACACAATTGATAGTATTGACTAAGGTCTGGCACTGGCTAGTGAAAATATTTCCTTTAATAATTTTTAAAGCCATTATTATCCAAAAAACAAACGTGGCGAATAGACCGCTTTATCTACCCCCATCCTGTAAAGACTATTGAGGGTGTCCTGTGAATTGCAGTGTATTCTCGTAATATGTCTTGCGCCAATGCTCGGATAGACTAAGATTTCGGCGCAGCGTTTTCTCTTGCCATCAATAAAGTCGCTCCAATACTCTGAGTTGAGCACGTCCCATGGAAGGTATTTTAAATCATTTGGGTTACTGTAAAATTTGGTATCACGTGATGCTGCATTACCATCAGTAAATACGACGTCGTGATAATCGAGAGCATCTAACGCTATTTCGATCAAGCACAATGACTCCGAGTCATTTTTCAACCTATACAACATTGGGTTGCGGATTTTTATATACGTAGGGCTGTACGCTTTAATTTTACGACTAAATATTGGGTCCATCCCTCCACGTAACCTTTGGACATCAGGGTCTGAAATATCTACGCGCTTTATGGGAACTGCTCTTTCGTGACTCACAAGCCCTTTTCGTGTAATTGATAATACGTTATCTACATGGGTCATATGCCACAAGCACTCTACACCATAAGAGCGCAATGTTGAAACTAATGCGGATTCATAAACTCGCTTACCATCCTTAACGGATACGGTGACAAGCTCCGATTTCTTTACGGTGGGCGTTTTACCTGAAGGAATATTTATAGTTTCGGTAGTATCAACGTCAGAAACTTTCGTTGGCTTTAAGTCAATGCTTGGAGCGGTAAGCTTTTGAGGGACGTTATCCTCTATGGACGCCTCACGACTGGCAGAAGCCAATTTCTTTCTCAGTTGCTCTAGCTCTAAACGCGTTTGGGCTTCTTGTTCTTTTTTCTTTTGCTCTATTCGCTCTTTGGTAGAGTTATTTACAGATTCATACACTGTAGATAAAAACCAAAGAATGTCGATTAAAATTAACCAACCCACGATGAAATTTCTCTTGTAATTAGATTTAACAATTCCGTTCTGGATTAAAGAACGAAATGTGAACTATCTCTTGACCAATGAATAAAAAATGAGGCGAGAATACGAAGAATGGTGGTGCTGAACCAAAGCCTAAATAGACTATGCATAAGTAGTAAACGCCCAAATGTCGTTAACATCCTGTTTCATTCCTTTGCATCATAGTGCTTCGTCGAAAATTTTAAACTTAGATATTTAAAGTACTTAGTGAATTACACTATACTTTAGTATAGTTATATAGCGTTCGCAGTAAATAATTTTAATAACGTGTAACGATGTGATGTCTATACCTACCTGGCATTTTGCTTGTCGGTTGTAGAGACAGCCCCCTAATTTCCATGAAGTTGTATAAAAGGAATTGTATGGAATTTTTGAACCTCAATAACGAGCAGGCGCTTAGCTTTGCTTCGACGCTAACCATTATCATCTGTTCTCTTTTGTTTGCGGCTTTTCTTTTTTCTCTCTTAGCGCCGCGAAGATTCAAATCTGCTGAATTCGTATCTTACACACCTGCGTTACTTACTTCCCTCGGTATCTTTGGAACCTTTGCGGGTATCGTTGTAGGCCTTATGGCATTTGATGTGAACAATATCGATGGCAGCATACAGGGCCTATTGACTGGGCTTAAGACCGCGTTTTTCACTAGTTTGGTTGGCATTTTATTATCCATTCTATTTAAAGTCATTCAGTCTGCTGGCTTTGGCAAAGATAATGACGTGGAAGAAGCAAGCCACGCAACACCTGAGGCTATATTGGGTGCAATTAACCAACAGCGTAATTCTCTTGATTCCCTTGTTGGCGCCATTGGTGGGGAAAGTGATGGTTCTATCTTGAGTCAGATGAAGTTACTAAGAGGCGATTTGAACGACAGCCACAAGCTAGCGTTAAAGTCGCAGCAAGAAGCCGCAGAAACTCTTAGTAAAATTACAGAGCAGCTGGCTACTCAAAAAGAAGCGTTTGAAGTGTTCACTGACAAGCTTTGGATAAAGATGCAGGATTTCGCCGACATGTTATCCAAATCAGCAACAGAAACAGTGATAGAAGCACTTAAGCAGGTCATTACTGATTTTAATAACAATCTTACTGAGCAATTTGGCGAAAATTTCAAACAGTTAAACGAGGCGGTAAAAGAGCTGGTGGTATGGCAAGACAACTATAAAGTTCAAATTGCCGATATGACTGAGCAATACAAACTTGGTGTAGAGTCTATCTCAGCTACAGAACAGTCAGTTGCCAAAATCAGTACTGAGTCAAAAGTCATTCCTGAAAGCATGACCAACTTGAAAGAGGTTATGGAGGTCAACCAGCATCAGCTTGCAGAGCTAGAACGACACTTAGAAGCGTTTAAAGATATCAGAGACAGAGCAGTTGAAGCTGTTCCAGAAATTCGCAAGCAAGTCGATGAAACCGTCAAAACAATCGCTGATTCTGTAGAGGCTGCAAGCACACATTATAATGTACTGCTCTCTGAGTCGGATAAGTACATTCAAACTCATATAGCGTCATCAAATGATTTATTAAGCAGTTTTGTAACCAACACGCGTGAAGGTATTGAAACAATAAGCGACAAGCTTACGGAGAGCGCAACCAAAGTTGAAACAGTGATAAGTCAAAGTGCGAATGAATTTACTGATAACGTGAGCCGTGCAAATGGTGGTTTGCAAGACTCTGCTTCTCACATTACCGAACAGACAAAGGTTATTAAGGAACACCTACAAGACACAGTAGAAGATCTAAACCAGCACGTCCGAAGCATGATAGAAACTTTGGTTCAAGACGCTAAAGCACTATCAACAACTCTCGGTGATGCCAACAAAGCGCTCGTCACCGATACATCTTCAGCCAGAGATTCAGTAACGCAAAGTATAGAAGCGATGCAGAAGCGCTTAGAAGCATCATTGGAAGATGCCACTGCGTCCCAAACTCAACATATGCAACGCGTATTCTCGAATCTGGATGCAGGGTTAAAAGAACAGGTTGGAAAGACTGGTGAAGCCGTGCAGGAGCAGTTGAACCTCATCGACCAATCTATGCAGCGCGAGCTGAATTCAGTCATGAACACCATGGGTAAAAACCTTGGCCAAATAGCAAATCAATTTGTGAAGGATTATTCATATCTCACCGAACAGATGAGTATAGTTGTAAAGAAGGCTAGCTAGTTATGGCAAACATGGATTCAATACTAGGAAAGCCTAAAGGCAATGAAGACGGTGAGCATTGGTTAACCGTTTCTGATCTCATGGCTGGATTGATGATGGTGTTTCTCTTTATAGCAATCGCCTTTATGCGCCACGTTTCTATTGAGAGAGATAAAATAAAAGATGTTGCTGTTGCTTATCAACAGAACCAAGTCGCTATTTTTGATGCATTGAACGAAGAGTTCAGAAATGATCTTAGTCAATGGAAAGCTTCAATCGATGAAGAAACACTGTCTTTTCAGTTTAATTCTCCAGAAGTGCTATTTGCTTCTGGCGAAAGTGCGTTGAAACCAGAGTTTGAACAAATTCTTGCCGACTTCATTCCTCGCTATCTTCGAGTCCTAGAGGCTTATCGAGAAAGCATTGATGAAGTACGAATTGAAGGTCATACATCGTCAGAGTGGGGAATCGATACAAACCCGGATGATGCGTATTTCTTTAATATGTCGCTTTCACAAAACCGAACTCGGTCAGTGCTTAACTACGCATATCTCATTTCAAGTTTATCAACTGAGCAGCGAGGATGGATAAAGTCATCATTTGCTGCAGTAGGGTTAGCTTCCTCTCGACTTAAACTAAATAAAGACGGGTCTGAAAATAAGGAAAAGTCACGACGCGTCTCCTTTAGAGTAATTACCAACGCCGATATTCAAATTCGCAAGATAGTCGAAGGGCTGTAAGAAACGATGAAGCTAAGTGTAGACTTCTCTTTATTAGAGCAAGCTGTAAAAACCATGGGCGCAGAGCAGATAAAGTTTGATATTACCAGTGAGGTGGTACCAATCGAGCCACTAGACATAAAGCTCAATAAAGGCTTCGAAGTTAACTTTGAAGATATAGATTTTGACACGGGGTTAGCTAGTTATGAAGGTCGACAGGTACTGCTTTACATTAAGGACCACAGCTATGGAGACAAAATACATAGAGTTCTACAAGATGGCTCCCAAGGCAATAAATATCATGTTTCTTTTTGCTCAACACTTGAAAGCATGAGAAATAAAGGCCGGTTTGAGCGTTATGTTGTAACTAACAAGTTAGATGGCATTTTTCCAGTATCAGGCACAGATACTGTATCAAACGAGTATATTGAGGGAGAAACCCAATTAGCAGTGTGTCAGGTATGCTTGAAAGGAATTAATTACACTAAATTCACGTCGCTAAGAACGCGGGATGAGCGTATTCATTTTGCCAAAAATTTTAACCTTGCTGATTTCTTTGAAACCTACAGCTCTTTCTTCAAATATATGCCGACAGGTGTTGCTGGTAATAGTAAAAATCAGTATTCCGAGAATTGGGATGAAATCTCTCGACGTACTCGAGAGAAGTACGATTTCCAGTGCCAGCAATGCGGCCTAGATTTACATACGCACAAACGGTTACTTCATGTTCACCACATCAATGGGGTTAAATCGGATAACTCTAGTAGCAACCTCACTCCACTGTGTTGTGATTGTCACCGAAAGCAGCCAAATCATCAGCACATTAACGTGCGCCACGAAGATTCAAAGCTAATTGCTCAGTTGCGCAACGAGCAAGGACTTAACACCAGTCAAAGCTGGAAAGACATCTATGATTTAGCGGACCCTGGTATGCATGGTGTTATAGACCTACTCGAAAAACATCACGTGTCATTACCCGAAGTTGGTGAAGAGGTTCAAAATGACAATAATGAAGTAGTTGCTGAGTTAGAATTGGCATGGCCATTGAAAAAAATTGGTGTCGCAGTCAGTAAAGACGATGCTAAAGCAGCTTACAGGCTAGGTTGGAAGGTCTACAGTATGCGCTTAGCCATAAAAGAAATAGAGCAATTAGTAAGTAGCTTGAGATAACGAAATTGACTTACTTATGAATAGTCGGCAAGTAAAACTGGCTATTAGATGGCAAACTGCGAAGCGATAAAACACTGAAGAAATATCAGTTATTATAAAGGTTGTGCTCGAATACTTATAAAATGGTTACATCATAAAAGCTAAGGATACAGACTGATTCAATTTTCACTCACCTGCCAAGTTTGCTTTTATAAAATGCCGACTATGAGTGTTTCAATTAAAAAACTTGCAGCTACAGCTTTAAAGTTCAGTCCATAAAAGACTAATGAAAATGGATAAATAAAACTTAATGTCTTCTGAAAAAATCACACTATCACAATTAGAACAGTACCTTTCAAAAGCGGCGTGGATATTAAAAGGTCCAGTCGATGCCTCTGACTTCAAGGTTTATATATTTCCACTACTTTTCTTTAAACGTATCTCGGATGTTTACGATGAGGAGTTTCGAATCGCAATGGAAGAGTCAGGCGGCGATGAGGAATACGCATCACTACCAGAATTCCATCGCTTTGAAGTACCTGAAGCCTGTCATTGGCAAAATGTACGTGAAATTACCACCAACGTAGGCGCTGCCATTGAGTCTGCCTTACGTGGAATAGAGCAAGCTAACCAAGAATTCTTGTATGGCATATTCGGTGATGCGCAGTGGAGCAATAAAAATAAGCTGTCGGATGAACTACTCATTAACCTAATAGAACACTTTTCGCAATACACGCTTGGCAATCAAAATGTCGATCCCGACATGCTGGGTAATGCTTATGAATACCTCATCAAGCATTTTGCTGACTTAACCAATAAAAAGGCAGGTGAATTCTATACGCCGCGTTCAGTGGTGCATCTTCTTGGGTTGATTTTAGACCCGCACGAAGGTGAAACTATTTACGACCCAGCGTGCGGTACCGGTGGAATGTTGCTGGAATGCGTTGATCACCTAAAAGAGATAAACGAGGACTATCGGACGCTCAAGCTTTATGGTCAGGAAAGGAACCTGACGTCTAGCTCTATCGCCAGAATGAACATGTTTTTACATGGTATAGAAGACTTTGAGATTTTGCGAGGTGATACTTTACGAGAGCCTCGCTTCTTCGAAGCCGATGGACTAAAGACTTTCGACTGCGTAATTGCTAACCCACCTTTTTCACTTAAGGAGTGGGGCGCGGATGCATGGGCGAATGATCCATATGGTCGCAATTTTGCTGGAGTACCACCCAAAGGAAATGGTGATATGGCGTGGGTGCAACACATGGTTAAGTCCATGAATAGTACTGGCCGTATGACAGTTGTTCTACCTCACGGTGCACTATTTAGAAAGGCGGCTGAGGGTAAGATCCGTAAAGCGCTACTAGAAAGTGACCTACTAGAGGCGGTTATTGGTTTAGGTCCTAATATTTTTTACGGTACACAACTTGCGGCCTGTGTAATGGTCTTCAAACAAAACAAACCTGCCGAAAAGAAAGGCAAAGTGTTATTTATCGATGCCTCTGACCAACTTCGTGTTGGTCGAGCACAGAACTTCTTAGAGCCGCAACATGTAAAGCAAATATACGACTGGTATAACAATTACCAAGATGTCGAAAACTACGTAAAAGTGGCGTCAATGGACGACCTTAAAGAAAACGACTTTAACCTCAATATTCCACTCTATGTCGAAAAGGTCATTGAAGATAACCTACCATCCGTTGAAGAAGCGATGGCCGACCTGAAAGACGCATGGCAAGCAAGTCTAGAAGCTGAAGAGAAGTTCAAACAGATTTTAAAAGGATTTTTATAGTGGCGTATACCAGTATATCCATTAACGAGCTTATTACAGAAATAAACTCAAATAAGTATTATTTGCCTGCCATTCAGAGGAAATTTGTCTGGGGCGAAAAAAAAATCTGTGACCTGTTTGACTCCATTATGCGAGGCTACCCAATAGGTACTTTTCTATTTTGGGAGTTATCAGCCCAAAAGGCTAAGAACTATACATTTTACGAGTTTCTTAAGAACTACCATCAACGAGATTCTAAGAACTTGGTGGTCAACTACCGCTTTCCCCATGATATTAAAGGTGTCTTAGACGGACAACAGCGCATTAGCTCAATGTATATTGCATTGCAGGGTATTTATCAAACCAAAAGAAAGTATGCGCGAAAAACTACCGACAACGCCTATGAGGAGAGAATGCTCTACTTGAATCTCCTAAGTGGCAAAAGTAATTTTGAGTTCAAATTTTTGACGAAAGAAGACGCTGCTAAATATGAAAAAAAACGATGCTACTTTTTAGTGAGAGATGCCTTAGAACACCAAGATCTTAGCGGCGCAAACAAACTGGTAGATGTAGTTATTAAGGCTTCGTCTTTGTACATAAATTGGACTGCTAAAGAAGAAGAATTAGCGATAGAAAAGGTTACCTCGCTTATTGAGAAACTTAATGACAATCAACAAATAAGTTACTTCAGTATAGTAGATAAAGATTTAGATGAGATACTGGATATATTTGTTAGAGTGAATAGTGGAGGTCTTATTTTATCTAAATCAGACTTATTGTTCTCCACATTGGTAGCGCATTGGGAGGACGGGAGAAAGTCTATTGAAAAGCTAGTTGAGGAAATGAACGGCAGAGATGATAAATTTCAGTTTAACACTGACTTTTTAATGAGAACGTGCCTGTTTTTAATTGATGCACCAATCAATTTCAAGATACAAAGCTTTGACGCAAAAAATATAGATAAGATAAAAACTAATTGGTCTTCAATTTCGAGTGCATTACTGACGACTGTTGACCTACTCAAAGACTTTGGCTTTGACCATACAAGAATGTCCTCCAATTATGCTGCAACCCCAATAGCCTACTACATTTACAAAGGTGGAAAATTAACTAAGTCAATCAAACTAGACATTCGAAAATTCACGGTAAATAGCTTATTGAAACAGGTTTACAGCGGACAGGCAGATAATACGCTCAGGGCAATAAGAAATGGCCTAAGAGAAAAAGTCTCCGATTCGAATGGCGATTACCGTCTCATTAGAAAGGAATTTTCGTATTCTTCGATTAAAGACATTAGGCTTCCGGCAGGTAAGAGAATTGCAATTACCCAAGAAGATGTTGACGGCTTTCTTCAAATGAAAAAAAGTAGTCACACATTTTTGGTTTTATCTACGCTTTATCCTCACTTTAAGTTAGATCAAATCGAGTTTCACCAAGACCACATGCATCCTCAGAGTAAATTTACTCAAGCTAAGTTATCAAAGTTGGGTTTGAGTGAAGAGCAAATAGAGGATTGGATCTCCAAGAGAGATGAGCTTCCAAATTTACAGCTACTAAAAGGTACGGAGAATAAAGCAAAGCAAGCAAAACTCCTCAAAACATGGATTGAAAATCACGAGCCTAATGAAGCGATATATAGAAAAGAAAACTATGTGCCAGCAAAACAATCACTAGATTTCGAAGATTTCGAGGCCTTCTTTGAAAAAAGAAAAATTCTATTGAAAAAACGACTTTTGAAGGAGCTTGTTGAGTAATGATGACCCAACAAGAATTAGAAAAATACCTTTGGGGCGCGGCGACAACGTTGCGCGGTACTATCGATGCGGGTGACTACAAGCAGTACATCTTCCCACTTCTTTTCTTTAAGCGTATATCCGACGTTTATGACGAAGAGTTTGAGAATGCACTGAAAGAAAGTGGCGGTGATATGGAATATGCAGCCTTTGCTGAAAACCATCACTTCCAAATACCCGATGGTGCGCATTGGCAAGACGTACGTGAAGTCACAACGAACGTTGGGCAAACATTACAAAATGCTATGCGTGCGATTGAACAGGCTAACCCCGATACATTAGATGGCATTTTTGGCGACGCCAGTTGGACGAATAAAGAACGTCTTTCCGACGCCATGCTCATTGAGCTTATCGAACACTATTCTCAACATAAGCTAAACCTAACCAATGTACCTGATGACAAGTTGGGTAATGCTTACGAGTACCTGATCAAGAAATTCGCAGATGATAGCGGACACACAGCTGCGGAGTTTTACACAAACCGTACCGTTGTAAAGCTGATGACCATGATCATGGACCCGCAGCCGGGTGAATCTGTATATGACCCGACCTGTGGTTCAGGAGGCCTGCTACTTAACTGTGCGCTGCACTTAAAAGAAGAAGGTAAGGAATACCGTACCCTTAAACTATATGGGCAAGAGATCAACCTTCTCACCTCTGCTATAGCCCGCATGAACATGTTCATGCACTCTATCGAAGAGTTCAAAATCGTACGGGGTAATACTCTGTCTAATCCGGGGTTACTGGAAAATGACGAACTGAAAAAGTTTAACGTTATCCTTGCTAACCCGCCTTACTCAATTAAATCGTGGGATCGAGCGTCATTCGAGAATGATCCCTACGGAAGAAATCTCTGGGGCACTCCGCCTCAAGGGTGTGCGGATTATGCCTTTGAACAGCATATTCAAAAGAGCTTACATTTAGAAAATGGACGTTCAATTAGTTTATGGCCTCAAGGGCTTCTTGATAGGAGTAGCGAAGAACATATTCGGAGAAATTTTATCGAGTCAGATAGGCTTGAAGCGGTTATAGGTCTCGGTAGAAATCTCTTCTATAACTCTGGAATGGAGTCCTGTCTTGTCATTTCGAAAACTAAAAAAGAAGATCACAAAAAAGGCAAAGTCATATTTATTAATGCCCATGACTTAGTAAAAAAAGAAAAAAATATTAGTTTTCTGGAGCCTGAACACATTGAAACTATATATAACGTTTATATTGGCTATGTGGGAGTTGATGGTCTATCGCGAGTTGTTGATTCGCACGAAATTATTCAGAATCGTTCGTCATTAAATATTAGTTTGTATGTAAATAAGTATAGTGGAGGAGACTCTCACACATTTAATGATGTATACCGGTGCTGGGAATCTTCTGCCAATAAACTAAGCGGTTCAATGGATGCTCTTTTTAAAAGGCTGGGTGGATAATGGAAATCAAGATTGATAAAAGCAAATGGAAAAAAGTGCGCCTTGGGCAAGTAGCAACTGAACGTAGTAAAAGAGTAAATAATCCAAGCGAAAGCGGATTAGAGCGTTTTGTTGGAAATAGTAATATTGGCCAATGGGATTTTAGGATTAAAAGCTGGGAGTCGACTGGCTCAGTTACATCAGCAATGAAGTTGTTCGAGCCAAAAGATTATCTTTTGGTGAGAAGAAGCTTGTACGCAAGTGATTTTAGAGAAAGAGCGCCAAGAGCTGACTTTGCTGGTGTTTGCTCAGGAGATATTCTTACTATCCGAGAGAATCCTGATTTCGTAGCAGATGGTTTCTTGATTTGTATTTTAAATAGTCCTGCGCTTTGGAAGTTTGTTGTAGCTAATGCTTCAGGCTCAATTACTCGTCGAATAAAATGGAAAGACTTGGCAAACTATGAGTTTTTGCTTCCGCCAATCGAGCAGCAGTCGGAACTGGCAAGTCTGGTTTGGTCTGTAGATAAAGCCATAGATAAAGAGTTCGAAGTCTTGAAGAGCGTTACTAATTTGAGGGATATTAATAGAGAAAAGCTATATACATACGGAATTAACGCTCTAAATTCTGAAAGTGACGTTGAGACAAAAATTGGCAAAAGTGGCTTAATAAGAAAAGACTTTAAAGAAATTAGGTTTTTTGACTGTGTAGAGATAAAAAGTGGCCAAGTTAACCCCACAGATGAAAAATTTTCTAGTCTTTTTCAGATAGGGTCTGAACGAATCGATGCAAATACAGGGAAGATCAACACATTCAAGACCGCAAAGGATTTGGGAATCACAAGTGGTAACTACTTGTTCTCTGAAAAAGATATTATTTACTCAAAAATAAGGCCGTATTTTAAAAAAGTAGCAATTCCGGATTTTGCAGGGCTGTGTAGTGCTGATATTTATCCGCTGAGATTAAAGAGTGAATCAATACTCAAAGAATATCTTTTTTATTTCATGCTTACTGAAAAGTTCACGCGAAAGCTTTTAAGGTTTCAGAATAGAACAGGTATGCCCAAAGTCAATCGTGATGAACTTAGTTCAATGTTTATACCATACCCCGATGACAAAAATGAGCAAAAGCAGATAGTGAGTATTCTGGAAGAAATTGATAGTTCACTTGATTCAATAAATCAAAAAATTGATTCTTCAAAATCTATGCAAAAGTCCATAATCAATCAGGTGTTTTAGGTATGGGATTTACCGAATTAAATAGTGTGGAACACTACATCATCCATCAACTAAGCGGTGTTAATTTAAACACCAAACAGGTGCAAGAGCCTCAAAAATCACTTAGCGCCAAGTGGCAGTTTCAAACTTCTGACCAACTGAAGCGAGGTGTGAATGAAATACTAGTTGAACCTGAATTGGTAAAAGCGCTTGTTCGCCTTAACCCTGAGATTGCTGCTAACCCTAGCTTGGCGGATGAAGTAATACATAAGCTTCGTGCTATTTTAATTTCGGTAAATCAGATTGGTTTAGTAAAAGCCAACGAAGAGTTTTTTGCTTGGTTAACGGGCGAAAAGACAATGCCTTTTGGTGAGAATAATCGCCATGTGCCTATCAGGCTAATTGACTTTGATGACCTAAGCCAAAACGCATACATAGTTACCAACCAATTTAGCGTGCATCACCGGGAAACCAAAATACCTGATGTGGTGCTGATGATTAACGGCATTCCTGTGGTAGTGGGTGAAGCGAAAACACCCATTCGCCCCTCGGTAAGTTGGTTAGATGGTGCGCACGAAATCCACAACATATACGAAAATGCTGTACCTCAGTTGTTTGTACCTAACGTGCTGTCGTTTGCAACGGAAGGTAAAGAACTGTTCTACGGTGCTATTCGCTGCCCATTAGAATTTTGGGCACCTTGGCGTATTGAAGAAAATGATAACCAAATATCCAAAGCACTTGGGTTGGCAGAAATTGGTAAAGAACTGACTGACCTGTTAAGCCCAGCTCGCCTTTTGGATATCATGCGCAACTTTTCTTTGTTTACAACCAACTCAAAAAAGCAGCGTATTAAGGTTATACCCCGCTTTCAGCAATATGAGGGCGCGAATAAAATCGTGCAACGTGTTATTGAAGGCAAAATTAAAAAAGGCCTAATATGGCACTTTCAAGGCTCTGGTAAATCCCTATTGATGGTGTTCGCTGCTCAAAAGCTACGCCGAGCGCCAGCCTTAAAAAGCCCAACAGTTATCGTTCTGGTTGATAGAACCGATCTAGACACACAAATCAGCGGCACCTTTAATGCGGCAGATATTGCGAACGTAGAAACCACCGAGAGTATTAAAGAACTGCAAGGCATGCTGGAAAGGGATACTCGTAAGATTATTATCTCGATGATCCACAAGTTCCGAGATGCTAAACCCAATATGAATGAAAGAGAAAATATCATTCTTTTGGTGGATGAGGCGCATCGCACCCAAGAAGGTGATTTAGGCCGTCAAATGCGTGCTGCGCTGCCCAATGCGTTCTTATTTGGTTTAACTGGGACCCCGGTAAACAAAGCCGATAAAAATACCTTTTGGGCCTTTGGGGCTGAAGAGGATAAAGGCGGCTATATGTCGCGCTATACCTTCCATGATTCCATTCGCGATGAAGCCACATTGCCACTGCATTTTGAGCCAAGGCTGGTAGATGTGCATGTAGACAAAGAAGCTCTGGATAAAGCATTTGAAGAGTTTAAAGAAAGTGCCGCATTAACGGATGAAGAAGCTGATGAGCTGAATAAGAAATCTGCCAAGATGTCGGCGTTCTTAAAATCACCAGAGCGTGTTGAAAAAATCGTCAAAGACATCGCTGACCACTTTAAAGCAAAGGTTGCCCCTCACGGCTTTAAAGCATTAATTGTCACGCCTGATCGTCACGCCTGTGTTCAATATAAACAAGAGTTAGATAAGTACTTCCCAGAGGACGCCAGTAGAGTGGTGATTTCAACTACTGCGAATGACGACTGTGAGTTTAAGCAGAAATGGGCCATTGATAAGACGCAGCAAGAGAAGATTGTTGAGGAATACAATGATGCTACATCAGAACTGAAATTCATTATTGTTACTGCCAAGTTGCTCACCGGCTTTGATGCGCCAATATGCCAAACTATGTATTTGGATAAGTCGCTTAAAGACCACACGCTGTTACAGGCAATTTGCCGCACTAACCGCTTATATCCTCAAAAGACATTCGGTTGCATCGTGGATTACTTCGGGGTGTTCGACGATGCTGCAAAGGCACTGGAGTTTGACGAGTTAAGTGTAAGACAGGTCATCACGAACCTCGGAGAACTGCGATCACGTTTACCGCAAGCCATGGCTGATGCTTTACGACACTTTGAGGGGGTAGACAGAACCCTTGAAGGGTTTGAAGGCTTAGAAGCAGCTCAGAACGCGATCAATACCGATGAGAAGAAAGATGCGTTCGCCAAAGATTTTAAGTATCTAGCAAAGCTTTGGGAGTCGCTATCACCAGATAGCATATTGGATGAATATAATCATGACTATAAATGGCTTGCGCAGGTTTTCGAGTCGGTAAAACCTGCCTCAGATAATGTCGGTAAGATGCTTTGGTTAGCACTTGGTGCGCAAACCACCCAACTTATTCACGACAATATCCATGTTGGTGAAGTGCATACACTGGAAGAGTTTGTGTTGGATGCGGATGTTATTGAAAACATTTTTAATAATCCGGATCCTAAAAAAGTTAAGCAACTTGAAAAAGATCTCATCAAGCGATTCAAGAAACATTCAGGTATAGAGTTTAAGAAGCTGAGCGAACGCCTTGAAGCACTTCGTGATAAGGCAGAGAAAGGCCTTATCAGCTCAATAGAGTTTGTTAAAGAGCTATGCGCTATTGCTAAAGATACGGTAAATGCGGAGAAAAAGCTTGAAGAAGAGCTGCAAGGCATGTCCCCCAAAGCTGCGCTCACAGAGCTATTCCTTGAACTTAAAACCGATGAAACGCCAGCGGTAGTAGAACGTATCGTTACGGATATTGACGCTATCGTGCGCGTTGTTAACTTCCCTGGCTGGCAAGACACGATTGGCGGCGAGAGAGAGGTGCAAAAGTCACTTCGTAAAGCACTGCTAAAATACAAGCTACACAAAGATCAGGTGCTGTTTGATAGGGCTTACGCGTATATCAAGGAATATTATTAAAGGGAATTTATTGCAACATGAAAGCCTTAACTGAAGTATGGTCTTCAATAACAGGAAATATCAATACGCGAGCGAAAGATCCAGTCATTGGCAGCTTAATTGTTGCATGGGCCCTATGTAATTGGGACAAATTGGCACTTCTTTTCTTTGGGGATGAAAAGGTTCCAAAGCGAATTGCAGAGCTTGTTGAGAGTATGGCCATAATCGACTCTCCTTCATTGCTTTACCAAGATCTAGATTTAATCCTGTTACCGCTAATTCTTACTTGTAGCTATCTGTTTTTGCTTCCAAAAGTTTCTCTTTGGGTCAATGAGAAGCAGAAGGATGCCATAATTGCACAGCATACCCATGCTGTTGACCTCGACATAGCACAAGCTAGAAAGCAGTGGGAATTAAATAAAGAAAAACTTCGCTCGAACCCAAACAAAGAATTTCTCGCAAAAGATGTAGAGTTAGACCTAGAAGCAGAAAAACAGCGAATAGATAGACGAAATAAAATAAGAGAATACATAGACCAAAAAGCTAAAGCGGCGAGTGAATTAGCCAAAAAGCAAGAGGCAGAAGCGAGATTGGTTGAGCAAGAAGCTCTCTTGAAGCAAAAAGAAATTGAAGAAAAAGAGCGTAAAAGCATCATAGAAAAACAAAGGCTTGACGCGCAAGCTCAGATCCATAAAGCAACTATGGCATCACACCGATTTCCTCTTGCTTATATGCTAATGCATGAACTAGCAAATAATTTACAAAAAGATTATTTAACAATGTCATTAGATGGATTATCAGAATGCATAGCGGCAATTTTTGGCTACAAAAATTTTCAGCAGCTTCTTGATGATAAAAGTTTTACTAATGAAAACTTCAAGCAAATGAAGTACGTGATAGCCGACGATAGCTTATTAAAAAGATTGGAAGATATAAGTATATCCGAAGCTGAACATAACGAAGATTTTAGTGCTGACGTTGTATTTGATCATATACAAGATATGTTTGAAGATTTTTCCTGCGAATTCCTCTCAGAAGATGGGCTCGTTGACGCCATTGCTAACTATGTGCATGAGGACTCTTATAGTGTACTAAGTAGTGACGAATTATCCGGTCCTATGGCTGACTCAAACACTATATTCGAAGAGATTGAACTTGAGGTGAAAGATTACAACTTCAATGAAGGCTTCAATGTTGAATTCACTGGTTCAGCAAGCGGTCATCACAGGAAAGAGGCAGATGTACCGGGAAGAACTTTGGACATCTGGCTCAAGGCAACCTGTAAACCTGTATTAGGAAAGTTTGGACTCGGCGAGATAGAGGATTACAAAATCGGTGGTGATATTCGTGATTTTATTTGACCCGAATCCGAATAGAGCAAGAGTTAGTTAGCAATGTGCTGTTTGCAACTATAACTGATGATTTAATAGAAAAACTAAAACCAAAGCTGAGAGTTTGATATGGATATTCAAGTAGCAATTTCACAGGATTTTTTAACAGCAATTGTAAGGTTGCCTCGGGCACAGCAGAAAAAAGTAAACCAGTTCGTCAGTAAGTTTCGAAATGACCCATTAGCGAGCGGCATCAACTACGAAAAAATTAATGATGCTGCTAATTCAGACATGAGATCCGTACGAATCGATCAGGCTTATCGAGGCATTATTCTAAAGCCTAAACAGGGTAATGTTTATATTCTGTTGTGGGTTGACCATCACGACGAGGCTTACGATTGGGCGAGACGCCACCAATGTAAAATTCATCCCAAAACTGGCGCTATTCAGTTATACACAACAAATATTAACGAAAGTGCAAGTGAACAAAATGTAGAAAAGAAAACAGATGAAACATCTGGCGAAGCTACTCCTAGCTATCTGTTTAAAAGTTATGAGCCAGCACAGCTCTTTGAGCTAGGTTTACCTGAAGAATTTCTTGATAACGTTTTAAAAATTACGTCTTTGGAAGAGCTAGGGGCAATTTGTGACAGTTTGCCGAACGAAGCCTATGAAGCTCTATACTTTTTAGCTGATGGTATACCGTATGAAGAAGTATTAGAGGATTATCGTTCGAATGCATCGGAAGATTTTGACACAGAAGATTTCGCTGCAGCACTTGCAAGAGAAGGCTCTAAACGGCGCTTTGTAGTTGTAGATGATGAAGCTCTAGAGCAGATGCTTGATGCTCCGCTAGAAAAATGGCGCGTTTTCCTTCACCCATCACAGCGAAAGCTCGTTGAAAGGGACTGGAATGGCCCTGTAAGAGTGTTGGGAGGAGCTGGCACGGGTAAAACGGTTGCAGCGATACATCGAGCAAAATGGCTTGCTGCTGCATTAGATAGTTCTTCTCACAAGAAGGTTTTTTTTACTACTTTCACAAAAAACCTTGCGGCAGATATCTCAGAACATTTAGCACAGATCTGTAGCCACACTGAGTTATCTAATATTGAGACGATTAACATCGACTCTTGGGTTCATAAGTTTTTAAAACGAAACAATTACAACTATGACATTGTGTACCCCGGTGATTCAAATCCCAAACGTGTTAATAGTTGGAAAAGGGCCCTTGATAACAAATCTCCCGAGCTTGATTTATCAGACAACTTTTACGAGGAAGAATGGAAACTAGTGGTGCAAGAGCAAAGCATCACAGAAAAGTCTGAATATATTAGAGCGAAAAGAAACGGCCGAGGTACAAGGCTAAATAGGAAAGAACGACTTCTGGTTTGGAGTGTTTTTGAAGAGTATCTATTGCAGCTCAATCATAATCGGATCAAAGAAATGCCTGATGCAATGCGAGATTGTATAGCAATTATCGATACCAAAAGCATAAAGCCTATGTATGAGTCTGTTGTGGTTGATGAAGGCCAAGACATGGGGAGCCAGGCTTATGAGTTGATTCGCAGAATAGTGCCCGAAGGGAAGAATGACATCTTTATTGTTGGAGATGGGCATCAGAGAATTTACAGAAATAAAGTGGTACTAGGGCGCTGTGGAATTAATATTATAGGGCGTAGCAGAAAACTACGGGTGAATTACCGAACAACGGAAGAGACGAAACAGCTCGCAGTATCGGTTTTAGGCAATGTGCCCGTAGATGACTTGGATTCAGGGCAAGACTCTAGCAAAGGCTATATCTCATTAATGCATGGAGAGACACCCGAAATTATTGTTACTAGTTCTTTCTCAGAGGAAGCTGATGCTATCGTTGAAAGGATAGAGCAATTGGAAGCCGCGGGTGCTAAGCTGCAAGATATCTGTATTGTCGCTAGAACCAAAAAATACAGGGATGCTATCGGAACTGAATTAACAAAATCTGGTATTCAAGTTTACGAGGTGATGGCTAATGGCGTAGATAGACGCCACCACGAAGGTGTTCGTTTGGCGACCATGCACAGGGTAAAGGGATTAGAGTTTCAAAATGTATTCATAGTTGGTTGTAGCCAGAGTAACGTGCCATTGCAAAACTTTAAGTCGCAGGACCCTGTTGAACTACGAGAGCACGACATGGCCGAGCGAGCTCTACTTCACGTTGCAATGACAAGAGCGATGAGAAGTTTGACGATTACTTGCCATGGAGAATTGACAAGTTTTCTTTGACATAGTTGGTAGACGCACCATCTTATGATTTTATTTCACCTTATTGACCCAAGCTCTTCGTAACACGCACTGATACCTTTTTCTTTATTCAGCGATATTCATGGGTAATTTAACTTTTTAATGTCGGGTGGTCTGTGTGATTTGGACTACACTAAAAGAATGGTGGCCGTTTTTTATATCTTTGCTATCTAACAATTTAGCACTCGCGGGAGTACGATGAGCTTACAGAAATACCAAGAGCCCCCGTTATTTGAACAACATGGTTCGGCTGAAAGGCGGTTCCTTCAGCTTATTAGTGCCTTGCCAAAGGTATCGGTGCAAGGTTATGACAAGCACCGAAAAGTTATCTACTGGAATAAATCAAGTGAAGACATGTATGGCTTTCGTGAGTGCGAAGCACTAGGTCAAAAACTTGAAGATCTCATCATTCCCTCGTTCATGAAAAGTGAAGTGATAAAGCTACATCAGCGATGGATAGATTACGGTGAGGCAATTCCTTCAGACGAACTCGTGCTTGAGAAGAAAAGTGGCGAGCCTATCCATGTTTTCTCATCTCACGTTATGCTGAAAGAAGGCACAGATTCACCCGAAATGTATTGTGTGGATATTGACCTGAGTGAGCAGCACAACATCAGGCAAGAACTTGAGCGAATGGCATCCACAGATTTGTTAACCGAGTTGCCTAATCGACGCCTGTTAGAGCAGTTTTTGACGTCGTCCATCGAGGATGCATCGCGCAATGAGTCTGGCTTCGCTTTGTTTTTCATTGACTTAGATATGTTCAAAGAAGTTAATGACACGCTTGGGCATACCTGGGGTGATGAATTACTGCGCTCTGTTTCTAAGCGGCTGTCAGATTGTCTGAGCGAGCAAGGCTTACTGGCTCGGTTCGGTGGAGACGAATTTGTTTTTGTCGCCACACAAGTGACCTCTGAAAATGAAAGTGCTGACATTGCTAAGAAACTTACTGAGTGTTTCAAGCAGAGCTTCGCGCTTAGCACTGAAAACGTGCATATCACTTCAAGTATCGGTATTAGTATGTACCCTAAAGACGGAAGTGAGATTGATGATCTTTTGAAAAATGCAGACGTCGCAATGTATCAGGCGAAAGCTGAAGGCCGAAACCGTTTTCATTTTTTCACCCACGCTTTAAGTCAGAAAGTTCGACAACAGCGAAGTATCTCAGCTTATCTCCATGAGTCTTTGGTTAACAATGAGTTTGAACTCTTGTATCAACCTCAAATCGATTTGCTCACCGGAAAAGTGGCATCGTGTGAAGCGCTGTTAAGGTGGCGTCCTAAAGATGAGGATAGGGCTGTTCCACCCAATATCTTCATCCCCATCGCTGAGCGCAGTGAGTTAATTGTTCACATTGGAAATTGGGTGTTAGAAAAGGCGTGCAAACAGGCACAGTTATGGAAAGAGCAGGGCATTAATATTCGCGTTGATATCAATGTTTCAGGAAAAGAGTTAGAGCAGAATGCTTATTTCGAACGCCTAAGGGAGTGTCGAGAGCGGCACGGTTTAATGCCTAAAGATATTGGGTTAGAGCTTACCGAAAATGTGCTTATTAAGTCTGACAATACGATTTTAGAGAATTTGAGAGCGCAACGCGACCAGGGCGTTGAAATATCGATTGACGACTTTGGTACGGGTTATTCTTCGCTTAGTTATTTAAAACAGTTTCCCGTTAGCCACTTAAAAATAGATCGTTCATTTTTAAGAGGTGCACCGGAAAATGCCTACGATAGCGCGTTAATGGAGGCTATCGTGAATGTTGGTCACAAACTCGATTTAAACATTGTTGTTGAAGGCGTGGAAACTCAAAATCAATCGAACTACTGTAAGTCTCTCAACGTTGAATATGTGCAAGGCTTTCTGTATTCAAAACCCATTAGCTCTGACGCCATTGTAAAGCTGCTTAACGAACAGTAAATGCGGTTCAAAGGAGGTGTATATGAAAGAGATTTTCACAACACCGCCTTAAACGTTTCATCGAATCGACGCACAATAAATTCGTATAAAGCGCGGGGTCTCACATAAAGCGTCAATACTTATCCTGACGTTCAGTGCCTCAGACCAGCGAGCTTACACTTAGTACATTGTCCAAAGTGAGGGTTTAGAAAAGTAATAGCCTTGTTGGTGTTCAACGTCTAGTTTGCTCAGTGCAACAGACTCAGCCTCGTTTTCTACCATTTCCGCAATAACATGGATATTAAGGCCTTTCGCAATATTGATAAGGCTAGAAACAAACAACTGATTATCTTTGTTGGTATGAATTCCCTGGGTTAGCCGTCCCGAAAGCTTAACGAATTGAGGCTGAATTGCCCTTAAACCCGCAAGCGAGGCAAAGTTATCGCCAAAGTGTTCTATGGTAATTCTACAGCCCAGCTGTATGAGTTGACGGCAAAAGTTCTCGGCTACTTCTCGATGGTGAATAAGCGCTGCATCTTCGACTTCAAAAATAAGTCTTGGGCATAGCGTTTCCCGGGTTCGAAGCTCTTCAATTAACCATTTTCTAAACTCGCCGTTGGCAATTGAGGCGTTACTAATATTTATAGCAACCTGATGAGACGTTACCGTTAGTTTTTTAAACACAATGCCTGCAACCAACTGGTCGACTTGAGGAATAAGGTCCAATCGCTCCGATGCGGGGATAAGTTGTGCCATGGGTATAACATCATTGGTGTCTTTGTCTTTAAATCGAGCGAACGTTTCGTAATATGCTGGTGCGTTTCGCTCTACATTCATCACGGGTTGAATGAGAATATCGGCATATTGCTGCGACACGATGTAATTGAGGCGCTCACGCCATTTCGTATTGCTATGAACCTGAGACACTTCTGAAGAAAACTGCCATCCTTTTTGCGTTTTCATTGCCGCCATCAACGCACTGTCAGCACTTTCCATTACCTGCTGTAACGACATTTGGCTAGAAAAACGTGTTACGCCCATCCACGTTGCTTTGCTTCCATCTCGAAGTGGCGTGGCGTTTGCAAACTGCTTCGACATATTTTCTAACATCAAATCCCGTTCGTCCCGCCCCATAATTTCACTTATCAAGGCGAAATCTCCGCCTGATAACCGAAATACAAAGCCACTTTTGCAATTGTGCTTCGCCTCATGCACAAGAAAGTCCGCGATAGATTTTACATAATTGTCACCAGCTAACATGCCCAACTTAGTATTTATAGTGGTAAGTTGAGCGAGCCTGATGAGAATAAGCTCTTTTTCCTGGAAATTAGACGTGTCAGACAACAGCGCGCGAGTGTGTCGCTCGAATGCACTGCGGTTCGACAACTTCGTCAATGTATCTTTATTGGCTTCTGTTTTGAATCGCTCAGATTGCTGAGCAATGTCATTAAATTTTGATGCTAACGACGTGGTTAGGGTGTTCACTGTGCTGGTAAGTTGGCGGTAATCTGTTGTAAACGCATTTACCTGCGAGGGGGTGAAGTCGTGGCTATTTATCTGATTAAGCTTCTTAATGGTGTTGGCAATGGGGCGCCTAGCAAATTTGGTTACCGTGACGATATATAGCGCGAGGGCGAAAAATAGCCCACAAAAGATAACAGCATTTTTGATGAGAATAGCGGTGATTTCAGTGTAAATATAAGACGTGTCTGACGTAACTAACAAATAACCATCATTGTTCGAAAAAGGAATTTTCTTGTTAACGGCAGGTGCGGAGTCCAGCTGTAAGTACCAATTAGGAACAATAGTGTTAGGCGAGCGCTCGTACTTCGCAAACACATTTCCTTCGACATCAATGACTTTGGCTGCAGATAAAAACGGCTGCAATACCATTTGACGAAGCATGGCATCAATCACTGATTGCTTCGACTGAGAAGACATGGAAGAGGTTTGTAAGACGGTTGTTTCGTAACGCAGCCGTGCTTCTTCAGCTTCTTGCTCGATTGACACTGAAGTGCGAGATTTTATTTCGCTTAGCTCAATACTCGACAACACCGTAAATGCTAAAAGCATAAGGGCAAAAACGCCCAAATTAATTTGACTAGACAGCTTCATTGCTAGCAGTTAGCTCCTTTAACTGAGAAATTTATTATTCGCCTCAACCAATTCGAGTGCTATCACTTTGATTGAGGCTTTTGTTATACCCGCCAATAGTGCCTAAGCGGCGAATAATAAATGTACTGCAAAACATAGAGTTAAGCGAGCAATTAAAGCCCAGAATAATGAAGCAAGCGCTGTTCATTAGCTACTCACCTTTCGTCTAACCACCAGGTTTTGTTCGGAGCTTCGCCTGCACCCTTAACTGGAACAACTTCGCCAAAGATAGGAATACTGGTGGGAACACCCTTAGCACCAGCAAGGTCTGTGATTTTTATTAAAGGCTCATTCCAATTATGTAGTGCTAAATCAAAGGTACTGTTGTGCACGGGCATCATGACACTAGCTTGAATATCAATATGGGCTTGCAAGCTCTCTTCAGGCAGCATGTGAATGTCAGACCATAGCTCGTTGTACGCGCCGGTTTCAATCATCGATAAATCAAACGGACCGTACTTTTCACCAATAGCTTTAAATCCGTCAAAATAGCCCGAGTCACCGCTGTAAAAGATATTGGTATTTGCAGACTTGATAACCCAACTTGCCCAAAGAGTTTCGTCTCTATCAAATAAACCTCGTCCTGAGAAATGCTGAGACGGTGTGGCCACTATTTCAATGTCGCTCACTTTTGTACTTTGCCACCAATTTAGCTCAACAACTTTATTTGCATCCACACCCCAGTCACGCAAATGATTGCCTACTTTTAGCGGTGTAATAAACACGTCGACTTTGTTTTTTAGTATTTCAATACTGCCCTTATCTAAATGGTCGTAATGATCGTGACTTATGATAACGGCATCTAATTTAGGCAAGTCTTCCAGTGAAATTGGCGCTTGGTGGAAACGCTTGGGTCCCATCCATTGGACGGGAGAAGCACGCTCACTAAAGACCGGGTCGATCAATATATAACGCTCGGCAAGTTTCAATAGGGTAGTAGAGTGGCCCAGCTTTATCACGCTGTCTTCTGCAACTGCGTTAAGCATTTGTGGTGTAAGTGCCGACACGGGTATGTCAAATGTTGGCGTTGCAGCATCTCTATTGTCACGAAAATACGCTTTGGTGACTTTCCACATGTCTCGCCACGTCGTTTTATATTCAATATGAGTATTAGTGAATTTTTCAGGTTGCGGCGCGCTTGCAGCAAGGGTGTTTGAAGAACCACAGAAAGATGTCATAAATAAAACTCCAACAAGAAAGCGTGTGCGATTAAAAACGGGCATGCTCTCACCTTAAATTAAAAAAAAGTATACTGCACAGTGTAGTTTACCCATAATAAACTAATTTTGTTAAAAGTAAACTGGTGGGTGTAGTTTTTGTTGAGAAGGATAGATTGCAGCTAAGCGATAGTATGCAGCCAGCATGAGTAGACTCTCCTCATGCTGGCTGTTAACAATATTAGGTCCGCACCGTTTTTGTGCTACCTACACGAACTAGCGCACAACTAATCGAATTTGTTGTGCGTACTTTTTACTCAGACTTTATACCATGGAACGTACAGTGCAGCACCGGCAATATAAGCAGTGTAAGTACGGTGGCAACGGTCAGACCAAATACAATAACAACTGCCATTGACGCGAAGAACGCGTCAGAAAACAGCGGGATCATACCCAGTATGGTGGTGATGGCTGCCATTGAAACGGGACGTACACGAGATACTGACGCGGCTACTACGGCATCGAATGCGCCACTGTTACCCTTTGCCTGTACGTTTATTTCTTCCATTAATACGATCCCGTTTTTAAGCACCATACCAATAAGGCTTAAGCTGCCGAGCAGCGCCATGAATGTAAAGGGTGCACCAACTAACACCAAGCCGCCAATAATGCCGATAGTGGTGAGGGGAATTACGCCCCATATCGCTAACGCCTGACGAAGCTTGCCAAACAGCAAAACGGTGATAATGAACATACCTAGTATACCAATAGGCATACTTGCGAATAAGGCGCTTTGCGCGTCTGTTGAGGTCTCGTATTCGCCGCCCCATTCAATGTGGTAGCCCTCAGGCAGTTTAAGCTCTTCTACGAGAGGGCGAACTTTAGCTTGCACGCTCGCAGCCGTCTCACCGGATAAAGGCATGGGCTCTGCATAAACCGCCAGCATCCGCACCCGGTTGCGGCGTTTGATGATAGGGTTATCAAGCGATACATCCACATTGCTGATAACATCAGCCATGCTTATATATTTACCTTGTTCTTGGCTCCATACGTTGAGTGAGGCGAGGTTATCTATGTCATAGCGCTGGTTTGGATCGTTGCGCATGACAATAGGTATTAAATCGCTACCTTCGCGGTAAAGGCCCACAGTCTCACCTTCATTGTTCAGTAAAAATGCGGTGTGAACGGCATCTCGCGTTACGCCGATACGCCTGGCTTGTTCTTCCAGAAACACAGGTTCAACAAATGGGACTTTGTTGCTCCACGACAAGCGAACGCTGTCCATGGTTTTCTCTGCTTGAAATATCGCTTCAATGTCGCTGCTTATCTCACGCAAAACTTCAGGCTCTGGTCCGTAGATTCTCGCTTCAATTGCCGCTTTTGCAGAAGGGCCTACTTGAAGTGCTTTTACCTTGTATTGCACATTAGGGAAGTCTTCTCGCACCAGCTCGATAATTTCTCGCATACGAGCATCACGAGACTCAACCGTATCAGTTTCAACGATAAGCTGACCATAACTGGCGTATCTGTCTTCTGGCGCATAGGTGAGGGTAAGGCGCTGTGCTCCACCGCCAATAACGCTTGTTACGTTGGCGATATTCTCCATGCCTAACACGTTGTCTTCTAAGCGACGAATAGACTGCTCGGTGGTTAAGATGTCGCTACCTTCAGGCAACCATAAATCGACGAAAAACAGCGGTGTGGATGAATCTGGGAAAAATGCATTTTTTACGAATTTACCTGACGCCATGCTGCCTACTAATGCAACAAGTACCAGTACAATTGTCACGTAACGATGATTGATAGCAGCAGTAAGCACACGCTTGTATACCGTAAAAATAATGCCCTTATATGGGTCGTCATCTTCGTCATTAGCTCCGCGCTCTTTTTCAGTTTTAAACAGTAAGTCGAAAAAGAAGGGGGTAATGGTAAGTGCGGTGATCCAACTTAAGAAAAGCGAAAAGCAAAGTACCCAGAAGAGGGAGCCGACGAATTCACCTGTGGCATCTGGCGATAGACCAATTGGCGCAAAAGCGGTAATGGCAATCACAGTCGCGCCAAGCAGCGGCAACCCATTTTGCGACACCACGTCTTTTGCCGCCTGAAGTTTGGTTTGCCCTTTTCTCACACCAATCAACATGCCTTCGGTTACCACGATGGCGTTGTCGACCAACATGCCAAGAGCAATAATAAGCGCACCCAAAGAGATTTTTTGCAACTCAATGCCTTTTACCGACATCAATATAAAGGTGCCGAGAATGGTAAGCACAAGAATGAGCCCCATCAGAACGCCACTGCGCCAGCCCATGAAAAGTAGCAGCACGAAAATAACGATGGCCACGGCTTCAACAAGGTTAATAAGAAAGCCAGTTACAGAATCGTCGACCACTGTAGGCTGGTTATAAACGGTATCCAGCGTCATACCCAGGGGCATACGCTGCTCTAGCTCGGCTATTTTGCTATCAAGCCGTTTACCTACATCAACTACATTTACCGCCGACGCGAACGACACACCAATTGACAGAGCCGGCGTGCCAGAACTGTGATAAAGGATAGAAGGGGTATCGTTAAGCTTGCGCTCAATAGTCGCAATATCTGTTAAGCGAATAAGGCCGCTTGCCGGTGAGCCAATCACCACCTGACCTAACGCTTCTAGGTTATCAAATTCGCCAGTGGGCTGTATGGACAGGCGCTTGCCCTGAACCTTAATCGAACCCGCGTTGCCCACTACATTTTGCGCGGTTAAAAGGCCAGCAATGGATTCTGCAGAAACATTAAGGGTTTTCATTTTATCGTGATCTAACGACACAATAATCTGTTCATTAACGGTACCGGCAATCGACACCTTTTTTACACCGTCAACAAGCTGAATCTCTCGCTGCATTAAATCTGCAAAGTCTTCCATTTGCTTAAGGGAGTAGTCTTCGCTTTTAAGAGTAAGCAGCAGGCCAAAAACGTCACCAAAGTCATCATTCACAATCGAGGTGCTGGTGCCAGGTGGCAGCGATGCTTGTGCATCGCCCACTTTACGGCGCAAGTTGTCCCAGTATTGCTCTAGGTCCTTGGCCTGGACGTTGCTTTTAAGCTCAACGGTAATTTGCGATAGCCCAACCATGTTTACTGAGCTGATTCGTTTCACGTTGGGTATACGCTGAATCGCCTTTTCAAGCTGCAGCGTCACTTCTTCCTCAACTTGCTCAGGCGTTGCCCCTGGGTATTGAGTAATAACCAGAGCATTTCTAATGGTGAATTCGGGAAACTCTAGCTGACCTAAGCCAAGAAAAGTCACAATGCCGCCAACACCCAAGATGATGGCGACCATCCAGCTAATTACTTTTTGACGAAAAAAATACTCGACCATGGCTTATAGGCCCCCTTCTTTCGTCCACTCCGTAACAGCTTGGCCTTCTTTTACAAGATGAGCTCCAGCAGCAACGATTTTATCATCGTCGTTTAGCGGGCCTTCAACTAACAGACCGTTGGAAATACCGCGCGTAATCATTACTTCTACTGCTTCTACGGTGCCCTTCGTTGCGTCGCTATCACTAGGCTTAAAACGCCATACAATCGCTTTGTCTGGATCTGCATTGTCGGTAACCACCGCACCAAAAGGCACCAGCCAAAGCTTCGCGTTAGACTCAATGAGTTTCGACATATCAAGTAATACGGTGGCGCTCATGCCCGCTAGAACATTGATGTCGTCTGGTTCTGGCAGAGTAATTGTTACCTCATAGCTAAGCTCGCCTTGTCGCGTGGTGCTTTCGTGATCCTTATACATGGCCGCGTAACGCTTGTCTGGCATACCTGAAAAGCTCACCCATGCCATTTCAGATGTTCGATTTTCACGGGCTCGTGAGCGATCAATCATACGCATTTTTTGCTCTGGCAATTGAAACGTAACGTCGATTGCACCCGGCATATGAAGCTCGGCAATGGTTTGCTGCGGTACAATGACTTGGTAATTTTCAACAGGAACAGACGCAATAAGCCCCGCAAACGGTGCGCGAAGCTCCGTATAGCTTAGCTGATCCTGTGCGTTGGTCAGACTGGCTTTAGCGGCTAAAAAATTGGCTTTCGCTTCATCAAAAGTTGAGCGGCTTACCGCGCCTTTTTCAACGGAAGCCTCCATACGTTCAAACATAGCCGATGACACGTCAAACTGAGACTGGGCGGTGGCTAACTGTGCTTTCGCGTCTCTATCATCAAGTCTAGCGATAAGCTGGTTCTCTTTAACTTCCTCGCCCGCTTTTACTTTGAGTTCTTGGAGTTTGCCGCCAATGCGAAACGAAAGGTTTGAATACTCAGCCGCTTCCACTTGCCCCGGGAATTTGGCGATGGTTTCGTCTGAGTGCTGCACTTTATAAAGCGTTACCGGTGTTGATGAGACTGCCTTGGGTGGCGTAGGGGCTTCTTCACACGCACTTAATCCAGCGAGTGCAGTAAATACCATCACAGTGCGCAGGGCTAAGCTGTGAAAGAGACTTTTTTCAGACAACATGGTAACTCTCCATTTAAATAGACCACTTTTTATTCCCACTTAGGCAATGGGTTATCTTGTACAAGGCGCGTGTTAACTTCTGAACGTGAAAGATAAAAAGCCAATATACGACAAGTTTGATATACATACAGGTTATAGCGCTTTTTTCCCTTTTCGATCAGCTTTTTGTTTATTTTTACAAGGCGATAGTATGCTACCGCCCATAAATATTCGTGGGTGTCCGGTCACTATCAGATAATTACCCTCTCTAAATACCGCCGGCTAACTCACAATTCACCCTAATCAGGGTTTTCATCGGGCGCGAGGTTTTCAGCATAGCCTTTCGGTGGTGGCGTCCAGCCACGCATTTTCGAATGCTTGTCGTGTAAATCTGCTTTTAGCGCATTTTCGATTAGCGACTCAAGTTCAATAAAGAGTTTCAGATAATTATTGTCTACTCGTTCTCCGCTGGCCTCATCCGCCCACGCGTGATACAGCACATCGTTTTGCTGAGCCTCAATATTTTTATACGCCATTTTTTGCCGTTCAACTTGGAAAGGGTGAATATTGAGTGAGCGAAGTGCCTCTGCGCCCATTTCAAGAGCGCTGTGGTACGTTTCTGATACCACAAAATCTGCGCCCAACTGGCGCAAGCGATACCCATGACCGCGGTCAAAGGCACGCGCAAGCACTTTAATGTTAGGAAATGCGTGCTTGGCGTATTTCACCATTTCGGCAGCGGTTTCTTTATCGTCTATAGCAATAACTAGTAACGATGCTTCATGGGCGCCAGCAGTATGCAAAATGTCTGGTTTGGATGCATCGCCAAAATAGGCTTTGGTGCCAATCCGTCTGATAAGGTCTATTTGCTCAGAGCGAATATCAAGCACAACGGTATTTACATCGTTGGCCACTAAAAGACGGTTAATGATTTGTCCAAAGCGCCCAATTCCAGCAATAACGACTGTGCCTTTCTCGTCAATCTCATCTTCAGCTCGCTGTGATTTCGCGTTTTTGTAGCGAGGAATGATGGCCTTGTCGAAAAGAATAAAAAGTCCTGGCGTTAGGAACATTGAAATGGCAACAACCAGCGAAAGAACAGAAATAATGTCGCTGGGAAGCACATAGTTTTGCGAGGCAAAACTTAATAGCACAAAGCCAAATTCACCCGCCTGAGCAAGGCTTAATGTGAATAGCCATTTGTTAGTGCCTTTTATTTTAAAAATTAAGGCGATGATAAACAGCACAATGGCTTTCACAAGCATAACAGCGACGGTTAGCCCTGCTATTAGCATCGGGCTCTCACTAAGTACGGAAAAGTTAATGCCTGCGCCTACCGTTATAAAAAAGAGGCCTAACAATAAGCCTTTAAACGGCTCGATATTAGCTTCAAGTTCATGCCTGAATTCACTGTTTGCCAAAACTACACCAGCCAAGAATGCACCAAGGGCGGGAGAGAGACCTACAAGTCCCATTAGTGCTGCAATTCCTATAATGAGCATGAGCGCAGTGGCGGTAAAAATTTCCCGTAAACCCGACGCAGCAACAAACTTAAATAAGGGGCGACTTAAGTAGTGTCCTCCGATGGTTAAAAAGGCAATTGAGCTAATGATCACGAGACCTGAAGCCCAAGGGGCAAGCCCTTCAACAAGGTTTAGACTATCGTGCGAGCCTGTATCGCCGCCATGTGCATTTCCTGCTTCGACCAGTTCGGGTATGGCAAGAAGAGGGATAAGCGCAAGCATGGGAATAACCGCGATATCCTGAAACAGCAACACAGAAAAAGCGCTTTTGCCTCCTTCCGTTTTTTGCAGCCCTTTTTCCTGCAACGTTTGTAAAACAATGGCAGTTGAAGAAAGGGCGAATATAAGGCCTATTGTAAGGGCAATGCTAAAAGGCTGATCAAGCAATATGGCTACGCCTGTGATAAGGGCGGTGGTTAACGCTAACTGAAGTCCGCCTAATCCCATTAGTTTTGACTTCATCGCCCACAGCGAGCGAGGCTCTAGTTCTAGCCCAACCAAAAACAGCATCATGACTACACCGAATTCAGCAAAATGTTGAATGGCAACAGTTTCGTCACCAACAAGGCCGAAAATCGGGCCAATCACTAGCCCTGCTATTAAATAGCCTAGTACAGACCCTAATCCAAGACGCTTCGCAATGGGCACTGCAATTACGGCGGCGACCAGATAGATAAATGCATATAAGAAATAGCCAGTCACGTTACTCTCCTTGCGATGTACAAAGGTCTGCGAGATTCTCGATGTGCTTTGCTTTTTCTAGATTCAGGGTGTTAGTGGTCAATTTGTTTAGCAAGGTTGTCCACTTACCTCTATGTTCAGCAATGCGATGTTCTTCTTGCGCAGTACGAGAGCCAAAGATCGCAAAAGGAGCAATGTAGGTCATGTGCGTGATCTGAGCCATTTGCTCTAAAGGCTGGAGCAGTTGCCTGATGGTGTAATGATTAAAGCCATCAGTTTGATAGGCTTCTTCCTTACCGCCTGCACTTAATGCGCAAAGAAATAATTTATCTTTAAGTGCAGTGCCTTCATGCCCATAGGCAAAACCATATTCCAACACTAAATCTTGCCATTCTTTTAAGATTGAAGGTGTGGAATACCAGTAAAGTGGAAACAGAAAAATAATGACATCGTGGTCAACTAAACGCTGCTGTTCCCGCTCAATATCAATATTGAAATCTGGATATTCCGCATACAAGTCAACAGCAGTAACGTGTTTATTCATTTTTGCTTCGTGAAAAAGCGGCACATTTACTTCTGAACGGGTTTGCGCGGGATGGGCAAAGAGAACCAGTACTTTCTTACTTTTCTTAGTGCTCTCTACATTGCTTTCAATGATGTTCTCGTCAGTCATACATTTCTACTCAGTGCTACAGCCAGCTCTCGTTGAGCTATAAGGAACCGTTGATTTTTGATGTGCAAAACACGGCAAAGGTCAAAAGACCCTAGGTTATTCATTAATTCAATCTGTACGTTTAGAGCAAATAAGAATGTGTTTTTCCTCAAAGTTATAAGGTTACTAATATTTATTAGGTTGAAAAAAGTAACCTGATTACCATTATGTACTCACGTATAAAAACAGCTTCGAATAGAAGCGTCGACGGAACACTATTTTTAACTTTTGCTTAGAACAGTATAAACATGAAAACACCAGTAAAAACACTCGCACTTGCATTATCTTTACTTTCTCCCCTTGTTTCTCTTTCTACTCAAGCCCTGCCGCAAGGAAGTGAGCTTAAAGCTGGGGCTGCGGTATGGAACTTGTTTGATGACGCAGACCGTTACGCATTGCATGTGGCTTATGTTCACAAACCGCTCGAATCATTTTACGGAATTCGACCAACAGTTCTCTTGGTAAACGCAGATCAAGGCCAACATTACTTCGCAGCGGGTTTGGCAAAAGATGTATACAAATACAATGACTTTTCAGTACGCGTTGCCTTTCACGCGGGCATTGTTGATGAATCTGAAAATTTAGGCGACACCATTGAGTTCTATTCATCACTTTCCGGACTCTACAATTTTTCTGAATCTTTTTCGCTAGAGGCTGAAATTGGCCACATTTCTAACGGCGGGCTAGGGGACACGAACCCTGGTTCAGAATCGTTTGTATTAAGTGCTCACTACCATTTCTAATCTCGCCTAAACAAGTTGTGCCTACTTCTTTCGTTAAACAGCCCGCTTAAAACGCGGGCTGTTCATTTTTGGCAAAGATTTTTTTAACTTAACTTTCTGTCGGGCAAGGTGCGCCGCCGTTAATCCAAACCGACATTGCCTTAGCAAACTGTGCATGTGTCCCAGGAGCAGGTGTTCTGCCTGGGCCGGGGTTCCATGCCCATCTCACTAATGGATCATCACCGACATGATGCTCAAATTCTTTTTTAAACGTTTTCATGTCATCTCTTCCCCCACGTTGAGCAAGAAAAGAGTTCAAACGCGGGTTTAACCAATTGTTGCATAACTTTGAGGGGGTCATGTCGTTACCTATAATCATGGTAGGAGGCGGCATGTGCCACACGAAACCTGGCATAAGGTCATTTGCTGCGCCAGGCGGCCTGCCGGGTTCACGCGCATTTTCATCTTGGTGACACCCACGGCAGTTTACGGGGTGCGTTTCGCCAACCTGAACAAACTTTCCATCTTGCACCGCCATTTTCAAGTTATTCACAGAGGTAATGTTCATCGGATGAGGAGTTTTGTTGTCGCCCACCGTTGGGCGGTGAGCACCGTCCTCGATAACACCGTGACAGTTCACACACCGTGGATGTGTTGCTACATCGAACAAGTAGTTAAATGCTGTCGTTGGGTTAGGATCTTGCTGATAAGCCTCAAAAGCAGGTGTTGAGTTAGCTGCTTTTGAAGTGCTAGCGGTCAAATTATTATGGTCGCTATCGTCATTTTTATTTGCAATACACCCACTCAGGACGAATGATGAGAGAGCACCAATTAATAGGACTGTTATCATTTTCATCATACTGCCCTTATGCTTTTAATGCTGCGGTAACGTGTTGAGCAAGCATGGGCAAATGACGTAGCCGTACACCAATGGCTTGGTACACGGCATTGCCGATAGCCGGCGCGACACCAATAACGCCTGGTTCACCCAGTCCTACTGGAAACTCCTCACTTTCAACAAGTTCAATATCCATCTCTGGGACATCGTTCATACGTAGAGGAAGGTAGGTATGTAAGTTTGTTTTTGAAACCTGACCGTTTTTCACTTCGTTATGTTCAAACAGTGCCAAGCTCAGTCCCCACAGCAGTGAACCTTCAAGTTGTGCCATCGCGCCATCTGGATGAATAACAATACCAGCATCAGACACAACCCATAACTTCTTAACCGTTATCTTTCCAGTGCGCTTATTAACGTGAACATGAGCTGCAGTCGCGAGCCAAGCTGGCATAGTGCGTTCTTGACCTGCACTTACGCTATAGCCAATGCCTTCATCAGCACCAAGTTTAACTTTCGCAATCTTTTTCTTAAGAATTTCAAGCGTATTGGCAAGTCGTGTGGCACCGCCGACACTTTCAGGCGCTTTGCCCCCTTGTTTACCTTTACCATCTAACATAGCAAGTCTGAAGTCGACGGGGTCTTTGTTGGCTTTCACTGCCACTTCGTCAATAAATGATTCTAAGCCCCATACAATCCAACCTTGACCTACCGAACGCAGCCAACCTGGCGTAAACGTATCTTGCGCTACCTTATTGTTAACCGCGCGTGCGCGATGGTGAGACATGGTGTACCAGTGGTCGGCACCAGATGCCGAAAACATATCGACTTTCCCTTCACCGTTTACCCCTGGTGCTAGAAATCCTGGTGCCATTTTTAGTGTTGGCCAGCCTGCCGCTAGCGCATGCTCCATGCCTAAAAACTGATTATTTTCATCGAACGACGCATTAAACAGTGAAGTAGAGGCAGAGCGGGGTTGATCAAATAATGTATCATCCGGGCGCATGAATACCAGTTTGACTGGCTGGCCAGCAGCTTTAGCTGTAAGCAAAGCAGGAACAACCCAATCACCAAAAAGGCGTCGCCCAAAGCCACCGCCAAGATAATACTGGTGAAGGACCACATCACTTTCTGGGACCTCTGCGGCTTTAGCTACAGTAGGAAGTGTTAGGCTCTGCCACTGGTTACCCGTATGTATATGCCATTTACCACCTTTAAATTCAGCAATGGCGTTAAGTGGTTCTAGCTGGAAATGATTGGCAGTCGCTGTGGTGTATAAAGCTTCAATGGTTTGTGCCGCTTTTGTTTGCGCCAGCTCTATATTTCCTTCGTCTACAAAAACGGTGCCTTCCTTACGATCGCGTACAATTCTTTCGCCTTCTTTTTGTATATCAGCTTCAGAAACATTAGCGGTTTTACCGGCGTTATAGCCGACTTTCACCATATCAACGGCTTTAATCGCTGTGGGGTAGTCTGTAGCCAATACAGTAACCCAACCTTCGATAGTACCGCTCGGATCGGTAAGCACTTTATAACCTTTATATCCCGGTAGACTCTTAGCCTTACTGTCGTCGACATTTGTTACTGTACTACCATAACGAGTCGGAGGCAGAATGGGGCGTGCATAAAGCATGTTTTCCACTTCAACATCAATACCATATACCGCAGTACCGTTCGTTTTAGGCGGAATGTCGAGAGCCTTGTAGTCTGCATTAACGCCAATAAGGTGGCGTTTTTTTCCCGGCTTAATCGGCAGTTCCGCAAGCTCATCTGCACTGAATGTTTTGTCTACTTTGCCATTCGCTACGATATCGCCGTAGCTAATTTTTTTGTTACCTGAGATAACAAAGCCTTTTTCTGCCTTACAACTATCGGCAGGCACGCCAAGTAGCTTCGCACCTGCATCAATTAACACCATGCGGCCAGCGGCGCCCGCCTGAGACATTGGCTTGTAAGTATGGAAAATTGACCAAGAGCCGCCTGTTACCATGTAGCCCCATTTCGGGTCTGTATCAACGTGAACTATAGACACTTTCTCCCAGTCGCACTCAAGCTCATCAGCCAAGATTCTAGCGATTGGCGTGCCGATATGCTGACCCATTTCCGCTTTGGCTATGTTGACGGTAACGTTGCCATCTGTATCCATTTCAAACCAAATATTTGGAGAAAACTGTTTGGCTTCAATACTTTCTTTCGCCGACAGCAGGGATGGAATAGCGGCAGCACCAAATGCCATGAATAAAGACGTTTTCACTGATCCCACCATAAAAGACCGGCGAGATAAGTTGATCATGTCTTTCTTTTCTTGAGAGATATTTTTCATGCTCATGCGTTTTCCCCTTCTGATGAAGCGGTTGGATCAAAGTATTGAACAGAAGACGTTGCAGCGCGCTTAATCGCCTTTTTTATGCGCGCGTAAGCCATACAGCGGCAATAATTGGTGCTCATGTGATTAACAATATCTTGGTCGCTCGGGTTTGGATTTCTATCTAGCAATGTCGCTGCTTGCATGATTTGGCCAGACTGGCAATAGCCACACTGAGGAACCTGCTCTTCTACCCAAGCAGATTGCAGCGGATGCGCGTTGTTGAAGCTTTCAATAGTGTTTACGTTCTTATCTTTAGCTAACGAAACGGGATAGGAGCAAGAGCGAATAGCGTTACCATCAATATGTACTGTGCATGCGCCACACATCGCTACACCGCACCCAAACTTGGTACCTTTTAATCCAAATTCATCGCGTATTACCCAAACGAGAGGCGTATCTGATGCAGCATCTGTCTGCACTCTTTTTCCATTTAACGTAAATTCAATCATGGTTTGTGTCACCGTGAAGTTAATGTTTAATATGCTCTCGCCAAGGCGCTGTACTTGGTTTGAACGGTCTGTTTTGCCTGTTTTAATTGGTATTATTAAAATCTGGCCGCGTTGGCTTTCCCTTTAATAACCCCTCACTCCATAGACGCCCGAATGAACCTTTCGAATTGGAGTTAGACTAATTAACTAAAGGTATACTAGAGGCCAAACTTGCTTATGTGGTCTATTTTAGTTACCTTGTTCAAACAAACAATTAGTATACTTTTAGTAACTAGGTGGCTTTTTTAGGAAAATAGATGGAAAGTGAAATAAAAACAGACGCTAAGGGTAGAAAAACCGTTCTAAATACTTGTACAGAGCCTTGTGCTATAGAGCGTGGAATGCGCCTAATTGGTGGAAAGTGGACGGGTTCTATTATTTATCATCTCAAAGATGAGCCTGTTAGATTTAACGACCTGTGTAGAATGCTTGGCGGCGCCAGCCGGAAGATGGTCGATCAGCGCCTTAAAGAGCTGGAAAACAACGGTATGGTGATCCGCAACGTTATCGACTCTCGTCCAATTGCGGTTGCTTATAGTCTCACCGAGTTTGGGCGCTCAGCGCTAGATATTCTTGAACAGCTAAGAGTCTGGTCTGAAAACCACACGAATGATTAAATACCGCTAGCGGTGAGCATTTATCTCACCGCATTTGCTTTATAAAGAGCTAGACCGACACTAGCGGTAATCGAAGTACTTTTTCAACAAGCTCTCCGGCTTTTTCTTGGAAACCAACAAAGTGTTCAGTAGCTTCATGAGCATCAAGGGCATCCTGAGATTGCCATTTCTCCGTAATAACAAACACACCCTCTTCACTTGCATGTAGGTCATACATCACTGCGCCGACTTCTTCTCGGCTTGATTTAACCAAGGGTAACAATGCGTCTAAAAGTGCACCTTGTTGGTTTGGTTGAGAATAGATTACGACTGAAAACTCGATCATTTTACTGTCCTATTGAGAAAAAACGCTAACATAGGCAACTAACGGAGTAATGGTTAGCGTTTAAAGCTGACTAGCAACTTTTTTCAGGTGAAAAGCAATCTCCACCATCAAATGCCTTTTACCGCTATGTCGCAGTTAGACGCTATCTAAGCCTTTTTCTTAGATGCATTTTTTAGCGAATGAAAAAAGTTAATCTATAATGACTTATACTAAAGTATAAAAGGGTGCTCATTATCCTTTGAGTGCCACCTCTTGAGGCGACGGAATGCAATTACCGAACGGGGCGATGCCCTATGTTTGAAAAAACTTTTCACTTTTGTCCTGTTGGGCTCGCTCACGTAAGCGTGGATGGAAGCTTTATACGTGTAAATAAGCGACTGTGTGATTTTTTAGGATATTCTGATGAAGAACTAACGACGTTAACCTTTCAAGAATTAACTGCGCCAGATTATCTTGATGAAGATCTAAGTTACTTAGAGCGCCTGATGGCAGGTGATATCGATGACTATGCGATTGAAAAGCGATATGTAAGGCGCGATGGCGAGCAAGTTTGGGCGAAGTTAACAGTGTCTTTAGTAAGAGATCAGCGCGGCAACCCAGACTATTTTATTTCTATTGTGGAAGATATCGACGAGAAAAAGCGCATCCAGTCTGAACTCTTTCAAGTTGATGCCTTGTTTAGCAAAATTGTTAGCGCATTTTCTGATAGAACGTTTATATGGGTGGCGACGCCAGACTTGTCTAAACTGCAATACGTTAACGATGGCTATTCAAACATATTCGGTCGCAACGAGTACGAACTTTACTGTAACCCTATGAGCTTTATTGATCATGTACATGAAGATGATAAAGCACGGGTGTTAAAACTGTTCAGTCAACGCCCTTTGCAGAATTGGGATATTCAATATCGTATATACGACTCGAAGGGCGAAGTGAAGTACCTTCACGATCGCGGAAGCTTGATATTTGACGACCGTGAAATGCAGTCGCTTATTTTAGGTACAGCCGACGACATAACAAGAGAGAAAACACAGCAGCAAGCTCTGATGAGCGCCGTCACTAAATTAGAGCACCTGTCGAAAACCGACTCGCTCACTGGACTTGCCAATAGGAGAGAGATATTTAGCCAGTTAAGTGACGAAATTTCTCGTATGGATCGTGGCCAACAAACGTCAACGCTTGTTTATATAGACTTAAACAAATTCAAAGAAATTAACGATAAATACGGTCACAAGGTAGGAGACAAGGCACTTGTTGAGTTCTCTGAAAGAATGAGTGGTTTGCTTCGTGATAGTGATAGATTCGGTCGTATTGGCGGAGATGAATTTGTCATCCTGCTCTATGGCACGGGTGAAAAGGAAACGGAAGCTTTTTTTAATAGGGTTGCCCAAAGCGACTTTGAAGTTAATGTAGATGGCAATAAGGTAGTACCAATTGGCTTCAGTGTTGGCTGGGTTGAGTGGAGCGAAGGGATTGAAACCGTGCAGGAATGGCTAGATAAGGCCGATGAGGTAATGTACGGAAAAAAGCGTTATCAGCAAGTTTTAACCGCGATTGATAAAGCGATGTAGACAGCTATTCCTGAGACTCGATATCTACATCGCTTTCGCCATTCTATTTTTGTCTTTGAGCGAACCAGCGCGCTATTTCCTGACGCTCTTCGTCTGTCATTTTTGTCTTGTTTAAAAATGGCATGTCTTTGGTCACAGTGGTTCTTCGAACCACTTGTGGCGCAAACCTTTCAATATCTTCCCATGTATCTAATATTACGCCTAAAGGTGCGACTTTAAAGATATCGTCGGTTGGCGTGCGCGAGTGGCAACCCACACAATGGGTTGTAATTAAGCTTACTACGCGCTCATTGCTTACTTCAGAACTCGCTTGGGCGACTGCATTGTTAGCCGTTACTTTTTTACCTACTTCATCGACAAGGCTCACATCTTCATGTCCTTCATTCGATGTATGTGATGGCGACTGAGGCCATGACACCCATAGCGCTATTGCTAGCATAGCGACTGCGCCAGACACTAAAATACCTGGTTTAGTGATGCCCACATGACGCAAGTTAAAGAAATGACGTATCCAAGCGGCAGCGGCCATTATCGCAATGAGTACCAGCCAATTTTGCGGGTGTTGATACGTCATGGGGTAATGATTTGAAATCATGATAAACAGCAGAGGCAGCGTAAAGTAGTTATTGTGTACCGAACGCAATTTAGCGCTCGCACCCCAAGTAGGATCAATATCTTTCTTATCGGCTACAGCTGCTACCATTTTGCGCTGGTTCGGCATGATGTTGAAAAAGACATTCCCTGCCATGATAGTGCCAATAAGCGCACCAACGTGAATATAGGCACCGCGACCGCTAAACCACTGGGTAGACAGGTAGCTGACAATACAAACAAGCGCGACTAATCCAATACCGAAGGCAAGTGGATATTTTGCCAATGGGCTGCGACACGCAAATTCGTATAAGGCTAGTCCGCCAAAGATTAGGCCTAAACCTAAAGATATTGCCGTGGTCGGTGACATGGCGTTTACCGATGGGTCGATAAGATAAGCGCTAGCACCAAAGTAATAAACAATAATGAGTAGTGCGAAGCCCGACAACCACGTGGTATAGGCTTCCCACTTAAACCAGTGTAGCGTTTCTGGCATTTTCTCTGGGCCATAGGCGTATTTTGCGACCTCATAAAAGCCGCCACCGTGAATAGCCCATAAGTCGCCTTTGATACCTTTGTCCTGCTTCCATTTAGGTGGCGTGCGTAGATTGTTATCCAACCAAATGAAGTAAAACGACGCGCCAATCCACGCTACACCCGCTACAACGTGGAACCAACGTACAAATAAACTTATCCAATCTAGCCACGGCATTATTGTTCTCCTTATTTAGGGCCAAAAGGCCCTACAGCAGCCTGTTATTAATGATGTTCTTTTTTATAGCGACAGGTGCCGCTTATCCACGTTTGGTCGATAGCGCGGTCATCACCTAAAATACTCAAGGCAAAAAACACATCGTTAAAGTCCGCGTCTTCTTTTATTCTCAATTGTGTCAATTCGTCAAACCTAGGCTCAACAACGATAAAGTCAGCGGTGGTGCCTGGGTTTAAGTTGCCTATTTCATGATCAAGCGCATGGGCTACGGCCGCGCCTTGGGTCATAAGATAAAAGCCTTCTAACGGGCTGATGGGCTCGCTGCGCAACTGACTAACCTTGTATGCATCGCCGTAGGTTTTAAACATGTTAAACGTAGTGCCTGCACCCACATCGGTGGCCATGGCCACATGGACCTTGTTAGCACGCGCTGCGGTCATATCAAAAAGGCCACTTCCTAAAAACAGGTTAGATGTCGGACAGAAGGCCACCGTAGCGCCGCTTTCGCCTAAGCGTGCCCATTCGTTGGGCGTAAGGTGAATGCCATGGCCAAACACCGCACGTTCACGCACAAGGCTGTAGGTGTCATATACATCTAAATAGCCGTCCGCTTTAGGGAATAAGCTCTTCACCCATGCAATCTCGTCTAAGTTCTCAGACAAGTGTGTTTGAATGAAAACGTCGGGATACTGCTTGGCAAGTTCCCCTAATGCGGCAAGCTGAGCTTCGGTACTGGTTGGCGCAAAACGGGGCGTTAGCGCATAGCGGTTGCGGCCCTTGTTATGCCAAGTTTCAATTAACTGTGCACTGTCAGCTTGTGCTGTGTCGGCGCAGTCATTAAGCGCACTAGGGCAATTCCTGTCCATACATACTTTACCGGCCACAATTGCCATATCAATTTCGCTTGCTGCACTAAATAATGCGTGGCTACTGCTTTTATGAACCGTAGTAAAAACAAAACCTGTGGTAGTACCGTTCTTTAGCAATTGGCGCAAAAATACGTTAGCAATGGTTTTAGCGTGTTCACTGTCAGCAAACTGCATTTCTGTGGGAAACGTATAGTTTTCAAGCCAGCTCAACAGCTGTTCGCCATAATGAGCTATGCTCTGTGTTTGCGGATAATGCAGGTGGCTGTCTATTAAACCTGGCAAAATCCACTTGCCTGAAAAGTCTGTCACAGTGGCAGCCGGGTAGCGCTTTGCTATCTCTTCAAATGTGCCAATGTCTTTTATTTCTTTACTGTCTACTAACAAACCACCGTCTTTAAATATAGCGATGTCATTATCGAACTGTGTAGTTTGGTTAGGAAAGTGCGCAATGCTTGCACGAAAAAGCTGCATGTTTGTTAGCTGCCCCTGTAGCTGCTGAAACCGAATGGAGAGATAAGAAGTGGCACATGATAATGGCCGCCATTCTCATCAAGTTCAAATGTAATATCAATGTGTGGGTAGAAACTATTGCCATGCGTTTCTACAAGGTAAGGCTTGCAATGAAAGCGCAGGGTATAAACGCCTGCGGCAAAACCGTCTTCAACGCCCCAGTTGTTAAAACGCCCGTCATTATCCGTTTCACCCGAAAGGGTGCTACCGTCAGGTAGTGTAAGTGTAAGGGCAATGCCTTGTGCTGGCTTACCTAATGTAGTGTCGAGTACGTGGCTAGAAAGCGTATTCATACTGTTTTCCTTAAAAACTATTCAATGCGTATTGACCATATTTTTGAAAATACGGGGGTTAATCCAGCGCTTTGTTAATACGCAATAGGGTTATCTTTATTTGCTCTGCAGCAGCATTGGTAATCTCTTGCTGTGTGGTATTGGGTAGCCTAGCTTGTAATGCTTGTAACATAGTCTGCGCAGAAAGACCGGTGGCACAAATAATAAAGATAAACCCGTGCTTGTCTAAATAGGCGTGATTGGCTTCTCTTAACTGGTGTAAAACGGCCTCGGACGCGCTGGCTGTACCCGACTGCTCGCCCGCAGCAATGGCTTTGGTATTTGCAAACTTTTTGCGCAACGAATCAACGTCGCCAATCATGGGGTGTGCCGTAAAAGCTTCAAGGTAGTCGTCATCACTGCATTTGGCCCACGCGCTCTTCGCTTGATTAACAAGTGCGTCCTTGTCGCTGTAGGGGCGTGCTTTTACCATTTGATAAATCCAGGTTTTCGCCGCGCAGCATTGCTCAAACCAAGAAGACGCCTCTTCAGCGCTTAGCGTATTTAATTCTTTAAGTGTCACTGGTGGTGTCCTTTTCTTTGTGAAGCGCTGTAGCGGGTTTCTCACTGTATTTGTTACTGTTGCCTGCCGTTACTTCTTTTACATGAAGACGCTCGATAATTTGCGCAGATATAGAAACGGCGACTTCAATTGGTTGCTTGCCAGGGATATCTCGGTTACCTATTGGCGTAAATAGCCTTGCCAGCGCGTTGTCGTCAAACCCACGTTGAGTCAGCTTGGTAATAAAGCGCTTTGCTTTGGTGTCTGAACCAATTAACCCAACAAAGGGGAGGGAAGGTTGCTTTAACGCCTGCTCTGTAATGCGATAGTCCAATTGATGATCGTGGGTGAGTATAATCAGCCAACTGTTCTCATCAAGGTGTCTAACTTCGCTCTCTGGTGCTTCTTCCACGACTTTGTGCACGTTGGCTGGCAAAGACGATGGAAACAGTTCCTCGCGACTGTCTATCCACGAAATGCGTACAGGCAATTGAGCCAAAATAGGCACCAATGCTTTTGCAACATGGCCAGCACCAAAAATGGCGATGTGCTGCTGATGAACGTTACACACGTCAAATAGCACCTTTACTGCGCCGCCGCAGCACTGTCCTAAAGAACTGCTTAACGGGTAGCTGTAAAGTTCAGTGCATGCTTCGCCTTTTGCAAGGTACTCTCGTGCGCGGGCAATGGCATCAAACTCAAGGTGCCCGCCTCCAATGGTATCGATGCTCTGTGAAGCGGTAACTACCATTTTACTCCCGGGTTCACGAGGTGTAGAGCCTGCAGTGCCAACCACAGTCACAAGCACATAGCCTTCATTACGCGCTTGGCATTCGGCTATTCCCTCATACCAGTTTGTTGCACGAAATGATTGGGGCGCGCGAGATGACTTTGCTGCAGAGAGTGTCATAAAACACCGCCTCGACTGGAAGAATGCTGCATAGCACTTACTGCATTTAACACCCGTTCTGGTGTGGCTGGTGTATCTAGCTGCGGATCAACTGTGTAGCCAGATAGGCTAGATATGGCGTCTTTAAGGGCGCACCACACTGAAATAGCCAGCATAAATGGTGGCTCGCCAACCGCTTTTGAGTGGTAAATGCTGTCTTCAGCGTTCTTTCTACCGAACAGCTTCACATTAAACTCTTTTGGCGTATCGCCAATGGCTGGAATTTTATAGGTCGCCATATTTTCACTTATCAGCTTACCCGCTTCATTCCATTTAAGGTCTTCTGTGGTAAGCCAGCCCATACCTTGAATAAACGCGCCTTCTATTTGGCCAATATCAATGGCAGGGTTAAGACTGTTGCCAACATCGTGGAGCACGTTAACTTTATCTACCGTATATTCACCGGTAAGTGTGTCGACAGAGACTTCGCTCATTGAGACGCCATAAGCAAAGTAGAAAAACGGACGGCCTTCACCGGTATCGCGGTTATACTGTAATTTTGGGGTTTTGTAGAAACCGCTTGAAGACAAAGATACACGAGCAAAATACGCTTGCTGCACAAGCTCGGTAAAGGTAATTTTGTGCTCATCCAATACCACGTGCTCATTAATGAATAGCACGTCGCCAGCGCGGTCCTCTAGACCTAAGCTTTTGGCAAAGCACTCGGCCAAACGGGCTTTTAGCGTAATACACGCATTTTGTACGGCTTTTCCGTTTAAGTCAGTGCCGCTTGAAGCTGCTGTTGGTGAAGTGTTAGGTACTTTGTCAGTGCGCGTGGCAGTGACTTCAATCATATCCAAATCTAGTCCAAATTCATTGGCTGCAATTTGGCCTATTTTGGTGTGAAGTCCTTGGCCCATTTCAGTACCACCATGGTTCACCTGAATACTACCATCAGTATAAATGTGCACTAAAGCGCCAGCTTGGTTTAAATGCTTCGCGGTAAATGAAATGCCAAACTTAACAGGCGTTAGCGCTAAACCTTTCTTAATCACCGGGCTTTCGCGATTAAATGCTGCAATAGCTTCACGGCGCTGCCAATACTGAGCGGTTTCTTCTAGCTCGGCAATCATATCGGGTAAGAGGTTGTGCTCTACCTTCATTCCATAGGGAGTCAGACTACCCGTCGTGGGGCCGTATAAATTACGTTTTCTTACCGATAGGGGGTCGCTGCCAATAGCACGGGCAATTTTATCAATCACGGCTTCAGCCATAATCATACCTTGCGGTCCGCCAAAACCTCGATAAGCGGTGTGCGATACCATATTGGTTTGCAATCTGTGGCCAACAATGTCGCTATCACCTAAGAAATAACCGTTGTCCGCATGGAACATGGCTCTATCGACAATGGCGTCAGATAAATCAGGCGAGTGCCCACAAATACCATTGATTGTCATGCGGGTGGCTTCAATTTTACCTGTCTCGTCAAAGGCCACGTCGAACTCGTTTTCGAACGGGTGACGTTTGCCAGTAACATGCATATCGGTGAAGCGTGGTAAGCGAAGCTTAACCGCACATTGATTGCGCGATGCCAGTAAAGCCGCTATACAGGCCCATTGCGCGGCTTGCGTTTCTTTTCCGCCAAAGCCGCCGCCCATACGTCGCATGTCTACCATTACACGGTGCAATTTTACATCGAGCACTTCGGCAACGAGTTTTTGTACCTCACTGGGATGTTGACTCGACGTATAGATTTTCATGCGATCTTCTTCATCAGGGATCGCAAGGCTCACTTGTCCTTCTAAGTACATATGTTCCTGTCCACCAATACTGAGCGTGCCATGTGCTTGGTGGATCGCTTTTTCAAATGTACTTTCAACGCGGTCAGTATGTTGGCCAAACCGATGTAGGGGACGCACAAACGTTTGCTGCTGGTGGGCAGCTTCGGCACTAAGTATAGGTTTGGCTTCACTCACCTCTACTTTCCCTTTTAGCGCAGCTTGTCGGGCAAGGTTTACCGACGTGGCAAGCACTGCAAATACAGGCTGACCGAAGAATTTGATTTCGCCATTAGCAAGTAACGGATCGCCTTCGAACACAGGTCCAATATCTTTATGGCCAGGCACGTCGTCAATCGTAATCACATCTACAACGCCTTCACTTTGGCGAACAGCGTCAAGATTTATCGAGTTAATCGTACCTTTTGCGCATTGGCTTACACCAACTGCGGCATAAAGAGTGCTTTGAGGTTCAATAACATCGTCAACATAGTTGGCGCGGCCTTGTACTTGGCGTGTTGCGCTCTCGTGCTTTTTAGATACGTGAACGACACTTTGCTTGTCGTTTTGTTGCAGTGGATTAGGGGCATCAATTAACTTACGCATGCTGCACCACCCGTGTTTCAATTTGGTTTGCTGTTTGGTTTTCTAACCAGAAGCGATGCCACAGGTTAGCTAAAACAGTTTTACGGTATTGGGCTGTAGCGCGCACATCATCGATAGGTGAAAAAGCATCGAATAAGACTTGTTTGCCCAACGTTAAACATTCGTTGCTAGCGAACTGCTTACCTTTCAAAACGTTTTCTAACGCATTGCAGGTTGACGGAACTGCTGCTACGCCACCAAAGCCACTGCTAATGGCTTCTACCTTGCCGTTGTCGAGTGTGACATTAAATACGGCGCATACTGCAGAAATATCATCTTCAAATCGTTTCGATATCTTATATGCAGCTAATGCTTGATTGGGCTGTTTTAATGGTATTTCTATTGCACTTATCCATTCATCTTTCGCCAGCATGGTCTCGCGATAGCCTGTGAAGAATGTGCTAATTGGGATCATACGAACGCTCTCGCCGTTATCTAAATGCAGTATGGCATTCAATGCGAGTAATAACGGTGGCATATCACCAATAGGGGAAGCGTTAGCCACGTTACCGCCAATGGTAGCCTGATTGCGGATAGGCAACGAGGCAAATCGGGTAACAAGCTCAGCCACTTGCGGAAATGCATTTAGTAATAAAGGTGCCGCATCATTTAGCGGTACAGCTGCACCAAGAATAAGAGAATGCTCGCTTTTGGTGCATTGTTTTAGTGCATCAATATGCGTCACACTGATAAGCGTTTCTACATCTTTTAGCTGTTGCGTGAACTGAAGGCTTAAATCCGTGCTGCCAGCGACTAGCTGTGCAGTTGGATGCGCTTGAATCAGAGTCTTCAGTTCTTCGCGAGACGTTGGCGTATGGATATTGCCCGTACCAGTGGGTTTCTCACCAGATAATGACAGTAATGTAGAAAGGGTGGCAGCTTGGCGTGCAGTGAATTGATCAACAGGTGTTTGTTCGCACACCTCCATCGTAGCATCGATAATAGGGCGGTAGCCTGTGCAGCGACATAAGTTGCCTGATAAAGCGTGCAGCACATCGCCGCGATTTGGTTTTGTATTGCTGTGATATAAGGCAAACATCGACATGATAAAACCAGGTGTGCAAAAGCCACACTGAGAACCATGGTGATCAACTAACGCCTGCTGTACGGGGTGTAAGTGTTTACCATCGTTTAAATGCTCAACAAATAAAAGCTGCTTCCCATGAACTGCACTCATTAGCGTGATGCAGCTATTCACTGTTCGATAATTAAGTTCTGCAGCGCTATTTGAAGAGGCTGGTTCCACAAGTACTACGGTACATGCACCACAGTCTCCTGCTGCACAGCCTTCTTTTGTGCCTGTTTTTTTGCGATGTTCGCGAATAAATTGTAGAAGGGTGAGGTCGGCCCGCGCTTCATTTAATTCAACGACATCGTTATTTATTAGAAAGCGAATCATACTCACACCTTCTTGTTATATTCATTCTTGTATTCATTAATATAGCTGTATTTTTTCAATAAAAGTAGACCATCTGGTCAATTTATTGCTTATAAAAAAAGGCCGAGTTCTAAAAGGCCATGATTTTGCGCAAATTTGATTGGAAAAAAAGAAGTGATACCTTTCTATTTTTCTTTTGCTAAGCACTACGTCGATTTGTTAATAAAGAATAAGGCAAGATTCGTGCAAGGTTTTGAACTATTCGCGTAATTCGTGTTTTAGTATGGTTAACACTCCCTGCATAGGGTATGTATGATCTATAAGAGCATAGCAACTCGTCGGCAATAAATGCTAACCTATCGAAAAGGCATGCAGCATTTATACTGCCCGTGCGCTTGCAAAGTAGATTGCAAAGGAATTTTAATAATAATGATGAAGGTAAAAAGTGCTGACGCTGGCGTTGGCGCTATGAACAGAAGAAAAATACTCCAAGCCGCTGAAAAATGTTTTGCACAGTTTGGCTTCAAAGGCACAGCAGTACAAAAAATTGCTGATGAAGCAGGACTTCCTAAGACTAACGTTTTGTATTATTTCAAAACAAAACAAGAGCTCTACGTAGCGGTACTAGAAGAAACCCTCTCGCTGTGGAACTCACGTTTTGATAAAGCCACAGTAGAAGATGATCCTGCCGAGGTACTCGCCAATTATATCGCCGAGAAAATGGAAGTGTCGCGAACGCATCCAATGGCCTCTAAGATCTTTGCGATGGAAATTATCAATGGTGCACAAAACTTAAGTGGCTACTTTGATGAAGAGCATGCGCTTTGGATGAAAGGGCGACTTGCGGTTATTGATGCATGGGTAAAGGCCGGCAAACTGCCACCTGTTGAAGGTGAATACTTGCTTTACACAATCTGGGCGAGTACCCAGCACTATGCTGACTTCTCTGCGCAAATAACCCGTCTACGCGGTAAAAAGATGACAAAATCAGATTTTGAAGACGCTACAAAACAAGTGGTAAAACTCGTGCTCGGTGGCTGTGGGTTATCTGTGCCAGAAAACTTCGAGGTGTAGCATGACAGAGTCTGTTTACCCTCGTGATCTGATTGGTTATGGTCAACATGTACCTCACGCAAAGTGGCCGGGCGACGCAAAAATCGCGATTCAGTTCGTATTAAATTACGAGGAAGGTGGCGAAAATTGCGTGCTTCATGGTGACGAGGCGTCGGAAATATTCCTATCGGAAATTATCGGCGCACAAGCGTATAAAGACCGCCACCTCAGCATGGAGTCTATTTACGAATACGGCAGTCGTGCAGGGTTTTGGCGTTTACACCGTTTGCTTAATAAATACGACATTCCTGTTACTGTGTTTGGCGTCACTATGGCTATGCAACGACACCCTGACGCCGTAAAAGCCATGATGGATTCAGGTTGGGAAATCGCCAGCCATGCCATGCGCTGGGTGCATTATCAAGACATGGACGAAGAGCAAGAGCGTAAACAAATTGATGAGGCGATTATTCTTCATGAGCAGTTAACGGGCAGTAAACCTGTAGGTTGGTATACAGGAAGAACGAGTCCGAATACGCTGAAGTTGATTGCAGAGCGCGACGATATCTTATATTGCGCCGATTCTTATGCTGACGACTTGCCTTACTACGATTGCCATTACAGCAAGCCGTTATTGATGGTGCCATACACATTAGACACCAATGATATGCGCTTTGCCACGCCTCAGGGCTTCAACAGTGGGGAACAGTTTTTCACCTACTTAAAAGATGCGTTTGACGTGTTGTATGAAGAAGGAGAAGAAGCGCCTAAGATGCTATCTATCGGCCTTCATAATCGCATAATAGGACGGCCTGCTCGACTCGCCGCACTTAAGCGCTTTATCGAGTACGTTAAGTCTCATGATAAAGTATGGCTAGCGACACGAGAGCAAATTGCCCGTCACTGGTTGGAGCTTCATCCTAAAGATGGTGGTGACAAGCCGCGTACGTAGCGTTTACAGTACGCCTACTATATTTGAAGTACAGTAAAGTGAAGAGACGAAAGTGAAACAAATGGAGCGCTATCGCCTTCACTTAATAAAGGACAAAACCATGAAAACAAAACTAGCCATTATTGCCCTTGGGGCGCTAGCGCTGACAGCATGCTCAAAGCTGACTAAAGAAAACTACGATAAATTAGAAATGGGTATGTCTCAGGACGAAGTTGAAGCAATTCTGGGTTCAGCTGACAACTGCGGAAAAACAATGGGTACCATGGCATGTACATGGGGCAATGAAGACAGTAAGCACGTTAAAATCGTATTTATGGGTGATAAAGCCGTTACCTTCACTTACGATGGATTGAAGTAAACGTATATCTTTTTCACTTGCCTAGTTTAATAAGAAAGGTGGCGTTGAAAGCCACCTTTTTTGTATCTAAAGCGTTAACTTACAGGCACGCAATAAGCGCCGTTGAATTATTTTAAATCCAATAAGTATCGTAATAAGAAAACAATCGCCAGTGCATAAGTGAGCGGTGTTACTTCTTTAAATTTTCCCGTACCTACCTTAATGCCAACATAAGTAATAAAACCAAGGGCAATGCCTTCGCTAATGCTGAATGTGAGCGGCATGGCGATAAGTGCAACAGAAGCAGTGGCTAACGCACCTAAGTCGTCGAAATCAACCTGTCGAATCGATTCCATCATTAAAATACCTACCATCAATAGCGCTGGCGTAGTGGCCATTAGCGGGATAACTTTCATTAGCGGTGTTAAAAATAGCGAGAGTAAGAAGCAGACAGAAACCACTACTGCGGTAAGCCCGGTTCTGCCGCCCGCCGATACGCCCGTAGCGGACTCCACATAGCTAGTTACTGGAGATGTACCCACTAATGCGCCAGCAATACTCGCTGATGCATCGGCTGTCATTGCTGAGCCAATTTTCGGTAGCTTGCCTTCGGGAGTAAGTAGATTGGCTTTTCGAGATACGCCGATTAAGGTGCCAATGGTATCGAACATGTTCACAAACATAAGTGCGAAAATGAGGTCCCACGTTTCAGCAAGGTGATCAATTGGGTACCAAAAGTCCATTGCCATAAAAGTGTTTGAAATAGATTCTGGCATGCCAACTACAGCAGAAGGCGTTGCAGTTAAGGTACCGTTTTCAGTGGGGATAAAAGCACCAATTAAGGTGAGTGTTACGATAGAGATTAAGATAGCGCCTGTAACGCGTTTCACCATAAGAACAATAGTAAAAATAATGCCGATGAGAGCTAACATTACTGCTGGCTCAGAAAGGTCGCCAAGCTGTACGAAGGTTGCAGGATTATCAACAATCAGCCCAGCATTTTTAAGGCCGATAAAGGCAATGAACAAACCTATGCCACACTGCACGCCGATTTTAAGAGAAGGAGGTATAGACTCGGCTATTTTGGTTCGAACTCCGGTAAGAGAGAGGAGTAAAAAGAGAATGCCGTTCCAGAAAACAATTCCAAGCGCTGCTTCCCATGGGATTTCACGACCAAGACAAATGGTAAACGCGAAAAAGGCGTTCAAGCCCATACCTGGTGCCAACGCAATAGGGTAGTTAGTCATTAGCGCCATCATTAAAGTGCCAATACACGCCGCTATTGCTGTCACTGTAATTAGGCCCTCTACGGGCATGCCACTTAACCCAAGAATACCTGGGTTCACCACGAGTATATAAGACATGGCTGCGAACGTAGTAAGTCCTGCAATGATCTCTGTTCTTACTGTTGTTCCGTGTTCCTGCAGCTTAAATAGCCGTTCGATTACGTTGTTGGACATCAAGAGTTCTCTGTTAGTATTTCATTGTGTGTTTTGTGCGTTGAAAGCAATAAACTGACCAATTAGTCAACTTGTTGGTGTGTTTTGTGCTAACTTACTTTTCAGTACAATGACTAATTAATAGACATTGCGTGACTCAAGGTCACTAGCCAGGCAGCACAAAGCCAGCCAAACGGTTAGTAATCAACATAGATGAAGTCAAAAAAACCGCAAAGAAAACCTAAATGAGCAATAGAACTCGTTTACAGATAGCATTAAAGATAAACTATTACGCACCAATTAAATGCCATTGCATTGTTGTGGTGCAAATAAGTGAGGGGCCATGTCGCTGTCATCAATAATTAAAAACATTCCAAAGGCCGAACTGCATCTGCATATAGAAGGTAGCTTAACGCCTGAACTTATGTGGCGCCTAGCTGAAAAGCACAGTGTATCACTTCCTTATGCTAGCGTGGAAGAGATAGAAGCGGCGTATAACTTTGAAGATCTACAAAGCTTCCTTGACTTATATTATGCAGGGGCGGGCGTGCTTCGCGATGAGGATGATTTCTTTGCTTTAATGTGGGAATACTTAACGCGGTGTCATGAGGACAATATCGTCCACACAGAAATTATGTTTGATCCGCAAACCCATACAGAGCGTGACATAGGTTTCGATATTTTCATGCCAGGCTTTTTGAAGGCGATGGAAAAAGCAAAAGATGAATACGGTATCAGTAGCTATTTAATCATGTCTTTCCTTCGCCATTTGCCAGAAGATGCTGCCTTCGATACGCTTTCTGCAGCAGAGCCTTATTACGAGCACATTACAGCGGTAGGGTTAGATAGCTCCGAACTTGGTCATCCGCCGTCAAAATTCGAACGCGTATTCAAAAAAGCCAAAGCTCTGGGATTTAAAATTGTCGCCCATGCTGGAGAAGAAGGACCGGCATCTTACATTTGGGAAGCCATCGAGCTATTGGACGTCGATCGTATTGACCACGGTGTGCGCTGCCAAGAAGACGAGGCGCTTATGGATCTTTTGAAAGAAAGACAAATTCCACTTACTGTTTGTCCGTTAAGTAACCTCAAGCTGTGTGTGATAAATGATATGAAAGACCACAATATTGTCCAGCTTCTTGATGCTGGGCTTCTGGTCACGGTTAACTCTGATGATCCTACGTATTTTGGTGGTTTCTTAAATGACAATTTTGAAGCGTTGCACCAGTCTCTGGGTATTGACGAAAAAACAATTCGTACGTTGGTAGCAAATAGCTTTAAGGCAAGTTTTTTGCCGCAAGAGCAGAAAAACCAGCTTGTTGAAAAGGTTCTTTCAGCCTAGCAAGGCGAGGAGCGGAAGATAGTCGAGTTAGCTTCTGGCGATTAATGCGAGGAGCTAATGTGATTTTACGATTTCATGGCTGCAATAGTTTGCTTAATCAAACTGTCTAATTCTGCGATGTCTTGAACGATTTCGCTTAAATCGTCTTGCTTGGCTTTGTTTTCAATAGACGATGCCTTTTCCCGAATGGCATCGGCACCTACATCGCCCGACACACCTTTCATAGCATGACTGTTGAATCTAACAGCTTCAACATCTAATGCGGTCGCTGCACTTTGAAGTGCTTGTTGTTTTTGTTCTATTTGCGCAAGGAACATTTCAACAATACGGTTCAATAACCCCTCATTTCCACCCAGCCTGCTTATTGCGGCATCGCGGTTCCATAATTGTTCTCGAGTGGGCGTATCGTTTGAGTTAGATGTGTCCATATGTGCCACCGTAGTTGAAGCGTTATGCCAGTGTACAATAAATGTTCTAAACAAAAAACAGCAAGTTCAGCCGCTTAGCATACAACGGTTCATAAACCGGCAAAACCTAGACGAAAGACTAATTTTTTTTTACGTATCTCAGGCGATACTTATTCTGTCATCAGTTTCACAGTGTGGTATTTCTCATGGATAATGAGACACAGAAAGTAGTCATCATTGACGATGAACCAACAACACTCTTGTTATTAGAAAGTGCAGTAGAATCTCTAGCAAAGGTTGTTACGGTCTCGCAAAGCGCGAATGCGTTTTCGGTGATAAAAGCACAACTTCCTGATTTGGTTGTTCTAGATATAAGCATGCCTGAGCTATCTGGCTTTGAGGTCTGCAAGCAGTTAAAAGCGTGTCCAGAAACGGCTGCTATTCCAGTAATCTTTGTCACTTCCCATAGCGATCCGGAAAATGAACATGTGGCATTGTCGTTAGGTGCCATAGACTTTATATCCAAGCCCATTGATATTGGGTTGTGCCAGATGCGAGTGAGAAATCATCTCACTATTCAGGACCAAAAAACGAAGCTTGCTCGTGTTAATCACGAATTAGAAGCAGAGAAAAAGCAGCTTGCTATTACTCTCAAATCTATAGCTGACGGCGTTATTTCAATTAACGCAGCAGGGGATGTAACGTTTATTAACCCGGTAGCGCAAAGGTTAACCGGTTATAGTGAAACGGAAGCCCTTGGCAAACCTATCGATGAGGTTATGAATTTAAGAGATGCCTCGACAAATGAGTGTCTTTTAAACCCCGCTCTTTACGCACTAGAAGTGATGCGTCCGGTAGCTATGTCTTATAACGCCACGCTGGTAAGCCGACACAATCAAGTATTCAGGGTAGAAGATACAGCGTCACCGATTATTGATGAGGATGGCCATCTGTCTGGCGCGGTTATCGTTTTCCAAGATGTGTCAGAAGCCATTGAAATGGCAGTGAAAATGACACATTTAACCAATCATGATCAGCTAACGGGCCTGCCAAACCGAGTTCTGCTGCACGATAGAGTTGTTCAGGCTATCACTCGTTGTTTTACCTCTAAGCAAAGCATAGCGTTACTGTTAATCGATATCGACAATTTCAAGTACCTCAATGATAGCCTGGGGCATCAAGTCGGCGACTATATTATTGCGTCTATTGCAAAGCGCCTTGCAAAGGTTGTTGGAGAAAGCGCTACGCTCGCCCGCGTGGGTGGCGATGAGTTTGCCTGCTTACTTACTGAAATTGGTTCGGGCTACAGTGCAGACAGTATTGCTATGGCGTGTTTGCAGGCGGGCAGAGAGCCCATTGATATAGACGGTAAGGCCCATCAACTTAGCTTAAGCATTGGAATTAGCCTTTATCCCCAAGATGCTGTTAATGCGGAAGAGATGATGCGCCATGCAGACTCAGCGATGTACCGCTCTAAATCAAAAGGCAAAGACACTTTCAGTTTCTTTTCAAAAGACCTGCAGCATGCCATGCATCATCGTGTGGAGATGGAGATAAAGCTTAGAAATGCTATCGAGAACGACAGTCTCGCCATTTATCTACAGCCAAAATATAACTTTGACGATAGCACAGTATTAAGTGCGGAAAGCTTAGTCAGAATGTTCGACGAAAATGGTAAAGTTATTGGACCTGATGAGTTTATCCCACTGGCAGAAGAGACTGGACTAATACATCAGTTAGGAAAGCAAGTGTTGCAAAAAAGCTGTGATTTTGTCGCTAAATGCAACGAATTGGGGCAAGACTTCAAAGTGGCGGTAAACGTAGCTGCTAAACAGCTTTCAAACCCAGGCTTCGCAAAAGAAGTTGCTGAAATTATCAACGAAGCGGGTATCGCCGCGTCGTCTATAGAATTGGAGGTAACAGAATCAGCCCTAATGCACGACTTTGTACAAACCCGAGATATCCTGAACGACTTGGCTTCATTGGGCGTTACTATTGCGTTGGATGATTTTGGTACGGGCTATTCAAGTCTCTCTTATTTGCGTCAGTTCCCATTGAATGTGCTTAAGATAGATCGCTCTTTCGTTATTGATATGGATAAAGAACAGCAGGCACATGATATCGTAACGGCAATAGTGCATTTAGCATTAAGCTTAGAGTTAACCATTGTTGCCGAAGGTATAGAGACCCAATCTCATTTTGCCGCGCTCAAAGCACTTGGGTGTCACTTAGGGCAGGGGTATTTTATGTGTCGCCCTATGGCGATGGCGGATTTCTTCACAAAGTTCATCGATGATTGCCAAGTAGCGTAAAGCTCACTGGACGCTGAGTTGAGTGCTAATCGATAGTCTCTTCTTTATAACCTTGTCGTTCAAACCATACCTACTTGGAAGCAAACTAGCTGACTTTTCGATACAAATTTGGATGTAAGGTGTTAGACTTGCGTAAAACGTTGTTATTACTTTGATATTGTAAAAGTAGAAACAACGCAAGCGAGAATGGTCACCTTGGTGTAGTAACAATAAAAGTACCCGATGAATCGAAAAGAAATAAAACCCTACGCAGAGTGTAATGTACTTATTGTGGACGATGAGCCGATGAGTCGTATGCTGCTTGAATCCATCCTAGAGTCGGTGTTTATCTGTGCTACAGCCGAGTCGGGAGAAGAAGCCATATCTTACTGTAAAGCAAATTTGCCGGATTTAGTTCTGCTGGACATGAATATGCCAGATATTGATGGTCTAGACGTTTGCACAGCCTTAAAGGCCTCGCCTGAAACGAATCATATCCCTGTCATTTTCGTTACGTCTACAATGGATATTGAGAGTGAAAATGCGTGCTGGGAAGTAGGGGCGTCAGACTTTGTGATGAAACCGGTTAACGCTTCTACGTTAACGCATCGCATCAAAACACATCTGCAAAATAAGCTTCGCACCGAATTCCTTGAAATGATGACATTTCACGACCAGCTAACGGGTTTGTACAATCGTATGTATTTAACCAAGGAAATTCCGTTACTTATTAAGCAAGTTGCGAGAGACAAAGGTACGGTTGGAGCAATAATGATCGACATCGATTATTTTAAGCTTTTCAACGATACGTACGGGCATCTCGAAGGCGATATTTGTCTTCAAAAAGTGGCGCAAATTATATCAGACACAGTTAAACGGCCGAAAGATGCCGTTATTCGCTTTGGCGGCGAAGAGTTTTTAGTCGTCCTCCCCTATATCGACCATCAGGGCACAAAGTTAGTGGCACACCAGCTTGTTGAGGCTGTCGCCAATGCAAGAATTCCACATGGTAAAGGGATAGAAAACCGCGTATCGATAAGTGCAGGCTTTGCAGTTTGGAAAGCTATGGATGTGGTTGAAGACGATGTGGCTGCGCTTATAGAAGACGCTGACATTTCACTGTTTGAAGCAAAAGAATTAGGGCGAAACCAAGCCAAGGGCTGAGGCCACCGCCCAAACCCCCATCATAAAAATAGAATTTCTAGCCTATTGTTTAATATCCCGTATTCAAATCCCAAGCTATCATTATAAATGCGGGGCCGCTGTGCATGAATCGAGCAAGGCGGCAAGAATCTTGTGGTCTTTACGCTTGGGTAGCGAACCATGGTTTATTTTGACGAACAATCGAGTTTGAATGTGAAACTGGAACACCAGTTGAAGGCATCGCTAACCAGTTTGGTACAGCGAGGCTGCGATTCGTTTGGCGTGTTTCAAGGTTTACTTTTACAGCTGGACGAAGAGGCAGTTAATATATTGGTCAAAGCTTCGTCGGCGTATGCACCCAATTTTAAGTCGGTCCCTTCTTTCTCTACCTGTGTGCCTGTAGACAACTGTTTCCCTGTAAACAGCGCTAAGTGTTCTACTGCATTTAAACAATGGTTTTCTACTTATTTTAATGCCGAAAAGTACATCCGAGGCCGTGTTCATACCCTAGATGGAAGCCAAGTGTGCTTGGTCTTTATTAATGCGTGCCCGGAACAGCCGGTAAACCTCGACAAGCTGTCGCTGTTAGACGATTGCCTGAGCGTGATGTTGGATAAGTTTCATCTCGAAAAAGCAGAGACCAATCAAAACACGTTGTACGAAAAGTTACAAAGTGTAGCGAACATAGGCACGTGGGAAGTTGATTTGACCACGAATGCACTTAGCTGGTCTTCACAAACTCGGCTTATTCACGAAGTCTCAGAGGACTTTGTACCCACATTAGAAACAGCTATCAACTTCTATAAAGAGGGGTTTGATAGGGATGAGATTAACCGCATTGTCTCTCACACGGTCGCTACGGGTGAACCGTGGAGTGCAACGCTTGAACTTGTCTCCGCCAAAGGTAATTCGGTTTGGATAGAAACCCACGGCATGGCTGAGATGAAGCACGGAAAGTGTATTCGTTTGTTTGGAACTTGCCAAAACGTAAACAAGTCGGTGCAACTTAGACTCGAATTGGAAGAGAGAAGAAGAGAAGCCGAAGCTGCGTCTAAAGAACGTGGCATGTTGTTATCTCGTATAAGTCACGAATTAAAGACGCCGCTTAATGGCATTACCGGCATGCTGCAGGCGCTCAAGTTCGAAAATAAAGAAAATGTGCGAATGCGTAAAGCGGATGTGGCGCTTCATAGCGCAGACCGCTTATTGTCTCTTATAAACGATGTTTTGGATTACACGTCCATTATTAACGGCGAATTCTCACTAAAATATAGCGACTTTTGTGCGCGTTCGTTAATCGAAGATATCCTAGATGTATTTAAAACAAAATGCGCAGAGAAAGGCGTAAGGCTTTACGCGGTGCTGTCTTTTGACGAAAACACTTATGTCCATGGAGATGCCGCCCGAATCAGTCAAGTCATTACAAATTTACTATCGAACGCGGTTAAATTTACGCCGAAAGGGTATATTTCGGTACAAGTTACGTTGAAGCACCAAGGCGATGTGCCTATCTTACTTGCGTCAATTGAAGACACTGGGGTGGGCATGAGTGATGAAATATTGTCACGTATTTTTAGACCATTTCAAAACGACACCGCCAGTGCCTCTGAAGAGTTAAATGGAAACGGTTTAGGGTTGTCTATCGTCAATCAACTTGTTGGCAAAATGGATGGCGAGCTTGAAGTACGTTCAAGCGCAGGGAAAGGTTCCTGTTTCGATATAGCTATACCTGTAGAAATGGCAATTTTAGATAAAGAAAAGCAGAGTGACGTTGTCCTCTCTTCAGACTTGCTTAGCGTTCCTCTAAACGTTTTGGTTGTTGATGACAACGATATAAACCGTTTCGTGCTTGCATCCATGCTAGAGAAGTTTAATTACCTTCCAGATGAAGCCGAAAATGGCGAAGTGGCCGTTCAAATGGCCCGAGCTAAAAAATACGACATTATATTTATGGATTGCGCTATGCCAGTGCTCGATGGGGTAAGTGCGACTAAGATTATTGTCCAAGAAAACTTATTGCCCAAACACGGTCGTATTGTGGCTGTAACGGCAAATACTACACCTGAAGATAAAACTAATTGTAGCAAAGCGGGCATGGCCGATTTTCTTGCCAAGCCCGTGGTACAAAATGACGTTACCCTTCAGGTGCGCCATGCACTAAATGCTAAATCAGTGACAGCGTAGAGGTTAAAGTGCGTTTATTCCGCTGAAGGGGTCGTATCTTTTACGGTTTCCCAATGCGTTACAATATAGTCTGTAACCTGCGAGCCGACATTATAGGCGGCTTCTATAGCGGCTCCCATTGCTGCATATCCATCGCCAGAACTCTCTAACTTTAGGTTCTCCGCTGCGCTCAACGATGGTGGCTGCATGGTAAAATTGCTCGCCGTTCTAAGAATAAGTAAGCGGTCTTTATTGACTAACCCTGCATTGTCCAAGTAGCTCAAGCTTTGAAGTGTTGCTGAGTCTTCCATGCCCGAGGTAACAAAATTTCCTTTGCCCTGCGTCCAGTATGCCACCCAATCGTTTGCCCACGTATTTAGTTTTTCGCCATGCCAAAAGGTAGAAGCAGATAAATGCGCACCCATAGATATATTGGGAAGTGCCCTCGCATTAGCTGAGTTGGTGTACTTGGCTCTCAGTGCATCCATCGCTTCGTTGTTTAAAAGCTTGGTGTCTTTTGTCAACGAATAGGCCCACTTTGCCAACGGTAAGTTCAGCGCGTACACCTCGCCATTTGGGCTGTTGTTTACGTCTACAGCGTCAGCGTTTTCAAAGGGCGCATGAGCGAAGAGGGGGAAATAACCCGTACTCCACTGAGAAGGAATTTCTCTAGCGTCAATTTGATGTGCTAGGTCGCCATCGACTACGTAATCGGTCCAAATTGCACTTCCAATGGTGTTATCCGCAGGGTCGACTCCCGCGATCCCTGCGACCAACCAATAGGCTTGGGATAAATCAAAGCGAGGATCAAGACCTAGTGCCATTATTGCTGCTGAAGCGCGCGCAATGCCCATTCCCGTAACCATACCGATTACACCAGTATCAGGATTGGCGTAAATATCGTGAAAGCCATGAGGCAAAGGGTATTGGGTTGTGAGATTCTGGCGAGCCTTCCACAATTGAAATTCACCAGGCGCGTCGCCTTCGTCGTTGCCAATTTCGAACATACTTACTACAACAACCTTCACTTTCATTGGCGGCTTAGCGTCATTGGCTTTAACACTGGCAGAATAACTACTGCTACAGAAACCCAAAAACATAGCCAATATAAGCAAAGCGTTGAAAAAGGCAGACCGTTTTTGTTTAAGCAGTGGATAAAAAGAAAGATGCATTTAGTACTCCTAAAAAAGAGCCCAGCATTATTAAACTGGGCTTCTTATCGAAAAAACTTACAGGCCTGAGAGCGTGTGTCGAACGTTCAATCTACACGTGAAGCACGACCACGCTCAAAGAGTATGCGAACTTAGAATGAGTAAGTAAATTTAGCATTCCAGTGACGCGGTAGTTCAGGTAGTACAATTTGACTACCAAATAGATCAGGGAAGTTAGAGCGGAAATAACGCTCGTCAGTTAAGTTTTTAACGGTTAAGTTTAACGACCAATCTTCTGCCTGATATGACAAGCCAGCATTGACTAACGTGTAGGCTGGAAGTGTCACTGCAGCTGAGTAGCCAGACGCGACCTCATCCACATCCACAATACTCACGTTGGCAGCATAACCATTTTGGAAGTCATAGGTTGCTGTCAGCGTGTAAATATTTTCAGGAATACCGGCCTTTCGTCCGTCAGAGTTTGTTTCTCCTTCACCAACAAGGTTAAGACCTACTACGTTCCCGCCAAAAATTAACGAAGGATCATCAAGAGCAACTAAATCGTCAGCACCTAAGAATCCAAATTGGTTTCCATTGGCAAGTGCAGTTAAGTTGATAACTTCTATATTTGTATAGCCAGCAGAAACAACAAGGTTCTCATTGACTACCCAACGAAGTTCAAATTCGGTGCCTTCGTTATTGGTTGTGTTGTTGGTGACCGTATTCTGAGTATTGAAGTCGGTACGCTCTTGCTCAAAGAATGAAAGGGCAAAATAGAGTGTATCGTCAACGAGAGAACCTTTAATACCGTATTCCATCAGCTCAGAGGTGTCGAATGCACCGCCACCACCAGGTTGATTGAGTTGGCCAACACCAATCTCGGCGCCCTGGCCTGCAACAAGGGTAGCTTGCTCTGCTGCAGTGATATAAGGAATAAGGCCAAATTCAAATTCATATGAAATACTTGCGTTCCAAGACCATCCATCTACGGTTTCTTCAGCATAAACTGGTGTTTCATCTCCAGTAGCACCCAGAAGTAAATCCGTGCGCGATGTGCTTTCAATATCAATAGTGTCGTATCGTAAACCTAGTACTAAGTTTAAACCCCAGTCCCAAGTTAAATCGGTCATTGCAGCAATGCCTAAGTCTAAGTAATTACCTACGTCATAGTTGTCGTAGTTTTTACCCGAGCGGGTAGACAAAAGGCGGCGATCGAGCGCTGAAGACGGCATGGTTAGGTCGCGACGATTAAAAAACTCGTAAGTGAAGTCATCGCCGTGCTCAAAGTCGGTATAGCGTACAGATGGAGAAAATTGAAATTGCGCTAATAGTCCGTCGTTCTCATATTCTGTCGCAAAAATTAGTTTGTCTTCTATAACCCAGCTGTCATGGAATTGTGAGAAGCCATAAGCATTTTCGTTTATGTTGTCGTATGCATCATAGAAAAGCTGGTTGCGAATTTCCCAATTATCCGTGTAATAAATGGTGTCGAAGTAGAGCGTTATGGCTTCGTTACCAAGTTGGTCATCAGGTGCTACCAAAGTTTGGCTACCACTTAAGGTCGTAGTACCTGGGTTTTGTAATGCCATTAAAGGATCGAAAAAGTCGCCTGTAACCGAATCTAATGGGACAGCTGGCGTGAAAATAAACGGTGAAATCAAGTCGGCGACTTCAGCATATTCTTCGTGACTGATTTGACCGTCGCCGTCCGTATCTAATGGTTGAGCCGTACCTGTAATATAGGTTCCGTCGTCAACTAACTCCTGGGTTAATCGGTTCCAGCCGGCCACTTGGTTACCATCGTAGTCGTGGTACATACCACCAAATTCAAAGCGAAGGTTATCGGTTATATCGATATTAAATGATGCTTGAAGTACGGTTTGATCAGTCTGGGTATTGTCGTAGTAACTGTCAGAGTTTTCTAGCTCACCGTATATGTAATAGCCCATTTCTTTACCGGCAACACTAGTCGGTCCGCCAACTTCTGCAGTTAAAATGCTTTTGTTCCACGACCCCGTTGTGTAAGACAACGCGCCCGTCGGTGCATCTAAATACTGCCCCGATGACGCACGAGCTGACTTGGGATTAAAGTTCAGATAACCACCAATTTTAGATGGGCCGTAAATAGGTGATGCCGGACCACGAACGATGTCGATTCGGCTGGACGCGCCAATAGGCGTAGGGTAGTTACCTGGGTTGTCTAAGCGCTTAACACCGCGGAAGTAAGTTTCCCCGGGCGTGCCCCGCACATCCAGAGAGCCTGCAACACCGAAGAACGACTGTGTGAATGTACCTGGTGCGAACGCGACGAGTTCATCAATGTCTGAAACGTTGAAGCGCTCCATTTGCTCTTGAGAAATCGTGGACGCTGAGCGAGGCGTTTCGAGAATAGATTTGCCAAAGCCAAAAACTGACTCAACGTCTTGGCCAGGAAGGCTCCCAAGAGATCCTGTTACCTGAATTTTTTCAACGTCTTTTTCTTTAACCTCTGTCTCTTCTTGAGCAAAAGCTTGCGACGATAGCGCGACCGCGGTAGTCATTGCAAAAGCTTTTGCTAGAGGAGATAAATTGAATGTAGTGTTTTTCATGGTTTCCTCGTTATTTTTAGTTGCCCCTTTTTAGGGCTCTTTTCACGCATTTTTATATGCGTTTTGTTATTGGCAAGAGAGTTAGCAGGATGAGTGCCAACTACTTGTCCAGTTGGTCAACTTTTAACCTTCTCTTAAGTTGCTGAATTATAGGGATAAAAATATATAATATTGTTCTTATATTGTTATTTTTATGTAAATAAACTCAATCGCATAAATGCATGCACTTTTAAGGTGATTTTTAGCGAGCTTTTGCACTAAAAAGAGCAGAGGTTACGCCCGGTTGTCCGTCTATACTTAAAATGGATGTCGAGTGTGCTGAGTGCTTAACAGCCTCATGGTTTACAAAGGCTTTTTCATTGAGTACTTTCGGCGCCCTACGGCTACTTTCTGGCTTTGGGTTTTGAATAGGCTCGTAAGCAGGGTTGTCCTGTGCAACGCCAGTGCTGCTTTCAATTTTTTGTGCACTAGCGTGTGGGGAAGCAAGGGGCTTTTTTCCAGGTAAGGTTAAATCAAGGATGACGGCGGTAAGGCCGGCCGAGGTTACTGGAGAAAGTAAGATATTTTCAAGCCATGAAGGCAATTCAGAAAGGGCTTCTGGTACCATCATTACACCAATCGCCATACCTAGCGCACACGCTGTCACCAAGCTACTGCGCCTATCAAGCGCGTAGCTGGCTAAAAGCTTTAAACCGCCCACGGCCACCATGGCAAACATAACCAGAGTAGCACCGCCAAGAACTGGCTTGGGAATAGCCTGCAGCACACCACCTACAATGGGAAAGAACCCAATAACAACGAATAGCGCTGCAACAAAAAAGCCGACCTTACGGCTGGCGATGCCGGTTAATTGGATAACCCCGTTATTCTGGCCAAATGTAGTATTTGGAAAGGTGTTGAACATGCCAGCAAGTAACGAATTAACGCCGTCGCCCAAAATCCCGCCTTTCACTCTTGCAAGATAAATCGGACCGCTCACAGGCTGCTTACAGAAAAGACTATTTGCAGTTAAGTCGCCGGCCGTTTCTATTGCACTAAACAAATAGATGAGCGCGATAGGTAAAAAGAGAGTGATATCAAATGCAATGCCAAAGGCAAAAGGGGTGGGGATCGCTACGACGGAAAGCGAAGCAAGGCCGCTGAAATCTAATCCTTTTGTAATGCCAACATAGGTTGCGCCAATCGCCATACCAATAAAGATGGCGCTTAAACGCAGCCAATGATTTGTTGAGGCGTTCAAGAAAACAATGATGAGCAACACGCCTAGGCCGACGGCTAAGTTTTCTGTGCTGGCGAAGTCAGCGGCGTGAAAGCCTCCCGCAAGATCAGTCATGCCTACGTTTATCAAGCTTAGCCCAATAGCGGTTATTACAATTCCTGTAGTTAATGGTGTAATGATACGTTTGAGTTTATGTACAAATAGACTAAACACCACTTCGACTATGGCACCCGCCATAGTTAATCCAAACAACAAAGACAAGACATCTTCGGGTGTTCCTCCATCCGCCTTGACCTGATTTCCTGCCAGTATCAACGCGCTAATAAACGCAAAACTGGTACCTTGGATGGCTACCAATCCACTGCCTACCGGGCCTATACGCTTTGTTTGAATTGCCGTGCCTAAGCCGCTTACAAACAAGGCCATACTGATAAGATAAGGCGTGTATTCAGTAAGGCCCAGTGTTGATGTAACAATAAGAGTCGGCGTAATGACACCGACAAAGCTTGCAAGTAAATGCTGAAATGCCGCGGTAAGTGAAGGAAGAAATGCCGGACTATCATGTAAATCGTAAAGTAGTTCGCTGTGATTTGAAGACATGGTTATTTCCTTGTTATTTCCTTGTTATTTCCTTCATTGGCGCAGACCGAGGCGGCAAACTCGCAGATGAAATCACTGTAGCGTTCCACGTTGCTGTTTAGAGGTTGTACTTTGCTGTTTGCAGAAGGTATTTGGTTAGCGTTTTCCGCTATTAAGGCTAAAAACTGTGTTAGATCTCGGTTTAACTCAGTAAGTAGTTGCTCTTTTTTCTCGTCTTGTAAAAAGCTGTACTTGATACTGTTTTGACTTAATGTAACTAGCTCACTCCAGCTTAGATTGAACTGGGTAAATGCCAGGTAATATTCATCTGTGAGTGTGGCATCCCACATCCCTCGGTCGTCGGTTGAAAGTGCAGTGGGTACACCGGTTCTTAGAAGTTGAGGAAAGGGATGAGCGCTCAAATCATCGATGTATTCTAACTTTAGGTTTGAAATTAAATTGGTTTCAATCAAATAGCGGTTATGGCGCATGAGCAAATACGTTGAAGGATCTTTTAGCAGATTAATGCCATGGCCTATTCGCTCTGCGCCTAACAATAAGGTGTCGAGAATATTGGTATCTGCATGCTCAGACTCACCTGCATGGAAGGAGAGGCGAATAGCTGGATATTGAGCTCTAAGTCTCGTTATGGGCGTTAAAAAGCGCGTGGGTTGACCTCGGGGATCATCCTCCCTGCCAACCAAATTTATCCCTACATACCATTTTCTATTGGCGTCTACGAATTTGAAGATCCAGTCTAATTGGGCTTCAATGTTGTCAGTAAAACGAACCAAGGCATATTGAAAACGAACGGTGACACCAGTAGCTTTCGCTGGTTCGCTATAGAGCATGTCTGTAATAACTTTGAGCGCTTCAGCAGGGGGAAAGCGGCTCCCATCTGCGCGATTCATAAACCTAACGTTCATTTGCGTTTCTAAATAGCGCACATTTTCTTGTTGATACAGCTGCATGTTTCTAAGCAGAACCTGCGCTGTAATATAGGGGTTTTGAGTAAGCTCGCTTAAACGCTGCCAGTGAAACTCAAAAAACTCCTCTCGACCTTCTTCTGGCTTATCAAGTTCAACACTATGGATAAACGCTTCTTGTTCTTTGTTACTTAGGGCATTCAGCGCTTTATATTGCTTTTGCTTACATTTCGTTAGTTTAGAGTGGGTAGTGTTAGAAATAGTATGAAACAACGGCGCCGAGTCACACTCGCTATGATTTATCTTAGTGAAGTACTGATAGCCGCCGTTTAGTGCTTGATTAGTTGCTAGCTCATACCACCATTTGCCGTACGCCGAGCCTGATAAGTGATGGTGCAAGTCACCGCCTTTTGGAAACTGTTTAAGTAGTTGATAGGTCTGTGAATCGGTCAATGACTGAGTATATTGCTTAAACCAACTGTTTGCGTCTTCTTCAGTAGGAAAGGGGCTTGCGGCGGAATAAAGACCAACAAAGGATAAAGACAAAATGAACAGGGTTCGTACAACAAATGACATGAGCAATTTTTCTTAGCAATAGTTGCTCTAAGGTTGCAAGATATTGACCAGTTGGTCTGCTTGGTGATGTGTTTTTAAGTTGTTGTTTTAAAGTGTTTTTTATGTGGATTTGGGTCAGGAGTAAACAATTAGGCAATTCGTAAGCCCCATTTTGGTGCCTAAACAAAAAAATGCGCTAAATTAGCGCATTTTTTCAGAGCAGTGCGAACGGTCGTTTTATAGGACTACGCCTTCATCTAACGTCACAAAAATTGAGTGGCGCACTTCATTGTACATTGCGCGGGAACAATGGCCTTCGCCTTCTGTGTCTTCTAGCAATAGTACGTCACCTGCTCCAAACACATGTCGCTCACCGTTAGACACCGTAAATTCAGCACGCCCTTTAATTATGAAAAGGAGTTGTCGCGCCGGCGCTGGATGCCACTTAAAATCATAATCTGCAGGGGTTTCGCGAAAAATGATCTTATCGGCTCCAAATTTTTCTGAAAGCATGCCGATAGGACCGCCGTCTTTTAGCGCAATCTCCACTTCGCCAAAGTGACTTTTGCCTGCTTCATCGTTGTAAATCCTTGTTATTTTCATTATTAACCCTTCATTGAAACTTTGCTGATTTGACCACTACGTATGCTTGAGCTTGCTAATGGTTTTATAAAGTACTGACAAACTTGCGGCCACGTCATCAATGGTAATAGATTCTGCAGGGTGGTGACTTATTCCGCCCTTACAACGTGTAAACAACATGGCCACAGGGCAAATATCTGCAATGGCCATAGCGTCATGACCTGCACCCGAGGCAAGTACTCTTGGCTTAATTCCGCTTTCTTCTACGCCTCGAACTAGTGCTTCTTTTAGCTGGCTATCGCAATGCACCGCAGGTGCGCTGTGGGTTTGCTCCCGTGTTAGCGTTATTTGTCTTGCATGCGCAATGGCATCAAACTTTTGCAATATTTCTGCCAATACAGAATCTCGCAATTCATCATCTTCGCTTCTGATATCGAGAGAAAAACGTGTGCGACCAGAAATGACGTTAACGCCGTTTGGCGCATTTTCAATTTTACCTACCGTGGCTACAACGCCCGGACGCTGCAAGCTTATGCTCTCTACAGCCAATAGCATCTCTGCACTTGCGCACAACGCATCTCGTCGCATAGACATCGGCACAGTGCCAGCGTGACCCGCCATGCCTTCTACTGAAAAATTAAAACGTTTTGCACCAGCAATAGCACTGACAACGCCAACAGGCAGATTTTCTTGCTCTAAAACAGGGCCTTGTTCAATGTGAAGTTCTATGTAACCCAAAATGTCGGTACGGGAAATAGCGGCACTGTTTACTGCATCGAAACTAAGACCGAAGTTCGCCATGGCTTGCTCTAAGTTCACGCCATTTTCATCTTTTAAATGACGCCATTGCTCTTGCCACTTACCGGTGAGCGCGCGGCTTCCTAAAAGGGTGGTGCCGAATCGCGTGCCTTCTTCATCACAAAAACCCACAATATCGATATGAAAAGGGAACTTGGTTTGCGTGCCGTCAAACATAGCGACCAGCGAAATAGCGGCGACCACGCCTAGCATGCCGTCGTACTTTCCGCCGTTAGGCACAGTGTCGAGGTGGCTACCTAGAATTAATCGCGGTGCGTTGGGTACGCTTGATGTATAGCGCCCCCATATATTGCCAACGGCGTCTTGCCAGGTGGTCATTCCTGCTTCAATCATCCACCCTGAGGCGAGTTGATTTGCAAGCTTGTGTTGTTCGGTCAAATAGCGCCTGTCTAAACAGGCTGGGTCCTGGCTTAAGGTGCCTAATGTTTCGCACCTTGCCATGACTTGCGTAGCCAATTCAGCAAATTCTGCGAATTCACCCATTGGTGACTCCCGCCGCTTTAGCCTTAGCATAAACGCTAAGCGCAGCATCTACACCTTTACCAGCAGGTAGCGCAAACCCTTGCATACGAAGCACAGTTTCAAGGGACTGGAGGGTATGTAACACGGCATCTTCTCTGGCGTTATAGCCCATAGTGCCAATGCGCCAAATTTTTCCTTTTAGCGGACCAAAACTAGTGCCTATTTCAATGTTAAAACGCAGAAGTAAGGTTTCGCGTACCTCTTCGCCATGAACACCCTCGGGAATATGAACACCTACAACGTTGTACATTTTGTGTTTCAGATCGCCGAAGGGCTCAAGTCCCATGGCCTGAATACCGGCTAGCATCGCGTCGCCCGCTACTTTGTGACGAGCAATCACGTTCTCCTGGCCTTCTTCTAAATGCAGGCGCGCGCATTCACGGGCACAATAGAGCATACTGGCCGCTTCGGTGTGGTGATTTAGTCGCTCCTCGCCCCAATAATCCATAATCATGGGCAAGTCGAAGTAGTTAGAACGAATTTTAGGGCCACGCGCGGATTCATGGTGAGCATCGCGAATGCCGGCTTCAACGTGGTGACGGGTACGCACAGTTTTAACAAACTTGTCGCTTAGTGTAATAGGAGCACTGCCTGATGGGCCTCCTAAGCACTTTTGCAGGCCAACTGACACCGCATCTAATTTCCAAGCATCAACGTCTAGCGGGTTCCCACCTATTGACGCTGTTGCATCGCAGTACAACAACACATCGTTTGCTTCACAAATCGCGCCAATTTCTGCAAGCGGTTGAAGCATGGTGGTGGACGTATCCCCTTGAACAATGGCAAGCAGTTTTGGTTTTACGTCTTTTATCGCTTTTTCAATTTGTTCAGGCGTAAACACTTCGCCCCACGGCACTTCAATGGTGTGAACTTCAGCGTCGGCGCGCTCTGCAATTTCAGCAAGCAAATGCCCAAAACGCCCGAAGATAGGTACGAGGACTTTATCGCCTGGCTCAATTGCCGATACCAATACAGCTTCAATTCCAGCGCGCGACGTACCGTCAACCAAGAAGGTTTGCTGGTTTTTCGTATTGAAAACATCGCGGTAAAGTTGCATCACCTCGTTCATGTAGCCAGTCATTACAGGGTCATATTGACCTACTAACTGGGTAGACATGGCGCTTAACACACGGGGGTAGCAGTTAATTGGGCCCGGGCCCATTAGCAAGCGAGGCGGCGGGGATAGTGGAGCAAACGTTCTGTTAGAAGCTTCTTTAGACATGTGGGCACTCCTAGATAAGCACTTGCGCTAGCATGCGCAAGCCAGTGATGATGAGAACAACGGCGAAGATTTTCTTAAGTAAGCCAGCGTCTAGCTTGTTGGCTATGCTTGCTCCGACAGGCGCAAATAACACGGTGAGTGGAACAATGCAGACAAACCCCAGCAAGTTTACATAGCCGTACGTAGCAAAGGGCGCATCAACAGGAGTGGAACCAACAAATAGCAGCGTAAGCGCCGCTGGAAGCGAAATAATTAAACCGACTGCAGCAGCGGTGCCCACCGCTTTGTGTGCTGGGTAGTTACAAAATGTGAGAGTCGGCACGGTTAACGTACCGCCACCAATGCCTACCATAGAACTGAATAGCCCAATGCAGGTTGCCATAATCGACTGACCCGCGCGGCCCGGTAGCCCTTTAAATAGCGCGTCTTTCTTGCCAATAAGCATATTAATGGCAGACAAGGTTGCAATAATGCCAAACAGTAAGGTAAGGAACGTCGGGTTAACCGCCGTCACCGCATAGCTTCCGGCAAGCACGCCAATTAGAATGAATACTGCCCACGCTTTTAGCAATGCAAAGTCTACATTGCCTTTACTGTGATGAGCACGAATAGAGCTTACTGAAGTAGGAACGATGGTTGCCAATGACGTGGCCGTGGCTATAACCATTGCGCTCTCAGGTGACACACCAAGGGCTTGGAACAAGAAAAACAGTACCGGCACAATAACAATGCCACCACCTACGCCAAGCATTCCTGCTAGTATGCCTGCGAACACGCCTGTTCCCGCAAGCGATAATATAACCGTTAGGTTATCCATTAAAAACTGCATGTGATTTCTTTCTCTTTAACGTTTATTGGTTTAACTATTTGTCAGTGCTGCGTCTTAGCCACTGCGAATAAACTAGCGGTGTCCAAGGTAGGCTTTGCCGTCACTTCTTGGGTCGCTTGCGCCACTCACTGTACCTTCTGTGTCGCGAATGATTGCACCAGCATGACCCATGAGTTCGTTGCAAGGATCTACCGTCACCATATCGTGGCCCCGTGCCAGTAAGCTCTCACCTACATACTCAACTAAATCTCGCTCTGCTTTTAAGTTGTGACTCTGATCGCCCCATGTTCTACCAAGTAGCCAACGGCCTAGGGAAATTGCTTTGGCGATAGGTTGGCCGTGGTACACATGACGAGCAAACAGCGCCGCTTGGGTTTGAGGCTGACCTTCACCACCCATGGTGCCATAGCTCATTCGTCGACCGTCAACAAGCTCAGCGAAAGCGGGGTTAAGTGTGTGAAATGGTTTTAAGCCTGGCGCCAAATATTGGTTACTGTTTGGATCGAGTGAAAACGAAGTGCCACGGTTGTTCCACACAATGCCTGTTTGCGGGCTCACTACGCCCGAGCCGAACTCCCAGTAAAGTGACTGTATGTAGCTCACCATTCGGCCTTCAGAATCGCAGCAACCCATCCAAATAGTATCGCCGTGCTTGGCTTCATGGGGCCAAGGAAGTGCTTTATCTAATGAGATGTTCTTCACCATTTCATCAAGCACATCGTCACTTAACAGGCTTTGAAGACTAACAGGCGTACGAGATGGGTCGGTTACGTTCGCGTTACGCGCAATAAAAGCTTGTTTTGTGCACTCGATAAGTAAATGCACCATGTCAGCATCGGTGCTGCCCAAATGCTGAACTTTGTCGTACAGGGCTAAAATAATGAGCGACGCCACACCTTGTGTGGGCGCCGGCAAGTTATAAAGCTTGCCTTTGCTGGTGGATACTGACAATGGCTCAACAATTGTCGCTTTGTAATTATTGAAATCTTCAAGACGAATAGGAGAGCCGGCTGCTTCTAAGTCTTCAGCCAGCTGTGAAGCTAACTCACCGTGATAAAAATCATCTAACCCTTTTTCTGCTAAACGCTTCAAAGTTTCAGAGAGCTTTGTTAGCTTTAAAATTTTACCTTTTTTAAGGGCTTTCCCCTTAATCAAAAACTGAGCGAAATTTTCATCCGCACTTAGCTCGTCAAAGGTTTTGTTGCTGGCATCCACCAAGCTCTGGGTAACTTCAATCCCCCAGTTAGCTTGACTGATCGCCGTATCGAACAATGTACTTAACGGTAAACCGCTTTGCCATTTGTGACTTAATTCAAGCGCGGCTTGCCAACCAGCAACTGCGCCTGCCATGGTTAATGCTGACTTTCCGCCTCGACTCGGTATGGCATCGCTACCCTCGTAGAAAGAAGGTGTCGCGCCCTTTGCTGCTACGCCAGATGCATCAATGCCAATCGGCTTTTTACCAGGTTCACTGATTAGCCAAAATCCATCACCGCCCATGCCATTCATGTGCGGGTATTCAACCGCGATAGAGGCTGCAGCAGCTACCATAGCTTCAATAGCGGTGCCGCCTTTTTCTAATATGTTTAAGCCCACTTGCGATGCCGCAAAGTGAGGGGCAGTAAACGCTATATTTGGTTTTTCACTCATTTTTAATTCCTTCAAAAACTCGGCAACCGCGCAGTCAGGTTAAGCCCAAATCAGGCAAAATGACGGGCGCTTAGGTCTTACTTCCGCTTTCTAGTTTCAACTTGAATGCGATAGGGCGCTAATGCTTTTTTTAAGTGCAACTTAAAAAAACAGGCGCGCTTTACACGTTTAGCGAGTGGTTAGCTTTTTTGCAAACGCGAGAAGTGCAAGATCGTTGCCTTTTTTGCCCACTAGCGATAATCCGCATGGGGCGTTGTGTAGGGTAAACAACGGCAAATGAAGTTGGGGTAATCCCGCAAGCCCAGCTATCGCCGTGAGTGCGAGCAGAGCGTTTCTATCATTTGCCAGCGTTGTTTCATCGGCATCACATCGAGGTGCTACACCGGGTGTCGTGGGAATAATCAATACATCTATTTCTTCAAACAGCGTGTTTAAATGATTGATTACCACAGATTGTTGCGCTTTAGCTTGCTCTACTTCTTGCGTTGTTATGGTTTTACACCAATTCAAGCGCAACATTATATCTTTGGCGATATCGGGTTGAGTGTATTCAATCCATTCGCCGTGTTGCTGCCATATTTCATTGCCCTGTAAGGTACGAAAGGTAGCGGCAGTTTGTAAGGTTTTTAAATCTAGCTGTGTCTCTGACAATACAATACAGTCGTTGTTATCAGCCAGCGCTGCAAGCCATGTTTTGCACAGCGATTTGTGAGCGGCCTGCTCAAATAAATGCGCTGCTATGCCAAATCGAGGCGAACCTGATATTTCACTTTGTGTTGCGCTATCTATGCAGACATTGGCAACTTTAGTCAGCGTGTTTAGGTCGCGTGTCATCCAGCCCACGGTATCAAACGACGGGGCAAGTGCCACCATATTGTCGCAGGCCACAACGCCGTGCGTGGTGCGAAGCCCCCATAACCCTTGATAGCTAGACGGTACGCGAATAGAGCCGCCGGTGTCGGTGCCAAGCCCTATGTCGGCAAGGTGCGCGCTAACGGCCACCGCTGAACCTGACGAAGAACCACCAGGTATATGAGCTGGTGCCACTGGATTTACCAGTGTTTCGTGGTGCTTATTCTGCCCGTGTAAACTGTAGGCAAGTTCATCAGTGATGGTTTTGCCTTTGAACGCGGCACCCGCTTGAAGCATCTTTGCTACGCAACGATTTGTGTTTTTCGGAATCGCGTGTGTGGCTAACCAATCAGGATTTCCTGCTGCGGTTGGCAATCCTTCAATGTGAAACAAATCTTTTACTGCCAGACCTAATCCGCTAAGCGGCAATTTACTTTGACTTTTTGCCTGATTCAGCGCTTTTCCTGACGCCGAAAATGCGTCATCTTTAACACTACCGTCAAGACTGAATGCGATTTCTAGGTTTTTAATTGCCTGTGTGAACTTGGCATCACAGGGCTTCAGTACAAAAGGAGAGCTCACAGCGCGTTACTTATTCGTTATTGTTTCTTTATTCGTCTTTAGATTAATGAAACAACTGTTTCATTAAAAAGTCAAGAGAAACGAACGTTACTTCATTGGGCATTTTAGTACGTACATTATTTTCTGTGAGTTACATAATTGGTAAAGCGCTGAGTAAATCGTTAAAAAACACTAAATAAGTTGCTAAAAGCCTTGAGGGTTTTGCTTTAGGAATGCAATTTCTTCTGGTGTCGACTCGCGCCCTAAAATTCGGTTGCGGTGAGGGTAGCGGCCAAACATTTCAATTATCTGTTGATGGCGCTTTTCAAAGGTGAATTCTCTTTCAAGGCCTTCTTGTGAAAATAGTTCCAATGCGACGTCGTGGATTGCGAGTGATTCACTATGCATAAACGGCATATACAGAAACGCGCGCTGCTGCGGTGTAAGTACCTTATCGGCTTCAACACTTACCGCTTCTTGCGCAAGAACCAAAGCCATGCTGTCTGCACTGAATGCATCTTTGTCATTGCGATGAATATTTCGCGAGAATTGATCGAGAAGAATTATTTCGGCAAGACGACCGGTAGCCGTCGCTCGCCAAGGCCACAACTCGCCCTTTATGGCTGCTGCGCGCAATTTTGAAAATCGCGAAGTGATCGTTTTATCTAGTGCTGCATCTTCCTTAAACCACTGCTCTGGGGAGAGTTCTCCAAACCAAAAGTCTAGCACACCGTTAGCTTCTTCCATGACTACTTGCGTTTTATCCATATCAACTCCAACCACACGCTTTTAGCATTGAAATTAAATTAACAGGTACGTTTTTATGCATTAAAACCCAAAATAAGCGTTGTGAATTAATACTTATACCCATTTTTAAGCGCTTTAGTTCCCTTTACGCTTGCAAAATAACAATTCTCTGCTATCCGCTCTCTTTATAGTATTGCTTAAAAAGTGTTCTGTGGGAAGGGTTAACGCTTTGGACTTTCTAGTTCATCCATTTGAATGTAGATGTCAGTAATAGCGTCGACGCGGTCTGCGGCCTGGCTTCCTAATACTTCGTAGGTAAGGTTACACAGTGATGCAACCAGGCTCATTGGAGCCGCGTAACTATCAAAAGGCGAGTCACTGCCAATGTGGGTAACCAGCAGGTGGTCGACATCGTGACGATATCCTTGGCCCGTTGGATCGGTAATTAATACGGTTTTACAGTGTTTAATGCTATTTAAAACAAACTTGAATTGACGGGTTCTACGACGAAAACCAAAAAGTACGACAAGATCATTTTCGGTTAGGTCGATAATATCTTCACTAAGTGTTTGACCGGGCTGAGGAAGCACACGGACCGACGCACGAATTTGTTTGAGCTGCTGCCTAAAATGAAGTGCAATGGGGTAGGCGTTTCTAAAACCAATCAAGGTGACCTGGCCTGCTGATGCCAGCAACTTAGCAATATCTGTCAACGCCTCTGAGGAAGTGCTATCAAATGTATTGGCCAAATTCTTACTATCATTCTCATGCTGAAGTACACCACTTGAAGGGCTTACAACAGGCACGCCTTGCTCACGTAGCTGAACAAGCGCCTCCTTAGCTTGCTGGTGCGAGTCAAAACCCAGCTGGCGAAAGAAGCGACTGACTGTGGCCTTTGACGTCCCCGTTTTTTCTGCAATTAAAGAAGTAGATTGACTTAATACTGCGATAGGATTCTGCTGAATATAATGCGCAATAGCCTTGCCCGAAGGGGACAAAGAGGCATAGTGGTTTTCAATTTGCTGTAAAACGTCGCTAGGGCTACTTTTTGTCATTGGTATCGCCTTATACATCTTATGCAATTATTTCACGACTTTTGTGCGATATACAAACACTACCTGAATTCAACGCGTTCACGTACTTCAAAATAGGTTTTTCGAAGCCGATTATTGAAGTAGAACACTATAATGAGCGTTGTTGCTTATTACTAAAAAACGCTTACAAGTTTCCACTGCTCTTAAAAAACCTTATCTATATAGAGAGTTACGAATGTGCAGTAAAGCATAGGGCTAAAGTAGCACTTAATTAATCACTCATGCTTTGCAAATTGGCACTACACTTTCATAGACATAAACCGTAAAAATTCACAAAAGTGTCATCGGTTGGTAATTATCTTGTTGGTTTAGCATCGATTCTAGTTAGTAAAAACGTTTGGGGAATCGATCAGCGAACCTAGCATGATCGAGAGAAAGAGGTGAGTTGTGGCAAAGCTGTGGTCTGAATTGATCTTGCTCTTTGTGGTGATTCCCTTTGCCGTTCTCTACTGGATAAAGCATTTTGCAAATTATCTCATGCCTATTTTAGGTGTTATGGGACTTTGTTGCTTAGCTATCTTGTTAGCAGATAAGCAATTTAAACGCATTAAATTGTGGCATTGGGAAGACTATCGAACGCATTTAAAAAGTACGCTAAGGTTATTTTTGCCTTGGGCGAGCTTACTGGCGCTGGTAGTTTACTTTTTTAAACCGGAATTGTTCCTACATTGGCCTATGAACCAGCCATGGATGTGGGTAGCTACATTATTGATTTATCCGTTAGTGTCGGTCATCCCGCAAGAGATCATTTTTCGAACGTACTTTTTCCACCGTTACAAGCGAATACTGCCTTCGAAGTATGCAAGGTGGGCCTTAAGCACTTTTTTATTTGGTTTAGCCCACTTAGTGTACGGTAACTGGATTGCTGTAGTCATTTCTTGGATTGGCGGTGGCATTTTCGGTTATCGGTATATGCAAACTAATTCGACGCCCGTGGTGGTTATAGAACACGCTATATGGGGCAGTTTTTTATTTACCATCGGGCTGGGATCTTATTTAGTTATCGCGTCGTAGTTATTTGTATTAAAAATCGAAACACATGAACGCCAAGGAGTGAGGTGATGTTCAGTGCGCAACAAATATTACAACCCTCTATTTTAAATAAGCGAGCGGGGCTTTCTTTCCCACAAACCGACAGCGAACCTTTCATACAAACTTTGCTTCAACAAAGTGACGAAGGTGGCGCAATAAGCAGTTTATCAAGTGCACAGTCGCTACTCTCTCAGCTTTGGGAGAACTTTGTTTATCGATTACCGGGGTTGGCGCTAGGCTTAGTTATCATGGCGGCGTTTATCCTTTTAGCGCCATATATTGCCAAGGTTTTAGTTAAACCGTTAACCCGTACGACCACATCTCCACTGCTGCGCTCAGTCATTCAAAGAAGTGTCAGTTTAGTCTTAATTTTACTCGGTATTTATCTATTTTTGTTCTTAGCTGGGCTCACTGGTTTTGCAATCGCGGTGGTGAGTGGTACAGGTGTGGTGGGGCTTATTCTTGGTTTCGCCTTTCGCGACATCGCCGAGAACTTTATTTCAAGCCTACTGCTTACTATTCAACGCCCTTTTAGGATAGGGGATATCGTACAAATCAACGATTTCACCGGCATCATTCAGAAAGTAACGGCACGTGCGACAACGCTGGTGGATTTTGACGGCAACCATATTCAAATACCTAACGCGACTATTTACAAAGGGGTAATCAAAAACCTTACGGCCAACCCGCTAATGCGAGGTCAGTTTGTTATTGGCGTGGGTTACGATGCTGACATACAACACGCACAGCAGATGGCGCAAGAAATTACGTCAGCACAAGACAATGTGTTAATCGACCCTGAACCGCAAATTCTTATCGACGAATTAGGCCCCTCGACCTACAACATCAAGGTTTATTTTTGGGTGGATGTAGAGAAAACGAGTGTACTAAAAATGGCGTCGGTGCTGATGCGTAAAATCACTCAGGCCTTCTTAGAGGCGAATATCAGTATGCCTGATGATGCGAGAGAGCGCATTTTCCCTGAGGGTATGCATATTTACCAGGCTTCCGAGAAAGACGCTTCAAGCGCTCGTCCTTCTGAAAATGAAGCAAATGAGTTAAGTGAAATAACTACAGGCCAAAAGAACGTAAAAAGCTTGGATAGCGAAAAGAATAGTGGAACCACAGAAAATCGAAACGAAAGGTCAAGTGCTAAAGGGGCTGGAAATACGCGTCCACAAGAATCGAAAATTAATGATGATGTGTCTTCCGAAGCCCATGAGATACGAGAGCAGGCTCGGAATTCGAGAGACCCTGAGGCAGGAGAAAATATTCTTTAACATTTGTTATGTGAAGGATTATTGGAATGTGTCATTTGCCCTCTTTTCAAATCTAGAAGGGAACCGAACATATTGAACGTGCTGCAGCAAAGCTGGCCAGAAGTGAGGAGATGTTCAGCAAAAGCTGGGCTTGTGGATTTGCTCGTCGCGCTATTAAACAGGCGCGACGGGCGATAGATTACATCTACCAAGGAATCCTTGCCATAAGTTGACATGCGCTTTCATGGCGCTGCTGTATTGGTTGAATCCGTCTTGTGACTGTTGCCTGATGTAGCGTTTGAATTCCTCGTGAAGCGACGGCTGCGCAAGCCAGTCTTCCCACAATGGGGCTAGTTTGTAATGGTATTGATTTACCAAACTTCCTACAGGTTGTATTTCCTCAATAAAAAAAAGATAGAATACATTACGCAATATTTTTGCTTTGTCGCTAGCGCGGCCTTCTGGGCAGCTTACAGCATCAAGCTCGGTTTCAAGCATATCCGTAAGCAATGAGAGGTTTTGCGTTAAGGTTTGTTGTGTATGCCAAAGTGTAGCGGGTAACCTGGCTGAGCGTATAATTTTTAACTGTTGTTCAAGCTCGCTGCTCTCAATAATACTCTCACTATTATTTTCATTCGTAGCCTCTGTTTCTGTATCGCTCGATGCTGTATTGGAAGAATACATATCGCTCAAGAGCAATTCTTTGTTACTTAAGCTGTTGATGTAATAAAGCGCGTTTACGCTAGAAAGTGCATCTCTATTATTTTCAACTGAGAAAAGACGTTCAGGTGTGTTAAGCGCCAGACGCAACTCTTGGCTCCCTTGGACTAGGTTTGCCCACGTTTTACTGTAGTCTTGTGTCTTTTGTTCACGCCACGATGAGATGGTTGCTGCCAGTGCCGCGTTTCTCTGGTTAGACTCGTTTTCTTTCGTGAGCGCTGCTTCACAGCTTCTGAGTACATTAAGCAGCTTGCTCTCATAAACAAGCCGCTGTGATGGCAGCTGACTTTTTCCTAGCGACGTATTGCGTTCGGCAACCACTGTGCCTAACTCACAATCTTGCAGCGCATAAAACTCACGCAGGTTTATATTCACGCCCTCAATAGCGTGTTTAAGCGTGGCGGAGTCTGCAAGTTTGGGAAGCGGGGTGGTAATCTTATCGTTAAACGAATCGGGGAGGGGCGTATCGAGTACACGCGAGAGTCGTGCGGCGTAATCGTCAATGCTTTGCTTTACGGTACTTCCGCCAAAACAGCCTAGCAAAGCAAACATGGCAACGCTGATGACACCAGCGCGGCAAGCGTTTCTTAGTTGTGAAACTTTTGGGTGCCATGGTTTTACTAGGGAAATATTCACGCGGAGGCTCCAGTATGAAGTCCGCGCCCGCCATCGACATAAATGATTTGTCCAGTGATGTAAGGGGCCGATGCCAAGAACGACAATGTTTTAGCAATATCATTTGGTGTACCTAGTTCACCCAGTGGAATACTCGATATCAGTTTGTCTTTTTCGTCCTCGTCCATTTCCCGTTCTGGCCACAAAATTGCCCCTGGCGCAATACCATTTACGCGAACGTTGGGGGCCAAGTCTATAGCTAACGATTGGGTTAGTGAGGCAAGACCGGATTTAGCAATCAGGTAAACACTGTGTTTGGGGAGTGGACGGTCGATATGCATGTCGACCATATTGATAATGCAGCCTTTACTTACCGCTAATGCTGGTGCCAATGCTTGTGACAAAAACAATGGCCCCTTCACGTTACTGCCTATCAGAGATACCCAGTCGTCTTCTGAAATTTCGCCCACCGGAGTGGGGTAAAAACTAGAAGCATTATTTACTAAAACGTTTATCTGACCCCAAATGTCTAATGCTCGTTGCCCAAGTGCACTTACTTCGTCTGAATTACAAAGGTTGGCTTGGAGACAGGTGGCAGAGTCCTCCCGCTGACTATTTAGCTTTTCAGCCAGTGCAAGTGCCTCTTCTTTAGAATGCCCATAATGGATAATAACGCGATAGCCTTCGCTATGAAGCTGACACGCCATGGCGGCGCCAATTCGCTTTGCTGCCCCGGTAATGAGTGCTACAGGGCCTGAGTTTGTCATAATAAAAGCTACTCTCTATTTTAAATCGACTTATATCTATTTACAGTTTGCGGTGCTTTCTTTCTTAATCCGCAGGTAAAACGGCTGATGGGCAACAAATGCAAGCGAATTTGTTTGTTACATCAACGCTTGTAAATGTCATCTATTATTTGTTTGGCTTGCGTAATGTAATGCGCGCCGAATAATAACCCGTGATTTAAAATATGGTAAAGCTGGTAAATTGGTTTTCTTAATCGGTAATTTTTTTCAATTGGGGTGTGTTGATGGTAACCCTCAAAGAATGATTGGGGAAAGCCACCAAACAATTCGGCCATGGCAAGGTCGGTTTCCGCATCGCCAACATACACAGCGGGGTCAAATAACACCGGTCCTTTTTTATTAAAGCCTGCATTGCCAGCCCACAAGTCGCCATGAAGTAGTGAAGGGTGGGGTTGATGTAAGCTCAAGAGATGTCTTATTCGAGTAATAATATCGTCTATATTGCCATCTTCGCTTTTCCATGTACCAATTGATGCCAAGCGTTCTAGCATACTACCAATCCGTTTTTCTGCAAAAAAGTCAGCCCAAGACGCCATTCTTCCATTGGTTTGTACACTGGCACCAATGTAATTGTCATGCGGCCATCCATAGCTGGTGTAGGCGTTAACCGAATGAAGTGCAGCGAGTTGCTGTCCTAAAATGAAATAGTCATTATCAGTGGGTTCAATAAATCGAACGTGAGAAAGTACCAAATATTCCATATTAGGCGTTTCATTGGCTGTAATTCCATGGCAAATGACTCGCGGGGTAGCAATGGTTTGCGTGTTAGCGATGGCCGCTAGTCCTTCGGCTTCATGAGATAATTGCTGAGTATCATCATATTTGCGGGTTTTAACAAAGTAGCGATGGGTCGTATCTTTTATGATGTAACTTTCGTGTGTATCTCCACCACTTACTCGTTCGGCTTTTTGGCAGCTAAAAAACTGCTGGGTTTCATCTGAAATATGCTCGCTGATAAAATGCCACATATTGCACGCTCTGCTTGTTTTAATGCTTTTTTCAAGGCGATTGGAGTGTTGAGTGACTACTTTCCTATGACACAGTAGAACACCAGCGAAGAGCCAGTCCAGCAACCTTTATCGCCTTACACTAAAGTATGGGATAAAAACGGTGAAATGCATAAATTCCTACTCAAAATCTTCCTAAACGAAATCAAACCTTCACAAATTAGCCAATAAAGGCTTTTCGATATTGAAGTTGCCCCTACACTGGTTATAATCCACAACTTGCTTTAATACTGAGAAAACTCAGTAAGTTCGACCCGTATACAGTTTTGCAGTACCAATGCGCTGTATTTTTATGCTGTACTTTAGTCGCTTCAAATAAAGCAAGTTTCGAGTGCTATAAAGCACGATTAAATTTTCAAAAATATGCATGTGGCGCAGAGTAGGCGTCACCACTGTAAAGGAATTAAAATGCCTGTAATTACCCTTCCTGATGGAAGCCAACGCGCTTTCGATAACGCTGTTTCTGTACTAGATGTTGCAAATGATATTGGCCCTGGTTTAGCCAAAGCAACCATTGCAGGAAAAGTAAACGGTGAGTTAGTTGACGCCGTTGATATGATTGACGCGGACGCACAACTTCAAATTATTACTGCAAAAGACGATGAAGGTTTAGAAATTCTTCGTCACAGTTGCGCGCACTTGTTAGGTCACGCTATCAAACAACTTTGGCCTAACACCAAAATGGCTATCGGCCCTGTTATCGACAACGGTTTCTACTACGATGTTGATATGGAAGAAAGCCTAACCCAGGAAGATTTAGCTAAACTAGAAAAGCGTATGCTTGAACTGGCTAAAACTAATTACGACGTGGTTAAGAACAAAGTTAGCTGGCAAGAAGCACGCGATGCATTTGAAGCGCGCGGCGAAAGCTACAAAATGGAAATTCTTGATGAGAACATCAGCAAGGACGACCGTCCAGCACTGTATCACCACGAAGAATACACAGATATGTGTCGAGGCCCTCACGTGCCAAACATGAAGTTCTGCCATCACTTCAAACTGATGAAAGTGGCAGGTGCTTACTGGCGTGGCGATAGCGACAACAAAATGCTTCAGCGCATTTACGGTACTGCGTGGGCAGATAAGAAGCAGCTTAAATCTTACTTACAGCGCTTAGAAGAAGCTGAAAAGCGTGACCACCGTAAAATTGGTAAAGCCCTAAACCTTTTCCATTGGCAAGAAGAAGCGCCGGGTATGGTGTTTTGGCACAACGACGGTTGGTCAATTTACACCGAGCTAGAAAGCTACGTGCGTAAGAAGCTTCGTGAATACGATTATGACGAAGTTAAAGGCCCATTAATGATGGACCGCTCGCTTTGGGAAAAATCAGGTCACTGGGACAAGTACGCTGAAAACATGTTTACGACTGAATCTGAAAAGCGTGAATATGCCGTTAAGCCAATGAACTGCCCAGGACACGTACAGATTTTCAACCAAGGTTTGAAATCGTACCGCGACCTGCCTCTTCGTATGGCTGAGTTTGGCTGCTGTCACCGTAACGAACCATCGGGCGCACTACACGGTCTAATGCGTGTTCGTGGCTTTACGCAAGACGATGCTCACATTTTCTGTACTGAAGAACAGATCCTAGAAGAGGTGAGTGGCTGTATTAAGATGGTGTACGAGACATACGCTGCGTTTGGTTTCGAAAATATCAAAGTTAAGCTGTCTACTCGCCCGGAAAAGCGCGTAGGTGCTGACGAGATTTGGGATAAATCAGAAGCTGCGCTTGCAGATGCACTTAAAGCTAATGACATCGAGTTCGATTATCAGCCTGGAGAAGGTGCGTTCTACGGGCCAAAAATTGAGTTTACACTGCACGATTGCTTAGACCGTGCATGGCAGTGCGGAACCGTACAGCTAGATTTCTCAATGCCAGGTCGCTTGGGCTCTACTTATGTAGCAGAAGATGGCGAACGCAAAGTGCCGGTTATGATTCACCGCGCTATTTTGGGTTCACTAGAACGCTTCATTGGAATATTGACCGAAGAATTTGCAGGTTTCTTCCCACTCTGGTTGGCACCTCAGCAGGTTGTGGTAATGAATATTACCGACAAACAAGCTGAATATGCCTCAGATTGTGTAAAAAAACTGCAAGAATTAGGTTTTAGAGCAAAGTCTGACTTGCGAAATGAGAAGATCGGCTTTAAAATCCGCGAGCACACTTTGAAGCGTATTCCGTATATGCTAGTTGTGGGCGATAAAGAAATGGAAGCGGGCGAAGTAGCAGTACGCTCTCGTCGCGGTGACGACCTAGGCAAAATGCGCCTGGAAGACTTTATTGCCATGGCTCAACAAGAAGTTGTTGAAAAGACGATTAAGTAGTTGAGCAAATTGTGTATAATGCACAATTAAGGTGTCTGCTTTTGGTTTTACTTTGGGTCAACCGACCTCCCAAAAGCAGACAAAAGAATTAAATGTTTGGAGGAATAGCACATTAAAGGCGCTAACAACAAGGCTCAGGGCGACAAAGCCCGCATTAACGATGAGATTAAAGCCAGAGAAGTAAGATTAATTGGCAAAGACGGTGAACAGGTTGGTGTGGTTTCTCTAGCAGAAGCTACTCGTAACGCAGAAGAAGCGGGCCTAGATCTAGTAGAAATCAGTCCGAATGCCGAGCCGCCAGTCTGTAAAGTTATGGACTATGGCAAATTCCTCTTCGAAAAAAGTAAAGCTCAAAAAGAGCAGAAGAAAAAACAGAAGCAAATTCAGGTCAAGGAGATTAAATTTCGCCCTGGCACTGATGAAGGCGATTACCAGGTCAAACTGCGCAACCTGCGTCGCTTTCTTGAAGGTGGTGATAAAGCCAAAGTTACGATCCGCTTCCGCGGTCGTGAAATGGCGCACCAAGACATCGGTATCGATCTACTAAACCGCGTTAAAACCGATTTAGAAGATATCGCTACATGCGAGTCTTTCCCACGTCGTGTGGAAGGCCGTCAGATGATCATGGTGCTAGCCCCAAATAAGAAGTAGTAACGGTCTAAAGTTTTAAGGAATCTGCACCCTTAAACACCTTGCTGCTAAACATTAACCGGTATGAAGTGACTGCAACACGAAAAATACCGATATTAAACAATGCGGAGTTTTAGCAATGCCTAAAATGAAAACTGTAAGCGGTGCCGCCAAACGTTTTAAGAAAACGGGTTCTGGCCGCTTTAAAAGCAAACAGTCTCACTTACGTCACATTCTGACTAAGAAGAGCTCTAAGCGTAAACGTCACCTTCGTGGCAAAAAACTGGTTCATGACTCTGATACCAAATTGGTTCAGCGCATGTTGCCTTACGTATAAGACTTAGGAGACTGATTAATGGCTAGAGTAAAACGCGGCACTATCGCACGTGCTCGTCACAAAAAAGTCCTCAAGCAGGCAAAAGGTTATTACGGCGCACGTTCACGTGTATATCGCGTAGCGGTACAAGCTGTAACTAAAGCTGGTCAATATGCTTACCGTGACCGTCGTCAGCGCAAGCGTCAATTCCGTCAACTATGGATTGCACGTATCAACGCTGCTGCTCGTCAAAATGGTATGTCATACAGCCGTTTCATTAACGGTTTGAAGAAAGCGTCTGTTGAAATCGATCGTAAGATCCTTGCCGACATCGCAGTACATGACAAAGCAGCTTTCAGCGCACTAGTCGAAGCGGCTAAAGGCGCATTAGCTTAATTATTAACTAATTAAGTTTAAGTTCTTTCGGAAAAAGGCGAGCAGGATGCTCGCCTTTTTTCGTTTTTGGGGTTCAGACTTTGTTTTAAACTTGTTTAGTCCATTGTTTAACAACGTCCTTCTAATATCCACTTGTTGAGTATCTTTAGAAAAGGCGCGCCTTCTCTAGCTTTACTCTAGTTTTTCATGCTCAAAGAACAAAAGAGAAGAGGGGCTTCTACATGTGGAATTTTAAACACAATAAAGCAGAGCCAAAGCTCTGCTTATATTCGCTAACTTAGTACTAGTGCTATTACTTTTTCTCTACACGCCCATAGCGGTCTGAAAACCTTACGATGTCATCTTCGCCGAGGTATGCACCCGATTGCACCTCTATAAGCTCTAGAGGGATTTTTCCGGGGTTTTCTAGTGCGTGTACTGCACCGATTGGGATATAGACAGATTCGTTTTCTGTTACTTACTGAGTATTGTCATCAATAGTCACATTGGCACTGCCCGATACCACAATCCAATGCTCAGCGAGGTGGTGATGCATTTTGATGGTGTATTTCAGACACAAAAAAGCGACACTGTGAGAGTCGCCTTTTCAGATTGTTACACACTAGTCTCTAATATGCGTTTTTGTTAATGAATCCATTAAATACAGTCATGAATACAATTTTAATATCGAACCAAATAGACCAGCGGTGTATATAGTCTAAATCGTACTCTACACGCTGTACCATCTTGTTCGTGGTTTCCGTTTCACCGCGCAAACCATTCACTTGTGCCCAACCTGTAATACCAGGCTTAACTTTATGCCGCAGCATGTAACCTGTGATGATCTTACGATATTCCTCATTGTGAGCAACCGCGTGCGGGCGAGGGCCTACAATTGACATGCGACCCTGCAGAACATTGATAAACTGAGGTAGTTCATCTAACGATGTGCGTCTTAAGAAACCACCTATTTTGGTTAAACGCGCGTCGTTTTTCGTTGCTTGCTTAACAACTGCTCCGTTGTCTTGCGTAGTCATAGACCGGAATTTATAAACCGTAATTTGTTTACCATCTAATCCGTAACGCTTTTGTTTGAAAATGACTGGCCCTTTAGATGTGAGTTTAACTGCGGCCGCAATTGCTAACATGGGAACGGATATCAACATTAAAATCAGACTGCTTAATACAACATCTTCAAACCGCTTCAATACGTCACTGGCGCCTTGGAAAGGGGTGTCATATACACTTAGTGCCTGTACATTACCCACGGTTTGCCAGCGAGCGTTAAGCAAGTTGTACATAAAGAAGTTCGGAATTACATAAACGTTAGCAGTGGTATCGCTGCACTGTTCAAGAATTGCACGAATGCGATTTTCTGCACTCATTGGCAATGCTATGTAGATGTAATCAACTTCGTTGCGCTTGGCCATTTCAATGGCTTCTTCAATATTGCCGAGCACAGCCCCCTGCATCTCATGAGGGAGACGTTCTGCTTCACGGTCATCATAAATACCGTTAAAGCGAATACCTAAATGTTCGTTCTGTTGTATCTGAAGAGCAACATTCGCGCCTAAATGAGTAGCACCAATGATAATAGAACGGCGTGTGTTCAAGCCGCTTTTGCGAATGCGGAAGAGAAACTTGCGCATAACAAAGCGCCACAGAATCAAAACGACAAACGAAGATGCAAACCAAAGCAATATTGCAGGTGGTGGCGTTTTTATTTCTTGAACGAAAAAGTACCCCATCGACATGGTACCGAGAACGCTTAATGTCCAAGTGATTGCAGCCGCTCTTAGCATTTCAGGCGTTCTGTGCCCACGCCACGACCGATATAACTCAACGCCTTCGGCAGAAATTTGAAAGCAAATAACGTTTACAAAAAGAAGAATTAAGCTGGTGGTATCTATCTGGGTACCGTAATACGCTGCTGCCGAATAATACAAAATCGTTACCAGCGAAAGATCAATGAGTCTGTAAATGGTTGAAAAACCGCTTTGGTTCCTGACTACCAAACCACCATTAGTATTAGACTCAACCGGGTGAGCTTTAAGTGCTTTGTTAGATTCTACTCTATTGTCCATTTAAGTAATCTCTAAGTGAAAAAGTGAAGCCTGTAGCCAAAACTAACGACAACAAAAACAGGCTAAGCCATGAATTAAGAAGAATAGCGAAGACGACTTATGGAAGTTAGGCAAATACTATGCCCATTTTTATGGGCTTAAGATGAATAATCACAACGTGCTGATTATATTCGCGTTGAAATTTTTCACGTCTAACGCTTAAGTGCTCTAACGACAGCGTATTATATGGATATTGTAATTTTATTACAAAAACAAAGTTCATTCCGTACTAATTTGGTGCAAAATGAGTAGAATACGGCGCTAGCGCTTTTCATGAACAATATAAATAAGATAGCATATACCGCATTTGCAGCCTTGGACATATAGATGCAACAATACCTAAGTATAAGTTGCAGTACTTTGTTAACTGACTGTTGAGTCAAACAATACAGAGCAAATTGACTTTCGCTCTAATGTGTTCGCTAGTAATGTTCACAGCCTAGTAAAGCAAAAGCGGCACGCCTATTGCTCGACATTGATTATCCATGAACTATTAAGGCATTCACCTTGTTTAGTTTGTAAGAATTACACATATTCCGGCTGTTTCGCGGTTTATAGCGTTTACGTAAGGATGTATTTGAAAGCGCTATATCGAAATAATGCACTGTTTTAATACACCCAAGCCATCGTAGGAAGGAAATAACATGTTAAAAAGGACCAAAAGCATAATAGCTCTGTCGGTAATTTGCGCCACACCGACTCTATTTGCCCAAGAGGCTGGTCGAATTCAAGCTGGGCAATTTGATTTGATCCCTTCATTTACGTCTTCGATGGCGTATGTTGACAACGTAGCTTATGCCCGAGATGACGATCCTGAAATTTATAGTTGGCGAGCGACTATTTCTCCAGAGTTAATTGCTGCTACACAGATTGACGGCAATCCGTTCCAAGTAGGCTATCGTTTAGAAAGAGGTGTATTTTTTTCAAGCAGCGCTGATGACTATACAGACCACTTTATTGAAGCATCAGGAGAATATGAACTAAATAGTAGGCATAGAGTTAATGCAATTGCCCAATACGAAGATGGACATGAAGAGCGCGGTACTGGCTTTTCTTTAGGACTAGGTACAGCCATCACAACACCTGACCGTTACAAAAGTACTTCTTTTGGCGGTGAGTATTCCTACGGTGCTGTTACATCAGATGGAGTAGTAACGCTAAAAGCAAACCGTGAGACGTTAGATTATGATCGAAGTGAACAAGCCTATTTGATTAGAGATCGGGTAAAAAACAAAGTCGGCGCTGAATTGGGTTATCGTATTGGCTCTGCGACAACAGCACTGCTCGATGTAACGCAAACGTTTGTGAGGTATGACAACCAGACGGGTATTACAACTAGAGATAGTGACGAAACTCGAGTTTTACTTGGTGTTAGATGGGAATCTACGGCAGCGACTACTGGCTTTGCAAAAGTGGGTTATAAAGAAAAAGATTTCGATGCCGCTACGAGAAGTACTTTCTATGGAACTGATTGGGAAGTCGGTATAGAGTGGCAGCCTATTTCATATTCTACGTTTCGATTTTCTACGAATGCAGACACTAGGGAAACCAACGGAGAAGGTAATTTCATAAGAGGTAGAGATTACACTGCGGCGTGGAATCACGAGTGGCTAAGCCGGTTAAGCTCTTCAATTAGTATAACGCGTGAAACAAACGAGTACATTCTTGATGAAGATGGCATTGAAAATAGGGATGACGAGTTGATGCGTTACATGGCGTCATTAAATTACCAGGCTCGTAGGTACTTGTCTTTTTCCCTATTCTATCAGTTGGCAGATCGTGAAAGTAACCGCGATTCAATTGGCTATGACCGAAATGTTGTAGGAATTTCCGCAGAGGTTACGTTGTGAAGCAACATTTGATGATTAAAACAGTATTTTTATTTTTAATTTTTGTTACGAGCTCTGCCTTCGCTCAGGAAGGAAACTTGAGCATGAGTCAGTATCAACTTGGATCTGGTGACAGAATAAAAATCAGTGTTTTTGGCCAAGATGATCTTTCTATGGAAGTACGTCTACCTGATGTCGGTACAATCAATTATCCATTCCTAGGAGAAATTAAATTGGTTGGCTTAACAGCCGATGAAGTCGAAAAGAAAATTTATGATGGCTTGCTAGGGGATTATTTGGTTAACCCTTCTGTCTCAGTAGCTATCGTTGAATACAGGCCCTTCTTTATTGATGGTGAAGTGAAAAGGCCGGGCGGCTATCCATATCAACCAGGCCTTTCTGTTAATAAAGCGGCTGCATTAGCCGGCGGTTACACAGAGCGAGCGGCCCGCGACAAAATTACCATAATTCGTGAAAAGGACGGCAGAACAAACGAATTCACCGTAACCGTGAGCGATATGATTCAGCCTGGTGATATTATCACCATCAATCAGCGTTTCTTCTAAATTACGTAGCGTGCAGGAAATAAAATGGCAGTAAATGGCAGGGAAGAGTTCAATGCTGGTGTGTTTGAAAATGAGACCATCGACATTGCTCATTATTTGGGAATTATTAAGCGTTACGCATTTCGAATTGTATCATTAGCAATTGCATTTACGATCTTAGTTGCATTGTTAGTCATGCGTATGACGCCCATGTTCACTTCTACTACAACTATTTTGGTAGAGGCAGAAAAGGCGAATGTTGTTTCAATAGAAGAAGTATATGGTCTTGATACAAAGCGAAAGGACTATATGCAAACGCAATTTGAAATACTGCAATCCCGTCAAATTGCAGAACGCACGGTTGAAAGCTTATCGCTTTATAATAACGAAGAGTTTATGCCAGTTGATGAGGGCCCTAGTCTATTCGATGAACTAAAAGCTAGGATAGTCGAAGCTTTACCGTTTCTTCCGCAGGAAGAGCCTAAAGATTTAACTGAAGAGCAAATTTTAGCGGCTAAAAAGCGCAAAGCTACTTCACTCTTAATGAGCGCACTTACCGTTGAAATGGTCGACAATACGCAAGTAATGAGAATAACCATTACTACTGAATCACCTACACTTTCAGCGGAACTAGCTAACGCAGTTGCAGACGTATACATTGAAAACTATCTGCAGGCTAAGCTTGATATGACTGCAAAAGCAACGTCTTTTCTTACAGATAGCTTAGAAGGCCTCAAGCAAAAGCTTACTGTGGCTGAACGCAATCTTGCTAAGTTTTATGAACAAAATCAAGTTTTTAATATAGATGGTGTAGTAGGCTTAGCGGCCGATGAGCTAGAGCAGCTGAGCAAGCAATTACTCGATGCGCAAACCGCACTTAAGCTGAATGCTGTTATCTATAGACAAACGCGCAACGATGTATCGTTAGAAGACATAGCGCGTCTTCCTGAAGTACTGAATCACCCAACCATCAGAGATGTTCGACGTGACGAAGCAAAGGCGATGACGCGCGTGAGCGAACTGAGTAAAGTTTATGGCCCTAAACACCCTAGAATGATTGCTGCGAATGCAGAGCTCTCTTCTATTCGGGAAACACTGAGTAGTCAGATTAGAGATTTGATAACGAGTATTACAACGCAATACGAAGTGTCGGAAGACCGCGTTGTACAGCTAGAGCAAGAAGTCGCGCAAGCGAAAGCTGAGTTCCGTTCACTGTCAGCGTTAGACAACCAGCGGCGAGCTCTGCAACGTGAAGTTGATATTAATCAGCAGCTTTACAACTCTTTCTTTACTCGTTTGAAGGAAACTGATGAGCTGGGCGGCTTTGAGTCAGCAAATGCTCGAGTACTCGACGCGGCGTTACCCAAATATACGCCTTCAGAACCTAACAAAAAGCTGTTAATAGGTGCCGCTTTTGTTTTTAGTATGGGCTTTGGCGTTTTCTTGGCCATTGCCATGGAGACCCTCAACAGCGGTATTCGTTCGGTTGAAGATGTTGAGCGTAAACTTGGACAGCGTATGTTGGGTCTTATCCCATGGCTTCCACACAAGAAGAAGACTGACTTACCAATTCGTTCTTTCTTTGATGGTAAAAAGCATCAATTTGCAGAGTCGGTTCGTACCCTGCGAACTAGCCTATCATTATTGAATTTAGATAAAGAGCAGCAGGCCATAATGATTACATCGAGCGTGCCTAAAGAAGGTAAAACTACCGTTTCGATTAATTTAGCGTTTGCCTTGGGGCAGCTGGATAAGACCATACTGATTGATGCCGACTTACGTCGCCCTAGCGTTGGCAAGCAATTTGGCATTCCAAATTACCAGCCCGGTGTTGCGAACTTAATCTTAAAATCACATACTTTTGATGAATGCTTAGTGCAGGATGAAGAATCTAAGATAGATATATTATCCGCAGGAACTATCCCATCAAATCCACAAGAATTGCTAGCTGACAAAGGCTTCGGCGAACTTATCGCCCAGCTCAAGACCCAGTACAAATACGTTGTTGTTGATACTGCACCAACTCAAGCTGTTAGTGACTCTATGGTTATTGCAAACTCATGTGATTCTGTAATCTACGTAGTTCGTGCAGACAGTACCAGTGAGAAGTTAATAAATAATGGTTTGTCTCGATTCCTTCAAGTTGGTCATCGTCTTGATGGGGTAGTGCTAAATCAAGTAGACTTACGTAAATCTGGTGCAGCACAAAGGTATGCTGGATTCTACGACCAATACGGTTATACGAGTCATAAAGACAGCTAACAGTAATTATTGATAGATATACATAGCCATATATTGCCTGGCATCGACGACGGTGCCAGGTCTTTAGATATCGCCTTAGAAATGGCACAGCAAGCTGTTGACTGTGGCGTAAGTCACATGGTTTGCACGCCACATATCCATAAAGGCTACTTCGACAATTCTCATAGTACAATAAAGCCTGTATTTGACGAGTTTGTGAAAGCTGTCAAAACAGCGGCGATTCCCCTAACACTTTCTTATGCAGCTGAAGTGAGAGTGAATGAGCTTATTCCCGTTTGGTTCAAACAAGGGGAGCTACCATTCATCGGTGAATTAAGCGATAAAAAAATACTTCTGCTTGAAATGCCTCATAGCCATGTTCCCCAGGGGCTTGAGACCCTAGTTAAATGGTTATTAAGAAATAACGTTCAACCTCTTATAGCGCATCCAGAACGAAATCGGGAGTTGTTAGCAGAGCCAACTAAATTTAGCTGGCTTCAGCGACAAGGGTGTTTGTTTCAAGTTACCGCTGGCGCTTTGACGGGGCGATTTGGAGACAACGTAGCACAATTTGCAATAAGTTTAATGCAGCGAAAAGCATTTCATGTCGTTGCCTCTGATACCCATGATTTAGTACGACGGCCTAATGACATGAGAGATGCGTTTGACGTTGTCGCCGCCTTCGATAGGGTCTTCGCTCAAGACGTTTTCATTAACAAGCCTGGTGAAATAATAGGTAAAGCACTTAGGCACGGTGTTTAATGAAGGCGTTTAATCTCGCTAGCCACTACAACCAACAAACTTTTAGTACTTCGCTCAAATGGATCGTAGCGCTTATGGCGTTATGGAGTTTAGTGTGGAGTGTGCAGCTTTTTATTGCGGGTAATGCGTACTATAGCGTAAAGAATAACATTGATATGTGGCAGCAAAGGCCTGAGCGTGCGACTACAGAGAAGATAGAGCGAGCTCTAAATAAAATAGAAACAGCGCTTAGTTATTTCCCGAAAAACGGACTCTACTATCAAGTACAAGGGCAATTATATGAATGGAAAGCATATAGTGTGGGTGACGCCGGCGTGTCGAGCGACACTCAAACAGCAGCTTTTGATTCGAAGAGAAACTTATACCAAGCCTTTACCGCCTACGAAAAGAGTCTAGAGCTAAGACCGAATTGGAGCGGCAGTTGGATAGGGCTAGCGTCAGTTAAGTGGAAACAGAGAGAATTAGATAGTGCATTCTATGATTATGTAACGCGTGCCGTTGATGTGGGAGCACAAGATGCCATAGTGCACAAATTTATCGTAGAATATGGCTTAGACATGTTTGCCGCACGCTCAGTGCATTACGTAAAAGTGAAAGATCTATTAAAGCGCCATTTAGATTTAGGAATTCAAAATCCACTTAGCAGAAACTTTGTTTTAGAAGCTATCCAAAAGCATAGCGCAGAGGAAGTAGTGTGTCGTTGGTTGAATACTTCGAGTTACCCTGTCAAAAAGCGTATACCTAATTGCGTGACATACGACTAAAAACGACCGAAATTAACTTTTTCCTTTCAACCAGTCCCAAAGCCCCAGTGAAAATCCTTCGAAAAGGTTTATTCCTAACCAACTTTTGAGGATATAAAGAAGTACCAAACCAAGTATTAACGATACGCAGAAAAAAAGCGCAACAGTTGCTGCCATAGCAATTCTGCCAATTCTACTTTCAGTTCTGGATAAATCTCGTTTATCTATTCCAGCTAACAGTACGAAATAATAGCGGCTGCGTAGGAGGCTAATGGTGCCCCGAACATCCACTTTATGATTACCCCAACGTCTTCCCGCAAGCGCAGTATTTAAATGAGATAATTGTTCATCAGAGAATGAATCAGCTACTTTTTTCGGCATACGCTCAAGCATGTGTTGAACGTTGGGCTCTTCTCTAACGGGGCGTTTAATTTTTAAAACCACACTGCGTCCTTTTACGATAAAACGATCGAGAAAAAATTGAGTTAAGCAGTTTATCTATGTGATTGCCTTCCCATAGAAATATCTCTGCTTAGCGCTCCTAATGCTAAAAGAACAATAAATATAGCCGTATTTGCTGGTGCTTGTAGAGGGAAATCCACACTGCTGTGCAAAGCCATGCCGATAGTTGCCATAATACTTGCAAAAGCGGTGCCTCTGGGTAAAGGGTGGCGTCTATTTCGAACGGCGCTAAGAGCATTTTTAGTACACAACAGCACTAGCAGAGCAAGAACAAAGGCACCTACGACACCAAACTCAATGCTAAATTGAAGATATTCGTTGTGTGCGTGATCGTAAAAGTGCTGAATACTTTCACTCTGAAATTGGGGGTAAACGGTGTAAAAAGTTCCACCTCCGGTACCTATTAGTCCGTATTCACCTAATAGGGGGAGTGCGTCTGTTATTACTTCATCTCTACTTTCTTGTGCGAAGTTTGTTTGTTCTAAGCGCTGTTGCACTTGCTTGAGGCCAAAAAGACTACTGACTAACAAAATATCGATAATCAGCATGCTGATAAACAAAGTGATATAGCTTTTTTGACGGGGCTTAAAGTAAATCAAGCCAAGCGTGGCTGTAATTGTCATGGCTATAAAAAAAGCGCTATTACCCATTCGAGAACGGGACATGACTAACGCAATCACCATTATAATTATGCCTATTCTAAATAGTACTTTGTTACTCAACCAAAACTTCACCAGCCTTCGCAGCCTTTCTCGTTTACTGGTGGTGTTGTCTTGATGCAAACTCGCTATCAAATACCCGATTGCGGCACTCAAACAGAGCATTAGAAAATTTGCGTAATGATTCTTGTAAATATAGCTGCCAGTCGCGATGTGCGAAACCGGCTGTTTGAACACCAGGCTGTACTTAATACCTGAAAGTACTTCTAGTGCGCCGTAGATAGCTTGAAATATGCCAGCTGCGCTAATGACTATAAGAGTGTATCGCAAACGCTTAGCTGAATTGACAAGGGTTAATGCGATGAAAAATAGAAAACAATAGGCAAGAGATTTGAAGAAAGTTACGTCGCTCTGACTTACATCAAAACTCAAAGATAGCCACTTTGAAGTGACGTTCTCTTGGTTACCCCATTGCTCACTTAAGAGGTAGCTTACACGCTCAGGTCGTATTGCCTCGACCAGCGCAAAGGGTAGAGGAACAACATTGATAAGCTGCCAAGCAAGAAAGATAACCCAAAGAATAATGAATGTTCGATATTTTGTGTAGAGTTGATGAAGTAGAGAAGTGTTTAGCAGAACCAAGGTGCCGCCAATTGAAAACAGCGACATTTGCATCAGCGCCCACGCCCACGGGCGATTTGCGCCCAACGACAGAGGAAGCCAGAACAAAGTGAATAAAAGAAAACCGAAAAGAAACTTTTCGGTTTTCAGAACATTAACCATAAACAACTACAACAAAAATAGTTAAAGTTTAAGCAGTTACGTTTTGATTAGTTGGCAGAAATTGTTGTATCACCACCACCTGCACCAGCTGCCCCAGTACCGACACCAAGCGGAGAAAACGTATTGCCCGTTCCACCTGCTGCAGTAGCTGTTAATGTGCTTGGATCTACACCAGCATTAATAACTGCTAGCAGTGCATCGTCTTCACTAATTACCTGCATTTGAAGAGCGATATTGTAGATCTCGCTGGCACTCTCTGGAAACATTAAAACAGTAATCGTTATGATTTGAGATGCTTGATCTGGAAATTGTGTAAATCCAGCGATGGCTAATTCGAACCCTGTGGCATTTTCGTTAAGTAAACCTACTAAAGATTCAAATGAATCTTGGTTGTCAGATAAATACGCAGTGCCTGCAGCATCGAAGTAAAGACCTTCATTGATTACAGTCTGACTAACTTGATTTGCGGCGTCTTGTATATTCGCTCCGTTATCAAGTTCATTAACAAGTAACGTTCTTACTTGAGTGCCCGGTGCGCTATTTTCTTGCGCTGAAGAAACAGGCGTTAGCACAACCAGTGCAATCAAAAGTAGAGATAAAATAACGTTGCTACGCATAGCTTATCCTTTTAAATAAAACGTCGGGTCAGCGTCTTGCTAACACCATTAGTGATCATTGTATAACAAATAAGCGTGCTAGGTCTTCACTTTGTTATACGACTTTTCGGCTAAGTAACTTAATTTTGCCAAAGCGTAGGCTTTGCGAAATAAAAACCTTGCTGATAAGCAACGTCGAGTTGAGTTAATGCCACTGACTCTGCTTCATTCTCAACAAGCTCAGCAATTACGTTGATATTTAATCCTCGAGCTATGCTCAACAAGCTACTTACAAACAACTGATTATCTTTATCTGTGTGAATATCTTTCGTAAGCTTGCCGGAAATTTTTACAAAATGAGGCTGAATAGCCCTCAATCCTGCAAGTGATGCAAGATTTTCTCCAAAGTGCTCAATTGTTACGCGGCAGCCTAATGTCATTAGAGTCTTGCAAAAAGATATGGTGTCATCTTTATGGTGAATGAGTGCTGAGTCTTCGAATTCGAACACCAACTTAGTGCAAAGCGCCGTGTTTTGGTTCAATTGTGCAACTAGCCAGGTTCTGAAATGGGAATTAGCTAGAGAAGCATTTGCAATATTAATGGCCACATCACATTTTGCTTGAGAAAGCTTTTTAAAAACAAGGGTTACTACCAACTTATCGACCTCTGGAATAAGGTTCAATCGCTCTGAAGCGGGGATTAACTGCGACATTGGTATAACACTGCCGCTTTCTTTGTCTTTGAAGCGTGCGAAAGCCTCAAAATATGAGGGAGTGTTTTCTGCAATACTCATGACGGGTTGTATCAGCATGTCAGCGTACTGTTGCTCCAATATCACATTAAGCCTTTCTCTCCATGCAGTATTACTGTGTATATGAGAGAGTTCTGAAGCAAATTGCCATCCATTAGCTTGTTTAGTTGCAGCCATAAGCGCGCTGTCAGCATTTTCCATAATTTCGGAAAAAGACTGCTTATCGCTAAATTGCGCCACACCCATCCACACCGAACGATTTCCGTCTTTGAGAGGATTGCAATGTACGAGAGTTTCACTTAAATCTTCGATTTTATTCGAACATTCTCTCTTTGATATTGCTTCAGTGACTAGTGCAAAGTCGGCGCCTGATAGCCTGAATAAGTGTGTAGTCTCAGCTGACTCTTTGGAGAACTGCTTAAGAATGTTGGCAACTGAAGTAACGTAATTGTCGCCCTCTTGGGCTCCGAGAGAAGTATTGATAGCGTTGAGGTGCGCTAATCGTATTATAACTAAATAACCTTCATCTGAATGGGCTGTCGAACTTAATAAAGCGTTCATGTGACGAGTGAAGGCACTTCTGTTTTGAACGCCCGTAAGGCTGTCTTCGTACGCTTGCGCCTTGAAGTGTTCTGCTTTTTGGGAAAGTTCTTTAAACATCCCTTCTACAGATGAAGACAGCTTATTCACCGCTTGAGTGATAAATGTAAGCTCTTGGGTAAATGGCTTATAGTTTATTTGAGAAAACTTTTGGTTTTGAATGTCATTAATCTTGTGAACCACGATTCTAAGTGGTTTTGTAATAGCGGTAATTATGAAAAGCAACGCGATGTAGGCTACAACGAACGCGGTAAAAAACATAAAGGCACTTTGTTTGACACTTTCATAAAGCGTTTCATTTGCAAGCCCTGGGTGGCTTTGAACGGTTAGCTCCCCGGCCAAGGTCCAGCCATCGTTTAATTCAGTTCGTTGAACGGGTGGTGTGACTTCTACTAAATTAGTGAACCACGCAGGCACTGAATCTTGAGTATTTGGGTTTTTACGCTCAATCAGTAAATTACCTTCCATGTCAGAGACCGTAATATACTGATAGAAACCCCTGTCAAAAATGGCATTTACCATAGTCTCCGCAACAATTATTCCGTTGGGTTCGCCAATGTAAGGCGTGATGGAAAGGCCTAAAGACGTTGCTGTATCTTGAGCGTGAGTCGCTAGTTGTTCGTTTACATATTCTCGAGTTAGCTTTACATTTATAATGAAAGAGCCAGCAAATACTAAAACCAAAAAAATGGCTAAGCTCGTACTTAATTGGGTAGATAGTCTCATTATTTTTCTTTATCTCCGTACATTACGCGGTCTAGTCGCTCTACCATGTCGTCCCACATTTTCATTGGGCCACTACCTCTCAACTTGCGGCCTGTTCCCATCGCTTTCGCAGCCCATAATCCATTACCATTAAAACTGTAAATAGGGGATAAGTCTCTGCGCTTATTCGCCGGTAAAATTCGCCGATTAATATTGTCTAAAACTAAAGGTACTGAGCTAGGCGTTTCATAATAAGCTAGCACCATGTGAGGTTGACGTAATTCTAATGCCGTTACATACATAAGCCTTAATTGACTTTCTGGTACACCTAGCTCAATGAGTGAGAAATATTTCGCAATGGTGTAATCTTCGCAGTCGCCTGCGCCAGTGGCAATAAACTCTATAGGGGTGGCCCAGTAGTCCTTTTCGTTCCAGTGAACAAGATCGTCAACAAAATCGAACCGGTTAAAGAAGCGGTTTATCTCATAAAGCTTTTCGTCTAGGTCTTCACTTTGTAATTCACTAATCAATTGTCGCCATTTAGCAACGTTTTCGCTAGCCTCAGTGCCATAAACTGAACCAATACGGGCATAAACTTGCGGTGTGAACACGGTTTTTTGTTGTGCAATGGGCGATGTAACTGCCAACAAAGTACACCCTACAATCACAGCCATGCGAGCAGCGGATAACATGCTGCGCACAGTTAATAAGGCAAGAAAAGGTGAGCATGAACGTTTCTTTTGGTGCAAACCGTAGGTACTTTATGCAATAGATTAAGGCAAGTGTAAAAAATCTTTCACTACTATGCGTTACCATAGCTTGCCTACCAATATCTCAATGATGGCAAACTTATTAAGAACTTGAAAGGCATTTCAAAAGCCATAAAGGCTTTTTATTAAAAAGTGATCTTTCTGGCATGGTTTATGTTTAATTGTTTTTAATTAAGATTTTAAAATTATAAGTACGCGGTGCGGGTTATGAAGTTGTGCGCCGTCTGGTATCATTGCCAAGCTTTGTAGTAATTTTACAACGAAAAGGAACTTTCATGGAGTACTCAGCGCGTCCAGCGGTGTTTATCATTAATTCACTTGAAGGCGGTGGCGCTGAACGAGTAATGGTTAAGCTATTAACCATAATGCAATCGTACTTTGTTGCTAAACGTGTTCCTGTTCATCTTATTCTCCTTGACGACTTGCCAGAGTCACAGGTTTGCCCCGAGTACGTAAATAAAATAGTACTCAATACTGAAGGCAGCTTGGTTTCAGGGTATAAGCAACTACAACCCGTATTGGCAGACCTGAACCCAGAATATTGCTTCAGCTTTTTAACAAGAAGCAACTTCTTAAACGTTACCTTGGCTAAACGGCTAAAATTCAAAGCCATAATAAGCGAGCGGGTTAATACAACAAGTCATCTTTCTGGCGGGTTAAAAGACACTGTTAGCCGACTATTAGTTCGTTTGCTTTACAACAAAGCTGACAGCGTTGTAGCAGTTTCTGAAGGTGTAAAAGCCGACCTTATCGACAACTATGCAGTATCAAGAGATGAAATTTCGGTGCTGTATAACCCGTATGATATTGAGCAGCTTCAGGCTCAGGCATCGGAAAGTGTGTCGGATCTACCAGCAAAGCCCTACATTATTGGGGTAGGGCGCTTAGTCAAAAATAAAAATTTCTCTTTATTACTTAACGCCTATGCTAAAGCTAACATTGCAGAAAACTTAGTGATTCTGGGCGTGGGCGATGAAGAAGCGAACCTAAAAGCACAAGCTAAAGAACTGGGAATTGAAAATAAAACGCAGTTTCTTGGTTTTAAAGCAAACCCATACCCTTATTTAAGCAATGCTGAATACTTTGTAAGTACGTCGAACGCTGAAGGGTTCCCTAATGCCATTGTTGAAGCCATGTGTTTAGAAAAAGCAGTAATAGCAACAAACTGCGAATCTGGCCCTGCGGAAATCATTGCCGAGCAATATCCTTACAGAGTAACTGGCGCTAGTAATGAAAAAAACGGTATTCTTTGTGAGTTAAATAACGCTGAAGGTGTTGCAAGTGCGTTAAGCTCATTCAGTGATGAAGCTGTTCGGCTATCTTACGCTGCAAAAAGCAAAAGCTGTGCAAAGCAATTTTCTTACAATGCCTTTCAAGAAAAAGTAATAGCCATTATTGAAAAGGTTTGCAAATAGACATGTTTGAAGGGGTAAAAGTAGTTGTTGGCCTAATAAGTTTTATTATGGTGTATCGCACCATAACTGGGAACTGCAATAAATATCTTGCGTTTGCTATTTGCGCTATTTGGTTGCGATTCTTTTTGTCGGCGTTTCATACTATTACGTACCCTTCGTTGGTGGCGGGCTTTTCGATAAATGCGCTTTCAAGTATTTCGGTTGCTGGACTTGGGCTTTTCTTCTTACCGTTTGCAGTATTTACCCTCAAGAAGCTTTTTCCATTCTATTTATTGTTTGCTGTAATCGCTGTTAGCGGTTTTGTGAATATGAAGATACCAGGTGCGATAAATGTATTGGTTAAATGGTGTTACTTTTTAGTTCTGGCAGGGGCATTATTTCTTTCTATACGAGTTCAAGGACAACAGGAAACTTTTAAAAAGCTATTAGTAGCATTTGTGATGCCGGTAACAATGCAGGTATTGTCCATTCTACTAGGGCATGCAAAAGCAGCAGAAGCAGATGGTTCAACCAGCTTTATCGGTGGCTACAACCACGAAGCCGCTTTTTCAATGATCATAGTTAGTTTCATTTTTGTAATAGGGCTAACTAAGCCAAACTCCATTCGCTTCAGAACTAGCTTATTTTCTTTAGCTATTTTGCTGCTTGTTCTAGTGAATTATAGAACTTCAGTGCTTACGATTTTGCCTATAGCGGCCGTTTTTTATTTCACGCTTGTTGAGCAAAGGTTGAAGCCATCGCAAAAGGTGCCTGTGCTGACAATTGTCTCTATGGTTATCGTTGCATCGTTTATGGTTTTGTCATTTACCATGCGTGAACGCTTCTCTGATGTAGGTCTGCTAATTAGTAACTTAGATATTATTTTTAAAGCGCCAATATATTTTAGCGAAGCCGAAAAAGACATTATGTCGGCTCGCGTATTTATCTGGAGTCAATATATAGATGGGTTTGTGAATGCTAATGCTCTTAACCAGTTAATTGGGTTTGGACCTGACTCCTGGAAAGGTGTATTTGCAAAATACGCACATAATACGTATGTATCCAACCTTTATGAGTATGGAATTATTGGCTTCGCTGCGTTTATTTTTATGTGTATATATTCATTAGACCAAGCCTTAAAAATCAGCAAAAGAGGTTTATCTAAAATAGTAGCCTTTTCGATAGTTGGTTTTTTAATAATGAATATGGCAACAATGCCGCTTTGGAATATCGAGGGCTTAATATTTTTTGCAATTCTAATTAGCGTCGTTCTTGCTTTATCGGCACCGAAAAAGCTTTTTGATCCAAACTTACATAACAATCAAGTCATGAGGTTCGCCAAATAATATGAAGATATGTGCGATAGGTTTACGCGGAATACCCGATGTTATGGGAGGCATAGAGTCACACTGCCAGCAGTTATACCCACGTATGGTAGAAAAGGGCGATTCAGTAGTAGTTATTGCGCGTTCACCTTATGTAAGAGGAAATAAATATAGCTACAAAGGTGTAGATGTAGTTAGTGTATGGACCTTAAAACATAAATTCTTAGAAACCTTTATGCATACTTTTTTTGCGATTCTGTACGCAAGAATATTTGTACATCCAGATGTAGTTCATCTTCACGCTATTGGGCCTGCATTGTTCACCCCACTCGCGCGGTTACTAGGTATGAAAGTAGTAGTGACACACCATGGTGCAGATTATGACCGACAAAAGTGGAATGGACTAGCGAAGTTTATTCTAAGATCTGGTGAAAAAATGGGTGTGTTATTTTCAAATAAAATGTTTGTAGTAGGAAAAACTTTAACGAACAGGCTGAAAAACGAATTTTCGAAGCAAGCTGGAAAAATCGAATATGTGCCAAATGGCATGTTGCCCTCATTTACAGGGGAGATAAGTACAAGTGCACTTCCTAAGGAATTGGGTCTTTCTTCAAATAGCTATGTTCTCACAGTGGGCAGGTTGGTACCCGAAAAGGGCTTTCACGATTTGGTGGCTGCCTACAAAAAAGCTAATACCTCTTTTAAGTTAGTTATAGTCGGCCAAGCAGATCATCAGGATGAATACGCGTGTACATTGGTAGAACAAGCCAGCGATAATATTATTTTTGCTGGCCGGAGGTCAGGCGATGAACTTAAAGCGTTATACAAACACGCGAGAGTATTTGTATTGCCGTCATATCATGAAGGTTTACCTATTGTTGCGCTTGAAGCTATAAGTGCGGGTACGCCTGTAATTCTTAGTGATATCTTACCTAATAAGGACATCGAAGCACCGGTAGATAGCTATTTTGAGGTAGGAAATATTTCAGATTTAGCAGAAAAAATATCACATGTTGATTCGTTGGATTTAGCGTTAGATCAAGAGAAATTTTTGTATAACTTTAACTGGGATAGGATTGCAGAGAAGTCTTCGACCTTAGTTAAAGATATTGCTGAAAAAGGTAGCAGTTTATGAGCTTAAATATTTCAGTAGTAATAACTACATACAACCGCCCTGATTGTTTGCTTGAAGCACTTGACGGTGTTAAAAGCCAGCTACTTTTACCATATGAAATTATAATTATTGACGATAACTCGAGTCGATCTTACGAAGATGCTATGCCTGCAATTAACGCACTAGGTGCGAGGTACTTAAAGCAGAATGTCTCCTGTGGCGCAAACAAGGCCAGAAATTTAGGCGTAGAGTGTTCGAAAGGCGATGTAATCGCCTTTCTGGATGATGATGATGTCTGGTTGCCGGAGTATTTAACTACATTAAACAACCTTTATAAAGCTGGAGCAGATGCTGTTGTTTCAGGGTTCAAACAGCTAGGAAAGGAAGAGGTAGTTGTAGTTAATAATGACGATGTGGTTACAAAGAAGTCACTCTTACGTGGTAACACTTACTGTGGGATGAGTGGTTTCAGCGCAAAACGTCAACTTTTGCTAGAAAATACGTTCGATGAATCTTTAAACAATGGCCAAGACTGGGATATGTATGTTCGTCTATTTCAGCTTGGAGTTAACTTTGTAAATGTGCCCGAACCAATCTTTCTGTATAGGTTTCAAAATGAAGATGGAATTGGCGCAAAGGTACGTCAGATGGAAGTTAAAGATATCGACAAAAGAATTGGGTCCGCGTTAAAACATCGAAAGTTTTTAGGTGATTACTGGTTCAAAAAAAGAGTGTCAGAACAACTTCTTTTCTCTCTAAAATACAAGAAAAACAAACTTAGTTGGATTGTTTGTTCAATCCGAACTACTGGATTAGCTGCGACTGGACTGTTTTTTATTCGCGCTTTAAGAAGGAAGTTAGCGCGACGACCAATGTCTGTATAGCTCTGCATTACAAAAAATAAATTTAGTTATCTAAAATTAGGATGTTTTATGAAAGCAATTATAAATGGTGGCAAGGTCCCTCAAGGGACAGTTAATGTAAGTGGTGCAAAGAACTCAGCAACTCGACTTCTTGCCGCTGCTTGCATATCAGATGGTGAAGTTATACTGCAAAACTTCCCTACACAATTAGTGGATGCTCAACATAAAATTCGATTTCTTCAAAATATAGGTGCTGAAATCAAGGTTGATGATAAGGCAGAAACATTACACATTAAAAGCGGTAGCATTACTTCAAAAGAGCTAGCTGAGTATGACTACCCCATACGAACAACGTATCTTCTAGCTGCAGCCCAAATAAAGCGCTCAGGTAGTGCAAAGATTCCTTATCCAGGTGGATGTAAGATAGGAAGTCGAGGTTACGATCTTCATATCATGGTTTGGGAGTCGCTTGGTTGCAAGGTAACTGAAAAGCCAGACTTTATTCTTATCGAAGGCTCACACTTTGTTGGAGGACAAATCAAGTTTCCTATTTCAACTGTAGGTGGAACTGAGAATGCGTTGATTTGCGCATCAATGGCCAAAGGTAAGACAGAAATAATAAACGCATATATCACTCCAGAGATAGAAGATCTCATTGACTTTCTACGTAGAATGGGAAGCGTAATAGAGGTAAATGGGAGCAGTAATATAATTGTTGAGGGGGTTAGTTATTTAAAAGGTACTATCAAGAGCGTTATGTTCGATAGAATTGAAGCTTTGACATGGTTGGTTTATGGCGTTCTTTCTAAAGGGACTTTACTGATTAACAATGTTCCATTCGACTCTATGGAAGTTCCTCTGCTTCATTTAAAGAAAATGGGAATTGACTTTTTAAGTAACTCTAACAGTATTTATTTTTCACCAGATTGTTTGAAAAATGGGCAGGTTGAGTCATTCGAATTGGCGTGTGGTGCGCATCCGGGAATAATTTCAGATATGCAATCTTTCTATACTTTGCTGGGAATTGTTGCGCAAGGTGATTCGCGCATATTTGATTACAGATACCCAAAAAGAATTGCTTATGCTGACGAATTGCAAAAGTTAATCGACGTTCCAGTGGTTGAGACGGAAGAAGGAAAAATTACTACTCGAGGGCCTGGCTCCTTTATATCGGGTGAAGTCACTTCTACAGATCTTCGAGGAAGTATGGCACTAGTGATGGCGGCGTTATGTGCAAGTGGAAAGTCTGTTGTCAATGATGTGGAAATGGCACTTAGGGGATATAACAACCTCGAAGGAAAGCTAGCTCAGTTGGGTATACAGATAGAAATTCAAAAATAGGAAAAGTACATGGATTTACGTTTACCGCTAGAGTTGCAACAGCGATTAAACGCCAATTTCCCGGACGAGATCGCATATCTCGTCCCATTAAGCGAATTAAGTTACTGGAAAATTGGTGGTTTAGCTCAATGTGTAATAAAACCCAAATCCATTCAAAGTTTACAATCAACTTTAGCTATAACTAGTGAATTTAAAAATGTTCCACGGCTAGTGATTGGAGATTGCTCTAACCTTTTATTTGATGATAAAGGTTTCGAAGGGGTTTTAATACAGATTGGAAATGGACTTAGTAAAATTGAAATAGAAGATGATCTTATCCATTGTGAAGCTGGTGCTTGGGTACCAGAAATCGCCTATCATTCCTATCGACAAGAATTGAGTGGTATCGAACACATTTGCGGGATTCCTGGACGTATAGGTGGGTTAGTTTATATGAATGGGGGGAGTCAACGTAGGGGTATTTTAGAAAATACCGAAAGCGTAGTTGTTCTTTCACCAGAAGGCGCCTTAAGCACGATAAAAAGCAGTGACATCAATCATTCATACCGCGTCTCTCCCTTCCAAGGAAAGCCGATAGTCATTGCCAAAGTCACGCTCAAACTTGAACCTAAATCTCGTTCCCTTGTTCGAAACGAGATGAGAAAAATTCTGTCAAGTCGTCGGAAAAAGTTTCCACGAAAACTTCCCAACTGCGGCTCTGTTTTTCTTTCAAACCCCGCCATGTACGATGAAATCGGCCCGCCTGGCTATGCTATTGAAAAGGCGGGCCTTAAGGGGACTCGAAAGGGAAACGCTCAACTCTCTACGTTACACGCCAATTTTATTGTTAATTTGGGAGGCGCTTCAAGCGCAGACGTTTTGTACCTAATTGCTTTAGCGAGAAATACGGTGAAAGAAAAGACTGGATTTAGTATGGATTGTGAAGTTAGGTACGTTGACTCTAAAGGCAACATGATGCAAGCGCATGAATACACTGACACTTTGCCGGTTCAAACTTAACGTATCATTTTAAACCCAAGATTATATTTATCCTAGCCAATGTGAATATTGTAAAGCGAATAGTTGTTCATGGGTTGAAAAAAGTTGTTTAAATTATCGTATTGCGTTTGCAATGAAAAGGATTCTCATGGGTAACCAACAAGTAACAGTACTTTATTTCCTTAACCGTTTTCCGTTGCCTTCTGAAACGTTTGTAATTGATCAGATCTGTGGATTATTAGATAGAGGGATCGATATCGAAATCATTTCGTTAATTAAAGGTGATTATAAGAACCTCCATGAAAAAGTTATTGAATACGGATTAGATAAAAAAACAACATATTTATCTGAGGACACCAACAGAAAATTTATAAGTAGAGCTACTTCGCTCGGTTTATCACTTTTTAATCCGCGAATTTTTAAATACTTAAATTGGTCTAAGTATGGAAGTGTTTCCAAAAATTTATTACTTCCTTTATTAGAAAAGAAAAAGCAGAAAAGTGAGTTTGATTTTATAATTGCGCACTTTGGCACGGCGGGCGTTACCGCGATGAAAATGATAGATGCAGGTTCGATAAAAGGTAAACTTTTACCAGTTTTTCATGGCGCTGACATCTCAAAAAAGAAGAATCTTGAAGCACATGAACTTGAATACAGGGAACTTTTCAAAAAATCGTTTGCTTTGCTTCCTATAAGTGAATTATGGAAAAGAAAGTTGATTGCTCTCGGTGCTGAAAAAAACAAAATAATGGTTAATAGAATGGGTATAGATAGTAGCCGTTTTAACTTCTTTGAACATGATATAAACGAAGACCAAAGTTTTAGAATTGTCACTGTAGGAAGGATGGTTGAAAAAAAAGGTATCGACGACGCTATCGAAGCTATGAGCAGACTTAAACAAAAGACTAGCAAAAACTTTGTCTATGAAATCGTAGGCGGGGGCCCGTTATTCGAAAAAATGAAGCAAAAAGTCAAAAGACTCCAACTTTCAAATATCGTTAAATTTCACGGAGTCCAAACGCAAAAAGGTGTTAAAAAGCTACTCAGTAAAGCCGATATATTTTTATTACCTTCGAAAACTGCGGCTGATGGGGACATGGAAGGAATACCAGTATCTTTGATGGAGTCAATGTCATCCGGTATTGTTACTGTCTCGACATTTCACAGTGGGATACCGGAATTGATTGTACACGAGAAAGAAGGTTTTTTAGTGCCAGAGAGGTCTCCAGAAGATATAGCAGAGCAGCTTTTTAGAATCATCAATAATCAATACGATTTATCAACCATTAGGAAAAATGCTCTTGAAAAGGTTCAAGGCGAGTTTAATCAAAATCAAACCTATGAACAATTAAACGCTTTCCTTGTGGCAAATAAAAGCCAATCGTCACCCTCTATTCAAAACCTTTTATAAAGAGAAATGCTAATTCTTATGGGGAAAAATAGTTCTGTAATAAGCTCCTCATCGTGGACGCTAGGAGTTAAGTTTATTGAGCGCGGGGTATCGCTAGCGGTATATATTATGCTCGCGCGCTTTCTAAGTGTGGAAGAGTTTGGTGTAGTGGCCTTTGCTATGCTATTTCTCGAATTTATAACTGTTTTCACCAGCAGTGGCGTAAAAGACTTTATCTTAACAAGGAAAGAAGTAAGTAGTAGTTTCATCGATACATGTACTTACTCTGTTATTTTTATCTCCATTGTCATTTCGTCTATTTTCTACTTGGTAATGGATTTTTTTTTCATTGATAAATCAGAAATGATGAAGAATGTGTTTCAAGTTCTTTTGTTTCTGCCTGCTATTTCATCATTTAACATCGTCCAAACTGCACTACTACAACGAAGTTATAATTTTAAAAATCTTTCCTTACGTAACTTAGTTTCGACAATTATCGCCGGCCTTTCAAGTATATATTGCGCATATGATGGTTATGGGGCTTGGGCATTGGTGCTTTACCAATACTGCAAAGTTATTATAGACACAATTATTCTTCAAATACTGGTTAAATATAGGCCTAACTTTCATTTTTCACTGCGATACTTTAAAGAGTGTTATAAATTTTCTCTACCGTTATTATTTTCTGAAATAATGAATTTCTGGTCTACTAGAATGATGGATTTGTTTGTTAGCGTAATTCATGGCGCGCCTAGCCTTGCTATTCTGAACATAGCTAGAAAGTTTTCAAGACTTGTTCAGCAATTGTCGTTGACATCGCTTCGACCCGTTGTTTTAAGCTATGCTTCGAAATCCGAAAATAAAAGCCAGTCATTTGCGAAATTCATCGCTTACGTCACATTTACGATCGCTCCTGTTTTGATTGCTATAGGTGTATATGCGGAATTTTACGTAACGCCGATATTTGGAGACCAGTGGGCGCCAGCGGTTGCTATAATAGAGTTACTTTCCTATACAGCGATAGCCCAATGTTTATCATGGTACTTTGGTTTAATTTTAATTGCTCAGAGTAAGAATATTTTATTATTTAAGTTGAATGTAATTTTTACATTAACATTTTTCATGGTTGGTGTAGGGAGCTATAAACTAAGCTTTGAAAATTATGTCGCTGTACAGGTTGTACTAATTAATATTATATCTTTTTATAAAGTATTTTTTGTTGTCAAGAAAAAATATATAGAGTTAAAATGCTTTATGGAATTTATTCTTCCTGCTGTTTTTTCTTGTTTGATATTTGTTGCTTTTTCTTTGATTTTTCGTGAGGTGATTACTAATAATCATAATTCATCAAGTTTCATTACTGTTTCGTTGGTGGGTTTATCATCAGTAATTTCTTTTTTTATTTCAGCGTCAGTTACAATGTTGTTTTTCAATAGCTTTAGAGCAGAGATAATCAATATTGTTTCACAAGTTTTACTGAAGTTTAGAAAGTCTAATTAATCATATTATATTACTCTAAGGTTATTTAAACATGGATGAAATAAAAGTTTCCATTTGTGTAGCGTATTACAACAGAAGCGAATACGTAAAAGAGTGCATTCAATCACTTCTGGATCAGGACTATGATTCGTTTGAAATTATTGTAGTAAACGACGGCAGTAAGGACCCTCTGACAGGCCAGTATCTAGATGAGCTCGACGATAGAAGGTTAAAAATTATACATCAAGAAAACAAGGGCTTTGTTAGTGCCATTAGAGCTGCTATCGAAGCTTCTAGTGGTAAATATATCGCTATACAGGGTGCTGGTGATATTTCTCTTCCGTCTAGGATAAGACGGCAAGCGTCGGTATTAGATGAAAATCCACAAGTAGGTATTGTGAGTTGCCTTTTTGAAAATGTGGTTTTTGGCGGTGAAAATGATGGATTGCGAAAGAGGCGTGGCTATAATAACGGCAAAATATCATCATCTGATTTTCTCAACGGCTCAAATCCTCTTGGTCATGGCGAGGTGATGTTTAGAAGGAATATTTATAACAAGGTTGGGGGGTACAGGCCATATTTTAAGTTTTCACAGGACCTTGATCTTTGGTTGTTAATGATAGACCACTGTGAAGTAGAGATAATACAAGAGATTTTGTATGAGCGCCGAATGTTTATGAAAGATGGTGTTTCAACGGATGCGTCGAAGCAGTTTCTACAGAAGTATTTAGCTGAATTCGCGAGACAATGTTATTTAGACAGGCAACAATATGGTAAGGATTTAGTGGAGCAATATGGCATACATGGTGGCTTATTCAGACTTAGAAGTACTGCGCTCTCAAATTTTATAGCGACAAAAATTATCAACGCTCTTTTGGTTGATGATTTCAAAAAATTGGAAATGAACCTTAGGTTCGCTAAAAATGAGCCTATAACGTTGAAACTATTAATCGCATTCACTTTAGTATTCATTTTTAAATTCAAACTTGGACGTAATCTGGGTACGCACTTCATCAATAAATACAAATCTAAATAAGCTCTAATACTTTTGTAAAAGGCCCAAATTCATTTAAAATTAATGTGTCAATAAAATTTACAGTTCTCATTTAGCCAATAATTGCGAAAAATTTTTTTTTATAACATTATGATTATTATAGAATATTTTTTGTGGCACTGTATTTGCATTAAGCTGATTAGTTCGAAAATAATAGAAACTTTTTGGAAGTAAGGAACTATAATTATGACTTTTATTAGAATGGCAATGTTTGTCATCTTAAGTAGTGTAGGGTTAACTGTTAACGCAGCCTACATCAATTTCGACGACTACTCGATTAACAAGTTCGCTAACCAGGGGGCTGATGGTACCGCATCGACCAATGCGTTCGGTCTAGAACTTGGATTAGATGGTAATACTTGGGTTTTCATCAACGATACTTTCTCTATTGATGCATCTTCGGTCCTTTATTTTACGTTCGAAGCAACCGGAAATGAGGCTGAATGGTACGGAATAGGTTTCGATAATGATAATAGTGTGACAGCGTCTTCATTATTTCAGTTCGGTGGTGTAGATACTACGGGTGCTAATCAATTGTCTGCGTACTCATTTGGTTCTGGTTTAGTTAGTTACGCAGTAAACGTTGGTGATTACCTTTCTGGAGTCTTTTCACAGATGGTATTTGTTTTGGATGCTGATAATGTTTCTGGGGCTTCAGCTTCGTTTGTAAACGTAGAATTATGCTCAACTGGCGATTTTTGTGAAACAACAGCGCAAAGCAATGTCAGCGTTGACACTCCATCTACCGCAATTTTATTTGCGCTTTCGCTCTGCTTAATTTGTGCGGGATACCGCCGTATTTAATTTAGAAACTGTATTCGCTGAATTAAAACCCAATTTGCAATAGCAAGTTGGGTTTTTTTAGTTCTGCTAGTTTTTAGTGTCGTTGAAGTGTGACTCGTGGCATAAACAATAGAGTGACTTAGCTCTGCTACCGAGATGGGGCATCCCATTCTAAAACTGCTTCGTAAATTGCCTTATCCACTACATTCAGTTCTTCAATTTTCCTTACTATACTCTCGTTTTTGTATAGTTCTTTCGATAGGTCTTTATTTGGGCTTGAATTCTTGTTTTCTATCTTAATGTTGGTATTAAAAAAACTATTAAATTTACATTGCCATTGTTTTAAGTTCTCTAATGTTCCAACTACACTAAACTTCTTTAAATTTTCCAAAGATGAGGCGATAGCCTCTTCCTGATTACTGAATATCTCACTTGCATCGTTAAATTTAGAGAAATACCTAGCGTATGTTGTAGCAGAGTGCTTGGCAAAAGGGGAGTCTAAGTAATTTTCAATACTATCGTCATGTCTTCCCCAGGTAGAGTCCTTAAACTTGTTGTATACAAACTCAGACACAAATCTTTTATTCGGATCTCTAAGAACTGTTACAAAATTCCAGTCGCCGTGAAATTTATTGACAATAGTTGGCCTTGCTGGGCAGTGCCCAGTTACGAATTTCTTATGCCTGTCGCTTAAATAAAAAGCTAGTTGAACTTCCCTCGCTACCGTCATATCTATGTCCAGAAGTTCGGAGCTAACTTTACTCCCAACCAAGTCAATATTACTTGAAAGACGAGTTGCCTTAAATAATGTAGGATATAACGAAGAATGAATAGCGTTTGACAGAGATACACCAGCACATTTAGGTATATGGCAAAAGAAGACCTTTGGGTATCGCGATAAATAGTTCTCGGCCCTCATTTTTAAAGAACTCTGCATTTTCGTCTTGCTCCTAATTATTTGCTATTAAGTTATAATCCCTTCCCAACCGGGATGAGTATTTCATGATTGCTATCGCTAACATCATTTTTTAAATTTGTAATTACAATATTGGAAAAGCTTACGCTAGCTTTATTATTAATTCTTTCAACTTTATCGTTGTCGAGGATGAATACTATATAACGTAAAGGTCCTAAGTGATATTTGCCAATCTCTATTTCAATCGTCTTGTTCCGCTCTTCTGACAATAGGTTTGTCAAATCATTACCAAATTTTTGACTTCCACCTAATTTGAGTACTTTAGATTGCGTTAAAGAGTTATTTGATTCAAGCGCTATGCCAACAATTTCAGAAGACCCTTCTATATCGACAGTCATAGTTAGCATAGTATCTTTTGTCACCTCTATTTCAATCGGTATTTTATACCAACTGTTACCTACTAAGGTGACTTTATTATTCTTCACTTCAGGGAGGCCGTATTTCGTTTGGTTATCGAATTTAGTTAAATCATCTTCATTTATCTCTACAAATTTGTTCTCTACCAAGCTTGGCGTAGTGTCATTTAAGTTTTTGGCCTCTCGTGTAAAGTTTGGTATTAAAAACTCGTTTAGTATCGAAAGATTAACTAATGGTTGGTTATCAAAAGATGAAGAGTATACCTCATCGTGATTTTTATAGTGTTCCACAAAGCTATCAAAATCTACATCTATCTTCGGTCCATTTATTTTTGTATTAAAAATCAAATTATTTACGAATTTAGATAGATAGAATTTTTCTTTATCGTATATTCCTAAGCCCACCGCGTTATTGCTTAATCTATTCAAAATGATGTTGTTGTATGCCTCTATCCAAAACGTCGAATCACCTGCAACAGATGATCCTGCTATCCCATTTCTGTCCGTGTTTATATAATTTTCTATAACGTACGTTTTACCAGCGGGCTTCGATAATAAACCTCCAGCTTTTATCGCAGTCCATTCTTTGCCCCTATCATCACCTAAATCATGAATATAGTTATGAAATAGATAACTAGGTCCTATTAAGTTCGGAGCGATGCTGATTCCCACATAGCCTTGAGTAAGTTCATTGTTATAAACAAGTACATTTTGCTGACCACCATCGATCTCAATTAGGTCATCATTTGCGTACGCTATATAGTTCCCATAAATGGCTGAATTTCTCACGAATCCGCCACGTCGCTCAGTGTTCATTCGCCCTTCAATTACATCATTGAATCTATGGTTTGCTGTGCCATAAAATCGGTTGTTCCTTACAATGAATTCGCCTCTGTAGGCATCACTGTCGTGGTATGCCCAAACTTGTAGTGCATTTGCACCTTTAGGGTGACCCACTGACCAGTTATTTGCGCCTAGATTGGGGCTATGTACTTCACACTCTTCAATCACAGCAATACCGCTTCGCTCTAAGTAAATACCTGAATCGTAATTGATCGGGGAATTACTTGTCGGGCTTGAGTAAGCTTTGCCGTTTCTAATATCAACTGCTTCTCTGCCATACTCCGATACGTTGCAACCTTTAATCCAGATATGGTGTGCCTTTTTTGCAAATATACCGTAACGCTGCCCGCCTTTAACTGTAAGGTTTTCTAGCATAATGTAAGAGTTGTTACCAATATCCACAGCCGCAAGTACATCGCTGCCAGCTTCAATAACGGGGCCGTCGCCAATAATTTTTGCATAGCCATCTGCGCTACCTTCTATATTTAGCGCCTCTAAATCTAGTTGCCCGCCAGAGTAAATTTCAGAAAGGTAATAAATTTTATTTGGGTCGATAGGGGGGGTGTTGGGCTTTGTAGTTGTTTGAAATGTATGCTCCACTACGTCGCCATCAACATCTGTAATGGTCACTTCTATATGGTACGTAGTGTTTGCTTCTAGATATACTATGCTTCCAGCGAACGATCCGTAAATGGGCTCCCACGCCAGATCTAACCCTTCACGCCAATATGTATCATCATCAGCCCTAAATTTAACGGCGGCAGTACTTTCTTCATCCTGGCCGTAAATAACTAACCCTATCGAATTAATAAGCGGGGTAGCGGTATCTTCAAATCCAGAAGCTGATGCGGCAAAAACTATTGAAGGGTCTAACCCGGCTGTAATCGCTGACTCGTAAATGTCGTTTTTAGTTAAGCTCGTGTACGTTGAGATTATCTTCATCCATTTAGCTGTATCTATAGGGTATAACGCAAATAAAGCGGAAGCCTGTTCTACACTTATCTTCTCGAAGAGTACTTTTTTAACCTCTTCAGCAGCTTTTAAAGAAGGCGACAACGCATTTTGCGTAAATAGCTGAGCTATTTCTTCGTTGTACTTTTCCGCATATTTTTGGACTCTTTTGGGCCCGCTGTAATCTACCAAAAGCTTTTTTGCAGAGTTACTCTTGTTAACATTCTCGCTTAAGTAGAGATACAAAACATCTCCGGGTTGTCCACTTTTTGCATGATCAAGCTCTCGCTCTGTAACAGAGGAACATGAGGTAACCAAGATTGATAAAAAGACAGCAAAAAAAAGACCCATAGTGGAAAGCTTTATATTGAAGGTGTGCATCTGATGTCCTCAGAATTTGGAAGCGAAAAGGAGGTGTTCTTACTCAAAGAGTAGTAACAACCTCTTTAGGTGACAAGAAATTTATTGGAAGCTTTTTGAGAGCGACTACGTTTTAAACATAAATCAACTAAACTATTTGACGACTGGAAAATACAATAATTCTGGCGTTTTCACATTCCTATACTGTTGTAGATAAAAAATTAATCTGTCATTTCGTCTTTTATAATTTATCTATCAATTAAAACATTGAGCCAAAAAATTTATTTAAGGCACGTTTTAATTTTTTCGCTATGGGGTTAAAAGTGTTAATAGAATATAGCCATAAAAATGATATACGAAGCAAGATGATCTTTGTCGTATTTGTTGGCGCAATGTCGACCTTTTGTTGTGCAAAATAATTGGACAAGTTTCTTGTTACAAACATTATGAAAGGCCCTTTACCCAGGCTTCTTTTTTTATTTGTTAGAAGTGGATCGTACACGTCAATGTAGGTTATACGCCTGTCGAAAACTGTTTCTAACCATATCAAATTTTCATGTAGACGACTTGACTTGTTTAAAACCAAGACCTTCAAGTCCTTTCGATTAGATATTGGAATATTTAGAGGAATTGTCCCGTTTAAGCATGCGATTTCTGTTGCCGTGTTCCAAAGGCAAATTTGCTCTGTAACGTTCAATTTCTCGGGTTGGACTATGTCGAAACCAGCTTTTTGGAATGATTTTTCTATCAATTTTTCGCCTACTTCCTTACGTTTCGCGTCTTTCAAATTAGTTCTTGAAAAATATACTTTGCGATATTTATATTTTTGAAAAAAACTTGCGTCGATACTATTTACAGCTTTCTTAAAAGTTAGAGAAAACTCCTGAAAATAGTAATCCGACTTTTTGAAAGAAAGCGCTGGTATGGTTACTGACTTAAATGATGTAGGTACTGTTACTTTTATCAATTGCTCTGTATTTATGCCCATTAATAGAAGAAGTTCGCTGAAATTGCCATCTATGAAATCTATTTCGTTGGCAACATACACAAGCTTTTTATCGGTTTGATATAGAGCGGGTAGCCAAACCCTCGTCATGAAGTCGACAAAAAAATGCCCCCAATGTTTTATAAACACTCCCCCCCATATAACATCTTCATTGATAAACACTGTCGAGGTTTTATCGTATTCGTACGCACCACCAAATTGCGACCATCCATTCAAGTGAGCCGACTCTTCTATGAAAGCGTCGTCCTTATCTATTACTCCCCCTAGTCCCCATACTGGACCACCTTTCTTATTTTTCTTGGGTAATATGGTTGGATTATCTATGCAAGTTATGGAGGGGCAACCCTCTTTAAATTTAACTTCAGCCCTATGGGCTTCCATTTCACATAATTTGGTACTTGCACTTAAAAAGTTGTAACTGTCCAATTCTAATCCTCTGATTACTATCAAAATAGCGAGCTTTTTAAAGTGATATTGCTAAGCTACTAGTTGTTTATCATATTCTTTTATTCTAATTTTATCTAAATTTCGGTTTGATTAGTAAGGGCGTTGAGTTTGATAGTTTGCGAGAGTTAAGCATATAGTAGGATTTATCACTTGCTTATGTTCGCTCGGCCTAACTGTAACCAAATATCGACGACTTTTTATTGTAAAAATTTAGCCACTTCCTAACCAAGGATGTTTAAATAATCCACTCGGACGCTGGCTTTCTAGCTAGTCAAGCGAGAATAAAAAGAATAGTTAACGCAACACGTGAATATGCAAGAGCCGACATATTCGATTACGTGAAATGTAGCGTAACTATAGAGCCGAAAGTGGGGAAACGAGTAACGTATCTCGACAGGCTTATGAAAAGCTTAATAACACAAACAAAAACTGTCCACTAAAACCTGGTCGATTCACTTGACCTTTCCCCTTGAGTTAGTAGCGATGCGCAGAATAAGGTTAGAGCCTTCCAAATTCCATCTAAGAATCTTAATTGTAGTCTGCAATAAGTTAAAAAAAGTCAAAAGACTCACCTTTTTTCTAGCACATTTTCTTTTTGAACAACGTCCAGTAGTCATTTGCGATTTTTTCGATACTGTAATCGAAGCTACGTAATTTTGACTGCTTAGTATAATGCTCCACGCTCTCTGGTGTCTGAAAGCAGTTGATGGCTTCAGTAAGCATTTCCGAACTATTTACAGGTACCAATACACCGTACTCAGCCATTTCCACTCCACGTGCAGTAAATGTATAGCTTCCGGCTAAAATTTCTGCAGGGCCGGAAGGGCAATCAGACATAATAACTGCTTTACCTAGGACCATTGCTTCTAGCAGTGCGTTTGGAAAACCTTCATTGGTTGAGGCAGAAATGTAGTATTTTGCTCGCGAAATTACCGCGTAGGGGTTTTTAGCATAGCCAAGTAGCATAACCCTATCATGTGCTTTTATTGCTGAAATATATTCGACTAGCTCTTTTTGCAACTCACCAGTTCCTAGCACGACCAATGGAGCAGGCTCTGAAGATGCGAGAAAGGCATTTATTAATAGCTTTGTGTTTTTACTTTTAGTGAGTCTACCAACGGATACTACAAATTCACCGGGTAAACTAAATTCCGGTGATTTCTGACCAAGCGCGACTATATCTTCAATCGGATAGGGGTTAAATATTGTAGCAGCACGTCGCTTGTCTACATTATAGGTGCTAACTAAGTTCTCTGTTACGCCCGTCGACACGCCTAAAGCTGTGCCAGCCAACCGATAACATATCTTAGGTATGATATCAGCTATTATTCGTTTAACACCAGAAAACTGATTGTCAAAGTGGCTACTTAGGTGCATGCGTTCGCAAATGACAGTAGGGTAATTGTGTACCAACTTGCCAACAATAGCATTGCATACATTGGCTCGAACCAAGAAACTCACACATAAGTTTGGTTTTATGCTTTTGACATGACGATAAACGTTTAAAATACTCAAAAACAAACTTCGTTTACTGTTTGCAACGATAAGATTAACATTTTTTGGAAGTTCTCGCACAATAGGCTCGTCGTCCAATAAGAGAACATGAACTTCGATGTCTTGGTATAGATTTTCTTGGCTTAAAATATTTACCAGTGCTCGCTCTGCCCCCCCATAGCCAATAGAATTAATAATAATTAGTAAACGCTTCATAGAATGTTGTAACAATTAAAAAAGCCAAGATTGCATATGCTTAATAAATTTTCAATGCTTTCTATTTTCCATTATTATTTAAAACTAGCTTCATGATGCTGAATTACGCGAGAAATAGCTATCAAAACTATCAAACATTGTCGAGCTCGTTTTAAAGGGATTTATAAGTGAAAATTGCGCTTTACCAACCATGGATCTATCTGCACGGCGGCTTGGAGAAAAGCTTATTAGAAGTTGTTACCCGCTCTCAACACGATTGGGTTGTTTTTACAGGGCATTATGAGCCGGAAAATACATTTCCAGAGTTCAAAAATGTTGATGTACGGGGATTGAACTCCACTTCCGTAAAACGAACGCTATTTGGTACTTTGATTAGTGCTTTTCAAATTGCTCGGCAAAAAATTCCGGCAGAAGATTTTGACGCTGTAGTTGTATGGTGTGACGGCTTAGGCGACTTTATTTCATTTCGTAATCATTCGTTACCTCTTATGAATATTTGTAGTACGCCATTACGTGCAGCATTTGATCCTGTGTATGAAAGACAGGTATTAGCTAATAGCGGCTTTTTGTATCATCTCAGTTATAAGCTTTTTAAATTTGGCTTCAAAATAGTAGATAAAGCTGCATGGCGGTACTTCGATAGTATCATTACTACAAGCACCGAAGTAAAAAACAGAATTATTGAAGGCGAGCTTTGTACTGATGAATCTAGAATGGTGATGGCATATCCAGGCATTGAATTCAAAAGTAGCCTTGAAGATGTGACTTACGAACCATTTATTCTTTTACCCGGCAGAATTATGTGGACTAAAAATATTCAGCTAGCTATTTCTGCTTTTCTCAAGGCTGATTTAAATACCCCTTGGAAGTTGAAAATTGCCGGTTTCCTTGATGAAAAAAGCCAAACATATTTAGAAGAGTTAAAAGAGCTAGCAAATCATTCATCTAATATCGAGTTTATTATTTCACCCTCACATCAAGAGTTGAGCTTACTGTATAAGCAAACTGCTTTTTGTTTGTTCCCCCCTTTAAATGAAGATTGGGGTATTGTTCCTTTAGAAAGTATGAACCACGCCAAAGCAGTGATTGCTAACGCAAGTGGCGGACCGAAAGAGAGCATTGAAAATAAAAAAACGGGCTTTTTACTTCAGCCAGAAGTGGACGCGTGGGCAGAAAAAATAAGATTGTTAGCTGGAGATATTCCACTTTGTAAGAGCATGGGTATCAATGCTAATGAGAGGGTTAAATCTTTTTCATGGGGTGAGTTTGTAAAACGAATTGATAATACCTTGTCTAACATTATCAAAGAGTAACATCCTAGTGTTTAGAACTATTAGCTGATAACTTCACTAAAAATGTTCTCCTTTGCCATGTTTATGTGATTTCCCTCCAAAATTTCGCCATTATCAGCTATATAGGGTAGCGGTAATGTCAGTCACTCGTGTAAACTACCGCTTTTATTTCAGGCAAGCCTTAGCGCACAGAAAAATTCTTCCTATGCTTTGGCCATGCAGTCATCATGTAAATTGAGGAAAACATGGAGCTTGACGCTATTATCAATCAGGCACAAAGCCAGATTGACGCTGCACAAGATGCAGCCACATTAGACCAAGTTAGGGTCGAATTCATGGGTAAGAAAGGTAAACTTACCGACTTACTTAAAGGGCTTGGAAAGTTATCTAACGAAGAACGTCCTGCCGCAGGCCAAAAAATTAACCAAGCTAAGCAGGTTATTCAGCAAGCTATTTCTGCAAAAGGTGAGTTTTTACGCACTGAAGAGCTTAACAAAAAGCTAGCAGAAGAGGCAGTAGATGTAACTTTGCCTGGTCGCACAGAAAAGCCAGGAAACTTACACCCGGTTAGCCACACGATTGCACGCATTGAGTCTTTCTTTGGCGAGCTTGGCTTTTCAGTTAAAACTGGCCCTGAAATTGAAGATGGTTTTCACAACTTCGACGCTCTGAACATTCCTGCGAATCACCCAGCGCGTGCCGACCACGATACGTTCTACTTCAACCCAGACATGATGCTTCGTACGCAAACCTCTGGTGTTCAAATTCGTACTATGGAAGCAGAAAAGCCACCATTGCGTATTATCTCGCCAGGCCGTGTGTATCGTAACGACTACGACCAAACACACACGCCGATGTTCCACCAAGTGGAAGGTTTGATGGTTGATAAGAACGTTAGCTTTACCGACCTTAAAGGTATTTTGCACGACTTCTTACATCACTTCTTCGAAGAGTCACTAGAAATTCGCTTCCGTCCGTCTTACTTCCCGTTTACTGAGCCTTCAGCTGAAGTAGACGTTATGGGTAAAAACGGTCAGTGGCTTGAAGTATTGGGCTGCGGCATGGTGCACCCAAATGTACTTAAAGCGGTAGGTATCGACCCAGAAGAGTACACAGGTTTTGCCTTTGGTATGGGCGTAGAGCGCTTAACTATGCTTCGTTATGGTGTTAACGACTTACGCGCGTTCTTTGAAAACGATCTTCGTTTCCTTAAGCAGTTCAACTAAGGCAGAGAGTACACATGAAATTCAGTGAAAAATGGTTAAGAGAGTGGGTTAACCCGTCGCTGTCGGCACATGAGCTGTCTGAACAGTTGAGCATGGCTGGCCTTGAAGTAGACGGTGTTGAGCCAGTGGCAGGCGATTTTAAAGGCGTGCTAGTAGGTGAAGTTGTTGAGTGTGGTCAGCACCCGAACGCCGACAAACTGCGCGTAACTAAAATAAACGTAGGTGGCGATGAGCTACTTAATATCGTTTGCGGTGCGCCTAACTGCCGTCAGGGCATTAAAGTAGCAGTTGCTGTTGTTGGTGCTGTATTGCCAGGCGACTTTAAAATTAAGAAAGCAAAGCTTCGCGGCGAGCCGTCATTCGGTATGCTATGTAGCTTCTCTGAGCTAGGTATTAGCGACGACCACGATGGTATTATCGAGCTTCCAGCCGATGCACCTATTGGCGCAGACATTCGCGATTACCTTGGACTTGATGACAACGCAATCGAAGTTGACCTGACACCAAACCGTGCAGACTGCTTGGGTATTCGCGGCATTGCCCGTGAAGTTGGCGTGCTTAATAACCTTGACGTTTGCGAACCTGAAGTAGCAGCGGTAGACGCAACTATTGAAGATAAATTATCAATTACGCTAAGCGCTGATGACGCATGCCCGCGCTATTTGGGCCGTGTGGTTAAGGGTGTTAACGTTAAAGCAGCATCGCCACTATGGCTAGTTGAAAAGCTGCGTCGCTGCGGCATTCGCAGCATCGACCCTATTGTTGATGTGACTAACTTTGTATTGCTAGAGCTTGGTCAGCCAATGCACGCGTTTAATCTTGCTAGCATTGAAGGCAACGTTAACGTGCGTATGGCAAAAGAAGGCGAAACGCTTACGCTACTTGACGAAACCGAAGCTAAGTTACAAAGCAATACTTTAGTTATCGCTGATGACAACAAAGCGTTAGCTATGGCAGGTATTTTCGGCGGCTTACATTCTGGTGTTACCACCGAAACCCAAGATATTTTACTTGAAAGTGCTTTCTTTAGCCGTGATGCGATTATGGGCCGTGCCCGTCAGTACGGTTTGCATACCGATGCCTCGCACCGCTACGAGCGTGGTGTAGACCCACAGCTTCAGCGTAAAGCCATGGAGCGCGCTACTGCACTGGTACTTGAAATTTGCGGTGGTGAAGCTGGCCCTGTTGTTGAAGCCGTGGCTGAAGACAAGCTACCTAAGCAAGCTACGGTTACGCTTCGTCGCGAACGTTTATCTCGCGTACTAGGTATTAGCATTGACGATGCGAAAGTAACGGAAATGCTAAACCGCCTTGGTTTAGACGTAACGCAAACTGAAGCTGGCTGGGAAGCGGTTGCACCAAGCTATCGTTTCGATATTTCAATTGAAGAAGATTTGATTGAAGAAATTGCGCGTGTATACGGCTACAACAACATTCCAAACGTGGCACCAAAAGCAACGTTGGCAATGCTACCTTCGCAAGAAGCCAAGCTGCCGTTAAACACTATGAAGTCATTGCTTCTAAGTCGTGGCTACAACGAAGCAATCACGTATTCGTTTGTAGACCCTAAAATTCAAAACGCATTATTCCCAGACGTAAAAGGTATGGTGTTACCACACCCAATTTCATCTGATATGTCGGTAATGCGTGTAAGTTTATGGCCGGGTTTGCTAGGTGCTACTGCTTATAATCAGAAGCGTCAGCAACAACGTGTTCGCATGTTTGAAACCGGATTACGCTTTATTCCTCAACAAGATGCGCCAAATGGTGTATTGCAACAGCAAGTAATTGGTGGTGTAGTAGCAGGGCGTCGTAATGAAGAACATTGGGACTTGGGCGACAGCCCGGTTGATTTCTTCGATGCAAAAGCCGACATTGAGGCGTTATTGGCACTTACAGGCAGAACCGGTGAGTTCCAGTTCGTTACAGGGCAACACAGTGCGTTACACCCTGGCATGACGGCAAAAATTTTGCTTAATGATGAAGAAGTTGGCTATATTGGTGCTATACACCCGCAGTTCACTAAATTGCTTGGTGTTAACGGCCGTGTATTTGTGTTCGAACTAGTGGTAGATGCCATTACTGATCGCAAGTTACCGTCAGCCGTACCAGTATCGCGCTTCCCATCGAATCGCCGTGATATTGCTATTACGGTTAAAGATGAAGTGCGTGTAGGGAATGTTCTTTCTTACATAGAAAATATTGGCGTAAATCAACTAGTTGCTCTAAACTTGTTCGATGAGTACAAAGGCAAGGGAATTGAGCCTGGCTATAAGAGCCTTGCTTTGTCACTTCATTTACAAGATCCGGATAAAACCTTGGAAGAAGCTGAGATTCAGCAAGCTGTAGATACTGTGGTTAAAGGTCTGGAATCTGAGTTTGGGGCCGCGTTAAGAGAGTAAACTATGGCATTGACCAAAGCCGAGATGGCTGAACACCTATTCGAGAAACTAGGCATTAACAAGCGTGATGCGAAGGATCTGGTAGAGCTTTTTTTCGAAGAGATTAAAGGCGCTCTGGAATCTGGTGAGCAAGTAAAACTGTCAGGTTTTGGCAACTTTGACCTGCGTGATAAAAATGAACGTCCTGGCCGCAATCCAAAAACCGGTGAAGACATTCCAATTAAAGCACGTCGTGTGGTTACATTCCGCCCGGGTCAAAAATTGAAAAGCCGAGTTGAAAACTCTGCACCTGTCGACCAATAATCTTTAGGTCGTTACAATACTGAAAAAGAGCGGGGTCTCTCGCTCTTTTTGTATTGCTTCTTTTATACAGTGCCGTCGCACTGGTTTTCATATGCAATTTCTTTGGAGGAAAGTGTGAAGAAAGCACTTGTCGTTCTTGCTATTATTGTTGCTGCTACGTTTTCATGGTTTGCTTATCTGTCGCTAGATGCAGACAAACGAGACCAAGACGCAGCGCAAGTTCCGCTAATCACAGTCATGGAAATTCTTCACGCTAGTGATTTGCAGGAAGGCGTTAAGCAGGCTGTGAAAGATGGGAATATCGAAATAGTAGATTCTTGGATGGTACAAGCCCGTGAAGTAGGGCAGGCTGCCAACCTGTCATCTGAAGATATGGATTATCTTAATTCAGAAACTGCGAAAGACTACGTTGTATTCAATGCTAAGCGCCAGCTGTACAACGAAGCGTTTGAAGCGCGTTATTATGCATTGGAAGAGGTAGAAACGCTTAAAGAGCAGTATCCGGAAGCCAAGGACTTGTTTGCTCGTACTGATGCGCTGATTGAAAAGCGTGACGCTATCATTCAACAGATTGCTGTCGCTATTTCGGGAAGCGAGCAGCCTGATGAAGCCGCGCTTAAAGAAGCACGTGAGCAATGGTTAGCCCAGGCTAGCAAGTAGCCAAGTAACGCACCCTCTCAATCTTTGTTCAATCTACTGAAATATCTGCAAACTTAGCGCTAGTGAGCGTAGCTAGATCAGAAGGGGCGAGTGCCACTTCCAATCCTCGTTTTCCAGCGCTTACGTGAATAGTTTGCAGATTTTCAGCGCTGTTATGAATGACGCTTGCTAAGCGCTTTTTTTGCCCTATGGGGCTTACACCACCAAGTACGTAGCCTGTTGCAACCATTACCGCGTTTGCTTGCGCCATTTCTACCTTTTTAACACCTAACGCTTTAGCCATTTTCTTTTCGCTAAGTTTGGTGTTTACAGGGACCACGGCCACGGCAAGCTTGTTGTTATCTGTACTCACTACCAAAGTTTTAAAAACGGTATTCGGGTCAAGGTTTAGCTTCTCAACCGCTTCTAGCCCGTAAGATGCCGCATTTGCGTCGTGGTCATACTTTAATACCGTGTGTGCGATACGTTTTTTGGTAAGTAGTGTGATTGCAGGTGTCATTCAACCTCTTTTTTGTAAAATGTTCGGCTGTGTATCGGCTGGCTGGGCAGCAGAGGGGTAGCTGCGTGTGTTGCGTAGTCGTTAAAGCCAGTTGTAAAAAATTTTGACAGTGGGTGGCCGGATTGTCCGCCAGGTAGTGTTAGAATGGCATCCTCTAAATGGCCAGGACTGACAAATAGTCGCTCAGAGGCACCAAAACTAGGTGCTTGTACAGCAGGCATGTATGTATCACCAAAGCCTTCTACTTGTTGCATGTTTAACATATCTCCAACTAGAGGAATTTGATCAGCAAATGGATGTTTAACAGAAAGTGCGTTCACCTTGCCCCAGGCTAATGTTTCCATATTAGCTTCTACTGGTGAATATTTGTCTAACAGCTTGTGTTTGGCGCGCCTGTAGGCGTCTACAAGTAATTCGTCGAAACTTTCAGTATCGTGAGGTAGCCAAGAATCAGGCTGACTATGAATAAGTTGCCACACAGCAGGTTCAATGCCACGTAAGAGTGTACGGCTGTTTACACCTTGTTGGTCTAATGTTGAAAGTACGCCTCCAAAAAGGGTTTGTACCACTTCCTGCCTAAAGTGCTTAACTAACGTGTAGCCAACCGAATCTTCACATGCGCATTCGTCCCATGTGTTTAGGTAAGCGAGGTCGGGTTTAAATTCAATGTCTTGCATATTGAGCAGCCCATACAAAAGGTGCTGCCAAGGAATAAGAAAGCGGGCATGATTATCTAACTGAATGGCGTAAAAGTCAGTCTCAGTAAAGGTGTCTTTTTCAAATAAACGGTCTCTTATTTGTTGTCCGCGAGCACCTAGCGCGTAACCACCGTCGCCCCAGACTTTGAAGTCATCAGCCGAAATTACTCTAGCATTTGCAGTCCATATTCTTCCCATATCGGGGTTTAAAACCATGGGAAGCTTTGATGCGCGCTTTGGTGGTGTGTTTACTGCTTCTTGTTCTTTTATAGCAGTGAATGAAGCCTGCTGCCTTTCCATAACTGCGCCGCCAGGAAGCCAAGCCGCATTGCCGCTTTCATCAACAATCACGAGGTTTTGCGTGGGAATAGCAATGCGTTGGCCCATCTTTATCGCTGCTTGGACATTTTTTGCATTGCCGAAGTTTATTATTCCCAAGTTCGCAGCAAACGGATGATGCGCTACCCAATTAAGTGCATAGCGCTTGCCATTGAGTTCTTTCACTGGCCCATACGAGCTTACTTCAAACTCAAATGTGTGCTCACCATCAGGTAAAGGAATACGCTCTGTTACCGTATTTGTGGCCGTCGATTCGCCTAGCTCAATCCAATCTACATTGTCTAAATTTGCATTCGTAAAACCCCAAGCGATATGCCCGTTGGTGCCTACAACAATGCCAGGAATACCCGGCAGGGAAACCCCGGTTACTTGCACATCGCCGCCCGATTCTTGATAGTTTAGCTGGGTGCGATACCAGATGATGGGAACCCGCAATCCTAAATGCATGTCGTTTGCTAAAAGGCCTGCGCTTGTCGTGGTGTGACTCCCGGTTACCGCCCAGTTATTGCTACCAATATCAGGAAGCTCAGTACCGTTATATTGTGCTCGGGCGATCGCAGTATTGTCGCTATCGTTTGAGTACTGAGTAGTCGCGTCTTCAGGCTCTTGCTTAAGACTCTCGTCATTACTATCTTCTGGTGAGTGAGTAATTGGGCGTAGCGATGCAGGGTACTCTGGAATAGGTGCTTCAAGCAATGGTATCTCGCTGGCATCTAGCGCTGCCTGATAATTACTCGGCTGAGTAATAAAGCTGTATACATCATTCCCAAAAGTTGAAAGCAATGCCTCTCTGGCAAAATCAAGTTCTACTTGGCTACCTTGTAAATCCAAATACATACTGTAAATCACAAGAATACTGTCGGTGGGGCGCCATTGTTTTATATCAACGCCTGCAGCTAGGTATTCAAAAGGTGGCAACGTATACTCAGACAATGCGTCATTTACGCCGTGGGCGTAACGTACGAGTAGTTCTTGTTGTTTTGAGGGTAGGTTATCGAATACGGCTTTTGCTCGTTTCTCAAATTGATGAAAGCGGGCTTTCTTATCGATATCTAGGGCAATGTCGCCCACCCATTGTGATAAACTACCCGATGCGGCGCGGCGCTGTAAATCCATTTGAAAAAAGCGATCTTGAGCATGGGCAAAACCCAGTGCATAGGCTGCGTCGAAAATATCGTTAGCATTGATAATAGCATGGCCTAGTTCGTCACGGCTTAGCTCAGTAGGTGTATTCACGTGATAAGTGGCACTGTTTCCGTCAAGCGCAGGTAAACTAAGACGAAGCGATGTATACAAGCCTAATGCTGTCAACAAAAGTAATGTTAAAACACTTAAAACCAACCACTTGAACCAATTTATCACGTGTAAAACTCCCTATTTTTCTCTATCCTAACTACAGAAATTGCAAATTTGAAGTGATGTTTTATGACACATACTAAGGCGGTGCTGTGGGACCACTAATGTTGGACTGTCAGGCTGAAGAACTTTTGCCTGAAGAAAAGGAAAAATTAGCACACCCGGTGGTGGGAGGCGTAATCTTATTTAGCCGTAACTATCACGACAAGCGTCAGCTTTCGGCGCTGGTTCAAGATATAAGACGCTTTGCGAAGCAGCCGGTGTTGATTGCCGTCGATCATGAAGGCGGCCGCGTTCAGCGTTTTCGTGAAGGCTTTACTGCCATACCAGCAATGGGCGATATTTTAAGGCAGTCAGAGCATCAAGATGAAAGTGCGGCATATGCAAAAGCGTGTGGATTAGTATTGGCTTATGAACTCAAAACCTTAGATATCGATTTTAGCTTTGCCCCGGTACTTGATATAAATGGTGTATCGCAAGTTATTGGTGACAGGGCATTCTCAGACAATGCTGACGACGTTATTCGCCTTGCCGCTCATCTAATCCAAGGTTTAAAGGCTGTAAATATGCCGGCTATTGGAAAGCACTTTCCTGGACATGGCAGTGTAGCTCCAGACTCTCATATAGCGTTACCAGTTGATGAACGCGAATTTGATGAAATACGCAGTACCGATATGGTGGTATTTGAACGCTTAATTGAGCGTGCGTTGCTTGATGGCGTTATGCCTGCCCATGTTATTTATAATCAGGTGTGCGATAAGCCTGCGGGTTTCTCAACTAAATGGCTGCAGGATATCCTTAAACAGGATCTAGGCTTTGGCGGCGCAGTATTTTCTGATGATTTGTCCATGCACGGCGCAAGTGTCGCAGGAAGTTACGTTGAGCGCGCTGAGGCAGCGCTAGAAGCAGGGTGCGACATGGTACTTGCCTGCAACAATCCGCAAGGGGCTGAGACTATCCTTGATGGATTGGAAACGCGCTTTGCTAACCTGTCTAACAACGATTTACAAAAGCAAGAACGCGTTATGGCACTTTATGACCGTGTCATGCCTGCAGGGCTAAAAGATAAATACGACAGTGGGGTTGAGCTGGTGAAGCGCTTAAGCGAACGGTAGTTTTTATAACTACCGTTTTTCGTTTTCTGGTTTTAATGCCGGCCGCTTAAACTGGTACTTCGTCTACGCCAGCTTCTATATTTATAAATCGTGCAAAAGTGAAGAGAAAATCGCTTAAGCGATTTAAATAAGCATGTACCACTTCTGGCACGTCATAATGTTTAGATAGGCTAATGACAGCACGTTCAGCTCGGCGGCATACAGCACGACAAACATGAGCTTGCGCAGCAGCCTTACTTCCGCCAGGCAGTACAAACGACGTATTAGGCGGCATTTGACGGGTAATATTGTCTATAAGGCTTTCTAGGTTCTCAATATCAGTTTGCGTCAGCGTTGAGCTTGCTGAAATAGCAAAGCCAGCTTGAAACAGGTTGCGCTGAATATCCTGGAGCATTGGCTTATGTTTGTCAGTAACATGCGCTGCTAGTAGTCCGATATGGCTATTGAGTTCGTCCATATCACCGTAGCTTTGTACTACTAAATCATCCTTATCTACACGTACGGCTTTGTCAGCGTAAATTTGTGTGCTGCCCTTATCACCAGTGCGAGTGTAAATCTTCATAAAAACCTAAATCTCTCTATCAATCGCAAATGTTGTTTTTTGTTTTTAAAACCAAAGTGCTTACAGTAAGCGTTTACTCAAATCACTCGCTAACGTCAGGGCGGTTGTAGCGACGAATTTGTACTACAAAACCAAACAGCGGGTGGTCGAAATAATGCAGTTGCGTACTGATTACACGTCTTTGCTCAGCTAACGGAACCGAAACCAGCTTGTATTCTGTAGATGGTGCCATACGGGGCTTAGCGGCATTGCCAGAGCTATCATCTTTACTGCTGAAGTAGCTTAGTGGCACCGGCTGGCGATAAAACATCTCACTATCAACATGAAGGTAGGGTACGCGGTTGATATATTTAAGAAATACTTTGATAGTGCCGTCAATTTCCCAAATAGGTGTTCTTAACGAAGCATCTATAGCGTCATCTTCACCTTGCTCTACAATCATCGGCGTATCAAGCGCTTTAAATGCGCCATACTCTATAGCCTGTGGGTTTGACAAACGGCGGTTCAAATCGGCAAAAATATCTGAAACAGCAATAAATTGATCAGTGCCATGCGCTGTAGGCTTATCAGCTTCAAAAGCAGTACTTACATCACTTAGGCTGTTTTTATCTGCGCCCGACGTATAATTGCTATCGTAATCGGAAAGAGCGGCGGTGGAGTCATAACCAAATTCTGTAGCAGAATTGTTTTGCTCATTATCTGAGCTATTAGCTAGTTTTTGCTCTCGCATATCACCGTTCATGTCAAACTGCTGCGCGTAGTTTTGCCCACCGTAAAGGCGCACATTGAAAGCTTTGTTCTTACCAAACATAACCGGCTGACGCCAGGTAGCGTGGAACAAACGTTCTAGCTCGCGATTAGAACGTATTTGGCGAGAAATTGAAGACAGTGCTTGCTGATTACTGGTTAGCAGATGCGCTTTTGAAGCAAGCGGCCAGTCGTGCCCTTCAATAATAATAGGTAAACTTGCTGGAGCGGGTAGCCTATTATCAGGCTGATTCACCTTCCATACGATTACAGGTTGAAGCGCGCTGCTTCTAGACTTACTCTCGCTTATCGAAACGCCTGAGTTTAGTTCGTCGTCGCTTGGAGCAACAACGTTTAGTGCAGTGGTTACTTCAGCGCTAAGCCAAGGCTTGGCCTCTTCACAGTACTTAATTGCAGGCACCGTGATAGGCGAAGTATCTTTTACGCCGAAGAATGACGTCCAATAGCTGGCGATGGTTGCAGCATCAGGAGCGGGTGTGACGTCGTCAGTGATGATCCCCTCATTTGAGTAGTCAAGGCTATCGCTATAGTCGGAGTCTGTTGAAGAATAAGTAGCGCCATACTCATCGCCATTAATGGTTTCGCTTTGTGCCTGACTCGCTTCGTCTGGTGTAAGAGATGGCTCATTGGCTGTTAAGCCGGATGTTTCATTGTATCCATAGCCCGCTTCTTCAGAGTAAGAGTTAGGAGACATGTCACCGTACTGCGAACTGTTATCTTTAGGCAGCGACAAAAAATCTACATCTTTTGCGGGCACGCTCAAAAGTCCGTTGCTAGGCCACTTAACCGATGTATCAGCGCCGCAAACGGCTAACCCTTGTTTTAGATAGCTTATATCAGGCGAAATGATATCGCTGATGATGTCTGCCTGAGCGCGAGGGGCTGACAAGTTGTCAGCCAAAGAAAACTGCTCTTCTAACTCAGTTAGTGCCACGTTGCGCTTAAACGCAATAACTTCCACATCGAACCACCAGTTGTCATTGGCGTTAGCTGCAGTTGAAATTGTCGTTAAGAAAACGGCGCTTATTGATGCAACTAACGGGCACCAGTGAGATAACTTCATGTTACCGCGACTCCTTTGCAAAATCGGCAATAATATCGCTAATAAACGCGATGCGCTCTTTAGCTGTTTCGGTCTTTTTCACCAAACGCAGTTTTTGGCTTCCTTCAAACTTAAAGGTGTTTGGTTTGGTTTGCACCAAACTAATAATATAGCCTGGGTTAACCTTAGTGGTTTCTTTAAACTCTATGGTACCGCCTTGGGCCGACAAGTCTACTTTTAGAATGCCTAACGCCTGGGCTTTTAGTTTAATTTCAGCCACTTCTATCAAGTTTTTAGCTGGCTCTGGCAATAGACCAAAGCGGTCAATACATTCTACCTGGAATTCATCAATGTCGTCTTGGGACGTACAGCTTGCCAGACGTTTGTATAGCGATAGGCGGGTGTTAACGTCGGCAATATAGTCTTCAGGCAATAGGGCTGGAATACGCAGTTCAACTTCGGTATGGCCCGATGTCGCGTCGTCTAATGAAGGCTCTCGACCTTCTTTAAGCGCGTTAACGGCTTTATCGAGCATATCCATGTACAAACTGAAACCAATACTCGCTATTTGCCCCGATTGGTCGTCGCCTAACAGCTCACCGGCACCACGAATTTCTAAATCGTGGGTAGCAAGCGCAAAACCTGCACCTAAATCTTCAAGCTGTGATATTGCGTCTAAACGTTTCACTGCATCTTTGGTCATGCGCTTTGGATGTGGCGTTAATAAGTAGGCGTACGCTTGATGATGCGAACGACCTACACGGCCTCTAAGCTGGTGAAGCTGCGCTAAACCTAAATGGTCGGCTCTATCCATAATAATAGTATTCGCACTTGGTACGTCGATACCTGTTTCAATGATGGTAGTACACACAAGTACGTTGTAGCGCTGGTGGTAGAAGTCGCTCATTACGCCTTCAAGTTCACGCTCGCGCATTTGGCCGTGACCCACTGCAATACGGGCTTCGGGAACGATTTCAGCGATTTCTTCAGCCGTTCGTGCAATGCTATCCACTTCGTTGTGAAGGAAGTAAACCTGACCACCACGCAGTATCTCACGCATAATGGCCTCGCGAATAACGGCTTTATTACGCTGCTGCACAAAGGTCTTAATTGATAAACGACGGGCCGGGGCTGTGGCAATAATCGATAAGTCGCGCATGCCTGATAACGCCATGTTAAGCGTACGAGGAATAGGCGTTGCCGTAAGGGTAAGGATATCAACGTCGGCACGTAATGACTTAAGTTTCTCTTTTTGACGCACGCCAAAGCGATGTTCTTCGTCGATGATCACAAGGCCTAAGTCTTTATATTTAATATCGCTAGACAGCAGTTTATGTGTGCCTACTACGATATCTACTTTGCCTTCGCCGATGCGCTCAACCACAGATTTTTGCGCTTTACCGCTTACAAAACGGCTCATCACTTCAATTTCAAACGGCCATGCCGCGAAACGGTCTTTGAAGTTCTCGTAATGCTGCTGAGCCAGTAGGGTAGTGGGCACCAAAATAGCCACCTGTTTACCAGCATTAGCTGCAAGGAATGCCGCGCGCATGGCAACTTCGGTTTTACCGAAACCTACGTCACCACAAACGAGGCGATCCATAGCCGATGGACTGCCCATGTCGTGCATAACCGCAGCAATGGCTTGGGCTTGGTCGGGTGTTTCTTCAAAGGGGAAGCTGTCTGAGAAGGCTTGGTAGTCATCCCAATTTATTTTGTAGGCAAAACCTGGCTTGGCTGCGCGGCGGGCATATACATCTAAAAGCTCAGCCGCTACGTCACGAACTTTTTCGGCGGCTTTTTGCTTGGCTTTTGTCCATGCGTCGGAACCTAGGGCGCTAACTGGTGCGCTGTCGGCATCGCCACCAGTGTAGCGTGAAATCAAGTGAAGCGACGCCACAGGCACGTAAAGCTTAGATTGCTTGGCATACTCAATGCACAAATATTCGGTGGCTACGCCGCCCGCGTCCAACGTTTGAAGGCCCAAATAACGGCCAACACCGTGATCGAGGTGCACCACAGGCTGACCAATAGAAAGTTCGGCCAGGTTACGGATAATGGCGCTTTCGTCGGTGGCAGTGCGTTTATCGCGAAGGCGGCGCTGGCTTACCTTTTGCCCTAATAGTTCGGTTTCCGTAATAAATAACAGTTCGCCCTCCTGGGTTTGCCAGCGGAAGCTGTTATCAACCATACCCACGGTAATGCCAATGTTGTCGTGACTTGCGATAAAATTGCTAAAGCTATCAACAATCTTTGGCTTGATGCCTGCTTTTGCGAGTACGGTTAGCAAACCCTCTCGGCGACCTTGGGTTTCAGCACAAAACAGTACCTTAGCCCCGTTGTCAGTGGCTTGATTTACCGTTTTAATGAGTCTTTCAGCAGGTACTTTTTTCTGCGAGTTAATCGCAATATCATCAAGCTTTTCGCACTGAAGGTTGCTAGTACCTGATTTTTCTTCAAGTACCTTGCTGGAAAGGGATGCACGTGGCCACTGTTTTATGGCACCAAATAGCTCATTTATAGGTAAAAATAGCTCGTCTGGTGCAAGCAGTGGACGGGCTAAGTTATAACGATACTGCTCGTAACGTTCTTGTACGTCGGCCCAGAAAAACTCGCTGGCGTCTTGCACATCACCGTGAAGTAATAACAGGCTTTTAGGGTGAAGATAGTCAAAAAGCGTAGCGGTTTTTTCAAAGAAGAGGGGAAGATAATATTCCACACCGCTCGGCATGGTGCCCTTGCTTACCTGAGAAAATACGCTTTCAGATGCATTGTTTGCGTCGAACTTTTCTAAAAACTGCTGGCGGAAAAGCGTGATTGCCTCTTTGTCTGTAGGAAATTCTCGTGCTGGTAGCAAGCGAATTTCGTTAACAGCCTCGCCAGAGCGTTGGGTTTCAGTATCGAAATAGCGAATGGAGTCGATTTCGTCATCAAACAAGTCTATTCGAAATGGCTGGTCGCTTCCCATCGGAAAAAGGTCGATGATGCTGCCGCGCACCGAGAATTCGCTGTGGCTCATTACCTGACTAACATGCAGGTAGCCGGCTTGCTCGAGATTGCGTCTGAACTGATCTCTATCTAAGGTGTCGCCCTTGTTTAGCATAAGCAAATACTTTGCTAAATAATCGGTAGGGGCTAAACGCTGCATTAACGTGTTAACAGGCACTATGAATATGCCTTCGCCTTGCTGTGTAAAGCGGAATAGGGTTTCTAATCGCTGAGAAACAATGTCTTGATGGGGCGAAAACGAATCGTAGGGCAGTGTTTCCCAATCTGGAAACAGAGTAATAGGTGTATGCTTTGTATTATCGCTTAAGAAGAAGGCTATTTCTTTTTCGAGCTTCATTGCCGAGGGTGTATCGGCGGTAATCAGTACAATAGGGCCTTTGTATTGGCTGAGTGCTTGGCTGATACATAGTGCGGCACTGCTGCCTTGAAGTTGGCCCCAGTGTTTGTGATCTTGTGATGAGGCTTCTTTTTTAGGCGCAGGTAATGGAAGCGATAATAAAGTGGCTGTCATGACGTCCTGTTTTTTAAGTGCAAGATGAGTTTTACGGCTTATATACTGATGTTAGGGTCTATTCAGATCCCGCTTTTTTTTCTTTTGCCCGCTTTCTTAGCTGTTGCGTTTGAATATGCAAGCTAGCGCGAACTAAAAGCTCCTGGTCTTGCTCTCGAATGGTGTTAAAAATAAAGGCGATATGGTAACGGTCTTCTACTTGCTCGCAAGTAATTACTTCGCCAAAACAAAATATTGCTGCTGCTTCGGCATCCAAGAAAAGTTTAAGTTCCGCTTTGGCGCCCACATCCAATGCTTCTTTTGACTCGATGACCACACCGCCACCACCGAGCTTTACGGTTTTGAAGCGAAACTCTGGCTCGTCTTGCTGGTGCAAAACGAACGACATCATCAAGTCAATTTTTCGAGATTGATGGTTTAAGTAGTCAGCCAGCGACTCAGCATGATCACTTAGGTTGCGAAGCGGACGAATTGCCTGTGCTTCAATAGCGGCCATTTCGCTGGCAATGCGAAATGCATACGGCATCGACTCCTCTAAGTTCTCTTCATCAGGCACTACTTCGTCTTCACCTAACGGGCGCATATTGGCGTTTATGCGATGTGCGATAGAAAAATATTCATCGAATTGGGCTTTTTTTTGTTCTAGGCTAAGTTCGCTCACATCATTCCTCTGCCACTAATTCTTGTGCAGTTAGTAACTTATAAGTAGTATACCGATCACACGTAGTATACTCACTTTACTATTTTGGGGTTAACCCGTCATCTCGTCTTTGGGCTACTTATCTGAATTTCTCATTCATTAAGCATAGCTAAACCTAAGGCAGATTACCGTATTACTGAAAAGCAAGGCGCTATGTTTTATCCTCTTTCTGCATTCATTGCTTATCGTTATGCCAAGTCTAACAAAGCAAGCCAAACCAGTTTTGTTTCATTTATTAATCGATTTTCAGTGGCCGGTATTGCACTGGGATTGATGGCGCTCATTATCGTTGTGTCTGTTATGAACGGCCTAGAAGGTCAACTAAAACAGCGCATCTTAGGCATTGTCCCCCATATTGAAATTACAAAGACACCCATCATAAGCGAGAGTCCTAGCAGAACATCCAGTGAGAACGAAGTTACAGAGACACCCACGCAAACTGCAGAAAAAACGCAGACAGTGACTTTAAAAGAAATTAGCGAGACACCCATCGAAGGCGTTGTTGCCACTATGGCTTACAGGGAAGCTGAAGCAGTAGTGCAGTCTCGTTCGGACTTGCGTGGTGTTCAGGTTCACGGTGTTCAACCTGAAGTAATGATTGAGCACACTTTGGTAGCAAACCACATGGAACAGGGGCGATTTAGCGATTTAACTGAGGGGAGTTTTGCTGCCATTATTGGGCGCTCACTTGCCATTAAACTTGAAGCGCGGGTTGGAGACCGATTGCGGGTTATGGTGGCAGGCGCAAGTGTGTATACACCTTTTGGAAGAATGCCAAGTCAACGGCTTGTAACCGTGGTGGGTGTCTTCGATATGGGCTCGCAGATGGATGACAAAGTGATGTATATGAATCTTAAGGATGTGAACCGCTTAATGCGAGATCCTAAAGGTAGCGAACAATCGCTTCGACTCTTTTTAAATGACGCTTTTAACTACCAAGCAGTTGTTAGCGCGCTCACCGATAGGGTGGGTGTCTCTGTAAATACTATGAAGACTTGGCGTGAGCGTCAGGGGCCGCTATTTGATGCCGTCAAGATGGAGAAGAACATGATGACGCTCATGTTGCTGCTTATTATCGCGGTAGCGGCATTTAATATCGTTTCGGCACTGGTAATGGTGATAACGGAAAAACAAGGCGATATCGCAGTACTCCAAACTCAAGGTATGTTACCCAGTTCAGTAATGTGGATTTTTGTGTTAAACGGTTTGTTTAACGGCATTAAAGGCGCTGGCATTGGTCTAGTATTAGGCGTAGTGATTACGCTCCAATTAAATAACATTTTGGACCTTATCGGGTCGCCGTTAGCCTTAGCGGCAGATGGTAGAGGGCTGCCAATTGAAATGGACGTTGTACAAATTGTAGGTATTGCTTTGCTGTCTTTGCTACTGTGTGTTTTAGCCAGCGTTTATCCAGCGCGAAAAGCGATGAAAATTGCACCATCGCAAGCGCTCCAAAACGAATAAATCGCTGAATTTACCGTGCAAGTTAGTGCAAAATTCACTATACTCGCGGTCTTTTAAATTTTGCCCAGTGAGACGTCATGAACAAGAATTTTATCACCTCGCAATCGCTTCTACAGGATTCCTTTCGCCTAGCGGCAAAGGTGTATGAAGACGGCTTTCGCCCTGACTTTATTATTGGTATCTGGCGTGGTGGTGCTCCCATTGGTATCGCGGTTCAAGAATTCTTTGAATTTAAGAATACGTCAACCGACCATATCGCAGTACGTACATCGTCTTACTACGGAATAAACAAACAATCGAAAGAGATCCGTGTGCACGGATTACACTACTTGGTAGAAAACGCGAATGCTGATGACAAGTTGTTGATTGTTGATGATGTTTTCGATTCAGGCCGCAGCGTAGATGCACTTATTAAGCAAATTAATAAACTAATGCGTTTGAACATGCCCAAAGATATTCGCATTGCATGTCCGTGGTACAAGCCGCAAAACAACACAACAGACATCGTGCCAGATTATTACGTTAACGAAAGTGATGAATGGCTAGTTTTCCCTCATGAAATTGCGGGTTTGTCGGAAGAAGAAATTCGTGAAGGCAAAGGCGAGCTGGCTGACGTTATGGACATTTTGTTCAAAAAGTAGTGAGTAATTGCTTGATATAAGCGACTAGGAGTTGCTGTCAAACGTATCTAAACCGCACGCTTGTGCGGTTTTTTTATCTTCCAACTTTGTTGGAAAAGATAGTGTAAATGTGGTGCCCACGTTTACTTCACTTTCTACGCTAATGGTTCCCCCCATCGCTTCAACGATGGAGAACGAGATATAAAGTCCTAACCCAGTGCCTTTGCCGGTTGGTTTGGTGGTGTAAAACGGTTCAAAGAGCTTTTGAAGGGCATGCTTTTCTATACCGCAGCCCGTATCTTTTACCGTTATGACGGTGTGATCTTTTTCTTCAAACGAAGAAATAGTTAATTTATCCCCATCTTCCATCGCTTGCGCAGCATTTACGAATAAATTGACTAATACTTGGTTTAATTTTCCTGTTTTTCCCTTAATTAAAGGCACATCGCTTAGGTGCTGTTGAATCTTTATGCGGTGCTTCAATTCACTGTTTACTAATCGCAAGGCGTGAGCTATGCAGTCGTTCACGTTTACGGTTTCATCATCGGGAATATCTGCATCGTGGGAAAAAGAGCGAAGACTGGTGATAATGTCTGTAACCCTATTTAGGCCTTCCTCTGATTCGCTGCAAATATCTGCAATTTCGTCGCTTAATGAATCAATCTTATTTTCAACCCTCCACTGTTTCGCAGCTTCAGCTACCTTCAGCCTCTCATCGTCGGTTGCGCTAGCCGCCAATTGTAAGACGATGTCTTGCATTTGCGAAAGCGCAGGCAGCACGTTCCGTAAAAAGTGAATGTTGCTATTAATGAAAGCAACAGGGTTATTAATTTCATGGGCAACACCAGCGGCAAGTAAACCTAGCGATGCCATTTTTTCTGAATCGATAAGGCTTTTTTCTACAATGGCTTTTTCTTCTTTCAACCTCACCGTTTCAAGCGCCATTAGCTTAGCCTGCATCCCCATGGCCATTTGCTCGGTAAATGTACGGTATCTGTTAGCCATATCCACAAATTCTTGGGTGTAATAACCCAGTGCTTGATGGCAAAACACAATAACTGCGTGTTGCTGATGTACTTTAAATGGACAATAAAGTACAGAGGTGACGGGCGTGTCGAATAAGGATAGGTGGCGTTGCCACGTCGCTTGCTGCTTAATGTTGAATAGTGCTATAGGCTCACTTTTAACCGCACGGGAGAGTGTGTCATCGATTTGCCATACGGTGTTAAGTAGCGGTGGATGGGTGCTGTTAATGCACCTCATTTTGCCAGCGCTTTCATTCTCAAGAACAAAGCAAACTTGATAATTATACAGTCCCTTGAACACACTAAACATTTTTTTATAAAGGTCTTGTTCGTCCTCTGCGGTAAGTAATACACGAGTGCCTTCTAGCAAAGCATCGCTTTCCTTCTTATGTGCCTCAGCCTGCTGTTTAAGACGGTAAACTAGCGCTAGATCTTCTAAAACATTTTCGTAATCTTTATTCATTGAGAGAACACTACCGCTGATATCATAAGGTTGCCGTGTCTGTTCTTGCCATCTAAAAAGCGCCCTTGCTCACCAAAAGTAAACGGGCCGCAAATAGGTAATGCTGGAAATTTTTCTTGCAGCGAATTCAGCATGAAATTAATTTCGTCTCCAACCATCAAGCGACATCCTGCGCAGTAAATCATTAGTACGCCAACAGGCTTTCTATTTTCGGGCAGCAACATAACCGCATTGTTTATCACACGCTCTGCACGAGACGTAAGGCTAGAAATGCTACCTTCCATCAACACCAACTCTTCACCTTCTTCTACTTCTGAAAAAACATGTAGTGCACCACTTTCATCGACAGAATCGGGGTGGCACAGAAGGTAATTCACCGCACCGTTGTCTAATTCTACTGGTCTGCCTAGCGGCGCTGACGATGTTAGTCCTAAAATTTGACCGCCGTATAGCTGTTGAGCGATAAGGTTATTGGTCGCTTTGTTATAAACGGTGCTTGCACCGCTATTGTTAAGCTGTTGTAGTTGGCGTCCTTTCGCTTTCGTTGCTTTAAATAGGGTATCGGTTGGCTTGTATCCTGAGCTATAACTCACCCCTAATGGAGTAGAGGGATACATAACTGCAACTACCACAGTGTGTGGTCCGCACGCATCTTTTGTAACGGTTGTCCAGTCGCCTGAAACCGTGTTGTCTGCCATTGAACCACCAAAAATAGGAACTTGAGTCCCTACAATGCTGGCGAAACCTTCAAGTATTCTTTCTTCTTCTCCTGGCGGCAACGCACACCAAATTAACGCTGGGCTTTCATAAGGTCTTCCCGCATTGTTTAGCGCATTTTGTAACGCGATGGCGCCAGCTTCAAAGGCGCTGTAGCAGGAGGCGTCTGCACTTCCAACGCCGTAGGCTCCACCATCGTCATTCACACAAAAAAGCGCTAACTGGCAACCCGCGTCAACGGTACTGCCGTCGCAAAGTAGCGCTCCTAAACAAGAGCTGGAAATGAAATAAGGCGCGGTAAACGCGCTAAGGCCATGTTGAAGCTCGTTAAAAGGTAAGTCTGCATTGCCGTAGCCAATAACGAGTGAAGGTGTATTTTCACTAAATAACCTATCTATTTCGGACGCCATACTAGGTGCGTCGTTACACTCCAACGAAAATGTTTGTATATACATTCGGCCTTTACCACTCAACCATACTCTTTAATAATAGATTGAAATTAGGAAAAGCTTATTAAACATTAGTTGAAGAGTTACACGAGTTACAGTAACTGTGTTGAAGAGAACTTAATTATCGAGGTAAAACTTGTCGTGAAAGGTATAAACCCACGTTGGCTGGTAGATCACTAAAAGCGTTATCGCCATACCGTTTAACAGAGCTTCAGGAAAGACCAAAAGTGGTATAAGCAAAACGTAGTTGTCAAAAATGATGTCCCAAGTATATGTACCTTCAATGTAATAAAATGCGCCGAGCGTTAGCGTCTTTAATGCAATAGAAAGAGCGGCAGGGAAAAAGGCACAAACAAAAATGTACACGAAAAGTTGTCGAGGGATACGGTGAAAAGAAAGCATATAAAATAGATAGGTTATGCCAATAGGTACAACGGTGCCGAGTAGCCCGTTAACGCCAAAGTTTTCCCAACTTCCGTAGCCGACTGCGTTTGCGCCTAATAGCGCGATAAACGATGCAATAATAGCGTTTCTAAAGCCGAGCATTAATGTCAAAACTGAAAGGCCTAGAAAATGAACATCTAGGCCCTCGAAGATGCCTGCTTTAAACAACCAGAGAACGAAAAGCGAAGCAGCAGTACCAAAAATAAGGTGTTGCTGCTGCTTGTTACTCGCAAAATGAGTAAAGTCCACATGCCTGACCGCACCGAGTAATAATACACCGTAAATCAGCAATGCTAGCAGTTGTAGTGAACTCACTTTTACTCCTTAGTTAATGGCGGGGAGCAGTATTTAGTACTGTTTACCCTTTATACTCAGCCCAAATAGGCGCATGATCAGACGGCTTTTCGATGCCTCTCAGCTCATAATCAATACCGGCGTCATGTAGTTTTGCATGAAGCGGTTTTGTTGCCAAAATCAAATCTATGCGAAGGCCACGATTATCGTTGAATCCTTTTGAGCGGTAATCGAACCATGAAAACTTGTCGTTTGTCTCTGGGTTGAGTGTTCGAAAACTATCTTCAAAGCCCCAGTCAATTACTGTGTTCAACCACTCACGCTCTTCCGGCAAGAAGCTGCATTTTCCAGTTTTCAGCCAACGTTTGCGGTTGTCTTCACCAATGCCAATGTCCAAGTCTGTATGAGAGATGTTGACATCGCCCATAACAATTACGTTGTCATCTGGTGTGTGGTTATCATCTAAATAAGTCATTAAGTCTTTGTAGAACTTACGCTTAGCTGGGTACTTGGTTTCATGCTTTTCGTTTTCGCCCTGAGGGAAGTAACCATTTAGAACGGTAACGGGCTCGCCAGCATCATCGGTGGTTTTTAAAATAATCATGCGACGTTGGGCGTCTTCGTCATCTGTTGGGAAACCCATCGACACAGAAAGCGGCTCTTTCTTCGCCAAAAAAGCAACGCCGTAATGGCTCTTTTGTCCGTGGAAATAAACGTGATAGCCCATGGCCTCAACGGCTTCTACCGGAAACTGTTCGTTGTGAACTTTAATTTCCTGTAAGCCAATAATATCGGGTTGGTGTGCGTCGATAACCGCCTGAAGTTGATGTAGACGAGCGCGAATACCGTTTATATTAAATGAGATTACTTTCATGCTTTTTTAGTGGTTGCTTCGAATTTGGCTAGAGTTTACCAGAAACTGCACGGCCGCTTAACGACGTTTTGCCACTATACTAATGCATTCAGTCGATTGGCTAGATTAAGTTTATTTATAGCTAATGGTGAAATCGCTGTGTATAAAAGCTCGTCATTAGCATAAATTTAGTCATCCCTTAATCACACGTTTGCCTCATGGTAGGGAGTGTCATTTGGTGCCGTGCGCTTACCGAGTGAAATCAAGAACTCAAACCAAGCATTTGCGTCTTGCACCGCGTTCTTAACAAAGCTTTCATTATCTAGGCCGAGCTCGGGTAAGAGTGTTTCTACGTCTTGTTTGAAAGACACCCATGCTTTGGCACACCCTGCCATCGCTTGATAATACTCGGTAGGAATATCTAACGTCATGGCTTCTAACCGCCTAACAATAATGTTGGCGCCCATTGATGAGCCCAACCATACATAGATGGCTGCGATAGCCTGGCTGGTGGTTGAATTAGAGCAAGGAATTAACTGTGCGATAGCCTGGGCGTTTAAGGCTGGCTCATCTTTGTTTTTTATTCTTGTAGTAGGTTCGAGCTTGGCATGGGTGTCATTGTAACGTTGTTGAGCAGACAGTGTTGCGGACGACAACGCGTGGGTGTCATTGTTAAGCGCTAGTAGAACAACTTCGCTATTGAGCATTGAGGCGATGCGGTTAAGGGAAGGGGTCTGGAGTGCAGTCTGTTTTACGGTTTCTGCTGTTGTTTGGTGAAACACCCTCATGATGTTAAGGATGGCAAGATAGGCCTCATGGTTAAACTCACTATCTTTGTGGTACATCGAGAAGGGAAAGGTATTTTCCAAGATAGCGTGGTTGGCATGGGTGTCTTGCTTAAGAGCAGTAAATAGATTGCGCATGAGGTAAAGGTCTTTGCGTTTAAGCTTTCACAGCGTTGAATGATTTGCTCTAACTTTATCATGGGTGTCTTCGTAACGGGCGAAAAATGTCAATGTTAATAATGTAATGGCTGATCGAGTTACAATCGGACAATGATTCCCGTAATTTCAGGGGTAAACTTGGGTGTCTTCTTTATATTGTTTTTGATGAAGAAGAAGAGCTACGGATGGGTGTCTTTGTAAGTGTGTTAGCCGAGGGGGCTTTTTTAACGCTTATTGCATTGCGCCTATTACTGGGGCAGGTATACTTGCCGCAAAATTTGAGATAGGTGAAATAACGTGTTTCCAGAAACAGTTGCAGACAAATTGAGTGATGCGGTTATCGAGCAAGCGATGAAGCTAAGTGCAGAAGACCGACAAGAGCTTGTAGTGAGCTATATTGCAAAAGCAAATGAAATTTGGATGGTGCAAGGTAGTGAAGGTTTTGTGATGTTTGAAGGTGCTGAAAGCGTTCAGCTACCAGTATTCCCGCATCACGATTTAGCTCAAAAGTTTGTAGATATAAACGAAATTGAAGGCCAATGCGTGAATATTACACTCGATGAGTTTATGCAAACTTGGTTGCCAGGCCTTGAGAAGAATGGCGTTGAGCTAGTAATGTTCCCCACCACGAGTGATGTTGAAAACCTAGTTATGACTGCAGATGATTTAGCCTCAGAGCTTAGCGGAAATTAAGCAAGGTATAGAGATCATGAGTTCTCTCGAAACTTTGCTTCCTCTGGCTTCATCTTTGGCTAACGCGAAAGGGTGGGACGATTTTACTCGTACACTGATGCTTGCGGGTAAATCGCTTGTCCCGCTTCCAGCGGAAAAACGTTTGGCTGAAACAGAAGTAGAAGGGTGTGAAAGCCCGGTATGGCTCGCCACTTCTGACGAACAAGGCAATTTGATGGCTTACTCGCCTAGCAAAGTGATTCGCGGCGTGCTTGCAGTATTGTTAGAAAAAGCAAACGAATTAACCCCGCAGCAGCGCAGTGAATTCGACTTTGAGAGATATTTGTCTCGCTGTCAGCTGGAACGCTACTTAAGTCAGTCTCGTGGAAACGGGATTAAATCTGTAATAGCTAAATTAAAGGGCATCTAGCCGCTAAACTAGTGGCTGCCGTTATTTGTTTTTTGCTTCAATCCACTGGCTCATGTACTTGCTCGCTGTCAGTGTTTGATGCCACAGCAAGCTTTGCATAAATAAACCGTTTCTATGCGTGTTAAGCGACTGTTTTAAACCAGTGATTTTTTCAATTAACGGCACTTCTGGCTGTTCGCTTTCAAAAGAGCTAAGTATTGTCGCCGTTAAGTTACTAGCGCTATCCCACGTAGACTTATCATTGTGAAGTGCCACAGCTTGTCTGACGTAGTCTTGAATAACCGCTGCGTCAGTTGTATTCGCGCTACAAAGCGCACCAGGCCATTGCGCTAGCTGCTTTGGATCATCGATTTCCTGTATATTGCTATTAGCAGTGATTGAAGCGGTTGAGGTGATACCTTCTGCGCCTATCCACGTGGTGATACTAGGAGTAGCGCAGCGCATCGCATCAATTAGTTTGCCTTTAATGCCTGCGCCAAATCGTAAAGGAGCGATCAGCGCCTTTGCACTCAACATTATAGACTCCACATTTTCGGCCCAACCTTTTACCAAAAAGCCTTGTTTTTCGTTGTGCAGTTGGGTGGCCTTTTTAGGCGGGTAAGCGCCGTATATGTGCAATTCTGCTTTAGGTAGCGCTTTTCTTATCTCAGGCCATATGCTTTGCTTTAGTTGCAGGACCGCGTCCCAATTAGGCGCATGGCGAAAGTTTCCAATATGAACAAAGTGCGCTCTTTCCTCAAAAGGAAGCGTCACGAGGGGCGTTTTTCCTACAACAAGAGGGTGGTATTGGAGCTGCGCTCTAGGTACACCGTAATGTTCCGTCAAAAGCGCCATTTCTCGTTTTGAAATTACTAATGTAAGGTCGCTTCTTAGTATTGCTGCAACTTCTCTTTGCGCCAATTCGCTATTTAACTGAGCAAGGCGAGCATCATTGTCCTGTTTTACCGCTTCGTGCCTAGCCTGACGCAGGCTGTGCAAATCTTCAGTGTTTAAAACTCGAAGTGCATCTGGGCACGCTTCTTTTACTCGCCAAGAAAATTGCTCTTCTGTCATGTAGCGGTCGAATATAACAACGTCAGGCTTTATATGCGCTATTTGGCTATTAAAAGAACTACAATTCAATGCCACAGAATGCACATCAACGCCTAATGCTGTAAGGTCTTCTTTATGGTCGCTATCGGTGGCAGCGGTCAGAAATGTCACATTGAAATCGGCAGATAAGCAACGCTTAATAATAGCTAACATATTTTGGCCCGCGGCCGAAGAATTTGGCTCAGGCCACACATAACCGATAACAGCGACATTTAACATGGATGGATTACAACTTTTGCTTTAAGAATTTTGCCATCAAGGGCATAGTAAATAGTGTGCAAATACTACCATAAATTTGAATTGGTCATTACAAAAGCAAGTGTTCCTTAGAAAATCTAATTCTTATGGGTAATTACCCTAAGTTTTTCTATGTATTAGAATTATTTGTATGTAAAAAGGGGCAAAAAGCTATAATACAGGCCTTCCAGAGATGCGCTGAATACACGAGTGTAGTGCGTATCAGCGGCGTTGCGTGAATTGTTGATGTTCAGCGTAAAGCAAGATTTTCAAATTGAAAATGAGCCCCGCGGTATCAAGGCTTATGAAGGATTTAGGTTAACTTAATGATTAGTAAAGAAATCATACTTTTTTACTAGTTGATACTTATTGACCAACTACATTTTTGTGCCTATACCTTAATGAACGCAAGGCGAATGGAGGTGCCTTCAACGCTACATTGACAAAGGCGGCATGAAAGAGAGTGCACGAATGAATTTAGATGAACTAGTTTCGAAAGCGGAAAACCTCTTTGTTTTACCTGATTCGGTAACTCGACTTAAAGCTTGTATGGATGATGAAGCTTCAAGCATTGACGACATCGGCGATATTATTGCTTTCGATCCGTCATTGGCAACGCAATTGCTAAGAGTAGCAAACTCAGCGCTCTATCGTTTTCCTAATAAAATAGACACCGTCACAAGAGCCATCCAGGTAGTGGGGACCCGCTCCACTTATGACTTGGCACTGGCTTATGGCGTAAGTCAAGCATTCAGTGATGTAGACGGTCAACGTATCGATCTCGACAAGTTTTGGGAGCAAAGTGTTTCATGCGGTCTTCTGGCAAAGTACTTTGCGGATATGCGCAATATTCGTGAGCCTGAGCGACTCTTTGTTTCGGGGCTGCTTCACAACATAGGCGAGCTGGTAACCGTTTCGGTTTTGCCTGAGTCGGCAACCCGTTGTCAGGCATTCAACACCAGAGTAAGTCCTGCTGAGCTTCAATTTGGAGTGCTAGGGTTCACGTATGCGGAATTATCGGCAAGATTAATTGAAAAGTGGGATATTCCAAGCTCTATTTATACGCCAATTGCCAGTATCCACAAAGAAGAGGAGGAGTCTGCTTCTACAGATGAGAAGATTCTACAACTCTCGTATGTGTTGGCACTCGATAACGTTAACCCTGAGATCTACCCGAGTTATCACAACTTAAAGCCAGAATTGCATGAGGCATTGTCGCTTAATCGCGAAGATTTAGAAGACGCGCTAGATATAACCAACCTGCAGTGTATTTCGGTAATTTCCCTGTTTAACCCTAACGCGTTTATGCTGTATTAATGTAACGTTTTTAACGTGCTTTTCGAAATGCCGTAGCGATCAGTCGAAAATCGCTACGGTTTGCCTACTGATGGCAATCACTTCATTATCCTTATCCCAAATCGTCGCTTCAGTATGGCCATAACCATCTGCAGCTTGTCTTGTGTGAGCTTTATAAGCAAACCAGTCTGTCGGGCTTACCGGCTTGTGAGGATGGATAAATTCTAAGTTCCAACTTACTGTACTGGCTGGTGCCGGAAGCTTCATCATTTGTAAAAGTGTAGGTGGCCATGCGTCGATCATAGTAATGATATGTGCATCAGTGATGGCTTCGGGGGGCTGCTTGAAGCGCATAAAGCCGTGATAATGGCTGGTTTTTCTGCGCGTAAATGGAATGCCGCCATCTTCAATTGCCAAATCAAAATAGCGTAAGAATTTAGGCGTAACTTTAGGTATTTGCGGGATGAACTTTGCTTTATTCGGCTGAGGCATGTCGTGTGTATCTGTATTCTCAACTTGAATACCTGACTGACGCGCAACACCAAAACAGGCTTGCGAAAAAACACAGCTTTTGCCGTCTTGAATAGCATGAGCGGTGAACTGAGAGACGTTTTTCCCTGTTCTAAGTAGCGTTACCTCGATAGAAAAAGGCGTTTCAAGAGATAGGGGACCAACAAAGTTAGTGGTAAAAGAGCGCAGCACGCGGTTATCAGTGACTTGCTGCTTTACTGCGGTGTAAAGCATACCGGCAGAAATTCCTCCAAACGCAGTTCGTCCCTGTCCCCACGTCTTAGGGATAACTAGTCCATCAACTTTCCATGTGTTTTCCGAAGTTTGAGATAATTGAGGAATATTGAGCAATTCATCTACTGTCATATTTGCTTGTCTGGTCTGATGAGTTAAGTGTTTGTCATCGTACCTTAAGCGCTATAGAACGAAAAGCCTCAGTTAGAAATTTTCGTTATGTTAACAAATAAGTAACAATTAGTTGTTTATTTTTTTGCCTAATGCATAGACTGAGCTATTGTCACTCAAAAGGACTGTTATGGCCCATACTCACGTTGAAGGTATTCCCGCTGCAGAAGCAGGAGCATCTAGAAGTTACCGGAATTACGTTCTATTCATATTAACCTTGGTGTATGCCTTTAACTTTATAGACAGGCAAATCATTGGGATTCTATCTCCTTTTATCAAAGCCGATTTGGGGTTAGATGACGCCCAACTTGGGTGGCTTAAAGGCATCTACTTTGCGCTACTTTATACCGTGATGGGGATCCCAATTGCATGGCTTGCCGACAGGTACAGCCGCGTTAATATCATTGCGATCTCTCTAACGCTTTGGAGTGGATTTACCGCTGCATCTGGGTTAGCTGCCAATTACATGCAGCTTGCCATAGCACGTATTGGTGTCGGCATCGGTGAAGCGGGTGGTAGTCCACCGTCCCACAGTATTATTTCTGACTTATTCCCTAAAGAAAAACGCGCGGGCGCGCTCGCAATATACTCTTTAGGTATTCCTTTTGGCGTTATGCTTGCGTTTTTTGCATCAGCGTTCTTTTTACAGGGCGGTTCTGCCGACTGGCGAACGGTAATGTACAGCGTGGGTATTCCAGGGGTGTTACTGGCTATTTTGCTTAAGCTCACGGTCAAGGAACCTGCCAGAACGGTCTCTTTACCAAGCGCAGATGATGCGAACAAGCCGAGTGTAAAGTCGTCTCTCAAGATGCTACTGAAAATTCCGACGTGGTGGGGAATGGCACTGGGTATTTCCTTTGGATCATTCGGTAACTATGCCATATCGACATGGGTAATTGATTACTACGTTCGCGCCTTTGCGGGTTTAGATATTACACAGTTGCTAATCGTTTTTGGCATTATCAATGGCACCGCCTATGCGCTCGGTGTATGGCTAGGAGGCTATATTGCTGATAGATGGGGTAAGCACAATAAAAAAGCTTATGCGTTATTGCCCGCTATCGCACTTATTATTGGTGTGCCGGCATTTTATGCATCGTTACAAGTGCAAGATTTGTGGTTATCAGTAGGGCTCATGGCGCTGTTGTTATTCACCAGTGGTTCATACCTAGGCCCAAGTTTTGCGATGGCACAGACACTAGCTCCAATAAACGTAAGAGCTATGTCGACAGCGTTGTTCTTCTTTGTATTGAACATCATTGCGCTGGGCGGTGGCCCAACGCTGACTGGTATTATTAGCCAAGCATTGGTGCCATCTTTAGGCGAGACGGAGGCATTGAGACAGGCTCTCATCTACCTAGTAGTTCCTTACGCGCTTTCTATTGCCGTGTTCTTATGGACGAGCACGAAGATTGTAAAAGATTGGGAAATGGCAGAAGCCAGAGGCTTATAGTATTATCGAACTTTCATGCTAAGGGGCTGATTTAAAGCCCCTTTGTTGTTTAAGTATAAAGGAGTGTATTGGTGACGTCGTCAGAGTTGAGTTTTCATTTTGCCCATGCAAATGGATTTCCGGCAGGTAGTTATAATGCGATGTTTTCAGCGTTACCTGATCACTTTCACCGTCTTCATGTTGAGCGCTTCGGACACGATCCTCAGCTTCCTGTGAATGGTAACTGGCGCAATCAAGTTCAAGAACTTATCAAGCATATAAAAAAAGAGAACAAGGATCCGCGAGGCGTGTATGGTATTGGGCATTCATTTGGTGCTGTAATTACCTACATGGCGGCTTGCGAAGCGCCAGAGCTGTTCAGAGGCATCATTTTATTCGATCCGCCACTTGTTGTCGGCCCGTTAAGTTACTTTTTTAAATTCGCGAAACACACGCCGTTAATTAACAAGCTTACGCCAGCGAAACTCGCGCAAACACGCAATACCAGTTGGCCAAGCAATACCGATATGGTGGCGTACTTTCACAGCAAAGCATTGTTTAGGGATATGGATAAACGATGCGTGCGCGATTATGTAAAATCTGTAACCGCCTTGAAGGGGGGCAATATTTCGCTCACATTTCGTGCAGAAGTAGAAGCAGATTTGTTTCGCAATGTTCCGCACAATTTGGGTAAATATAAAGGAAAGCTTAAGTGTCCGGCCGTATTGGCGACAGGAAGCAAAAGTAACGTGTGTAAGCCAGAAATGTACTCGAGGCTTCTGAAGCATAATGCTATTGAGCATAGCGTGCTCGATGGTGGCCATATGTTTCCACTAGAACACCCTGAGCAGGTAGCGAGCTTTATTGAGCGTACATTAACGCAGTGGAGTAATGAGGCGAATTAAATATTACAGAGATTGATTTAAGCGCTTTAACGCCAAAATCAATCTCGCCATAACATTAGGATAAATGAGTTAGTCGTGCTTTCTAGGCTTGCTTAGTCCACCCACGGGTTGACCTAACATTTCTCGCGTCACCAGTACCACGCCTTTTTCAGATACGCGGAACCCACGTGCCTTGTCTTGCTCGTGATCGTAACCAATTGTAGTTCCTTCAGGAATGACACAACCTCGATCGATAATCACCTTTTTCAGCTTGCAATGGCGTTTGATTTCCACATCAGGAAGAATTACGGCGTCTTCAATAAGGCCATAGGAATGTACGCGTACATTGGAAAAGCAAATAGATGAACGAAGTGTAGAGCCTGAAATTATACAACCCCCAGAAACTACGGAGTTAATAGCTTCACCACGTCTGTCGTGGTCTTCCCAAACAAATTTTGCTGGTGGCAGTTGCTCTTGGTATGTCCATATGGGCCATTTTCTATCGTAGAGGTTCAATTGAGGTACAGGAGCAACCATTTCCATATTGGCTTCCCAAAATGAATCGATAGTACCTACATCGCGCCAATAGGCGTTGTCTCCGCCACTTTTCTCAAAAGGATAAGCGTATACAGGGTGGTCGGCGATGATTGATGGAATGATGTCTTTACCGAAGTCTCGCTGCGAGCCCATATTTTCAGCATCAACACGTAATTGTTCGAATAAAAACTCTGTATCAAACACGTAATTGCCCATAGATGCTAAGCAGCGCGTTGGGTCATTGGGAAGTGGAGTAGGGTTAGCTGGCTTCTCTTCAAATCCGTTAATACGATAGTTTTCATCAACCGACATAACGCCAAACGCACCTGCAGCTTCTTCCAAGGGCACCGACATACATGAAACCGTCATTTTGGCACCAGACTCTTTGTGCTTGGCCAACATATCACCGTAGTCCATGCGGTAGATGTGGTCGCCTGAAAGGATCATGACATATTTTGGAAGCTCATCACGAATGATATCTATGTTTTGGAAGACCGCGTCTGCGGTTCCTTCATACCAACTGTCGGAGAAACGTTGAGAAGCGGGTAGGATTTCTACAGATTCGCCAAGTTCTTTTTTGAAATGACCCCAACCGCGAACCAAGTGACGAATAAGAGAATGCGACTTGTATTGGGTAACCACGCCTATTCGACGGATACCTGAATTAACACAATTTGATAGCGGGAAATCGATAATTCTAAATTTACCGCCGAAATAAAGTGCCGGTTTGGCTCGCCAATTAGTGAGCTCGTGTAGTCTAGAACCTTTACCACCCGCGAGGATGAGCGCATATGTATCGCGAGTAAGGTTACTGATGTAACGAGAACTTTGATCTGCCATTTCCTATAAACTCCTGTAATAAAGCGACAACTGTGTATCGATAGAAATATAAAAAGAAAACGAAGTGTTGCGATTGATTGCGCTATGCATGATAGGCCTGATTGAACAGGCTTTCTTGATAACCTAAATCCATATTACACAAGATAATTTAGAATGACAGCGCGATTTTCATGCTTTGTGATGAAATGGTAAATGTTTTTAAAAAATTGTAGGTTGGGGGGCTCTCGCCCTTACAGAGACACCCACCCTAATTCCCTTAATCTCATCCAATGGCATTCAACTGTTGCTTTTACAAAGACACCCACCCTTATCTCTTATTATTAAGCTGGAATAGGCTTCTAGAATTAAAGTATTAGCATGACACCCATCGCTACTATGAGTTAGTTACTTAGTAAATTTGACGATAAAAAAGTTAGCGAGACACACAATTCAATTTCATCATGCGCATCCAGAAAAGACCCTCGATCAAAGCAAGTCACTGTGTAGACACCCATTTTTAAACTGTAGAAAGTTAGTCTACACTTTGCTCGATAAACGAAGTGGTTACTTCATGCATCATAAGGTTTTATTGCTGCATGTCCTTTCTCGGTAACGCGAAAGAGAAGGATCATAATAGTTATTTTGAGTATATATGTGCTTTCAATTGCGTTAAACATGACGGGATGGGTGTCTATCTAACAGTAAAATGAGCAAAAAAGATCTTTAAGTGACAAATGTTAATTAAATGTTATATTTGAAAGGTCAATTCTTTTATGGAGTCTCAGATGGGAGCGTTAAAAAAACTCTTAATGGTCGTAGGTGTTGTTATCGTATTATTTGTCGCAACAAGCTTTTTTATTCCTAAAGATTACAGCGTTGAAAGAACAATTAATATTGATGCTCAGCCATCAGAAATATATCCCTATGTCGTTGATTTGAAAGAGTGGAAGAAATGGGGCGTGTGGTTCAAACGTGATCCTGATATGAAACTTGATTATTCAGGGCCTGATAGGGCTATTGGGATGCGCTCCGAGTGGTTTAGTGAAACCGAGGGAAATGGAGAAATGGAGATTACGCAACTAGAGCATAACAGACGTGTGATGTACCGATTATATTTTCCCGATTTTGACATGGGTTCATCGGGCGTCGTAGAAATTGAGCCCACAGAAAATGGTTCGCTTGTAACCTGGAGAGATGAAGGCTCGGTAGACAATAACCCTATAAACAAATATTTTGCTTTGATGATGGACAGCATGATTGGTCCTGATTTCGAAATGGGTCTAGAAAATCTTAAAATACTCGCTGAAAACGCTGTGTAGGGCATACAACTTTCTGATCTGACTGGATAAGTGCACCGTATATGTTCAATCGAATTGCGGTGCATGCTTACCTTCCATGAAACAAAAAAAATTACTTATTACAGGCCTTTCGCTTAATAAACTAGCCGACCTACTGATCTCTGCTAAAACAACCTTGACCGCACTTCTTATTAGCATCGGCGCACCAGTTTGGATGATAGGCTGGCTGGTTCCAATTAGAGAGTCGGGCGCGCTTCTGCCTCAAGTACTTATTAGCATTTATCTTCGAAAACATACTCAGCGGCACTTGGTTTGGCGTGTCGGTATGCTCACACAAACGCTTTCAGTTTTCTGTATGCTGCTCGCGGTCATTTTATTTTCAGGGGGCTTGGCGGGTACCTTGATACTTATTTCCCTTGTCTTCTTGAGCCTGGGTCGCTCTGCCTGTTCTCTTACCGTGAAAGATATGGAGGCTGACGTAGCTAAGAAAGGAGAGCGGGGTAACCTAATCGGAATTGCATCTACCGTTTCAGGCATGGTCACCCTTGTTATCGCTATACCTTTGGCAATTTACGACGGCTCTCTTTCTTCGAACGTGCTGCTGATAGTCTTGTGCGGTAGTCTTTTATCATTTGTTTTGACCATTATATGTGTATGGCCTGTTAAAACGACGGTAGATGTGGGTGATAAAGAGGAGAAAGCGTTTAGTATTGACTTCGACGCCACGGTTTACAAATTTATATTGGTAAGAGGGCTTTTCGTTCACTCAGCCTTGGTTGCGCCTTATTTCATGATAGAAAAAAATGGAGATGTAAAAGAGCTGCTTCCTATTTATATAGGAGCCGAAGCAACTGCTGCTCTTTTATCATCAATAATTTGGGGAAAGATTGCAGACAAAAGCGCAAAGTTAACACTTCAAATTTCAGGGTTACTCGCAATAATTTCATGCATTGGTTTGCTTACATTGCAAACGACGACGATTGTAACCTCTGCACTGTTGTTTTTCTTGTTATCGGTATCCCATGCTGGCGTAAGAACCGGACGGAAGACATATAGTTTAGATGTTAAAGAAGGCCATGAAAGAACAGAGCTGGTAGGCTTCTCAAACACGGCTATAGGTATGATTTTATTAGCATTCGGTGCACTTTACGCTGCATTAACCCCTGTTTTAACCTTTTCAGTAGTTTATATTATGGCTGGTATGCTGTTACTGGCAATTATCACTACTGTTATCTTACCTGACGAGAAGTAAAATGGTTTAATCAAAGCATATCGCTGCCGAAGATATTTTGGCCATTCGTTTTCTTTTAGTATTAGCTTGGAACTTCCGCAGAGATGAACAATCTCCTGCCGCGACTGAAAACACGTTTTCGAAATCACTGATAATGTGATGCCAATGATGTTGGCATACACCAAGAGGTTTTACATGTTGAATGGGTCTCGTTTGAGCGGCCGTCGAATCGGTGTCGCGCAACAGTTCGATTGACTGGTTAAGAAGATCGCAATAGTCATTCAATGTTAAATCTAAGCCGCGAGTGTTTCTACATCGTTGGTGGCTCTTTAATGGCATTAACCCTTTTATTGTCTTGTTTTGTGAAATACTCGTGTTCAATCTTTTATTAATGCTTGTGTGATATGAGTCTTGTAAGCCCGTTGCGACCTTTGCGCGTATAGGGTTTAAGTCAACATATGCCATACATGACAGTAGGGCTTTTTCTGTTAGCAATGCTTGTGAACGGAAGCGACCTTCCCAAAATCTGCCAGTACAATCGTCCTCTTCGTTTGCTTTTCTCGCAATATACTCGTTTAAATTTCTCATAAACCAGCTTATGTCGTAGAGCCTTTTTCTATACACATCAGCAGTACTTTTAACTGTCTCATACTCACTTTCGCTCAAGATTTCGCCCTTCATAAACTTTTGAGTGAGTACTGTTCCTTTGTGCATTTTATGCCATTGATGTAACACAGTTTGTAATGACCATGAGAGCGCTGCCTCTTTATTCACGCATAAAACGATATGGACATGGTTGCTCATAACAGCGTATGCACAAATATCTATCGCGAATACCCGGCTCAAAAATAACAGCCGTTGTTCTACCCACGATTTTCGATGCTCGTAACTAATTCTATTGTTTCGGTCGTACCCGCATAAGTAGCTACGGCGCACGCAGCGAGATATACAATGATAGTAGGGTGTATCTTTTAAACTAATGAGGGATTTTCTGCTTTGCGCCATGTTAGATAAATGCAAGGTAATTAGTCATTGTGTGACCTTAGCATTGTGAATATTCAGTTGTGACCTGACCGATGGACTTGTTTTGTTTTAGAAGAGACACCCAACGTAAGACTTTTCGATGAAAAGTAATGAATATTTGGAGAGACATCCATTGCAAAGCTAACTTGCTGAGCGTGAAAGAATGTATTTTTGAGTTTGTGCCTACAAACTTATAAAGACACCCATTACATAAACGGTGATTTCAAGTGAAACTTCACAATTAGGGTGGGTGTCTTTCTTAGAGGGAGCGTATTACCGCATCCCCCATCAGTTTTTTATTTCGCTAGAAGCGCATTAGCTGCTTTCGACACGGGAGAGCGGCCTAAAAGTTCTGAAATGTAAGAAGACGCTTTTAACAACTTCGTCATGTCTATACCTGTTGATATACCCATACCGTTTAACATATATAGGACGTCTTCAGTTGCAACATTCCCACTTGCACCTTTGGCATACGGGCAGCCTCCAAGTCCTGCAACAGCTGAATCAATGGAAGAGATGCCATATCCAAGGGCAGTGTATAAATTCACTAGCGCTTGTCCATAAGTATCATGGAAATGGGCGGCAACTTTGCTGACATCAACCTCATTTAAGACGTCATCTAATAGCAGTTTTGTAGACATTGGTGTACCTACGCCGATAGTATCGCCAAGGGATACTTCGTAACACCCCATGTCAATAAGTTCCTTACTCACCTGTGTAACGGCACTAGGTGAAATTTTACCTTCATAAGGACACCCCATTACGCACGAAACGTAGCCCCTCACTTTGATTTTGTTTTCGCTTGCCAGGTCAAACACAGCCTCGAAACGCTTTAAGCTCTCGCTTATAGAGCAGTTAATGTTCTTTAGTGAAAAGGACTCAGAGGCAGCACCGAATACTGCAACCTCTTTCGCACCCGCTTCAATGGCTGCTTCCAAGCCTTTAAGGTTGGGTGTCAATGCAGAATAATGAATCTTGTCTTCGGGGCTAAGCGCCTTAAAAACCGCATCCGAGTTCGCCATTTGGGGCACCCATTTGGGCGATACAAAGCTTCCTGCTTCGATACGGTTAAGGCCAGTTTTAGAAAGAAGTTGAATAAGTTCAATCTTTTGTTCGGCGCTTAAGGCCTGCTTTTCATTCTGAAGGCCATCTCGAGGACCTACTTCAACAATACTCACTTCTTTAGGAAACATCACATCAAACCTCGGCAGCTTCTTTAGTGGAGAACGCCAACAGTGTTGCGCCACCGTCAACTAGTTCACCGGGATTGAAAAAGAACTCTTCCACTGCACCATCGTGCGGGGCAATGATGCTGTGCTCCATTTTCATCGCTTCCATAACTAGTATAGGCTCGCCTTTTTTGACCAACACACCCTTTTCGACCAAATGCGCCACTATGGTTCCGTTCATCGGGGCACTGAAATTAGCGTCGCCATTATCATCGTTATCATCACCAAGAGATGCTGAGATTAGGCTGAACTTAGCATGGGTGTCTTTGTTGAAGAGTGTAAACACGCCATCATTATCTGAATACGTAAATGTTGATTTGTACCCATTAATTGTTGCATGCAAAGCACTATCTACCAGCTTGCCTTTAACGTTATAGGAATTGTCTCCAACAGATAGCTCCCAAGCATCTTCAGTTCCGTGACGCTGGTGTTTGACCCCAACATGCACTTCTTCTTGGTTGCAAAGCAAGGTGAGAGTTTCTGTATGATTTGCATTAGCGCGCCACGCACCGGCGGTTGACCACACAGATGGGGTTTTATCGCTTCTAGAAACTTTTCTATTTAAAAGTGAAAGCAATGCCATCACAGGAATGTTTACTTGGGTGTCATCGCTAGCTGCATCATTACTTGTCGCGCTAAACAACGAATCATGGTGTTTCTCCACAAACGTAGTTGTAAGCTCAGCGGCAACGAACGCAGGGTGTGTAGCGACACGCTTTAAGAAGTCGATGTTTGTGCTTACACCGTCGATGTAGTAGTCACCCAGTGCACTAATTAAGCGCTTGAGCGCTATTTCACGGTTCTCTCCCCAAACCACAAGCTTGGCAATCATAGGGTCGTAAAAAACGCTTACCTCATCACCTTCAACAACACCTGTATCAACGCGAACTACGTCGTTTTCTTTTGGCGTACGTAAAAGGCACAGCGTGCCGGTAGAAGGCAAAAACTCGTTGTTTGGATCTTCAGCATAAATGCGCGCTTCGAATGCGTGTCCTGTTAAGGTGAGTTCATTTTGTTGTTTGGGAAGGGGCTTTCCTTCGGCAATAGTTAATTGCCAGTGAACCAAGTCCTCACGGGTGATCATTTCTGTCACAGGATGCTCTACTTGCAAGCGTGTATTCATTTCCATGAAGTAAAATGAATCGTCTTCATCAAGTAAAAACTCAACCGTTCCCGCACCTACGTAGTTAATGGCTTTCGCCGCGAGTATCGCCGCTTCACCCATTTTTTCTCTCACTGACTGAGACATATTGGGGGCAGGGGCTTCTTCAATAATCTTTTGGTGTCGGCGTTGAACTGAACAATCACGTTCAAAAAGGTATATGCCGTTGCCATGGGTGTCACAGAAAACTTGAATTTCAACATGACGAGGGCGCGTCAGGTACTTTTCAACCAGCATGTGGTCGTCACCAAAGCTCGCCATAGATTCACGTTTGGCTGCGTTTAATGCTTGAGAGAACTCTTTTTCACTCCAAACTTGGCGCATGCCTTTACCGCCACCGCCAGCAGCGGCTTTTAATAGGACTGGGTAGCCCATATCATCGGCAGCGCCTTTCAATACCGCTTCACTTTGATCGTCGCCGTGATAGCCTGGAACCAAAGGAACACCTGCTTTTTCCATAATGTGTTTGGCGGCAGACTTAGACCCCATCGCTTCAATTGCAGATGCTGGTGGGCCTACAAAGATAATATTGTTTTTGGCGCATAGATTCGCAAACTCAGCATTTTCTGAGAGAAAGCCGTAGCCTGGGTGGATAGCGTCTACACCAAGCTCCTTTGCTTTTTCAATTATCAACTCGCCTCGTAAATAACTTTCCTTCGACGGAGATGGCCCTAGATAAACAGCTTCATCAGCCATTTGTACATGAAGGGCATTTTTGTCGGCGTCAGAGTAAACGGCTATCGTCTTTATACCTTGAGCGTTGGCTGTCTTTATAACGCGGCATGCAATTTCACCACGGTTTGCAATTAGTAATTTATTTATCATTCTTAACCTCCACCCATGAAGCACTGCGCTTTTCTAAAAAGGCTGACAGACCTTCTTGACCTTCTTCAGATGTCCTAACTTGTGCGATAAGTTTGCTCGTCTTTGTGAGAAGCGCATCGTTAATCTCTTGCGTAGACACCCATTGCACTAAGTCTTTTGCTTTCGCCACTGCTTGGGGGCCGTTTTTCAGTATGTTTGATAAAATATTGTCGATAGTGCTATCGAGTTCGTCTTCTGTTACTGATTCGCTCAAAAGTCCAAGTCGTCTTGCTCTGCGCGCAGAAAATACTTCAGCGGTCTGGAAGTAGCGTCGGCATACTCGTGCGCCCATAGCTTCAACCACGTAAGGGCTGATGGTTGCTGGAATAAGGCCAATTTTAACTTCACTTAAGCAAAATTTACTGAGCTTGCTTCCAATAGCAATATCGCAACATGCAATTAAACCAACAGCACCGCCAAAAGCTGCACCTTGTACTCTTGCTATCGTGGGCTTCGGCATTTTATAAAGCGTCTGCAGCATGGTTGCTAATGCAAGTGCATCACTTTCATTTTGCGCTTCGGTATAACTGGCCATTTTTTTCATCCAGTTAAGATCGGCTCCTGCACTGAAACTTTTGCCTTCAGCTCTCAGGATTAGTGCCCTAACGCTTTTATCTTCCCCCGCTTTTTTAAAAACGCGAGTAAGCTCGTTTATCATTTCGTCGTCAAAGGCATTATGTTTTTCAGCTCTGTTTAAAGTAACAGTGGCAATGTTTCTTTCATCTACGCTGTAAATTACTGATTGTTCCATTACCTGCACTCCTACATTCTAAATATGCCAAATTGGGTGTCTTCGATAGGCTTGTTAAGCGCCGCTGAAAGCGATAGGCCAAGCACTAATCGTGTGTCCGCTGGGTCAATAACGCCATCATCCCAAAGCCTTGCAGACGCATAGTATGGATGTCCTTGTTTTTCGTACGTATCGATAACAGGTTGTTTAAATGCCTTTTCTTCTTCTGCAGACCATGATTCGCCTGAGCGCTCTTTTTGGTCGCGCTTAACTTGAGCGAGAACGCCAGCAGCTTGTTCACCACCCATTACAGAAATTCGAGCGTTTGGCCACATGAAAAGGAAGCGTGGGTCATAGGCTCTGCCGCACATGCCGTAGTTACCTGCACCGAAACTTCCGCCGATAAGCACGGTGAGCTTTGGCACATTCGCACATGCAACGGCGGTTACCATTTTTGCGCCGTGTTTTGCGATACCGCCATGCTCGTATTGCTTACCGACCATAAAGCCTGTGATGTTTTGCAAAAACACGAGAGGGATTTTTCGCATGGCGCATAGTTCGACAAAATGAGCACCTTTAAGCGCGCTTTCACCGAAAAGTATGCCGTTGTTAGCCACAATGCCTATGGGGAAACCGAAAATGCGCGCAAAACCACAAACCAAGGTTGTGCCGTAAAGCGGTTTGAACTCATCAAAGTCTGAGTCATCCACAACACGCGCAATGATTTCTCTTACATCGTATGTATGACGACTATCAGCAGGCACAATGCCGTAGATTTCTTTGGTGTCGTAGCGTGGAGGTTTTACCTCGGCCACATCTAGGCATTCTGGCTTCTTTCGGTTTAGTCTGGAGACAGCATTACGCGCTAATGAGAGTGCGTGGTGGTCGTTGTTGGCGAGATGGTCGGCAACGCCCGAAATTCGAGTATGAACGTCACCACCGCCAAGCTCTTCTGCGGTAACAACTTCACCTGTTGCAGCTTTAACAAGCGGTGGGCCGCCCAGAAAAATAGTCGCTTGTTCTTTAACGATAATGCTTTCATCAGCCATGGCGGGAACATAAGCACCACCAGCTGTACAGGAACCCATTACTACCGCAATTTGAGGAATATTCTTAGCAGACATATTCGCTTGATTAAAAAAGATGCGACCAAAGTGCTCTCTATCTGGGAATACATCATCTTGGCGAGGTAAGTTAGCGCCACCTGAATCTACTAAGTAAATACAAGGTAGGTTATTTTGCTCTGCGATAGTCTGAGCACGAAGGTGCTTTTTCACGGTAAGGGGGTAGTACGTCCCGCCTTTTACAGTAGCATCGTTAGCTACAATCATACACTCGATACCTGCAACGATACCGATACCGGCAACGACTCCGGCACAAGGTACATAGTCTTCGTAGACTTCCCATGCAGCCAGCTGGCCTATTTCTAGGAAAGGCGTGTCTGGGTCAATCAGTGCGTTGATTCGGTCGCGAGGTAGAAGTTTTCCTCGAGACACGTGGCGCTCCGCCGCTTTTTCACCGCCACCTTGGCAAATTTGTTCGATTTTTTCGAGGAGATCATTTACCTGAGCCTGCATGTGCTCGGCATTTGCGATAAATGTTTCAGATTTCGTATTTATACTTGAGCGAAGAACGGGCATAACCCCTCCTTGTGTTGGGCCTATGCGACCGGCTGTCGCGTTAGCCACTAGTTAGCAAGATGATTAGCGAGACACCCATGCTAAGCGCTTTCGCTGCGCTGGGTGTCTTTGCAATTCATTAGCCTATTAATAAAGTTCAGCGTTTCTAAATCTACTTTAAATAGAGTAGGGTGGGTGTCTTCCTAATTTCTATGACACAGGGAATGCCTGAGTTTTCCCTGTTTCAAACGAAGTTTGTTTCCACCCAGAACTCCGTATTACTTCGATTCGTTAAATAGCTCGCGGCCTATAAGCATTCGGCGAATTTCAGACGTTCCTGCGCCAATTTCATAAAGCTTGGCATCACGTAATAGGCGACCTGTCGGATATTCGTTGATGTAGCCATTACCACCAAGTAGTTGAATAGCATCTAATGCCATTTTGGTTGCTAGTTCCGCTGAATAAAGGATAGCGCCAGCAGCATCTTTTCGCGTTGTTTCACCGCGATCGCATGACTGTGCAACGGTGTAGACATACGCGCGTGCGGCATTCATTTGCGTGTACATGTCAGCTACTTTGCCTTGTACTAGCTGGAATTGACCAATTGATTGGCCAAACTGCTGACGGTCGTGAATGTAAGGTACTACGATATCCATGCACGATTGCATAATGCCTAGCGGGCCACCTGATAAAACAAGGCGCTCGTAATCTAGGCCGCTCATAAGTACGCGAACACCTTCGCCTTCTTTGCCAAGAATGTTCTCAGCTGGTACTTCGCAATCTTCGAAAACTAATTCACAGGTATTAGAAGAGCGCATACCTAGTTTGTCGAGTTTCTGTGCGCGGCTAAAGCCAGGGAAATCGCGCTCTACGATAAACGCTGTGATCCCTCTTGGCCCTGCGTTAGGGTCGGTCTTAGCGTAGATAACAAATGTATGTGCATCAGGACCGTTTGTGATCCACATCTTGTTGCCGTTAAGGATGTATTTGTCGCCGCGTTTTTCAGCCTTCAATTTCATGCTAACAACGTCCGAACCTGCATTAGGTTCACTCATTGCCAGTGCACCAATATGCTCACCGCTTATTAACTTAGGTAGGTACTTTTCACGCTGGGCATCATTACCGTTTTTAAAGATCTGGTTAACACAAAGATTCGAATGTGCGCCATAGCTCAAACCGATACCACCTGACGCGCGGCTAACTTCTTCCATTGCGATAGTATGCGCAAGGTAGCCCATATCAGAGCCACCATATTGCTCTGAAACTGTAACGCCCAATAGGCCCATATCGCCAAGTTTTGTCCACAATTGGTTTGGGAATCGGTTGTCTGCGTCTGCTTGTTCAGCAAGAGGAGCAATCTCATTTTGTGCAAATTGATAGACCTGATCACGTAACATCTCGATGTCTTCGCCAAGTCCAAAATTTAAAGTAGGGTAGGAGGTGTTCATGCGATATTTCCTCGTTTGAGTTCTGCGAGTTCTTCACGGCAACGTGCTTCAACATCATCCAGTTCAGTCATTAACATCTGGATGTCTTCTAGCTGCTGTTTAAGCACCGCTCTTTTCTGTTCAGTCATTTCGAGCATGGCTTCTAACTGAATAGCCGAATTGGGGTTGGTGTCGTACATGTCGAACAGTGTTTTGACTTCAGCAAGGGAAAATCCTAGTCGTTTTCCTCGCAAGATCAGCTTTAAGCGCACTCTATCTTTGTTCAGATAGACGCGATTTTGTCCCGTTCTTGACGGTGACATTAGGCCTTGTTCTTCGTAAAAACGAATTGAACGAGGAGTAATGTCAAACTCTCGAGCGAGTTCGCCTATTGCATATGTTGTTTCGTCGTCGTACTTGCTCATTACACGTACCTTGTATTTCAGCGCTGTTTAACACCCTTGTTTTGACGTGGGTGTCATTGTAATTAAATTCTCTGTAGTAGGTTGGGTGTCATTGCAATAGCACTATCGTTTTAAGGTAGATGGTTTTATATACCGCTATATTAAAACGTAGTGTTTGGTTGACACATACTTAGTACAGGTTTACGTTAACGTTAATTACATTTTACGTTAAGGTAAAGTAACATTTTGCTAACGTCAATTTTTCATGGTGAAGGCAAGACGTTGCAGCTGTTAGGGGTGTTTACTTTTGTATACATCTACGTAGCTTTCTTCACTTAACTCTATAATTTAAATGAATTTTAAGGGCACGGTTATGAGTAACGAATCAGTAGTTATTGTCGCGGCTAAGCGCACACCAATGGGTGGTTTCAACGGTAATTTGTCTTCGCTTGCTGCGACCAAACTTGGAGAAGTTGCGATTAAAGCAGCCTGTGAAGAGATGGATGTCTCTGTAATTGATGAAGTCATCATGGGGTGTGTATTACCTGCTGGTCTTGGTCAATCTCCGGCGAGACAAGCGTCACTGGGGGCGGGGCTTCCGCTAAGTGCAGGTGTGACAACTATCAACAAAGTATGCGGGTCGGGCTTAAAAGCGGTAATGATGGCCCACGACTTAATTAAAGCAGGCAGTGCGACAGCAGTCGTCGCAGGCGGGATGGAAAGCATGAGTAATGCGCCATATATGTTGCCTAAAGCTAGAACGGGATATCGTATGGGCCATGGTCAAGTACTTGATCATATGATGCTAGACGGTCTGGAAAATGCCTATGACGGCAAAGCAATGGGCTGCTTCGCACAGGATACTGCTGATGAAGAAAATATTTCTCGCGGTGAAATGGATGAGTTTGCTCTAAGCTCGCTTTCCAAGGCACATGAAGCAATAAACAGCGGAACTTTCGTCGATGAAATAGTACCCGTTACAGTTTCTTCTCGTAAGGGCGATACTGTTGTTGATACCGATGAAGGCCCAGGTTCCGCTCGCCCAGAAAAAATTCCAACACTAAGACCGGCTTTCAAAAAAGACGGTACGGTCACGGCTGCTAACTCAAGCTCAATCTCTGACGGTGCAGCGGCACTGGTTGTAATGAGCGAAAGTAAAGCAAATGAACTTGGTCTAGCACCGCTTGCGCGCGTGGTTGCTCACGCTACAAATTCTATTGAACCTGAAAACTTCACCGTTGCGCCTGTTGGCGCTATGGAAAAAGTGCTGGATAAAGCAGGTTGGACGAAAGAAGAAGTCGATCTTTTCGAAATTAACGAAGCCTTCGCCATGGTAACCATGTTGGCTGTCAAGAAGCTTGGACTAGATGAAAGTAAAGTAAACGTAAAAGGCGGCGCTTGTGCATTGGGTCACCCAATTGGAGCCTCTGGTGCACGCATTTTGGTAACACTACTTCACGCGCTTAAGCAACGCGGTGGTCGCAAAGGTATCGCATCTTTATGTATTGGTGGTGGTGAGGGTGTAGCGCTTGCCGTTGAAATGCTCTAAGCCGTTATAGATGGCTAATATGTAAAATATTTAATCACGGAGCCTAATCACATTGATTTCGCTCTGTGGTTCAATATAAAGAAAAATACAAAAGCATGAAGACAGTGACTAACGTTATCAATTCTATAACCCTTGCGGTTGCGCTATCCACTTTAACGCTTGTTGCGAAAGTCCAAGCTGACTCATCGTTTTCAGTAAACTCGACTTACGCAGACACCCACGGTAACAATGGCACTCACTACGAGGAATCACGTTCTTTATCGAGTAATGAAGACACCCACGATGACTTAACTCTGTCTGCGCTTCACGAAACTCAATCAATCGTTGATGTTTCTGACGGCGCTGTTTCGGAAGACACCCACACTAACAAAGAAAAAAAGACTTCGGATGACACCCATGCCAACAGTGCCCATGCCAACAGTGAATCGTCAGCTATCTACCCCAAGAAGACAAGCCAGGTGCCTTATTCGGCGTTGGGTGTCTTGCCAACAAGTGAAGCTGATGAACAATTCAGCTACGGCGATGACCCATTACAAACGATTTATACTTGGCATGGACGTTTGTCTGCGAACGAAATGTATGCTGATAAAGCGTTAATATTTATTCACGGTGGGTGTTGGCTTAATGCCTACGGTTACGAACATGCGAAAGGGATGTACCATGCTTTAGCAGAGCTTGGGATGGGTGTCTACGTAACAGAATATCGGCGTGTAGGTGATGAAGGCGGTGGCTGGCCCGGTAGTTTAGACGACGTGACACAAGCAATAAGTACAGCCTTAAAACGAATAGAGAACGAAGGGCGCTACACTAACATTTACATTGCGGGGCATTCTGCTGGTGGGCACTTAGCTTTGCTTGCTGCGCAACGCCTTTCTTCGTCATCCTTGAACTTATCGCGCGCAAACATAAAACGGATTATCGGGTTAGCGGCAATTACGGACATCCAGTCCTATGCCATGGGACATAACAGCTGCCAGTCGGCTACAGCGAAATTCATGAATGGAACGCCTGAAGATGTTCCAACCGCATATCAAAGGGCGACACCACGCCCAACCCATGGCAGTTTGCCAATTACACTACTCCAAGGCGATGCTGATAGTATAGTGCCAGCGCGCCACGCTGTATTATCTGGAACCAACCAAAAAATAATTAAAAATGGTGGCCATTTCGATTGGCTTCACCCTGAATCAACATCCTTTGATGCTTTACTTGAGGTTATTAGTGAACATGATGAATAAGGTTTTTTCAGCTGAACAACTTGATATTAAAGATCCACTCCGTGACAAGGCGCAGGCGTTTTCGCTTCCCGCTAATACGGTCTATTTAGACGGGAATTCGCTAGGGCCTCTTCCTAAGGCTGCGAAACAGCGAGCTGACGAAGTTGTCAATGAACAGTGGGGAAAGGGGCTCATTACAAGCTGGAACAAGCATCAGTGGATCCATCTACCTCAAATAGTGGGTGATAAGATTGGCGGTCTGATTGGCGCTAAAAGTGGCCAAGTTATTTGTTGTGACTCCATTTCTATCAATCTGTTTAAAGTATTAAGCGCGGCGTTAAAAATGCACCCAAGTCGCAAGGTAATAGCGACTACCCGCGATAATTTTCCTACCGACATATACATGGTGCAAGGCCTGCTTGACTTACTCGGCAGCGATTACAGTATTCGCTATGTTGACGAAGCATGCATTGGGTCGCAGCTAACTGATGATATTGCCGTACTGATGCTGACACAGGTAAATTTCAGAACTGGCAATAAACTCGATATGCAAACTATTACCGAGCAAGCCCACCAAAAGGGCATTTTAACTTTGTGGGATTTAGCGCACAGTGCTGGAGCATTTCCTGTCAGCCTAGACGCATGTAATGTGGATTTTGCAGTCGGCTGTACTTACAAATATCTAAATGGCGGCCCTGGCGCGCCAGCGTTTATCTATGTTGCTAAACGACATCAAGCACAGTATCAACAACCTTTGTCTGGTTGGATGGGACACAGCTCGCCTTTCTCATTTTCCCCTGATTACGCTGGCGACAATTCCGTGAAGCAAAACTTGTGCGGTACGCCAGGAATTATTGGAATGAGCATTTTAGATGCGGCATTAGACGTATTTGAAGATGTATCACTTAAAGCTATTGATGAAAAATCCAAAAAGCTACAGGCATTTTTCATCGCTGAAGCCAAGCGCGCAGGCCTTCTGGACAAGTTTTCCATTGTAAGCCCCAATATTGATAATCGAGGTAGTCAGCTAGCTTTCGCTCACGACCACGCTTACGCCATTTGCCAAGCTTGGATCGCTGAGGGGGTGATTGCTGATTTCCGTGCACCAAATATTCTGCGAATAGGTTTTGCTCCACTGTATTTAAGTTTCGTCGATATTGAAAAAGCGGTGGCAAGCTTGACCAAAATTATGAATGAAAAGCGTTATGAAAACGATGAGTTTCAGCAAAGACAGAGCGTTACCTAGCTGAAAAGCGAGATTATCAGCTAAATAATTGCATTTTTTGAATTTACGCTTAATACTTCGCGGTTGTCATCGATATCTTCACATGTTTTGGGTGTGCAGTTGAAAAAAATAAGAAAATATCTGCTTTGTACCATGTTGTTTGTAGGAGCGAGTTGTTTTAGCGCGCTCCTACAAGCAGAAGCTGGTCAAAAGGCGGCATCTGAACAATCTAATAATGTAACGTACTGTATAGATCCTAACTGGGCGCCTTACGAAGCAATCAGAAACGGTATCCATGTGGGGATTTCTGCCCAATATATGCAGCTTATTGCTGAAATATCTGAGTTAACGTTTACCCTAGTGCCCACTGAGAGCTGGCAACAGAGCCTAGAGTACGTTCAGCAGGGGAAGTGCCAAGTTATCCCCATGCTAAATACTTCCGACTATCGAAAGCAGTTCCTCGACTTTAGTGTGCCGTATTTTGAAGCGCCCAATGTGCTGGTGGCTAAGTCTGGTATGCCAATGATACAAGGCTACGCTGGAGTGGGAAATCGAGTAGTAGGGATTGTTCAGGGTTATCGCCAAGTTGAATATATTTCACGACACTATCCGGGGTTACGTTTAAAGCTTATTCCGTCTGAAGAAGAAGGGCTAAAGCAGCTGGCGAATGATGAGTTTGATGTAATGGTGGGCTCATTAATGAGCGTGAATATGCACATCAATAATTTGAAGCTGAAAGACCTCAATATTGTTGGTTACGCCGAGCCCTTCGACTCATTAGCTTTTGGTGTGAACAAAACCTATGGCCACCTGGTGGACAAGCTTAACTTTGCCATTGAGCGTATTCCAGAAACGCGAAAGGTAGAAATTTATAAGCAGTGGAATAATGTCCAAGTTCGCTATAGTCGTAACTATGTCGTTATGGTTTTGAGCACCGCAATTGTCATTTTAGTTTTCTTGCTTTTTACTTTTAGAAATAGAAACGTTAGCGGCTACAAGCGTATTATTAACCAGAAAAACGAGGAAATAGGTGCGTTACAAGCAACCTTGTTAGAAAAGAACAAGACCCTTGCTTTCTTGTCTGCTCACGACACGGTAACGGGGCTATATAACCGCAATCATATGATCCAGCGAGCGGAAGAAGAAATCTCACGTTTCCATCGATTTCACACTACGGCTTCGTTAATTGTTATCGAACTAACCCCTGTAAGCGATGACAGAGATTCAATTGAGCCCTCGGCTAAAGAAGAGGCGCTAAAAGCCGTGGCAAAGAATTGTCTAAATACCGTTCGAGAAGTCGATGTTGTTTCGCGTTTTAGCGGTGAACAGTTCATTATCTTGTGCCCTCAAACCGAGTTAAACGCAGCTAAAAACCTTGCAGACAGATTGTTAGACTGCATTTCTACCCATCACTCGCTTGTCGAGAGCTTTAAAACGGCCATGGGTTTATCTGAGCTCAGGGAGTCTGAGGAATTCACAGAGTGGTTTGAACGCACCATGAAGGCACTGTACCAGTCAAAGCGCCAAGGGTATGGCAGCGTAACTGTAGCACAGTAACTTCAGTGAACTAGTTAGGTCAAATTAAAGGGTCGTAGTGCCATTGGTGCGAATCGTAACGAATTTGCGCCCTGTCGTATTCTCGCTCAGAACGCCAGTTACGGTTATTAAGCTTCGCCGATACTCCGGGATAAAGACGTTTGTTTGCGATAAGTTTTATATCAGACTGGTAGTTTTCTTTTGCTGCTTTGACGTCGTTGGCTTTGTTTTCAAGCCACTCCAGCAATGCGCTCTCATTGTTAAAAAGCTCTAACGCTTCAGCTACTTTACGTTGAAGCTCTTTAGGCACTTTCTTACCTTGAATAAGGTTAATCTTTTCTTTGTGTTTAAGATTGTTTTCGCGAATTTGCTTCAACAATTCATCTAAAGAGTCTTTGCGCTCTAACAGTTGGTTAAAGCCCGGGCTAAAATCAACTTTCAATGTACTGCCAGATACAGCGCCTAAAGTGCCAGCTTCAACGCGATCTTGGCTGATAATGTCACAAGCAAATAGGTTTCCCATGGGCTTATCAATTTGTCCAACTATGACTGCGCCGCCGCAACGCAGGCGGCTATACGCCAACTGACGACCAACAGTAATATTACCGCTACATTGAATATCAATGCCTTGACCGTGTTGAACGTGGATACTGCCGGCTGCGACTAGTTGGCATTGGAATTCACCTTGAGTATCGTTAACTTTACCCATCGCGCCTTCGGTAATGATGATGTCGCCGCCAGACTCGATATACGCCGACTCCACAAAGCCGTTAATGGTTACATCTCCTGCGGCCTTGATTTGCATTTTCTCTGTAACATCGCCGTTTACCAATACTGCACCTTCGTAATTCACGTGCCCAGAGCCAACGTTCACGCCGCTACAAATGAAGGTATCGTCAATGTTCATTATCTGGTCTCGGTATTTCGGCATACCAGAAATTGCAGACATTAATAAATTGGCGTCGCTGTCGGACACCACGGTGCCGCTGCCCATTTTAAAGTTAACCCATTCGCCCGCAACGGCTGGAATTTTATTCCCTTTGATATCGAAGCCAGAACGGCCCTGAGTTGGCTCGGTTCTTCTCAGCACAGGCGTGTTCACTTTAACGCAAATTACTTCGCCTAAATTACGCATGTCCACGCGCTCGCCATCACCCGTCTGGGGTTTTAACACCCTTTCAAGTGCGTTTGGTACCAGGGGAATAAACTTTGAGTTTTTGCCATTTCTAGCTGGTAGGCCCTTCGCGACAATTTGTTCTAGTACTGTGCCTGGAGGAGACTGCCTTGCTTGGGTAAGCATAGATTCAATGGTTTTGGTGCTTAAGCCACGAATGATTCTGTTTTTTACTGCTAGAGATTTAACGGTACTTAATGAGGGAAGTTTACCGCCATAGGGTGTGGTCAGCACAAGGTTCGCCTGCATCCCATCCTCGGGAATGCGAAATTCAATTTCAGCATTTTTGCGCTCGCCAATGCGTTCCTGAACGACAGTGCTATCACCCGTCTTGAAATAATGATTAGCTGTATCACAGGCCGACTTTAACGCTTTTTCAGAAACATACAGTCGCTTAGTTTCTCCGCTCTCTAGTTGCTTTCTTATTTCCCTACTATCAACTTCTGACGTGAAATCAGAAGGATTTAACTGTAAGTTAATGTAGGTTCTTGATTTGTCGAAGCTTATTGTTACGCCATTCATAACTTCTTTATTCCCTTGCGCACGTGTATTCTTTTTATCGGCGGCATCTATCGACTACTTGACGTTGACTTGTTCTCGGCCTGTCTATTTTTTTCATCTATTAATTTAAGGCGTTCTAAAACGCCCGTCAAAGGTTTTCGGCATATTGGTAAAGTGCGCGTAAAATGGCCTGCTTCTCAGGATTGTCGCTGTGTTCATGCGCCAGTGATTCCAACCGCATCATATAGTTTTCTAATGTGATTGAGCCGTGAAAAGCTGAATCAGTCAGGCGAGCTTGGCGATGATGCTGCCACCTGGTCATTTCATCTGCGGTCAGTGTATTAGGATAATTTCTAGCGCGGTATCGAAATAGCTGCTTTCTGAGCCCTTCGTGCTGTGTTTTTTCACTCAAAGTGGCTAAATCATCGGGCTGTGCTTCAATTACACGCTCACACCACCTTCTGTCTTCGTCATTAAGAAAACCACCACTATATAGCGCGTGATCTATATCCAGTTCACCACTTTGAATGTGGTCATCATAGACATCTACGATTTTAGTGGCGAGTTCGGGCATACTGGCAAGTACTTTGTAATTGTCTAGGCAGCGCTCTCGATCCAGTCCTAGTCGTGCGGCATTGTCTTCTGTCATTGCTTTAGCTGTGGTAATAAATGGCGAGCGGTTGACGTGAATGAGCTTAAGCCCTGGTCTTTCTAACGCATCGTCAAATGTATCTGACGGGGCATAAAGCGCCTGTCTAATCTCTTCTGGTGTGTCATTCACTAAACTGTCAATGTCATGCGATAAATCAATAGCGATAAATGCATTGTTTTTCGTTGGGTGCTTAGCCACAGGCATAACCCAAGTGCAACAGCCTTGAGAGGCAGGGAGTTTAGACGAGATATGAAGCAATACCGATGGTTTAGTGAGATCAATTTGCTGCATAACTGTGTGTTTACTGCGTAACGACAGCGCATAATCGAAAAGGCGAGGCTGCTTTTCTTTTATCAGTTTAGCAAGGGCTATTGTGGCGTAGACGTCACTCAAAGCATCGTGAGCGTTTTCGTGGCCAATATTATTAGCTGCAGTTAACGCCTCCAGTTTAAAGCTTGGTGCACCATCTTCTCGGCGTGGCCAATTAATACCATCGGGTCTCAGCGCATAGCACGCTCGCGCTAAATCGATTATATCCCAACGGCTATTGCCATTTCGCCATTCACGTGAATATGGGTCGTAAAAGTTTCTATAAAACAGGTAGCGGGAAACTTCATCGTCGAATCGGATACTATTAAAGCCCACACTACAGGTATTTGGCGTCGACATTTCCTGATAAATTCGCGCGGCGAAGTCAGCTTCGTTAGAACCGTCGCGAATGGTTTGCTGCGGTGTTATGCCGGTCACCAAACACGCTTCTGGATGTGGTAAATAATCATTCGCAATGGCGCTCATGATATTTATGGGTTTACCAATCACATTTAAATCCATATCAGTTCTTACTGCAGCGAATTGGCAGGGGAGATCTTTTTGTGGGCTGGTGCCAAAGGTTTCAAAATCGTGCCACAAAAATGTAGGTGCGTGCATAACCACTATTGCGATGTTAGAGAAATATTGATGGCAGTGTACACCGCGAGAAATTGAATACCAAATGCTGGCGTTAATATGAACAGTGATTTATTTGTTAGCCATCGGCAAGACTTAAAAAAACGCGTTAATCATTGTCTTTTTTTGAGTATTTTGCGTTTTGATGTATCGCGCGAAACTTGCGCATTAACAAAATGATGACTAGCTTTAAGTTATCAAAATTTATACGGATATTGCCTGTTTGTCGTTCCTTAAATCCAGTTCATCCATCAGTGAAGCTAAGAGTACTTTAGGCTTAGCGTTAGTACTTGCAACAGTGCTTGTTGTACTTGTTGTTGGTTTGTTCGAAAGTAATATCAAAGCGACGGCTGAATCTCAAACTTTCACGGCATTAGAAGAGAGTGCCGCCAGTGCTGAAAATGCTGCAAACTCTCAGGTGAGAAAGTATATCAATGCGCTTAACTTTCTACATCAGACACCACCCATAAGTGGCATCGTCCGCGCGACTGAAAATGAAAACCTAGACCCCAAAGACGGTACGACGTTGGAACAGTGGAAGCAGCGACTAGAAACGATTTTCGTTGCTTTTATAGAAAATAACGAAGAAGTGGATCAATTAAGGATCATTCGAGCCAATGAGGATGGAAGTGAGTTTATTCGAGTGGAAAGAAACGGAGGAAGTGTTTTAGTAATTAAGGACAACGATTTACAACCTAAAGCAGCGAGAAGTTACTTCACAGAGAGTGTTAAGCGTAATAAGGGCGAGTTTTATATTTCAGATATCAATTTGAATCGTGAATATGGGAAGCTCGAGTTTCCTTATAAAAGCGTCATTCGCCTCTCTCTTCCAATCTTCAGCAGCTCTGGTGAGCGTTATGGTTTTATAATCATGAATGTAAACGCCCAGTTTCTACTGTCGCAAATGGAACAAACGCTTGTCGGCAATCAATTGTTATTTGTTACCGACAGTGAAGGCTTTTTTGTCAGTCATCCAGACAGTGATAAGTCCTTCTCCAGAGATTTAAATCCTATGGTGAATTGGGCGAGCGAATTCGAAAGCCCTTCGAAAATAGGTAGGGCTAAAATTAAACAGGCCGCACAGACAAACTCACCTTTGTATACGGTCACTCGTGCTTTTACGATAAATGGAAATCAGCAAACCGCCCCGTTTTTTCTTCATACGGCATTGTCTCAGTCAGAAGTGCTAGCCCTTATCAATGAGAAGAGGATTAGCGTTTACAGTGTAATTGGGGTAGTTACGCTAATTTTTGTAAGCGTTTTACTCTTCGTGCACCGTAGTAACAGTAAAAACATTGAGCTGGCTAAGGTGCGCGGTGAGTCCGTTGCTATTATCGCTATATCTAAAGATGCGATTTTTAGCGTAGATTCTGCTGGCGTGGTGAAAAGTTGGAATATGGCAGCGGAGTCACTTTTTGGGATCCCAAGCCAGCTTATTTTAAATCATCACTATTCGTCATTTGAGCAGCTTTCTCTATTAGGGCTTGAATCGGTTCTCACCAAAGGCGGAAAGCAAAGTACCTTTACAACCCCCTTCATCGATGACGAAAAAGAAGAGCACACGCTACTCATAACCGCATCTACCATTTGGGGTGAACAATCACAGTTTTCAGGTGTTGCTGTTGTAATTCGAGATGTGACCGACGAACGAAAGGCAAAAGACGCGATAGAAAGGGTAAACCTGAAGCTTGAAGAAAAAGTGGTAAGCAGAACGAAAGAACTTGTTGAAGCTACGCAAGAGGCGCGAAAAGCGAGCAGTGTTAAAAGCTCTTTTATTTCCAATATCAGCCATGAAATGAGAACACCGTTAAACGGGGTAGTTGGCTCCTTGTCGCTACTTAAGTGTCAGCCCCTTAATGAGAAAGCTGAACAGCTTGTTTCCATGATGGAAATTAGCTGCAACAATCTCAGTGTGCTGATTAACGACGTTCTCGACTTGTCTAAAATTGAAGCGGGCAAGCTTGATATTAATAATCAATATTTTGATCCGCTTGCACTTATCGAGTCTATCGCCAAGGTCTTTGCCGTTAAGGCAGCTTCTAAAGGGCTACAGCTTCTTGTTGACACAACAGGTCTTCCCCCGGTGGAAATAAACTCAGATCCACACAGAATCAACCAAATTCTTAGTAATTTATTGAACAATGCTATTAAATTCACTGAAGAAGGGCATATAAAGCTACAAGCATCGTTAAGTGATGTAGATGCTGGGACACAACAGCTTCATTTCAGCGTATGTGACACGGGCGTAGGGATAGCACAAGAAAATCAGCCCAAATTGTTTACCGCGTTTACGCAGGCTGATGCATCTGTTGCTACCCAATACGGAGGTACCGGACTTGGCTTGTCTATCTGCAAGCAATTGAGCCAGCTTATGGGAGGAGACATTACGTTCAATTCTGAAGTGGACATAGGCAGCACCTTCTCATTTTTCGTTACTCTTCCTGAAACAACGTACGACAGCGCGTTCGAGCATAAAATGGCGGTGGAAAACGAAAGTATGTTGCTTAACGGGATCACAATTGGTGTTTCTGCAAGTTATCCACCTTTAGAAGAAAACATCTGTTGTTTAGCCTTACACGTCGGTGCAGAGCCGCAAGTATTAGGTAAGCATTCTGAATTAGGAACAGTACCTTGGACGCGATTTAATGCCATTATTGTGGACGAGGCCAGCTCACTCATTCGTGAGCTAGATGATATATGGCAGGCACAAGCTGCCACTAAAGACGCGGGTTCGTTACCTGTGGTTTATATTCTTCAAAAACTAGAAGGGACACCTTTCCACTTCAATCACCTTGTGCCGCTTTACTTGCCAAAGCCATTATTCAGGTCGAGTTTTGCAATTGTCCAACAAGGGTTAGACGCTGCGCTGTCGGGATATACATTAAGCCAGTCAGATATCTCATCAGGTAAAGGGAAAGCTGAGGACATCTCAGACGATGAAGGGGCAGCAGACGATACTGAGCAGCAATTGTCTATTGAGAATGCCAACTTATTGATAGTTGATGACAATATGATCAATCGCGAGGTGGCGAAGGGAGTGCTGGAAAGTTTACCTGTTAAATTGTTTACCTGCAGCGATGGTGAGGAAGTCGTGGCGTTCTTGACGAAATGTGAAAGCAAAGGCCGCAGAATTCACAGCATATTGATGGATTGCCAGATGCCTAATATGAATGGTTATGACGCTACCCGAGCCATACGAGAAGGTAAGGCAGGAGCGATGCACAAAGATGTACCTATAATTGCCATGACAGCCAATGCCATGCTCGGCGAAAAAGAGAAATGTTTAGAGGCAGGTATGGACGACTTTGCGACAAAGCCTGTCATGGCCGATGTACTTATTCCTAAAGTGAAACAATGGATAGTGCATCAAATAACGGCATTAGCAAGTGCAGAGCTTAACGATACTGATACGAGGTCAGGTACCGGAATTACTGCCAGCGAACCTCCACTGGTTGACAGTTTGTTGAGTGCCATCTCAAAAGAAATGGACTGCGACACGCTATCGCATTCAAGAACAGAGGCTCAGTCAAGTAAAGAGTCTGAAGTAGAAATAGCCCCCACGTTAAAAAACGCGAAAATAGCTAATGATATCGCCGCTCGCGAGGGCTCGGAGAAGGAGGCTGAAATTGATAACGTCAATCAAACTCAAGCTTATGAAAACAATTCAGAGGGGCTTGATGGATGTTGGGAAAAAGACGATGCCATTGCTCGGATAATGGGAGATAAAGCGCTATTTTCCCGTGTCTGCGACCTGTATTCCAGAAGCGCGCCTGACAAGCTTAAATTACTGCAGCAGGCTATTGATAGTCGAGACTTCGAAAAGGTTCAGGTGCTTTCATTGAAGCTCAAAGGTATGTCTGCAGATATTGGTGCCGTACAGTTACAACGAGACTTTGAGAGCTTATGGGAATTGTCAAAGGCGAAAAAGTGGGAAGACGCTGAAGCGCTACTCCCTTCCATCACCGATGATCTTAATACTTTCTTAGAGATCCTCGAGGTAGCCTAGCCTACCTAAGCTAATTGTGTCATCTTACGTCTAAGGTCGCGTAAAAATCGCATCAACAGAGCGCGTTGAATTGATTCTAGAAATCTGTACTCAAACCATCTCCCAGATTATGCGCGCACGTAAAAAGTAGCTATTAGGAGTAAAGCTTTTGAACCCATCTCGTATTTTTCGCCAGCCGAATAAAGTTCGACATGCACTGTATGCAATAGGCGCGCTTGCTGCAACGTTTGCCATTACGAGTGTTCCCGCATTAGCGGATGATTCCAAACAATTAGGAAAAACACCCGTAGCTATCGCTATTCATGGCGGAGCAGGAACCATTTTAAAATCATCGATGACGCCAGAAAAAGAAGCGGACTATAAAAGCGTATTAACCCAAGCGGTGCAGCATGGCTACGCCTTGTTGCAGAAAGGCGAAAAAGGTGAAGTGGCGGTAGTAGAAACCATCAAAATTCTTGAAAGCTCGCCGTTATTTAATGCTGGCATCGGTGCGGTATATACCTTCGACGGTGAGCACGAGCTTGATGCGTCGATAATGCACGGCGGCAGTAAAAATGCAGGTGCTGTTGCGGGGGTGAAAACAATAAGAAGCCCAATAGAGGCTGCGTTATTGGTAATGAATGAATCTCCACACGTTATGCTTTCAGGGAGAGGCGCTGAAGATTACGCAAAAGAAAACGGCCTTGAACAGGTAGACAACACCGTTTTTGATACCGAGTTTCGCAAGCAAGCTTTAGATAAAGCGAAAGCACGTATGCAGCAGGTATCGAGTGGTTACGGTTCGCAGCAAGGCAATGAGCGCTTTGGCACTGTTGGAGCAGTAGTATTGGACCAAGAGGGCAACATTGTCGCGGGAACATCCACTGGCGGAATGACGGCTAAACGGTATGGACGTATTGGAGACTCGCCTGTTATTGGAGCGGGGACCTATGCCGACAATGAAAGCTGCGCGGTATCGGCCACAGGACATGGTGAATATTTTATTCGATACAACGTGGCAGCAGATATTTGTGCGCGAATGAAGTACCAGGGTTTAACGTTAAACGACGCTGCGAACACTGTAGTTAACGACGTACTTGTAAAAGCCGGTGGCGATGGCGGTGTGATTGCTATTGACGCTAAAGGTAACGTCGCTATGCCGTTCAATTCTGCGGGTATGTACCGCGCTAGCATCGACATAAATGGTGAAGTGAAAGTGGCAATTTACAAAGACTGATCACTGAAAAACTATTTGTTATTTTAATGTTAAATGTGCTGGCTTGTATGCAACGAAACGTCTAATCTTAAAGTGTGGGGGAAAATTGCTTTCACATGTGGTTAAAAATAATTGAAGTGCCGTAACGCCAATTAAGTCGCAGTATCGGTCACATTAGGCGCCACGGCTGGAGAATTGAAAATGGAATCGTTGCAAGTCAGTGATTATATGAATACTCACCCAGTGAAGCTTAATGTCGATATGCCCGTTGCGCAGGCTGTCGAAGTGTTATTAGCCAGTGGGCAGAGTGGTGGTCCGGTACTCGATAGCAAAGGTAGAGTGGTGGGCTTTTTGTCTGAGCAAGACTGTATCGCTCAAATGATCGCGTCAAGCTACTATCGCGAACAAATTTGTAGAGTAGGGGAAATCATGAAAACCCCTGTAATTTCTATCAAACCTTATATGTCGGTAATAGAGTTAGCGCAATTACTGTTAAAGGAAAAGCCGAGAGTTTACCCCATTGTAGATGATGATGGAGTATTGTTAGGCTCAATTAATCGAACGGCAGTGCTACGGGCTATTGATGTTCAATTGAATGATGGATACCAGCGCGCGGGTTAGACATTGTTTGGGATAACGCACTTTTATTTAGCTTGGTAGGGTTTAGTGCTGCAGGTAGCGTAATGAATGAAGATGCGGCGCTGGGTTAGAACGGCTTGAAGCTAGTGCGGCGCCATGCATTTATCATATACCAGAAAGGAGGCGTTAACTTGCTTAACGCCTCCTTTTTATTTACTTTTCGAATTATCCGTTACATGTCTGAGTGGCGTTTACGCTTGGCGTTCGCTAATTTTCTGATCGCATCCTTAAGTGAGCCACCAGCAACTAGCTTAAAGTTTTGGGTCTCGCTAGGCATGACGTTTCTTCCATCTTGTACTACCCAAAGCCCTTCGGTGAACCTTCCTCCCAAGTTAGCGTTGGTTACATCAAGCCCATCTGTTTCCGACACGCCGTCAATTTGCGTGGCTTTATCTGCCGTAATTTGAACAAGACCCATCAGTTCCAAGACTTCAGGGTTTTCAGTGTGTACGTGATAGATAGCATAGCTGTTATTACCCTGACTAGATGCGATTAGGTAAGTTTGTGCATCTACATTAAACAGAGCCAAACCTTCTACATCAGCTTCTACCGGGGCTTCTATCTCAGCGATGAACTGAGGCTGATTGCTATTTGAAGTAATATCCAAGGCCCAAATCCCAGCACCTTCCTCACCTAAGTATGCCGTGCTCGTTTTAGTATCCACAACACATCCTTCTGGCTGTGAGGGCAGTGAAAAGGACTGTGTTAAATGTCCATCAACAGTTTTGTCTGGGGAGATAGACACGCTATATCGCTCGAAGCGGCCACTGGTGTCGTTAGCAAATACATGAGCTATTCCGCCTGACACAAACAGACACATGCCGTATATATCATTGAGTGTAGTGCTTATGTGGCCAAGTTGAGTCATATGGCCGCGTTTATCTATTTCAAATATAGACAAACTGTTATTCGACCGGTTTGATGCCACTGCGATATCGATAAGTGGCGTATCGCTTTGCTGTGCATTAGTTTCTGCCACAGATACCTTGTATCCCACATCAACGTTATTCACTCTGCCAACAGGGAGGCTTTGCACTAGCTTGCCGGCTAAGTCATAGCTATTCAATGCGCCTTTTTTGTCGGTGCCGATTATGCGGCTTTGTGAAGGGGCATTCGAGTTTATCCAAATGGCAGGGTCGTCAGCGGCGTCGCCATGATTTTCCACTGGGTCAGTTTCAACATCGGGTTTAACCTTGATAGTTAGGTTTGCATGTTGGGAAGCGCTGTTATTTGTATACGCCTTCTCCATGTAATTTTCTTTTGGCGAGGCAGCTTTAAAATCGGTGCCGCATTGTCGATGAAGTAAAGCTGCGCTTAGTTTTGAGGGAAGCTCGGCAGAAAACACGTCGCCTGAATCATCATCGTCAACAACAAGAGAAATATGCGTGCCTTCTTCACTTAACGACAGATGAATGAATTCAGGCTGAATAAAAGTAGACTTGTCGGTTGCTTTTAATTGGCGATCTGCTGAGTTACTTTCGTTCGCCGTATTTATTAGCGAGACAAATTGCGTAAGACATGGTGCTTTGAGCCATATCCCGCTGGCATCCGGACTCACCCAGGCAGCGATATCCACGCCATCTACCGTCGTTGAAGATAGGGTGGCTACACCTTCAATGGCAACATCTTGATCGTGAAAAATAAGGGTTTTTGCTAGCTCACTTTCAATATCGGTATCTAATTGCCACACACCGGCAAATTCGTCAGCAAGGTATAGCGTTTCGGTGTTGGCATTTATCGCGCAACTTTTAATGCCTGGACCTATCGCAAAGTCTCTAAGCGATAAAAAGCGCCCGTTGTAAAATTCATACTGATTCAATGTGCCTGTCGCATCGATATTAACAATTTGCAGTTCGCCAGCGCTTGATGTTGTAGCACAAATGGCTTCAGAACCTTTGGTCAATTGAGTTTGCGGTTGATCAATCTCAAGAGACGCGGCGTTAATGCGATACACCTCTATGTACTGGGTGTTGTTATTGAACACTACTAAAGACACCCATTGTTTTGAATTAGATTCCACAACTTCAGCATTTGCTAAGGTGTAATGTCCCGCAATGAAGTGTTTTTTTCCTTCAGAGTTACTTAGTGAAATACCCTTATGTTCGTTAACATTAATGTTGATAGCGTGGGTGTCATCGTAAACTTTATGTTTGTTGTTGGCGCGGGCGTCCTTGCTAGTGTTGTTAGCATGGGTGTCTTTGTAAGCGTCTTTGTAAGCGCTTTTGGTGTTGGAATGGTTGGCGTGCGTTTGGTAGTGCAGAGTCAGGCCTAAACCCTTTTTTAGCTTTGTTAGCGGTAATGCGATGTCTTGGCTTTCTGCTTTTACTAGCTGGCTTTCGCTGTGCGCTAACTTGATATTTGCACTGGTATCTGCGCTGGTATTAGTATCGTGAGAGGCTGCGCAACCGAACAAAGTCAAAAGTGTGCTTGAAAGTGCCGCTGTGGTAAATTTGGTTTTAAAAACTGTTTTGGTGTGACGCTGATTGGTCATTGTTGTTATTGTCCTGAAACTTACTGAGATCAAACCATGCATGGCGCATCGACTAAAACATGGCTTACAGATTATTAAGAGCAGGTTTGAAGGCCAAATTACCTACGGCCTTCAAACCCGATAATTAACTTTCGATATACCTGCCTAGTTAAGCTGCCAAGTAAAGCCAAGTTCGAACGTGCGGCCGTATTCTTCATACTGCGCGTTTTGGTTGCGCGTATCGAAATAGTTGTAGAAAGGTTCGTCACCTAAGTTGATGCCGTTGAAATACACCTGCATGCTGTCGTTGATGTAGTAGCGCGCCATGAAATCAACCTGTACGTGGTCGTCTTCAAATCTGAGCATGTCACCATCAATCTCTTCGAAATTGTCGCTTTTATAGGTGGTGGCTAGACGTACACTGAAGTCATTCGCTTCGTACCCAATGGTGATATTGCCAATACGGTCTGATTGATTTGGTAACTGGGTTTCAAATTTTTCGCCATCTAAGAAGGTAGTCGCTTCAGAATCGGTAAAAGTAGCATTGGCGGAAACAATGAAGCCATTGTTAAAGGCTTTCACCCAAGAAAGTTCTAAGCCGGTTAAATCGGCAGAGTCGCCGTTAATTGGCTGTATGACCTCTTCAAAACCTTCCCAACCGGTTGTATCTGCAACATCAGCGTACACAACGAAGTTATCGATATTCTTGTAGAACAGCCCTGCTGAAATTACACCGATGTCACCTGGATAGTATTCAATCGACAAATCAACGTTTTGTGCTTCGTATGGCTGAAGGTCAGGGTTGCCAACTTCCGCCTCTCGTTCGGTCACAAATACGCCATCATCTTCTTCCGTTTTACTCTCGATGATTTGAAATGCCGCTACATCTTCAAATTTTGGTCTTGAAATAGTTTGGGTGTAGGCAGCGCGAAGCTGAAGTTTATCTGAAACGGTGTATCTGGCATTTACACTGGGTAACCAATGATCGTAGTCGCGCTCCGCTTCCCACGGCGTATTTAGCACTTCTTCCACGTCGGTTTCTTCGTTTTCTACAAGCTCTACTCGCATACCCGATGTAGAAAAGTCAGTACGTTCATAGCGTACACCTGCTACTAAATGAAGTTTATTTATATCTACGCTGCCCATGATATAAGCGGCAAAAATATCCTCTTCATTCACATAGGTCGCGCCACGAGACTCTACTTCAGAATTTAGGCTGTCTAATTCCAAGCTCTCGCGGTTTTCGTTAAAGTAGCTACGCATTTCACTTCGATTAAGCCCAGGCCCAAAGCCATCAAGAGAGTAGTCTGGACTGGCAGCTCCGAATTGCGAAGCGTCTAGGTCGTCGAATTCTCCATCAAAAATAGCGATGCTGCTGTTGCGGTCTTTTTCTCGGCTTCGATATTTCGAGCCAATTTTTAACTCACCGATATAGCCACCAAGGTTGATGGGGCGGGCGGCGTCGAATTTAATACTGGTTTCGGTATCTTTCGTGTAGTTATCTTCAAAGCTGATCTCATCGACTTCATAGGTTGATAAGTCCATGGCATCAGCGTTTTGTGACACGGTTGGACGCATAGTATTTAAGTCTGCGTCGATACTGTCATTTTCGGTTTTGAATACGTAATACAGTGCATCTGGCTCGTCTTCATCAGACTTTGCATAACCGAGCTGCCAGTTTGCTTTCCAGGTATCTATTTGGTGTTCACCACCTAACGCCACAGTAAAAATACTCTGGCTTTCAAAGCGGTCTTTACTTTCTCTTTCTATTTCTGAGTCTTCGCCATCGAACGTGAATATATTACCTTGACGGTATTCGTCGTCAGAAAACTCACTGTAAAGTGTGCGAAGAAAGTATTGGTTGTTGAAGTCAGGACGAAAATCGATATTTAACGCACTACCCAAACGTTCGCGAGTGATCGTGTAGTGACGTTGCTCAAGCTCATCGTCACCGTTACTTTCAACATTGTCTGAACCAAAATCTCGGTCAAAGTAGGAAATAGCGCCAGCCACCCCCCATTCAGGGGAAAGCTTCTTGGTAAACGTACCAGAAAGCTTTGGACTGGTTTCATCGCGCAAATCATTTTGACTGGCTTGCACGGTAATGCTCGCGGTATCACGAGCCTTATCAAACGCACTCACGCTTTTCACCGCGACTGAACCACCAATGGCGTCTCCGTCCATATCGGGCGTTACCGATTTAGACACCTCTAATGTTTGGATGAGTTCAGAGGGAATAACGTCAAGGGCTACTGAACGTACGCCTGATTCAGGCGAGGGAATATTCAAGCCGTTAATGGTTACGTTATTCAAGTTGGGGTCGATACCGCGTATGCCGACGAAACGACCTTCACCCTGATCTCGCTCAATCGACAAGCCTGGTAAACGCTGTAACGACTCAGCAGCATTTTGGTCTGGAAATTGTCCAATGGCATCTGCGGATACAATAGACGAAATACGATCTGACGTTCGCTGCTGGTTTATGGCACTTGCCTGACCGCTTCGTTGACCACGCACCAAGATTTCATCGATAGTATCGCCGCTGCCAAACTCCACGGCTGCGCGCGCAATGCCGTTATCTGTCACTTTTATCGCTTGCGTAACCGTTTCCTCACCAAGATAAGAAATTTCTAGCGTGTAAGTACCCTCTGGAATAGAGGGAAACCGAAATGTACCGTCTGTGCCTGCTTCAGTAACTAGTCCTAATTCTTTAAGCTTAATTTGAGCACCGGTATAGCTGCGCGTCTGTGCGGCGTCTTTTACTGAACCGATAATTACGCCATCAGCAGCTGAAGCAGGTGTAGCAACGCTAAGGCCCATTGCCGCTATGCAGGCAAGTGTTAGAGAAGAGTACGCGGTTTTAATTTTCATTTATTTTCCAATTAATTAAGCAGTAAAAAGGCGTTTTGAATAAGTGCTAAGTAAGTGAATGGGTACCCTAAGAATCCTGCATGACAGTTATATGACGATTTGATGGAACAAGCGGTACACAATCGGTAATTGTCGCCTATTTGCAATTGGCTGAGCTAAATTGACCCTTGCTTAAATTACTGATTTTGTTTGGTTTGTGTGTCTCTTTTTATGCTCCTAAAGTTCGCTGCCATCAAGATGTCACATTGCTGAGCCAAACTGACCCTCGACAGTTTCATCAGATTTGGGCAAGACTCTCGTTTTGTTATAAACGCTGGCGCTGGCCGGACTAACGCGTGATGTATCCAATTCAAGAGATTTCCAAAGAGAGCACTATGTTTACCTTTACAAATTCAACACAATTTAGACATCACAAGCTTTGGCTAGCATTTACATTTTGCGTAGTGGCGTTGGCGGTTTGTTTAGCTTTTATATTTGGCAATGCAAAAGAAAGCACCGTGATATCAGACCTCGATATTGTGGGGGAGGGAAGCATTGCTTTTCTAACTTTGGCGTGGATGCTAGCTGCGCTTGCCAGCCGTCCTCCAGGTAAAGTAACGAGCCTTCTCACGGTAGGACTCGGCTTCTTTCTATTTTCAGTCAGTTTAGATTTCTTGGATGAATTTTTTCATTATCCCGAAGAGGCTTATTGGCTAAGCATGATTGAGTCTTATCCTGCGGCTGTGGGTATGGTAGTAATGACCGCGGCACTGTATCAGTGGCACCTAGAGCAGCGCGCGTTAAACTTGCAATTACGACGCAGAGAATGGGACTTTCGCGATCACGATGCTATCGATCCCATCACTCAGCTTTACCGCGCAGAGTATTGGAAAACACAAATTAATAAATTACAGCAATCTGGCAAGTCAGCTGTCATCGCCATTATCGATATCAATAACTTCTCTTTGTTCAACCAAAAACATGGGTATACAGAAGGCGATAGGTATCTGCACGATATTGCGCAATTGGTGATCATGAATTTGCGTCAGCAAGATTTAGCGTGCCGCTATGCCGGTGATAGATTTGCTATTTTGATGCCAGACGTCTCGCCCATGCAGGCCGACGTTATCCTCAACGATATCAAAGTGAGCATTCAGCACCTTGCGTTTAGACACAGTCAAAATGCAAACGCTATTTACACTACCGCTCGCAGTACTCAAGTGACTTTGTTACCTAACCAACGCCTTGCGACAGTGCTTAACACCATGCTCTTAGAACTTGAGCGTGCCCATGGTAGCGCAGCGTAATTAGGCCGGTTTGGTCAGTGTATTTGGCGATAGTAATTGGTAGGGGTAACCGGTGAAGATGAATGAAGATGCCTGCAGCGAGTAATTTATGGATTTAATGTTACCAAGACTAAACGCACTACGAGATTCTGCTGACGAAGAGAAAGCTGCAGGAGCTCAGCGTCGTTATTTAACAGGTCTATCTGGCGTGGGTGTCTCTGTAAATGGCGGTGCTGATGGGCTTGGCGTGGGTGTCTCTGTAAATGGCGCTCTAAAAGTTGATGCTAAAGCGCTTGGCATGGGTGTTTCTGCAAAAAGCGATGCTGATATGCTTAACATGGGTGTCATCGATAGTACTGGTAGTGCTCATGTAGTGATGTCTAGCCAAGATAAAGTAATAGTTGGGTATTGGTTAGTGCGGGCAGCACTTAATGTGGCGCTCTCTCGTGGCGCGAATAAAAATAAGCTCTTGCGCGGTACAGGTATTTTTGAAGATGCGTTGCAACACCATTCACTACTAAGCACAAAGCAATATTCATCGCTGTTAGTGAATGTTCAAAGCCAAGCGAGAGGCGGCGACGTTAGTTTTTTGCTGGGGGGCGCTTTCTCCTCGCAGTGGCTATCTAGTCCACTTAATGCGCTCAAAGCATGTGAAAATGTAGAGCAGCTACTTTTACAGCTGACTCAACGCCAAACATACCGGTGGTGTAGCCTACCGCTCTGTCAGTTTCAGCGTTTTGAAAACGCAGACCAAATAATGTTAGTGCCTCAGTTTACAGGGGTAAGCAGCAAACAGCTTCAATTCTCCATTGAAGTGGCATTCGCAAGCGTTGTTGCACTTATGAAAAGTATAGCGAATAAGCGAATTCGTTTATCTTTCTCTTTTACCGAGAGTCGACCAAGAAATATTGCTGATTACGAAACCCACCTTGGGCTTAAGTTATCGTTTAATCGCGCTTTTAACAGTATTTGCATTGAGAAAGACGTATTACGCCAACCTTTGGAGCTAACAGCTCAGTCGGATTGTTCTGCTGAGTCACATGTTTCTCTGGAAGGTGTCGTTAGTAATAGCGCAACGCAAACAAAAGAAGGGGCTTCTATTGAATTGCAAAACCGCTTGTCTTTGCCTGATTTTGTGAGGCGTTATGGTTATGCATCCTCCAACACACAGGCAGCAAATATCGGATTACCTGAACTAGCGGAAACCTTAAACGTCAGTGTGGCTACGCTAAAGCGGAAACTAAAAGAGTACGGCACTAGCTATCGCGCGCTCTGCGAGGAAGTACAGCGCAATCATGCACTTTTACTTCTTTCGGTGCACAAAGTGAGTAACGAGACGGCGGCCAATGCAATGGGCATTAACGATTTACCTAACTTTCGACGAACGGTAAAACGGCTCACAGGTAAAACCCCTAGCGAGCTTAGAATTTAACGTGAATGACTGATAGCGCCTGTCCATATTTCTACGTAACAGAGCTATGCCACACACTTATGCCAAACATTTATGCAACACAGCTATGAAAAATAGCTAGGCGGCAGTCGCGTTCTACGGCTAAATGGTTGTAGCTTCACTCCTGTAATAACTCGAAATCTAATCGTAGCGTCTGGCACAGTACAGATGAGTTAATTATTGGAAAGTAAATTTCTTTTCAATGCTTTAAAAACCTTTTATCCTTTGCAGCTTTAGCTTTTCACCGTTCAAGACCGTCAAAATATGGTTTCGTTGAAGCTTTTTCTTACGCATTCGCAACCGGCAGGTGGCTTTTCCGCGTAGCCTTTAAACTGTTGCTAGCAGGCAATAAAACCCAAAAAGAGAGTTTTCTGTGCACGAAAATAAAGACATTGCACCAAATTCTATTGCACCTAACCCGCTAGGTTTAACGCCTATTTTGCTTTTTGTGATCCTTGTTGTGGTAACCGGCATTACTACAAACGACATCACTGCGATGCCTATTTTGGTTGCGTTTTTTATCAGCGCTGGCTATGGGCTATGTTTAAACCCGAAAGGGAAAAAGGTCAGCTTCTCTGAAAAAGTACAAACGTTTTGTAAAGGCGGTGGCGATAAAAACATTATTCTCTTGGTGCTTATTTTCCTGTTAGCTGGTGCATTTTATGCGGTGACTATTGATATTGGCGCTCGGGATGCCACGGTGAATATGGCACTTCAATTTGTGCCTTCTGCACTTATATTGCCAGGTCTGTTTTTGATCTGCTGTTTCATATCATTTTCAATGGGCACGTCCATGGGCACCATTACCGCGCTCTCGCCCATAGGTGCAGGTCTTGCCACAAGTTTAGGGCTGCCGGTGGAAATGGCGCTGGGTATTGTGGTGGGGGGCGCAATGTTCGGTGATAACCTCTCGTTTGTTTCAGACACCACCATTGCCGCAACCCGTACGCAAGGCGTTCAGCTAAAAGACAAGTTTAAGGCAAACTTAATGGTTGCTGTGCCGGCATGCATCGTCACCATGGCGTTGCTGCTTATGGTGGATGTTGATACTTCTGGCATCGTTGAAGGTGGCAGCTACGATTTTTGGCGCATAGTGCCTTACTTGTGCATTATCGCTTTTGCGCTAACAGGGTTTAACGTCATTAGCGTGCTTGCAGTGGGTATTGCCAGTGCCTGCGTAGTAGGATTGCTGCAAGGCAGCTTTACGCCACTTTCTATGATGCAAAGCATTCAAAAAGGGATGGGCTGGATGCAGGACTTGGCTATGATTGCCATAACCATAGGCGGTATTGTGGCGCTTATGCACGCTAACGGCGGTATAACATGGTTAATCGAGCGCTTAACCCGAAAGGTCACGTCAAAGAAAGGCGCTGAGTTCAGTATTGCTGGCTTGGTTAGCTTTTTGGACATTACAACGGCGAACAACACTATTGCGATTGTTACCGCAGGCCCAATTGCTAAAGACCTGAATGAAAAATACGGCGTTGACCCTCGTCGTACGGCATCACTTTTGGATATCTTTTCGTGCAGTTTCCAAGGTTTAGTCCCTTACGGGGCGCAACTTTTAAGTGCCGCAGCCGTAGTGGGTATTTCACCATTAGCTATTACGCCGTACTGCTGGTATCCCATGCTGATTTTTGTGTTTGGTGTAGCGGCCATTTGGTTCGGTTTTCCCCGTTTTAAAACGCCCCAGGACGATGAATTAACCCAAAGCGCTTAAATTCTCGTAACGCTTAACACACTGGCTTTTTAGGGCGGTATCTTCTAGGATCACCGCCCGAATTTTATTGATGATCAGATACACGCTTTAGGATGTTACTTTGTCTTCACCATTTGCTATAAAACCTCTTTACAACAAACTAGACGATTGTTTAAGCGCAGATAAGTTTCGTTTAAAGCGACGCATTACGCAGCTTGCACAAAAAGTGAATGATACATCTGGTGTTGTCGGAAAAGGCGCGGAGAAAAAAGCTGCTAATTCCAAAGGTTCAAAACGCGACACTGCGGTTGGCGAAGATAGCTTAAAATCGCAGTTTGAAAAGCTCGAAAGCGACATCAATGCATCGATAGCAAAACGCCAATGGCGTAAAGACAACCTTCCTAAAGTTGAATACCCACCGCTGCCGGTTAGCGATAAAAAAGAAGATATCAAAGAGGCGATTGCGAATAACCAAGTGGTTATTGTTGCGGGTGAGACCGGGTCGGGTAAAACTACGCAGTTACCTAAGATATGCTTAGAGTTAGGTCGCGGTGTAAATGGCATGATAGCCCACACCCAGCCAAGACGATTAGCGGCGCGAAGTGTAGCTACCCGTATAGCCGAAGAGCTAAACACGCCGCTTGGCGAAAAGGTGGGTTTTAAAATTCGCTTTAGCGATCAGGTAAGCGAGCGAAGCTACGTTAAGCTTATGACCGACGGCATGCTGCTGGCTGAAATGCAGCAAGACCGCTTTTTAAATCAATACGATACTATCATCATCGATGAAGCTCACGAACGCAGCCTTAATATCGACTTTTTGCTAGGCTATCTGCGTCAGTTGTTAGATAAGCGCCCTGATTTAAAACTCATCATCACCTCTGCCACGATCGACCCAGAGCGATTCTCTCAGCATTTTAACAATGCGCCGATTATCGAAGTGAGCGGACGTACCTATCCGGTAGAAATTCGTTACCACGCGCCAGAAGATAATGATGACGATATTGATCAAAGCGATGCCATCGTAAACGCAGTCGACGAGCTAATGCGTGAAGCACCGGGCGATATCTTAGTGTTCTTAAGCGGAGAACGCGAGATACGCGACACCCAAGATGCCTTGAGCAAACAGCATTATCGCAACACTGAAATTGTTCCGCTGTATGCGAGGTTGTCGGCGGCAGAGCAAAACCGCATATTTCAGTCGCACAGCGGCAGACGCATTGTACTTGCCACCAACGTGGCAGAGACCTCGCTTACGGTGCCTGGCATTAAATACGTCATTGACCCGGGTTTTGCCCGTATTTCACGCTACAGCGCCAGAAGTAAAGTGCAGCGTTTACCTATTGAGCCAATATCTCAGGCGTCAGCGAATCAGCGGGCAGGGCGATGCGGCCGTGTGTCTGACGGTATTTGTATTCGCCTTTATAGTGAAGATGACTATTTAGGCCGCCCAGAATTTACCGACCCAGAGATCCTACGAACCAACTTAGCGTCGGTTATTTTGCAAATGCTTGCTTTAGGGTTAGGCGACATCGCTGCGTTTCCATTTGTTCAGCCGCCTGATAACCGCAATATCAACGACGGTTTCCGTTTACTTGAAGAAATTCAAGCTATTGCGAAAGGCAAAGATAACCGGAAAACCAAGCAAAGCGGCAAGATGCAGCTTACTCCGTTAGGTCGTCAAGTAGCACGTTTGCCTATCGACCCTCGCTATGCACGCATGGTGATTGAAGCCGAACGCACTAATGCGCTAAGCGAAGTCATGGTGATTGCAGCGGGACTTTCAATTCAAGACCCGCGCGAGCGCCCTCAGGAAAAACGCCAACAAGCAGACGAGAAGCACAGCGAATACCACGATAGAGATTCTGACTTTATCAGTCTTTACAACTTATGGGTGGCGTTTAGAGAGCAACAAAACGCACTCAGTCAAAACCAATTGCGCAAATGGTGTAAGCAAAATTTCATCAACTATTTACGTATGCGTGAGTGGCAGGACATTGTTAGCCAGCTCAAAAAATCTATTGCTGAGCTGGGCTTTGGCATCTCAAAGCAAGAAGCCGACTATCAGGCTATTCACCAAGCCATCGCCAGCGGCTTGCTGTCTCACATGGGCTTTAAAGACAAAGAGCGCGAGTATATGGGTTCGCGTAATTCACGCTTTCTTATTTTCCCGGGTTCAGGGCTATCAAAGTCTCAGCCAAAATGGGTAATGGCAGCTGAGCTTGTAGAAACCTCTAAGCTATTTGCTCGTATGGTGGCAAAAATAGACCCAGCATGGGTAGAGCCTTTGGCCGAGCATGTTGTGCAACGAAGCTATTCAGAGCCCCATTGGTCTAAAAAGCGCGGCGCGGTGATTGCCTTTGAAAAGGTTACTTTGTTCGGACTACCCATAGTGATGAAGCGTGCGAAGGTTTATAGCCTCATCGACCCGCCAATTTGCCACGAGCTATTTATCCGCGAAGCGTTAGTCGAGGGCAATACTAAGCTCAATTACAGCTTCTTACAGGAAAATCAGGCGCTGCTTGAGCAGGCTGACGAGTTTGAACAAAAGACTCGCCGTCGCGATTTGATAGTCGATGATGAAGAGCTTGTAAGCTTTTATGCCAAGCGTATTCCGGTTGAAGCCAATAATGATGCGGCGTTTAAGAAGTGGTTTAAGCAACACGGAAGCAACGACAGTTTAACGTTTAAAGAAGAAGACGTATATCGTCAGCAGCCTGGGCAATCGGTAGCAAACGCATTTCCTGATGTATGGCGCCAAGGCAATATTACGCTGCCGCTTCGCTATAACTTCGAACCTAACGCTGAAGACGATGGCGTAACTGTTGTCATCCCGCTGCCTGTGCTTAATCAAGTTGATAACGTAGGTTTTGATTGGCTGGTGCCGGGACTAAGGCACGACCTTATTGTGGGGTTAATTAAAACCTTGCCAAAACGCTTGCGTCGTAACTTTGTGCCTGCGCCAAACTTTGCTGAAGCATGCCTTGCTGATATCTGTGAAACAGATAAGAACAACCGTCCGGTGCCTTTGCTTGAAGCTGTAACCGATAAGTTACGCAAAATGACAGGCGTTATTATTGAAAGCGAAGAGTGGAATTTAGAACAGCTTGATAAGCATTTAAAAATGCACTTCGCGGTAGTTAATGACAACGGTGATGATATTGCCAAAGGTGACGACCTGCACGCGCTTAAACAGCAGTGTGCAGGGCAGGTGAAGCAAACCTTTGAGAAAGCCGCAACTCGGGAGTTAGAGCGAAATAACATCGAACAATGGGATTTCGAAAGCTTGCCAGAAACCTTTGTGCAGAAAGTTGGCGGGTTTGAAGTTCAGGCGTTCCCGGCTCTGGTACAAAAGGGCGATAAGGTAGATATTGCGCTAATTGAAGAAGCGGATAAAGCCCAAGTGCTGCATAAGCGAGGCGTGAATGTCTTGATTAAAAACGCGATGCCGTCGCCCCTTAATTATTTGCAAAGCAAATTACCTAATAAAGCCAAGCTGGGTTTGTATTTCAATCCATTTGGACAAGTGAAAGCGCTAATTGATGATTGTATTTTTGCGGGTATCGACGCCATTGTCAGTGATTACTGCAAAACCAATAACACCGACATTCGCAGCAAAGCCGATTTTGAAGCCTGTTTAGAGATTGCTCGTGCAAACATTAATGACAGAGTGTTAGAGATTGCCAAACAAGTGGAGCAGGGGCTTACCCTCGCGCACCAGTGCCAGAAGCAAATGAAAGGTAACGTGCCGCTGACGATGATAAACGCCTTAGGTGACTGTAAAGCCCACTTGGCATCGTTAGTTTTTCCTGGTTTTGTTTCTGAAATTGGCGAGAGTAGGTTAGATGATTGGAATCGTTACATTAAAGGTTTAGCTCGTCGGCTAGAGAAGCTCCCCATTGATCCCAACAAAGACAGAATGCATCAGGTAACGGTAGAAAAGTCGATTAAAGAATGGGAAAAGGCGTGCAGCAAGTACCCCAAAGGTAAAGTACCTCAAGCTCTTAATGACGTGCGCTGGATGATAGAAGAATTACGGGTTTCCTTGTTTGCGCAGCAGCTTGGTACGGCTTACCCGATTTCGGCTAAGCGTATCACTTTGCACCTCGCTGACTTTTAAAAAAGGGCGTTAGGTGTAAGGTAGCATCAATGAGCCAGGCTAGGGCATGAGGGCATATATTTGTTACCGCAAACAAAACAGCGGGCAGAAACGGCTGAGTCGCTGATTTAAGTGGGAAGGTAGTCGAAATTAGACCAAAGTACACTTTTAATAATTGTTGAATAAATATTATACAGTTCGATTGACAAGTTACCGGCATCGCCCTATAACATCAGATGTAGTCGTCAGCGTAACGCTAAAAATCAGGAGAAGTAGACATGTTGGGATACGACGATAAGCGAAATTTTTTCAGGATGATGGTAAATTCGCCTTGTCAGTTGCAAATTACTGATGATGAGTCGAGCCGCACCATGCAGGCAATGTGTAGAGATATCAGTGCTACAGGTATGTCTTTGGAAGTCGATGAACCCTCAATTGAGGTGGGTACACAAGTGAGTGTTGCAATAGAGTCATCTAGTTCGCAAATCCCATCTTTGGCAGCATTAGCGACTGTTGTGCGCTGTGAACCAGAATCCGAGTCAAGCTGCATTATAGGCGTCGAAATTTCTCAGATGAAATAGTCTAATCTAACGTGTTAGGGCGGGGTAAAAGCTTCGCCTTTTCGTGTCTAACTAAAAAACACAAGGCGTCAGGGGCTACAGCAATGACGTACCCGCGGTGTTGCTTCTTTCTTTACACTCCAATGTTGACCAGCCCGTTGTGGTTTGAAAACAGTCTTTCAGCGTTCATATACTAAACCGAATAGGCCGTTCAGTTTTTTCTATTTTAACTCTCAGTCTTAATTGCTAATAATTCTCATTAATGCGAAAGCAAACTGATTTAATACTTTGAGAGAGCGATGACTATGAAAAAGACGATGACCTTTGCAGTGATGCACTTTTCAGTGGCCTTTACGGTTGCCTACTTACTGACAGGAAGTGTGGTAGTAGGCGGTGCCGTAGCGTTGGTTGAGCCAGCCATTAATACCGTGGCGTTTTATTTTCACGAGATGGTGTGGAAGAAAGTTGAAGAAAAAGAGGGTGTTGTTAAGGAACAATCAGATGACAGTTCACAACAGTTATCAAGTCGCTTTTCTAACAATGAGATAACCTTTGCATCTTAAGGAAATGGATTTACCTTCGTAAGCTTTTCGCACAACGTAATGTTAGCTCAATAGATTTCGTAAAGCGCCCTATACATCAACAAGGGCGCTTTTTTAATCGCTAGTCGTCGGTGACTTCACACACTAGACCTTTCAAGTAATAGCCTTCTGGATAGCTGCCAATGATAGGATGATCTGAGGCTTGATTAAGCCTTGCGATAATTTTGATAGTACGACCTGCATCAAGTGCAGCGTCTGCCACAACTTTCTGGAATAAATCTGCCGGCATAAGGCCAGAGCAGCTAAATGTAAGCAGCAGCCCACCAGATTTAACAGCATGTATGCCGTACATATTAATGTCTTTATAGCCGCGGGCAGCACGGTTTAATGTTGCCTTGCTGTCGACAAACTTTGGCGGGTCGAGTATCACCATATCAAACTGTTTGCCCTGCTCGTGATACTCCCTGAGTGCCTTAAACACGTCTTGGTTTACGTAATTGGCTTTGTTTTCGTCTAAACCATTGATGGCTACATGGTGCTTAGCCAAATCAAGAGCAGGCTGAGATACATCAACGTTTGTAACTGACTTAGCACCGCCAGCAAGTGCGTAGCAAGAAAACGTACCTGTGTAGCTAAAACAGTTGAGTACGTCGGCATCTTTCGCGTAGTGCGCAGCCGCCGCGCGACTGTCTCGCTGATCAAGGTAAAAACCGGTTTTATGGCCGTTCTCGATATCAACCACTATGTTGATGCCGTTTTCTTTTACTGTAACTTGCATAGGTGGTTCACCATGCAGTACACCAGTTACAGGCTCTAAACCTTCTTTCTTGCGCACGTCCACGTCGCTTCGCTCGTATATGTGTACATTAGGCATTAGCTTAGTAATTGCCCACACTATCTTATCTCTGTGTTTTTCGCCGCCCGCGCTCAAAAGCTGAAGTACTGCAACATTGTCGTATAGGTCTATAGTGATCCCTGGAAGGCCATCACTTTCAGACGCTATCCAGCGAAACGCGTTGGTTTTGTTTGGGTCAAACAAGCGTTTGCGAAGGGCTAGTGCAGTTTCTAAACGGCGTAGGAAAAATCCGTTATCAATGCTTTCGTCTTTCTTGAATGTCCACATACGAACGCGAATTTTTGAATTTGGAGAGTAAGCGCCTCGCCCTAACCAGTCGCCTTCAGAGTCAAATACGTCTACCGTATCGCCAACTCGCGCGCGGCCCTTTAGTTCAGCCACAGCGCTTTCGAATACCCAAGGGTGTTTGCGGCGAAGTGATTTGTCTCTGGATGGCTGTAATATGACCTGTGCTGACATGAAGGCTCTCGTACTAATTTAATAAATGTGAAACAGAGTTAAGCGATTTTACTCGCTTATGAGAATGGTCGCGATTATACGCAATTTCATAAGTTCTGTGTTAATAATACCAATCTGCATAGATAATTACCCACTCAGCGAGAGTTAAAATGCTCTATCCGGACTGGTATAAACACAAAACAAACCCAAACTGTTTGATATAAAAGTACGTAGCCAAATTACGATTAAAATTTAAGACTAGGATTGGATGTAAATTATGCGATATGTCGATTTTGAAAAAGGATGCGGCCCAAGCGAACTTGTTGTAAAGGAATGTGAAGGGCTGTCGCTAGCACCAGGGAAAGTAAAAGTTGACGTAAAAGCGTTTGGGGTGAATCGTGCGGATACCTTGCAACGCCAGGGGAATTACCCACCTCCACCAGGCGAGAGCGGTATTCTTGGATTAGAGGTAGCTGGCGTGGTGTCAGAGGTTGCCAGTGACGTCACTGCATTTAAAGAAGGTGACGAAGTATTTGGTTTGGTTGCAGGTGGCGGCTATGCCACTGAAGTGATCGTTAATCCAGCCCATTTAATGCCCATTCCCCAAGGCATGCCGTTTTTTGAAGCCGCGGGTTTGGCCGAAGTGTTTCTTACGGCATTTCAGTGTTTGCGCACAATCGCGCATGTAAAGCCGGCTGAACGGGCGTTAATTCATGGCGGTGCAAGCGGTGTAGGGCTGGCTGCCACGCAACTTTGTCGATATTGGGGCGTACACAGTGCGGTAACGGCTTCAAGTCAAGATAAGCTTTCGTTGTGTGAAAGCAATGGCGCAGAGCATCTTATCAATTATAAGCAGCAACAGTTTGATGATGTGCTTAAAAAAGTCTGGCCTGAAGGGGTTGATATGGTGCTTGATATGGTAGGTGGCGACTACCTCAACCGTAACCTTAAAATACTGAAGCAAGATGGAAAAGTGGTTTACTTAGCGATGCTGGCAGGGAGATATGCTGATAACCTCGATATGGCTATGCTGTTAGGTAAAAGGGCGTCCATTATTGGCACGACACTTAGAAATCGAAGCGACGATTATAAAGCTGATCTAATTCGTGACTTTACTACCGTATGCTTGCCCGCTTTTGAGAATAAAGAGCTTAGGGTAAATATCGATACTCACTATAGCATTGAAGATATCGGCGAACCCCACGTGCGTTTGGAAAACAACGATACGCAGGGCAAGTTGGTTCTTTCTTGGTAAATGAGCTTTGCAGTAAGCTTATCTAATTGCCAACGAAGCCTTCGTCGGGTTTCGTTGGATTGGCTTCTGCCGCATTGCGGGCCAGGTCGTCACAGCGCTCATTTTCAGGGTGCCCCGAATGGCCTTTTACCCAATGCCAGTTTACCTGATGCTTTTTTACCGCTTCATCTAGTCGCTTCCACAAATCTGCGTTCTTGACGGGTTTTTTATCTGCCGTGCGCCAACCGTTCTTGCGCCAATTATGGATCCACTGATTAATACCGTTTTTTACGTACTGGCTGTCGGTAGTTAATTCAACGTTGCACGGTTCGTTTAAACTATTAAGCGCTTCGATAGGGGCTAATAGTTCCATACGGTTATTAGTTGTGTGGGCAAAGCCGTCGCTCAACTCTTTTCTATGCTGCTTGTAAATCAGTACAGCTCCGTACCCGCCCGGTCCAGGGTTGCCTAAGCACGAGCCGTCGGTGTATATATGAATGGTCTTTTGAGCCACAGCGTTTCCTTTGATTTAACTGGCTTAATTTATATTGTCTTTTCCCTTAGCGGATTGCGAAGGGGTTGATATACTATCAAAAAATGAAAGTGTAATTATAGTAGAGGTTCCATGCGCCAAATTGTTCTCGATACTGAAACCACAGGTATTGACCCCAAAGAAGGCCACCGCATTATCGAAATAGGGTGTGTTGAAGTTGTTAACCGCCGATTGACGGGGAATCACTTTCACGTTTACATCAATCCGGGCCGTCACATTGAACAAGAGGCAATTGAAGTCCACGGTATAACCAATGAATTTCTTGCCGACAAGCCTACCTTTTCTCAAGTGGCTCAGGAGTTTGTGAGCTTTATCAAAGGGGCACAGTTAGTCATTCACAACGCGCCTTTCGACGTTGGGTTTATGGATCACGAGTTTGGCATGGAAGCGTCTACCAAAGGCGTTATTACTAACCAAATTTGCGATGTTCTCGATACACTTACTCTTGCTCGCCAAATGCACCCAGGCCAAAAGAACAACCTTGATGCATTGTGTAAGCGTTATGGTATAGACAATAGTCATCGTACCCTTCACGGCGCTTTGCTGGATGCGGAAATCCTGGCAGATGTTTATCTGTTGATGACCGGTGGGCAAACCAAGCTTAAACTGGCGTCTAGCTCTGGCAGCGACGCTGACTCAACTGCCATTCGTAGAATTAACCGAAGCGCAAATAAATTAAAGGTTATTAAAGCCTCCGCCGATGAAATAACACAGCATGAGGCCCGCTTGGATATTGTCGAAAAAGCGGGTGGCAAATGTTTATGGCGTCCTCAGCCTGAAGAGGTGTCTTAGCAGAACATAATCAAACAGAACTAAAATAGCCAAACAATGCAGGAGCAGCGTAGCGTGAGAGTGTGGTTTTATTGGGTAATTTTTTTATCATTGTTTATACACTTAAGCGCTGGCGCTCAGTCGCAAGAAGACGAACGCGACGCTGCAAGGCAGCTTGCTGATAGCGCTGTACAAAATGCTCAATCAAGCAACACAACAATAGATACATCTCCTCTTACAGAGCTTGGTGATGAATACACCAACTCCATTCAACTGTTACAAAACCGCTTTCGCGTTGACTATAACGTTAAAGAAATCACCATGGTTTTCTTTAGGGAGTACGGTTCTGCTCCTGTAGTGCTGGTTAGACCCGATGGTTCAAAGCTATTTCAAGGGCGCGTCGACGAAGAAAAGGTGCAGTGGTACGACGCTGATACCTTTGACATGATCACCATCAAAGATCCTGTGCCTGGGCCTTGGCAAGCTGTAGGTCAAGTATTACCGCAAAGCCGTGTAATGGTTTTGTCTAATGTTGAACTTCATGCTGAGCCGTTACCGAATGTGCTGTTTGCAGGCGAAATACTTAAATCCACAGCCTATTTAACCAACAACGGCAAGCCTATAGAAAACAAACAGTTCAGAGATGTCGTTGACTTAGAAATTGAGTTTAAGAGTACCAATAACCCTAACTACGGCAACTTTGGTACAAATGACCAGCGCATAGCGACATTTAAAGACGATGGACGAGGGATGGATGAGCGACCAGGAGATGGCGTTTTTACTGGCCAGTTCAACTTGAAAATACCGGCTGGTGAATGGAAGCCTATTTTTCGCGTAAGCACACCAATGTACACCCGCGAGCAAATAGGCGAACTTATCGTCTTACATGAAAATCCCGTGTCTATTGATGTTGAAATGGATGGAGGCGGAGAGGGCTATCATAAAATTGTTATTGATGTAGACCGTGAATTAGTCGACATTGAGTCACTGCTAGTCGATGGCAAAGTGAAGTTTCCTAATTCCGATATGCAGAATTTTTCGCTAACAGAAGGCGGTGTGGGTCCTCGAGAGCACTTAATTGTCGCCTACGAAGAAGGAATTTTTAGGGTAAAACTCACTGCTTACGGCACGACAATGGATGGGCGCGATTTTATATTAGATGTCCCTGAATATAGTTTTGTGGCAGAGGGACCAGCCGAGCCTGAGGTTGAAGACCCTTTAATCAATGGAAAAGATCCTATCGTTGATGGCAGTGCACCCTTAATAACGCAACCTGAAGTGCCACAAGACGATATGCAGCCAAATTCGGTAGAAGATGAAATGGATGATGGGACGCTAACCCTCATTCTGGTGGCCGTAAATGGGTCTATAGTGCTCATCGGAGTAATCGCTGCTGCTGTAATTATTATTATGCGAAAAAAGGCGTCTGCGCCTAAGCAAGCAAATGGTACTGCAAAGCCATCGGGAGAAACCACCGATGCTGACCTTACTATGGAATCTGAACCTAAGGGGTTTAAAAAACTGTTAGGGCTATTCAAAAAGCGTGAAAAAGCTGAAAAGGAATAGCAGGGAGACCAGCGCTTCAGTTTAAGGCGTCGCTAATTTGTTCAGTTTGAATTTTATTTCGACATAATGCCTATTTAACAGGCAAACAAACCGCAGATGACAATTTTATTAATAAAAAGCGTTGACTCCACATAGGGGAATACGTATTATCTGCGCCGCAGTCAGGGGACAGGGCAACAACAGCCAAGTCAACTCACTGATAACATTGAAGATGTGGAGCGGTAGTTCAGTTGGTTAGAATACCGGCCTGTCACGCCGGGGGTCGCGGGTTCGAGTCCCGTCCGCTCCGCCACTCTTTCAATGGTATAACTAAAAGGTCTTCGGAGCGGTAGTTCAGTTGGTTAGAATACCGGCCTGTCACGCCGGGGGTCGCGGGTTCGAGTCCCGTCCGCTCCGCCATTTAGTTATACAGCGCAATCTCGATTATGTGGAGCGGTAGTTCAGTTGGTTAGAATACCGGCCTGTCACGCCGGGGGTCGCGGGTTCGAGTCCCGTCCGCTCCGCCATTAATCGAATAAAGCGCGCTTCCCATTATGCGGAGCGGTAGTTCAGTTGGTTAGAATACCGGCCTGTCACGCCGGGGGTCGCGGGTTCGAGTCCCGTCCGCTCCGCCATTAATGATAAGCTTTTCTTCTTAGATAATTCCCCCTTCTGGGGACACTCAAAAAGTTCTTTTTCACTCTGCAGTTAAAATTGCTGTTCTCGCAATCGCACTTTATTTATTCTTACCCTCTTGTCAGTTAGCCATTCAAGAAATTGCTCCGTTTCCCAATTGCACAATGTGACATTAGAAACATTATTCCTCTTCGATTAATAGTCTTCTATAAAGTAAAAAAACACCCAACAAACAGTAACATGCCCTAAAGTCGTAGTGTCTTTTTTTTAATTTGTACTAAAGTTAGGTCGTTCACGCTAAAAAAACACGGAAATTATGAATAAAAGCGACCAAAAACAGTACTTTCTTGCTGATAATTTAAAAGCAATTGGGGTGTCATTGCTAAGCGTAGTGGGTGTGACCCTATTACTCGCTATCGTTATGTTTATGTTTATTCGAGAACAAGAGGAGAGTCGCGCTACAGAAATACTAGATAATGTGCGCGTAGTATTTAGAGATGCTGAGATCACGCTCGATTACCTAAATGCGCTGCCGTATCAAACCTGTGAAATGGATAACTTAGCGGAAATGCGAAAAACCTTGTTTCGCTCTCGATTTGTAAAAGAGATAGGTTTTTATCAAAATAACGAGCTATTGTGCAGTACTTATTTGGGCATTCTAGAAGAGCCCATGAAAGAGGTTAAGCCTGATTTTTATACTCAGCTTGGCGACGCTTTTTGGATAAATACTCCTCTTCAGCTTTTCGATAAACAAGCTACCGGTACTATAGTACAGCGCGGACGTTACAACGCAGTATTGGATATGGATAGTGTCATTGGTTACAGCTACACGCAAGATTGGCAGCTGTTCTACAATGGCGATCAGTTTTATCATATGGCAGGTAATCCTAGCCTTGTCGGTTCTACCCTCAGCCAAGATGACATGGACGCACGCACTGGCTACTTTTCCTTACAATTTATCCAGTGTGATGAACGCTACAATCATACCTGCCTAAAAGTGAAATCTGATCACGGTCGCGTATTAGATTTGCACATGGGCAAGCTGGTGTTGTTTGTGTTTGCTATGCTAATGACAGCAGCGTTGACGCATATGCTTACCTTTAACTATTTAAGACGACGACGTTCACTTGAGTCTCGCGTCAGTAAAGGGCTAAAAGAACATAAGTTCTATTGCTTGTACCAACCTTTTGTAAACTTGGATTCGGGAAAGGTCATTGGGTGCGAAGTATTGAGTCGATTTGAGGATGAATTTGGGCCGATTTACCCTGACGAATTTATTCCTCAGGTAAAAGAGCAGGATATGACCTGGGAATTTACGGTTGATATGATTACCACCGCCATGAGAGAACTCAACGAAAACCCAGAGATCCCCGAAGGCTTTAAGGTATCGTTTAATCTATTCCCCTTCGATTTTACCCGCGAAGGTTGTTTGGACCTAGACTTTGTACTAGATATGAACGTAAAGAACTTCAAGTTAGTTTTAGAGATCACTGAAGATGAGCAAATCGCCACTCATAGTGCGGTGAAGCATATTAAGTCACTGAAGAGTAAAGGCTTCTTATTTGCAATTGACGACTTTGGAGTGGGTTATTCAAATTTAAGCCAGCTTAAAACGCTAAACTGTGATTACCTTAAAATTGACCGCAGCTTTGTTATGGATATGGAAGATAACAGCATTCGTTCATCACTCATCCCTCACATTGTGAGTATTGCCGAAGGACTTAATGTTGATTTGATTGCAGAAGGGGTTGAAAACATTGATCAATGCAATGAACTGAAAGGATTAACCATCGGCTTTGGTCAAGGGTGGTTATTTGGCAAGCCACAGTCTGCGGATGCGTTGGCCAAAAGCGTTCAAGGCACGCAATAATACAGATTGATATTTACGTTTTAGCGCTGTTATTTTTCAGTTGGTGTTGGTAGTGTTTAACGCTACCATTCACCGTCTGGAAATTAAAGAAGAATACTCGCATGCAGGACGTGCTAATTTGCCGCAATATTAATAAAACCTATCAAGATGGCAGTAATGCTACCCCCGTTTTACACGATGTCTCTCTTTCAATAAAAGCTGGCGAACATGTTGCTATTTTAGGTAGCTCCGGCTCAGGTAAAAGCACCCTTTTACATATTCTTGGAGGGTTAGATAAACCTTCTAGCGGTGAAGTCGAATTCAATGGAAAATCACTCGGTCAATTATCTGGAAATGCATTAGCAAAGCTTCGCAATGACGAAATGGGCTTTATCTATCAATTTCATCATTTACTCGGTGAATTCACAGCGTTAGAAAATGTAGCAATGCCGCTAAGAATTAGAGGGCTCTCGACCAAATTGGCCCACGGCAAGGCTCGTGAAATGTTAGATGAAGTTGGGCTTTCTCACCGCGTCGACCATTTACCATCGACCATGTCAGGCGGTGAACGACAGCGTGTGGCAATAGCACGAGCTTTAGTTACCGAGCCATCAGTGGTACTGGCCGACGAACCTACAGGAAATCTTGATGACTCGACGGGTGACCAAATTTATAAACTGCTTACTAGCTTAAGTGATAAAAAAGGGACAGCGTTTGTTGTCGTTACCCATGATATTACCTTGGCCGGGAAAATGGACAGGGTGCTGAAGATAAAGGACGGCAGATTAGCGAGCGATACGTTATTCAAGGAGAGCCAAGATGCTCGCCTTTGAATTGGCCCAACGCTTCAGAAAAACACGTTCAGAACAGCGTTTCATCTCTTTTATTTCGATGTCATCCACCATTGGGATTGCCCTTGGTTGCTTTGTACTAATTGTGTTGCTGAGCGTAATGAACGGGTTTGAAAAAGAGCTTACAAGTCGTATTTTGAGTGTGGTCCCTCATGGTGAATTATATAGCAAGAGCGAAAGCGGAATAGAAAATTTAGACGCGCAGCTCTATCGTTTGTCTCAAGATAGCCGTATTGCCTCTGTCACGCCATACACAGGGATAACCGGAATGTTGCAGTCAAAGGGGGAATTGAAGGCAATTAGCGTTACTGGTATTCCGGTTAACAGTGTTAGCGACAAATATGCTGAAAGAGTCACAAGTGAGGATTGGCAACGTTTTTCGACGCAGAAAAATGGTCTCATTGTAGGAAAGGGTATTTTCGCTTCCATGGACCTTAATATTGGTGACATTGTTCAAATACTCATTCCTCAAACAACTCAGGATCTAACCTTCAAAGCCCCACGTTCAATTACGCTTTCTATTTCTGGAGTGCTATCTGTTGGCGGTGAACTCGATAACCAACTGGGTTTAATGCACTTGGAAACAGCGTCTGAAGCTATTGGTATTTCATCTAAGTCACAAGGAATTCAGTTTACACTTATCGACCCATTTTCATCTTACGACACGATGCGAGATATAGGTTACAGCTACCCTCAGGGTGTTTACATGTCTGACTGGACACGTACCCAAGGCCACTTATATAACGATATTCAGCTAGTTAGAGCTGTGGTGTATATCGCCTTGACGCTGGTCATTGCCGTTGCTTGTTTTAACATTGTGTCGTCACTGGTTATGGCGGTTAGAGACAAACAGGCTGCCATCGCAATATTAAAAACCATGGGAGCGACGGATCGTTTAATTCGCAATACCTTCGTGTTGCAGGGCGTTATCAATGGCGTTATAGGCATTACTGTAGGTGTGGTTTTAGCGCTACTGGTAGCACCTAACCTCTCTGAGATTGTTCGCTTTATTGAGGTGGCGATAGGCATAGAAATTCTATCAGGCGATATATATTTCATCGATTTCCTACCATCTGATCTACATTGGCAAGACGTTGTAGTAACCGTGGTTGTTGCTATGTTCTTGAGTGTGGGCGCTACTATTTATCCAGCGCAAAAGGCAGCCAAGGTATCACCTTCATCAGCGCTTCACTAACTTTAAGCTCAACAGGGTAAGTAATACCAGTCAGCATAGATCATTACCCACTCAGCGAGAGTTAAAATGTTCGTAATCGCGGCGTGTTACCGCAGGTATAGTGGTTCTACATCAAGATGACACAACAAAGAGTACGGACATTTTAAACTCGCCCTTCGGGAAGGTCTGGCAAGCTTCCTAGCTTCATTCTGGGAATTTGAAAGGGTACAGCCATTCCTGCATTCCCACGCTTTGCTAGGAAGCTTGCCAGCGCCTTCTGAGTGGGCAATTATCTATGCGGATTGGTATAACGGAGCAAGCAACTAACTAAAAAGGCCAGCAATTGATGCTGGCCTTTTTTAGTATGCGACTGCTTCTGTAAACTCATATGTAAATCGAGCTAAAGAAGCTTTTGTAGTCGTTATTTATTCTTTTCAAAATGTTCGAAGTCCACATCTTCCTGCTTCAAACCAGCTTTAGGATCGTTATAAACGCTTTCGTCCAATGCTCCTTCGCTTTTAGCTACAATGCACGACACCATACAGTCGCCTGTAATGTTTACCGCAGTGCGTGTCATATCCAGCAGTCTGTCTACACCGATAATAAGTGCGATCCCTTCAACCGGTAGGTTCACTTGCTGCAATACCATAGCTAGCATGATAAGGCCCACACCTGGCACACCGGCGGTTCCGATAGAAGCAAGGGTGGCGGTAAGTACTACCATCATATAGTCGCCAAGGCTTAAATCGACAGCGTAAACCTGGGCAATAAAGACCGTGGCAACACCCTGCATTATGGCCGTGCCGTCCATGTTAATTGTTGCGCCTAGCGGCAGGGTGAACGACGATACCGAGTTACCTACGCCAAGCTTGTTTTTCGCCGTTTCCATAGTGACGGGCAAGGTAGCGCTACTGCTTGAGGTACTAAATGCGAATAGCGCAGCGTCACGCATTTTCTTCATCAAGATAACAGGGTTTAATCCCGATAAAGCTTTTAGCAGCACTGAGTAGGTTACCAGGCCGTGAAGGATTAACACGCCAAATACTAAGAAGAAATATTTCGCCAGGCTCAGAATTGTTTCGCCACCAATAGTGGAGAAGAGTTTCGCCATCAACACGTACACGCCGTATGGCGCTAAGTTCATGATGATGGTAACAAGACGCATGATTACCGTATTAATATCTTCAAAGATAGCGGTAAGACGCTTGCCCGCATCACCTGTCATCGCCATAGCTATACCAAACAGTACGGCAAACACAATGATCTGTAGCATGTTGCCCTGTGCCATCGAATTAATTGGGTTGCTTGGGAACATGTTAACGATAACGTCAGACAGGCTAGGGGCCTCTTTCGCTTGGAAGGTAGTTTCTGTTGTTAGATTTAGCCCGTCACCCGGAGACACCACTAAAGCTATACTCATGGCTAGTGTTATGGCAATGGCGGTTGTGACAACATAGAGTCCGACTGACTTTGCGCCAAGTCTTCCCAATTTACTAGGGTCAGACAGTGTGCTGGTTCCGCAAATTAAGGAAACAAACACAAGAGGAACCACAAGCATTTTTAAGCTGGCAATAAATATTTGGCCGAGAGTGGAAAATATACCTTCTACAAGAATGTTATACGTTGAGAACTCTAAACCGAATATCGAAAAAGTAAAATCTCCGCTATCATCAAACAATAATTGGAGAAAGACACCAGTCAAGATACCGGCAGCCATGCCGATAAAGATGCGGGCGGTTAAACTATATTTATGTGCAGATGAAGACATTAATGTTCCCTGTGCATTTTTATATTTTTAATCTTTCGTAGTGTGCCAGATTCAGTTGATTTTTAAACATAAAAAAGACGCAATTGTCAATAAAAGAGGTTCAGGAACGAATTATGTCGACATTAGCGAAAACGCTAAGCCTAATTAGCGCATTATTTATGCTAACAGCATGTGGTGGGGGCGGTTCATCAGTCTCTCGAGATAACACGGATAACGGAAGCGGAGACGGCGGTACCACATCACCAACCTATTCAATCGCTTTAACACTGGAAAATGAAAGTGGAGCAAGCGACAACAGCCTTTCTGAAGACAATAGTCTGTTTGTTGTTGCGACCGTGTCAGATCAAGATGGCAATCCGCATGCAGACGCGTTACTAACCTTTACGCTAAGCAACGAACAACTAGCCGAGTTTGGCAACGACACGGGAACGGCGCGTACAAATTCAAATGGTGTAGCCCGATTACGCCTTAATGCCAGCACGGCTTCTGGAGATGGCGAAATTACCGCTGCGCTCGGTAGCGGCGAAACGGGAACTACCACGTTTTCAGCCACAGCGGTGACAAGCACCGACCCAACAACAATAAGTGTATCGCTAGCCCTACAAAATGCAGGTGGGGAAGCAGATAACAGCTTATCTTCTAGCAACGCATTGGTTGCGCTGGCAACCGTGACTAATTCTGAGGGTGAGCCTCAGGCCGATTTGCTCCTAACTTTCTCATTGAGCAATGATGATTTAGCGACGTTTTCTAACGATACTGCCACTGCACTGACTAATGCAGAAGGCGTAGCGTCGATCGGTATGTCGGTGGGAAGCGCATCAGGGGATGGTGAAGTAACGGCTACTTTGTCAACGGGTGAAGCGGATTCAACTACATTCAGCTCTTCGGGCAGTACAACGGTAAGTGAAGAGCCCGCGTCACTGGAGCTTTATGCTAACAGCATTCAGCTCGCCTCAAGCGGTAGTGATGAAGTTGAGTTGATAGCACTGGTTAAAAATGAACAAAGTGTGCTGATGGAAGGGGTAGAAGTAAGCTTCTCTGCCGCATCAGGCGATGGGGTTGAACTTCAATTAACTCAACCAGAAACCGCCGCAGATGGTACAGCGCGCGCAATATTAACGTCTCAAAACGATGCGTCAAACCGCACCGTCACCATTACAGCAGGTGCAGGCAGCCTTACGCAAACAGTTGAAGTTACCATTGCTGGTACAGAAGTCACCATCAACGGTGCGTCGTCAGTTATTTTGAACGACAGCGTAGATTATACAATTCGTGTTCAGGACTCTGACGGAACATCAATTCTCAACCAAGACGTAGTGCTAAGTGCGGTTAACGGAACGCTTAGCAGCACGACTGTTAATACGGGCGCAAACGGACAAGCGACAGTGTCTTACACTGCATCAACGTCTGGCGAAGATACTATCACTGCGGCAGCACTTAACGCAGAGACAAGCTTTACGGTGCAAGTTCAGCAAGACGAATTTAACTTTGTCAACTTGCCTACAGAGGAGGTGCCGCTAGGGCAGACTCAAACTATTACGGTCCAGTGGCGTCAAGACAACACGCCTGTGGTAGGTCAGAATGTTACCTTTAGTGCGTCACGTGGTGTTATTGCGGGCAACGCAACTGTAGTGACCGATGCAGAAGGGCAAGCGAGTATTGATATCAGTGCAAATAACGCGGGTATCTCTTCAATCACTGCATCAGCGAGTGACGGAAGTGGTAATGTGTTGGTTTCAGCACTCACTCAGATTGAGTTTATTGCTACCACACCTCACACACTGATTGCCGATGCATCACCTGACATCATTGGCCCTGACGGTCAAACCAGTACCATCAGTGCAGTTGTTCGCGACGTTGATGGAAACTTAGTGAAAAACAGTGTGGTTAACTTCTCTGTATCTGACGTATCGACCGGATTTGTATCACCTTCTCAGGCAACCACCGACAGCAAGGGGATAGCGACCACTGTCTTTACTTCAGGATCGGTATCGACTCAAGACGCGGTAGTGGTTACTGCTTTTGTTGCTGACGACCCAGCCATTGACGACGAGGTTGTGTTAACAGTGGGCGCACGTGCTTTTGATATCTCGCTAGGAACGGGTAATGAGCTTGAAGAAGCCACATCGACTTCTTACCTAAAGCGCTTTGGTGTGTTTGTATCAGATTCTGCAGGTCAGCCAGTCAGTGGCGTCAACCTGACTGCGTCAGTTGCGCCGGTAAAATACGTAAATGGCGGTGAGTATAGAACCGGCTTTTGGGTATTCGACGATGATGCTTCTCAATGGGTTGCAATAGTAAATCAAAACTGTGAAACCGAAGACGTTAACGACAACGGTATTTTGGATACAACACCAAGAGATGAAGATACCAATGAAGACGGTATGTTAACTCCTGGATTAATTGGGACCATCGCGTTTGCCAACGGTGCAGCGGTGACAGATGAGAATGGTTACGCGGAATTGGAATACCGTTATCCTCGCAGCTATGCAATCTGGTATGACGCTGTCATTTCAGTGTTCGGGCAGTCTACAGGCAGTGAAGCAAGTGCGAAGATGCGTTACACCCTAAGTATCTCTGCTGACGACGTGACGGATGAAGGGGCGTCACCGCCGGCTAATCCATTCGGCGTAACTGATCAGTGTACGCTGGTCACACCATAAAGAGTTTATACTTAACAAGTAACAAAAAGCCGGCTTATAGCCGGCTTTCTTTTTTGCTTATTTCAATCAGACTTAACTTATCCCTGTTGGAACGGGTAAACCGAACCAATTTTAAGAATTTGTGTAAGCTCATCAAGCGCAGTTCGAGATTCAATTAGCAGCTGCGGATCGCGCAAGTCATCTTCACTTAATTCATCGCGATAGTGCTTGTCGACCCAAGCATTTAAGCGTGCGAATTGTGCATCGTTGATTAGCGTATTTTGGTTAACCGCAGCGAGTTCTTGGTCGTTCATTGCAACGCGCAAACGCAAACATGCCGGACCACCGCCATTACGCATACTTTGTTTAACGTCAAAGTAATTAACCGATTTTATGGGCGTACCCAGAGTTACTAGCTTGTCTAAATAACGCTTAACGGCTTCATTTTCCTGACATTCAGTTGGCGCAATAATTGTCATGTCGCCACTTGGAAGGGTAATAATTTGTGTATTGAACAAATAGGTTTTTACTGCGTCTTGTACAGAGACTTCAGCAGTCGGTACTTCGATAAAGTGTAGCGGTTCGCTACCAAATTTGGCTTGAAGCTCTTTGAAGCCAGCGTCTTTTTGATAAAACGCTTGCTCGTGGAAGAACAACACATTTTGGTTACCAACAGCGATCACATCGTTGTGGAATACGCCTTGGTCAATAACGTCTGGGTTTTGCTGCATGTAAACCACGCCTTCGTCGTCAAGACCGTGCAAACGGGCCACCGCTTGGCATGCTTCTAACGTTTGGCGAGCCGGATATTTCTTCGGTGCTGGTTTGCTGGTATCAAATGCATGACGACCGTAAACGAATAACTCAACGCCAGCTTGGCCATAGTTGCTGCAAAGTCGCGTGTGGTTGGCTGCGCCTTCGTCACCAAAGTGCTCGTTATCTGGCAGGTGTTGGTGGTGAGCAAAGTGCTTTTCATTGGCAAACGTGCCGCGCAGGATGTTACCTGTCACTTGAGGCTCTAATGAACGGTGAAACTTATTCGTTAAGTTTGCAGGGGTAAAGTGAACGCGACCATCGGCAGTATCGGCACTAGGAGACACAGTGGCAGCATTTGCGGTCCACATACTACTGGCAGAGCAGCAGGCAAGGAAAATCGCGCGAGATTGCTTTGCAGCGCTTTCTAGCACGCGAGCATCAGAGCCTGTGAAACCTAATCGACGCAGTGCGGCGATGTCAGGACGCTCTTGTGGGGCCAACACACCTTGAACCATTCCCATATCGGCCAACGCCTTTGCTTTGGCTAAGCCTTGCTTTGCAGCTTGTTTTGGACTGCTCTTTGCGTTTGCGTTGTTCAGGGAAGCGACATTGCCAAACGACAAACCGGCATAGTTATGGGTAGGTCCTACAAGACCATCAAAGTTAACTTCAAACTGCTTCATACTTTCCCTCATTCTTGGAGTTTTGGCGCTTGACCCTATATGTTACTTTTCCATACGCACTGCGATTAATTTAATAGCAGCGGCAACGCTTTCGTTCTTTTACAGGGGCAAACGATGCACTTCTTCACACCTGAACATGTTGTCAGGCTAGGTTGGAATGGCTGGCATTATACGGCTTTTAAGGCCAATGCCAATCGCGCTGTTTGTTTTTTGTGCAGTTTTTGCGCGTGTTTAAAGCAAAGGAAAGAATAAGTATGAAGAAGATCTTGTTTTCCATTCACTTTGTAGATATATGTTAAAAAAGAGCGAGTACCCTATATATAGTGCAAGGTTGCTCCAGTTTTCAGAATTTGACGTAAATAGTCATTAAAAATCAATAGGTTTAGTTCAATTATATGGCAAAATCACTGGTCATAGTCGAGTCACCAGCCAAAGCGAAAACGATAAATAAATATCTCGGTAAAAATTTTATCGTAAAAAGTTCGGTTGGCCACGTGCGAGATCTTCCGACGAAGGCTTTAGGCAAAGTAGAGCCTAAAAAACCGGCTAAAGAACTCAAAACTTTAAGCGAAGAAGAGCGTCAAGAATATCTTCGCCGTCACGAATATTTGAAGCTTGTAGACAGAATGGGTGTGGATCCAGAGAAAGATTGGAAAGCCCACTATCAAGTGCTGCAGGGTAAAGAGAAAGTCGTTAACGAACTTAAAAAGCTTGCTAAAGATGCTGACACTATCTATCTCGCGACCGATTTGGACCGCGAAGGGGAAGCGATTGCATGGCATTTACAAGAGCTGTTAGGTAAAAAAGACAAAACTTACCAGCGAGTGGTGTTTAACGAAATTACTAAAAACGCGATTCAAGATGCGTTCTCAGATCCGGGCGAACTAAATATCTCTCGCGTCAACGCCCAGCAGGCTCGTCGATTCCTGGACCGTGTTGTAGGCTTCATGGTATCGCCACTTCTGTGGAAAAAAATTGCGCGAGGCCTCTCAGCAGGGCGAGTTCAATCGGTAGCGGTTAGACTTGTTGTAGAGCGTGAGCGAGAAATTAAAGCGTTTGTACCTGAAGAGTTTTGGGACGTACACGCAGATTTAACTAGCCAGCAAAAAGCGGCACTGCGCATGCTGGTAGCAAAGCACCAGGGCAATGCGTTCAAGCCTAAAAACAAGGCCGAAACTGATAAAGCGCTTGCTGACTTAGAAGGGGCTAACTACACGGTAGAAAGCCGCGAGTCAAAGCCTACGCAAAGTCGTCCTTCTGCACCATTTATTACCTCAACGCTACAACAAGCGGCAAGTACTCGATTGGGCTTTGGTGTTAAGAAAACCATGATGATGGCACAGCGCCTTTATGAGGCGGGCTACATCACCTATATGCGTACGGATTCAACCAATTTAAGCCAAGAGGCGTTGGACAGTGCTCGTGCGTACATTTCAGATAATTTTGGTGACAAGTACCTGCCTGATTCGCCAAATCGCTACGGCAGTAAAGAAGGTGCGCAAGAGGCGCACGAAGCGATCCGCCCTTCAAACGTGAGCATAAGTGCTGCAAGTTTGGGCGATATGGAACGCGATGCACAGCGTCTTTATGAGCTTATTTGGCGCCAGTTTGTGGCCTGTCAAATGACTCCAGCTAAGTACGATGCAACCACTATTAAAGTGGCGGCGGGTGATTACGAGCTGACGGCGAAGGGCCGCGTACTTAAGTTCGATGGCTGGACTCGCGTTCAACCTCAGCTTCGTAAAAAAGGCGAAGAAGAGCTCATGTTGCCTGATGTACAAAAAGGCGATGTGCTTGACTTAAAAGCGCTTGATCCTAAACAGCACTTCACCAAGCCTGTAGCGCGATTTAATGAAGCTTCGTTGGTAAAAGAGCTTGAAAAACGCGGTATTGGTCGTCCATCGACCTACGCCAGTATTATTTCGACGATTCAAGATCGCGGCTATGTGCGCTTAGAGAACAAGCGTTTTTATGCCGAGAAAATGGGCGAAATCGTAAACGATCGTCTGATGGAAAACTTTGACGATTTAATGAGCTATGACTTTACTGCCAACATGGAGCAGCATCTTGATGATATTGCTGAAGGCAAGAAAGATTGGAAGGACGTGCTCAACGACTTTTACAGCGGCTTCTACGGAAAACTGTTAAACGCTGAGAAAGACCCTGAAGAGGGCGGTATGCGCTTGAATCAGGCAGTGCCTGCAGGTGTTGAGTGCGATAAATGCGGCCGTGAAATGAACGTGAGAACCGCGTCAACTGGCGTATTCTTGGGCTGTTCAGGCTACAATTTACCGCCGAAAGAGCGCTGCACAAACACCATGAATTTAACGCCTGGTGACGAAGTCGTGAAAGTGGACGATGAAGAAGAGCTCGAAACAGAAGCGCTTCGTTCTAAAAAGCGTTGTCCTAAGTGCGGCACGGCGATGGACAGTTACTTGGTTGACGAAACCCGTAAACTTCATGTGTGTGGTAACACGCCAACATGTGATGGCACCTTAGTTGAAACAGGCACATTCAAGATAAAAGGCTATGACGGCCCCATTATTGAGTGTGATAAATGTGGCAGCGATATGGAGCTTAAAAACGGTCGATTTGGTAAATACTTCGGCTGCACCAACGAAGAGTGTAAGAATACTCGTAAGCTACTTAGAAACGGTGAAGCTGCGCCGCCAAAAGAAGATCCGGTAGATTTACCTGAGCTTCCTTGTGAAAAGTCTGACGCGCACTTTATGCTACGTGATGGCGCTTCGGGAATTTTCTTAGCGGCGCATAACTTTCCAAAGTCGCGTGAAACTCGTGCGCCGAAAGTGGAAGAACTTGCTCGCTTTAGAGATAGAATTTCGCCGAAATTCTACTATCTTGCTGATGCGCCACAAACAGACCCTGATGGTAACCCTGCAATAGTTCGATACAGCAGGAAGACCAAACAGCAATACGTGATGTCTGAGAATGACAACGGTAAAGCAACAGGATGGTCTGCGTGGTACGACAATGGCAAATGGCAGGAGCAAGCCGCTAAAAAGCCAGCGACTAAAGCCAAGAAGAAGTAACGCCTTTAATTCGGAAAAGGTAAAAATAGACCTTTAATTGAAATTCACAAGCCCGACATTGCTCGGGCTTGTTACGTAGTTAAAAGACGGTAAACGTCTGCAAAGCGTATCAATAGAAACAGAGTAACAGAGAGTAATTATGGCCTCCTTACAAGACCAACTACTGAAAGCCGGTTTGGCCGATAAAGCGTCTGCAAAGCAAGCGCGTGCAGATAAACGCAAAAAACAAAAGCAAAAGAATAAGCAAAAACAACCTGTCGTTGATGAAGCGACGATTGCTGCTCAACAAGCAGCTGAAGAGAAAAAAGCGCGCTCACGCGAGCTAAACCAGCTTCAACAGCAGGAGCGAGAGAAGCGCTCAATTATTGCGCAGGTAAGGCAGCTTATTACGGTAAACAAACAACCGCGCAATGGCGAAACCTTACTTAACTTTACACACGACAACGTAGTAAAGCGTCTGTATGTGAGTGAAGAGATGCACAAGCAAGTGACAAAAGGTCGTTTGGCTGTTGTATTGCTAGATGACGCTTATGAACTAGTACCAGCCCCCGTTGCTGACAAAATTGCACAGCGCGACGAGGCTTCAGTTATTTACCGTGCTGATTTAGATAAGAGCGGAGCCGATGGTAAAGATGAAGAAGAAGATGATTGGTACGCCGATTATGAAATTCCAGATGATTTAACCTGGTAGGCCCTCTAATTGATTCTCGCAGCCGCGCTCTGTATCACAGAGCGTGGTAAGCGGGAAAGTAGACGTAAAAAAATTTCAATAATTCGCCCCCTCCCAATACGCCATTGTGCCAATGGCGAACGACTTACCGTTAAGCATTCTCTGTAAAAAATTCAACACGTTGATCTTTAGTAATTTTTACTTTTGCCGTTAACAAGCAATCTTTCTCATAACTACTTACGGTTTTCTCTACTATAGTTTTTTTTAGTCCTTACCCTGTTGAGCTTTGAAATACAGCAAAGATAAACAGGCCTACGTTACTCATTTTATTTGCATCGAACGTTTTTTCTTAGTTTTGGAGGGGGGCTATGGGTGTCTCAATTAAGTGGTTCTTCAGTGTTGTGGTGTCGTTGTGTGTGTCTTTTTCAGCAAATGCAGGACTATTCAAAATTTCTATTAACGATCTTGGTGGTTTAACACCTTCACAATCCAGTGTTTTTGATGATGCAATCGCTTATTGGGAGTCTTACTTAATAGGCGTTCAAAGCGAGTTTAATCACAATATTGTTATAGATGCGAGTGGCGTTGCACTTGATGGTGTGGGTGGCGTATTGGGTAGTGCTGGCCCAACGGGTATCACTCAGCTACCAGACAGCACTTTTGTTTATGCAAATAAAGGCCGCATGCGTTTTGATACGGCAGACCTTGCTAGCTTAGAAAGTCGCGGTACGCTTTTTGATGTCATCGTACACGAGATGGCCCATGTTATTGGATTTGGAACATTGTGGACGACCGACTTTTTTATTGCGGGCAGCCAATCTAACTACGTCAGCGGTTCAGGGCGTTACATCGGAGAGTACGCTTTGGAAATTTATCGCCGCGAGTTTGTGGAAAACGCCACATTTATTCCTGTAGAACTGGGGGGAGGAGCCGGCACTGCCAACAGTCACTGGGACGAACCTTGGCCTGGTGGTTCATCAGATTTAATGACAGGGTATTTGGGGCCATATCCAATTTCGTTAAGTGATACCACTGTAGCGTCGTTTGCTGATATTGGCTATTTGACTACGGTTACTCATGCAGTAAGTGAAGCCGCAACGGTATGGCTATTTCTATTTTCAATGGGACTTGTTGTAACAAGGCACCATCAAAGGTCAACAGGCGCTAGTACACGTCGTCTACAAATTTTTCAGGCGATGTCGGTCTAGCAGCGTTGAAGCGCTTGCGCAGAACAAAATGCTAAATCTATGCTGGGCGAATAATCTTGAGTGATAGTTTCTATCAATCAGTATGTGCACATATTTTTGGGATTTTTGGCTTATTCTAAAAACATGCGTTTAATGTACTTACAAGTTAAGCATTCCATTGGTAGAATCATGATAGAAGCTATCTATCATGATTAAGGTATTGGTCTTTGGATATTCGTCAGCTCCGGTTTCTGGTCGCGTTAGATGAGACGCAGCACTTCGGTAAAGCGGCTAAGTCGTGCAATGTTACACAACCCACGCTTTCTTCACGCCTTCATAATTTAGAAGATGAGCTTGGCATTCAGTTGGTGGCTCGCAACCACAGATTCCAAGGCTTTACGCCGGAAGGTGAAAGAATTTTGGCATGGGCAAGGAATATCTTAGCGGCGTGTGACGGACTACAAGCGGAAGCTGCATCGTGCAAAGGTGCCTTAGTTGGCCGACTTCGGATCGGTGCCGTTCCTCTAGCGAGTGTCGATCCTATCGACATTATTGACACCCTCTCAAAACAGCACAGTGCACTACAGTTTTCCTTACAAACACATAGCAGTGAGTATATCGTTAACGCGCTACACCGTAACGAGCTTGACCTGGGTCTTTGTTACCTTGAAGGCATGAGCGCGCAACACTTCCATATTTTGCCGTTTAAAGCTACACCAATGGTGTTGCTGTATCACCCTAATCATTACTGCTTTGAGCAAGATACCCTAAGCTGGCAGTCTCTTTCATCACTGCCACTTGGGTTATTAACACCTTCAATGCACTTTAGGCAGTCAATCACGTTAAACATGGCAAATGTGGGCGTGAACAATGAGCCTGTTATTGAATCAGACTCGGTTCACTGTTTACTGCAAGCAGTGAAAAAGGGGATGTGTTGTACGATCCTTCCAACGAACGTCGCAAAGGCCAATGATGATTTAGGGCTCGCCTATGTTACTGTTGACGATGGTAAAACCATTTCGCCTCTAGGGCTTATCATGCGAAAAGGCGAGCCCAGTTCTCCCATCGCCAAGCAATGCTTTGAGTTTTTAAAAGGATATGAGGAGATTTTCAATAAAGGAAGCATATGCAGTGAGTAAAGTGAATACGACACTCATCGGTTTAGTGCTTGCGGGCGGTCAATCGCGCAGAATGGGGCAAGATAAAGCACTTATGCGTTATCAGGGCCGTACTCTCATCGATAATGCTTCGTTACTTTTACAGTCTGCGAGTTGCGATAAAGTGTTAATTAGCCGCAACGCGCCAGGCTTTTTGAATGACAAAATTGAAGATGCAGGTCCGCTTAGCGGAGTACATGCTGTTTTAGACGCACTATCCCAATTTGATAATCACAATGGCAATCCTTGTGAACTACTTGTTCTTCCCGTTGACATGCCGCAGATGACGCCCGAGCTTTTGAGAATATTAGTTTCGCGAGGGCGAGAGGCTGAAAAGGCATGTTATGTGGAAAAACGCTTTTTGCCTTTCTATTTACCCGTTACTCAGGACACCAAAGCCCTCTTAGCCAACTATCTAGTTGAGCAAAGTAAAAGACGAGTGGTAGGATTTTTAGAAATTCTCAATGCAGTTTCTCTTAAAGAAGGCGACCTCAAAAAAACAGCGCGTAAAGAAGAAAGCGATAACAAAAAGCGTCTCGCAAATATGTCCAATGAAGATGGCGTAGAGTGGTTGAATGTGAATACTCCAGGTGATTGGCCACATGAAAAGTAACACTGAACTGCACGCATTAGTTTTAGATGCTACACCCTATACTCAAAAGTTTGCCCTTGCCGAAGAAGTTGCTTTAAGCATTAGTTATAACGGTATTAATTATGCCGTAATGCTGATAACCCCAAACGACATTGAAGATTTCATTGTGGGCTTCAGTTTAAGTAACGACATTATCGAACATCCCCGCCAGCTTTACGGTATTGAATTGACGCATCACAAAGAACACATCAATGCGGAAGTTGAAATTGCCAATCAGGCGTTCTGGAAGTTAAAGGAAAATAAACGGCAATTGGCGGGGGCGTCGGGCTGTGGGCTCTGCGGTGTTGAGGCATTAGACAACGCTTTGCCTCAATTGACGTCTATTGATGTATCGCCTTTGCCTGATGTGAGCTGGTTTAAAGGATTGCGAAGCCTTATATCTAATGCGCAAGCATTAGCTCAGCAGAGCGGTGCGGTGCATGGAGCGCTCTACATTGATGCTAAGCGCAATGTGCTGGCATGCCGAGAAGATATAGGAAGGCATAATGCTTTTGATAAATTAATTGGTGCTATCACCACCAAAAAACTCTTTCAACCTGAAGGTATTGTTGTGCTCACAAGCCGCTGCAGTTTAGAGTTGGTTCAAAAAGCGATAAGAGCTAAATTACCTTTGGTAGTGACGCTATCTGCTCCTACAGCCTTATCAGTAAAGTGGGCAAGCCGTTATGGTCTCACCCTGATCCATGTACCTAAGTATGACCCTCCAAGAGCTTACGCACCGCAAGAAAAGTAGTGCGCAGCGAGCCAGTTAGAAACAAAGGGCCTGTACTGATAAGTGCCGGATAAGCAAAGAAAAACTTATACCGCAGAGACTGCTATTCGGCCATCTGATTCAGATTTAGAAAGCTTGATCGCGATAAATTTCGATGTTGGTGTGAATGTGCCATCACCGTAACTTTCTAGTGGTACTAACGGATTGGTTTCGGGGTAATATGCTGCCGCTTGACCTTGCGGGATGTCGTAAGCCACCAACATAAACTGTTTAACTTGGCGTGTTTTGCCGTCGTTCCACATTGACGTAATGTCGACTTTATCGCCATCGTTAAAACCCAGCTTCTTAATGTCACGTTCATTGACAAACAGAACGTCCCGCGCGCCAAACACGTTTCTGTAGCGGTCATCCATACCATAAATAGTTGTGTTGTACTGATCATGAGAGCGCAGTGTTTGTAAAATGAGGTCCGGCTCTTCACCTTTCGCAACGAGGTCGGCATTTAACAGTGAATCAGGCAGGGCGTTAGCAGCAAACTCGGCTTTGCCCGATGGTGTTAACCAGCGTCTCTCACCTGCTGCATTACCTAAATGAAAACCACCTGGTTGAGCGAGTTTGGTGTTAAAGTCTTTAAAACCGTCTATGGTGTCGGCAATGAGCTCACGAATATTGTCGTAATCGCTTATTAAGAAGTCCCAGTCTACCGGCGTGTTGCCTAACGTCGCCTTCGCGATACCAGCAATAATAGCGGGTTCAGAGCGAAGTTCGGGCGAGCTTGGCGGAAGTTGGCCATAAGAAATATGGACCATAGAAAACGTATCTTCCACAGTCACGCCTTGTTGCCCGCTAGCCTGCATGTCAATTTCAGTACGTCCCAAGCAGGGTAATATAAGCGCGTCTTTACCTGTGGTTAGGTGAGAACGATTTAATTTGGTGGCGATATGAACGGTTAAGTCGCATTGTGACAGCGCAGCGTGAGTACGCGGCGTATCTGGCGTCGCCTGGGCGAAATTACCGCCTAGGCCGATGAAAACTTTGGATTCACCACTTTCCATAGCCTGGATAGCTTGAATCGTATTGTGACCTCTTTCTCGTGGAACGGCGAAGTTAAACTTGTTCTCTAGTGCGTCAAGCAATGCTTCAGGCGGTACTTCGTTAATACCCACAGTTCTATCCCCCTGCACATTGCTGTGGCCACGAACGGGAGAAAGCCCTGCACCAGGCTTGCCCACGTTTCCTCGTAGTAGTTGAACGTTCACTATTTCCTGAACCGTAGCTACTGAGTGCTTGTGTTGGGTGATCCCCATTGCCCAGCACATGATCACCCGTTCTCCACGTTTGTACATGGTTGCCGCGTGACGTATTTCGTCTTTTGATAAACCGCTCTGCGCTTCAATATGCTCCCAGCTCGTCGCTTCAACGGCACTCAAATAATCGTCCATTCCATTGGTATGTGCGTTAATAAAGTCGTGGTCGAATACGGGAGGAGCATTGTTCGCTTTGGCTTCTTGTTCCCAAGTTAACAGCCATTTAGCGATGCCGCGCATAACCGCCATGTCACCACCAAGAGCAGGCCTGAAATAGGCGGTATTGGTTGGCTCAGAGCCATTGGTAAGCATTTCAACGGGATGCTGCGGGTTTTGAAATCGTTCAAGGCCACGCTCTTTTAACGGGTTGAAGCATACCACTTGCGCCCCTCTTCGTACTGCTTCACGAAGAGGTTCTAGCATGCGAGGGTGGTTAGTTCCCGGATTTTGGCCGATAACAAAAATGGTGTCTGCTTTTGCAAAATCATTGAACGTAACTGTGCCTTTGCCCACGCCTAACGTAGGTTTCATACCTTGTCCCGACGCTTCGTGGCACATATTTGAACAATCGGGAAAATTATTTGTGCCAAATGCGCGCACGAATAACTGATATAAATAGGCGGCTTCGTTACTCGCCCGCCCGGATGTATAAAACTCCGCCTGATGAGGGGAATGTAAACCCTTCAAGTGTTTGGCAATAAGTGCGAAGGCATCGTCCCATGATACTGGTTCGTAATGGTCTGCTTGAGCATTGTAGCGCATAGGGTGGGTGAGTCTCCCTTGTGACTCAAGCCAGTAGTCGGTGTGCTTTTTCAGTGAGCCGACCGAATACTTTGAGAAAAATGTTGGGTCTACATAGCGACCGGTAGACTCCCAGTTCACTGCTTTAGCACCATTTTCACAAAACTTCACTAAACCACTTTCTGGTGATTCACCCCACGCACAGCCTGGGCAGTCAAAGCCTTTGTCTTGGTTCGTCTTGAGCATGGCTCGTAGATTCTTAAGTGGCTTTTCGCTTTGGATCCAGCTCTGGGTTACACTCTTTAGTGCTCCCCATCCGCCAGCGGGTTTGTTGTACGTTTTGATGTTACGCTTATCACTCATGTTCTGCCCCTGTGTCTACGCGGGCATTTGCCCTTGTCTACAAAACCTAACCAAGACTTTTTGTCTAAACAGCGTAACCATTCTGGTTACGGTATTCCAATTGATTACGCTAACTAGATGATAGGGTTCATCAATTAACCGCTTATTTCCAGTCGCCTGTCTTTAGTGCATAGGGGGACATGTCTGTGATCTCATGGGAGTAGGGATACACACCCGAAATATGTGTTACCGAGAGTACCGAAAGAGACACAAAGCGCTCTGCACCTTCAAATGCGGTTATATTCGATTCGAGGGATTCGATACTCGCCTTTGCTTTAATAAACAGAAGGTCACCTGTTTCATTATCCCAAAAACACAGACCGACGCGTGGGTCTAGTAAGATGTTGCCCAAGGTATTAAAGAATTTATTACCGCTAAAATCGGGAAAGATTAACGAATTCCCTTCCACTTTAACAAAGCCTGCTTTGCCCCCCCTGTGAGAAACGTCTAGCCCTTCATTCGCTGCATGGCCTAAAGATTTATGTCGTGAGGCAATAAAAAACGTTTCAGCCCTTGATATAAGCGAGCGTGCGCTTGGGGTGAGCACATTCGATGTTGAAGTAAAAAATGTAGAATCACCGGCACCTACTGTATTTTTCATTGGGGCAGTCTGAACGGCACGTTGTTTTTTGACTGTGGTTCGTTTGTGAATGTATTGGGGGCAGTTACCGAAACTTTGATCTACCAATACCGTAAGGTTTTCATTAGTTGCGTGACTTATCGTACCGTTCAACCGATTTCTTCGCCTTGTAGCGTATTCAATACCGACGATTCCAATTTTGCTGCCTGAAGTCACGTCGAGATTTAACGAGTGTTGCATCATATTCCAAACTTCTACTGGTAGGCTAAAGCGTAATTGGGTAGCAGAGGGACTTTCTATGAAATCTCCTTCTCCCCAAACAGGCGTGGCTACAGGGTGGCCTTTTTCGTCTACCAAGGCGAAAACAGTGAACGGACTGGATGTAAAGAACTGCCTGTGTTGTTCCGGCATAAAGCTACGGATAAAACCATTCGTCCGCTCACCGATTTCCCTGTCAATTTCCAGCTTTTTTTGCAGTGCAATTTCGCCTTGATGAAACGCTGGGTTCAAGGATGATAGCTTAGGTAGAGACATAACGACCTCAATTAACTATGCGGACTGGTATTGCGCGCTGGTGCGATGTCAGACGCTGGCATTGGAACAAAATTATCCAGACTCTCAACCGCATTTATCCAGGCATTGATAAGAGGAAACTTGGACAACGATATTCCTCCTTCAGGGGCATGAGCTATATACGAATACATGGCGATGTCTGCTGCGGTAACGTGTTCGCCAACCAAAAAAGCACTTACCGTGTTTCCTAGATGAGCCTCGATGTTTGCAAGTAACGTCTCGCTGGTGGCTAGTACTGTGGGCACATGAATAGTTGCTCCAAATACGTATTCTAATCGCGCTGCGGCCGGCCCTTTAGCAAGTTCACCCGCTGAGACTGATAGCCAGCGTTGAATTAGCGCTTTTTCTTTGGCGTCCTTTCCTAGCCAATAGTCACTGTCTGCGTATGCGTGGATCAAATAAACCAGAATGGCATTGGAGTCAGCCAACGTGATATCACCGTCTGTTATCACGGGGACTTGTTTAAACACGTTAACTGAGCTGAAGCGATCACTCTTGTGCTCGCCTTTGGCCATGTCAGGCTCAACGGTTGTGAAAGGGATGGCATTCAGTGCCATAAACAATGAAACCTTGTGGCAGTGGCCAGATTTAGGGTTTTGAATCAAAACAATAGGGCTTTTTGGCAATGTATTGCTTGTTGGATTTGTCATAAATTCATCCTCTCAATAGAAATGGTTAGTTGGGTGTTATTATCAACATTGTTTACAGCTCAAGCTCGGACAGAGTGGGAAAATCGTCAGGGCGTCGTTCGCCATCCCACGTGAACTTTCGGTCACTTTCTGAAATAGGATGTTCGTTGATACTGGCAATACGTTTTTCCATTAGGCCATCAAGGTTGAACTGCCAATTTTCATTACCGTAAGCTCTATACCATTGACCAGAATCGTCCTTGTACTCGTATGCAAAGCGCACTGCTATGCGGTTTGCGTTGAATGCCCATAGCTCTTTTACTAATTTATAGTTGAGCTCTTTGTTCCACTTTCTCGTCAAAAAACTCACTATTTGAGCACGTCCTTCAATAAATTCTGCTCGGTTGCGCCAACGGCAGTCAAAGGTATAAGCACCTGCAACTTTTACCGCATCTTTGGTGTTCCATGCGTCTTCAGCAAGGCGCACTTTTTGCGCTGCGGTTTCAGGTGAAAAGGGGGGAAGCGGTGGTCTCATAAATAACTCCTGTAGGCATTGGGCTGTAGTGTAAAAACATTAACCTGAACGAAAATGTGTAAAAGCTGATAGCGATACTAGAACTTTCCTTTTATTTAATAATTAGCTATTTTTGAAATTTATAATTTCATTGAGTGAAATAATATGGACAAGCTTTTGTGCATGAGAGTGTTTGCAGAGGCTGCTAAGTCGGGAAGCTTTGTAGGAGCTGCAGACGCGATGTCGATGTCAGCGCCTGCGGTGACTCGGTGTATTGCACATTTAGAGGCACAGTTAAATACTCGACTTTTTCATCGCACAACGCGGCAAGTGAAATTGAGTGAGGTTGGTGAACATTACCTCATTCATGTTTCACGTATACTGGCAGATATTGAGCAAAGTGAAGCTGCTGTGTCTGGCATTGATTTAGTGCCCAGAGGTGAGCTTAATATCACGGCACCAATTTTGTTCGGCGAACGTTATGTAACGCCAATAATATCCCAATTTCTTAAGGACTATCCCCACATTAGGGTTAACGGGCATTTTCACGACGATGTGGTGAATCTAATTGATAGCAATATGGATGTAGCAATACGTATAGGTAACCCGAAAGACTCCTCGCTTTACGGTGTTACGGTAGGATACGTACGGCGTGTAACCTGTGCGGCGCCTAGCTACTTGGCGAGTAGCCCGGCCATAAAAAAGCCAGAAGATTTAAAACGGCATAGTGTGCTTTATCCGACGCGCTTTAACGAGCCAGCGGTATGGACGTATCACAAAAACGGCAGACCTATTGCCATTAAGCTCACACCTCGTTTTCAATCCAACCAAAACAGAGCGGCTATTAACGCCGCCATTGCAGGCGTTGGGGTTGTTCGGTTGATGTCCTACCAGGTTGCTGAAGCACTTAGAAGTGGTGATTTGGTAAGTTTGTTAGAAGATGTGGAAGACAAAAAGTTGCCTATACAGGTGGTAAGTGTTGAAGGGCGTAAGAACCTTACTAAGGTTAAAATGTTCATTGACTATGTCAAGGCAGGGTTGGCGAACAACGAGTATCTTAACCCTAGGGCCTGAATAATCCAGAGTATCTTGGCCTACGCGTGTGGTGCTCAGGCTGCAGCATAAGTTGTGGGTAAAATGGGTTGCGTTACACTAAACCAATCGTTATCGTCGCAGAGATTTTAAAGTTAGTATTTTAAAATTGGCATCTTAAAATTTGTATTTTGACATCTAAAACTTTAACAGGATCTGTTAAAGGCGCTACTCAAACGTTAATAATAAAAAATCATCGAGGCAACATGGTTTCCTGGCAATCACTTACATTTAATGAACTGACTAATCATCAACTCTTCGACTTGCTCAAGCTGCGTGTCGATGTTTTTGTCGTTGAGCAAAACTGTGCCTATCCGGAGCTTGACGAAAAAGACCGCCATCCGAAAACTCATCATTTAATGGGGTTTCAAGATAACAAATTGGTAGCGTGTGCACGATTACTTGGCGAAGGGGTTAGTTATCCATCGGTGAGTATCGGTCGAGTAGCTACCAGCGAAGCTTTCAGAGGTAAAGGGGCGGGCAGAGCACTTATGCGTGAAGCCATTGATCATTGTGAGGCGTTATGGCCAGGCTGTGATATTGAAATTGGCGCGCAAGAGTATTTAAAACGGTTTTATGAAGGTTTTGGGTTTGAAGCCACTTCGGCTATGTACTTGGAAGACGATATTCCTCACATCGATATGAAAAGAGCAGGCACGGCAACAGCGTAGCTCAGTGCCTAGCTCGAAATATTGGTTGGCATGACCTTTTATGGCCCAGGCGTTTAACCTAATAATTATGTTTACCCGTGCCAACCGATAAGCTGTGCTTTTATGTGCACCTAGATACCATCAACCCTAACGCTTATTTGGCATCGGGTAATTGGGAGACTAATTCATCTAGTCCGCTTACCACCGTGTCAGGCGCTATTGCTAACGGGTAAAGTACCTTACCGGGGCGTGCAATGAACGCGGCTTGCCAGCCTGCCTGTTTAGCACCAGCAATATCCCAACCGTGTGCCGCCACTAACATAGCGTCTTCTGCTGCTATACCCATTTTTTCAATAGCCCACTCATACGTGCGTGTATCGGGCTTATATAAGTTAATGTCTTCTACACTTAGTCGCTCGTCGAAATAGGACAAAAGATCAGCATTCTTAAATTGAGTATACACGCCTTGATTAGACGAGTTGGTAAGGCTTACTAGTTTATAACCCTTGTTTTTAAGTGCCTGTAAGCCATCGCGCACGTCAGGATGGGGTGGTAGGCTTCGCAATGGCGTGACAATTGCCGTTTTCGCTTGCGCTTTGGTCAATTCAATACCTTCAATTTCAGCCACCATCAGCAAGGAGGCTACGCCAATTTCTCCAAAGGTATGAAAGCGGCCAGTCGTTGAATCAACCAGTGAATGATGCAGCATAGTAGAGAACCACAGTGGCAACAAATCATCTCGACCGCCCAAGGCTTCGCCTACCGAGCTGCGCATGGCGGTGAGGTCAAGCAAGGTCTCATTAACATCGAAAAAGATAACCTTTGGTGCTCGCAATTCCCGTGCAGACATTGCTGTATTCTTATCAGGCTGCGCGGCACCCCTGGTGTCTGTCTGAGCGAAGACTGGTGATGACAATAGACTAATGCCTACAGCGGTTGCGCAACATAGCCTTGAGAGTAATGAAGAAGGTGAGCGAGCCATAATTATCCTTTATAAAATTTGAACGAGTGTTCAAATTAGGCGGGATAACACATGAATGCAATAGCTAATGAGACGAAACGACTATTTTCTGGTGGTCAACCGATAGCCGTTGCCTCTCAGAGTTTCAATAAATATGGCATCACTGCTGTGAAGCTTTTGTCGCAGCCTACTGATATACACATCAACAACATTAGTTAGCGGATCGCTGTGACTTCGCCATACTCGACTTAATATGCGTTCTCGAGACAGCACTTTTTCAGCATTTTCTGCGAAGTAGTAGAGCATGTCGTATTCTAGTTTGGTGAGCGAAATCTCTTCCCCAGACAATGTCGCAATACGTGACTCGTCATCGATGTTTAACGGTCCGATGGTGAGGCCTAATTGGGTAACCGGTGTATTCGTCACTCTTCGGCTTAAGGCCGTTATGCGCGCAAGTAGTTCGTCAAAGTCAAATGGCTTGCACAAATAGTCATCCGCGCCTTGTTTTAAACCATTCACGCGCTCGCGCACTTCGTCCACCGCGGTTAGCAACAAAACCATAGGGGCATGGGGAAGCGACTTGATTGCGGGCAGCAGCTCTACGCTATCTTCATCACCAAACATGCGATCAAGTACAATAATAGCAGGGGCTTCATGGCGAATGCGCGTGACTAAGTTGTGTAATGCCGACTCTTCGATGCACTCAAAACCTTCAGCGCTTAAGCCTCGTGATAGAAAGCGTAGCAAGGGGGCTTCGTCATCAGCAATAAGAATTTTCATTGTTGTTATGATCCTAGTCGTTCGATGTTACTTAACGGTTGTTATTAATCTAAGGACGTCGCGTGGTCTTGTAACACCGGCAGCGTCAACGTGAACTGCGAGCCTTTACCTAATGTGGAATGCGCACTCAATGTACCGTGGTGGGCTTCTGCTATCGCTTTAGCGATAGACAAACCTAGCCCCATTCCATTGCCTTTGCGCTTTAACCTAACGAAGCGTTCAAAAACGTGCTGCAAATCACTTGAAGAAATGCCTTCACCGCTATCAATGACCGATACGTTGATATTCGGGCCTTCGCTCTCAACGCGCAGCACAATGGGCGTATCGGGATAAGAATATTTGTGCGCGTTTTCGATAAGGATGGTCAGTACCTGCGCAATTCTGTCTTTGTCGATGAGCACTTGGACCTCATTATTGGCAAGCCATTTAAGATCTAAGTGTCTTGGCTTTGTGAGCTTTTGCCATAACGCCATATTTTGTGTAAGCAGGTTATGTAAGTCAGATTTAACCAGATCTACAGTAAATTCGTGCATCTCGGCACGCGCTAGCAGCAGCAAATCATCAACCAACTTACTTAAGTTCACGGCTTGCTCAAGTATGGTTTCTAGCGTTTCTTTATAAATCTCGTTGCTAGCCGCAGCCTGCCTAAGGGTTACCTGCGCTTCGCCACGAATAATGGTTAACGGCGTGCGCAATTCGTGACTTACATCAGCCATAAATTGTCGGCGCTTTGCGTCCAGCTGAGTGAGTTTATTGTTGGCTTCTTTTAAAGCCCGGGTTCGGCTCTCCACTTCAAACTCTAAGTGCTTACGATGGGCATCAGCCTGGTCTTCGTGTTCTTGTAGTCGCGCTATCATCGAATTTAGTGCTTTGACCAAGTCAGTAAATTCGCTATCCAGGGTTTCAGGCAATCGATAGTGGTAGTTTCCCGAGGCAATGGCATCGGTACCCGTGCGAATAACTGTAAGCGGCTGATACAGGGCATTGAATAGCCAATAACAACCCAGTAGAATGAAAGGACAGGTGATAAGGCCTAAACTGATAGTAAACCACACAATGCTGCTGTTTAGCGTTTCAATGCTAGCGTTAATGCGCGATACAACGCCTGTTTGGCGGTTTACTGCAGAGTTGATGGCCTCCCTAAACTGGTTGTCGATAGTTACTTCTAGTAATGTTTGAAGGCGCTGCTGTTGATTAAGTGGAGTACTGTCGTTACTTAGTGCAATAGCTCTAAACTCTTCCACAATGCCTTGAATCAGCGCTTCAAGTTCATCGGTATCTTCAACACTTCCTAATGTTGCCTCAAGCCCTAGTGCTTCGCGTTGGGCAAGTTCCAGAGATTTTATACGGTTCAACGAGTTTTCTATTTGTTGTTGTTTGTTTCTCACTTTCGCTTGGTTCGCATTCTTGCCAAAAATAAGCTCATCGGTTAGCTGTTTGAAAAGCCTGTAGGAAATACTTGATAACTGCTGGTGCTCTGACAGCAGGGATTGAGCGAGTTGAGCTTGCGCTAAGTTAGTGCGCGTTAAATGCGCAGATACGGCTGCACTGGCTAAAGCAATCAACAGAATAAAAGTGGAAAGTAGCCCAAAAAGGTAGAGTTTACGTTTGTACATTGGCAGCAGCGTTATGATTATTTGTCACTATATACGCTAAACGTAATTTAATGGTGCAGTTTCACGGCAATAAAATAGTAAGTCTGAGCAGATGGGCTACCAGCGACATGTCGTCTGAATTGGTGTAAAAATAGAACGTAAAAAAGGGCGAGAGAGAGAAAAGTACGTTCATAAAAGTCGTGATCACTATGAAAACGTAATCGTTTAAGCCGTGCGCTCAAGAATAGACAAGGCAATATCTGTTTGATATTGGAGCTCTTCATCTATTTTCCAGTGTTTGGGGCTCCAACCCGCTAAGAACCGATAAAAGTCAGCGCAGGCGAAGGGGTACAGGTACTTCCATTCAGCAATGATAAGCGCAATATCAGCACGCTTGAAACAAGCCGAGCTATCATTGTTAGCCAATCGAGTGTGTAGCGCATCTTCGAGCGCTTGAAAGTAGGTATTGAGCAGTGCATCACGATGCTTCATGTGGGTTTGGGTTGATAGTGCACTGCCCAAAAAATACGCCACGTCCTTTATGCCTGCGCCATAACCCACGTACTGAAAGTCGACAGCTGCACAGTCAGAAAAATCTTCGGTAAAACAAAAGTTAGCCACTTTAGCATCGCCGTGCACCAAAGTGTGATAGTGAGCGTTGCCTAACGTGGTAGATATATCGACAGCATGTTGCTTTAGTAATCCATCCGACATGGCGTTGAACTCATCTTCACGGGTTGCCAAGTGCCAATAAGTGCCTTCAGGCCATAATTGTAAACTTTGGCTATCAAATTCATCTCTTACATTGACAAAGCGTGCATGAAAGTTGGCAAGCCATTTTAGAACAGTGATGCATTGCTCAGCGGTAAGTGAAGAGGCCGTGCGAGAATAGCCGCTGTGTGCTAAGTCTTCCATAACAAGAAGGGAGGCTTCGCCCTGTTGGCTGTGCCCTAAGTATTTAGCTGTACGGCACGACGCATCGGTTTGGACTTGAACGTCGCTATAAAAACAGTTCTCTACCTTAAAAGATTGGCACTTACGGTTGTGGCTAGCTTCACCATTCCAGCCTTTAGGGTGTGAGAGCCTGTGTGGCGGAGTGGCGCATTTCACAACTACTTTTAGCGCTGCTTCGTCTCCACCTTGTTGCGCGCCAAGTGGGTTTTGTTGAGCTTGGTGATACTGGCTTTCTTGGAAAGGGCTTCTCTCGTCCTGGTTCTTTGAAAAAGTATTATTAGGATAGCCCAAAGTGGCACGAAAGCACGCTCCGTAGCCACTCCAAAGAGGTTGAATCATTTGTGTGTCTAATACTTTCGCGTTACATACTTGGCTTAACCAATCTATATACTGCTGGTTTACCGTATCTGACATTTTATTCTCAACTCGGACTCGATGTTAAACGTACACTAACAAACAAAAAAGCCGCTCGAAAGCGGCTTTTACGTCAATTAGCTAGTAGTGCAATAGCGACTGAAAATTATTCAGCCACTGCTGCTACTTCGGCAACGTCATCTACCGACTGAGGAAGCGTTGTTACTGCTGATGCACGTGACGTTACGTGCGACATCGCTGCAGTTTTACCCGATACTGCGAGTGCAGGTCGTGTGTCGTCAGCTTTAGCGGTAAGCGCTACATCAACAAATGCGTCGTTTACTGCTGCAGGCAATGCCATAGGGTGCGATGCGCCACGCTTTCCTTTGCCACTCGCTGCTAGGCTCGAAGAAGGCGCTGCTGTTGTTTCAGCCTCTTCTTTAGCCGCTGGCGTATCTGCTTTCGCCTCTTGTACCTGTGCTTCTGGTTCTGCAACTACAGGTGCGTCAGCCAAGTTTATTTCAACTTGCTCTGGCGATGCTGTTGCTTCGTCTTTGGCTTCTGGCGCCGTATCAGCTTGCGTTGTTTTAGCTTCAACTGCCGGTTCCGCTTGTGCTGCCGGAGCTGTTTCTTCAACGTTGCTTTCTTGCACTGAAGTTTGAGCTTCTTTAGCCGGTTTAGCTTCAGTTGTCGCGTTATCGTCTGCTGACGTTACTTCATCAGTTGAGTCTACAGCTTCCGAAGGTTTATCGTTCGCTGAAGGTTCTTTACCCGCTGAAGGCTCTTTACCCGCTAAAGGCTCTGCATCAAACTGAAGTTCGTCCTGAACGGCTTCAACGTCAAGCTTTGCTTTCTCTTGCTTAGCAACAGGTTGCTCTTCAGCTGGCGCTAGTTGCCCAGGCTCTTTTGCTTGTGTTTCTTCGACAACAGGTGCATCTGTCTTAGCTGTTGCTTCAACTTCTGCTTCTGGCTGCTGCGGTGACAACTCACCAGGCTGTTTAGCTTGCGTGTCTGAATCGTCAACTTGCTGCGACTCTTTCTTACGACGTTGACCAGCCGCACGAACGTGACGTGGAGAGCGGCGTGAACGGCCACGGCCTTCACGTTTTTGACCATGCTCTTCACTGTTAGCGTCGGTATTCGCATCAGTGCCGTCACTGGCATCACTAGTTACCGCTGATGAGTCACCTTCACCCTTTACAGCATCCGATACTGGCTTCGCTTCAACAGGTTTTTCAGCTGACTTTTTCTCTGCTTTCACTGTTGGCTTTTGCTCATCCTTCTTCGGCTCTGCCGTGCTTTCAACCGCAGCGTCTGCTTTCGGCGCTTTAGGCTTGGCGTCAGCTTTAGCTTTGTGCTGCACTGGCGCTTCTTTGGCTACTGGTGTGGCCTGCGCTTCGTTTTGTTCAACAGTAGTTGCCCCGTTGTCATCTTTCTTCACACGGACGCTGCGGCGCTTGTCACGACGTTTTCTGCGCTCAGCAACTTCACGCTTCTTCTGCGCTTGGTTTTCTTGCTGCTCGCCATCTTGCTTTTCGTGCTTAGGCTTTTGTTGCTCATCGCGTGGTTGCTGTGCCTTACGAGGCTTACGACCTTTGTTATTGCGCTTATCATCTTGATCTTGACGCTGGTCTTGTCTCTGGTCTCGTTGTTGTTCGCCGCGCGGTTTGCGATTATCCTGCTGCTCACCATCGCGGTTTTGGTCTTTACCTTGAGACTGATTGCCACGACGATTGTTCTTATTGCGCGGCTTGCGGCGACGGTCGTCATTATTGCGGCTGCGGTTGTTTCTATTTTTATTACCAGACTGTGGCTTCTTGTCTTTATTAGTTTCTTCTTCGCTTTCGCTACCGAATAAATCACTAATCCACTTGCCAAATCGGGCAAATAGTGAAGGCACATCGTCGGCTTTCTTTGCTGCTTCTTCTTTTGGCGCAACTACAGGTGCAGCCGTTGGTGCAACAAGGCCTTTCAGTGCTGGCTCTTCGCGCTTAACCGGTGCAGAAGTCGTTGTTTCCGTCTCAGCTTCTACCGCAGGCATTAACTCTACGTCGTAACTCGCTTCAGATATAACGTCATCTGGACGTCTGCGTAATACCTGGTAGTGCGGTGTATCTAGGTTTGCATTAGGAATAAGCAGTAAATCAACACCGTGGCGCTTTTCGAGAAGCTGAATTGACTTACGCTTTTCGTTAAGTAAATAAGTCGCAACTGGAACAGGCAACTGTGCTTCAATTTGCCCTGTGTTTTCTTTAATGCTCTCTTCTTCCAAAATACGAAGAATAGACAGTGCCAAAGACTCAGTGCCTCGAATGGTACCGTGACCAGAACAGCGAGGACACACGTGATGCGCTGATTCGCCTAAAGAAGGGCGTAAACGCTGGCGAGACATTTCCAAAAGGCCAAAGCGAGAAATGCGACCCAATTGCACTCGTGCTCTGTCGCTTCTCACCGCGTCTTTCATGCGGTTTTCAACTTCACGTTGGTGACGTACTGGCGTCATATCAATGAAGTCGATTACAACCAATCCACCTAGGTCACGAAGACGCAGTTGACGGGCAATCTCGTCTGCCGCTTCTAGGTTTGTGTTAAGAGCTGTCTCTTCAATATCACCACCTTTTGTTGCACGGGCAGAGTTAATATCTATAGAGGTTAGTGCTTCTGTTGGGTCGATAACAATTGAGCCGCCAGAAGGCAAACGCACTTCGCGTTGGAATGCAGACTCAATTTGGCTTTCGATTTGGTAGTGACTAAATAACGGCACTTCACCACGATAGAGCTTTACGCGATTTGCAAAGTCAGGGCGCACCAATTGAATGTGCTGTAAAGCTTGCTCATAAATACTGGTTTTATCGATAAGGATTTCGCCAATATCGCGACGTAGGTAGTCGCGGATAGCACGAACAATTACGTTACTTTCCTGGTGAATCAAGAAAGGGGCTTCACGTTCTTCAGCAACGCTAGAGATAGCTTCCCAATGGGTAAGCAAGACTTTTAAATCCCATTCTAGCTCTTCGTAAGATTTGCCAACGCCCGCAGTGCGAACAATCAAACCCATACCTTCAGGAAGGTCCAATTTGCTTAGTGACTCTTTAAGCTCTGTACGCTCGTCGCCCTCTATTCGGCGTGAAATACCGCCAGCGCGAGGGTTGTTTGGCATAAGTACTAGGTAACTGCCTGCAAGCGATAAGAATGTAGTTAATGCAGCGCCTTTTTGGCCGCGCTCTTCTTTATCAATTTGAACAATTACTTCTTGGCCTTCTTTAATCACATCTTTGATGTTAGGGCGGCCTTCGAATTTGTAACCTTTAGGGAAGTAAGTGCGGGCAATTTCTTTGAGGGGTAGGAAGCCATGGCGCTCTGCACCGTAGTCAACAAAAGCAGCTTCTAAGCTGGGTTCAACGCGGGTAATTTTACCTTTGTAGATGTTCGCTTTTTTCTGCTCGTGTCCTGGACTTTCTATATCTAAATCATACAACCGTTGCCCATCGACAAGAGCAACGCGCAACTCTTCTTGCTGAGTTGCATTAATTAACATTCTTTTCATTGTATCTAACTCTGTTTTCGTACAGCCGTTAAGACACAAAATTAAAGTGACATGTGCAAACCCTCACCGCGCAACCTCACGGCTGGACGGGGACCTTGTTGTAACGTCGCATTATCCCTGGTGGGCAAACACTCACGCGAATAAACAAGCGCCTTTATCTTAAGCGCAAACCCATACGATCGTGAATTGACACGTATAATCGTACAGATGCATTCATGTTCACACTGCTTTAAGGATGTCGGGAGCGACTAGCCCTTATTACTCATTTCATTTTTTCAAGCGGCATCATTTTTGCCACTCAATTGTCATTTAATTCTGTTAGCTAAACGGCAAACTTATTTTATGTTCGCAAGCATGGCCTCGCTTTTTACGGCAGTGTAGTCGTTGCCTCTCTCGCGGGGTCGGTATGAATGTGTTATTTCATTGAACACTTATCATTGCTGATGTCACCGACGCTCAAACCATGCTTTTATCGTTTACAAGTTAAAACAACACACTCAGATGCGTGCTGATTTTCTGTCTTGTTGTTGTTTTTATAACGCTGTGTTTCACATTGTTAAAGTGCGGCAACGAAATGCCTGTTCCACACCTTTCTTTTTACGTGAATTTAATCGTGTTAAAAACATCGATAATTATCGCACTAAAAGTCAAATTTTAGCAAGGAAAGCGAATGAATAAATCCCATAAATTGAGATGTTAAATACAGAAAACATGCGCTTTGGATAAAAAGTATGCGCAAAGGTGGGTTTTCTAAGTCCTAGCTAAGCGCTGATATAATAATTATTTAGTAAAACGTAACTTTCAGTATGTTGGGCACTTTGCAATAGGGTATAATGCTTCTATGAAAGAAGAAGCTCCCCAAAAAGTACGTTTTGTAACGGTTGAAGCCGACTTGGCTGGTCAACGTATCGATAATTTTTTGCGCACCCAGCTAAAAGGTGTGCCGAAAAGCATGATTTATCGCATTTTGCGCAAAGGTGAAGTGCGGGTGAATAAAGGTCGTGTTAAGCCTGAATATAAGTTACAAGCCGACGATTTAATCAGAATTCCACCGGTTCGCGTGTCGGAAGGTGCGCCTGCGCCATCGCCAAAGCTCAAAAAAATTGCATCATTAGAGTCGCATATCCTTTTCGAGGACGACCGTATACTTGTTATCAACAAGCCATCGGGAATGGCAGTTCACGGAGGAAGTGGCTTGAGTTTTGGTTTAATCGAAGGCTTAAGAGCCTTGCGTCCCGATGCCAAATTTATGGAATTGGTACACCGATTAGACCGTGACACGTCGGGCTGCATTTTAATTGCTAAAAAACGTTCTGCCCTTCGCCACATGCATGAGCAGCTTCGCACTGGCAAAATGGACAAGCGATATAATGCGCTAGTTGCAGGTGAGTGGCCTAAAACTCGATTTAAAGTTAAAGCGCCGCTTCGTAAAAATGTGCTGCAATCGGGTGAGCGCATGGTAAGTGTAAGTGACGATGGTAAACCGTCAGAAACTCGCTATCGCATATTAGAGGAATACGCAGGTGCAACCTTGGTTGAAGCGTCGCCTATTACAGGTAGAACCCACCAAATTCGCGTTCACTGTTTGCATGCGGGTCATCCTATTGCTTGTGACCCAAAATACGGTGATGCGGATTTCGACGCGGCAATGCGCCAGAAAGGGCTGAATAGACTGTTCCTTCACGCTCGCAGTATTTCATTCCTGCACCCAGCGACTGAAGAGCGCGTGACATTCACCGCGCCATTAGACGACACACTCTCAAATACACTTAAAGCGCTGTAAGTTATGCATTCAAAAAAACAGGCTGTGGAAACACAGCCTTTCATTTCGTTAGATAAAACACTGCCTAAGTACAAACTTGTTATCTTCGATTGGGATGGCACGCTCATGGATTCGGCGGCAAAAATTGTTAGCTGCATGCAGCTTGCTGCAAAGCAGTGTGATATGCCTGTTCCTACCTACGACGAAGTAGGTCACATTATTGGTATAAGTTTAAAGCCTGCCATTAAACAGCTTTTTAATATCAAAGACGATGAGTTAGCCGAGCGTTTAGTCGCCGCCTATAAAGAGGCATTTGTCACTCGCGATACAACGCCGTGTCCTTTGTTTCATGGCGTTGAACAGTTACTTAGCAATTTGAAAGAAGCGGGATGCACATTGGCCGTTGCGACAGGTAAAGCGCGCCGCGGTCTTGATCGAGCGTGGGCACAAACAGGGACGGGTCCTTTCTTTAGTGCGTCACGTACCGCCGATGAGGCAGAATCTAAGCCTTCGCCCGACATGCTGCTACAGTTACTTGATGAACTGGGCTATGAAATAAAAGACGCCGTGATGATTGGCGACACAACCTACGACATGCAAATGGCGAAAACGATTGGTATGGATAGGATAGGTGTGTCATACGGTGTACATGCGCAGGTTCATTTAGAAGCGTTGTTACCTGTTGCACTTGTACACTCTATAAGTGAACTAGAAACAGCGCTATTCAAATAGCGCTGGTTTGTAGCACTGCTTTGATACAACTGCTCTGACAGAATTAGTGGCTTACTGTGCAGCCATTGCTAATAAATCGGTATCGAAGTGTGCGCCCAGTAATTCATTTAGCAGCATTATCGGAAGACCGATTAAACTGTTAGGGTCGCGGCTTTCTATTTTATCGAACAGTAATACACCCAAACCTTCGCTTTTAAAACTGCCGGCGCAATCGAGTGGTTGCTCTTTATCTACGTAGGCGCGAATGGCAGCTTCACTGTTATGGCGAAAGAAAACGCGTGTTTCATCTACCTGTGTTATCGTTTTACTAGCGCTAGGTTGGTGAAGGCAAAGTGCAGTATAAAATGACACTTGCTTACCTTGGCATGCCATTAGCTGGTTTACTGCATTTTCAAACGTGCCAGGCTTGCCAAGTAGCTGCGGGCTCGCATCGGTTTGGACCAAAGCTACTTGATCACTACCTATAATAATGGTGTCGTTATTTACCTTTTCTAATTCAGCGGCAACCTTGTGCGCCTTTTGTTCGGCTAAACGTAAACTCAATGCAGTAGGGCTTTCGTTCGCAAAAGGCGTTTCGTCAATATCTGGTGCGTGGGTGTCTACCTGAATACCAATGTTGGCGAGCAACATTTTTCGGTATTGCGATGATGAGGCAAGAACAAGGGAGGCCACAATTACTCCTTTTATAAAATCAATATGTTGCGTACTTTCAGTTAGTAGTGCAATGTTACATTATCACTGCGTACCACATACAGCGTTTTATTGTAGGTTAAAACGCAATTTTGCTTTGACAGGAAGGGGTTGACCCTATATCATGCGCGCCCTATGCAGAAAGTGAAACTCCCTCATTCGGTTGAACCGACTAAAAGTGCCATGAAACGTTCCGATTACCGGGGCGTGATTGCGTCTAAAGATATGGAACGATTGAGTGAAGCAGTTGTCCGATGCAATGACTATGTGGACGCAGAAGTACAGTTCGAAAAAGACGCGCAGGGTCTTACTGTCTTTCACGGCCATCTAGCCACGCAGGTAACACTTATCTGTCAAAGGTGTAATGGTGAACTCGATTATCCCGTGGAAGCGGAATTCTGTTTTACTCCAGTGCAGGGAGAAGAACAGGAAAGCGATGACATCATTCCCGAGGCTTACGAACCGGTAGAGGTCAACGACCACGGAGAAGTTAATCTGCTTCAAATTTTTGAAGACGAGCTACTGTTATCTTTGCCAATTGTGCCCCTTCATGCAGAGTCGGAGTGTACAGTGAAGCAAGACGATATGTCGTTTGGAAAGATTGAACCGGAACAAGAGCGACAAAACCCTTTCGCGGTTTTGAAAGAACTTAAGCGAGACCAGGAGTAAGTTATGGCAGTACAACAAAATCGTAAAACGCGTTCTAAGCGCGGTATGCGTCGCTCACACGATGCATTGACAGGCGCGACTTTGTCTGTCGATTCAACGTCGGGCGAAACTCACCGTCGTCACCACGTGACCGCTGACGGTTATTACAAAGGCAAGAAAGTAATCGGCGCGTAATACGGCGACTACATTTTGTCTAAACTAACCATCGCGTTAGATATCATGGGGGGCGATCATGGTCCCCCTGTTATCCTTCCCGCAGCCGTAAAGGCTATTCAACTTCACCCAGACGTGCACTTCACGTTATGCGGTGATGAAGATACCATCAAAGCAGGTATACAGCCCCTTACCAACGCTGAACGAAACCGCGTTACTATTGTGCATTGCTCACAAGTCGTTGAGATGGGCGAAGCGCCAACGTCAGCGCTACGAAACAAGAAAGATTCTTCTATGCGTCGCGTTATTGAACTTGTCGAAAGTGGCGAGGCAAACGCGTGCGTAAGCGCAGGTAATACCGGTGCACTGCTTACCTTATCGTTCTATTTGCTTAAAACCTTATCAGGCATTGATAGGCCCGCACTCATTAACATGATGCCTACAACAGGGCACCATAACGTATTTCTTTTAGATTTAGGCGCAAACGTGAACTGTACGCCTGAAATTCTTTTCCAATACGGCGTTATGGGCTCAGTGCTTGCGCAAGAGGTGGCGGGCATAGCATCGCCACGGGTTGCCTTGTTGAACGTAGGCGAAGAAGATATTAAAGGTAACGCACAGGTAAAATCTGCCGACCAGCTTTTTAAAGATGCGCCAGGCATAAACTATATTGGTTATGTAGAAGGCGACGACATTTTCACCGATCATGCCGATGTAGTGGTAACAGACGGTTTTACTGGAAATGTAGCGCTTAAATCGAGCGAAGGGCTGGCTAAGTTAGTGATAAACGAAGTAAAACGCCAGTCACAGAAGAACTTTTATACCCGATTATTGGCAAAAATTGCCTTCCCATTACTGAAATCTATCTATAACAGCGTGAACCCCGACCAGTATAACGGTGCGAGTCTGATAGGATTGCGCGGCATTGTTATCAAGAGTCACGGAAATGCACAAAAAGACGCCTTTTATTACGCCATCGTGCAAGCAATGAAAGAAGCAAAGATGCATTTACCTGAAAAGATAAAGACAAAGATAGAAACGGTATTGTTGGAGCAGCTTTGAGCAAATATTCACGCTTTATAGGAACAGGTAGCTATTATCCCAGCGACGTGCGTACAAACGCAGATTTAGAGCAAATGGTGGACACCAGTGACGAATGGATCACTGACCGTACCGGGATAAAAGAGCGACGTATTATTGGAGCAGATGAAACCGCTGCTACCATGGGGGCAGAAGCCAGTAAGAAAGCCATTGAGATGGCTGGCATTGACCCGAAATCTATCGACATGATTGTGTGCGCTACCACAAGTGGTCGCTATGCGCTTCCAAGCACAGCATGTGAAATTCAACGCATTCTTGATATTGACGGTATCCCTGCATTTGACGTAGCTGCTGCATGTGCAGGTTACTGCTACGCATTAAGTGTTGCCGATCAATACATTAAGTCTGGCATGGCGAAACGTATTCTTGTAGTCGGTACCGACTGTTTGAGCCGCTTGATAAACCCTGAAGACAGAACCATGGTTATCTTGTTTGGCGATGCAGCGGGCGCAACGATTATTGAAGCGAGTGATGAACCTGGCATTCTTTCCACACATATCAACGCATCAGGCTCTCATGGCGATTTGCTGTACGTGGGTAATCCAACCCGTGGTGACGAGCAGTCGGTTCACGAGAACTGGGGTGTGATGCGTGGTAATGAAGTCTTTAAGGTTGCGGTAACCAAGCTTTCAGAAGTGGTGGAACAAACCCTTGCTGCCAACGGTATGCAAAAATCTGATCTTGACTGGTTAGTACCTCACCAAGCAAACTTTAGAATTATTAAAGCGACAGCTAAAAAGCTGAATATGTCTCTTGATCAAGTAGTGCTTACGTTAGAGCAGTATGGTAATACCTCTGCTGCTACTGTGCCTACAGCGCTTGATACAGCTATCAGAGACGGGCGCATTCAACGCGGACAGCACTTATTACTAGAAGCCTTCGGAGGCGGATTTGCTTGGGCATCGGCGCTTGTACGCTATTAGCCTTGCAGATATTTGCCTTGGTGATATTTGCCTCGTTAAGGGGCACTCCAACTCCGACGTTTTCTCGCTTCTAGTAAATTAAAAATAATAAGGAATCGACATGACAAAGACAGCCTGTGTATTTCCAGGACAAGGTTCTCAAAGCGTAGGTATGCTAAAGGAACTTGCTGAGACTTCTCCGATTATCGAAGCAACGTTTAAAGAAGCCTCTGACGCGCTCGGCTACGATCTGTGGGATTTAGTCCAAAATGATACAGACGGTAAACTTAACGAAACCCATATCACTCAACCAGCGTTGCTTGCTGCTAGCGTAGCAATTTGGCGTGTTATTCGCGAGCAGGGCATCGATGTAGATTACCTAGCGGGTCACAGCCTTGGTGAGTACTCAGCATTAGTATGTGGCGGCGCCATGGATTTTGCTGATGCTATCAAGCTTGTGGAAGCCCGTGGTAAATACATGCAAGAAGCTGTACCAGCAGGTGCAGGTGCCATGTATGCCATTATCGGATTAGACGATGCCGCCATTGCGGATATTTGTCAGCAAACTGCTATTGCTACAGGCGATGTAGTTGCACCAGTTAACTTTAACTCTCCAGGCCAAGTGGTTATTGCAGGGGAAAAGAACGCCGCAGAGCAAGCTGCTAATGCGTGTAAAGAAGCGGGCGCAAAGCGCGCACTTCCTCTTGCGGTAAGCGTTCCTTCACACTGTGAGTTAATGCGTCCTGCAGCAGATAAGTTAGAAGACGCATTATCGTCATTGAACGTTAATGAGCCTGCAATCAATATTGTGAACAATGTTGATGTCACTATAGAAACCCAAGGTGATGCAATCAAGAACGCATTAGTGAGACAACTATATTGCCCCGTTCAATGGACACGTACTGTTGAATATTTGGCGGCAGCGGGCGTTGAGCGCGTTATTGAAGTAGGTCCAGGTAAAGTACTTACTGGATTGAACAAACGTATCGACAAGAGCCTAGAATCTCTTGCAGTTAATACACCTGATGGTGTTGAAGCATTAAAACAATAAGGAAACGCAATGAGTCAATTAGACGGTAAAATTGCGCTTGTTACCGGCGCAAGCCGAGGTATAGGCAAAGCGATTGCCACGCAGCTTGCTCAGCAAGGTGCTACAGTTATCGGAACCGCAACCAGTGAAAATGGTGCGCAAGCGATCAGCGATTATCTTTCTGAATTCGGCGGCAAAGGCTTTGCACTAAATGTCACCGACAAAGAAAGCGTAGATACCACGATTAAAGCGATCAATGAAGCACATGGTGGTATCGATATCTTGGTCAATAATGCCGGTATCACACGTGATAATCTGCTAATGCGCATGAAAGATGACGAGTGGCAGGATATTATCGACACCAACTTAACCTCAATTTTCACACTGTCAAAAGCGGTACTTCGCGGTATGATGAAGAAGCGTTTTGGTCGCATCGTGAACATTGGTTCAGTGGTGGGCAGTGCAGGTAATGCCGGACAGGCAAACTACGCTGCAGCGAAAGCAGGGGTCATTGGCTTTTCTAAATCTATGGCGCGTGAAGTGGCTTCTCGTGGTATTACCATCAACGTTGTAGCGCCTGGTTTTATCGATACCGATATGACAAAAGCGCTGACTGATGACCAAAAAGAAGCCATTTTCAAAGATATTCCGGCTAACCGATTAGGCGAGCCTGATGAAATTGCAGCCACTGTTGCCTTTTTAGTAAGCGATGGTGCAGCCTATATTACAGGCGAAACTATCCATGTAAATGGTGGTATGTATATGGGGTAAATTCGCAAAAATTGCGAATTTTCCTTAGTTTGGGGTGGTATTTACCCGAACTTGGATGTAAAAATAGTATTTTACGAATTTCGAATGTCGCTGGTTTGACCAGAAAATTTGTTTAAACTGGTGCTTGCAAGGATGTACCTTGCAAAATAAACTAGCGGCACTTTTATTATCTAGTGACGTTTAAGGGAAACCTAGAATTATGAGTAACATTGAAGAACGCGTTAAGAAAATCATCGTTGAACAACTTGGCGTGAAAGAAGAAGAAGTAAAAGCAGAAGCTTCATTCGTTGACGATTTAGGCGCTGATTCACTTGACACTGTTGAGCTAGTAATGGCTTTGGAAGAAGAATTCGATACTGAAATTCCTGACGAAGAAGCAGAAAAAATTACTACTGTTCAATCAGCAATTGATTACATCAACGCTAACAAAGACGCTTAAGTCTTAAGTAGCGACAAAACGGCTCTTCTAACAGAGCCGTTTTTGTATCTCCTACCTTAGTTCCAAAGCGAGGGCTTTTTGTGACAAAACGTCGCGTAGTGGTTACTGGTCTTGGAATGCTTTCACCATTAGGTCTTAATAGCGAAGACACATGGCGCAAATTGCTCGCGGGCGAAAGCGGCATCGGTGAAATCACCCATTTCGATTGTAGTAACTATTCAACCCGTTTCGCAGGTCAAATTAATGATTTTGATCCGCAGGAATACATTGAAAAGAAAGAAACCAAGAAAATGGACCGCTTTATCCAGCTGGGTATAGCAGCAGGCAAGCAAGCCTTGGTCGATTCTGGTTTAACTATTTCACAAGATAATGCGCATCGTGTAGGTGTAGCTATTGGTTCAGGTATTGGTGGTTTAGAACAAATTGAACAAAACCATTTGAAACTGACAAATAGCGGTCCTAAGCGCGTATCGCCATTTTTTGTACCTTCAACCATTACCAACATGATCTCAGGCTTTTTGTCTATCATGGAAGGGTTGAAAGGACCGAATTTAAACGTTGTGACTGCTTGTACAACAGGCGTTCATAACATTGGTATTGCCGCAAGAACAATTGCTTATGGCGATGCTGATGCCATGTTGGCCGGAGGCGCAGAAGCGTCTATTACTCCGCTAGGCATGGCTGGTTTTGCCGCAGCACGTGCGTTGTCATCTCGCAACGACAACCCACAAGCAGCAAGCCGCCCATGGGATAAAGACCGCGATGGTTTTGTCATGGGTGAGGGCGCTGGCGTGGTAATGCTAGAAGAATACGAAGCAGCCAAAGCGCGTGGCGCGACCATTTATGCAGAACTGGTTGGTTTTGGCATGAGCGGCGACGCATACCACATGACTTCTCCACCTGAAGATGGAGAAGGTGCGGCAGCGTCTATGCAAAACGCGATAAATGATGCGAAGTTGGATGCAAGCGAAATCGGCTATGTTAACGCACATGGTACGTCTACGCCTGCAGGTGACATTGCGGAAGTGGCAGCAGTAAAACGCGTGTTCAATGACCATGCTCACAAGCTACTTGTTAGCTCTACCAAGTCAATGACAGGCCATTTGCTAGGGGCCGCCGGTTCAGTTGAGGCAATTTTCACTATTTTGGCACTGCGTGACAAAATGGCGCCGCCAACCATTAACTTGGATGAACCAGGTGAAGGCTGCGACTTAGACTTTGTTGCACACAAAGCGAAAGCATTCAATGAAGACTACGCACTGTGTAACTCATTCGGGTTTGGCGGTACGAACGGATCATTGATTTTCAAGCGTATCTAATACGGCGTAACTAATATAGCGTAATTATCGCTGTTTAAGTGTAATTCACGTATATTTAAAAGGCAGCTTCGGCTGCCTTTTGTTGTTTATACAGTTAAATCTCACAGTAAATATCATAAAGCTCAGGTCTCTTTGAGCACAGCTACAGCCAAATCAATTCAGCTAGACGTTGTCTGACCAACGCAAGTTGGTATACTTCCAACAACCACAATAACGGCGAACAAGAGTAGGCAGTGAGAATTATTCCTAGCGCTACGCCTATTTCATCAAGTGACAGGGCGTTTAATTATGGCGACGGTGTGTTTACCACATTGTTGGTAAGTGAACATCAAGTAGAATTATTGCCTTATCATATTTCACGTTTAGAGCACGATGCGGCAGCCATCAAGCTCAATATTGATATCCGCGCGCTTGAAGCCGCAATTGCTGAACAGGTCAAGACGATAAAGAGCGGTTCAGGTGATAACGCTTCTCCAAAATATGTGCTAAAAGTTCACGTGTCGGGAGGTCAAGCCGGAAGGGGGTATGCGCGAAGCGAAGACAGTGAAGCATTAGTCAGATTTAGCCAGCACCCTTACCCTGTCCATTACGATAGTCTTGCGAATGAAGGTGCAACGGTAATATGCGCTCAAACGCGGTTAGCCATTCAACCATTGCTTGCGGGTGTAAAGCATATGAACAGGCTAGAACAAGTCTTAATTAAGCACGAAGTAGACGACGCTGGCGTACACGATGCTATTGTTTGCGATACCCAAGATAACATTATTGAAGCGAGTGCTGGCAATGTATTTTTCTACCTCAATGAACAATGGTATACCCCGTCTTTGAAGGGAAGCGGTGTCAATGGCGTAGTCAGGCAGTGTCTTATTGATTCGCTGTTAAACGACAATTGTTCGCTTCACGTGGGGGAATATGACCTTTCTTATTTGCGAAAAGCAAGTGCAGTGGTAATTACCAATGCACTAATGGGCGTAATGCCGGTACAGAAAATACAAATGCCGGATTTCTCTTATGTCGATTTTGATGTAAGAAGCGATGCGATTGTAGCGCTAAAGACACGGCTTCAGACTGCGCTTCAAAATTAACTAAAACGCACTTCTCACAACGGGGTTCGTCAACGTTTTACGAGCTTCACCAGATTAGTAGTAAAAAGAAATAAAATGGAATGTAAAGCAATGAAGAAAGGGGAAGTTCAAGCATGAAGCGGGTAATTGTTATTCTATTATCTCTTTTCATGCTTGCCGTTGTTGGGGCAGCCTCTGGCGTAATGTATGTCTCGAGCAAGGTTACCGATGAACTAGCATTAAAAAGTGAAACCTTATTTACGATAGAGAGCGGCAGTAACGCTTATCGTACCGTGAAACACTTGCGTAAAATAGGCATGACCGATGTGTCGCCCTTTGTTGCTAAGGTGTGGCTCAAATTCTTTGCAGGCAGTACGTCTGTTAAGTCTGGCACCTACATGCTGCGCCCAGGGCAGTCACTAGTAGATGTGTTTACCTTGTTTACTGAGGGCGATGAGCATCTCTTCGCAGTGAGTCTAGTTGAAGGGCTAACTCTTGCACAGTGGCTTGAGGCGCTTAAACAAAACACAGATTTGGTGTTTGATTTAAATGAAGGGAAATTAAACCAGCTCACTCAGGATAATGGTGTAGATTGGTGTTGCGAAAACGTTTCGCAGACAGAGGGCGTATATTTGGCTGATACGTATTTCTTTACCAAAGGCACAACCGCAAGCGAGGTATTGAAAAGAGCACACCGCGCGCTAATTGACTTTGTTTCTAGCGAATGGGAATTACGGGATGCCGAACTGCCGTTAGCCACACCTTACGAGGCTCTTATCTTAGCGAGTATCATTGAAAAAGAAACGGCTGTGCCTGCGGAACGTGACATGATTTCAGGCGTTTTCGTCAATAGGCTAAACAGAAATATGCGTCTTCAAACTGATCCCACCGTGATTTATGGTATCGGTCCTACGTTTGACGGAAACATTACCCGTAAGCACTTGCGAACAGCAACGCCTTACAATACCTATGTTATTAAAGGGCTCCCACCTACGCCTATCGCGATGGCAGGCAAGGCCGCCATTCACGCTGCGTTGCACCCACTGACAACGGATGCACTCTATTTTGTGGCGAAGGGCGATGGCAGCCATCAATTTTCTACGACACTAGCTGAACACAATGCAGCTGTGCGAAAATACCAGTTAAAACGATAGCCGTATTGATGCAGACAACCGATACGTTATAGCTAAATAAAAACAGAGTTTAAAAAGTAATGCGCGGAAAGTTTATTGTAGTTGAAGGCCTTGAAGGGGCAGGAAAAAGCTCAGTGATTGGGCTGATTGTTCAAGCATTAAAAGGTGCAGGAAAGCGCGTTGAGCAAACTCGTGAGCCAGGCGGCACACCGATGGCAGAAGCCATTCGAGAATGTGTAAAACACGACTGGGATGAGACCGTGAGTGAGGAGACTGAACTACTTCTTATGTATGCGGCGCGTGTGCAATTACTTACCAATAAAATCTTACCATCACTTGATGCTGGTGCGTGGGTGGTAGGTGACAGACACGACCTGTCATCTCAAGCCTATCAAGGCGGTGGTCGGGGCGTCAGTGGAAAAACAATGTCGGCCATCAGCGATATCGCCCTTAAAGGGTTTAAGCCAGATTTAACTTTATATCTGGATGTCGAGCCTGCGGTTGGACTAGAGCGCGCCCGTGGGCGAGGGGAGCTTGACCGCATTGAGCAAGCGGGGCTTGCTTTTTTTGAGCGAACTCGTGCTAAATACTTGTCGCTTGCTAAGCAAGATGAATCTATCGTCGTGGTCAGTGCAATGCAGCCTATGGAAAAGGTTCATCAAGACGTGATTGCGATTATCAATGACTATGTGACGAACACAAGTAGCGAAAGCCAGCAGGGGAAAGGTTAATGCAAGTAATGCCTTGGTTTGCTACAACGTTCTCGACGTTACTGTCGCGATATATGGCAAAGAAACTACACCATGGTTTATTGCTGACAGGGCCAAAGGGAATTGGAAAATACCAACTCGCGTTAGGGTTAAGCAATGCGCTATTGTGTAAGCAGCCAAGCATAAATGGGCCATGTGAACAGTGTCAAAGTTGCCATTTGAGGCAAGCTGGAAACCACCCAGACTTTCATGTTTTAGAAAGTGAAAAGCAGTTAGGTGTGGATAAAATTCGCGAGGGCATTGGTAAGCTATCAGGTACTGCGCAAATGGGGGGCAATAAAGTGTTGTTGATTCCCCGTGCCGATACCATGACGGAAGCGGCAGCTAATGCACTGTTGAAAACCTTGGAAGAGCCCACAAATAATACCTTCTTGCTGCTGATCACTGACAGTATCAATAAAATTATGCCGACCATATTAAGTCGATGTGAACGGCAGATACTTTCACTCCCGTCAGTGTCAGAGAGTTTGAACTACTTGAACGCCAAAGGCTTAGAAGACGCAAGCGAAGCGTTACTGGCAGCTTATGGCTATGCCCCTCTTCGCGTAGAAGAGGCCCTCAGTGGTGAAGAAGACATTAGCTATCGCAATTTTAGCGATGGTATGCAAGCGCTCTTAGCAGGCGATGCAAATTTGCAAGTACAAACGCTTGCGAATAAGTGGCAGGATAATGCGCCTCAAATCGCATTGTGGTGTCAACAGATGGCCCATGACGAATACATAAAACGTCAACAGGCTGTTGATTTTGAACGCTATGAAGCGTGTGTTGATGCGGTAAGAACGCTGCAGCACGCAGGTGTTAACAAATCAATGGTACTTTTTGGGTTACTAAAGCAATTTCAACGTTAATAGGCAAACGCTGGCTTGTCGAAGCCCTTTTGTCTAACAGCAATTTTTTAAAACAGGTGTAGTTTGTTCGTAGATTCTCATTGTCACTTAGACCGACTTAAGCAAGGGCCAGAAGAGCTGGCTGAAACCTTAAATTTCGCAAGAACCCGAGGTGTTGAACACTTCCTTTGTGTGTGCGTATCTGTTGGTGATTACGACAGCATGTTAGCTGCTGTAAGTCAGTTTGAAGATGTATCAGTATCTTGTGGTGTGCACCCACTACATCAAGATGAAGCGTGTAGCTATGAAGAACTGTTAGAGAAGGCGCAGCGTGAAGAAGTGGTTGCCATTGGCGAAACTGGGCTGGACTATTTTTATAGTCCGGAAAGTAAAGAAGTCCAGCTAACGTCTTTCGTCGACCACATCAAAGTAGCTAACGAAACTAAAAAGCCGTTAATTATTCATACGCGGGATGCAAGGGAAGACACCATTAACTTACTCCGCCAACACAAAGCTGCGCACACCAAAGGTGTTTTGCATTGCTTTACTGAGTCATTAGACATGGCGCTGGCAGCAATAGAGATGGACTTCTATATCTCTATTTCAGGCATCGTAACCTTTAATTCAGCAGATGAATTGCGTGAAGTGGTAAAAGCGATCCCTTTAGAGCGACTACTTATTGAAACTGACTCACCATGGCTTGCGCCAGTTCCTCATCGAGGTAAACAAAACCAGCCAGGTTACGTGGTAGAAGTGGCAGAATTTATTGCTGAGCTTAAAGGCGTGACGGTAAAAGAACTAGCGGAAATTACCACGCAAAACTTCTACTCCCTGTTTTCTTTAGCTGCGAAGAAGAAAGCCGCGTAGCGGTAAGTATAGGCGATTTTACTCTCGGAGGTGGTTATGCCCCAGTGGCGACAAGGGTTGACAAAGAGTCTTCACCAAACCCGCAGTATGCCAGAAAGTCGTTACTTTCAGTTAGCTACTGTGGACGGTAGTGGTGTACCGTACTGCCGTACCGTGGTTTTTAGAGGGATCACCGACGACAACCAACTGGTGGTTATTTCTGACACCCGCTCAGATAAATATGACCAGCTTGGCCAGAATCCTCACTCGCAGGTTTGTTGGTATTTTTCTAAAACCAGGGAGCAATATCGCTTCTCTTGTACTGCAACAATAATAACGTTACATCAAGATGCTGACTTAGTTACTCAGCACTGGAATAAATTGTCAGATGCAGGCAAAAAGCAGTTTTTGTGGGGCGAGCCCGGCACGCCAAGAAACGATGGTTCGGCACTACAGGTTGAAGGGGATTTTGGTGTAGTTCCACCTCACTTTTGCGTGATCATGCTGGCTATTGATAGCGTAGATTACCTGAATTTGAGAGGTAACCCTCAAAGTCGAGAGTGGCATCAAAAAGACGGAAATGGCAACTGGGTTAGCCAGTCATTGATACCGTAGGTAACCACCTCTAGTCTCTAAGTAGGCACATATTAAGTGCGTGATACTGCCTATTCTGGGCACCACCTAAGTCAGCGGCATACAAACCGGCGACCGAAGCAAAAAGTAAGCCCTCTCTAGCTTGAATAGACGCGATAACGCATTGGCAAATGAGAGGGCGCCGATCACCTAGAAAAGTCGCTCACCTAGAAAATATGGGAAATTGGTGTATCACCTTTAAATAAATAGGTGATCAAGTCAGCATTACTTTCTCTTGCAACGCTTTCGACAATAGCTGTCGCTACATCTTCTCTTGGTATTACAGCATCGTCCCTATTGCTTGGCATATCGGTTCGTACTAAATGCGTGCCCGGTTCATTTAATAAAGTGCCAGGTCGAAGAATTACGTGATGTAAGCCGCTATCAATTAAATGCTCGTCGGCCATGTGTTTGGCAACCAAATATGGTTTTATTGCTGACTCCACGGCGTCAGGATCGTCTGCACCAATAGAACTAACCATAACAAATTTGGGTGTCCCCGCCGCTTTTGCATAGTTAACCGCGTTGCGGGCCGCCCAAAGATCAATCATAAGTGTTTTATCTGCGCCGGTGCTACCGCCTGAACCCGCTGTGAATACCGCAACGTCCACACCTTCAAAATGTGCTGAAAAATCTTTTTCTAAATCCTGCTCAACCACTGTGAGGTTGGCATTTTGGATATCTGACAGTTTGTCTGGGCTTCTTACTGGCGCTACGACTTTGTGACCAGCATCCAACAATTTCACTGTTGCTTGCTTACCAATTTGGCCTGATGCGCCGATTACTAATACATTTGCCATGTTTTCATCCTCCTTGTGGGTGATTTCGCTCATCTTAAGCTACTTAAGAATTCACAATACATAGGCGGGTAAAAAGGAAAGCGATCAATTACTGCGATAAAATGCATGACAAAACGTTTGCCTGCATGCATTGCCATTTAAACGGCAATGCAATGGGGGGAAGAGAAACTAATGGGTACGATGATCAGCCAGCGGCTATTTTATCACCGCATTTCGGCCTGATTCTTTGCCGACATATAGCTTTTTATCGATAGCGTGAATGCAAGCCTCGACACTATCGTAATCTCGTATATCCGCTACACCACAGGTTATGGTAGCCGATACAGAGTAGGGGGGAGCATCGATTTCGTAATCCGCGACAGTTTTACGTAGCTTTTCTGCCACCCAAAATGCTTCTTGAACCTTTAATGAAGGCAGCAATATAAGAAACTCCTCACCGCCCCATCGCGCAATAACGTCACTTTCTCTTAAATTATCTTCCAGGATCCTAGCTATTTTGACCAGTACTGTGTCACCCACATGATGACCGTATTCATCGTTAATACGCTTAAAGAAGTCAATATCAACAATTAGCAAGGAGAAAGTATGATTATGGCGTTTATAATTTTGCCATGCTGCCTTGGCTCTTTGTGTAAAGTAGCGACGATTTTTGAGACCCGTCAATGCGTCCTGAGTTGAAAGCTGCGTTAACTTTTCTACGACCGCTTCTAAGTCTCGGGTTTTTTCCTCAACTTTTAGTGCAAGTTCAGCAGAGCGCTTTTTCAACGATGCTATCCTCAGCCACACCATCGATGAAATCAACAGCATGCCTAGCAGGGTAATCGCCACACGCCATATAGGCTTATCCCACCATGGTGGAACTACAACTATTTCAAGTTGCGCTGCATTGGTGCTCCATTCATTCTCTTGATTTATAGCTTTAACAGTGAAGCGGTAGCGTCCTGGGTCCAAGTTGGTGTAGGTGGCCGTTCTTGTCTTGTAGTCAGTAAAGCGCCAGCTGTTCTCAAAGTCTGCGAGTTTATAGGCATACCTAAGTTCATTTGCATTCATATAATCAGTGGCGGCAAATTCAATCGTGAGCGCAATATCGTTATGTTTAAGTTCGATTACCTCGTCTAGGCGCTGTCTTTGCTGATAGGTTGTTCCGTTTTGCTCGTTCCTACTCACCGTTTCAACGTTTGTGAGGTGCACTCCAGGTGACCACTTTACATTTGCCACTTGTGAAGGAGTAAATTGTGTTAAGCCTTCCGCTCCACCAAACATTATTGTGTTATTTTCAGTTACGGTGACAGAGCCAATATAGTAACCCGTAGACAGTGCGCCGTTTTCTGCACCGAAATAAGAAAGGGTAGACAAGTTAGGTGCTAAATACGCAATCCCTTCAATTGTAGAGATCCAAAGCCCATATTCATCATCTTCAACAATTGCCCCGATGGATACATTGCTCAATCGACTTTCAGGCTTAATTTGTGTCACTTTAATCGTTGACAAATCACTGCCTTCTTTAGACATAAAGAAGAGTCCAGCTGCTTGCGTTCCAATCCAATAACCACCGCGTTTCGACTGAGAAATCCACGTCACTACAGTTTGATCTGAAATCTTGTCCGTTAACTCACTGATGCTGGTTAAGTCTCCAGTCAGTTTATTCGCAACAAATAAACCGGATACCGTACTTAACCATGCGTTCTCATTGTCGTCCAAAACAATTCTCGTTGTCAGCGACAATGGCCATTGCTTTATTACCCTATCTTCTGACGGGCGATATACAAACAGCCCATCGCTATAGCCGCCATACCAAATGTCTCCGTCATCATCGATATTAATGCTGTAACCCGACTTACCATTCAGCGCAACAAATTCTAGGTTTCTGGTCTGAGGGTTCAGTTTGGCGAGGCCTGTGCGTGTGGTTACCCATAATGCATCGCTCTTTGTATGATAAAACACGCTCAACAGCTTATCGTTAGTGTCTTCGCTACTCGCAAATGCACCATTGGAAGTAAATGGGCCTTCTTGAGTTTTACTTATCGTGTCGTAAAGCCAAAGGCCCTTTTCGTTCGCTACCCATACTTGGTTATCTTTGTAATTTGATAAAGAGGAGATGATTCGTCCTTCGCCTATTTCCTGAGAATAGAAGTTGCTAAGCAGAGGATTACTGATCGCAAACCCATCGTCTCTGGTGCCAACGACAACCAGCCCAGCTTTCGTTTGATAAAGGCTTGAAACTCTCTCTTTGGCCGCATCTTTCTCGTTAATCGGAGCACGCAGCACAGAGTTAGGGTTATGTGACGTTAAAATATTCAGCCCACGCTGAGTAGAAACCCATATATCATCGTTGTCCTTTAATAAGATGTCTGTAACGTAGTTATCAGATAATCCGTGAGTTTCAGAGGTACAGCTTTTGTCGATGGTAGTGCTTTGCTCGTCGGGATTGAACAAACATGCGCCGTGGGTAGCGGTACCCAACCAGAATTGAGATTTCTCTGCTGCCACCAGTCGAGTAAAGTTCATGTTTTCAAAAGCCACTAGCTCAAGTGACTTTTTAAACGGATCAAGTTTATAAAGGCCTGAAGTGGAAGTGACATAAAGCGTGTTGCCGATAAGCTCTATGTCTGTCAGCGTACTCGTGGTACTGGGAAGGTAGCTGACCAGTTCTACACTGTCTGATTCTGGAGAGTATGTGTAAAGGTTTCGTTCAGAGACAATCCAAAGCTGGCCATTGTGGGTGGTCTTGATCCTATTAATTACCTGTTTATTGAAAGGCTCTGACGCCGGTAACGTGTAGTGCTTGAACGACTCAGTATCAACATCTATACGGCTCAGCCCGCTGTATGTCCCCACCCACAGGTATTGACCGTCTAAGCTTGCCTCTATCTGAAGGGCGAACAGGGTTTGGAGGCCTGTTGACTTGTCTTCACCCCACAAGCCGAAGTTTCGAAAGGTATAGCCGTCAAATTTATCGACACCAGACTGCGATGCCAACCACAGAAAACCATATTTATCTTCCGCAATATCTGAAATGGATACGTGGGCGATACCACTATCCATATTGTAGGAATGAAACGCTGGGGCAATAGGTTTCGCGCGTGCAGGTAGGCTGCAAGTTGCAGTAAAAACTATGAAAAGCGAAAGTACCAACAGGATGCGCATAATATAATCAAAAATTACATAAAATTTATACACTAACGTTACGCTAATCTACCGCTCTTACAATGGTACAAAAGTTTAAATTCAACAAAAAAAGCCTCGAAATTCGAGGCTTTTTGGACTGCATGAATTATGTTAGCCAGTGGCTAATCATAACGGATATAGTTACCAGCCACACTGGCGTGTAGCATTTTGCTCATCTAACCACGTTTTTAGTGGCGCAAAGTAGTCTGCGATAGTACTGGCATCCATTTGCGGTGAGCCTGTCAGTGTTTCTAACGCATTTTGCCAAGGTTGGCTCATACCCATCTCTAGCATTTCGTTAAGTGCTTTACCGGCTTCTTCACTGCCGTAGATAGAACAACGGTTAAGCGGGCCCTCATCACCTGCAATGTCACACAGTGCTTTATGGAACTGGAATTGAAGGATATGCGCTAGGAAATAGCGTGTATAAGGTACGTTCGCAGGCACGTGATATTTTGCACCCGGATCAAACGCGTCGGCGCTGCGCTCAACAGGGGCCATCACACCCTGATACTTTTCTCTCAATTCCCACCATAGTTGATTGTATTGTTCAGGTGTTACTTCACCTGACATCACTTTCCAGCGCCATTGGTCAACCATCAGACCAAAGGGAATGAAGGCAATCTTGTCTAACGCAACTTGCATTAACATACCGATATCGTTTGATGCGTCTGGGATCTCATCAATTAACTCGATTTGCTTAAGGTACTTAGGTGTTATTGATAAAGCGATGGTGTCGCCAATAGCCTCGTGGAAGCCGTCGTTCGCCGAACCACGGTAAAGAAGTGGTTGGTCTTTATAAGCGCGTTGATAGTAGTTGTGACCTAATTCGTGGTGAATAACGTTAAATTCTTCGCCAGTCTTTTGAATACACATCTTTATACGAAGATCGTCTTTGTCATCTAAATCCCACGCAGAGGCATGACACTGAACGTCACGGCCTTCAGGCTTTTGAAACATAGAGCGTTCCCAAAAGGTATCTGGAAGTTCTTCAAAGCCAAGCGATGAGAAAAATGACTCTGCTTGTTTAACCATGGCGATTTCGTCATACCCCTGTTCAGCTAATGCGCCTGTAACATCAGGAACTTTCATTTCTTGCTGAGGTTTAACGATATCGTAAATATTCCCCCACGACTGTGCCCACATGTTACCTAATAAATGGGCTGGAATTGGTTTGTCTTGAGGTACTACGTCTTCGCCATAGTGTTCACCTAGCTTAGCGCGCACATGGCAATGTAGTGACTCGTAGAAAGGCTCTACTTGCGTCCATAAGCGATCCAACTCTTTTGGAAATTCATCTGCTGGCATATCGTACTTTCCACGCCACAAGGCGCTGACGTTTTCAAAACCTAGCTCTGCAGCGCCTTCATTGGCAAGCGATACTTGTTCTGCATAGAGTCCTGCCATTGGTTTAGATACTTCACGCCAACCTGTCCAATATTCTAGTAGCTTGTCAGCATCGCGTAGGGTGGCCATTTCAGAGCTCATTTCAACCAAGCTTTTGCACGTACCATCTTCGCTGCAATACTCACCAGAGCCGTACATGGCACTTAAGTCAGAACCAATTTTTGCAAGCCTCTCTGCTTTTTCCGCATCTGCCGGCGGCGGCATTGTTAAACTGTTTTTAAGTAGATCAAGCTGTCTGCGGGTGTCGGCATCTACGTCTACATCGTTAAATTTCGCCGCTTCTTTAGCTAACTTTGCAACCTTGGTAGAAAGCACTTCATTAAAGTAAGCACTGACTGCTGCTGTATCGAAATTGATATTCGTGGCGTAGCTCCACTCGGCGTGCGCGGCAGGAACTTGCATTTTTGCAATATCATTTTGCGCCTGTGTTAAAAACTGCTTGGCGTCTTGTGCAGTGAGTTGCGGTTTAGTTTCTGTCTGTGTTGTACTTTCGCCACATCCCATAAGCGAAACGCTTACCAATGCTGCTATCAGAGTACGTTTGTGATTGAGCATACTTTGTCCTTTAATTATTGTGTTTTTTACGTGAGTCGACGTTCACATAGACATGCTCTAGCATTGTGTAACGCTGTGTTGCTTTTGTAAAACAAATTCGATATTACTCTCACAAAAGCACTGGCTTTTTTAGGCAATTTATAACTAGAAATGCGAACGGTTGGGGCCTGTTTTTAAATTTGCCTCAACACCTGACGAAAAGTTTTTTAATAATGGGTCAAAGTAATGCAAAACAATGACAATGTAACGTCTGCTACACCTGATTTAGAAAGGTTGTTTATCTACGGAAGCCTTGCTCCTAATTGCCCAAATCACCATATCGTCGCTCATATTGATGGCCAGTGGCAGTCTGGTACGGTAGAAGGGCACTTAGTTCAACAAGGGTGGGGAGCAGTTATGGGGTTTCCAGGAATTGTTATTTCTGATCTAACTAAGGCAAAAGAAGAGGTGAAGGGCATGATGCTAACGTCTTCTCAACTTGCCGAAAACTGGGCCATGCTGGATGAGTTTGAAGGTGACCAATATGAGCGGGTCATTGTTTCTGTTAAGCTTGATGCCGGTCACACTGAAAACGCCTATATTTATCAAATCAAACCAACGCAATAAAAAGGACCATTATGTCAACGGAAGAACCACTCTACTGGGGCTTGAACGCTCGAAGCTACTGTACACTCATTCATGTTTCTCAGTTATCCAGTTTCATTATACCTGGCTTAGGTATCATATTGCCTATCGTGCTATGGATTGCTCACAAAGATCAAAACGAAGACATCAATCAGCACGGCAGGGTGACAGCGAATTGGTTAATAAGCTTGCTCATTTACTCTGTTATTTGTTTTGTCTTGACGCTGATTATCATAGGAGCGCTAGGCTTCATCGCTCTTGGATTAATGAACATCGTCTTTGCTATCGTGGCAGCAGTCAAAGCGAACAAAGGGGAGTTGTGGGTGTACCCGCTAAGCTTTGAGTTTTTTAAACGTTAACCTAAAGAATCCTACGTCACGTTTAGTAAGAAAAACTACTACTGACGAGCGCTTTCGAAGGGCGTTTCCATGTTGAAACGCCTTCGTGCTTATCCCATTGCAGATACTGCAATTGCCAGCGTGAACAATAACGCGATGTGTTTTGGTTTTAAAAGCATGTTCACCTCTTTCCTGTGACTTCTTCTACCTGTGGTAATCTTGAAGATAGTTTTCAAATAGGTGTCGCGCTATTCACAATTAGTATAGTTAACTCATATGTCGCTAATGTCATTACGAGGGCGTTACTTTTTCAAAAGCGCTATGTCGTCGGTTAGCACTTATCTATGCGGATTGGTATAAATATTTGATTCGTAGAATACTATTGCTGCGTGTGCGATAGAGTAAAAAAGAATAATAAACGCAAAGAATGGCGTTAAATAAAGGATTAACCTGATAGACGAGTACTCGCCTAAGAATTACTTAGCGCTGAAGCGGTGACTTGGCAGTGCGCTATGAATAAGGTATTGGCTTTTGGATTGTTTGGTGGTTTGAAGCGAAACATCAGTACCGCGCTTCACCGTGCTTAGTGCTAGCGGTTTATTTTGACGTTGCTTCTTTAATAGTTGCGAAGAAGGCACTTCCTTCATATTTACAAGCGTAGATTGGGCTTCTTGCGCAAAACTAACGTTAATCAACGAATAGGTTATACAAAGTGTGGTAGCTAAAAAAATGTTTTTACTTGGCTTTTTCATCACATTTTTCTCTTTTTGTTCAACTTAATCGCTAAATAAAATTATTGGGTTTTACTTGATAGGGGTTCGATTGCAGAGGCGGTTGCACGCGCCTCATTCATCGATTTTGTTTGTTCCTCTTCATTACACCTAAAGTAGAACGAAAGAGAAACATGATGAGTCATACAAAGGTATGTCAAAAAATACCTTTGCATGTATTTCGAAACTGCGAGATAAAAATTACCACGCTGTAACACCACCATCTACTGCTATGGTTTGCCCGTTCATGTAAGAGTTGCCAGGGGAAAGCATCAGCATCATGGTGTTAACGATTTCTTGCGGTTCGCCTAGACGTTTCATAGGACTTCCCATGCCTAGTTGCTCGCGCGCTTCAGGGGTGTTGTACCCGTCTACGTTCAAAATATTGGTAGGACTATAGAATGGGCAAATTGCATTAACGCGAACATTTTTTCGGCCGTATTCCACCGCGGCTGTGCGGGTTATCCCCGAAACCGCGTGTTTTGCTGCAGCATAAGCACCGCCTTTAGGGGCTCCACCTAGTCCTGCAAGTGAGCTTACATTTAAAACGTGCCCTTGCTTTTGTGCAAGCATAACGGGTATTTGGTACTTCATTCCAAACATAACGCCTTTTACATTCACAGCGAACTGCGAGTCCATGATTTCCTCTGTCATTTGATGAATTGGTGCAGGGTTATGCGCTATGCCTGCATTATTTACGGCTATATCCAGTTTGCCAAAGGTTTCAATGGCTGTTTCAACCAGCGCCTTATTTAGCGACTCACTAGCAATATTACCCGCTAGCACCACGACATCAGTGAGTGCTTGTACATTCTTTTTCGTTTCCTCAAGGGCGGTTTCGTTAATGTCTGAAAGAACGAGTTTTGCTCCTCGGTTGGCAAGACCTAGCGATAACAAGCGGCCAAAGCCACTGCCTGCGCCGGTAATTAATACAACTTGCCCTGAAAAGTCGAGTAGAGCATCCATGGTAATCTCCTATTAGTAACTGTTTAATGTTTTTTGAAACGTGGCTATTTCAGCTGCGTTTGGTTTATAAATTGAATGAGTAATTTGGCTAGCATTTCCCCTTGATCTTCCTGGATAAAGTGACCACCGTTTTCTACAAGGGTATGAGCCATACCGCTGCTACCAGGAACGAGCTTTTGAAATACCTTATCGCCACCTTTAGTGACAGGGTCGCTATCACCGAAAGCCGTAACAAAAGGTTTGTCATATTGCTTTAGCTTTTCCCATGCCTGTCTATTCGCCTGTGCCTCAGCGTTGTCTGGGCTTGTAGGAACAAGAATAGGGAACATACGCGCACCTGCTTTAGAGCTTTCGTCTGGAAAAGGGGCGTCGTAAGCTGCAAGCGTCGCCTCATCTAGAACAGTGGTTGTGGCGTTTTGAATGATCGTAGATGTGGGAAATACGGCGACATCCTGTGAGAATCGGCGCCATTTGATGAAAGCATCGCTTGGCGGGTGGTCGCCAGTGGGCAATCCGGTATTAGACACCATTACACCCGAAAAGCGCTCAGGCATATCGGCGACAAGTCGCAGGCCTAGTAAACCTCCCCAGTCTTGACAAAAGAGTGTAACAGGGCCCTTAGTAGCCTGTGAAAACCAGTCTTTTAGCCATATCACATGACGAGCGTAGGAGTAGTCCTCCTTTCTTACTGGTTTATCTGAGCGTCCAAAACCAATGAGATCCGGCGCGATGACATTGAATCCCGCATCAGCCAATATGGGCATCATCTTGCGGTACAAATAAGCCCACGTCGGTTCGCCGTGTATTAATAGCACGGTATGTCCATCTTTCGGTCCACATTGATAATGGGCCATTGTTATTTCACTGCTTACTGTGTCTGTTACTTCAGTGAAACAGGGGGAGTAGGGAAAGTCAGTGATCGTGTCGAAGGCGCTTTCCGGTGTTTTAAGCACTTGCATAGCCAATCATCCTTTTGTAAATAAAATGTAATTACAAGTGTTGCCCGATTAACAAAAACACCGGTTTTATTTTCTGTCAAATAAACCTTAGGCAAGGTAGGACAGGCTCTGCGCAGAGAAATGAATTCACAAAGGGGCTGGCGGTCAATATTAAATATTATGATAAATGTCTATAACACCAATAAACTTGGATGATTGACAACACTGCAATAACATCCAGTTAACGTGATAAACAGGACATGGTTATGACTGAGATGGAAAATAAAGCCGTAGATTATGCAGTACAACAGGGTGTTGCCACGCTGACAATGCAAAGTGCGCCCGTTAATGCGCTGTCACGCGCTATCAGAGTAGGGTTGATAGAAGGCATAAACAATGCACTAGATGACGACAGCGTAAGTGCCATTGTTATTACTTCTTTACTACCTATTTTTTCGGGTGGAGCTGACATCAGCGAATTCTCTGGTGGCGATTTGTCTCCCATGCTGCCTGAGGTACTAGACAAGATTGAAAATGCGTCTAAGCCGGTTGTTGCTGTTCTCCCTGGACCAGCATTCGGCGGTGGCTTAGAAGTGGCGTTAGCTTGCCATCATCGCATCACCTTTGCCGACAATAAGGTGGGTCTTCCAGAGGTAAATCTAGGCATATTACCGGGCGCAGGCGGTACTCAGCGCCTTCCTCGCTTAGCCGACGTACAAACATCGTTAGAAATGATCGTAACAGGCAAGCCTACGTCGGTGGTCAAACTTCCAGGTGTCTTCGACAAAATTTCTGATAAGCCTGAGCATTTACTTGAAGATACAAAAGCGTATTTACAAGCATTAACGCCAGATAAAGCGATTAAACGCACCAGTGATATCACGCTGTCCATGTCTGATGAAACGCAGGCGGTGTTTGACGCAGTAACTGCACAAACTAAAAAAGCGACTCGTGGTTTCTTTGCTCCATTAAAATGTATCGAAGCGGTACGCGGCGCATACACGCTTGCTTTTGAAGATGGCCTTAAAAATGAAGGCAAGCTTTTCATGGAGTGTATGAATACGCCACAGGCGCGTGCCCAGCAGCATTTCTTTTTTGCTGAACGCGCAGCAGGTCATGTGAGCGATTTCGACAAAAATACTCCTGAGCGCAACATTGATAAAGTTGCGATTATCGGCGCCGGAACAATGGGCGGTGGTATCGCTATGAACTTCGCCAATGCCGGCATTCCAGTCACAATGCTTGAGCTCAAAGAAGAAGCGCTAGAGAAGGGATTAGCGCTTATTAGAAAGAACTACGAAAACTCAGCGAAAAAAGGCAAGTTAACCCAAGAGCAGGTAGAGAGACGCATGGCACTGCTTTCAGGTACCACGTCGTATGACGACTTAGCTGATGTTGATCTCGTCATCGAAGCCGTTTTCGAGAAGATGGAAGTAAAGAAAACCGTATTCTCGACGCTGGATAAAGTGTGTAAGCCAGGCGCCATTTTGGCTTCAAATACGTCAACACTGGATATAGACGAAATAGCGACAGCCACATCCCGTCCTGAAGATGTGATTGGTCTTCACTTCTTCTCGCCAGCGAATGTGATGAGACTGCTAGAAGTGGTTAAAGCAGAGAAGACATCTGCTGAAGTCATTAAAACCTGCATGAAGATAGCTAAACGCATCAAGAAAGTAGCGGTGTTGGTAGGCGTTTGCTTCGGATTCGTAGGTAACCGCATGATTGAGCCTTACGGCCGTGAAGCTAACCGCTTACTGCTTGAAGGAGCAACACCTGAGCAAGTTGATCGTGTTTTAACCGAGTTTGGCATGCCAATGGGGCCGTTCACTATGGGTGATATGGCTGGATTAGATATTGGTTACTATGTACGACAGTCTCGACAAGAGCACATTGCACACGACCCCGCTTACGGTGCAGTGGCAGATCGCTTGGTAGAAAAGGGGCGCAACGGACTCAAAACCGGACGCGGAGCATACAACTATGAACCTGGCAGTCGAGTTCCTGTCCCAGATCCAGAAGTACTAGAAATTGCCAAGCAAGAAGCAGAACGTTTAGGCGTGGTTCAGCGTTCAGACATTAGCGATGAGGAAATTCTAGTTCGCGTCATGTACTCATTGATCAACGAGGGTGCTGCCATCTTAGAAGAAGGCATTGCAGCTAAATCTAGCGATATCGATGTGATTTATGTTTACGGTTATGGCTTCCCTGTGTATCGCGGCGGCCCTATGCAATATGCCGACGAAGTAGGGCTAGGCACTATTTTAGATAAGCTGACTACCTATCGTGATCAATTGGGTGATTACGGAAAAATGTGGCTTGAACCAAGTGATTTGTTGGTGAAATTGGCCCAAAGCGGCGGCACGTTTAAAAGCTATAAAGCGAAGTAGTCATAGCTCTTGTTAGCGAAAATTAATCGACGGTGAGAGCTAGCGATAGCTCTCGTTACCCGACATCCGAATTTGGTAAAGCTAGGTGATTTCGAGAAAAAGAAAATAGGCCTAGCTAAACTTTGGCTGAACTTTCAGCCCAACTGAAAGGAACATGAAAATGCGCGATGCAGTTATCGTAAGTACAGCACGTACGCCAATCGGGCGCGCTTATAAAGGTGCACTGAACAATTTACCAGCCCCTTCATTAGGTGGCCATGCTATTCAAAACGCAGTAGCACGCGCAGGGATCGACCCTGCCAGTGTCGACGACGTGGTAATGGGCGCAGCGCTAACCCAAGGCAGTGGCGGCATGAATATTGGCCGCTTGGCTGGCCTAGCGGGTGGTTTACCGGTCACCGTAGCGGGTATGACACTCGATCGCCAATGCAGTTCTGGCATGTATGCCATTGCTACCGCAGCGAATTCAATTCGTACAGGCGATACCAATATTATGGTTGCGGGTGGCTTAGATTCTATCTCTTTAGTGCAAAACAAAAATATGAATATGTTTCGTGCAGTAGACCCTGCACTGGTTGCTAAGCACAAAGATATTTATATGCCAATGCTTCAAACTGCGGAAGTGGTGGGTAAGCGCTACAACATTAGCCGTGACGTACAAGACGAATACGGTTACCAAAGCCAAATGCGCACAGCAGCGGCTCAAGAAGCGGGCAAGTTTGATGATGAGATTGTACCTATCACTGCAACGCAAGCCTTATTTAATAAAGAAACAGGTGAAACCTCTGAGCGTGAAGTGACCTTGTCGAAAGACGAAGGAAATCGCCCAGAAACAACGCTAGAGGGGCTTAAAGCGCTTAACCCAGTGATAGAAGGTGGTTGTATTACCGCAGGTAATGCAAGCCAGCTTTCTGATGGTGCCAGCGCGACAGTGATTATGGATGAGCACTCAGCGGCAAAAGGCAATGCTCAACCTCTTGGTATTTATCGCGGTATTGCAGTGGCAGGCTGTGAGCCAGATGAAATGGGAATTGGCCCAGTGTTCGCCATTCCTAAGCTATTAAAGCAGCATGGATTAACCATGGACGATATTGGTCTATGGGAGCTTAATGAAGCGTTTGCAGTACAGGTACTATATTGCCGCGATAAGTTAGGCATTCCAGACGAATTATTAAACGTAAACGGCGGTGCCATTTCTATTGGTCACCCATACGGCATGAGCGGTGCTCGCATGGTGGGTCATGCACTCATCGAAGGTAAACGACGCGGTGCGAAATATGTTGTTTGCACCATGTGTATCGGTGGCGGCATGGGCGCTGCTGGTCTATTTGAAGTAATATAGGTATTGGGTATGGAAGGTTATAAAGCTCCACAACGTGACGCCATGTTTGTAACACATGAGCTACTAAATTATCAAAATCACTATCAAAAGCTAGGTTTCGACGAAGCATCTGAAGATCTGGTGTCGGCGATTTTCGCTGAAGCTGCAAAGTTTTCAGAGAACGTACTGGCACCCATCAATGCATCAGGCGATGAAGAAGGGTGTAAGTGGGTTGATGGTGAAGTAACAACGCCTAAAGGTTTTAAAGAAGCTTATCAAACGTATGTTGAGGGCGGATGGCCAGGAATGTCTCACCCTGAGGAATTTGGCGGTCAAGCATTACCATATTCATTGTCATCTATCATTGCTGAGTGGTTCTCAGGCGCAAACCATTCTTGGGCGATGTACCCAGGTCTAAGCCAGGGCTGTATGGCAACAATAAAAGCCCATGGCTCTGAATTGCTACAAAAAATGTTCCTTGAAAAACTGGTTAGCGGTGAGTGGACAGGCACTATGTGTTTGACCGAAGCACACTGCGGTTCAGACCTTGGCATGTTGAAATGTCGCGCGGAACCTCAAGAAGATGGTACTTACAGCTTAACAGGAACGAAGATTTTTATTTCGGCAGGTGAACACGACTTGTCTGAAAATATCGTACACATTGTGTTAGCTCGATTGCCAGATGCGCCAGAGGGGACCAAAGGTATTTCACTATTTGTTGTACCTAAATTTAACGTGTCTGAAGATGGCGAAAAGCAAGATAGAAACGCAGTAGGCTGCGGAAGCATTGAACATAAAATGGGTATCAAAGCCAGCGCGACCTGCGTGATCAACTTCGATGGTGCAAAAGGTTATTTGATTGGGCCACCAAACCGCGGCCTAAACTGCATGTTTACGTTCATGAATACCGCACGTATTGGCACTGGTCTTGAAGGCTTGGCATCATCTGAAGCAGCATTCCAAGGTGCGCTTCGCTATGCAAAAGACCGCATTCAGTTCCGTTCATTAACAGGGCGTAAAAACCCTGATGGCCCAGCTGATCCTATTATTGTGCACCCTGATGTACGTCGTATGCTGTTAACGCAGAAAGCGTTCGCGGAAGGCAACCGAGCGCTTGCCGCTTACTGTATGCAGTTAGTTGACGTTACTTTGTATGGTAGCGACGAGGCTGAGAAGCAACTTGCGGATGCAAAACTTGCATTCTTAACGCCTATCGTAAAAGCCTTTTTAACTGAAACCGCGCAAGAAGCCACGAGTTACGGTATGCAGGTTTATGGCGGCCACGGCTTTATCAAAGAATGGGGCATGGAGCAGCTAGCTCGTGATACCCGTATCTGCACCATGTATGAAGGTACTACCGGTATTCAAGCCGTTGACCTATTAGGTCGTAAAGTAATGGGTTCTAATGGCGAATTGCTTAATGTGTTTGTTCAAGAAGTGCGCGACTACTGTAATTCATTGCGTGACAACGCTCAGTTTAGTGCTTGGACTAACGCGCTAAACTCTCACCTTGACGAGTGGCAGCAGATTACTATGGACATCGGTAAGGCAGCAGCATCGAACCCAGATGAAATTGGTGCAGCGTCTGTCGATTACTTAATGTATTCAGGTTACGTTACCGTTGCTTACTTCTGGCTAAAAATGGCAGTGAAAGCACAAGAACAGCTTGATGCAGGCAGCACCGAAACCGAGTTTTATAAGAGTAAAATCTTAACAACGGGCTTCTACTTTGACCGTTTGTTAACCCGTACTCGCTCACTGGTTTCTGCTATGCAATCAGGTGCAGACAACTTAATGTCTATGCCAGAGAGTATGTTCGCTATCGAGTAACGACATAAAAGTAATACACGTGCGCTACTAAAAGACGTACGAAAGGCCGAGAAAATAATGTAGCCGAGATAATGATTTAACCTAGTCATCATTGGATACGTTATTTTGCTCGGCCTTTTTGTTTCTTAAAAACAACATAGAGGAAGTGAGCACAGTGGTTGTTTCAAAGTACGTGAATGTTGAGGGAGCCAGCCTTCATTATTTATCCCGAGAAGAAGAGAGCGCAGAGAACCCTCTGCTTATCATGTTTCATGGCTTCCCAGAAAATGCGCACACATGGGAAGCGTTAATGGCGATACTCCCCACATCACTTGACATCATTGCCCCAGATTTGCCCGGTTATCATTTATCGAGTCCACTACCCAGTGAAACGGACTACCAAGTTCCATCATTGATCAGTCGAATGGCCGCCTTCATCGAGAAAGTTCAAAAAGGCCGCAAGGTTATTTTGTTGGGACACGATTGGGGTGGGGCAATAGCGTGGCCCCTAGCAGCCTTTCACCAAACATTAATTAGCAAACTTATTATTGTTAATGCTGCTCATCCTTCTTGTTTTACACGGGCAATAAAGACCTCTTCTACGCAAAGAGCAAAAAGCCAGTATATCTCTGCGCTTATTGATAAGGGGGCAGAGCGGACCCTTACAAATACAAGCTTTACGTTATTGAAAAATATGTTAGGCAACGGCTTTTTTGAGAAAGAAACCAGCTATTCAAGGACTCTACTTAACGACTGGGGTAAACCTGAAACCCTCAGCGCGATGCTCAATTACTATCGGCAAATGCCTCAACAAGTGCCACAAAAGAATGTATCTGAGAAAGTGTTGGATGATATTCGTATACCTGAAATATTCATTCACTGCCCAACCCTGTTATTGTGGGGAGAGCAGGATGATGCGTTTGATCTAAGTATACTGGATAAAATCGAACACTATGTTCCATTGATAATTAAGCGGTTTAATCCGCACGCGTCGCACTGGTTACACAGGGAAAAGCCTGAATGGGTACAAAAAGAAGTGATAAATTTTATAGGGGGCTAGAAAGGGGTGAGGCCCCTAAAAGGGGCCTCCAGTGCGGCGTCCTGCCGCTACCATGTTGAATCGTTACATCACATGGTGTGATTAATTAGTTATATTAGATTCTGCCGTTAAGCTCTGTTGAAATAGGAGAGCTTTGAAGTCCTTGTTCAGCAATCCACGCTTGAAGTGTCTTACCGTCTGACTCAGGCTCTGCTAAGTCTTTGCTTGGCATTTTCTTAACCAGTAGAGTACCTACTTCAACCGCATTGCTAGTAAGAGCAGTGCGAATTAGGCTTTGGCCGTTACAAGAAATGCCAGAGTAGTAATCGCGAAGCTTAAGTTTGTAGTCTGATTGAACGCTACGCATTTTCTTACGTAGTTCGCCCTTGTCATCTGCTTGAACAATTGTGCAAATGTTTGCAAGTGCTTCGTTGATGTCATTAGCCTGAGCTGCGTTAGAAAAAGCTAAAGTTGATGCTGCAATTACTAGAGAAGTTTTAACGATTTTCAACATGGTTAAATTCCTTCGGTTGTTGTTATTAAGATTGTGTTCGTTCGTTGAGATGCATTAAACCCGAATCTAACTATTTGAAAAACATGTTGTAAAATAACATGGTATGTCAAACCATACCTAAAGGGGGAGCTTGCGTTACGAGCTCACGCATACCGTAGCTTGATTACCTAAGTCACTGGGTTGAAGAACGTGAAAATTTAAAGAGACAGAAAGTAAAAAGGCCCCGTAGCGGGGCCTTTCATTGCAGCTGACGCTGCAACCATGTTGAATCGACTCACATGGCTATGTGAATTAGTGCTTAGATTCTATCGTTAAGCTCAGCAGAAATTGGCGAGCTCTGTAAGCCTTGCTCTGCTATCCACGCTTGAAGTGTTTTGCCGTCTGATTCGGGCTCAGAAAGGTCTTTGCTTGGCATTTTCTTAACAAGCAGTGTACCTACCTCAACTGCGTTGTTCGTTAAGGCCGTGCGGATAAGGCTTTGACCACCGCATGAAACACCTGAGTAATAATCACGTAACTTTAATTTGAAGTCAGACTGTACGCGACGCATCTTCTTACGCAATTCGCCTTTGTCGTCAGCCTGAACAATAGTACAGATGTTTGCTAGTGCCTCGTTTACGTCATTTGCTTGTGCTGCGTTTGAAAAAGCTAATGTTGATGCTGCGATGACTAGAGAAGTTTTAACGATTTTCAACATGGTTAAATTTCCTTCGTTATATTTGTTTAATTAATCGGTTTGTCTGTTCGGGATTAATTAAAAAACAATCAGGTCGAATGAAAAACATTCATTCAAATAACAAGGTATATCGAATAATACGTTAGACTAAAGATGTAAGAGGTATGAAATGCGCTGTAGCCTATAGTATTAAAGGGCGCAGGCAAACTAAGTTGAATTGCAATCGAAGGTCAATAAATAGCCAAATAAAGTGCAAAAAAACAACGTTAATGCTGTTTTTTTGCTTTTTGTTGAAGTTAATGCGTATTAACAATGTACGCAATAGGCATTGTATTAATAAGAAAAGAACGAAATTAAGAAGTAAGCAGTGCTGAGGCAGTACGTTCTGTCGTGATGAGCCCATTGAGCAATTTCGATCGCAGAGCGCCTCTTATAGCGTGCAGTTTGTTGTCGCCCGCTGCAACACCCACTACAGGCTTTTCTGGCGTTGCTTTCAACTTAAAGCTCGTTACTCTCTCGTTAATATCGCAACTAATCAGCGCACCTTCTTCATTAAAGATCCAGCTTATGATTTCGCCACTTGCACCAGATTCAGCGAGGGTTGCTAATTGATCATCGTCGATAAATCCGTCTTTATACAATGGAGACACACTGCCTAAGTTACCAATGCCTACGAAGCTAATATCCGCTTGTTCGGCAAGCGTGTGAATTCTAGATATGTGTTGTTGCTGTTGCCAAATTTCCCGTTCTAGTTTACTAGATGCTATTACAGGGATAGGCATAGGATAATGCTGTGCTTTAACTCTGTCGGCGACGTGAACAGCCACGTCATAACGCGTCGCCTCTCCGTTATCAGCAATATTACCAACAAGGGAAACAATTTTATGCTGAGGGCAGTGAAGTATTGACAATTCATCAGCACAGGCACGCAGTACACGGCCAGTGCCAAACGCGATGGTTTGTGGAGCGTCGAATTTTAAAGCTCTTTCTATTGCTGCTGCACCCGCTTGACCAAGGCCAAGCGTTGAATTGGGATCGTCATCAACACTGGGCACGACTTCACAGAAAGTTAATCCGAATTTTTTCTTTATGCCTTGCGCTAATTCCATACATCTAGCAATCGGGTGTTCTAAGCGCACTTTCACAAGACCTTCCGACATGGATAACGCCACTAAGCGTTGTGCGCTTTGGCGTGATGTTTTGAGCGTTTTAGCTATCTCATCTTGCGTCTTACCACCAACATAGTACATCCATCCTGCTCTGGCGGCCTCGTCGAGTTTATTGAGTTCGTTTTGTGCTTTCTTACTCATTTAATTTTTCTCATGTCAAAAATGTCAGGGATTCGAGAGTAAAACTCGTCCCATGAATTAATGGTGTTGTCCGATGTCACAATACAATTCTGTAGATGTGCGCCACCTGTATAGTGGAAGTAGCGCATGTCCGCGGCTTTAGCGGCGGCAATCCCAGGCTGAGAGTCTTCAATAACTAGGCAGTTTGTAGGAGCAACGTTGAGAGCATTTGCCGCATATAAAAATAAATCTGGTGCTGGCTTGCCTTTATTAACGAGTGCTCGCGTGAAAATGCGGTCTTCAAAATAGGAAATAAGCCCTGTACTGGTTAACGCCTTTGTTGTTCTTTCAGGTGAACTGCTTGTGGCGACACAAAATGGAATACCTAATGAGTTAAGTGCAGAAAGTACAGAGGTGATACCGGTAGTCTTTTGTAAATGGCACTCGAAGCTGTCGAACAGTAATCCATGGAATTTGTTTTTCATGGACGTGGTAAGTGTGAGCGCAAAGTCATCTTTTAACTTACCCTGAACGTGCTCCATGCTCTTGCCAAGAAAATGCTCTATAAAATATTGTTTCGATAATGCAATATCGAAACTAGACAGAAGTGCTTGCCACGCCTGCATCGATAGCACTTCACTGTCAATCAGTACGCCATCACAATCAAAAATCACCAGTTCCACGTTGTGTGCCTGCAAGAGTCACCTTCCTTTAACTATTAACATTTAACCAACGTCCCCTTGCCAATTCCGTATTCGTACACCAAAGGTCAACAGGCCCCAATTATATGAACATTTGCCTAAGTGTAAGGTAATTGATGGCTTTTGTTCTACCTTAACAGGCAGTTCTTGAGTCCTATGACTAAATACGCGGCTTTCGGCCTCAAATTTCGACTCTAAAATTTCTTCATAGTATCAATTAGATAGATTGTATCGCGTTTATTTTGATTGGTTAATTGTGCATTTTTATTGTGTTAATTAAATAAACAAGCCTCCGTTTATTTTGTTAATGGCTGTTTACAAAGTAGAGGGTATATGCAAATATTTACAAAAATTGAGATATATCCCAATGTCTGGGCAAATGCTCTTGATGTATTTTGAAACCAGTGGGAAATACACCTACAACACGAGATTTGAAGATGAAGTCGACGTCTAGTGATATTGATATTTCACAAGTTAGTGACGAGCAACTCCCCGTCGCTAAACATAAACTGAAAGGATGGAAGCATTTCATGGGCTTGTACGCCGGTGAACATGTGGCGGCAACTGAATTCGTATTTGGTGCAACCTTTGTTGCGCTAGGCGCCACCATGACCGACATTCTGTTGGGTTTATTAATTGGTAATCTACTTGCTGTCCTAAGCTGGACACTTATCACTACGCCTATCGCTGTAGATACCCGTTTGAGCTTGTACTCGTATCTTCAGAAAATAGCTGGCGACTCTATGACCAAGCTCTATAACTGGGCGAATGTCATCATATTTACAGTGATATCGGCCGCTATGATTACGGTGTCGGCAACCGCTGTGCGTTTTGCATTGAATATTCCGGCGCAGTTAAATTGGTATCCGACTAATTTAGCTTTTGTTGCCGTCGTGCTTGCAGTCGGTGTGATAGTTGTCTTTGTCGCTATGTATGGCTTTAACGCCGTTTCCAATTTTTCTCGTATTTGTGCGCCTTGGTTGTTCACCATGTTCATTTGCGGTCCACTTATTCTAATGCCTGCACTCGCTGAATCTGTAATTGGGCAAACGTTTCTTACATCGTGGAATGACTTTATTCATATCGGTAGTACATCGGTGTGGACGGGCTTCACCCAAAGTGGTGAGCCTGGTATTGGTTTATTAGAAGTGATTGGCTTTTCGTGGGCAGCGAACACGATAACGCATTTCGGCCTTATTGATATGGCGTTACTGCGTTTTGCCAAGCGTAAACGTTACGGTTTATGTACGTCGGCGGGGATGTTATTTGGTCATTATATAGCATGGATTTCAGCCGGCATTATGGGCGCAGGAACAGCGGTTATTGTTCAAAAGTCCATTGGTGAATTAGACCCGGGCGATGTGGCTTTCAATGCATTAGGTCTTTCTGGACTCGTTATAGTTATCGTTGCAGGCTGGACTACAGCAAACGCGAATCTCTATCGCGCTGGACTTGCCGCGCAAGCTATTTTTAAAGATAAATCGCGTACTACAACGACCGCGGTCGTCGGTATGGTCACCGTTGCAATTGCGTGTTTTCCGTTCGTGTTTACTAAATTACTGCCACTGTTAACGTATGCTGGATTACTTGTTGTTCCTGTGGGAGCAATTGTGTTCGCAGAGCACATGATTTTTCCGCGTATTGGATTCACACGTTATTGGGCACATTATCAAAGCCTTACTCACAGCACACCAGCGGTAGCGAGTTGGGGTTTGGGGCTTGTGTTTGGCTTTGGTTTAAATGTATTAGACGTCATGTCTTTTTACTATCTATTCATACCCACGTGGTTCTTCACTATAGCTGTCTATACAGCACTGGCCGCCAAGTATGGCGCAAAACGAGCTTATCCTGAGCAAGAAGCACAAGTAGATGCTTTCAATGCACGTGTTGAAGCTCATCAGCAGCAAGAAGCGGCGTTAGAAAACGAACACGTTGAAGACGTTACTGCCGTATCTAAATTACTGCGTCTTACTTCGCTAGCGAGTTTGTTGGTGTCCATAGCATTGGCAATCAAAACTTTTTCTCTTAGTGACACGGTTGCCGCTTACGAATTGAACCGAGACTTATTCTTTAATGTTGGGTTCGCGTGCACCGTTATCTATTTCGTTACTGCGTATTGGGCGATGCGTCGCCACAAAGCGTTACAAAGCTAATAAGGTTCTTATGCAATCTCAAACGTCTATTTTATTGAACAGAGCGAACTTATCGTCGTTGCCAAATGACATAAGGCGTCCAGCTTATGATGTGGAGAACGTTCAAACGGGTATTGTTCACATTGGTGTAGGTGGTTTTCATCGGGCACATGAAGCCATGTATGTAGACAGATTAATGGCAAAAACCGGCGATCTATCGTGGGGCATTTGTGGTGTGGGTCTTCGCGAGAACGACCGTGCAATGAAAAAAGTGTTCGACGAACAAGATAACTTATATACCTTGGTTGAAAAGCACAATGATGGTTCCCGCAGTGCATCAGTTATCGGTGCAATGACGGGGTTTTTGATGGCGCCGGACGATCCTCAAGCAGTCATTGATAAAATGGCTGAGCCCGAAGTACGCATCGTATCGTTAACCATTACCGAAGGTGGCTATAATTTTGATGCTTCCTCAGGGGAATTTATTACCACTAACCCTGATGTCATTCACGATATCGAAAACCCCAAAACGCCTAAACTGGTTTTCGGCTATTTAGTTGCCGCGCTTAAAAAACGCAAAGAAAATAACGTTAGGCCTTTTACCGTTATGTCCTGTGACAATATTCAACACAATGGCCATGTGTTAAAGAAAATGCTGCTTGCGTATATTGAACTGTTTGACCAAGCGTTTGCTAGTTGGGTTGACGAAAACGTGAGTTTCCCTAATTCAATGGTAGACAGAATAACGCCTGCAACCACAAATGAAGATATCGCAACGTTAAGGGCTCAGGGCGTAGAAGATGCTTGGCCTGTAGTGTGTGAGCCTTTTGACCAGTGGGTTATTGAAGATGACTTTTGCAATACCAAGCCGTGTTTAGATTTAGTCGGCGCGCAGTTTGTAAGCGATGTGGCACCGTACGAAAAGCTTAAGCTTCGTATGCTTAATGCGGGCCATTCAGTACTTGGGTTGGTTGGTTCTGTAGCAGGGCTTGAAACTATCCATGAAAGTGTTGAAGCGAAACAGTTAAAGCGTCTTCTATCAATCTTTATGGAACAAGAGGTTATGCCAACACTCGACCCAGTAGAGGGGATTGACGTGTATGAATACAGAGATACGCTGTTATCTCGTTTCTCCAATCCTTTCATTAAAGATACGCTAGCGCGAATTTGCCTTGAAAGTTCGGCTAAGCTTCCGGTGTTTTTATTGCCCACCGTGCGAGATAATTTGGCGGCCAACAGAGACACCGATATAAGTGCTTTAGTTATTGCTTGCTGGGCCTTCTATTCAGACAGGCATGCCTCTCAAGACGGGAGGGCACTTGAAATCAACGATGTGTTAGCTGATAAGTTACACAACGCGGCTAGTAATAACCAAATAGACAGCCTTAGTTTTTTAATGCTAGAAGAAGTATTTGGTAAGCTGGTTGATGAAGCGCGTTTTACCGCTAGTTTCCAGGTCTTTGTAGAGCGCTTGTATCAACAAGAGCCGGTGTTGCTGATTAGCGAAAAGGTAGCAAACAATAAACTCGAGCTTGCCAGAGCTTGTTAGATTGTATTGGTAATCTGCATTAGTACGAAGGGGAGTAGGGAATACTCTCCTTTTTATGCATTGAATTTTATCAGCTGATACAAAAGAAAAAAGCGACCCGAAGGTCGCTTTCTAAAGTGCAGATTTCTCTGCAACCATGTTGAACTGGTTCACATGGTGTGAAACTGTTTTATAGTCGGTCGTTGATAACCGCAGCAATTGGGTTATCTTGCAGACCGTTTTCCGCAACCCAAGCTTGAAGTGTTTTTCCGTCAGCTTCAGGTGCTTCTAAATCGCTTTTTGGCATTTTCTTAACAAGTAACTCGCCAGCTTCTAAAGCATTGTTTAGCAGTGCTGTACGAATTAGGCTGTTACCGCCACAGCTAATTGCTGAGTAGTAGTCTTTAAGTTTCATACGGTAGTCTGATTCGACTGAACGCATTTTCTTACGTAGTTCGCCTTTATCGTCCGCTTGAACGATAGTGCAGATATTCGCTAGTGCTTCGTTAACATCAGCCTGTGCTACGCCCGACACACCTAATGTCGCTGCGATAACAAGAGAAGTTTTAACAATTTTCAACATGGTTAATTCCTCAAGTACTTCTATAGATTGTTTGTTTGTTCGGGAGGATTAAACGACAAAAATGAAATCTTGAAAACGTTCTAAGCGATACTTAGGTATGTGGTTTTATAAGTTTATGGAGACAAAAAAGCGCCCATAACGAGCGCTGTTTGGAGAAGTGGCGTTAGTGAGGTTTATAGTTGCTCGCTACTTCCATTATTTGTTCACGCATCCACATATGAGCGTGATCATGGTCGGCGCTTACATGCCAATAAAGGAAATACTCTACAGGCGGTAAATCAAAAGGAACCTCGTACAACGCAAGATCGTAATGTTTAGCAAGGTGATACGGCAGGCACGCGATTAGGTCTGTCTTTACTATCGTACTTGGAACGGTCAAAAAATGTTGACCTCGCATAACTTCCTTGCGTCTTTTGCCCATTTTATCTAACGCAATATCTATTGGACCCACACCAGATTTACGCTGTGACACATTAATATGGCCTAATCGTAGAAAGGTATCTAAGTTAAGCCCGTTTTTGAGCGCGGGGTGATTTTTACGCGCTAACACAACAAGTCTGTCTTGGGCGATTTTTTCTTTACACAAATGAGGGTCTGTAAATGTCGATGCATCTGAGTAAAAGTCCAACGTGCCCGATGCCATCGCCGAAACAACTTGGCTTCTAGGAATCTCGTAATTGGTCAACCCAATATTTGGCGCCAGATTCTGCAAACGTGAAATAAGTCGAGGCATAATGCTTACTTCAAGCAAATCACGGCTGGCAAAGTTAAAGGACTTCTCGGCTGTGAGAGGGTCGAATGTATGACTTTCTTGCACGCTTCTGCGTAGTAAGGCTAAAGCTTGTCGAGCTGGAACAATAATATTTTGCGCTACGGGGGTAGGCGTCATACTGTGGCCAGTACGAACGAACAGCGGGTCGTTAAGCATTTCCCTTAGTCTCGCTAAAGAGTTACTTACCGCTGGTTGAGTAATGCATAAGACATCTGCTGCCTTGGTTAAGCTTCCTGCCGTGTAAATGGCGTCGAATACTGCAAAAAGGTTCAAATCGATTCTATTGAGATTCATAACTAATCCTTTAAGAGCGAGTGCCCTGAAAAAAGCCAATAGATGAAGAGGCGCTAGTTTGTATCACGGTGCGTTTAATAGAAAACTGTGATCCAATGCTACATAGCATCTACGAATAATTTACGTTAGTGTAACAAGAATATTTATAAATACCTATTATTAAAAGTTAATTGAAACATTCAAGGTAATAATAGTAGTTTTATCGTCAATAAATGGAGATTGGACTGAAAAATGAGAACACTTTTAGACTTAGCAGTGGGAGATACCCTTGAACAACCTGAATGGCTGACGGTTACGCAGGACATGATCAATCAGTTTGCAGACGCTACCGGCGATCACCAGTGGATACATTTAGATGCTGCGCGCTGTGAAAAAGAAAGTCCCTTTAAAACAACAATTGCTCACGGCTTCTTGACTGCCAGTCTCATGCCTAAAGCATTCGCTGAGGTAATCGCGCCAGACGAACGTATCGCGTCTATGATCAATTATGGCATTGATAAGTTACGTTTTCTTGAACCAGTAAAAAGTAATGATGCCGTTAAATACCGATTCAAACTTGTCGAAATCACTGAAAAGGCGCAAGGGAAGCTTTATAAAGTAGAGGCAAGTTGCTTACTTAAATCGAATGGGAACCCAGCGCTAATAGGTGGCTTTCTCATGCTCGCGGTGCTTAAGCCTTGATAGATTGTTGTTTCACGCAGTAAAAGTGGCTGTACAAACTGGTACGGCATATTGCCAAATGCGTATGACGATGCGTGTGCTACGTCGTTGTCTAGTTGATATGTCGCACCGTGTATTGCAAAAACATGGTGCCACAAAATAAAAAAGCCTGAGATGCTGGCGTTTGTTGACCTTTGATATATAGCAAAGGTCAACAGGGCCTAGTTTAGCGATCGTCAGGCTTTTACCTACACAGTCCTACTTTATCGGCAAGACCTATGTCGACAGAAACGAGTTAGTTAGACGCTTCTTCGGCACCTTCTTCAATGGCTTCTCCAGCACTTTGAATATCTTTACCGGCCCCTTCAACTGTTGCACAACCGCCTAAACTCCCAAAACTGGCTGCGAGTATAAGTACTAAAAAAGCGTGTTTAAGTGTTTTTGGATTTAACATTTCCATTTGCATCTCCGTTAGTTTCATTCTTCTGCGGGTTGCTCAGGGTTATCACCCGCTTTCACATCAGACTGCTCAGTTGATGAATTTGTATTACCTTTACTTGAACTTCTCTCATCCTGCTTTTTAAGCATGCTATTAAGCTTATCTCCCCCTTTAGCATTGAAATCCAATGTTCTGATAGGGAAAGGAATAAGAATATCGTTTTCTTCTAATACCGTTTTTACTGTACTGATCGCGTCGTGGCGTACGACCATAAATCCAGGCTCTCCTGGATATCGAATCCAAAACCACAGTAATAGGTTGATACTTGAATCGCCAAAAGACTCTGCGTATACCGCGGTTTCTTCTTTTTTGATGACATAATCTTTTTCATTCATAGCATCCGTAATAACTTTAGCGGCTTCTTCTATATCATCAGCATAAGAAATGCCTACAGGGACCTCTATTCTTCGATAACCAAGATATGAATAATTGGTCAATATATTTCGGAAAAGAATCTTGTTGGGTATAACTTCAAGTTGACCATAAAAGGTTTCAACTAAGGTGTTTCTAAGGTTTATTTCCTTTACGTTACCAAATACACCTTCTGCCTCAATGACGTCACCAATTTCAAAGGGTTTTCGAATTCCCATGGCCACACCGGCAATGAAGTTTTCCGTCATGTCCTGAAACGCAAAACCAATGGCCAACCCGACGATACCTGCGCCTGCAAGTAAAGAGGTGACAGTACCTTTGAGGCCAACAAAGTCTAGCGCAATGAAAATTCCCGCTATTAAAACGATAGATTTGATTATGGAGGTGAGGAGGCTTGCAATTTGTCGAGACTCAAACGTTCTGCGCATAATCTTGCCAGCAACGTTGCCGATCACTTTGGCGATAATGCCAAAGGCTATTGCAATAAAAAATGCGACAACAATGTTAGGAAGAAGCGTAATGCCGCCCTCTACCCAAGACTCTAGCTTTTCGCTGAGTAATTTATAAACCTCATCTATTTTTGGAAACTCCATAGACCTCGTGCACCTTCATATAAAGTGTTCCTGATGTTTCAAGAATCATTCCTTTCAAAATAATCTTGTAACGTATTGAAAGTTAGAGGGTATGCCTGATTTTTGAGGTGCGCGATCAATCAAGTGTAATGAATAAATTTCCCATATTGGGAAACATATTCTCAATTGGGATATGGCTAAATTCGGTGGAAAGGCTTCGATTTATCCTAAAGGATATCTGGTCAGACCATGTGTAAAATTAATGTAAACATATTATTCACAATAAATTTACAAAGGTGAAATTCAAGCATAGTATCAATTGCGTAGGTCAATATTTGTTCATGGCCTCAGACAATAACAACACGAAATCGAACAGCCTGTCGCTAGCGGAAAGTGTGGGTAGTAATGCCGGTAGTGATAAGCCCAGATTTGGAATCACACTATGAAATTTAAAACGCGTAAGACAGCAGTGGCGGCAATGGTCGGTACTGCTTTATTTTGCTCTCCTTATATCGCATCAGCCCAAGAAGCAGACGTTGAAAGTGAGCAAGAAGCTAAGAAAGACGTAGAACTCATTTTGGTTACCGGTAGTTTTGTTCGCCGTAGCGAAAACTTCGAATCTCCTTCTCCACTAGCGGTGGTAGATAGCGTGGCTATCGACGCGATTGGCGCAAAAAATATTGCGGATATTACACAAACACTCACTATTAACACGGGTGCTGAAAACAACCCAGATGCTTTTACGCAAAACGCAACAGCGGGTACGTCGAATATTAACCTTCGTGGTTTAGGCGTAGCGTCTACTCTGGTTTTACTTAACAACAAGCGTCAGGTCGTTACAGCGCAACCAACGAACGAAGGCCTGAACTTCGTCGATACCAGTTCACTTGTGCCAATGATTGCCATTGATCGTATGGAAGTGGTTAAAGATGGTGCGTCGGCTCTGTATGGTTCTGATGCCGTTGCAGGTGTCGTTAACTTTATCACCAAACGCAATTATGACGGAGCAATGGTAAGCCTTGACTATCAAGATGGTGCGCATGGCGACAACAAAGAATACATTTTACAAGGTTTATGGGGCGCAACCGGTGATAACGGAAGCGTACTAGCGGCGATAAGCTATACCAACCGTTCGCCGCTTTTTCTCAGCGATAGACGACTAAGTCGTCCCCAAGACGATACAAGTGCTCTGGGTAACCCAGGCTCTTTCTTCTTAAATATTCCAGGTGCAGGGGCACTGCCCATTATCGACCCGTACGGATGTGAGGAGTTTGGTGGTGCACCCAATTTACTTGCGCCAAGTGGTACAGTGCCAGGTTTAGAAATTGGTTTTTGTGGCTTTGATTTCGGTAAATTCTATTCATATGTTGCCGATGAGAGCCGAACAAATGCTTATGTACGTGCAGACTACGAGTTCGATAACGATATTACATGGTCGGCTGAATTCAGTTTAGCGAGAAACCGTGCTGAACGTGGTGGAGCACCGAGCTTCCCAATTTTAACTTCTCCAATTGTTCCTGATTATCATCCGCAGAATCCATTTGGTCAGCCTGTCGCTTTCTTCGGCCGCGCTGAAGGTAACGGCTTCCCTGGTGACCCAGCGAATACCGAATCAGATACCTTTCGCTTTAGCACCAGTTTACAAGGTGTGACAGACACTGGATTCTGGGAAGTAAGCTATACACGTGCGGTTAACGATTTTGTATTTAGGGTTCCTGACGTACTAAATACCGAGTTTCAGCTTGCGCTATACGGTCTAGGTGGCTCTAATTGTGACCCTATCGCTGGAACGCCAGGGGTAGGGGATTGCGAATTCTTCAATCCATTTGCAACGTCTTACACAACGGCACCTAACTCTGATTACGTGGTTAGCTCCTTTACGGGAACCGAAGTGATTGACTCTAAAGCTGACCTTGAAGTTTTCGAAGCGTTTACATCGTTTGATGTGTTCGAAATGGGCGGTGGCTTTGCTGCGTTAGCATTGGGTGTTCAATATCGTGAAAACCAGCTTAGCCAAGATTACGATGACCTTGCTAACCAAGACAGTTTCACATTCGTTATCGGCAACCCTGATATTGATGGTAGCCAGGATGTATGGGCAGCGTTCGGTGAACTTGCATTACCAATAAATGACGAATTAGATGTTCAGCTAGCGGTTCGTTATGAAGATTACGGCGGTACCATTGGAAGTACGGTGGATCCAAAGTTAGCGATTTCGTGGCGTGCGACTGATGAGTTTTCACTTCGGGGCTCGATATCTACGTCGTTTAGAGCGCCAACAGTGTTCTTAGCACAAGGTGGTGCAACGTCGTTGCAACAGCTTATTGACCCCGTTCAAGGTGCTACGGCATTTGTGGCTGTTAGAACATCGGGTAATGAAGAGCTAAAACCTGAAGAGTCGACAGCCTATAATATTGGCTTCTCATACGAGCCTTTCAGAGACTTTTCTGTTGAAGTTGATTATTGGAATTTCGAGTTTGAAGACTTGATCATTCAAGAGAACGCGCAGGCGGTACTAAATGATGATCCGACTAACCCAGACCGCGTCATCCGTGCTGGAGACCCGCTGACTGGGCCTGTTCTTCAAGTAAATAACACGTATGTTAACGCGAGTTCTTTGGAAACATCGGGTCTTGATTTTGTAACCAGTTATAAAATAGAGACAGACTTCGGTAACTTTACACCTACGTTGAATGCGACCTACATCACTAAGTATGACTTGATGGACCCACAGGCAGGGAACATTGATGGTGCGGGACGCCGTAACTTCAATAACATTGGTGTGTCTTCTCCTGAATTGCGCGCGAACTTGGGGCTGGCTTGGCAAAACGATATCCATGCAGCCAATATCTTCCTTCGCTACATCTCATCATATGATGATGATCAAAATTGTGCGGACGGTACTGCAAATGTGGGTGGTTGTTCAGGTGGCTTTTACGAAGTGGATAGTCACTTGACGGTAGATGCTCAATACAACATCGACTTAGGCGGCTTATATGATACAGAACAAAGTTATGTGTTGACGTTAGGCGCAATTAACATGTTCGACGAAGAGCCTCCACAGCTATTCACTAACAGCGGGTTTGACTCTAAGGTTCACGATCCACGAGGTCGTCAAATCTATGCGCGCTTAGCTATCGAGTTCTAATCGGTTAATAAGGTAGAAGTATAGCCACCCTTTGACTATAAAAGTTGAAGGGTGGCTTTTTTGTAAACCTTAGCCTCCACTCCTCTTTGTGATTTTGTCTCCAGTCTCTTCTAATGTTAAACCAATCGATTAAAGTACCTCGTAGTAGGTAAGACTTTTACGTAATCATCAGTGATTGAAGGAGATAAGAATGGCGACGAAGCTGTCTGATAATGAAATTAACGAAAAATTGAAAGCGCTCAATGAACTGGTTTCCGATGACACACCATGGGAGCAAAGTGGAGACACTATCAAAAAGACGTTTATGTTTAAGAGCTTTATCCGAGCTTTTGGGTGGATGTCTCAAATTGCGATTTGGGCGGAAAAGCTAAAACATCATCCGGAGTGGTTCAATGTTTATAATAAAGTAGAGGTAACATTGACTACGCACGACGCTGGTGGGCTAACAGAATTAGATTTTTCGTTGGCTGAAAAAATGGAAAAATTTAAATAGCTTGAATCAACGTGTGTAAATGGGAGCTAAAAATCGGTTAATTCGTATTAACTTTGTTCATGTTGGTCAATTAAACCGCTAACAGTCAGAAAAATGAAATATTTCGCATGCTGGTACTTGTGTTGCGAAAGTCCCTATGTATAATACGCACCACGTTGAAGCGAGGCATTAAATGAAGCGCTTACAACAATAATTTTCTGGCGCGGGATGGAGCAGTCTGGTAGCTCGTCGGGCTCATAACCCGAAGGTCGTAGGTTCAAATCCTGCTCCCGCAACCACAGAAAATAACCAGAATTTCAAAGCATTGCAAAGGCAAGCTTTAC